>Ga0256407_10000009_pt1 | contig 408488 bp, 344 predicted proteins | sample RumenRJG_04DNA_FD_193489 | JGI IMG/M metagenome (GOLD analysis project Ga0256407, IMG submission 193489) | Bovine rumen microbial communities from Lethbridge, Alberta, Canada - RJG_04 | ecosystem: Host-associated > Mammals > Digestive system > Stomach > Rumen | place: Canada: Alberta... | reverse complement strand
TCGTTGATGAGTTCCTCGTTGAGGATGTCGAGCATCTCCAAGAAGGAAGTATCATCAGGGATGTCGTGCATCTCGCGTACGTCGAAGTGGCCCTTCTCGCGGGGACCGTTCTGACGCCAGTATTTTAGTGTGAATGATATATTCTTAGCCATGGTTATTAATTCTTATAATTACGTGTTTGTACCTTGATTGCCTCATACTCGAGCGGCTCCTTGATGAGTTCGGGGGCAGTGGTGTCATCGCCCTGATACTCCCAGCAGCCTACATAGAAGAAGTTTTCGTCGTCGCGCTTTGCTTCGCCTTCCTCCGTCTGATATTCCTCGCGGAAGTGTCCGCCGCAGGATTCATTACGATGGAGAGCATCGTAAGCAACCAGCTGACCCATGAGCAGGAAGTCGCGCAGGTGGATAGCCTTGTCGAGCTCCACGTTGAGACCTTCCTTCGATCCGGGGATGAAGAGGTTGGTGTCGAACTCCTTCTTCAGTTTCTTGATGAGCTCAATACCTTCCTTCAGGCCTTCAGCGGTGCGGCCCATACCCACGTGCTCCCACATGATGTGGCCAAGCTCCTTGTGGATAGAGTCGACAGAACGCTTACCCTTGATGTTCATCAGACGGTCGATTTCCTTCTCCACGCCCTTTTCAGCCTCTTCAAACTCAGGCAGATCAGTAGAAATACGTGGCCATACATCCTGATCAGCCAGATAGTTCTGAATCGTGTAAGGCAGTACGAAGTAACCATCGGCCAAGCCCTGCATCAGTGCGGAAGCACCGAGGCGGTTGGCACCGTGGTCAGAGAAGTTACATTCACCGATGGCAAACAGGCCCTTGATGGTAGTCTGCAGCTCGTAGTCAACCCAGATACCACCCATCGTATAGTGGATTGCGGGGAAGATCATCATCGGGTTATAATATTTCACACCGTTGATTTCATTAGCGAGTTCACCAGGATTCACATCGGTGATTTCCTCATACATATCAAAGAGGTTACCATAGCGCTGGCGAACGATGTCGATACCAAGGCGCTCGATAGACTCAGAGAAGTCGAGGAACACAGCCAGACCCGTGTTGTTCACACCGAAGCCCTTGTCACAACGCTCCTTGGCAGCACGTGAAGCAACGTCACGCGGCACGAGGTTACCGAAGGCGGGATAGCGGCGCTCCAGATAGTAGTCGCGGTCTTCCTCAGGAATATCCGAGCCTTTCTTGGTGCCGGCCTGCAGCGCCTTGGCGTCTTCGATCTTCTTGGGCACCCAGATACGTCCGTCGTTACGCAGCGACTCTGACATCAGCGTCAGCTTAGACTGCTTGTCACCATGAACGGGGATACAAGTGGGGTGAATCTGAACGTAAGAAGGATTTGCAAAATAAGCACCCTTACGATAGCACTGAACGGCAGCTGTACAGTTGCAGCCCATAGCATTGGTTGAGAGGAAGTAGGTGTTACCATAACCACCGGTACCGATAACCACAGCGTTTGCAGAGAAGCGCTCCAGCTTACCTGTTACAAGGTTCTTGGCAATGATACCGCGGGCGCGGCCGTCGACGATGACCACATCTTCCATCTCGTAGCGGGTGTAGAGCTTCACCTTGCCGGCATTCACCTGACACATCAGTGAAGAGTAGGCACCGAGCAGGAGCTGCTGGCCCGTCTGACCCTTGGCATAGAATGTACGGCTCACCTGAGCACCACCGAATGAACGGTTGGCGAGCATGCCGCCATATTCACGGGCAAAGGGAACACCCTGTGCCACGCACTGATCGATGATATTGTTTGACACCTCAGCCAGACGGTAAACGTTGGCCTCGCGGGCACGATAGTCACCACCCTTCACGGTGTCATAGAACAGACGATAAACGGAGTCACCGTCGTTCTGATAGCACTTAGCAGCGTTGATACCACCTTGGGCGGCAATAGAGTGAGCACGACGGGGAGAGTCCTGAATGCAGAAGTTCAGTACGTTGAAACCCATTTCGGCAAGAGAAGCGGCAGCAGAGGCACCAGCCAGACCTGTTCCCACCACGATGACGTCGAGTTTCAGTTTATTCTTTGGATTCACCAGACGCTGATGAGCCTTGTATTCCTTCCATTTCTCAGCTACTGGTCCTGCAGGTATTTTTGAATCTAATACTTTAGCCATTTTTCCAAACATTTAAAATTATAAATCTAAAAATTAGCAACAGGCAGCAGCTGCCTCACAACAAGAACCGCCACCGCAGCAGAGCGAAGGAGCCAGTCCGAAAGCAAATGCCAGTACCACGATGAGGAACAGAGCCATCAGGATGGTCACGTAGATAATGCCGATAACCTTCCAGCGATTGAACCAGATCTTGCCATTGATGCCGATGGTCTGCATGGCACTCCAGAATCCGTGAGAGAGATGGAACCAGATAGCCACAATCCAGATGACATAAAGGACAACGTAGACAGGCTGCGAGAACGTTTCCTTGATCCAACCGAATCCGTCAGCAGGTCCGTGAGCCAGACCTTCAATACCCACCAACTCGGCAAACATCATGTTATACCAGAAGTTGAACAGGTGGAGCAGCAGACCTAACAGGATGATGATGCCCAGCACCAGCATGTTCTGAGAAGCCCATGAAACTTCCGGGCGGCGCTCAGTTACAGCATAGCGCTCGCTTCCACGAGCCTTGCGGTTCTGCATCGTCAGCCAGAAAGCGAACACAATGTGACACACAGCCAGGAAAGCCAAACCCAATGTTGCCACTACGGCATACCAGTTGGCACCCAGCAGTTCACAAATCATGTTGTAGGCCTTTCCTGAGAAAAGGGCTACGACGTTCATGCACGCATGGAACGTCAGGAAGAGAATGAGGCAGATGCCGGTGACCGACATTACCACTTTTCTACCAATCGGTGAATTGATTAACCACATAAATTGTTGATTTTTAATTGATTATTTGTTAGAATTTGTTGATTTTCCAGTGATGGAATAGTTGACTCTAAATCTTTATTCCGACGGCACAATACCTTGAAATAGGTATTTTGGGTGACGTTTTAGGCTGCAAATATAACATATTTTAATGAGAAATCAAAGTTTTTACACTAAAATTCGCATGAAAATGAAGAAAAAAAACAAAAAATTCCATACCTTTGCGGACACAATCAGGTAGATTATACAAAACCAAAATATGAAGGATATCAAAAGAATCGTTCTCACGGGTGGTCCCTGTGCCGGTAAAACCACGGCACTGGTACGTGTGATTGAGCATTTTTCCGGGCTTGGCTACAAGGTGTTCACCATTCCCGAAGTACCTACGATGTTTACGCAGGCGGGCATGAACTATCTGACAGACAACCGCGACTTCTTCTACGAAGGTGAAAAGGCCACGCTGGAAATACAGTTGGCCCTGGAGGATAAGTTCCTGAAAATGGCTCAGGCATGCAAGGCCCCGGCTGTCATCGTCTGCGACCGCGGCACGATGGACATTTCTGCCTATATGAAACCTGAGGTTTGGGAAGACATCACACAAGCTGTCGGAACAAACACGGCGGAACTCCGTGCTCGCTATGATGCCGTACTCCACTTGGTGAGTGCTGCCGACGGCGCAGAACAATTCTATACCACATCCAATAATGCCTCTCGCAACGAGAGCGCCGATGAGGAAGGACTGAAAATTGCGCGAATGCTCGATAAGAAAGTGATTGAGGCCTGGACGGGGCATCCTCACTTGCGTGTCATCAACAACAATGTGGATTTCGACCGCAAACTGAACCGCGTACTCAAGGAAATCTGTGATGTGCTCGGCATTCCACGCCCCATTGAGGAAGAGCGAAAATATATCGTGGAGGTCATCGGCGAGATGCCGGACGCCATCGAGAGTGACATTACTCAGACTTATCTGGTTGCTGAACCTGGCAGCGAAGTGCGACTCCGCCGCCGTGGATGGGAAGGCAAATATGTGAATGTACATACCAACAAAAAGAAGGTTTCTGGATCGGAAGAGATTGTCACCGAACGACAGGTGAGCAATGCCTTGTATGAGAGTCTGCTCCAACAAGCAGACCCTTATCGTCAGACCATACACAAAGTCCGCAAAAGTTTCATATGGAAAGGACAGTTCTTTGAGTTGGACACCTACGATGGACCCTTGAAAGGCTTGGTGATGCTTGAGACCAAAGGAATGAACTGCCATGAAGACGTGAAATTCCCTCCTTTTGTCAGATTTGTCAAGGATGTCACCGGGGATACCGACTACTACAACTACAACCTGGCACTTAAGAGATAAGAACCTGAAAACCAGATACTTATAATGATACTGAATTACGACGTACTGGTGATAGGCGGCGGACATGCCGGATGTGAGGCAGCTTGTGCTTCAGCCAATATGGGTGCGAAGACTTGCCTGGTCACAATGGATATGAACAAGATTGCTCAAATGTCGTGCAATCCCGCCATCGGAGGTATCGCCAAAGGTCAGATTGTGCGCGAGATTGACGCCATGGGCGGACAAATGGCTTTGGTCACGGATGCCACGGCTATTCAGTTCCGTATGCTCAACCGCTCTAAAGGACCTGCCATGTGGAGCCCGCGTGCCCAGTGCGACCGAGGTAAGTTTATCTGGGAATGGCGCAAGAAACTCGATCAAACGGATAACCTCGATATCTGGCAAGATCAAGCCGAAGAGCTAATCGTAGAAGATACAGGAATATCTGGTGTTTCTAAAACCTCCAGCAAGGCCGTTGTCGGCGTAAAAACTATCTGGGGATGCGAGCTCCGTGCCAAGGCCGTCATCATCACCGCCGGGACATTCCTGAACGGTCTGATGCACATCGGTCGCAAAATGGTTCCCGGCGGTCGTATAGCAGAACCAGCTGTGCCCCATTTCACCGAGAGCATCACACGTCACGGTATCACCACAGCCCGAATGAAAACAGGTACACCCGTACGCATCGACAAGCGGAGCATACACTTTGAAGATACCGAAATACAACCTGGAGAAAACGATTATCACCGTTTCTCCTATTTAGGTGAACCGCGGCCCCTACCCCAATTACCCTGCTGGACATTCAACACCAACAAGGAATGCCATGAGATCCTGATGAGCGGTATCAAGGACTCCCCCTTATATAACGGTCAGATTCAGTCGATAGGCCCCCGTTATTGTCCGTCTGTGGAAACAAAATTGATGACATTCCCCGAACGCGAAAGCCATCCGCTGTTCCTGGAACCAGAAGGAACGGATACAAACGAAATGTATCTCAACGGATTCTCATCAAGCATGCCTATGGACGTACAGATAGAAGCCTTGAAAAAGATTCCTGCTTTGCGCGACCTGAAGGTTTATCGCCCAGGGTATGCCATTGAGTACGATTTCTTCGATCCTACCCAACTGAAACACACGTTGGAATCGAAAATAATCAACGGATTGTTTATGGCAGGCCAAGTGAATGGTACGACAGGCTATGAAGAAGCAGGAGGCCAGGGTACTGTAGCAGGCATCAACGCCGCCCTCTATGCTGGTTCTGTAGGTGGCGGTTCCGCCGCAACAGAAAAGAGCGCATTCATCCTTCATCGTGACGAAGCATATATCGGCGTACTCATCGACGATCTGGTAACCAAAGGAGTGGATGAGCCCTACCGCATGTTTACGTCTCGGGCAGAATACCGTATCCTATTAAGACAAGATGATGCAGACGCTCGTCTCACAGAGAAATGTTACGAAATAGGATTAGCCAAACGCGACCGATACGATTACTGGCTGGAAAAGAAAGAGGCCATCAGTAAAATCATCCATTTCTGCGAAAACACACCCGTTAAAGCAAAAGACATCAATGGCGCTTTGGAAGCTTTGGGTACTACCCCACTTCGCGCCGGCTGCAAAGCTATCGACCTGATTGGCCGTCCACAAATCAATTTACAGAATCTTTCTGATTTAGTTCCAGGGTTGAAAGCAGTCATGGAGGATAACAGAAACGCAGACGGAGAAGAACGGGAATCCCTCCGAATTAGAAAAGATGAAATCATCGAAGCCGCAGAGGTAAAGATGAAATACAAAGGATATATTGAACGCGAGCGGATGGTAGCCGACAAGATGCACCGGTTAGAGAATATCAAAATCAAAGGACGTTTCGATTACGATTCTTTGCAGAGTCTCTCGATAGAATGTCGCCAAAAGCTCAATCGTATCAATCCTGAAACCCTCGCACAAGCAAGTCGAATTCCTGGAGTTTCTCCGAGCGACATTAATGTATTGCTCGTACTATTGGGAAGATAACGCCCTATTTGTTTCACGTGAAACAAAATATAGATAAAGAGCTTGAATCCAAAAGAATATAGATAGCAACTACAACGATAAAATCAAAAGAAAATGAACAATCAAGTACTTATTGACAACCTGAGGAGTATTCCAGATTTTCCACAGAAAGGCATTAATTTCCGTGATGTAACAACACTGTACAAGAGTGCAGAGTGCATGCAGATCATGGTGGGCGAATTGTACGAGTTATACAAAGACAAAGGAATCACCAAAATTGTAGGAATTGAAAGCCGCGGTTTCATCATGGCTGCAGCATTAGCGGTAAAACTAGGATGCGGTGTGGTGTTGGCCAGAAAACCCGGAAAACTTCCATACACGACCATCAAGGAGTCCTTCTCAAAAGAATATGGCGTGGACACCATTGAGATGCATATTGATTCCATCAACGAAAATGATGTCGTGCTCATCCACGATGACCTGTTGGCTACTGGCGGTACAGCAAAAGCTGCCCACAAACTCGTTCAGCATTTCCACCCGAAAAAGACATACATCAACTTCATCATTGAAATTACCGATGAGGGACTTCACGGGCGCGATGTATTTGAGGGTGTAGAAGTTACTACACTACTTAAGCTATAGGAAGGGAATGGCAGATGTTTCACGTGAAACAAATCTTCTCTAAAAGCTTTTAAACAAGCAAGTTCCAAATGACGAAGGAAGAAAACGAAGCACGGCTAGCAAAACTCAAAAACATAGTATTGAACCTACCAGAGAAACCTGGCAGTTATCAGTTCTATGATCAAGAGGGAACAATTATCTATGTGGGCAAGGCCAAAAACTTAAAAGCTCGTGTTTCGTCTTACTTCCACAAAGAGGTAGATCGTTTCAAGACGAAAGTACTTGTCTCAAAAATTTGGAATATTACTTATACGGTTGTTAATACGGAGGAGGATGCCCTATTATTGGAGAACTCCCTCATCAAACAATACAATCCTCGCTATAATGTATTATTAAAAGATGGAAAGACCTACCCTTCCATCTGTATGACCAAAGAGTATCTCCCAAGAGTATTCAAGACCCGCACCATCAACAAAAAATGGGGTCAGTATTTCGGCCCTTACTCACATATCGGCAGCATGTATGCACTGCTGGAGATTATCAAGAAAATCTATAAGCCAAGAACCTGTCGTTTTCCCATCACTAAAGAAGGTATCGCTGAAAGAAAGTATAAACCATGTCTGGAGTATCATATCCACAACTGTGGAGCTCCCTGTATAGGCAAGCAGTCATACGAAGATTATCAAGAAAACATGAACCAGGCACGGGAAATCCTGAAGGGGCATACACGAGAGGTGCAGAAAATGCTCTATGAACAGATGCAGAAAGCAGCCGAAGAACTCCGTTTTGAAGACGCACAAGCACTCAAAATACGCTATGAGGCGCTGGAGAATTTTGCAGCGAAAAGTGAGGTGGTCAGCTATACGATTTCGGATGTTGATGTCTTCTCCATTACAAGTGACGAAAAGAATGCTTATATCAATTATATCCATGTAGAAAACGGCCAGATTAACCAAAGCTTTACATTCGAATTCAAGAAAAAACTGAACGAGAGTGACGAGGAACTGCTGCAGTTGGGCATCGTAGAAATGCGTGAGCGTTTCAAAAGCACAGCAAAAGAAATCATCTTACCTGACGGTATAGAAATCGATCTGGATGGTGTTTCCATAACCCATCCGGTACGAGGCGATAAGAATCACCTGCTGGAGTTATCAACGATGAATGGCAAACAATACAAGTTTGACCGCATTAAACAAGCCGAAAAACTCAATCCAGAACAGCGGGCAACACGTCTGATGAAAGAACTGCAAACAGCATTAAAACTACCTCATCTGCCCTTCCAAATTGAATGTTTCGACAACTCCAATATATCAGGTACGGATGCCGTTGCCGGATGCGTGGTATTCAAAGGGATGAAGCCCTCCAAAAAAGACTATAGGAAATACAATATCAAGACCGTAAAAGGACCTGACGATTATGCATCCATGCAGGAAATAGTTCGCCGCCGCTATACTAGAATGATGGAAGAAGGAACACCCCTGCCCGATCTGATTATCACTGATGGAGGTGTTGGTCAAATGCATGTCGTCAGAGAGGTAGTTGTGGACGAACTTCACCTTGATATTCCTATTGCTGGACTAGCCAAGGACGACCGTCATCGTACAAACGAGTTACTATTCGGGTGGCCTGCGCAAACCATCGGCATCGACATAAAAAGCGAGCTCTTCAAAATACTCACTCAGATACAGGATGAGGTGCACCGCTACGCCATCACCTTCCACCGAGACAAACGTTCGAAACACGCCTTACATTCAGAACTCGATGACATTAAGGGTATCGGCCCTAAAACCAAAGATTTACTGATTAAGAAACTTAAAAGCGTAAAGCAAATAAAACTCGCTGATTTACAAACACTTACAAATGTTTTAGGGGCAGGAAAGGCTACAATTATCTATAAATATTTCCATTCTGGTGAAACGGTAACTGAAAAATAAATTACTGCTTCATTTGCTTATTTCATTTCTTTTATTTAATTTTGTGGCATGAGAGCAGTTATCCAGCGTGTCAGTCGTGCCAGCGTTACAATCAACGGTCAAGTGAAATCTGCCATAGGCCCGGGTTTCTTAATTCTCTTGGGCGTTTGCGAAGAAGACACACCTGAAGATGTAGAATGGCTCGTGAAGAAGATATCTATGCTGCGTGTCTTCGATGACGAGAATGGCGTGATGAATTGCGACATCCATTCCATAAACGGAGAAGCCTTGGTAGTTTCACAGTTTACGCTGTTTGCGAGCTACAAGAAAGGGAATCGCCCCTCATGGTTCAGGGCAGCCCGCCATGAGATTTCCGTGCCGTTATACGAAGAATTCTGCACCTGTCTCAGCGAGGCGCTTGGAAAACCCGTGGGCACAGGCGAATTTGGTGCTGAAATGAAAGTGGAACTGATTAACGACGGACCAGTAACCATTTGTATGGATACTAAAAACAAAGAATAGTATGGAACAAAAACAATTAACCAATCTTACCTTAACCGCAGGTGTCATCGCAGTTATTGGCATGCTGCTTGGAAATTTCATCTGGGTACCTTACCTCAGAATTATCTTTTGCGCTGTAGTGGTCATCCTCACCTTGTATAACATGACACAATGGAAGAACCTGAGGAAAATTGACCTTCTCTTGAACTTCCTATGGTTCCTGTGGGCAGGTTGGAGTGTTATCTATCTGGTAATGAACCGGTTATGACCCTCAAGGAAGCACAAGAAGCAGTCGACGCCTGGATTGAAGAATATGGTGTTCGTTACTTTTCGGAACTGACTAATATGGCCGTACTGACCGAAGAGGTAGGAGAACTGGCCAGAATCATCAGTCGCCGATATGGGGATCAGTCATGGAAACCAACAGATTCGCGGGCCAAAGACAATGGAAAGGAAGCCCTTGGCGAAGAGATGGCCGATGTACTATGGGTGTTGATTTGTTTGGCCAATCAGACAGGTGTTGACCTTACAAAAGAACTCAAGAAGAGCATCGAGAAGAAAACATTCCGCGATCGCACACGTCATTTGGACAATCCCAAACTGAAAGCTTAGATAAACTAGAATTCTAGAAAACTAGAAAACTAGATAAAAATAACTTCAAAATAAAAACAATATGGCAGAATTAAGTAAATATGAACAGGCTCTCGCCAAGTACAACTGCGACTTGGACGACCAGCAGGTGGCCGATGCAGTAAAGAAAATCATTGCTGAAAAGGTTCACGAAAACGATACATTGGATGTAAAAAAATTCCTCTTCGGCAGTATTGAGTTGACAACCCTCAAGACTACAGACTCCGACGAAAGCGTCATGGCCTTTACAGAACGTGTAAACCAGTTTGACGAGCAATATGGCAACCTTCCTCATGTTGCCACAATTTGCGTGTACCCTTGCTTTGCAAAGACCGTTCACGACACTTTGGAGGTTGACGGCGTAGAAATTGCTTGCGTTTCAGGCTCATTTCCTTCGTCTCAGGCGCTTATTGAAGTAAAGGTAGCCGAGACAGCATTGGCTGTAAAAGACGGCGCCACAGAGATTGATATTGTGATGCCCGTAGGCAAATTCCTTTCAGGAGATTACGAGACAATGTGTGAGGACATTCAGGAACTCAAGAATACCTGTGGAGAAAACGTTGCCATGAAAGTTATCTTGGAGACCGGTTGTCTGAAAACCGCCTCAAACATCAAGAAGGCATCTATTCTATCCATGTATTCGGGTGCTGACTATATCAAGACTTCAACAGGTAAGGAAAAGATCTCAGCTACACCAGAAGCAGCTTACGTCATGTGCCAGGCCATCAAGGAATACTATGATGAAACAGGCATTCAGATTGGTTTCAAGCCTGCCGGCGGCATCAATTCCGTTATGGACGCAATGATCTACTACACCATCGTAAAGGAAGTCCTGGGTGAAAAGTGGCTCACCAACAAATGGTTCCGATTAGGCACCAGCCGACTCGCCAATCTACTTCTCAGCGAGATAGAGGGAAAAGAGACGAAATTCTTCTAAATAACTAGGTAACTAGCCACCTAGAATTTCTAGAAAAACTAGAATACTAGTTATTCCTTTGAATCACAAAATCAAGATAAGCCTGGAGCGCCTTTGCGATTTCCGGGCTTTTTACTTCCTTTTCAATGAATGCCTGCGCCTCTTGATGGAAATCCATCATTCTGCGTTCTGCATATTCAATACCACCGTTTAGCTTTGTAAATTCAACCAAACGGGCGATTTCATCGGGAGTTATCGAGCGTGCCTTGACCTTACGTGCAAGTACTATCATCTCTTCATTCTGCGTAGAGTTAATAGCATAGATGGCAGGTAACGTTAATTTGCCTTCAGCCATATCATTGCCAGTAGGCTTTCCGATTTCTTTCGAATCATAATAATCGAAGATATCATCCCGAATCTGGAAGATTATACCTATATTTTGTCCGAATTTAACAGCTGCATCCACATCATCAGGATTGTGACCTGCAGAAATAGCGCCAATAGCGGCACATGCCTCAAAAAGAGCAGCCGTTTTCCGCTCAATGACCTGATAATAAACATCTTCCGAAAGACCGTCTTGCGAGGTATTTGTCAATTGAAGTATTTCACCGTTAGAAAGCGTCTGACCAAGGCGAGCCAAACGTTGTACGATAATTTCATTGTGTGTCAGACTCACGTATAGCAATGAAGTAGAAAGGATGTAATCACCCACCAAAACCGCTACCTTATTATTATAAGAAGCATTCACCGACTCCTGACCACGACGTTCAGCACTCTCATCAACCACGTCATCGTGTACCAACGAAGCGGTATGCAGTAGTTCCAAACCAACAGCAGCATGTTGGGTAGCCTCAGTGATACCACCATAATTCTTGGCCATCAGCAACATCAGTATAGGGCGCATACGCTTCCCGCCCCTATTTCGAATGTGCGAAAGGGCAGTTTCCAACAAACCGTCGGAATGTGAAAGACTTTGATTGAACAGACCGATGAAATCGTTCAATTCAGCCGCTATGGGTTGCTTAATCTGCGAGAGATAATCCATCAATTCTTGAAATTTGTTACAAAATTAATGTTTTTCTCCGATTAATAAAAAAAAATGCGTAACTTTGAGCGGAAAAAATATAAAATAAATGGATAAACTGTTTCTTTTGGACGCTTATGCGTTGATTTATAGGTCATATTATGCCTTCATCAAAAACCCGCGTATCAACTCAAAAGGGTTGAACACTTCAGCCATCATGGGTTTCTGCAACACACTCAACGAGGTGCTTGAGAAGGAAAAGCCGACACATATAGGTGTGGCATTCGACCCGCATGGCCCCACTTTCCGCAATGAGGCTTATCCTGCCTATAAAGCGCAACGCGAAGAAACTCCCGAAGACATTCGTGCAAGCGTACCCATCATAAAAGATATCCTCCGCGCCTATCGCATCCCCATCCTCCAAGTGGATGGCTATGAGGCCGATGACGTGATAGGGACTCTGGCCCTGAGACTCTCGGGTAATTCCGATGATTCCGGCAATTCCGACATCTCCGTCTATATGCTTACGCCAGATAAAGACTATGGCCAGCTGGTACGAAATAACGTCTTTATCTTCCGTCCCCGTCACGGAGGCGGATATGAAACGATGTCACCCGAGACCGTTTGTGAAAAATATACCATTTCATCGACCGATCAGGTCATTGATCTTTTGGCATTGATGGGTGATTCGGCCGACAATTTCCCGGGCTGTCCTGGCGTGGGAGAAAAGACCGCCGCCAAACTCATCGAGCAATTCGGCACGATAGAAAACATGCTCGATCATACCGATCAGATCAAGGGCAAACTACGGGAGAAAGTGGAAGCGGCCGTCGAAGATATCAAGATGTCGAAATTCCTTGCAACCATCAAAACCGACGTTCCCGTACAGGTGACCCTCGATGATTTGAAAATTGAAGAGCCCAATGAGGAAGAACTTCGGAAACTGTTCACCGAATTGGAGTTCAAGTCCTTTGCAGACAGAGTTCTTAACAAATCCAAACAAACGCCAAAAAAGGTTGACGCACAGCCCGATTTATTTGGATTTTTCACGCCCGAGGGGTCAGATGAGCCCAAATTTTCAAGTTTTGAGACTTTAAAAACCACCGCTCATGACTACAAACTCGTTGAAAACGTGGAAGATGCGCAAAAACTCTGTGATTTTTTATTGACAAAGCATTTTTTAAGTCTAGACACGGAAACCACTTCCACGAATGCAATTGATGCAGAATTGGTCGGTTTGAGCTTTTCGGTGAAGGAAAAAGAGGCCTGGTATGTTGCCGTTCCTGCCAATCGTGAAGAAGCGTTGCGAATTGTTAACATATTCAAACCGCTCTATGAGAATCCCGAAATACTTAAAATCGGACAGAACATCAAATACGATTTGGAAGTATTGGCTCATTATGGCATCGAGTTAAAAGGAGAACTCTGGGACACGATGATTGCCCACTACCTCATCCAGCCAGAACTTCATCATAATATGGATTACATGGCCGAGGTCTATTTCAATTACCAGACGATTCATATCGATGAGCTCATTGGTCCACGAGGCAAGAATCAGAAATCCATGCGTGACCTCTCCCCTACCCAAGTCTATGAATATGCTGCAGAGGATGCCGACATCACCCTGCGGTTAAAGAACGTGCTTGAGCCCAAACTGAAAGAGGCTGGCGTGGAACATTTGTTCTATGAGATAGAAATGCCCTTAGTGAGAGTTCTTGCAGAGATGGAGATGAACGGCGTATTGATTGATACGGATTCGCTGAAAGAAACGTCAGAACTTTTCACAAGCCGCCTTAAGGAATTGGAGCAGCGTATCTACGAACTGGCAGGCGAGGAATTCAATATTGCTTCCCCAAAACAGGTTGGTGATATCCTCTTCGGCAAGTTACAGATTATCGAGAAACCCAAGAAGACCAAGACAGGTCAATACGTCACGAATGAGGAGACTTTACAAACCCTCCGAACGAAACATGAAATCGTGGAGAAAATATTGGAACACAGAGGGTTGAAGAAACTCATGGGCACGTATGTGGATGCACTTCCCAAACTGATTAATCCACGAACGGGTCATATCCATACATCGTTTAACCAGACCATCACGGCCACGGGACGCCTGTCTTCTTCAGATCCCAACCTGCAGAATATCCCCATTCGCGGTGAAGATGGCAAGGAAATCCGAAAGGCGTTTATCCCGGAACCTGGTTGTCAGTTCTTTTCAGCCGACTACTCACAGATTGAACTCCGTGTAATGGCCCATCTCTCTGAGGATGAAAATATGATAAACGTGTTCCGCGAAGGAAAAGATTTGCACGCCGCCACCGCCGCCACCATCTATAAAAAGGATATCAGCGAAGTCAGTCGCGATGAGCGCACGAAGTCGAAACGTGCCAATTTCGGCATCATCTACGGCATCACCGTCTTCGGTTTGGCCGAGCGTTTGGAGATTGACCGCGGTGAGGCCCGCCAGTTGATTGACGGTTTCTTCCAGACTTTCCCGCAGGTGCACGATTACATGGAGCGCTCCAAAGAAATTGTCCGCCAGAAAGGCTATGCGGAAACCGTGTTCCATCGCCGTCGCTATCTGCCTGATATTCATTCACATAACGCCACCGTGCGCGGTTTTGCTGAACGAAATGCCATCAACGCCCCCATCCAAGGCTCAGCCGCCGACATCATCAAAGTGGCTATGGTACGAATCTATAGAAGGATGAAGGCCGAAGGACTGAAAAGCAAAATGATCCTGCAGGTGCACGACGAACTCAACTTCTCCGTCGTTCCTGAAGAGAAAGAGCGCATGGAACGGTTGGTCTTGGAGGAAATGCAAGGCGCCTTTGCCCTGAAAGTTCCCCTCATCGCAGATGCCGGATGGGGTGAAAACTGGCTAGAGGCACATTAAAGGGATTTTAGGGTTGATTATCTCATATCATATGATAGTAGATAATGGCTTGGAAACGGAAATACAGATGCCGAGAATGCGGATATGAGGCGGAGACTTACGAAGGGAAAGGACTCTTCGGACAGCACATCACTCCCGTCAGTTGTCCAGACTGCCACACGATTCAGAATCTGGTGGTTGGCGGGGTTATCGGCGACGTAGCGCCGTCATTCCGTTCTGAGATAGGCCGTCTTTGTTTGCGTTGTGGCAGCGACCGCATCCGAACTTGGGATGGCCACACCTGTCCGAAATGCGGTGGAACAATGGCTGATACAGAGGAAAAGGAGTTCTGGACATAAGCAATAATCACATGGATTCATCGTTATAGGTGTATTATAACTTATAATACTATAATGATGAAAAGGACTATTGTTTTAGCCGTCATTTCAATGATGATGATGGCCGTACAGGCACAAAAGGAAGTAGGTACCTTTACTGTTTATCCGCGCTTTGGAGTAAACATCTCAAAGTTTAGTGGACAGAAGATTTATTACGATGCCAGCGACAATTATGTGAAGGAAAAATACAAGTTCGGGCTTTCTGCCGGTGCAGAACTGTGGTATCAGTTCCACTACAGCCTTGCCCTTTCCGCTGGTCTTATTGAGAGCAATCAAGGTACCAAATGGGAGGATTATACTACCGAGTACCGAGATAAAGATGGGAAAATAGTTAGAGATGAATATAGTAACAGCATGAGTACCCAAATGCTGAACATCCCATTGCTCCTTCATGCCTTCGTTGCCCCTGGACTCTCCTTCGAGGTGGGCGTTCAGCCTGGGTTCCTGTTGAGTGCAAAGAACAAAATGAACGATGAGGAGGGCGATATGAAATCGCTCATGAAGACCTTTGATCTGAGTATCCCCATAGGCATAAGTTACGAATATGCAAATATCCAACTAGACCTCCGTTATAACCACGGACTTACCTCGCTGGGTGATTTCTTCGATAAGGGCCACAACCGCTCCATCGTGCTTACCCTCGGCTATGGTATCGATTTTTAGGATTCTTTCGCTCGACAAAGCAAATTAAAACAGTTTTATTTGCTTTTGTGCTAGCTTAATTGTACCTTTATGTCTCTTCGAGCCATGAAGATACTCACGCTCGGAAATTCTCAAATAAATTTGGAATTTCGCTCGCTTAATCGTATCTTTGCACCCAGATTATAAACGTTTATAAAAGAAAATGGCATTAAAATGTGGTATCGTGGGATTGCCCAATGTGGGAAAGTCCACGCTTTTCAACTGCCTCTCAAGCGCAAAGGCGCAGGCAGCCAACTTCCCTTTCTGTACGATAGAACCCAACGTGGGTGTGATTACTGTACCCGATGAGCGACTTACCAAACTCGCTGAACTGGTACATCCGGGACGCATCGTGCCCGCCACGTGTGAGATAGTGGATATCGCAGGCCTTGTGAAAGGTGCTTCGAAGGGAGAAGGTCTCGGCAATAAATTCCTTGGAAACATCCGCGAAACGGATGCTATCATCCATGTGCTGCGCTGTTTCGATGATGATAATGTAGTACGCGAAGGCGGTGCTCCCGTGAATCCTATTGAGGATAAGGAAATCATCGACACCGAACTGCAGCTCAAGGACCTGGAGACCATCGAGGGACAACTGGCCAAAACACAGAAAGCCGCTGCCGCCGGCAACAAGGACGAGAAGGTTAAAGCCGCTGTACTGCAGGCTTATAAGGAGGTGTTGGAACAGGGCAAGAACGCCCGATCGGTAACCTTCGAAACGAAAGACGAACAGAAGGTGGCTCACGATCTCTTCCTACTCACGGCCAAACCGGTGCTCTACGTCTGCAATGTGGACGAGGCTTCCGCCAAGGACGGCAATGAATACAGCCGCCAGATAGAAGAAATTGCCAAGTCGGAAGGAGCTGAAGCGATGGTCATTGCCGCCAAGACGGAAGAGGATATCGCTTCCCTGGAAACCTACGAAGACAAGCAGATGTTTCTCGAGGAATTAGGTTTGGAGGAGAGCGGTGTGAACCGCCTCATCAAGAAAGCCTATGCGCTGCTGAACCTAGAGACCTTCATCACCGCCGGAGAGATGGAAGTGAAGGCCTGGACTTATCATAAAGGCTGGAAGGCTCCACAATGCGCCGGTGTCATCCACACCGATTTCGAAAAGGGTTTTATCCGCGCCGAGGTCATCAAGTACGACGACTATATCCAGTATGGCTCTGAGGCTGCAGTCCGCGAAGCCGGAAAGATGGGCATCGAGGGTAAGGACTACGTTGTGCAGGACGGTGATATCATGCACTTTAGGTTTAATGTATAACCCACCCTATGTCCCTCCCGAAGGGAGGGATTTAGAATAGCATTTATAGAATTAATACATCATAAGTATGAACCCTTTATTATCCACCATAAGTAATCTAACTTCCTTCCCTTCGGGAGGGATTGAGGGTGGGTTTTTATTCATCCATTGGAACCCCTCACTGAACTTCGGTCCGTTCCGCTGGTATTCACTCTGCTGGCTCATCGGACTGGCGCTCGCCTACTTCATTGTGCGCCATCTATTCTATGAGCAGGGCATTGCCGAACGCACCATCAAAAAGAATGGTAAGAAGGAAGTGGAGAACGTCTTCGACCCGCTTTTCATCTATTGCTTCTTAGGCATCCTGATCGGTGCCCGACTGGGCCATTGCCTTTTCTATCAGCCCGACTATTTCCTTACTTCTGGCAAACACATCGTGGAGATGCTCCTGCCTATTCATTTCATGGCGGATGGCGGATGGAAATTCACCGGCTATGAAGGCCTTGCCAGCCACGGCGGAACACTGGGTCTGATCATTGCCCTCTGGCTTTATGTACGATATAGCAAGATTGGTATCTGGACGGTGCTCGATAATATTGCCATTGCCACAGGAACGACTGCCTGTTTCATCCGTCTTGGCAACCTGATGAATTCTGAAATTATCGGAAAGATTACGGATGTGCCCTGGGCTTTTATTTTCGAGCGCGTGGATAGTTTCCCCCGTCATCCCGGCCAACTCTATGAGGCCATTGCCTATGCCGTGCTGTTCTTCATCATGTGGGCAATTTACAAAAGAAGTAAGAAAACCGACACACCGAAAGTGGGAACGGGTTGGTATTTCGGTTTCTGCCTCACCTATATCTTCACTTTCCGCTTCCTGATTGAATATACAAAGGATGTGCAGGAGGCCTGGGAAGCTGACATGCTGTTCAATATGGGCCAGTTGCTCTCCATCCCCTTTATCATCATCGGTGTCTGGTGCATGCTGAGAGCGAAGAAAAAATCCTGATTTTTATTGAACACAAAGGCACAAAGGTTTTTAACGCTATATACACGCAGCCCTTTGTGCCTTTGTGTCTTTGTGTTCCGTTAATATTATTTCCCTTTTACTATTCGCTTGATATCGTTCAGTTTATTCAGCGCTTCAAGGGGTGTGAGATTATTCACATCGAGGTTCAGAATCTCATCACGAACCTGTGTGAGTACGGGGTCATCCAACTGGAAGAAACTCAGTTGCATCCCGTCGCGGCTTTGATTCAAAGCCTCTGCCGACGGTTTTGCCTTGGCCCCTACCCCACTGCTCTCGGCCTCCAACTGCTTCAATATGGTATTGGCGCGCTTTACGATGCTCTTCGGCATGCCGGCAATCTCCGCCACATGAATGCCAAACGAGTGCTCACTCCCACCCCGCATCAGTTTGCGCAAGAAGATGACCTTGTTATCGACCTCCTTCACGCTTACGTTATAGTTCTTGATTCGGGAGAAATTCTTCTCCATCTCGTTCAGTTCGTGGTAGTGAGTGGCAAAGAGCGTACGGGCCTGTGCCTTCGGATGCTCGTGCAGATACTCTACAATTGCCCAGGCAATGGAGATACCGTCATAAGTAGAGGTACCGCGGCCCAACTCATCAAAGAGCACCAAGGATTTTGGCGTCACATTATTCAGGATGTTGGCAGCCTCCGTCATCTCCACCATAAACGTGGATTCGCCCAACGAAATGTTATCCGAAGCACCCACGCGGGTGAATATTTTATCCACCAAACCGATTTTCGCGCTCTCTGCGGGCACGAAACAGCCTATCTGGGAAAGTAGTACAATTAAGGCCGTCTGGCGCAGCAGCGCACTCTTACCGGCCATATTCGGACCCGTTATGATGATGATTTGCTGTTTCTCGTTGTCCAAATAGATGTCATTGGGCACATATTCCTCACCCAATGGCAACTGTGTTTCAATCACGGCATGGCGCCCCTGATGAATCTCTATCACCGACGAATCATCTATCACCGGACGTACATACTTGTTCTCTTCAGCCACTTTTGCGAACGACAGCAGACAGTCCAGATGAGCGGTCAGGTTGGCATCAGTCTGAATGGCGGGTATATACGCCTGCATATCCGCCACCAGATTGTTGAACAACCGTGCTTCCAACGACAGGATTTTTTCTTCGGCGCCAAGGATTTTCTCTTCGTATTCCTTCAGTTCCTGCGTGATATAGCGCTCCGCCTGAGCTAACGTCTGCTTACGTACCCATTCTGCCGGCACCTTGTCCTTGAACGTGTTTCTCACCTCCAGATAGTAGCCGAACACGTTGTTATAGCCGATTTTCAGCGAAGAAATACCCGTCTGCTCCACCTCGCGCTGCTGTATTTTCAACAGATAGTCCTTACCGGAATAGGCAATCTGGCGCAGTTCGTCGAGTTCCGCATTCACGCCATGACGAATCACGCCGCCCTTGTTCAGCAGTTGCGGGGCATCGCTCTCCACCTCGCGCTCAATGCGCGCAGCCATTTCTTCACAGACATTCATCTGCTCTCCTACCCTTCTGAGCGCATCATTTTTCGCATGTTCGCAGGCAGTCTTCACGGGTTTCAAAGCTTGCAAAGCAGTCTTCAAGGCCACCATTTCCCGCGGTGTCACCCGTCCGACAGCCACTTTTGAGATAATACGCTCCAAGTCGCCCACCCTGTGGAAAGAGTCGTCAATCAGTTCGCGGAACTCTGGTTCGCGGAAGAAATACTCCACGATGTCCAACCGCTCATTGATAGGTTTCTGTTCTTTCAATGGAAAGACCACCCATCGTTTCAGTAATCGGGCGCCCATCGGCGAGACTGTCTTGTCAATCACATCGCAAAGCGATTTGCCGTCATCCTGCATCGGATACAACAACTCCAGCGAACGCACGGTGAACTTATCCAGCCGGACGTACTTTTCCTCTTCTATTCGGGCCAGCGAGGTAATGTGACCTATCTGTGTATGTTGCGTGATTTCAAGGTATTGCAGGATGGCACCACTAGCTATCACACCGTTATGCAGGTGCTCCACACCAAAACCTTTCAGGTTTTTCACGGCGAAATGATGCAGCAGTTTCTGACGGGCCGTCTGCTCTGTGAACACCCAATCGTCGAGTTCGAAAGTGAATACCTTATTACCGAAATACTGTTCAAATTCCTTTTTCTTCGTGCGGTCAAAAAGAACCTCCTTCGGCTGGAAGCTGCCCAGCAGTTTTTCCACGTAGTCGTAGGTGCCCTCGCCCGTCAGGAACTCACCCGTAGAGATGTCGAGGAAAGCCACGCCACAGGCTCCCTTGCCGAAATGCACGGCCGCCAGGAAGTTGTTCTCCTTGTAGTTCAGCACGTTGTCGCCCATGGCCACGCCCGGCGTCACCAGTTCCGTGATACCGCGCTTCACCAGTTTTTTCGTCAGTTTCGGGTCTTCCAGCTGGTCGCAGATAGCCACTCTCCTACCCGCCCGGATAAGTTTCGGCAGATAGGTGTCGAGGGCGTGATGCGGAAAACCGGCCATCTCGTCGCCTTTCCCACTGTTACCGTTATTGCGTCGTGTCAGTGTGATACCCAAGATACGGGAAGCATCCACGGCATCATCACAATAAGTTTCATAGAAATCACCACAACGGAACAGCAGCAAAGCATCGGGATGCTTCGCCTTCAGGTCGAAAAACTGTTTCATCATCGGGGTCAGTTCCCCGTCTTTCTTGGCCATAAGTTCTAAAAAATCAAATGCAAAGATAAGGTTTTTCACTCACTTTGCCAAATATCCGTGATTTTTTTATACTTTTGCAACGTACAACAATCTATCTTCCGCTGATGAACAAATCATTTCTACTTGCCCTGTTTCTAATGATTGGAAACATTTGTGCAGAGGCTTCGCACAAGTTGTGCGAATCATCCGCACAAACTGAGCAGACCATCTGCACAAAACTCAACGATCATTGCCTGCTCGTCGACGGCTCATTAAGCGATGACGAAGCAGCCCAGAATCCCTTTGTATTCAACTCCTTCCAAGAAGCGATGCAACATCTCCAGCCCGGCACTTCGGCTGATAACCGTATGACGGTGCTCATCCGTCCGGGCGTCTATTGGATTGACGACCCCGATGATCCTGAAATCCGAATAGCCAAAGACGGCGACCGCACGCCCATTGGAATGCACGTCCGTTGTCCCTGGCTCCATCTCGAGGGACTTGGAGAACAAGCGGATGAGGTCGTATTAGCCAGCAACCGCGGTCAGACACAGGGGGCCATAGGCAATTTCACGATGTTTTACTTCCACGGTGACGGGCTCCTCTTGGAGAACCTCACATTGGGCAACTACTGTAATGTGGACTTGGAATACCGTTTGGATCCTTCCAAAAACCGTCCCCGCCGTATGGAGGCTATCACTCAGGCGCAGTTGGCTTTTGCCGACGGCGACTATCTGGAAGCCCGCAACTGCCGATTTATCTCCCGTCTGAACACCTGTCCGCTCAATGGTGGCCGCCGTACGCTCTTCGATCACTGCTATTTTGAGAGCACCGATGATGCCTTGGAGGGCAAAGCCATCTACCGCCACTGTCGTTTCACATTCTATAGCAGTAAGCCTTTCTATGCTACCAGCCGGGCAGGAGCCATCCTTTACGATTGCGATTTCGATGTGAAGACCGATGGCCCGCAATATCTCTGCAAACAGGAAAGTCCCGTCATTCTGATGGATTGCCGTTTCCTGACGCCCGAAAATACGACCCTCGGCTGGTGTCCGTATATCTCTCCCAGCCTGCGTTGCTATCAGGAAAATGTCTCACAGAACGGCAACCCTGTGACACTCTCAGCTGAATCGGAGGGAACAACCATCAGCCTCGAAGGTAAAAAACTATCAGAAACTCTCAAGACTGCCTTAAAAGGAAACATCAGCGAAGTATTCACAGCCCTCGAATCAGTACCCATCCATCTGGAACTCTATACCAATAGAAAAAGGGTAGAGGAGGGCGACACGGCCAAAACAACCTTACATAGCTATGCTTTTGGCGACCGTTATCTCTACGAACAACCAGCCCTCACACTCATCGGCACCAATAAGACGGAAAAAAGCACACAACAGCCCGTTGTGGTTAATTTTCCTGACGGACAAGAAGCAGCCATCAGTATAGAGAATGCACCCAAGACCTTACCTGCGCCTGCTTTTACCAAACAACTGAAAATCAAGCGGAAAGATAATACCCTCATTGCCAATTACCGCCTCAATCTCGGAAAAAGAACCGACCAGAGCCTCATCACTTGGTACCGCTGCGATGACAAAGAGGGTGGGGGAGCCGTTCCCGTCAGCGTAAGCCGACTGAACAAACCGGAACAAATATACACCTTGCAGCCCGCTGACTATGGCCGTTTTATCATGGTCGAGGTATCACCCAAGCACCAGCGTTCGTATACAGGCACTCCTCGGCGCTCCTGTCTCTATGTCAAGCCTCTAAAGACAGCAGGACCACAGTCCTATGTCTACGAAACCGACTTCCACAATTTCCCGACGGATCCTCAGCCGCTCATCAAAGACGGCTACTGGACCGTTGACGGCCATAAACCCACTGATACCAATGCCCAGCCCTGGCAACCCAAACCCGACAGTTGGGTATATGGTCCAGGTATCGACGGCGCCAAAGGCACCGGCCTGCTCCAAAAGGAAAAAGGCGCCCGCCTGCTCTACACGCCCATTTTGGATACAAAGAGTGAAACGGCCATCACCCTCGTCTGCGATCCTTGCAAGACGGCTGCCCAAGGTTTTGCCTCTGCCACCGACCAGTATATGGATATCTACATCCACTACGACTCCCATACCCTTACAGGCTACGGCCTGCGCATCATCCGAACTACCAAATATGCAAATGCCGTTGACATGCAACTGATGCGTTTCAACAAGGGGAGGGGAGAGGTGCTCGGCGAACCCGTCAGCACCACTTGTTTCCTGACCGACTGCACCATCCGTCTCTGGAGCGAAGGCAATCTGCTGAAAGCCCACGTTTCTACCACTACTCCCCAGCGCGAAAGCACATTGGCTAAGGAAGTGAATCTCCAGACACCCATAAAGCCCCTCTTCAATGGCATCGGTATTCAGCATACCGGTTCAGCGGGAGCCAGTGCTACGATGTTCCATCACCTCAAGGTGGAATGGAAATAAAAGAGTGCCGTCCCTGACCGGACGGCACTCCAACCTAACAACTAATATAAGACGTCTATTTATCTGCGCCCTCTTTGAGAAGCATTTCCGCTCCTCCAAGAACGGTTTGCATTATTCTGGTTGCCATTCGTGTTGCGCATTACATTTGAGTTCCTGTTATGGTTCGTGTTCGTATTCCAGTTCACATTCGTATTGCGGTTCACGTTCGGGTTGGTATTATGATTCACTACCGTATTCCTGTTTGAATGCCAGTTGCGATTTTCTCTTTGACGTGGCACATAGTTAGGAATAGCGCTGTTGCGATCATAAGTACGTCCCTGATAGTAACTCCTGTTGCCGTTGTTACGCCAGCTGTGATTGCCATTGTAGGTAGCATAGTGGCTCGGACGTGCATAGTAGAAGTGATGGCGGTCCGTATAGTGCGTATAGACGCGGAAAACAAAGCCGCTCTGCCAGTATACAGGGCGATAGAAATAATCACGGGCCATATAGGTGCGGTACTGGTAGGAAGAGAGCACGAAGCTCAGGTCCTCATTACGGCGCTCCCAATAGAAGCCAAAGATATCATCACTCACAGCCAGAGCTGTCAGATAGTCAAGATTGATCTCATAGACAGCCTCGTATTGTGCGTAGCTCAAGTTCAGTTCGTAAGCCATCTTATCTGTCAGGAAAAAAGCTTCCCTACGAGCCTCATTGAACGTTATTGCCTGTGCTGAGATGGTCATGGTGACCATTGCCATCAGCGTAAGTAACATCTTCTTCATAATTGTATCATTTTTACAGTTAAACATCACTATTTCTGATTCTTTGACGCAAAAGTAACACTTTTGTTTATTATTTGCAACAAATAAATCCCTAAACTTGAAAGGGATTTCCCTAATTTGTCGAAACTATCATAACTATAAAGGTAATTTGAAAAGAAGAATCATAATTAATGAAAAATATACACACATTGTTATTTCTTTTCAAATAAAAACACTATCTTTGCATCAAATTTATTCAAAATGCAATGAAGGCTAATTTTACCGATAAGGACATTTCTTATTACGGCAAGGTGACATCGCTCCAAGATATCAATGAAGTAAAGGCGTATCATACGCTTGTCCTTCTTGGCGTATCGGGAAAGGTCAATGTATATATTGACCGCTGGCATTACTCCATCGAGCAAGACGACATCCTTATCTGCGCCCCTCATGAACAACTCAGGATTGACAAATATGAAGGGGATTTCAGTTGTATCTGTATGACCTTCAGCCAACAGTTCATGCAAGCACTTCCTATGGGCAACACGGCCGTCTGGAACCAGATACTCTATTGTGATAAGGTAAGACACTTGAAAGCTTCCGAGCGTGACCTTGAAATTTATAAGAATTATTACACTATTCTTTCCAAGAAACTCAACAAACTGCAGGATCCCGTTGATGTAAATATCTTCAAACTGATGATCAATGTGGCGCTGTTGGAGATGGGCAATGAGTTCAGACAGAAATCGAAAGAAGAGTTACATACCATCACTTTGGGACAGAAACTACTCAGGCGTTTCATCCAGGAGATAGCCCAGACAGAGATGAAGCGGCAGCCTGTCAGTTACTATGCCGAGAAACTGAATGTCACACCCAAGTACCTGACCACCGCCTGCACACGCTTCTCCGACAAGAATGCCTCCCAATGGATTCACAATGCCGTGCTGACGGAAATCCAGGAACTGATGCTAAATCCCGACCTGTCGTTTAAGGATATTTCAAAAAGGACGGGATTCCCGAACCTGTCATCGTTCAGTATCTTCGTGAAGCGGAACCTTCACGATTCCCCAACGGCTTTACGCAAAAAATACATCTCAGGAAAATAACACAAACACATGATAAAAATGTGGAGGAGTTTAGACCGTTAAACTCCTCCACTTTTTTAGCAAATGACTTGTTCGCTATGCTATCGCTGGATGCGGATGCGGGCATCCACGGCAATAACGCTCTGCTCATCGGCTAGAAGCGGATTGATGTCCATCTCCTTGATTTCGGTGGCGAAACGGAGTAGGGTAGAGAGACGGACAATAATCTCGGCATAGCGCTGCTGGTTAATACCGGCCTGTCCACGCGTGCCCTGGATAATCTTATAGGCGCGCAGAGAACGGATCATGGAATAGGCTTCGGGGTAGGAGAGGGGGGCCAGACCGCTGCTCACATCTCGGAGCACTTCCACGAAGATACCACCTAAGCCACAAAGGACAACGTGTCCGAAACGCTCTTCGTATTTGGCACCGATGAAGAGTTCCGTGCCCTGAAGCATCTTCTGAACCATCACACTGGTGGCTCCCTCTATCTTCATCATACGGTCGAACTCAAGGGAAAGGTGTTCCGGTGTGCGGATATTCAGGGCCACACCGCCAACATCACTCTTATGAACAGGCCCCACAACCTTGGCTACCACAGGATAACCCACCTTCTGGGCAAAGGCCGTCAGGGCCTCCTTGTCATTGCTCACCATCTCCGGCACCATCGGAATACCGGCACTCTCCAGCAGTTGATGCACAATATCCGGCGACACATAACCATCTTCCTCAATATTGCCGATGATATTCCGGATACGGGGCACATCCACGCCAAAGAGTTCGATCTCCGGTGCGGCAGGCGGCGGTGTGCTGATAACGCGGGTAAGTGTGGTGGCCAACGTCACTTCGTCAGAGAAATTGACATGACCTTTTTTCAGAAATTCTGCCACTTCGGGACCAGCCGTATGCACGCTGGGCAGGATGGGGAAGATAGGTTTATGACATTCCTGAATTTTCTGGTGAAGCACATCATAGGCCGTATAGAGTTGTACCAATCCGGGCGTGCCAAAGATAACGAAGATAGCATCTATCTCCGGGAACCGCTGATCGCAGTAGTCAATGGCAATGCCCAACTGTTCAGGTGTTCCTGTGGCCAGAATGTCTATCGGATTACTCACGGAAGCACCGGCAAAGAGTTGGTTCTTCAGTTCCTCTGTGGCAGGACCTTCCAACTTCGGCACCTTCAATCCTCCTTTTGAAAGCGCATCGGTGAGCATCACCCCAGGACCTCCGGCATGGGTAACGATGGCAAAAGAAGAATAGGGTTGGGGAGGAGCTACGCTGAAGATGCAACCGGCGGTGGTAAGTTCCTCACGCGAAAAACATCTTACGATGCCTGCCTTTCGGAAAAGAGCCTCAACAGCAGAGTCGCTGCTGGCAATGGCACCCGTATGACTGGAAGCCGCCCTACTTCCACTCTCACTACTTCCAGCCTTGATGGCAGCTATGCGACAACCTTTGCGGATAAGACTACTGGCGTGGAAGAGCAGTTTATCGGGATTTGAGATGTTCTCGATGTAAAGTAATTTGATATGAGAATCGCGCTCGGCATCAAAATGTTCATCCATGTATTGAAGCACATCTTCAATGCCAATCTGTTTACCGTTACCGATACTCCAAACGGAATTGAAAGCCAGTCCCTTGGTAACACCAGACTCCAATATGAACACGGCCGTGGCACCAGAGCCACTGATAAAGTCAGCACCCTTGGGGTTGAGTGCAGGAATAGGTTTGGTAAATACACTATGGTGATGGCTGTTGAGCAAACCGATACAGTTTGGACCTATCAACGCACATTGATATTCATCACATATATCAAGTATTTTCTGCTCCATCTCTGCACCTGCCTTAGTCTCTTCACCAAAGCCGGCAGAGATGATGATAAAGGCGCGCACTTCTTTCTCCTTGGCTAAATACTCCACATAATCAGGACAGAAACGGGCGGCCACCACCAGAACGGCAAGATCGGTGGGTGGTATTTCCTTTACGTCGTGGAAGGCTTTCACGCCCTGCACCTCATCTTCCTTGGGATTGACGATGCGCAGCATGCCTTTGAAACCACCTTGAATGATGTTGCGCACAAGAGCGCCACCAGGTTTATGTACATTGTTTGAACCGCCAATAACGACGATGCTTTTCGGGTGTAGTAGTTGTTCGTTAATCATAAATAGTGTATATTTGGGGTACAAATATACAAATAATTTCGATGTTTTGCCGTTTTTTAGGGTGCTTTTTCACTCATTTGGATAAATTTCTCAGGCTTAGGAAAACAAATAAATTTGCTTTCCCTTCGCTTAATCGAAATTTTGTAGTAATTTTATGGAACTTTGTGCCATGAAATTATGCGGCACTCGGGAAAAATCAAAATATATTTTGTTTTTCCACTCATTTGTAGTAATTTTGCAGCCAAAAATATAATAAGTACGCGATAACATGGACTACAATTTCAGAGAAATCGAGAAGAAATGGCAAGAGCGCTGGGTAAAGAACCAGACGTATAAGGTTGCCGAAGACAAGGACAAAAAGAAATTCTATGTGCTCAACATGTTCCCTTACCCCAGCGGTGCGGGTCTGCATGTGGGCCATCCACTCGGCTATATCGCCAGTGATATCTATGCACGCTTCAAGCGCCTGCAGGGCTTCAACGTTCTAAATCCCATGGGCTACGATGCCTACGGACTGCCTGCCGAGCAGTATGCCATCCAGACAGGACAGCATCCGGCCATCACCACCGAGGCTAACATTAACCGCTATCGCGAGCAGTTGGATAAGATTGGATTCTGTTTCGACTGGGATCGCGAGGTGCGCACCTGCGAACCCATCTACTATAAGTGGACACAGTGGGCTTTCCAGAAGATGTTCAATTCTTTCTATTGCAATAAGCAGCAGAAAGCCCTGCCCATAGAAAAACTCATCGAGCGCTTCCAGACCAAGGGAACTCTTGGCGACGACGGCGGAATCATCGACGTGGCATGCTCAGAAGAACTTTCGTTTACTGCCAACGAGTGGAACGCCTGGGACGAGAAGAAACATCAGGAAGTGCTGATGAACTACCGCATTGCTTATTTGGGTGAGACAATGGTGAACTGGTGTGCCGGATTGGGCACCGTGCTGGCCAACGATGAAGTGGTGGACGGTGTCAGCGTGCGTGGCGGATTCCCCGTGGTGCAGAAGAAGATGCGCCAATGGTGTCTGCGCGTTAGTGCTTACGCCCAGCGTCTGCTCGACGGACTGGAGACCATTGAATGGACCGACTCACTGAAAGAAACACAGCGCAACTGGATTGGCCGTTCTGAAGGTACAGAAGTGGAATTCAAAATAGCCCACCCCCAACCCCTCCCAAAGGGAGGGAAGACCGAAAATGCTGAACTCCCCTCCTCTCGGGAGGGGCAGGGGGTGGGCTCCTTCACTATCTTTACTACCCGTGCCGATACCATGTTCGGTGTGACCTTTATGGTACTGGCACCCGAGAGTGAATTGGTGGAACAGCTCACCACGCCCGAACAGAAAAAGGAAGTAGACGAATATATTGCCTACGTGAAGAAGCGTACGGAGCGTGAGCGCCAGATGGACCACAAGGTAACGGGCGTGTTCTCCGGTTCCTACGCCATCAATCCATTTACAGACGAGAAGATTCCCATCTGGATTGCCGAATATGTGTTGGCCGGATATGGTACGGGTGCCATCATGGCCGTACCTGCCCACGACTCACGCGACTATGCCTTTGCCAAGCATTTCAATCTGCCCATCGTTCCACTGATTGAGGGTGCCGATGTAAGCGAGGAGAGCTATGATGCCAAAGAGGGTATCGTCTGCAATTCCGAATCCAATAAATTCTCATTGAACGGTCTGACCGTGAAGGAGGCTATTGCCGCCACCAAGAAATTCGTTACCGAACAGGGCCTGGGTCGCGTAAAGGTGAACTATCGTCTACGCGATGCCATCTTCTCGCGCCAGCGCTATTGGGGTGAGCCATTCCCCGTTTATTACAAGGACAGCATGCCTTATATGATTCCCGAAGAGTGCCTGCCTCTGGAGTTGCCCGAGGTGGACCAGTATAAACCCACCGAAGACGGCCAGCCCCCGTTGGGCCACGCCAAGAAATGGGCTTGGGATACAAAAAGCAATTCAGTTGTTGATGTTGCCAATATTGACCAAAAGACGGTCTTCCCGCTGGAACTCTTCACGATGCCTGGCTTTGCCGGTTCTTCGGCCTACTATCTGCGCTATATGGATCCCCACAACGAACAGGCACTGGTTTCGAAGGAAGCCGATGAATACTGGCAGAATGTGGACCTTTATGTAGGTGGTACTGAGCATGCTACAGGTCACCTGATTTATTCACGCTTCTGGAATAAGTTCCTTTTCGACCTCGGCGTGAGTTGCAAGGAAGAACCCTTCCAGAAACTGGTGAACCAGGGTATGATTCAGGGACGCTCGAACTTCGTATACCGTGACAATGTGGCATCGAAGGAAAAGGGACATCCTGTTTTCGTAAGCTTTGGCTTGAGCAAGAACTACGAGGACGTGACACCTATCCATGTGGACGTGAATATCGTCAGCAACGATATCCTTGACATCGAGGCCTTCCGTCAGTGGCGCCCTGAATACAACGATGCCGAGTTTGTGCTCGAAGACGGAAAATACATCTGCGGCTGGGCCATCGAGAAGATGTCGAAATCGATGTTCAATGTGGTGAATCCTGACATGATTGTCGAGAAATATGGTGCCGACACATTGCGCCTGTATGAGATGTTCCTCGGTCCCGTGGAGCAGTCGAAGCCTTGGGACACCAATGGTATCGACGGCTGCCACCGTTTCCTGAAGAAGTTCTGGAATCTGTTCGACGGTGTTTCAGCCGAACAAAAAGAGGCTACGGCTGAAGAACTGAAATCGCTGCATAAGCTGATCAAGAAGGTTTCGCAGGATATTCCCGCCTTCTCCTACAATACCAGCATTTCGGCATTCATGATCTGCGTGAACGAACTGTCGCAGCTAAAATGCAAGAACCCCGAGATTCTGAAACAGCTGGTCATCCTGATTGCTCCGTTTGCCCCGCATATTGCCGAAGAACTCTGGGAGCGAATGGGCCAGCAAGGTTCAGTCTGTGATGCTCAGTGGCCCACTTGGAACGAAGAGTATCTGGTGGAAAGCAGCGTCACGCTGGGTGTAGCCTTCAATGGCAAGCGCCGCTTTGAGATGCAGTTTGCTGCCGATGCCGATAATAAGAGTATCGAGGAAGCCGTGCTGAAGAGCGAACAGGCACAGAAATATATCGATGGAAAACAAATCGTAAAGGTTATCATCGTCCCTAAGCGTATGGTGAACATCGTTATCAAGGGATGAACAAGAAACTGATAGAATCCGAAGCGAAAGACTACCTGGGCATCACCCTTGCCCTGGTACTCTATTCCTTCGGGTTTACTTTTTTCCTGATGCCCTACGAAATCGTGACGGGCGGCGTGACGGGTATCGGTGCCATCGTCTATTATGCCACAGGATTCTCAAACTCAACTACCTATCTGATTATCAACATACTGCTTCTTGGTGTGGGTCTGAAGATATTGGGCGTGAGATTCCTGATGAAGACTATCTATGCCATTCTGATGCTGACGGTCATGCTGTGGCTGATGAAAAGCATTGCGCCCGTAGATGAGAACGGCAACATGGTGAAGATTCTGGGTGAGGGGCAGGACTTTATGTCATTGTTGATAGGCTGTCTGATCACGGGAACAGGTCTGGCCATCACCTTCCTTTCCAATGGCAGTACGGGCGGCACCGACATCATTGCCGCTTCCATCCATAAATATCGTGACATTTCGCTGGGCACGGTCCTCATCTTCGTGGATTTCATCATCATCGGCAGCTGTCTGTTTATTCCGCAGTTCGGTACGTTCCTGGAACGAGTGACGATGGTGACTTTCGGTTTCTGTACGATGATTATCGAGAACTTCATGCTCGACTATATCATGAACCGCCAGCGTCAGTCTGTACAGTTCATGATTTTCTCCAAGCATTACGAGCAGATTGCCGAGGCCATCAGCCGAGAGACGGATCATACGATGACCATTCTCGATGGCAGCGGCTGGTATTCGGGTAAGGAAATGAAGGTTATCGTACTGTTGGCCAAAAAGAGCGAGAGTGTAATGATTTTCCGTATCATCAAGCTGATAGACCCCAATGCTTTCGTTTCGCAGAGTGCCGTCATCGGTGTATATGGTGAAGGATTTGATAAGATTAAAGTGAAGGTGAAATAATGAACAAAATCGTATTTGCAACTAACAACAAGCATAAGCTGGAAGAAATAAGGAGTATTCTCGGTGAAGGCTTTGAGGTGCTCTCATTGAGTGATATCGGTTGTCATGAGGATATTCCCGAGACAAGTGATACACTGGAAGGCAACGCCATGCAGAAAGCACAGTATGTGTTTGATAAATACGGTTATGCGTGTTTTGCTGATGACACAGGACTTGAAGTAGAAGCCCTCGGTGGAGAGCCTGGTATCTACAGTGCCCGCTATGCAGCCCTCGATGGTGATGACAGCATCAGCCACGATTCGGAAGCCAATATGGCAAAACTACTCCGAAAACTGGAAAGCATAGAGAACCGTAAAGCCCGATTCCGCACCGTCATCGCACTCATCACCACCAAAGATAACTCCCCCTCCCTCATAGGGAGGGACGGGGTGGGTCTCCTTCTCTTCGAAGGCATTGTCAATGGTTCCATCATACGTGAGCGTAGGGGAGGGGAGGGCTTTGGCTATGATCCTATCTTCCAGCCCGAAGGTTACGATAAAACCTTTGCTGAATTAGGCAATGAAGTAAAGAATCATATCTCCCATCGTGCTCGGGCCGTCCAGAAACTTGCTAATTATCTGAAATCCTATTAGACACCATAAAATGAAAAAAGAATTATCTGTACTGATTCCCACTTATAACTGCTTCTGCGGTGACCTTGTCCATTCCATGCACCATATCCTGGAACAGGAAACAAAGAAATTGGAAGGGTTCCGTTATGAGATTATCGTTGTTGACGATGGTTCCACCGACAAGGAGATGATAGAAAAGAATCAAGATATCAAGGAACTGTCGAATGTCAACTATATCATCCGCGAAAAAAATGTAGGTAGGGCATCTATCCGTAATTTCCTGGCTCAACAGGCTCAATATGAATGGCTGCTTTTCCTGGATGGTGACATTATGGTGGAACGTACCCGTTTTATTGAGAAATATCTGGATACAGACTTCCATGTGATAGTAGGTGGATTACAAGTCTATGACCGTAACCGTTCATTGGGAAACAATCTGCGTTTCCTATATGAATTGAAATATCAGTATTATCACGGAGCAGCCAAGCGCCAAGAACAGCCTTATAAGGAATTCCGTACCATCAACTTCCTTGTTCAGCGGGATATCATGCTTCGTATTCCTTTTGATGAAGAATTCAAGCATTATGGCTACGAGGACGTACTCTTTGGCAAACAACTGAAAGAAGCCGGCATCCGCATTCATCATATCAGTAATCCAGTTATGATGATAGATTTTGAGGACAATCCTACTTTTGTCAGTAAGACAGAAGAATCACTGCGAACACTTCATCAATTCCGTAATGAACTGAAAGGCTATTCCACTTTACTTAAATATGAATGGCTGAAGCCTTTGTTTCTTCCTCTGTATTATTTGATAGGAAAACTCATCCGTTGGAACCTCACAGGCAATAATCCGAGACTTTCGCTGTTTAATATATACAAACTGCTGTATTATAGCAGTTTGTAAAAAGCGGTTAATGGTAAATACCTGAAACCTGAAACTTGAAATTTGAAACTTTATATTATGAAAAGATTCTTTGGATTCATTGCAGGTTTGGCAACACTACTGTCGACTCAGGCAGCCAGTATTGGGGAATGGAATGCCTATCTGGCCTACCATGATATCACCGATATTGAGCCGGCAGGCAAACTCATCTATGTATTGAGTTCTCAGGATCTTTTCTCATATAATGTCAATGACAAGAGTGTTTTTGCCTATAACAAAATTAACTCGCTCTCTGACACCGGTATAGCTTTTATAGCCTGGAATAATACGGTCAAAAAACTTCTTGTTGTCTATTCCAATTATAATATTGATCTGTTGGATAATGATAATAACGTTGAAAACATTTCCGATTATTACTCAAAGTCACTCACGGATGACAAGACCATCTTTGATATCTATATGAATGGTCATAATGCCTATCTCTCCACCGGATTCGGTATCTTAAAACTGAATATGCGCAATGCTGAAATCAGTGAGACCTATCATCTGAAAAGAAAAGTGACAGCATGCTACATCAATGGAAATAGCATATATGCCAAAACCAGTGAGGGAATATTTGAAGGTAATTTACAAGAGAATTTGGTAAATCCTGACAATTGGAAAAAAACGGATAATAATATTTCTTTTGTTAATGAGAATGCCACTATTGTCTCCACCCAGAACGGTTATACTGAATATATTGTCTATGACAAAACCAATAAATGTTATTGGAGCAATCAGAGCAATCAGAAACTGCAGGGATGGACACAGGATGAAAGTGGAAACCGTACCGTTATTGTCAATGAAATCAATGCTGACGGACCCCATTATAATGCCTTCGGTTTTCTCAGATATGTTAATGGAAAACTCTATACCGTTTCAGGAGCAGATGGAAAAGACGCCCATATTCAGATTCTTGAAGGCAATCAGTGGAATATCTATGACGAAACGTTTGCTTCTTCATTGGGACATGCATATAAGGAGCATTATGAAATAGATGTAGATCCGCGTGACGAGAACCATATCATGGTGGCAGGCCGTACAGGTCTCTATGAATTTCTGAACGGAAAATTCATTAAAAACTATACCAATGACAACAGTCCGCTTCAGACGGCTTCTACTGTCAGCAGTAATAATAAGGATTATGTGATGATTCTCACGCTGAAATACGACAAATCAGGCAATCTGTGGTTAGCTAATAGCATCAGTCCAAACTGTTCTGTATTCGAATTTAAGGATGGCACCTTCATTTCTCATCATAGTAAAAGTCTGATTGATGAAACGAAGACATCTTTTCAGCGTATGCGAAATATGATGTTTGATAACAACGGTAATCTGTGGTTTGTCAATAATTATCATGTAAATACCTGTCTGGTATGTTATCAGCCTACGTTAGATAAATATATTATTTACGACAATATCATCAATCAGGATGGTCAGCCAATCAATACGAACCACTTCCGTAATGCATGTTTTGATAAGAATGGAAACTTGTGGGTAGCCACCAATGCCGGACCGGTCTATCTCACTTCTGAGCAGATGAATGATCCTTCTTTAGGATTCACACAATATAAGGTTCCCCGTAATGACGGAACCAATCTGGCCGATTATCTACTCAATGGCGTCAATCTTTCATATATGGTCATTGATGAAGCCAACCGGAAATGGATTGGTACTGAGGAAAACGGACTCTATGTCATTAGTGCTGATAATAACGAGGAAATTCATCATTTTACAACCGAGAATAGTAATATACTTTCAAATACCATCCATTCCATCGCTATTAATCCTGAAAATGGTGAAGTATTTATAGCCACGGAAAAGGGTCTCTGCTCTTATATGAGCGGTACTTCTCAGGTAAATGAGGAAATGACGAAAGATAATGTATGGGCTTATCCTAATCCCGTCAGGCCGGATTATACCGGATTGATAACTATTACGGGATTAAGTTATAATGCTGACGTAAAGATTACAACCTCCAACGGCATGCTCGTCAATGAAGGTCGTTCCACGGGTGGTTCCTATACCTGGGATGGATGTGATTTTGATGGTAAAAAGGTAGCCAGTGGTGTCTATATGGTACAGACAGCCAAAAGTGATGGCAGCAAGGGTACTGTCTGTAAGATAGCCATCGTCAGATAATCATCACATTATTCTATCAATAGTTTTACGGCATCAGCTTTTTTCTTGTCATAGATAACATCATCCATAACCTTTCTTTGACGGGATTTAAAGGCATGATTAATAACACTACGGGTAGAATCAGCAATTGAAGACCGTACATCAGCCAAATCAAATAAGAGATAGGGAATATCATCACTGCAGAAAGGTTTATCTACTGCCTCAAATATTTGTTTATAGAGTGCTGCATGCTGTTGTTGAAAACTACGACTGCACCAAATCATAAAAGGTATCTCATATTCACATTTGATAGCTTCCATTGGTTCATCATTTCCAAACTTTCTACCATATACTAATCGCTTATCATCATAAATTTGTTCTCCATGATCAGAGAAATAGATAAGTACAGCATCCTGTTGTTCAAAACATTTAATAATGTCGTCCATTATCTTATCATTATATAAGACAGCATTGTCATAATCAGCCACTTTTTGACGCTGTACTTCATTCAATTCTTTTCTTCGAATATCCTTTGCAGAAAATAAAGCGAAAGATTCTGGAAAGCGAAAACGGGGATCCAGATGTTGTCCGTAGATATGGATGATATTCATGCTGCAAGGCTCACGATAGAATTTTCCTTTATAATAGTCTATAAATGGTCCATCATAATTCAGCAACGTGTCATTCCGATAGTCAAAACAGGCATTGCTAATTTTATGGGTATTCATGAAATAACAACAGGTGAAATCATAGTTACCACCAGATGTCTGGGTATATTGATTATCAAAATAGCCTACTCGATAGCCCGACTTTCTGAAAATAGCCGGAAAAAGAATATTCCGTTTTGATTCATCTTTGCTGTCACAACTCTTCAGACTAAACACATATTCCATCATATAGTTGGTACCATTTGATGGTGATATAACATCTGAAAATACTGCTAATTCCTTGTTTTCCTTTCTTTTTTCAAGCAATGGATTCGTCTTCAAGTCATAGCCATACAGACTGGAATGATATTTATTGAATGATTCACCAATAACCAATACGATGAGTGGTGCTTTTTGATTTGTCTTTTCTACTTTTATTAGATCAATATTCTTTTCTATCTCTTCAATATCATATCGCTTTTCATCATAGAAAGACCATGATTCCATTGCTTTATAAAGCGTATTCTTTCCAGGTGGAACAATTCCCTCTTCTGATATATATATAGAACCATATACACCTACTATTGATATGACGAGAATAATCATATCTATTATTTTTCCGGTTTGAAAAGAATACTTTTTATCCCAGTATATATCAAGTTTATAAAATAGATAACACCCTGCAATTACTAAAAACAAAAAGAACAACGTAAATGGACTGAATATATAGAGACTGAAAAATTCCTTTATTTCCTGAATATTAGTTTGTAATAATAAAGAAAGAATCAAACTGTTGAATCGGGAACCAAACTGTATATAAGTATAGGTTTCAATAATGAATAGCAACAGTAATATAAAAGCAATTCCATACTTGACAGTCTTACCCAGATATTTAGCTAACAGACAAAATATCACCGAAAATAAAACAGACTGAACGCCCGCAATACTCATCAATACGGGCGCAAAGTTACGTGCTCCTATATTGCCCTCATAAGAGGCCGGAACACTCATCAAAAGCAGACAGAAAATAAAATAGACCGCCTGTTGCATAAATGCCTAACTCATATTAAGCATTCGCTCTATAGGCTTCACGGCTTCTTGACGGATATCTTCCGGAACTTCCACCGTAGGCCATTCATATTTTAAGGCATTATAGATCTTCAGCAGCGAATTCATCTTCATATAGTCACACTCATTACAACTGCAACCTACTCCACCCTCACTGACTTCTGGCGGAACGGGATAGAAAGTCTTACCTTCACATTGACGTTCTATCTCATGCAATATACCAGCTTCGGTAGCGATGATAAATTCTTTCTTATCACTCTCAATACAATACTTTAAAATAACGGCCGTACTGCCCACCACATCAGCAATAGCCAATACAGGTCCCTTACATTCAGGATGAGCCAATACAACGGCTTCTGGATGCTCCTCTTTCAATTTTACAATTTCTTCCACAGAGAAACGCTCATGTACATGACAACCACCATTCCAAAGCAGCATATCACGACCTGTTACACTATTAATATAACTACCCAGATTATAATCAGGACCAAAAATTATCTTTTCATCTTTTGGTAGTTGATCCACTATCTTCTTTGCATTTCCCGAGGTAACAACCACATCTGTCAAGGCTTTTACGGCAGCCGTGGTATTCACATAACTGATAACCGTATAACCAGGATGCTCCTCTTTATATTTATGAAGGTCTTCTGCCTTACAGGAATCAGCCAGTGAACAGCCTGCATTCAAATCCGGACAAAGGACCAGTTTCTCTGGTGAGAGAATCTTACAGGTCTCTGCCATAAAGTGAACACCAGCCATCACGATGATCTTTGCATCGGTTTCAGCAGCTTTCCGAGCCAAAGCCAAAGAGTCACCGATGAAGTCGGCTACTTCCTGAATCTCACCTCTGGTATAATAGTGAGCCAGGATAACGGCATCTTTTTCTTTTGCCATACGACGAATCTCAGCCTTCAGGTCAAGACTTTCATCCACAGGTTCTTCTATATAACCCTTCTTTTTCCACTCGTTTTTAACCTTCATATTATAATATTCTTTTTTATTTTTTATTTAAAGAAAACAAAGAATAGGATGATAGTCTGTGGAAAAGTTTATAATTGATAGTCTAAATATTTGGTTATTTCATTATAAACATCTTATTAACTACTTATCCACAATATCAATATACTATAAACCATAAACTCTTAACAAGTTGCATGACTTATCCACAATAATTGTTTTCGGTGCAAAGTTAATAAGTTTATATCTTTTTTCCTACTAAAATAGTGGAAAACTTTTATTAATTGATTTTATAAAACGGTTGAAATCCACAATTTTTGGTTTATAAAGATAGATTGGTGAATAATTAAATAGTTATAAACAAAGTTATTAACACTGTTTTCCACAGTTTTATAGATAAAATAATTTGGGAAAGATACTTATAATTCACGGAAAATAATTAATTTTGTGGCATAAATAGAAAGGCTTATGGCAAAGAACAATCGTTGGCAGGATGAATATTGGCTGTTGTTGATGCAGTTATATTTGAAGAAACCGGAAGGTGTGAAGCCACTCTATTCCAAAGGATTAGTGAATTTGAGTATGGAATTACATATTCCGCCCCAATTCCTTTATGAACAGATGCATGAACTGCGCCGTTTGGACACTCCTCGTATGGAAAAACTTTGGGAGCGTTATGGCAATAATCCCAAACGTTTAGCCAAGGGTGTGAAGATGCTGCGACAGATGAAGGGTCTGGGTAATGCCAATGATTTCTATGAGGGTGTAGAGACACATGAAAGTTTTGAACTGGATTTTAAACCGATAGAAGAGAATCCGAATCTGACACCTGTCATGTTGATAATTATTCTCGATCTCTATTTTCGATTGACGCCAAATACAATGGTAAAGAGTACACCTGAAATACAGCAACTCTCTCGTCTATTGAAGATAGATACGGCTCTCATTGTGGAAATCATGGAAATCTATCAGATTTGTGATCCCTATCTGAATCGTATGGAAATACTCACTTCTCCTTTGGTAACTCCATGTAATAACATCTGGAAACGCTATGGCAATGATAATCCTGAGAAATTAGCTGCTTATGCAGCCCAGTTAAAGGAATATTTTAAATAGGTGTTTGGTAAATACTATTCATTTTTTAACTTGAAACTTGAATCCTGAATCTTGAAACTATATAAGTATGGCACAAAGTTTAATTCAGCAACAAGAGCAAAAATTGCTTCAGCAGCAACGACTTACACAACAACAGATGATGGTGGTGCGTATGTTGGAGATGCCTTTGGCTGAATTTGAACAGGCTGTGAAAACGGAGATTGATGATAATCCAGCTCTGGAGGTCTCTCCAGATAATTCAGATAATTCAGATCTATCTGAATATTCAGACAATTTCGATATATCTGATTCTTCCGAAGAACAAGAAGAACGCCAAAGTGAACTTGATAAGGCTTTGGAACGGATGACTGGCGATGATGATATGCCGCTTGAACCTGAAACCTGGAATTTAAAACCTGGCACATCCGCGGAAGCTGATTATGAGGAGATGACCTATGGTAATCAGATTTCTTTCTTTGATACTTTGAAGGAACAGATGGGTGAATTGGAATTGTCGGATAAGCAGCAGCAGGTGATGGAATATATCATCGGTTCGTTAGACGATGATGGTCTGCTTCGTAAATCTTTAGATTCCATCAGCGATGAATTGGCCATCTATCAGAATATTGATGTTTCCGAAAAGGAAGTAGAGGAAATACTCCGTCTTTTACAAGGCTTTGATCCCGCTGGGATAGGTGCCCGTAGTCTGCAGGAATGTCTGTTGCTACAAATTGACCGCAAAAAGGAAAATGAACTCAGATTGCTGTTACGGCAGATTATTATCAGTTATTTTGATGAACTGATGAATAACCGTTGGGAGAAGATAGCACAACAGTTAAAAATTTCCAATGATACGGTTGAACAGTTGAAGGAAGAGATAGTGCGGTTGAATCCTAAACCTGGTGCTTCCTTAGGTGAGACGGAGGGTCGCAATTTGCAACAGATAACACCCGATTTCATTGTGGATACGGCAGAAGATGGAACGGTGACCTTTACGATTAATCGTGGGCGGGTGCCTGATCTTTATGTTTCGCAGACTTTTGCGGATATGCTCACTGATTATCAACAGAACCGTTCGGGCATGAATCGTCAACAGAAAGAAGCCTTACTCTATGCCAAGGAAAAGGTGGATCGTGCACGTAATTATATTGAGGCTATCAAACAGCGTCGCCATACACTTTATTTGACGATGAAAACCATCATCGATCTTCAACTGAAATTCTTTCAGGATGGAGATGAAGGAGATATTCGTCCGATGGTTCTCAAGGATGTAGCTGATCGTACAGGTTTGGATATATCCACCGTTTCCCGAGTCTGTAACGTGAAATACTGTCAGACACGTTGGGGCACTTTCCGTCTTCGTCATTTCTTCAATGAAGGGTTAAAAACGGATGGAGGTGAAACACTCTCCACTCGTAAGGTAAAGCAATTACTGAAGGAATTGGTAGAGAAAGAGAATAAACAGCATCCGCTCAATGATGATGCTTTGGCTGCTGCTCTTAAAGAACAGGGATATCCCGTAGCTCGCCGCACCGTCGCTAAATATCGTGAACAGTTAGGTATTCCCATATCCCGACTTCGTCATCGTTAGTTATGAAAAAGAAAGTTATCGTTAACGTTATCGTTATCGTTGAAAGATATGAACGAACGTAACATCATATTCGCCGCAAGGATTGTCAGCGCATTGTTCAATCCGTTCTACCTACCCGTGGTAGGACTGATACTGCTGTTTATATTCAGTTATCTGAACTTGCTGCCATGGGCCTACAAACTGCAGGTCATTACCTTGGTGTATATGTGTACCGTTCTGTTACCCACCTTCCTTATTCATCTCTATCGCCGTTATCAGGGATGGACGTTGATAGAATTAGGAGTGAAGGAACGCCGTATGGTGCCTTATGTTATAGCCATTGTCTGTTACGGACTCTGCTATTATCTCATGCAGGTTCTCCGTATACCTCATTTTATGGCGAGCATTGTGATGGCAGCCCTGATAATTCAGGTGGTCTGTGGTATTATTAATCAATGGTGGAAAATCAGTACGCATACAGCCGCCATTGGGGGAGTGACGGGTGCACTTCTGGCCTTCTCTCTGGCTTTCTCTTACAATCCTGTATGGTGGCTTTGCATCGTGATAGTCATTGCTGGTATTTTAGGAACTGCCCGTATGATACTCCGTCAGCATTCTTTGTCACAAGTTGTTGCTGGCTTTATTGTTGGCTTTCTTTGTGCCCACTTTACGATATTATGGATTTAAAAGAGACCCACCCCAACCCTCCCTGCTTAGGGAGGGAGTTTTAATCTTTGAACTTTAAACTTTAATCTTTAAACTTAATAAAATATGATAGATAATATGGAAAAAGAAAAAACAACTCCCTCCCTAAACAGGGAGGGGCGGGGTGGGTCTCCAGTAGGTGGGTCCGCCCTTGTCAGTATCATCATGGGCAGCACCAGTGATCTGCCTGTTATGGAAAAAGCCATGAAATTCCTCGATGAAATGGAAGTACCTTTTGAGGTGAATGCCCTTTCTGCTCATCGTACGCCTGAGGCCGTAGAAAAATTTGCAAAAGGTGCTGCAGCCCGCGGCATCAAAGTGATTATTGCCGGTGCTGGAATGGCTGCTGCTTTGCCAGGTGTTATTGCTGCCTCCACCACACTTCCTGTTATCGGTGTTCCTATCAAAGGTAGTGTTTTGGATGGTGTGGATGCCCTTTACAGTATTTTGCAGATGCCTCCCGGTATTCCCGTTGCCACCGTAGCCATTAACGGAGCCATGAATGCCGCTATCCTAGCTTGTCAGATAATGTCCTTATATGATGAGGCTCTCGCCCAGAAAATGGCCGCCTACAAGGTAGGCTTGGGTCAGAAAATTGAAAAGGCTAATGCTGATTTAGCAAAGCTTGAATACAAATATAAGGTATAATTTTAATGGAACACAAAGACACAAAGGCACAAAGCATTATTCCTATAGAGGAATATAGAAGACTAAACCAATTAAGTAATACTATTATTGGAGCAGCAATTGAAGTACATCGTGAGTTTGGGCCTGGTCTTTTGGAATCTGTATATGAAGAATGTCTGAAGATAGAATTGGAATCTCAGGGATTAAATGTTCAATCGCAAGTTGATTTACCTTTAATATATAAAGGAATAAAGATAGAAAAAGATTATAGAATCGATTTATTAGTTAATGATGAATTCATTTTAGAATTAAAAGCTGTTGAATCATTAAAACCCTTACATGAAGTTCAGTTAGTTACATATATGAAATTGGCTAATGTTCACATGGGTTTATTGATTAATTTTAATGTTCCTGTTTTAAAAGACGGAATCAAGAGAAAAATAAATGGATTAATAGAATACAAAGGACCAAAACCAATAAGATAAAGAACTTTGTGACTTTGTGTCTTTGTGTTCAGTTAAAAATAAAATGGAAAGAAGAAAAACAACAACGACTAAGGTGGGTAATGTTCTGATTGGGAGCGACTATCCTATAAGGATTCAGTCGATGGCCACCACCGATACCAATGATACCGAGGCATCGGTAGCGCAGGCCAAACGTATCATCGATGCAGGCGGAGAATTGGTACGCTTCACTACCCAGGGAACCCGCGAAGCTGAGAATATGCAGCATATCTCAGCCCGACTGAAGGCTGACGGCTATCCGCAGCCATTGGTGGCCGATGTACATTTTACGGCTCATACGGCTGATGTGGCGGCTCTTTACTGTGAGAAGGTACGTATCAATCCAGGCAATTATGTTGATCCGGGTCGTGTGTTCAAGCATCTGGAATATACCGATGAGGAATATGCTGCAGAGCTGCAGAAGATAGAACGGAAGTTCGTTCCTTTCCTGAATATCTGTAAGGAACATCATACGGCCATTCGCATAGGCGTGAACCACGGTTCTTTAAGCGACCGTATCATGAGCCGTTATGGCGATACACCGGCAGGAATCGTGGAGAGTTGTATGGAATTCCTGCGCATCTGCAAGAGAGAGAATTTCAACGATGTAGTGATTTCCATCAAAGCCAGCAACACGGTGGTGATGGTTAACACCGTCCGTTTGCTGGTAAAAAACATGGATAAGGAAGATATGCACTATCCCCTTCATTTGGGCGTGACTGAAGCTGGAGAAGGTGAAGACGGTCGTATTAAGAGTGCTGTAGGAATCGGTGCCTTGTTGACCGAAGGTATTGGTGATACCATCCGTGTTTCATTAAGTGAAGAACCCGAGGCCGAAATCCCCGTGGCTAAAAAGTTGGTGGAACTCATTCCCGAATGTGCCCGTCTGCGAAAACAGGGAGAGACCCTCCTAAATCCTCCCTGTTTAGGGGGGACTAGCGAAGAGGCGGCATGGATTACTCCTCTACCTAAAGGGGGTGGTTGTCTCCATCTCCGTCTGTCTGCTCCCGATTACGAAACTTTCCAGTTAAAAGCCGCTATGATAGCCGGCCCCATCCTCATAGACGGAAAAGCGAAAGAATTGGAGACCCACCAACTCGAGACCCACCCCATCCCTCCCTGTTTAGGGAGGGAGATTGGAGACCCACCCCAACCCTCCCTGCTTAGGGAGGGAGCCAATACCGCAGAAAGTAATAATATAAAGTCCTCCCTAAGCAGGGAGGATTTAGGTGGGTCTCTGGTTGGTGCATCGCTTAGCGATGCGATACTCCAAGCCGCCCGTGTAAAATTCACAAAGACCGAATATATCTCCTGCCCTGGCTGTGGTCGTACGCTTTATGATCTGCGCACCACTATCCAGCGTATCAAGGAAGCCACGAAAGATATGAAAGGATTGAAGATAGGAATTATGGGCTGTATTGTCAATGGCCCAGGAGAGATGTCCGATGCCGACTACGGCTATGTAGGTGCTGGTCGTGGAAAGATCAGTCTCTATCGTCAGAAAGAATGCGTAGAGAAGAACATCCCTGAAGAAGAGGCCGTAGAGCATCTTATAAAGCTGATACAGGAGACCCACCCCAACCCTCCCTGTTTAGGGAGGGAGCCCGATGTCACAGAATAAAAAATCCTCCCCGTAGGGAGGACTTTTTATATATTCTTTCTGTGGATTTGAACCCCCTCCCTAAACAGGGAGGGCAGGGGTGGGTCTTTATGTATTAAGATACGAATCTTTAAATCCCAGGAAATACAGCACACCATCTAATCCGATGGTGTTGATGCTCTGTTTCGCTGTGGCCACCACACGCGGTTTGGCATGGAAAGCAATACCCAAACCACTTTCGGCAATCATCGGCAGATCGTTGGCACCGTCACCCACGGCAATGGTCTGAGCCAGGTTTACCTTTTCTACTTGCGCAATCAGTTTCAGCAGTTCTGCCTTTCGGTGACCATCTACGATTTCGCCTACATAACGACCGGTCAGTTTTCCGTTTTCATCGATTTCCAGTTCGTTGGCATATACATAATCGATGCCCCAGCGCCGCTGCAAATATTCACCGAAATACGTAAATCCACCCGAGAGAATAGCAATCTTATAGCCACAGCGTTTCAGAACCTCCATCAGTCGATCAGCACCTTCTGTGATAGGCAGATGTTCGGCAATATCCTTCATCACACTTACATCCAAACCCTTCAGCAGAGCCACACGACGCGTAAAACTCTCCTTGAAGTCTATTTCTCCGCGCATGGCACTTTCGGTAATGGCCTTCACCTGATCGCCCACACCTGCCCGAATGGCCAATTCGTCAATACATTCTGTTTGGATAAGTGTAGAATCCATATCGAAGCAAATCAGACGACGCATCCTCCGGAACATATCATCCCGCTGGAATGAGAAGTCCATATCAAATTCGCTTGATATCTTCATCAGCTCATGTTGCAACACAGACCGGTCCTCCAACTTGCCGCGGAGGGAGAATTGAATGGAAGAAGACCCAGCCAGAGACCCACCTAAATCCTCCCTGCTTAGGGAGGACTTTATATTATTACTTTCTGCGGTATTGGCTCCCTCCCTAAGCAGGGAGGGGTGGGGTGGGTCTTTTGTCTCCCTCCCTAAACAGGGAGGGATGGGGTGGGTCTCCCCTTTTTTTTCTAAATGCGGCCTTCCGCTCAGTCTGAGGATAGAATCGATGTTGAAGCCTTGTTCAGCAATGACTTTTGTGGCAGCACCTATCTGTTTGGCAGCCAGATGTCGGCCGATGATGGTCAGGATATAACGGTTTTTCCCCTGTCTTCCTACCCATGCTTCATATTCCTCGTCCGTGATAGGAGAGAATCCTATATTCACCTGCAGTTCTGTAGCCTTGAACAGCAGTTCCTTCATCACTCGTCCTGAGTTCTCCTCATCCACCCGGATCAGAATACCCAGCGACAATGTAGAGTGGATATCCGCCTGTCCAATATCCAATATCTGTGTATCATATTTCGCCAAGATCTCCATGATCGAAGCCGTCAGTCCCGGCCGATCCTGTCCAGTGATGCGAATTAAGATATTTGACGACCCATAAGGAGACCCACCTAAATCCTCCCTGTTTAGGGAGGACTTATTATTTGGATTATTCATATAAGTTTCTTTATTGTTTCTATGACCTGATTAGTATTAAATAGTATTTCTTCGTTGGAAAAGCGAATGACATGATATCCATGATCTATTAACCATTGTGAACGCATTTCATCATTTTCTTGCTGACGAGGCTCAGAATGATATCCGCCATCAACTTCTATAATCAGATTATTCTTTCTGCAGAAAAAGTCAACGATATAGTCTCCAATAATATATTGGCGTAAGAATTTTGCATTCAGTTGCTGATTAGAAAGTGCATTCCACAAAGCAGATTCTCCATCCGTCATATTTTTTCTATTCTCCCGAGCAAAACTCTTTAGTAATGCATATCTGTCAGGAGATGCAGTATGCCAAGAAGGAGACCCAAATGGAGACCCAAATGGAGACCCACCTATTCGAGACCCACCTATATCCTCCCTGTTTAGGGAGGACTCATTAATGCTATTTTCCTTACATTTTTCCATTCTTCCTGTTGATTTGTACTCCCTCCCTAAGCAGAGAGGGTGAGGTGAGTCTTTTAACTCCCTCCCTAAACAGGGAGGGCAGGGGTGGGTCTCTTTTTAAATAGAATGCGGCACCCCTTCCACTTGTTTGATTCTCTTATTCAAGCAAAGATGGAGAACACCCCATAAGGCAAGGTCAATAAGAAGAATGACAGTGATATTTAGATATTTGTTTAAATACCAATTGAGTACAATGTATAACACATCCATGGAGATGATGCTGGCTAATACCCAGCGCATCTTCATCCCTGAACGCAATAGTTTATGGTGGATATGGTTTCTGTCTGGCTTAAACGGATTACGATGTTTGCGAATACGGTGCAAGGCTACGCGGATAACATCAAATAATGGAATCAGCAAAGCACTGATAGCGACAAGGATAAATCCGGGACGACCTTCATGTTCAAAACCAGTCAACATGATACGTAGCAAAAGGAAACTCATAATAAATCCCAGAGTTAGCGAACCCGTATCACCCATAAATATCTTCTTTCCCTTGCGGCGGTTGCCAAAGACATTATAAAACCAGAATGGTACGATGACGCCAAAAGTAGAGAAGGCAATCATCGCATAGATTAACTGGCGTTCTGCCACAAATACCGCTCCCATCACAAAAAGGGCAATAGCTGTCAGTCCGGATGCCAGTCCGTCGATACCATCTATAAGGTTAAAGGCGTTGGTGATATAGACCACCACAAAGATGGTGGCTAAGTAGCCTAACCATTTGGGTAAAGTATCAAAACCAAAGAAATTTCCCAGACTATGCATCCATAGTCCAGAAATAGCTATCAAAATACCGCAGATAATTTGTGCCACGAATTTCCATTTATAGCTGACGCCAATCAGGTCATCGCCCACACCCACTATATACAAGACACAGGAACCAGCCAGCAGCATCATAAACTCCACAAGAACTTCTACGGCAGGCAGATTCACCACGTCCCAACCAAATAGGTATCTGATTCCCATGAGTAAGCTGAGCGTAATCGTAATGACAGGAAAGAACGTCAGTCCGCCCAATCGTGGAATTGGTTTGTCGTGCACCTTTCTTTCATCGGGCATGTCAAAGAGTTGGTGTTTATAGGAAATAATAAGCACACGTGGTATCAACCACCATCCCATCAGGAAAGATAGCACAAACGATGCAATTAGAAACCAATACGCTATACTCATTGTTTCTTACCACTATTCTTTTTCGGCCACAAAGTTAATACAAATCCCTCAAACTTCAAAATAAAACTTGATAAGTTTCAGGTTTCAGGTTTCAAGTTTCAAATTCTATGTTTATAATTTATTATAAGTATAATTATTATAGTTATAATAAAATCAAATTACTAAATATTTTTCATTTTAATTAACTTTCATCCTTCATCCTTAATCTTTAAACTTGTTATCGTCATCGTTAACGTTTTCGTTTAATTTTAAACCTTTCCATAAACCATTCACCTAAACTGGTGAAGCGCAGTAAGACCTCTTTTGGTGCCAATCGATAGAACGTCAGTGTTTGTGCCATATTCAGATAGCCTGTTTCCATACTATGCAGCACCCCCAGGTTCTTCACTTTCCTTCCTGTCCGTCCAAAGTTTCCCCTCTTTAAGATATTCTTCTTAATGATTTCCACCCATTTCCGGTCTTTCTCAGTAAGAACAAAAGGAAATTGCTCCTCCGGCAATCCTAAGTATTCCACCAAAAAGGCTCCCATCGCCTTATACGCCTTCAGATAACCTAACTCCTTCAATATCTCTTCTAGTCGGTTAGCGTCAACGTTATGGTTATCGTTAAGGTTAGGGTTGTATAGCACCCTTGCCCAATCACAAAGCTGCCGCAGCCCAACTCCACTGGCGGTCATGTGGTAGAACAGATGCACAAAGATATACATCGCATTGTAGGTGGCACTGAGCGTTTTGATCTCCTTACCATTAATCATCACCGTATCCGTGCCTGCCAGAATGGCATTATCAATCATCTGATCCCAATATGCCTGATGTTTGCGGGTTGCTAGGCGGGATAGTTTATCATGCAGTTCAAAGATAACACCGTTCACTTCAAATTCCACATGTTTCCCGTCACTCAGTTTGCTCAGTTGTTTGCCTAAACGTTGTTCTACCAGTCCTTTTATCTTCTCATAGTTTTCTCCAACAAAATAAAGATCAACGTCACCTGACATACGGGCATCCGGATTAGGATAGAACGAACCCGCCACTTGACCTTTCACGATGATATAGTCAATCCCTTTACGCTCCATGAAGTTCACGAAGCTGACCAGATTCTCATTCACCCGAGCATTCGCCTTTTCGATAGCCTTCATTTTCGCATAGAGACCCAGCGCATCTTCCCGTTCCAGTTTGATATTGTTCTTGATAAGGCAGTCGCCCACCAGACCCGTCACGGTCTGTTCGCCAGCCATCTCCATCAATTCCTCAAACTCCGTATGTGACAACTGTGAGAACGACAGCTTCGTTCCCCACAATTCTCCCCGTAGCAATTCAAATAAAAGAGACCCACCTCGGCCCATTCCCGCTAAAGCGCCTACCCGTAGCCTTTCCCTGTTAAGGGAGGGAGATTCTTCACTCTTCATTCTTCACTCTTCATTTTATTGGTTATCGTTATCGTTAACGTTAGCGTTATTTCCTCAATAATTTTTGATACACCCATCTCCTCAATCCTAGTGGCAACACCCTTACTGTGAATTTCGCCACACTATTATACAGATATCTCGGGAATGACACATACCTCGTTTGGTAGATATTCCATTGAATCTTTAGTTCATCCTTCGCATATTTCCACCCTCCGCGCTTCGCGATGGTTTCTGGTGCATAGCGGAAAAATAGCAGCGACTCCTGAATACAGTAGAATTGACTGCCGTTCTGTAGCATTTTAATCCAAAGGAAATAATCCTCTGGGAATAAGGATGTCTGATATCCTCCAACAGATAGTACCGCTTTTTTACGATACATCGTTACGGGATGGTTAGCCGGACAGCGCGATTTTCCATAGTTGTACAATTCCTTAGGTGTTTCCGGAAGCGTCCGCATGGCTGTTATATTCTCAGGAGAATCCACAAATTCCTCAATCCATGCAGTCACCAAGTCTATCTCCGGATGCTCTTCCAGAACCTTCAGTTGTTTCTCAAACCGTTCTGGTTTTGCAATATCATCCGTATCCATGCGTGCCACGATATCATAGGAACAATACAGCAAACCATCATTCAGCGCATGCCCTAGTCCTCGGTTCTGTTCGAATTTCACCACCTTCAATTCCGGATACTGCTCCTGATACTCCTCAATCACTGCATCCAGTTCAGGTGTCAGTCGTCCATCTTCCACCAGCACCACTTCATCAGCCCTCACCGTCTGTGAGAACACACTGTCCAAAGCCAGTCGCAAATACGTCGGCTGCTCCTTATAATATATCGAAAGTAATACTGAAAATTTCATCTTTTTCTAACGATAACGCTAACGATAACGTTAACTAACTTTATTCTTCGAACTTTAACCCAAAAACTTTAACCTTTAACCTAAAAACTATAACCTAAACAATTTTCTTCCCCCATTTCAGTAGGGGTTGTTCTATAAATTTCGTGATGATATAAGAGAAAAGAATGGCTGCTATGAAATGATAAAGGATTGTTGGGGCAATAGGTAAATCTCTCATGGCAGGCACAATCCTATTGATAACGATAACAGGGATGATATCGCCTAAGAACATGGTAAATCCTAAAGTTCCGATCCATTTCAACCCCTTTAAACTGAAATCTTCTTTCATAAAAAGAACAAACAGTCCAATTCCAACATTGTAAGCGATGATATATTCAATAGCCAATGCTAATGGGTAACTCAATAAGGTGGAAATGATTAATGTTACTTCAAAGATAAGTAAATATACCTTTGGCTTTTTCGTAAAACTATTGTTCTGTTGAATCATACAACCTAACAGACCCTCTTGTAGTAATAAGAATATGGCGGTAGGAAAGTGGAGTCCAGTGAAAAAGCGTAAAATAGCAAAACCTAACGAACCCGCAGCACAAACCATAAATGCTATAGGTACCCATCGTCTTATATCCTTTTTCATGATGAGTATCATACCATACAGCATGATTAATACACTCAGCATCCAACTGTGATGTAATATGTGCCGTGCTCCTAAATATTCTTGGAACAGAGTCAGGTTTTTGAAATATTCAGAGATGGAAAAAGCATGGCTCAGAAAGAATACTATTGTCATGAGCAGCCAATATACAGGGTATAGTCTGAGAAACCGGTTCCATAAATATTGCCCCGTAGTCTTTTTCTGCACAGAAATACATGACAAATAACCAGCTATCAGTAGGAAGATGGCAACACCACTTCTACCAAGCACCTGATTCAGACCATCATCCTCAATGCCCCAGTATTGGTGAGAAGCAAACACCAGTATAACAGCCACTCCCCTCAATGTCGCCATCCATTCAATATGCCCCATCTTACTCTTCCTCTTTACACTTTACTCTTTACTCCTTACACACCACCTTTAACCTAAATACTTGCCTCCTTACACTTTACTCTTTACCCTTTACCCTTTACACAGCAACTCCGTTGCTACAGCAAAGCAGTTATAAAATCTTTCGTAAAGATCCTTGCTCCCTTATCATTCAGATGCGTTGCATCGAAGAAGAGATTGGGATGGTCTACATATGTAGTATCCCCAGTAAAATCCAGGGTTTGGATATTCTTTTGCTCACCATAAGCCTTCATCCAGTCGTTCAAACCATGCATGCTATAGCTTAAACTGGGTGATACACAAAGAATTATTTTGATATTCTTTTCCTGACAAGTTTTAACGATATTGTCTAAATAGGCCAGACATTTAGGATGCGGTTTAAACTTGTGGTCTTTTCCTATCACCTTTGTCATTCCATTGTTAGTGACAGGCATTGGAAAATAACCGTCCCCCTCTCCCCAATTACTCAGGTAGGCAGTGGCAATCCATTCCAAAGTGTTGTTATATCTGTAAAGGTTCGACTTCATCTTGATGTGGTCGAAACCTTTGAGCACATCTCTATCTAGAATCTCCGTCACCGCTTTCGAGGCACCATAGAAGCAGCTCATGTCCTTATTGCTCTTAATCCATAAACCATCCATCATGGAACTATTTAGGTCTGTTATAACCATTTTAGGTGTGCACCGTTCCAAAAACGAGCGCAACACCATCGTAGCATAGAGAATATCATGCCCGTCCCGCCCTGCATTATAACAGGTCAGCCCCAGAGAATCTTTGAACATCGAAGAAACATAATGGTGATTAGCTCTTGAAGAACCCAGCACCAACACATCTGCCTTTTTATTAAACAGTGCCTGTGCCGTATTCGTCTGGTTCAGTCCTGCGTCAGGAGCCGCCTTTATCAGTTTCCTGGATATAGCACCTATTAAAAGGTCGCACACTATAATGATGCCAAGTGTTATTAGAGTTATATATATTGCTTTTTTCATACTCATTTCGATAGTCCTAACGGACTAGAAATCTTTCAAATCAAAACAAATTTTACAAATCTTTTGATTCCTTATTTATTTTGATCTTGTCAATTTTTTCTGTTTTAGGATTTCTATAGTACCATTCACTATATAAACCATCCTCGGCAAAGTTTATGAGCATGCCATAAGGTTTATGAGTTAGATTCATATAGTTCCATAATTGTCGCCTATGTTCAGTTCCGATAAATTTTGCTGTTTTGAGTTCAATGATGATATCATCATTAACAAGTAAATCTATACGGTAATTCTGTTCAAGTTTTATATCATCCCAATACATCGGCACATAAACTTGCTCTTCAACTTTGTATCCATCTCTTTCCAACAAGAATTTCAATCCAGCTTCATACGCAGATTCTAACAATCCTGCATGAAACTTATTATAGACCTTCATGGCATCCCCTGTTATCTTATGAAAGAACTCCCATCTTTCATCTTTTTTATTCACCAAAGTCATTAATGGTAATATTGTTTGTATTTGTATGATTTGTTTAGATTTGCCCGATTTCTAGTCCGAGGACTATCAGAATTGGAAATAAATAAAACTTCCCCCTTCTAATTCTCCGAAATAAAGGATAAACACGGCAATCAGGGCGAACGAAACAATTTGCACCCAAAGTTTCTTAGAATGTAAAAGGTGAATGTTCCACCCTTCCTCATCTTTCATTTCCTTAAACATCAGGATACCAATAGGGATGAATCCCATCAATGCCCAACTCTTAAAGATAGGTCCGAATCCAGTGAAAATCCGCTCCCACAGTCCCACGAATTGACCGAAAGAATCACATCTGAACACTTGCCAACCGATGGTTACTAACGCAAATACTAACAATATGTTCGCATATTTGCGAACAGTTTCAAATTTCAAGTTCCAAGTTTCAAGTGTTTTCTTGCGCGTATCTATAATTTTAGTTTCTAACTTGGTAGAATCTGAAACCTTAAACCTGAAACTTGAAACTAACGGTTTGATTAGTTTGTACCCACAAACTAACAAACCGTGATACGCTCCCCAGAAAATGAATGTCCAATTGGCACCATGCCACAGTCCGCTCACCATGAATACCACCATCGTGTTCCAATACATCCTTATCTTCGAACAGCGGCTGCCACCTAACGGGAAGTAGATATAATCCCGGAACCAGTTCATCAGTGAAGCATGCCAACGCCGCCAGAAGTCGCCCACGTTCTGTGAGAAATATGGTCGCTTGAAGTTCTCCGTCACGCGGAATCCCATGATTTGTGAAGTACCGATAGCCATTTCAGAATAACCGCTAAAGTCCGCGTATATCTGGAAGGTATAGAGAACAGAAGCAGCAATAATAGAGGTTGCATTGTGATGATAAGCATTATTAAACACAGCATCCGTATAACCCGACACCTTATCGGCAATACACATTTTCATGAACATTCCCCAAAGCACCCGTTTCAATCCTTCTGCCACCTGGTCGTTTTGCCATATCCTGGCATTTGACATTTGTGAAATCAGCAGTTTCGGTGCATCTATAGGACCCGACATGATTGTTGGGAAAAAGGCGATATAGGTAGCAAACGTTACAAAATCTTTGCATGGCTCCATATTCCCCTTATATACCTCCACGATATAGGCGATCAGTTTGAAGGTAAAGAAGGAAATACCGATAGGCACGATGATATTGAATGAACTGTAGTTCGTCTTCAGTCCAAACAATCCAAACAATGCCGCAAACTGTTCAATAAAGAAGTTCAGGTACTTAAAATACAATAGCATCCCCGCACCCAGTACCACTCCCAAAACAGCTAACGTTTTTGGAGTGAGTAATGATTTACCTGAATCTTGAAACCTGAATCTTGAAACCCTATTAATTGCCAATCCTAAAACGTAAAATGTTATGGTGGCAATTAACAATAGAATGGCCATTCTCCAGTCCGCATACCCATAGAAAACATAACTTGCAGCCAATAGCCACAAGTTTTGTATCTTATTGCTTCCCCGCATCAGCGTGAAGTAGGGTAGCAGAAATATAGCAAAGAATATCCAGAATATAATAGAGTTTACGAGCATGTTATTTTAGTTTTTAGGTTAATGGTTAAAGGTTAAAGTTTTTTCTCAAATGAAGATTTTAGGCCAGAAATCATTTTAGAGACTTCTTCAAATTTAGGTCTTAGATTTTCCACTTCATTCACATTGATGTATCCTAAGTCTTGAGCATTTTGCAGTTGACTAAAGGTTTCCATGAGAGAACCAAAAGCTATTTCGAGGAAATGGATTTTCTCCTTATAACTATCTCTTCCTGAACCTTCTGCTATATTTGAAGTTACTGAAACAACCGAACGTCTGATTTGATCCCCTAGTTCATATCGTTCTTCTTTTGGGAATCTTTGCTGTAACAGATAAACATCTTTCACCAGCTCTCTCGCCTTCCGATACACATCCAATTTCTCAAAACTAAACATAACTTTAACCTTTAACCTACCAACTTTAACCACTAATGATACACCTTCTTAAAAATAGAAATGACACTATTCGGCATAAGAAGAATTATGTTTTTGAGATGTCGCTTTATTTTTACGGTGAGAGGCTGTGTTTCGTAATAATAGTTTACTGCTTCCTTTAAATCCAAACTCTCATTATTGATAAGGCTAAGAATCTTTTCGCGTCGCTGAGAATTGATGGTATAATCTTTCCCATAGCTCTGATAAGGGAGATAATCCTGATGCTGGTGTGTGTTAACATTAAGTTGTGGCTTTATTTGCTCAAAAACCATTTTACCCGATTCACTGACTGTCACAACTACAGAAACACCGGTGTGGTTCATATCGTAGGCCTTTCCCCAAAAATCACCCAATCGGATATCCGTATATTCAAAAGTGCTTCTCAGTTTACAGTCTCTGCATGAATCATTCAGTGCCAGATTTGAGAAGAACAAAGTGTAGAAAGCATCATTGATTTTTTTGCTGGCATATACCGTTTTATGATTCTTTTCTGCAGAAACGCAGAAATTTCCCCATCCCCTATATTTACTTCTGAATTTGATTTGGTCAAGCAACTCACCTTTGGTTGTTTGATGCAGTTCATTTACATATTTCTTCCAGATGGTCAGCGAAGGACAGCCATGACAGAAGATATCTATCAATAGGAATTGTTCTCTTTTGTGGATTCTTTGCAGATGTTTGTCTAAGGCATAGATATGGCAGGGTGTACCAAAGATAGCATATTTTTCTTCCTCCTTTTTTCCAAGCAGTTCTTTAAAAGCAGGATAGGTGTACGACTGAATATATTTTGAGCCGCGGAACCCATTTGTATCTTCCTTTGTGGTAGCAATAGAATTGACGGCAATATCTTGTTCTTTATCATAAGTCACTCCCACGCAAGTATATCCCTGCTCGATTAGGAATTTACAAAGGATGTCTGCCACTCCACCTGATGTTGTGTTAGATAAAACAATATCTTCTTTCGCATAGGCGGCATAAACAGGAATGTCTTTCAGTTTATCTTCCGTGGTCGTGTAAATTTGTTCATCGTATTTGTAGCATGCTTTTACGCAAATACCACAGTCGATACATTTTTCTTTGTCTATAATAGGCCGATAAAAGCCATCCTTATTAAGTTCAATATGGATGGCTTCTTTTGGGCAGACAGCACCGCACACTTGGCAGCTGGTGCATTTCCGCATTATATTCTTATCTTCTATATTCATTTTTTTCTAACGAAGACGATAACGAAGACGAAGACAGAGTCCCCTCCCTATGGGGGAGGGTTAGGGAGAGGCTTAAATATCGTAACGATTCCTCCCTCCTTTTAGCCATTTCTTCATTTACGGCATTATAATCAATAGGATGTTCGTAAAGGGAGTCGAGTGTGATTTCCTCAGACAAGATGCGCCCCACTTGTCCATATTCATCCAATAGGTTTACCAGTTTATTTTTATTGTTACGGGTGATAACAGCAAAATTGCGGTTCGTAATCAGCGACATGACACTGCCGTGGAAGGTATCTGTAACGATGAAATCGGCATTTTTGAAGTATTTTAGAATCTCAATAGGACCCGCATTCACTATCTCGTCACACCAATTGTGATAAAATCCTGGTGCTACAATCTTCAATCCATGTTTCTTGGCAAAAGCCTTAATCATATTCACCTCCTTGGGGTCATTCATGTTATTGTCATAAGCATAGATGAGCAGGTAAGGCTGATGGTTCTGTTTTCCAAAATCTTCAATCTCTTTCTGATAGCCATAGAGAATCACAGGATCACAAACTTTCTGTGGTTTCTTCCCCGTCAGTTTTTCCACAATCTCTCCTGTATTGTTGTCCCTAACGGAGATGGCCTTCATGCTCTCCAGTCCGCTTTTCACGAACGGAATGCAATGCAATCGTTCGATGTCCTCATAATTGGTCGGCCCGAAACTTGCTGCGTAGGCAAAAATGTTATCCGTCGGGCAGGCATGGCCGAAGAAAGCAGGCGTAGGCCCAGTATGTAGTGCAAACACCTCATCGCTACCTACAATCACTCCATCCAAATCTTTTGCCAGTGAATAATACTCCCCAATGATTTGACTGTCTTTTTTAAAACGGTTGAATTTCCTTACCTTCTGATAGTTGAACCAAGTTTTTCTCAATCCGTTCTCGAATAAGAATTTCAAGAAGAAAGGAACGGAGCGTAAAGACAATCTGTATTTATTCCGTGTTTCTTCATCGATGAAATCGAACGATTTCTCGAATCGCAGGGCTTTTGCCTCAACGCCCAACGATTTCAGTACATGAATCAATGCCTGCAGTTGTAGCATTGCCCCATGATTACTGATATGATAGTGTGTAATAATCCCGTACTTCTTCATTTTTATTTAACGATAACGAAAACGATGACGAAAACGAAACCTTTAACCTTTAACCTTTAACCTAACAACAGAATTAACTAAATTCTCCCACTGATCCACGATGGCATTTGTCTCAAACTTGATGGCTTGAGCCTTGTTGTTTTCTGAGAATTGTTTCTGAAGATTTTCATCTTCTAATATTTTTGTCAAGGCCTCTGCCATGGCGTCTGTATCTCCGATATTCACGATAAACCCATTCTCACCGTCTTTAATCAGCTCTTCTGTTCCCGAAACCTTTGTGGTCACAATAGGGAGTCCCACACAGATAGCCTCTACCAAGGCGTTACTCATACCCTCATAAATAGAAGACAAGCAGAAAACTTTTGATTTCTTCAGTTCGTCAATAATATTCTCACTTCTCCCTGGCAAAGATACTTTATCTTGAATCTTGAATCTTGGATCTTGAATCATTGTTTCCAACGCTCTGCGTTGGGGCCCTTCCCCAAAGATAACGAGTTTCCAGTCCGGATGGTGTTCGCTCACTTTGGCAAATGCCTCAATCATTATCTTTTGGTCTTTCTGCGGGTACAGTCGTCCCACACTAATAATCCGATTTATCCTCTCCTCTTTAACCTTTAATTTAAGGTTTTCGTTATCGTCAACGTTATCGTCATCGTATGAGTTTTCAAAGACCTTTTCATTCACCGGATTATAAATAACCGTCGTCTTTTTCTGGATGTTCTTATTGAAAAACTCTTTGATTTGTTGTGTTTGAACAACCACATGAGCCGACCTGGGCAATAGTATCTTTCTTGTAATTTTCTTTCTCAGGTTGCTGTAAGCAGGATCATTTCTCACCGAAGAGATGACAGGTATATCCACGCCCATCAATGCCAATAAGGTAACTGTATAGACCGAAACCATAAAGGCAATCACAACGTCCGGTTGAGTCTTTTTGATATATTTCCTGAACCACCATAATTTCTTAGGCAATGATTTCGTTCCAGCCTCAATTTCTACATGAGTAATCTTAATATCCTCATTGATGGGATAAAAGACAATCTGGTCGTTAAGGCAGATAATCTCCACCTCATACCCTCGTTCCTGCATTTTGTTCGCTACGATTGACATCACACGCTCACTGCCGCCCGAAGTCAACGTTGCCGTCACGAATGTCATTTTCATATTTTTAGTTTTATGGTTAAAGTTGATAGGTTAAAGTTTATTCTAAAAGAATGTTATTACTTTAACCCTTAACCCAACAACTTTAACCTCTAACCCTTAACCTAAAAACTTTAACCTCTATCCTTACAACTAAATTACGCACTTCTTGTATAATATAAATAGAAAATATAGGTTAAGACTATACCGGTTGCAAACATTGCAAATATTCTGTTTTTCTTATTAAACATATAGATTAGAGATGGAATTATAGAAAATTCAAGTGTTGCATACATGGAAGAAGAACGGGCAGACAGCACTTTATATGTACATAAACATATCAAAATTATTGTTGAATATAGATATGCATTTCGAAGTATGTAGTAGTTTTTATTCAATGGTGCAATTCGTTTTTCAAGGAAAGTATATGATAAAAGAATGAAACATTGGAAATAGATCATCGGATTCCTTAAACCGAGTCCTTCTAATTGTTTTGTTTCGCCACCGGCATCGGTATAGCGCAATCCGATATTCAAGTCAGACGCATTATCTTCAACCAATGTATGCATAAATTCCTGTCCAAATATACCGACAAGGAAGGAGAAAACAAGAGCAACACAAACATGCCATTTTTTGACTTTTATCCAATTGCAGATAAAGTAAAGTGGAATGGCCAAAATACAACTTCTATGAAAAAGCCAAGCAATGAATACTATCAAAAAATACCGTTTCCAGTCTTTCTCATAAATGTATTTTATGCTTAAAAGTAAAATAGCATATGCTAATCCTGCTCGTATCTGAATAAAGTTCCGCCCCAAAATGAAACGAGCAATATATGTACAAAGTCCAACTAAAGGAAATATGGAATATTGTTTGAAATCTTTATGTAAGAAATAAAAGGTTACAAAAGATACAACTAAAAAGAAGATGGTATAGTTATCTGTAATGGTTCTAACCAAAACTTGTAAAAAATAAAAACCTCTTTCGCTATAACCATAAGGAATATCAGAAAATGAGAAATCAAACAGAGATGGTGTATGTAATTGGAAACTCCAAACATAGACGCCAGTGTCAGACCATTCTAATCCTCTAAAACCAGCTAAAAGGGCTAATATTATGCAAGCAAAAGCAAGCATAGCATCTCTACTCTTACCGCCTTTAGTTTCGAAATAGACGGCTACCATATAGAATATAAAAAATATAAATACAACGAACATATTCTATTTTTTTATTTTTTGTGTAATATAAAGAGTGTAAAGATTAATGTGTAAGGAATCCTTAACCTATCAACTTTAACCACCAACCATGCAGCAAAGCTGCTTCACATAATTCTCCCACGTATACGTTTTTACCTTTTCGTGTGCAAAGTTACACATTTCTGTATAATTCTCCGAATTTATCACAGATTTAATGTTATTTGCAATGCTTTCGACTGTAAAATCCTGATTATAAACACCGAAATCAATCTCCTTTCCGAAATTTTTCACAAAATCTTGATAGGGTGACACCATAACGGGTGTATAGTAATACATTGCTTCTACCGTAGAGGAGAATGCCCCCCAATTAGGATTAACATTTACCAGCACCTTCGCCCCTAACAGTAAGTCATAATAGGTATTTCTGTCTCGTTCATTACTCTTATTCAAGAACCCATAGCAAGTTACTCCGTCCGGAAGCGAACCAAAATCCGATTCAGCACATCCCACAATATCCAACTCCAGATCTCTGTATTGCTCCTCCTGTTTCAAGAGTCGATATGCCTCAATCAATTTCTTCGCCGCCTCCAAATACGTAGTCTTCCTCCCAATAAATAGCAATTTCTTAGATTTCTCTTTCGTCTCAACCAAGTCTTCCACAATTATGGTGTTGTCTGCTTTTTCATTTGAAACTTGAAGCTTGGATCTTGAAACTAACGATTTGTTAAGCAAATCGTTTATCACATTCCCCCCCAGAAAGTGTATATTAGCCTTGGGATATTTCTTTTTCATCTCCTCGCAGCAGACGGGAAAGAGCGATATGACGTATTGTGCATGATTAATGGCCTCTTCTTCCTGCCGGATGATTCGTTTTTCTAAGAAGTTCGGTTTCCGCTTTTTCTGGATATCCATTTCTGTGGTCCAATCGCTAAAAATAAGGGAGGGGATTTTGTTCCATTTGTTGAAGAACCCATAGCCCATAAAGAGGCAAAGATCCGCTTGCGGATATTGTTGGATTGCCTTTCTGATCTTTCTTTCAGCAAAGAATTTGAAAAGCCTCGTACTTCTCAGATATGGGAATTTGAGTTTACGGAGTGTGAGGCTGTCGAGAATCCTTCGTAGTACCAGATTGTAGAACTTCACAAATGAAGAGGATATGGAATAATCAATCCGATGTACGGTAATCCCCTCGTTTTCTAAAGCATGAGAAAAACAATAGGGAACATTCGACCATACGTTCGCATTGTTCGCATCTCCGTTAGTTAAGAATATGACTTCTTTCATTGTTTGCCTTTAAATAAGTTTGTAAGAGTTCTAAGTTCTGTATACTTTACAAAAGCTGGTCGATAAAGAGTAAGTATATATCTTATAAATTTAACAGGTGAAAAGGTTGTAGGATTCAATGACTTATTATAAGTATTACGGTATTCTTTACGCCATTTTATTTTGTTTGTTAGATATTTGGAATACAGTTCGTTGTCTTTTGGAAGAAGTGAAAGACCGAGTAGTCTTGAATACATGAAATTTTTGGATGAATTAATAAATCTTAAATCGGCTTTTGTTTTAGCGTATTGTTTTTCAAAAACATTCCAGTTTTCAATAATTCTTATCCAGCTATTTACAGACCTTAGTTTTGGGATTTGAGATTCTGCCGTTATGCTACCTGGTCTTAAAGCAGTATAGCGATAATGGGCAAATGGAATAAATCTCATTTCTTTAGTAAAGAAAAAGGATTTAAGCCTAAAATCGTCATCTTCATGAAGAATTCCTTCTAAAAAATTAAGGTTATTTTGTTTTAGAAATGCTGTTTTATATATATTTAGCCAAACCACCCCACTAACAATTCGTGAATTAACTTGTTCGCGATCAAGCGGTTTAAAATATAGGTCATTTTTCTTTTTCAGATTGAACCCCAAATGCTTTTTACCAAAACTACAGCAGTATTCTTTAGTTCCTTTGGAGATATCATAATGAATTCGGTCAAACGTAAGAAAATCAGCATCAGGAAACCGAGTGCAATAATTCAAAATAGTTTGAATACTGTTTTCTGTTAATGCATCGTCTCCATCGATAAAAAGCACATAGTCACCGGATATTATATTTAATCCTGCATTTCTTGCAGCACTAAGTCCTTTGTTTATTTGGTCTATGATTATCAAATTGGGATGACCTTCTTCGAATGACTTTATAATATTTAGTGTATTGTCTTTAGAGCCATCATTGACTACAACAACTTCATAACTATCTTTAGGCGCATTTTGTTGAAAAATACTCCTAAGACAAATACCAATGTAATCTTCAATATTATATGCTGCTACAACTAATGAAAGTTTCATTTCTTTTTCTTTATATATTTGTAGTATCCTTTTATTGGATGCAGGATAATGTATCCGAGTTTATATTCACGAGAGAAGGCTATTTGTTGATAGTCAAGAGTCAATTTCGGGTCGGGGAAAATCCTCGAGTACATTTCTCTATGGTTATTCCATACAATTCTTCTAAAATCAATGTTTTTCTTTGTGGCTGTATTGTTTCTGGAAATAGGTTTTATTCGATAGTAGAAAAGGATTTGAGAAATTTTATAGGCAGTTCCTTTTCCATCTTGGAACATGGACATCCAGAAATCCCAGTCTTCAAACCCTTCTCGCATATTATCATTAAAACCTCCTGTTTTGTCAAAATCTTCTCTGCGGAACAATGCTGTAATACATAAAATATTCTGCCCCATCAGTTTTTCAATGGAGAAATCAGGGAGTTTGTATATGTCATTACGTACACCAAAATATTGTACATCTGTATAGACCACGCGAATATTTCGGTCTTTAACAATTTCTTGAACCGTAAGTTCAAGGAATTCGGGTGCTATTATATCGTCTCCATCTAGGGGAAGGATATATTCGCCCTTACTATGTGCAATTCCTTTGTTTCGTGCCGCTGAAACCCCACTGTTTTCTTGGTAAATATATTTTATGCGTGTATCTTTCTCACAATATGTCTTAGCAACTTCTTTTGTGTTATCGTGACTTCCGTCATCCACGATGAAACATTCCCAGTTTGCGTAGGTCTGTGCCAAAACACTGTCCAAGGCCTCAGATAAATAGAGACCTTGGTTATAACTTGGCATGATAATGGATACTAACCCCTTTTCCATATTTTAGACTATATTTTATTCGCTAATTTTAGTTTCAGTTTCGTGATGTATTTGTACATGGATAATTCCTCTTCTGTACAATATTCTTCAACATCATAGAAATATTGAAGGTCTTTCAAGGGATTCTCTTTGTGGGCAACATCTACCCGGTTCATCTTAATTTCATATTGATCCCACGCTTTGCTCCAGTAGTGATGTATATGGGCAGATGCTTTCTTCGGATTTTCTAGGAAATGATAAGCAAGTGTACCGACAATGAATTTCTTAAATACTGAAATTGGAACCACCCTAGTATTGAACCCCAATATTTTATGATTTACACAAGTATAATGATGTGTAACAAAGGTATAGTTTGAAATCTCATAATCAGTATTAAAGATGCATTTACCTCTGATACCAAGATATCCTTCCATACACATCTTGTACTGCTCTATGACTAGTTTGTTATAGTCATGTTTCATGACTCCTGATGTTCCAAACATCTTCCAATATATTAAGATACTAGGATATCGTTCATAGTCTTTAATCCATAGATTGATGTCACTTGTTTTTCTAGGACATATAAATTCATCCAAGTCTAGGAAAACCATCCATTGAGTTTCGTGCTTGAACCTGTTAATGCAGTCTTGGTAGGCTTTCATTTGTGAATGTTCTTCCTCCCACAAAACTAATGTAATTAAGCCCTTATCTATATATGGCTGTAATATCTCTTGGAAATTGTCATCAGATTTGTGGTTATATAAATAGAAATGATCAACTCCTATCATTAGGTGATATTCAATCCATTCCTTCAAGAAAGGTCCTTCGTTCCAGAAAATGCCGATAATAGAAATACGGTATTTTTTATCATATTTCGGCTTTTTCCATAAAAAGAATCTATAAATACAATTATAGAAGATACTTTCAATGAAATATAATACTTTATATCTAAGAAAATTCTTAAGCATAATAATGAAGTTTATGATTTGAAGTATGATATAACCGTTTCTATTCCGGTCCTGAAATCTACAGTGGGTTTAAAACCTGTGTCGTTAATCAGCTCTGAAATATCTAAAACCTGATTGTCAATTTTGTCTGGGTTTTTATAAGGCAAATCACCTATTCCCAATGGTAATGATGGATTAATTAGTTCACGAATTGTTGTCACATAATCTTTCATTTTCTGATGTTCTCCAGAACCTATAGGATATACCTTTCCTCCAATTCCTTTCTTTCCTAAAGCTATTAACGCCTGAATCAAGTCGTCAACGTAAAGATAATCCCACTCCTGTTCAAGTCCAGTGAAAGATGGCTTCCCTCCTTTTAAAAGCGTCTTGATGGCATACGAAATCAAGTTGTTGTCATCGCGTCCTGGTCCGTAGATACTGGTAATAAGAGTCCATATTAGGTCTATTTTTTTTTTCTGTGCATATGTTTGGCATAAATAGCGTGTCGCTACTTTAGATGCACTATATAAATCAGAAGGCGCAGCCGTTTCATTTCCTGTAATAATACCATTTCCACATGAAACTTCAGCAGCACTGCCAGGAACAAGTACCCTTTTGATTCCTTGATGTTCTACAAATTCCATTACTTTCAAGCCATAAATGATATTATGGGCTTGAACCTCTGCATCATTTCTTAAGTTGGCGTTAACTCCCGCCCAAGCCATATGATACAAGAAATCTACGTCTTTTAGTAATTTATGGTCATACAAACACTCGAGTTCTTGCAATGAAAACTCTAAACATGTAATACCGTTCCTACCTTGCAAGTGACTATAACTGAAGTTTTTGTCAACCAGTGCAATAACTATAATCCCTTGTTCAGCCAAACAATGACAAAGTTGGGAACCAATAAAACCATTTGCCCCTAAAACCGTAACCTTTTGGAAAGGATAATCCTGCATAAGTATTATTTTATAAATCTCTCGATTTCATCGATGCAAACATTATAGACATTTTCTGCCTTGTACCTTTTATACCAGTCGGCAACAAGCTCTATCGTTTGCTTTGAATTTAGTCGAGGCTTCCATCCCAATCGTGTTTTTGCTTTGTTTATATCGAGCATCAGTAATTGGGCTTCATGAACAGCATTGGGATCTGAAGAATCAATTAGTTCCCCATGGCCGAAGCATTTCACTAATTCTGAAGCGACATCCCATACGGTACTGACGGCTTCCTGTTCTGGGCCAAAGTTCCATCCCTCACAATAATCTGTGGGGTGTTCCCACATTTTTTGTGCAAGCGTCATATATCCGCTTAAGGGTTCCAACACATGTTCCCATGGTCTGACTGCTTTTGGACTGCGGATATCAATCGGCTTTCCTGCCTCAATAGCGCGGATACAGTCTGGGATGATACGGTCTAATGCCCAGTCGCCTCCACCAATCACATTGCCTGCACGAACACTGGCAAGACTAACCGTATGTTTTTTCCCATAATCCTCGGGATTAAAATAACTCCTGCGCCAACTTTGAATGGCAATCTCACAAGCACCTTTACTGCTGGAGTATGGATCGTAGCCGCCAAATGGATCCGTTTCCTTGTATCCCTGCAACTGTTCTTTATTATCATAGCATTTATCGGTGGTAATCATGACACCTACTTTTACACTATTTGTTGCGCGGATAGCCTCCATTACGTTGATGGTTCCCATCACATTTGTTTCGTAGGTTTCCACAGGTTTCTCATAACTGAGACGAACCAAAGGCTGGGCGGCCAGGTGAAATACTATCTCTGGCTGATATTCTGTAAAGATTTCTTTCATCTTTTTTCCATTGCGGATATCTGCCCGAATATCTGCTTTTATCTTTTTTCCAATGCCCGAGAGCACATAGTTATCTTTTTCAGAATGGGAATCTAGCGCAATACCCACAATTTCTGCCCCAAGTTCGTGAAGCCAGATACTCAACCAAGATCCCTTAAATCCGGTGTGCCCAGTAATGAGGACTTTCTTTCCTTTGTAAAAGCCATCAAAAATATCTATATTCATAACGATTGTGTAGTGTATAATGAGTAATGAGTTATGCGTAATGAGAAAAGTGTGAACTTTAACCCTTAACCTATAACCTATAACCTAAAAGTCACCATACTTTCCAAGGAGCTTTATCCTCGTTCCACATTTTTTCCAAATCCATATTATCCTTAAGCATATCCATAGGTTTCCAGAATCCTCGATGCTTATAGGCATGCATGTCACCAGCTGATGCGATGTTCTGCAGAGGTTCTCTTTCAAACATAACTGGGTCTGCGTCTTCAGGCAAATAATCGAACACTTTAGGTTCACAGACAAAGAAACCAGCGTTAATCCAGTTTCCCTCGCCATCGGGCTTTTCCTCGAAACTTTGAACTATATTCGTTTGTGGGTCAATGTGAACAGAGCCGAAACGACCTGCTGGTTTGAAAACTGTCATGGAAACAGTTTTACCACTTTCGCGGTGAGCATTGATGGTATCTGTGATGTTTAAGTCCGTAACACCATCACCATATGTCAGACAGAAGGTTTCATCACCGATGTATTTCTGCACACGTTTCAACCGACCAGCAGTCATAGTGTTAAGACCAGTATCCACAATTGTTACTTTCCAGTTTTCAGAATGTCGTTCTAACATCTCCACCGAATTATCTGCAAGATTAACGGTAATATCAGTATTATGCATGAAATAGTTTATAAAATACTCTTTGATGACATATTGTTTATATCCACCGCAGATAATAAAATCATTTATCCCGTAAGCAGAATAGATTTTCATGATATGCCATAGAATGGGTTTTCCCCCAATTTCTATCATAGGTTTTGGCATATACTGAGTTTTCTCACTAAAACGTGTACCTAGGCCACCCGCAAATATAACAGCCTTCATAATTAAAATTCTAAATGATTACTATATATTATTCTTAATTGTCAGACAATATTTCTTCAATTCTAGAAACGATTTTCTCAGAAGAATGACCATCGTCAGCACCATTAACCCTTTTGATATATGCATCTTGATTTTTTTTCATTTCTTCATAGTCATAATGGTTGACGGCATCAATCAGTTCATCATTTGATTTGAGGATTTTATAGGGGAGACGATAGAACTCATCCGTAAGTCCTCTACAGTTCTTTTGGTAGGAATCAAAGTCTGGCATGAAAAGTAGTAGGGGCTTTCTAATGAGGATGCAATCATAAATAGAACTGGACACATCTGTAATGACCATATCCGAAACAATCAGTAATTCTTGCATATCAGGATAGGCAGTCACATTAATGGTATTATCTTCTTCGAATATCTTTTTATCGTAGTCCGCTTCTCTTACTGCCGGATGAAACCTGATGAGTAATTTCCATTTCTGATTTGTCTTTGTTTTTAATGTATCTAAAAGCCTTTTACCATCTATTGTGTAAGAGAACCCTGTGTCAACATCTCTAAAAGTAGGTGCATATAAAACAATCTTAGTTTCATCATCAACACCTATTTTGTTTCTTATTTCCGTAGTTTTTTGCTCTGTGACATTAAAGTAGATATCATTTCGAGGAATTCCACATTGCATAATTTCGCTCTTGCATAAAAAAGCACGTTTATATTCTTCCGTTTGAATAGAGTTGCTGGAAATGAAAAGGTCTGTCATTTTATTATTTCTTTCACTCGCTTCTATATAACTCTGCCTCAAGAATTCCCTTGCATCATTTTCAACTTTCTTATACGACATCGGTGCATGCCAAGTCTGGATGATAATTTGTTCCTTTTTTTTCGTAATTGGAATTGGGGTTTGGCAGTTTGTGATAATCACTTTTGAAGTTTGTAACTCATACCTCATTTTTATAGACCCGAATTGCACCTTTCTAATCTCTTTGGGAAGTTCAGCATTCATATCATTGACAAACCAGACCAAGTCCCATTTTTTATTTTGACGAATCATCTCTTCGGCTAAATATTTGGGATTATCGCCATATCCTTTGCCACTAAAGTTCATGAAGACAACTTTTGTCTTTTTTACCGGACAAGGATAAAACATAAACAGTGAAAGTTTATATAATAGTCTTCTAAAACTCATTTTATTCTACCACTTTTCATTTTATAATCATAACTGTGCAGTCCTTCTTTCCGAAAGTCCGCGTGATATCGCTCAAGCACCTCATGGAATACCTCATCGTATTTGGGAATGAACAGATCCTCTTGGGCTTCAATCTTGGAAATGATATCCTTTGCCAGAGCGGCCGTAATGTTCAGGTTCGTCTTTCCTTGGTTAAAACTGGTACCGGCTATAGAACCAGGGGATACATTCAGGATGCGGTTGCTCGTTCCCGCCTTTTCCAGTTCCACGTTCACGCTTTCAATAAAAATCTTGAGTGCAGCTTTTGTTGCACCATATAGCGAGAAGAATGGAGACGACATAAACCCGGCAATACTCACCATCACACCGCAGTAGAAATCCTCTTTGCTGAGCAATTTGTCATAGAAATGCTTGATGATACGGATTACGGGAATGGTATTCACGTTGAAATAAGTAGTTATCATTTCTTCAGGAATATCCTTAAAGAGTGCCAACCGTCCGAATCCAGCCGTAATGATGAGGCCGTCTATGTCTTGGAATTGGTCGAAGACAGCATAGTCTTGAGATGTCAAATCAAATTGTACGCTTTCTATCTTCTCGTGACGGAACTCTTCAGCCAATTCAGCCTTATCCACCACATATACCTTCTCTGTCTCATCCCTCTCTGCTAACACATGCGCCATTGAGAGTCCAATCCCATTCGCTCCTCCTACAATTAATATTCTTTTCATAAACTTGAATCTTGAAGCCTGAATCATGAATCTTGAAACGCGCAAAGCGCATTTATATTTCCATAAAATTCTTCCGTTCTGCAAACTGCTGCATGATATCCGCCATGGCAATGCTTTCCTTGCGACGCAAGCGTGCGGATGAGAATCGGTGGTTAATGATACACGAGATAAATTCCTGAATCTCATAGCGGAGTCCAGCCCCATCCCATTTATAGAAAAACTTCTTATTCAGGTTCTGATCCTCGAAACGGAACTCATAATAATCCGTCAACCACCAAGGAGCAGGCACGTATGCATAGCCTTTAGTGCCGGCAATCACAAGGTTTCCTTCCGTTTTCACTCCTAATCCCAACTGGAACGAACAGACTCCGTGTGGATAACGAACAACACCACGTGTATAAACATCCACCCCATTTTCCATTTTCGAATAGAGGTTGATGTTTGTATAGTTAATACCCATTAACCGGATAATAGGCAATAAAGGGTAAGAGCCTAGTTCGTTCATAGAACCTCCTGCCTGTTCCGGGTCTAACTCACGTGTAAACTTCTCTCCCCAGAGTTTTGATTCCGAAGCATTGATATCCACCACATCACCGATAAGCCCGCTCTTAATCATCGTGATGAGGTGGTTGAAGGCTGGAGAGAAAGCGGTCTTGTTGGCTTCCAACAGCACAACATTGTTTTGCTCTGCCAATGCATATAATTCCCGTGCCTCGTTACCATTTAGAACCAATGGTGTTTCGCACAACACATGTTTTTTGTGTTCCAGTGCAAATTTTGTCAGTTCATAGTGGCTGAGATGAGGGGTTGCTATATACACCGCATCCACCCGTTCCATCATTTCCTCGAGCGATTGTGAAACATGTAAAATTTGATTCTTCCAGGCAAATTCCTCAGCAATGCCACGGTTGATATCATAGGCATCCACAATTTTTACCGCATTTACCACCTCACATTCAGGAACAAATCTTTGGGCGATACGCCCTGTTCCAATGATACCAACACGGATATCCTTCTGCAATTCTTCGCGCAGCATCGTTGAAGAGATGCCTTCTGTTCGTGGAAGATATACCACCTTGCAGTATTCGTTCAGGTAGTCAAATTTCCCAACCCAGTCGGACCCAATGGCAAAGATATCCACATCATATTTCTGGATGTCGTCAATTTTCTGTCCGAAATAGTCCTCAATAACGATTTGGTCTGCCAGGCCTGTTGCTTTTACCGCTTCTACGCGCTCCAGTACATTATTGCGTACATTGAGTTTTCCACGGTCGCGGTCAAAGTTATCGTTGGTAACCCCCACAATAAGGTAGTCTCCCAAAGCCTTAGCACGCTTCAGCAAGTTGATATGTCCTTGATGGAGCAGGTCGTATGTTCCGTATGTGATGACTTTTTTCATTTGTATATTTAAAAATGATGAGTTTTAAAATATTCCTTATATGAAATATTGGTATCGAAAATCATTTCACCATGATAATTCGGCTCTTTCACTAATTCTGTATAGTTACCGTATTTCCACCTAAGTGCTTCATCATAATTTGCTATGATAGGAAGTTTCAAAAACTCGAAATCAATGTCTATGATGTTCTCCATATCTTTACGCTTTATATAATGAGCCTTATTATAGAAATCAAAAGTTAGCAAAGAAAGGTATTCTGTTTTTACTTCATTGTATCTGCTACAGATATCCATGTATTGGTGAAATAGTTTATTGGGATTAAACAATTTCTTAATGAAGTTGCCAAATAAAGGTAAAATGAAATATTTTTTTATTTTGTATCCTATAGTATTTGTATATGGAAGATGATGTCCCCATTTACAAGCCTGGAACATTTTATCTCTTAGGTCCTTTTCATCTTTAGCCTGTTTATTCAGAAGTTTTTGATCATCAATAACTGCATCCATAGGAAATATATCGATGAAGATGCCTTGATTATACCTGAAGTGAGATGATTCTTCATACTCTTGTATTCCTGTAGTTTCGCTATTCCTCAATCGGGCAAAATAGCGCATAACGCCAGGGTCTGTGTCTTCTGTCTGGAAGAAATAAGGATGCTTAAATTCACTTGGAGCAATCTTACAGAGTTTTTCATATTCATCCCTCATCATCATCAGATCAACATCATCATCCCACGGGATGAACCCTTTGTGACGGACAGCCCCTAACATTGTTCCACCAGAGGCAATATATTTGATGCCATGCTTTTTACAAACACGGTCAAATTCGGCTAGCAGGTCAAGTTCCACAGCCCAGACCTTTTTCATTTCGTGTGAAACCTTGTAGCCGCTTCTAATTTCTTCATTTAAAAAACCATCCGGTAATATTACATTTAAATTTACCATGTCATTTATATGTTTCTATTATCAATCAGTTTTTTCATATATTTTTTTCAAAAAGATATGGTAGAATAATTTGTATTGTTTTAACTTCAATAGCCAGAACTTTAAATCGTCTCTCCATCCTAACCCTATTGATTTCCTGCTAAAAAGGTCTTTCCATGCAACATGATTGTCAATGCATCTCATTTCTTTACAAAAGTCTGCACATGTTTTGATAGTTGAGGGCATTTTATTATAGAAATTGGTAATAACTGTGTATTTCCAGGTTCTTAGTGGTAATTGTTCTTTTAAAAGTCCTTCTTTATCAATGTCTTTATATCTTTTGTATGCTTCTAATTGGTTTTCCCATAATGAAGTATTGTAAACTTGTGTTGCCTGTCCTTCATGTTTAACATAGTAATATAAACAATCTGGCATGACAAACAAAGTTTTAATTTTCGTAAGTATATAGAATGATGCAACCTGATCTTCTCCCCACCATAATCCAGAACCGGCAATTAACCCATCAAGAACAAAATTTCTTTTTATGAGTTTTGTACACAAAAACACAGGTATTCCTGCACCTCTGGCTTTCTTGTTATAAAGATATTGTTGTGAAATAATGGTTTTTATCTGATTTTTGTCAAATAATCCTTTGACAGGACGGATACAGGGGGTTAAATGGTCACCTTCTTTTACAAAATTTTGGCAAACAACCATATCTGCCTGAAATTTGATGACAGGTTCTATCAGTTTTTCTATGTAATTGTTTTCTACATAGTCATCTGCATCTATAAATGTAACATATTCACCACCACTTCGCTTAAATCCGTCTATCCTCGCTTTGGCAACACCTTCATTCTGTTTATGTATCACAATAACCCTGTTGTCTTTCAATGCATATGCGTCACAAATCTCACCACATTTGTCGGGACTACCGTCATCAACCAAAATGATTTCAATATCTGGGTATGTTTGATAAATAACAGACTCGATGCAAGTTTCAAGATAGGGTTCTACCTTATAAACAGGAATGATGATAGATACCTTATATGAAAGATTATTTACAGTATTCATAGAATGTCATAAAAGAGAAAGAATTCATTGCTATTTTAATGGTATATGTAGGATTTTAATCTTTTGTAAGAAATACAGAATGACCATTGTTGAAATAAAGACAAGCAGCAAAATGTAACCATTAGCAACAATTCCCATCCATTGTAAAATAGCAGCGATGAAATAAAGAACAATGGAATGATACATATAATAAAACAAGACATCTTCTCCTTCTTTTGAAAAAAGGGAATTATTTAGTGGCAACAACTTAATAACCCCCATAGAAATTAAAACGGAGGATGTTAGAAATAATATTCGACGAATTAGATCTAACATAGAATCATAAGGCGAACGTCCCCAAATATCTAACCGCATGTTATTTTCAATAATGATTAAAGCTATTGGTAAAAACAAATAATACCACTTTAACTGATAGGCTTTCTTCAACCACCCATATTCTTTGGCATAATATCCTAAGAAGAAAAATGGCATAAAAGTAAATAGTCTCTGAAGTGATAAAAGAGATGAAACCTGAATAAAACCTCCTAAAATTGAGATTAATAACGATATGGACATTATTAAATAGGTATTGCTTAATAATTTGGAAGGGATCAATTGTAAAATTATACGCCAAATAATCAAACAATGAAGATACCACAAAGTAAATGAAGGGTGAAAGAATCGTTCAAATGTAATTGTACGACCATTATATATTCCTAATAAAATCCAAAACAAATGAAAGATAAAATACACTTTCACTAATTTAAAAATGCCTTTCCAAAATGATTTCATTTCCTTTTTTCTACTGAAATAGCCAGAAATCATTATAAAAAGAGGCATATGAAAGCAATATATAGAACGAATAACCCTTCTTACTATATGAACAGAGAATGCTTCATGGTTATAAATTGTAAATTGAGTAATATGGCCAAAAACCACAAAAATGATAAGCCAGAATTTAAGGCAATCAATTCTGGTGTCTCTTTCGCCGAGTCTATTGCTGTACATAGGAATATTGTTCATTCAAAGAAAGGTAAAAAACTACGGGTTATTTACAATGGAGACTTTTTTATATGTTTATACTCCCATTTTGGATATAAAAGAATAATTACCAAAGTAAAAATTAAAGCAATTACCATGAATAATAGAGGGTAATCAAACAAGACGCCCCCCCCATATTTTGCGAGAATAATCATGGGAATTCTTTGATAAATGTAAAATGGGAAAAGATTTTTTCCACACCATTTTAATGCAGGACTGTCAATCTTTATTTTCATTGTCATTAGAACTATTATCATTGAAAAAACAATTGCCACGGCATTTTTTACAAATCCGTGTAAATGCAGATTTGTATTCTTTAGCAAGATAAATGACAAAAGCAAAACAATAAGGCAAAGATAATAGTTTTTTGAAATGAATGACTCTATCTTTTCTTTATATGATGAAAACAACATACCTGCAGGAAAACATAAGATTGTATCATACCACCAGGATTGTTTATAGTAAGACAGTATTATCATCCCAATAAAACACATGATGAAAACAATGAAACCTCCAATTCTATTTGCCGCATCACTAAATTAACAATGATAAAGCAATTTGAAAGCAACATAAGCATTGAGATAACATAATAAAATTATGAATATGTACCAATTACTATTACCAATAGATTCCCAACATATCAAAGATAGAAAGAATTGTTTCCACTCCATATGAATGGAAAGGATCAAATTCATTATGGCAAAAGCAATTACGGCTATGCAGAAATTAATCCAAACAGGAAAGATTCTCTTTGCCAACATTTGATGGACATATGTTTTTCCTTTGCGGGATATAGATTCAGCAATTCCATAGCCCGAATAGAATAGAAACATTGTAACAATCAGTTGTCCCATGAACGACTTATAAATAGGAACGACCGCGTCACCCCATAAATGAAAATCATATCCACTTTTTACAACATACTGGCATGCATGGGAGAAAAATACTAAAAGAATGAAAACACCCTTTATTACATTGCATTGATCTTTTGAGCAATAATCATCATTCTTCTCAAGTTTAATTGAGAAAACGATTAATAACAATACAAATAGTAAGAAGAGCCAAATCATATCTCCAGTGACTCAACAATATTGTTATATGTATTTTGTGCTACAGATTGATCATTTGGAGGCAACAAGTACTTTTTATAAAAATTCAATCTGTCATTTTTGAGAGGATCAATTCCTTTCAAAACCTGATTATTTACAAAGCTCAATATATCCTCCTTTGTATGCCCAATATAATGAATATCAATAGCCATCTTCCCAAAATCGTTCAGCATTTTTTTGTATTCGTCTAAATGTTTTGTAACATACATAACTGGTTTTTGGGAATAATGGTACTCTATGGAAAAAGAAGAACTGTCATGAACCATTCCGTCTGATGTCATAAATAAGTCTATGTATTCTCCTTCAGCAAGAAATGTATTCGGCATAGAGTCCCATAGTTCATAATACTTGTCCGTACGTTCTTTTCCCCAATCTTCAAGATTATATAATTCCGTTTTTAATCTTGGATGAGGCTTAAAAGCAATTTGCAGACAGTTTTGATTCATTTTTGCCAATTCTACCATCATTTCTGCCATCATCAAGAAATTGGATCTTGCCACTGTTCCAGGAAGGCTTGCTTGAATTGTGAAATGCGGTGCCCATATTAGACGTTTGTGTTGTTGGTCTTTAATTTTCCACACATCGTGGATATTTTTATTTAAGAAATCATCCGTTTTGGGATACCCTGTAACAACTACGTTTTTTCCTCTGTTATCGCATAATCGCTTTGCATCCTTTAAATGTAAATCTGTTGAATAGAAAAGTTTCCACGCTTTCTGATGTAAAACCTTATTATATGACCACCCCCCATTGGCCGACCAAAAAGCATATGGATAATAACAAACCAAACTGTTTGTAAAGTTAGTACAATAGTCAGCAGGTTTCATGGCCGTTGGATATGGTTGTGTATAAAACAAGATGTCTGGTTGGATGTCGCTTTTTACATCAACACATACTTCGCCATTTTGATCGCAATCTATATATGGAACTCCCCTTTCTTCAAAATATAACCTCATAGCCTTTGCTTCTTCATTACGTACATCGATAGGAGAACGATGGTTGGGAGAAAGTACAACGTATAACTTGAATCGTGGATTCTTCTTCATCAGTTCATATAAATGTTGATAATTCCACATGGGTACGTTCATGGCATAAAACACAACATTTATTATATCTTTTTTTTGTAATTTCTTGATAATCTCCTTATGGTGAAAATTAGTAAGTTCCCATCGAAGACGTTTTGCCAAGGGGTTATATTTGATAACTTTTCTAAGTATCATATTAAGACTATGAAGATATACTTTTATATTTCAAACGATGATTTGTCTGGGAATTTTTTCTTAAATTCATTTTCAACAAAAGCATGAACTTCATCATATTCTTCCTCAGCCATTACAGGACTGTCGTTAAGGCATAGTGACTTTATTTGAGTATTATTGAAGGCTGCCTTTATTCTCTCCAAGTGTGTTTTTTTCAGGATATAGAACCGTCCACTTTTAAAACTGACAGGGTAAAATTTGTTTGTTGCAAATTGCCAATAGCGAAAGAAATAGGGGTTTAAAGAAACATCTGCCCTAAACCTTGTGCAACTTTTACTTAACATTTTGGGTTCTTTTTCCCAGGCCTCTTCAAATATGGATTTCAAGAAAGGTTGCTCATTGTGTCTTCTGACAAAATATTCAAAGCGCCCTTGTTGATAAAGGAACATATTCTTAATTATACCCTTTATTCCGAGATGTTTTCCAAACCATCTTTTGGGTGATTCTTTAACGACAGTTTTCCTTTTAAAATGATAGTTAATGAGAGCCACGTCACAATATTCAATGATACGGATATTGAATGGGTTTAATGGATGATATTGTGGTCTGTTGGATAGCATTTCCGTATTATCATCACAAGGGAGCCCATCTCTAAAATAGTATTCGGGAGTTACAGGCACATTTAGATAGCAGTCGTCGTTGAAATATACAAAGTGCTCAGAAAGACCAGGTATTTTGTGCATATATAGTTCAATGGTACGTGAGTTGAAAACAGGTAAAATATCTAAAGGCATATAATCAGAGTGTTTTACCAATACCAACTTAGGATGATTAGGATTTATCCAATCAGGAAATTTGCCATTAGTAACAAGAAACACTTTATTTACCCATGACGCATATTTTTCAATGGAACGGAACCAATACTTGAAAAAATCCCAGTCACGAAAACGTGCTTTATCTTCTTCTACTTTAATGTTCCTGTATTTGGCATAGTCTGCTTTCCATAGAGGGTCATTAGAGTCTAGCCAAGTCACAACGAAATCTATTTTTTCTTCCATAAAATAGCTTTGTAAATCAAAGAAATCTTCTTTACCTATTTGAAAAAAACAGCGGATTCTTTTGGGGGTAAAGGTAACAGTCAATGTCGTACTTTCATTTACTTTTGTTTACAATCTTCCATCAATATATTTTCTGTCAATTAATCCTTTTACATCATAAACCACTCCATTGTCGTTTTTTAAGAACTTGCGGACATTAACATCTGCAAACTCCTTGTGGGCAACAGCAAGAATTACAGCATCGTATTTACCTTCCAGTTTTTGTGTTTCTTCCTGAGTAATGTCTATATCGTAATGACGTTTTACGTTGTTTGTATCTGCCCATGGGTCATAGACCGTGATGTTATCAGTATAATCTTTTAGAGTATGGTAGATGTCAACAATCTTAGTATTGCGAATATCAGGACAATTTTCCTTGAAGGTAATTCCTAGGATAAGAATATTGGCATCTTTTACCATGACACCCTTCTTGTTCATCAGTTTGATGGTCTCGTTAGCTACGTATGCGCCCATTCCGTCATTCAGTCTTCGTGCATTACTCATCACGCGCGGCAACACTCCATACACTTGGGCTTTCTGAATGAGATAGTAGGGGTCTACACTGATACAGTGGCCACCAACAAGTCCTGGACTCAGTTTGATGAAGTTCCATTTCGATGAGGCTGCCTCGATAACGTCACGAGTATCGATGCCCATAGCATTGAAAATCTTGGCTAGTTCGTTCATAAAAGCGATATTTACGTCACGTTGGGAGTTTTCGATTATCTTTGATGCTTCAGCAACTTTGATGGAAGGAGCCTTATGAGTACCATTGACCAGCACTGCATTGTAAACATTGTCTACAAGGTCTGCAATTTCAGGTGTAGAACCCGAAGTCACTTTCTTAATCTTTTCTACAGTGTGGAGCTTGTCACCCGGATTGATGCGTTCAGGAGAATATCCTGCAAAGAAGTCTACGTTGAATTTCAGCCCGGAAACCTTTTCTACTACGGGTAAACATTCCTCTTCCGTTACGCCAGGATATACTGTTGATTCATAAACCACCACATCACCTTTTGAAATGACTTTTCCTACGGTCTCACTTGCGCCCCATAGGGGCTTAAGGTCTGGACGGTTATTTTCATCCACGGGTGTTGGAACTGCAACTACATAGAAGTTGCAATCTTTGATAAAGTCCAATTTTGTTGTGCAAACAAAACCATTCTTTTCAATGGCCTCTTGCAACAAATCATCTGCAACCTCAAGCGTTGAGTCGTGTCCTTGCATAAGGGCATCAACACGAGCCTGGTTCATGTCGAAACCTACAGTCTTGAATTTAGTGCTGAAAAGGCGGGCAAGTGGAAGTCCCACATATCCTAAACCTATGACAGCAATTTTAATATCCTTATTCATAGTAATTAATGTTTGTTCAAAATCATTTGAAGTGTGAATATATGAATAAATTAATAACCTTATTAATGAATTCGCAATTTATCTATTATTTATGTTTATATATGTTTTTAGAAACATTATGGAATAGAAACAATGTCATACATATGATGTTACTATACAATCTGTTAACTTAGAAATGTTTTTGCAAATAGTATTTAATGTATGAAAGATAACTTCTTGTAATACGCAATTTGTCTTTTAAATTGTTTGACTCTATCATTCCTTCACACCATATGCCAAATTTATTCTTTTTAACTTCTTTATGCTTTAAATACAATATAATAGTATTAATATACGCGAAATAGAAATCTTTATCATTGTTATTTTTTTTGTATATTTCTCTTCTGGTTTTGAGACTAGAAAATATTTTTTCCGCATAAGATTTTGAATTCCATACACCTTGTCCATTATTATTATATACACCCATTGGTAATGGTATATAGGCACACTTACCCTGTTTCAAAAAATGATACAACATATGTGTGTCTTTAGGAGCCTCATATTTTTTTATATTTTCATTAAAATATTTTTCATAAATGTTACTTCTCAAAAATAAAGTTAGAGTTTTACCAATCCATTTTCCATAATTTTCTATACCATAAATATCAATATCGTTGGAGTTCGCAGTATAAATGGTCATGTCTTTATCTTTCTCTCCATTTTTTTTAATTATGAACCCTGTTGAACTATAGGAGCATTCTGGATATTTTTCTAAAGCATCATATTGTTTTTGTAATTTTAGCGGATCTGTCCAATAATCGTCACCTTCACAATATGCTATGTATCTCGCTTTGTCTATCCATTTTTTGAAATAAGCATTTTTGTCTTTTTTTATGCTATAATGATTATACTTTAAGAAATAAAAAACAAATGTGCAATTCTTATTTCTTTTATGCGGTGCTACTATGCTCACGAAATCATCTGTTTCTTCTTTTTGAATTGATGAAGTTTCAAGTTCTGTGTTAATAAATTTTCGCAACACTTCTGATTCTTTGTCCGTAGAGGCATCATCAATCACGACAGCAGCAAAAGGGAATTTTGTCTTCTGCATGATAAATCCATCCAAACATTTTCTAATGTAAAATTCATGATTAAAGGTTGCACAGCGTATAGTGACCATTAATGGTTTATAAACTTGTTTGTTTTTCATAGAAGCTTACTCTCAATTAATAGGAATTGTAAATAATCAATATAAACATCTGGTTATAACATTAAGATGTCTTCAATAATCCTTTTAAATCATCAAACTGAGAATGGACTTGTTTTGCAACCTCAATATTTTTGCTTTTTAGAAAACGATGAATATCAGCTCTTTTCTCCCAACAGTTTTCTATTTTGATTTCAAAATCATTCTGGTTCCCAGGAGATGCTATATAGTCTTCAATGCCTGCCACTATAGCAAATCCTCTTAGTTTATGAGCTTTGGGTTCGTGACCATAATCAATAATTACGGTAGGTATATTTTGTGATAAACCTGCTATTGCGCCATGAACGCGTCCCGATATTAGCATATCATAATTTGCTACAATGGCTTTTGTTTCTTTTGCATTATAAATACCATCGAGTAAATGAACGTGGTCTGCAACATCTGTCCTACGCATTATTTCGTAAAGTTGTTTTGCTATGGGATAGTCACGACCATGTATCGGTTTAAAATGGGGAGGTAATTCGAAACCGTTAGAATGTGACATAAAGCAAATGTCAACATTGTGTTTTTTAATAAAGCCACGGAGTGCCTCAACGTACACAACAAATTCTTCTTCCTTCCAATCATTTCTACTGAATGGACCTCGTAACATATTCCAACCACACAGTATAAAACCAATAATGGGGCGCTTGTGTGTTTCTAAAACTGTTTCTTTTAAACGGTTCTGAATACTTTGCTGTGAAGCAGGTTCAAATAGAAATGCGGGACATGCTGCATCCTTTATTTTATGAACATTAAAACCGAAGTTTTCAAGCACTTGTCGACTTACAGGTTCCCGTATACTGATATATTCAAAATTGTCAAAAACTAATTTGGCAAAATCTAATGTGTCATCATAATTGAAAGGACCAGGAGACCCAGCTATCATTGCTGTCTTTTTCTTTAATAATTGAGCAATACGATCCTTTATTAGACCCACCAAAAATCTATTTTCACCAACTAAATCTGCATTTTGTCCCCAAATATCACCAGAATAGTCAATTATCAAGTCAGAACACATCACCTCCTCAATAAATGGTGTAGTACTGATAAAATGACCAGTTTCCGAATATAACTGTGCTATAGCTAATTCTTTTAAGGCGTTGTCTAAATCATCCTTTTTCCATCCATAATAGAGGTCCATAGGGACACATGAAACTCTTTCATTCTTTTGAAAATCATCCGACATTTGAAATGTCGTTTTTATAACTGTGTTAGGGAATGCACGATGTAATTCTCTGAAAAATGGTTCGATTACATAATAATTACCGATATTTCCAAATTCCATTCGTCCCCAATGTAAGGTACATTGTCCAATAACAAATATTGTCTTCATTATTACTATTTTATTTTTCTTTTCAGAAGATATTTTTTTTCACGATTTTCTACGTGTATAAACCCCATTTTTGTGTAGAAAGAGATAGCGGCAAAATTCGTCTTTGCTACTTCTAAAAGGATATCTGTTATTTCTTTGTTGCAATTATGGAGTAAATTTGAAAATAATGATTGGGCGATGCCTTGTTTGCGATATGTTGAATCTACTGCAAATGAAGTTATAAAGTCATAATGATCTTTGTAATTTTCGTAATATGCTATATACCCAATAACAACACCCTTATCGAAACAAAGTTCAAAAAGAGCTTTTTCGCTAATTTTCTTAGCATAATTTTCCAAGCCACATTCTTCTTCTAATGAAGGGATAAATTGATTGTTAAATCTTTGAAGAACTTCCAGGACTTCGGGATAAAGGTATTTTTGCCGAGACAAAAACTTTAACTCACCATAACACGTAGCCATTTATTCTGTTCTTTTAAAGCCGTTAGCATTTCTTTTTCATTTCCAAAAGATAGCACTATCGTTCCTATTGCTTTATTTCCACCAGTGAAAGCATCAATAAAATCACCTCTGTTTACCCATAAGTCTTCCTGGAACACGTGTTTGGCATAAAAATCTTTGTCTATAATAATTTCTTCGAACTTTCCCGTCTTGTCTGAATGAACAATGACTTCTGCCCAATAGCCTTGAAGGGGTGATTGCTTTAATTCTACAAAATCTCCAACAGCAGCCCGCACAGCAGCTGTAATCATATCAACTCCTGTTGATATTCTTACCATTTCTGCTAATCTATTTCCACCACCACGAGGGGATACTTCCATAATATATGGTTTTCCGTCTATCCCAACTCGAGTTTCAATATTGTATATAGACGTTTTCATCCCTAAAAGTTCTATTAGGTGTTGTAAATCTGTAGAAAGTTTCTTTTCCTCTTCTTTTGAAAAAGTTGATGGCCAGCTAAAAGCTGAAGGTGCATATGGATTCTTGGCATTTTCATCAAACCTTTGAGCAGAATATGTAATAACGACAAAGTTGCCATTTATGGAAAAACAATCGGAATCAGAAGAACAACCTTGTTTATCAATGAATTCCTCAATGATAAACTGTTTGGAAACAGAAAATTGTAAAGCGTAATCAACAGCTTCTTTTAATTGATCAATATTGTTCAACTTTCTAACACCTTTACTGGCTGCCGAGTCAACAGGTTTAACGATAACGGGCCAATTGAAGAATAAAGCATCCTTTATTGCATCTTCATAGCGTGTGTAACCTTTAGCTTTGGGAACATTAAAACCTTTATCCGTAAGGAATTGCCGGAAACGGGCTTTGTTCTGCAAGATTTCCACAGATTCTAATGGACCAATTTGCGGGAGACCAAGGTGGTGTTGAACATATGCGGTCGTGATGACACCTGAATCAGTGAACGTAACGATGCCGTCTATTTTCTTCTCCTTTGCATAAGCTAAAATTCCTTCTTTATCAGTGGTACTGAAATTGGCATATTCATCAGAAATTTTATGGGCAACATTATCTGGCAAATAATCACAAGTTATGACGTAATATCCCTGTTGATGAGCTGCTTCAACTACAGGAATAGTAAAATGATCACCTCCCAAAACTAATAATTTCTTCATTTTCAAATTACTCCTTAATGATGATTAGAAAAACATCTATTTTGTTTTGTCACTCAGAAAAAGTAGGCCAATAGGTCAGTAGCAACCACCCCATGACGGTCATAGTGATAAGTACCATCAACGTTATCTTCCAACCTTCCTTAAGCATATATTTGGGTGACAGACCATAGCCGACAGGTACAGCACGGATAGATGTCGGCAACATATAAGCGAGGTTTACACCAATGGTAGCTACATATATATAAGGTATAGGGTTCTGTCCTAATCCTTTGGCGATAGAGATTACGATAGGAATAATGACGGCTGCAGTGCCTGTATTGGAAGTAACATTTGCCATAATCATAGGAGCAGCGATGAACACACATATCATGATGATTCCACCATTCAGATTCATAGATGCTACAGCGTTACCGATAGCATCTGCCGCTCCTGATCCAGTAATCAGAGTTCCGGCAGCCATACCTCCTGCAAAGATGAATAAGAGTTCCCAAATAATTCTTCCTTGAACGTGTTTCCAAATCATCAATCGGCCACCATTGTGTTTTCTGATAAGGAAGCAAAGAATAGCGCAGATGATAAATGCATAGCAAGGTTTCAGTCCGGGGAGGATGTCTTTATACAACTGGCGGGTGAAGGCAAGGATAGTGGCTAAAAGGAAAAGGATAAGCGAAGCCCATTCTTCATAACTCATTTTGGGTAGTTTTTTGTACTCCTGCTCAAAATACTCTCTTGACCCACCTAAAGAATCAGTTTTCTTGACACCCATCAAAATAAACAGAAGGTTGGTGACTATCAGCACGATCATAATTGGCAGGAATTTGACAACCCAGTCAATATACATATACTCCTGTCCTGTTACCTGCTGGATATAATCAACGGTGACAAGATTCATGGCACCGCCTAAAGGAGAAGCCAGACCGCCGAGCCCTGCAGCCCAGGCAATTGTCATTAAAAGCAGTGAACCGATCTTACTGTTAGGGATATCTCCATGTCCAGCGTATTTTAACATCGCGACAGCGATGGGGATGACTGTTGCGACAACCACAGAATTTGGAAGCACTGTTGACATCATTGTCGCCAACATAAACCAGAATATAATCTGACTTCTCACACTATTACCGATTAACCGAAGGAATAGCGAGGCAATACGCTTGTCAAGTCCTGTTTGTTCCCAAGAAACGGTAATGATGGAAGCGCCAAACAAAAGCAACACTGTCTCTGATGCATAATTGGCAATGACTTCCTTCATATCGGCTATCTGCAGAAGAGCGTTTGTAGCCATTGGAAGGAAAGCCGTAATAGCATAGTCCACAGGGGTGGTCACCCACCAATATGCCATCCACACCACAGTACCTATGGCAGCCCTGCTTGCCAAAGACTCAAAGAGCGAAGAAGGAAGAAGAACGCAACATAGTAAGAACAACAGTGGACCAATCAATAGATTGACACGACGGGGAGTAATCGTAAGATTCATTATTCTACTTGTTATGTTTAATATTCAACGAGTTTAGATACTTTTACGGTTTCTGTCCAAAATTCCATGCTAGCCCAGGAAAGGCCGACACCAAATCCACATGCCAGACAGTGATTGGGCTTTTCGCCTAACGGTTTAACCAATTTGGTTACCATAGTTAAAGGAATTGATGCACCAGAAACGTTTCCGAAATCATTCAGGCAATAAGGTGTTTTCTCTTCTGTGAACTTCAGTGATTTTCGAATTCGGTCATCAATATATTTATTGGCCTGGTGTAAAAGTAAATAGTCAATATCATTCAGATCGATGTCGAAAAGTTGGATGAGTTCTTTCATCTGTCTTGGAGGTCTGCGGATGGCGAAACTGAAGACATCCATGCCGTTAAGAACAATGTCTGTTCCTTTACGCCAAACACCAGGTTCTACTTCTATTTCTTTCAAACTTTCAATGGTGGTGGGATGACGGAAACCTCCATATTGAGCCATGATAGCATCAGCCCCAGAACCATCAACTCCAAAAAGGAAGTTCATGGGCTTGTCAAAGGTGTCGTCAAACTCTATTGCCGTTACTGTGGCTGCATCGCCAAAGAGTGGGCGGGAAGTCCGGTCATTTAGGGCATGACTCTGGGTGTTGGTTTCGGCCACAACCAGTAATCCTCTTTTTAATGTACCTTTGTCCATAAGAGAGCCTGCCACACTCATACCATAGACCCATCCGGCACATCCCATAGGTAAGTCCATGACAAAACTGTCCTGGCGCATTCCCAAGCGGTCTTGAACGGTTGGTGATGTCATCGGCTGAATGTAGTCACGTGTTGTACAGACGTAAAGCAGCATATCGACCGACTGAATATCCCATTCAAGATCTTCCATTAATTTCTCAACCGCTTTAACAGTCAAATCGGATGCTGTCACCCCAGGGTCAACGATTCTATGACGCTCAATACCCGTTGACTCAATCACCTTCCGAGCTTCTTCCTCGGTTTTGAAGATAGAAAGAGAAAGATTCTCTTCAATATTCTTTGGTACGCACGCAGACATACCAACAATCTTGACTTTCTTGGTAGTTAACTGTGACATTTTCTGATTTATTTGTTTTCCGTTAATGCCCTTCTTTGTTTTTTACCAAGAGAATTTACGGGAATTTTGTCAATCCACTCATAGTAGGTGGGACATTTGAAATGGGGCTGTGTTTCCTGCATTTTCTGACCAATATCTTCCAACGACATTTGGGTAGAACCAGTTAAGATATAAGCCTTGATACATTCTCCGAGCAGTTCATGGGGAACACCCACGCATATACAGTCTCCGACTCCGAGGTTCATAAGGGCTTCTTCTACATCCATTGGACTCACCTTTTTACCCCCAATATTAATCATCTCTTTGGCGCGACCAGTCAGATAAACATAGCCATCATCAGAAACATACCCACAATCACCTGTCCGAAAGAATCCTTCAACAAAAGCGGTTGCATTATCTTCATCATCCAGATAGCGTTCCATGGTTTGATGACCATGAACACAGATTTCTCCATCAATTACTTTTACCTTAACATTGTCAGCGATAGGTTGTCCAACAGAGTGCAAGTGCTCCGTATCGTGATATTCAATCATACAGGTGCGGTTAGACTCTGTAAGCCCATAATTGTGGCAGATACGCGTGTTTGGTAACAAACTTAAAATGTCTTCCTTACCTGCCATAGGCATGGCTGCGGTGCCAAATTCAATATGTCGTATTTGGTCAGCAAAACGGGAAATACGTGTGCCGCTAATTTTGCGAACATATGTCCAGGCAGCAGGAGCCATTCCCCATGTTGTCACATGATATTTCTGGATGGTCTTAATTAACAACTGTACGTTGGCAAAGTTGGGAAGTAATATGGCGGTGGCTCCATTCATGATGGTTAGTACCATGCGACGAAGACCAAATGCATGACAGATAGGCATTACAACCACTTCTACATCGTCGGCATCATTCTGTACGAAATCTGAAGTGTTCTTTGCTGCCCAATAAATATTGAAATGTGACAAGCACACCCCTTTAGGTTTCGACGTTGTACCCGTAGTGTGAAGAATCTCTATGATATCATGTTCTTGTAGTCCTTCTACTTCACTATCGAAAGGCTCCATCTTCAGGATGTCCTCTGGATTATACTCAAGGGTCTTGACATCAAGTTCTGGATCAAAGATTTCATTGATAACACCAAGGATTTGTGCTCCGAAATACATCCATACGAAATGAGCCTCTTTGGCTCCTTTCAAGGGGATGGTATCATGGGCTTTATATCCTTGGGCATGAATCCAGGATGCTGCCTTCTTTATGTTCAGCCATAACTGCTCATAACTCGTTTCTTCTCCGTTCACGATGAGAGCCACCTTTTGGGGATGTTTCTCAACTTGAGCAGCAACAGCCTGAAGTAATGGACTATAACAATACATTTTCTTCGTCTTTATCCTTTTATTTTTTCAATTTCTTCTGCCAGAGCAAACACCGATGTTAGGTCGAAAACATCATCTTCTGGAAACAGAATATCATAGTGTTCTTCCAGTGTAGAAAGAATACGGATATTGCTCATAGAATCCCATTCAGAAATTTCAGACATGTCAGTATTGACATCAAGACTTGATTCTGGCAAATTTAAAATCCTGGCTATAATTGTTTTTACTTCTGCTATATACTTCATTTTTTTCATGATTGTAGATTTGCTGAATAGTTTTTGCTAATCTAATTATCTTGCTGTAATACCGCCATCGATTACAATACTATGTCCTGTTATCCATGAAGAAGCATCAGAAAGTAAAAATGCAACAGAATGTGCAATATCTTCCGGTTTTCCATATCTTTCCAATGGATATGTGGCCTTATCGGCTTCCAATTGTTCGTCTGTTAAAAGACCGCGCTGAATAAGCGGTGTTTCAACCATACCAGGATTTACACCATTGACTCGGATTTTTTTGTGTCCAAGTTCTATGGCGAAATAATGAATCATAGATTGCAAAGCAGCCTTAGATGAACCATAAATGGCATTGCCAGGTGTCCATATACCTGTACCGCCAACAGATACAATAAATACAGCAGAGGATTTCAGTTTTTTATTCTTTACAATTAGTCTTAAAAGTTCTACTGGAGCGAAAAAGTTAATGTCGAATATCCCGTCAAACTTTTTTCTTGAAGCAAAAAGAAGGGGTAAAGTTAAGCCTTTTCCCGCACACAGGGCAATGCCATCGATTACAGGAATCTCATCAACAAGATTTTTTATATTGTCTTCTTGTGTAAGATCTGAAACAATCATTTGATGTCCATCACCTTCCAAGATATGGAGTGTGTCAATTAGGCGTTCCTCATTACGTGCAGTTATGATTACCTTTGCACCAAGTTTAGCGCATTCTATAGCAACAGCCCTACCTATCCCAGATGATGCACCTGTCACAAGGATTATCTTACTTTCAAGACTAAACGGGTTATAATTCATTTCAGTATCTTTCCAATAAGATGTTGAGAAGTCTTTTAATACAACGGTCTCAACGAAACCGATCAAAACTATCAGTGCTATTGATTTTTTTCTAAAACTTTGTTGTACAAGTCCTCAACAGTAACAGAAGATTTAACATCATCTCCTTTTAATGCTACGTCAAACTCTTCGTCGACCATAGCGATAATAGAAAGACCTATTAAAGAAGACCATTCTTCAAGTTCATGAAATACGGTTTCTGCCTTGATAGTTGAGGGGTCCGTATCATCAAATTGCTCAGCAAAAAGTTCCACAAAAACTTCTAATGATTTCATTTTTATCTATTTTTAGGATGTATATTATATTTGCAAATCTAAATACCGATTTTTTTCGCTGGAATGCCAAAAACAGTTGTGTTCTCTTTAACTTTAGAAATGGCAATACTGCCAGCGCCGATAGTTGAACCGTCCATTGCTTCCTTATGGGGTAATAATCTTGCACCAGGGTGCATAGTTACCATCGTTCCAAGTTTTGAAAAACCACCCATAAAACAATGAGCACCCAAGTGGGACCAATCGCCAATCCTAACGTCATGGCCTATAGCAACAAAAGCCATAATCGTAACGAAATCTCCAATTATTACATCACAACTAATAGATGCGTATGACCTAATAATGCATCCTTCGCCGATTTTTGTATTCAAGTCGATTTCTGCCTTGGGGTGAATAAGAGAAATGAACTGTGCCCCTTTCTCCTTCATGTAAGTAACATATTGTTGCTTGTATTTAACGTTCCCTAATGCACAAACAAAGACATCATCAGGTTGGATAACGTAGTCTTCAACGGATGAAATGATGGGAGGATAATTCGGGAAATCTTCCAAGGCATCAGATTTACTATCAAGAAATCCTTTACATTCTACATCAAGTCCTGCTTCTTTACATTTCAAGAATAAATTATAGACTTCTCTTCCGAAACCTCTTGCCCCAATAATTAGTAATTGTTTCATTTTAATATTCTAAGTTGGCGAGTTGCTTGAACTGTTCTACTAATGATTCTTGTTTCAAAAGCAGCTGATAGTTCTCTTTACGGATGATTTCATTTTTTACACAATGAGTGAAACGCAGAATGGATTTGTAGAAAGCATCGTCAGCAGGCAGTTCGCGAGTTTCGTAATCCTGGTTTTTCTTAATCGTGTAGGTGGGAATAAAACCTGCAGGTGCAGTAAGGATACGATTGGAGACAATAGTGCCCTGACTACCCCAGATTTCAATTTCACATTTATAGTCATTGTCCATGCCAAAGGATATCTGGGCAATTTGACCAGCATCGTTAACCATGGTGGCTGAACCATACATGTCCACTTCGAAATCATTAATATAGTTCGCTCGCGCTGTGGTTAGACGGGCAGAATCTCCCAAAAGATAGGAAGCATATTTCATGCAATAGCCGCCAGCATCTAAAAGAGCACCACCACCCAATGACTTGTTATATCGAAAGTCGTTTTTTGCACGCATGGGGAATCCAAAACTAATCCGATAGAGACGTACTTGTCCAATTTCTCCATCTTTTACGACTTTATCAAGTACTTTCAGTTGATCATGGAAGATGAACATGTAGTTTTCATGGAGGGCAAGACCGTTCTCACTGGCAATGCGAACGAGTTCTTCAGTATCAGCCAAGCATGTAGTGGATGGTTTTTCAACGAAAACGTGCTTGCCATGTTGCAAAGCCAACTTAGCCCATTTGTAATGGAGTGCAGGAGGCAATGGCGTATAAAGGGCATCTATTTCGGGTGTTTCACAAATCGCTTGATAACTGCCATAAATTTTTTCACCATAATTATTGATAAAGTCCTGAGCCTTGGAGTGTTCACGCTCTTGTTGTTCCCGAATGGAAGACTCAGGAACCTTACTTATGTCTCCGAACCACTCTTCGGGTGAGGCAATGGCTATTCCCGCAAACTGAATCTCGTCGTTTGCCTTCTGTAATGCAGGAAGAAAACGGCGGAATGCTATTTCAGAAGGACAAATTATACCAATCTTAATCATAGACTTTTCAGCGTGATGTCGATAATGCGCTGCATATCACTTTCCTTTAAGGTGAAGTAGAGGGGCAAGCAGAGAATTTTGCTGGCGATGTCTTCCGATATGGGCATTGGCGTATAAGGAAGATACTTGGTAAAAGTGTTGACAGACGGCCAGAAGTATCTTCTCGGGAAGATGTGTTCTACCTGCAGGTTATTCATTACTTTGAGGCACGTTTCTTCATCTTTGAAGATTACTGGGAAATAACTATAGTTACAGGCCTCGTTGATTTGCTGGAAACTGAGAGAAGAATTATTTGAAAGTTCTTCTTTATAAATGTGATACTTCTTTTTGCGGTCTGCTAGGGCAGCATCGAGATATTTCAGGTTGGCAATACCGACTGCAGCATGTACTTCGGTCATTTTGCCATTTGTACCATCTTGAACGATGTCAGCATGATTCTCAAAACCAAAGAAACGAATACGACGGAGGGAAGCATCCAACTCTTTGTCAAGTGTAAAGCAGCCACCACCTTCAGTGGTGTTTAGCATTTTGGTGGCATGGAAACTGGTAACAGAGATGTCGCCATATTGGAAAATGCTTTTGCCTTTATAGTTGACACCCACAGAGTGGCAAGCATCATAGATAACTTTCAGATGGTGTGCCTGAGCAATAGCATCGATTTCTTCGATGTTACAACAATTTCCAAATACATGCACGGGCATAATGGCAACCGTGTGGCAAGTAATCTTTTCCTCTATCTTTTTAGGATCGATACATAGAGTTTCCGGGTCGATATCTACAAAGACGGGCCGGCAGTTTTCCCATACAATGGAACTTATGGTAGCAATGAAGGTAAATGGTGTCGTAATGATTTCACCATGAAGTTCCAAGGCGCGGATGGCCATTTGCAGACCGATGGTTCCATTTACGCAACTTACCAGTTGGGGAACGCCTAAGTGTTCTGCACATTCTTTTTCGAAACGCTGAACCAAAGGGCCATTATGGGTCATAATCCCGCTTGCCCATATTCCTTTCATAAGCTCATTGACTTCTTCTAATGGAGCCAACGTGGGTTGGGTTACAAATATGTTTTTTGTTTCCATAATTTAATTCATATAGTTAAGTGCAGCAATAAGACTGCGTGACTGAATATTTAGGTAATTGTTAAAACGGAGGAATTGGTAAATCTGTTCCAAAGTCATCCAAGTGTAACGCTCTGGGACTTCTATAGGAAATTCGTCACGGACTTCTACAATCATGTTCCTGTTTTGTTCATGATAGAAACGCCCCCCTTCCTCACTTTGTTTGACATCGTAGATGATTTGGTCTTTTGAGGCATTCATAATAATATCATAAAAGAGTGGCCGGTGTTCTTTGTTAGCAGGAATCTTACCTGTTAGACACTGGAGGGTGGGGGCAAGTTCCAAGACATCGAAATTGCCGCATTCCATTTTTGCCTGAACCAAAAAATGATAAACACCATGAATTTTTTTGATGATATAAGCGCATACTCCTTCTTGCATGGGTTGTACCAAAGGTTGGCACCATGATGCTACTTCCCGGTTCTCAATAGTGACATTAACGCCGATAATCCTGAAATAAAGACCGTCAGGTCGGGATATTTCATCTTCCTTCAGTTGCCAATCCGTCATTTGATTAATAGGATAAGGTGTAACTTTGAGGTCATATTTGGCTTTTAGGTTTGCCAACCATGACAAATGGTTGTTAATGCTATAAATGCTATGATTGGTTGTTGCAGAGAGCAAAAAGTCCTTTCCTCTGTCTCCCATGAGCGTCAAATCATCGGCTAATGACGTAAAATCTGCTATATTTAATCCTGACAATACCGTACGGGTATCCATATTCACCATATTGTCATATCCCATCATCTCCTTGATTTGTCCCAAAGTCATCCAACGGAAATCTTCCAATTCAGGAACATCTTCTTCAACCTTGATGATGATATTGCGGTTACGTTTGCGCAGGAAGCGCGCACCCTGCTCAGATTGTAATTGATCTAGAATAATTTGGCTGGGTTTAGCATTCACAAAATACTCCAGATAATGAGGTGACTTCCCTTGATGTACGCGGGAATAATTGCTTTTGGTCGCCTGAAGTGTTGGTGAAATCTGTACACAATTTACATTGCCAGGCTCTATCTTTGCTTGCATCAAAAAATAGAGAACACCGTCAATTTCTTTAGTAAGAATACCCAAATACCCAACTTCGGGTTGGTTGATGATAGGTTGAGTCCATATTTTTCTATTCCCATAATCTGTTTCAACTTTTATTCCTTCTATGGAAAAGAATTTGCCTGATTCATGACGAACAGAGCCATCCTCATTAATATGCCATTTATCCAATTGGGAAAATGGGACTCTATCAACCAGAACTCTGACTTCAAGGTTGCGTCGTTCAATCCACTTCTTTATTTCTGAGGTGGAATGAATTGTATTCTCTGTGTGGAGAAGGGATTTTATGAGCATTATTTTCTATTTCTAATATCTTTGTACATGATAAGAACTTCTTTCAGTTCAGGGAATTTTAATAGGTAAGAACCAGCTAAGTAAATAGCAGCTCCTATCAGAATGCCAACGATAAGCTGAAGATATATATTTGGAATAAAACGTATAGCAAACAAAACGACACCCCACATGATTAAAGCGAGAATCAATGTGGGGGCAATATCACGCATCTGTTTCAGAAACCCGACATTGATAAGTTTTCCTGTGTAATAGGTGTTAATAAACAAACTGATTAATGAACTTAAGATAGAGAAATAGCACATGGCAACAATTCCTAAAGGAACAGAGAAGCAAAGAATACATATGCCCATAATCTTCTTGATAATCTCTAATTTTAAAAATAAGTCGGAGCGCCCCTTTACTTGTAATAAATTGAGATTAAGTGCATGAACAGGATACCACATCATGGAGAAACAAATTATTTGTAACAGATAAGCGCTGAATTCCCACTTTTCACCTATTGCTACAAGCGTTAATGGCTTGGCAACGGCCGACAGACCTATCATTATTGGAAAGATGATAAAAGAAGACGTTCTAATCATTCGCCTATAAATGTTTTCTAATCGTTTGTCGTCATCTTGGACTTTTGCTAATACAGGGAATGTCACATTAGATAAAATACCAGTCAAATTTTTGGATCCGAGATTTGCCCAATGACGGGCCCTGCTGAAATTACCTAATGTGGCCGCAGAGAAAAATTTACCGATGACAATAGGATAAATTTGCCCGTATATTGTGTTGATAAGGTTGGAAACTAACATTTTTGAACCATAATCAAATAACTCTTTAAATGAGTTTTTGGAAAAATGCAGATTAGGATACCATTCTGTGGTGGACCATAGCATAATGGATGAAAGTATGCTAGCAGTGAGTGTCTGGATAACTAAAGCCCATACACCATAGCCTAAAAAAGCACATAGCAGACCGATAAGGCCTGAAATGATGTTTTTTGAAACAGTAATTTTTGTCTTTTTCTTAAAATCTATTTTTTTTGTTAGAATTGTATTTTGAACTGCGCAGAAAGCATATATAATCAACTGTAAACTAAGTACACGTAAAACAGGACATAACACGGGTTCGTTATAAAAATCCCCTACGTATGGGGCAATCAAAAAAAGAATAAAATAGCACAGAACACTTATAAAAAGATTGAAAATGAAAACAGTAGAATAATCGTCGTTTGTACAATCCTTTTTTCGAATCAATGCACTGGAAAAACCACTGTTAACAAACGTACTGGATATAGCCAAAAAAATGGCGGTGAGTCCAATCAAACCATATTCCTTAGGGCCTAACAAACGGGCCATAAAGAGCATGAGTAAAAACTCTACACCGTGATTGGTGAAATTCTGTATAGAATTCCAAGCTAACCCCTTTACGGTTTTTTGTTTTAATTCACTTGCCATGATATATTCCTGAAATCAATCAAAATCAAACGGGATGGAGATAGCCTTTGCATTGGATGCCTCGGTATTAATGATAAATTGATAGACATTCCGAATGGCTGTACTCACATAAAGAATTCCATTATAGAAATAAACGCCTTCTGGTTCTTCATAGAATCCGTTGTTTAATAAGTCAACGGTGTATTTTATTCTTTTCTCAGAAAGATCAATAATATATAAATAAACATAACCTGCACCAGGATACCCGCGTCCAATATATAAATAATTACCATCAAGAGCAGCTCCCTGCATATTTGCAGCAAAAACATTTAGTTCAAAACTATCAAGAATCTCGTTGTTTTCAAAAGTAACATTTCCCGAATGTGCATCTGGAAGAGGAAATTTTGAAATGCGACATTTTAAGTAATTATCTGCGTTTGAGTTGTTATTCCTTGAATAGGTGTAAATACAATTATTATGAATATCAACGACTGTGTTTACGTTGTACAAGGCATTTGTATCCGAGACGGTGGGATAATATATTCTTTGGACAAGTTCTATGGAGAAAGAATCATATTCGTTTGTACTATCGTTCCAATTAGGAAGGATACGATAAACCAGGGTGGAACATCTGTTTTTTGATTGAAATACTGACACGTAAAGTAGAGGGAAGGGGTCATTTGGGTCATATTTCGCTGCTCCGAAACAAGATTGATTACTATGGTAAATAGAGGCTTGCCCTATTGATTCTTGTGAGAAAACGAAAATGGTATGATTTGTTCGCATGTTGAACATTTCAACCTGCTTCATTCCCTCTGTCACGAAAAAAGCATAATCACCATAGCAAGCAGCACTTTGATGCTTAATACTATTAGTGGTATATTGTTCAATAATTAAATACTTTCTCTCACCAGAACCGTTTGACGAATCTTTATCAGGTGTCTGTATAGAATCATTTTTATTGTTCGTACTATCAGAAAGGACTATCCCATTATCCTTAGGAATTTCTTCGATTAATTCTATCCCATAATATTCTTCTTCTCCACATGATTGCAGGGAAAAGAATACCAATAAGAATAAAGTGATTTTAACTGATTTCAAGAATAAACCAGAGTTGGCGATGAGATAGTCGTATTTCATTTATTACGATGGCACAGATTCTTATTTAATAAATTCCTCCCTTTCCTTAATAATTTGGAAAAACTTTTTAGACTAGTTTTAAAACATCCTTTTGTGCAGTTACATGCGGCATGAATTTGATCATAAACGGAATAAGCACGTACTTCTCTAAAATAACTATGACAGCAAAGGTTATTACTAATTGAGAAATACTACCAATTCCAATATTTACCGTTTTAAAAAAAACTCTCATAAATATAATAATTTGTTGATGCGTACACAGGGTTATGATAGAGTATCTACCAATATAAGAAACTATCGGCATTCTTTTTATATATTTTGCAATATAAAGTACAGAAACAGATCCAATCATTCCTGTAAAATATAAATTAAATAAAGAAATATGATACTCGTTAGATTTGTATGATAGGTATCCATATAACAAGCGTATCAAGATAATTGAAATGATTATAAATATAAAATTATATTTATCGTATTTGTTGATATATAACAAGTTCGTGTATTTCCTAAGTAAATATCCAAAACAAAAAAACGGAACAACTGTCAATGCCGAATCAATGTATAGGTTGAGGTTAATAGAACTAACTCCTAAGTAATAACCGATGCACCCCAGAAATACTGAAATAATTATTAATGAAGCAATAAAATAATTAGTAGGATTTCGTGTAACTTTAAAAACAGCAACCAATTGTTTGCTAAATACGAAAACAACATAAAATATCAGATTGAGGATGAAAAGACATAGGAGAAACCAAATTGCATTAGGCATTTGATTGCTTTTTTCGTAAATGGCACAAAGGAAATACTCTTTTCCTATAGTAGGTTGACTGTATATGGAAGGAAATAGAAGGTAAAGAATAAAGGGGAACAACAAAATGTTGAATACGTAAAAGAAAGCATAAGGAATGGCCAGTTTATTAGTCTTTTTCACAAAAAAAGATTTGAATCCACCATAATCTTTGAAAAACAATCCCGATAAAATGAAGTATAATGGCATCCGAAAGCTACTTGACATCTGCAAATAAGGAATATTACATTTAAAAGTAGTATCTAAATGAAAAATAACAACAAGCAGAATGCAAAGACCTTTTGCTAAATCAACAAATTCTATTCTTTTAGTTTCCATAATAATTTTTTACAACACTCTCACTAATCTTCTGGCATAAAATCGCAACATCATCTGTCACGGGGATATTTCCTTTATTAACTCTGTATGGATTATCAACGATACTGATATTGAAAAATGGATGTATCAAAGTACCAAACCATGTGCATGCAGCAGCATATCTTCCTGCTCCCAAATCAAGATGATAACCATCCCGAGTCAGTTCCAAATTATTGCAGATACTTGTTCCCCTAAGTTCCTGTATAACCATCCCGGTCGGTATGACTACAGAAATTCCCGTTTCGGTTTTCATTTGGCTTACAGCATTTAAAATGGACTCATACATCATTGTCTGACTTCTTCCGTAATTCTTGAAACCGCTATGAGATGATGTTGAAGAATAGGCCCATGTCATTTGCCACCCAACGATAGCTTGGGGGTGATATCTGCGTATAATGTTAATTAGATTGTTCAGATATGGTTGGTAAGTATCGTACATACCAGAATACTGAGACACTTGTTGAAGGATGATATAATCCCAAGATTCAAATAAGAAGCAATCTGAGAATTTCTTTTTACCTTGAGATTTGAAATTACCATCTGTTGAAACGGAGAAATTATAAACAGGATCATCGTTTATCGCATGCGTATAATGATACTGAAGCGAGGCTCCACCGACCACCATTTTGGCTATAGTTACATTCTCAATCCCAGCCTTTTTAACGAGCGATGGCAGGTAAGCTATTCCGTCTTCGGTAAAACTGTTTCCAATAGCAAGAATTTTAAGTGTTTTATTTGGGGTGTCATCAGACGGGTTTTCGTTTTGTCCCGTATTCGAATCACTCGGACGGTTATCCTGATTATACTCAGGAATAATTGTTTCTATGTCTTCTCCTCCGCATGATTGTAGGGAAAAGAATATCAACAAGAACAATGTGATTTTAACAGATTTCATGAATAGGCCTTTTCTCCATACTTGCTAAGGATTACATTATGGATATTAACAAATTTCCTTAACAGATAAGTATATGCAATTACATCAAACGTTCTTGACTATGATATTTTTTAATAAATCTTCCCACCTTGAAATTATATTATCGAGACTGTAGAATTTAGAGCGTTCAATAGCTTTCTGTTGACACGTTTTTCTATAATCATTGTCAATCAACATTTTCTGAATAGCATCAGCTAATTCGTCAACATTATCGGGCTCACACAAAATACCATTTTCACAAACCTCAAATACAGAATCTTGACTGCTTGCTGATGAGTCATGACGAATAAACTTGGAACTTGAAACGCCCTCTGGGCATAGTATCTCCCTTTGTCTTCCTTTAAAGTCGCAAGCAATAGGAGCACACCCTTGGCTCATAGCCTCAATGAGTACAAGGCCGAACCCTTCATATCTGCTACTTAGTATGAATATTTCGCTTTTTTTATAAAGCGACTCCATGTCTTTTTGAAATCCCAAGAATTCAATATGGTATTTCTCTGATTTCCAACCGCCTTCAGTTTGAACCCAATCTGCATCAGTAAGAAGGGGTTTCAAGTAGTTGAGGCTATTTGTGTTGCCTGCTCCCGCTATCTTTAACCACCAATCTCTTAAGTTATCGTCAACGTTAACGTTATCGTTAAAATCTTGGATTTTTTTCCAAGATTTGATTAAAACATCGAATCCTTTATAATGCCAGTCATCAACCCTTCCTGCTGCTAACGCAGTTTTATCTTTTGAGGGTATTACTTTGACTGGTTTTAAAAAGAGAGGATTAGGCATTACCTCTATGTTCTTTAAACGATTGCCGATATATTGCTTGTCCGCTGGAGTTAGTACAGTGATATGCTTATAAAGTTTATTAATCCAAAATTTAAATAACTTTTTTCTAAATGACATCGGGGCTGAAGCTGGACGTTCGAAGGAATTGTGTTCTGTCATAATGACAGGAATATTTAAACCCAATGCGGCTAAATAAGATATGAATGTACATATCTCCATAATTCCAATAATCACATCTGGCTTTTCTTGTCTTGCATATTTCCGAACATTCTTAATAGATTTAAGCCATTTTTGGAATTTACCTTCTTTTTTGATGAATAAAGGAAGTATCTGGACTTTCGGATTTATTGGATAGTTGGCTTCTTGGTTTATGTCACTGATGATAATGGCATTATGACCTTTTTGGGCAAAACCATTTGCAAGATTAACGCCAACGCGTTCTGCTCCGCCTTTACCTAAATTGTTGCAGACAACACAAATCTTCATAATCCTTAATTACTGTGGCAAACAAATCATCTCACCAAATTTGTAATCCCAATCTTCTGGGACAAAGGGGGTCATGCCACTCCAATGGAAGAATGTAAGTTCACCAAAATAGATTTTTCCATTGATATTGTAGAGGTCAACCCGAACATGGGGAATGTCTTGTGAAAGCTGTGCAGAGAGTTCCATCATTTTTTCAAAATTCTTAGGCTTCTTGATAGGTTTGGTGCTATTTGGATGCCCATTTGTAAAAGGGAGATGGTTCCACTCTAAATCAAAGAAGTCAAATTTAGTTTCTTCCCCTTTGATACCACGGTCTGTGGCTACGAAGAGGAACTCGGGTTTGCCGTCGAAGCAGAAAATTTTATAGTCTTTGAGTTCATATCCACTCTCATCCTCCATGTATGCTTCCACGATGATTCGAGGTGGAACGTTTTTATATGGATATTCTCGAGTACCCCAATAGGCACTTTTACCAAGTCCGTATTCTATTTTTTTACGAGCAGCTTGAATATCAAGAGTTTTTTTATCTTTACAAACGATTACACCTCCAGAATCGTGAGTGCATTTAATGACAAACTGGTTAGGCAGTTTGTCGAAGTCTATTTCATCAAAATGGCTATAGACTCCAAATGTCGGAATAATATATTCTTCGCCAATGATGTTGGCTACATACTTCTTGGCTTCGGCTTTATCCACCATTTGGGTGTATTCTGGATGCTTGTCGTGAAGTTTTAACCACTGCAACTTCTCATTGTAAGTTTGTGGTTTTTCAAGATTTGGGAAGCGATGGAAAACGGTATAGTATTTCCACTCCAAGAATGTCTTGTCGTTCTTGATAAGTGGTGCTACTTGGTTCAGAACCAACCCAAGACCAAATAAAGGGTCTTTGAAGGCCTTGGCAATCTTCGCTTTGTTTGATGTAAATTTATATAAAAGTGACATAAAGCCTCTCCCTAACCCTCCTCAGAGAGGGGATTTTCGGAAATAGAATTATTTTTAGAATTTACGTTGATATTGAGGTGATGAGTGGTGGATGTTGGTGGTTACCTGTAACTGGTAAAAGGACATACCCTAAATTCCCCTTAAGTGGCGTAAACGCTTGACCCAAAGGCTATTACGAAAAACCGTGATATTAAAAATGCCGAAAGTAGACATTTTCGGGGGCAAAGGTACGAAAAAATTGGTATACCTCCAATTTTTTAGGTTAAAGTTTTAAGGTTAAGGGTTAAAGTATTGTTCAACGCTAACGTTAACGATAACGATAACTTTTTTCTTTTTATGCAAATATAACTTGTTTTCTGATAGTCCTAAATGGACTAGATTATACAAAACTTAACGATAACGATGACGTTAACTATTATATTGCACGCAGAGACATTTTAAGAAAAGGAGCTCAATTTGTCGTACAAATGATACGCCTCAAAGACATTTTTTATCTGGATGTCGTTCTTGCCTCCAAATACATTCTTTTTGTATAGACCGATGTCTTGCATGGTTGGTATCGAGTAATAACTGGGATTATGTGTCGCAATTCTATAGCATGACGTGTTGTTGAGCAGAGACATTGCCTTGAACCAGATGTCATCTGCCGTGGGGCATAGTTGCAAAAAGGCCTCTTCGTTCAGAACCTCTTCACATAGGCTTTGGGGCGGATAAAGAACACCTCCGACGCCAGTAGGAAAAAGCAAGGGAGAAGTGCCAATCTTAACAGTATGGTGTTCCCAGACATTATATTTTTCTATACTGCCCTTATCTGTGAATTTAATGACATGAGCGCGATTTGCATGAATATATTGTGGGAATTGCCTGTAAGAGTTCAACAGATTTTCCAACATGTCAAATGCATAGATGGTGTCATCATCTATGGTTACAAGGATATCGTCAGGGAATATTCTGAGGGAAGGAACAAGTTTTGTATGTGGCCCGACATCTTTACAGAATCTTACTTCAAGGCCTCTTTCCATTTGCCTCTGCAACGTAATGGGTAACGGCTCGTTTTGTCTGGTTTCGTCCAGCCACAGGATAATGCGGTTTGGCTTTACTGTTTGTTGCATGATCGACTCGATGGCCAAAAAGACCTCATATATACGTTTACTATGCGTTGTCAGAGTGACGATGACTTGCTTGTTTGGGAAATAGGTTTTATCCGTTATCCCCTTTTCTGTGCTGTTCTTAGTAAACAACTCAATGTGCATCATCCGCTGTTCTATTGACAGCCTTTCATACAGTTTCTTAAATGTTTTTTCTGCATTTTCGTTACTGAGATGTTGGAAGTATCGTATGAAACGTTGTTTGAATGGATTCTTCATATGTGTTTAATCGTTTTAATAATTTTTGACTTTATTCTATTTTGTATTTTCCTGATACTACAAAAACTTCTATATCCTTTGATAAACAGAAGGAGCAACAGAGGCATCCTGTTTTTCGAAAGTTTATAACAGGTTTTAAGGAATTTGCCGGTGAAGACATCGTTTCTTTCAACCTTATCATTATATATTAGCAGTGACAGGTATTTGAGATTTTTGTAATTCTGCGAGGTACATGGATGATTTTTGAAGATTCTGAATATCCTTATAGCATACCTGCCTATAACCTCGTCATGGTAACGACTGTTAACACCTTGGCAGGGTATCGTCTTCTGCATGCTGTCCAGCGTCTGAATGTACAAAGGAAGAGTTCCTATCCACCTCCATGCAACGGTATCAGGATTGACGCCAACGCTCAAAGAGCCATCATGCTGCTTATAGTAATATACGATATCATCTGTGACATAGAATGTTTTTGCATACATGAGATATTCGTTCATAAACAGTTTGTCTTCCGGTATGAACCGCTTGGTGTTATAGCGAACGCCGTTATCATTGATGACAGATAGTTTGAACAACTTTGAGTGAGACCAATCCAGATAGACAAAGTGAGGAAGAAATTCGTTTAAAAATGCAGTTTTCTCAGAATGATCATAGTATTTCTTGCACTCGGGTCCGAATCTTTCAGTCCTTGTTTTATAAGTGCGTAACGTCGCACCAACCATGAGGTCGGCCTCATGGGATAAAAGAGAGGGAATACACGTCTTGGATATTTCGTCATCTGCATCTACAAACAGGATATATTCGCCCCTGGCATTTTCAATGCCGACGTTCCTAGCATTGCCAAGTCCGCCATTCTCGATGTGAAGGACTTTTATCCTGTTGTCTTCTGTTGCATATGAATCACAAATCTCTCCGGAACTGTCAGTACTGCCATCGTCTATGAGAATTAATTCGTAATCCTGATAATCCTGGTTCAAAATACTGTCTATGCAGTCTTTCAGCCACCTTTCAGCATTATAGATGGGTATAACAATTGAAAGTTTGGTCATTTATTTCCTTTTACTAAATTGTCCTGATACAAATATCTCTGTCTTGCATAGTTCACCAGCCGCCACTCTATCCGTCCTAAATGCAATATCTTATACAGCCTAAAATAGAGCCAAGTGATTATAGCCATCTTTCTTTCTCCATGGCGCCATAAAGCCCGACAGAATTTCATGGATGTGGGTTGAAATTCGCTCGTAGGAAGATGTTTGTAAATATTAAACCAACGCAACAGGTATTTGTATAAACCCAGAAGGCAATAAGGCTCGTCAATGGAATCTGCGATTACGCCCAAGTTGTAGGCCATAGAACGGCATGATTTAATCATGCTGGTTGTGACGACAGTAGAGTTAGGGTTAAGATTATATATATATGTTATATGGGGTAACATGACAAGTGACTTATTTTTTAAAGCCACTTGGAACGTCCACAAAATATCTTCGGCAACCAATCCCTTACCAAAATATAAATGGTTTTTCTTGATAAACTGGAGGTTTACAAGTTTATTCCATGGTGTAATGGGTATTCTCTGCTGGGGACAGAATAGACAATAACGTATATGTTCGTTTTTGTCGTAATATATATAATCTTCAATGTGATACACTCTTTGCTTACCCTCGTAAGGTTCTTTGCTGTTTCCACATACAATTTCAATCCCTTGATGCTCCTTAATCTCATTTGTGAGTATTTCAATGCAATCCTCTGTTATCTCATCATCACTGTCAAGGAAATAGATATATTCTCCTTTGGCTACATTTAAGCCAGTGTTACGGGCTGCTGCCTGTCCTAGGTTCTTTTCATGACTGAGATAGATGAAACTCAGATCTTTACTTTGTGGTGAAGCTTCAATATGTTCAATTGCCATCTCCATACTCTGGTCGGGCGAACAGTCGTTAATCAGGATAATTTCCAGTTGACGGTAGGTCTGACAAAGTACGGAATCAACACACCGCAAAATATAAGGCTCAACCTTGTAGATTGGAATAATGATAGATACAGTCATCATGCTTATTCTATGTTCCATTTGTGATCGTAAAGTACCACCTTTCCCATGAGGTGTAATGCTGTACGTTTGCCATTGCTGAAGAAATCGTCTTCTTCTACATTTAGCTTGATGACGTTGTTAATGAAATCAGCGCAACCATTTTTTGAGTCTAACCTTTTTGTTGCGCACCACAAGCCAAGTCGGTATGTACCTCCTGTTAGTGGCAGTTTGTGAATATCCAGACTAAACCAATGTTCTCCTTTTGGCAATGAAAAACTATTCATGGTATATTTCGAATCAAACGTCATCATCGGATCACCAAGGCTATTGCAAATATCTATTGAGACATCAACATTTTCCAAGTCTTCCATAACATCTGCTTTAAGGCGGATGCGCAGCGGCTTGCCACAATGAGGTGTGATGGGTTCATTATTAAAATTCGTATAATTATATCCTGTGAATCTAATAAGGCCACTAGTGGCACCTGTTCTTGGTATGTCTGCAAGTGGCAAATCTTCATATTTGTCAGCATAAGCCTTCAAATACTCGTCAATAGCCTCATTTGCAGTCCCACTAAAATGAACCATGCCATTCTGCAGAATAATTCCACTCTTACATAGTTTGCGGACTGCTGCCATATTGTGACTGACGAAAAGAACGGTTCGTCCCTTTCCGCTAGCCACATCCTGCATCTTGCCGATGGCTTTTTTCTGGAATTCAGCGTCGCCGACGGCAAGAACTTCATCGACAACCAGAATCTCGGGATCGAGATGGGCAGCCACAGCGAAACCCAAGCGGACCTTCATTCCGCTGGAATAACGTTTTACGGGCGTATCAATATAGCGCTCGCATCCGCTAAAATCAACGATTTCATCGAGCTTTCGGGATATTTCTGCCTTGGTCATGCCCATGATGGCACCATTCAGATATATATTCTCACGGCCGGTCATCTCAGGGTGAAACCCCGTTCCGACTTCCAATAAGGAGGCGATACGTCCGTTAGCCCTGATCTCGCCAGTAGTTGGAACAGTTACTCTGGACAGGAGTTTCAACAATGTACTCTTGCCTGCTCCATTCTTGCCGATGATGCCAATGACATCTCCCTGTTCAATACTGAAATTGATGTCTTTCAGTGCCCAGACATATTCGCTGTTACCTTTCGTACTACGGTCGTTTGTCTCGCCAATCTTCAAGTAAGGGTCTTCCTTCCCCCTCACGTTCATGGCCCACCAACGGTTCAGGTCATGAGAAATGGTCCTGGTGGAAACCAGTCCTAACCGATATTGCTTGCTGACGTTTTCAAATTCTATTGCGGTCATAAAAGTAAGATTCAAGATTTTTAACGGGAACGTTAACGTTAACGGGAACCAGGTTGTCGTCTGATATTGGCTATAAGTCCTGTTAACTGTTTCTGTATGCTCGTAAGTTTTAGAATAAGCATCTGATAATTTTCTTCTGTTATATAATTTAGGTTCTTGGATATGAGCAGTTGTGTTTCCACTTCGTTGGCTGATCCTAATGCCTGGTCAAGAAAATGAGCAAAATCGGCATCTGTTGGACGTCCTGCCCCTTCAGCAATATTTGAGGGAATACTTACCGCAGCTCGTTGCAGTTGGTCACAAAGTCCTTTCTTTTCAAACCAAGGTAATTTTGAGGTTACTTGATAAACTAAGGTGGCATAGTTTACAGCATCTTGCCACACTGAGTAATTTCTGAAATTTCTCGCTTTTTTCTCCATTGCTATCGTTCCCGTTATCGTCCCCGTTATACAGTATCCATGAAAGAGCGTTGTACCTTGTTGAACATGACTACACCAATGGCTAAGAGAGCGCACATGAAGACGAGGCTATAAGCAAGTGTTTCCCATGAAAAATAGCCCGTACCTAATGTTGCATATTTGAAACCCTCAATGACAGGCGTCAGCGGGTTGGCCAGCATCAGCATCTTCAGTTTGGGTGAGGTCACCATGCTCAAAGGATAAACGATCGGCGTGGCGTACATCCAAAGTTGTACGACAAAGGTGAAGAGGATGTTCAAGTCGCGGTATTTGGTTGTCATGGAGGAAATCAAGATACCAAAACCCAATCCGAAACCAGCCAACATCAGGACATACAGGGGAAGTAGCACAATCGCCCAACTGGGAGAAATGGCGTAGCCCTTGCATATAAAATACAGATATACAGCAATGAAAAGCAAGATCTGCACACCAAATTTTACCAAATTGGAAATGACCGTTGAGAGAGGTACAACCAGACGGGGGAAATAAACCTTGCCAAACATGGATTGATTAGAAATGAAGGTATTAGAGGTTTGGGTCAGGCACGATGAGAAATAGAGCCAGCAGACATTGCCAGCGAGATAAAACAAAGCCTGTGGCATCCCATCGGTACTCATCTTGGCAATTCCGCCGAATACCACCATGTTCATAATGACGGTCAAGGTAGGCTGAATAATGAACCAAAGCGGCCCTAATACAGTCTGCTTATATTGAACGATAATATTCCTTTTTACAAATAAAGCGCATAAGTCGCGATAGCGCCAGATTTCCTTGAAGTCAACACTCCACAATTTTTGATGTGGTTTGATGACCATGGTCCATTCTTGTTTATTCATAATTTACTAATGCATGGGAATAGTGGTTGTCTGGGTAGGGACATACCTCAAATTCCCCTCGGGAAGTGTAAGTGTTTGATCCAAAGGGGGTTATATAACGCCGGGTTGTCAGAAACATCAAAAACTGACATTTTCGGTTGTAAAGATAGTAAAAAATAACGATAACGTTAACGTTAACGATGACAAAAATGCACGTAGTGCGTTTACAAACTACGTTTGTGATTTTCGGCTGCACTCAGCATAACTTGAACAAGTTCCGTTCTGCCTTCATTTGCTCGAAAATTCAAGTTCAAGTATTTACTGAACACGAAGGCACAAAGAATTCTTCAACCTTAACGTTAACGCTAACGATAACTTTTTTAAACACAGAATCACATAAATATTACAAAAACCGGTGGAAAACATCTTTTCTGTAAAGCATCCGTGCATTTGGCTCGGCTGTGTCAAAAACAATCCATCGGCATCCTGCAAGCAAGCTTGCATCTGCCGATGAAATTGCTTTTGACAGCCCCTTGGGCTATCCTTTACAGAAAAGAGAAAACAGGGAAAACCGTAGCATCAACGATGACGATGACGTTAACGTTAACCCTAAGCCATTAACCTAGATACTATTAACTAATGAATTTGGGATCATAGGACACATGCCCATCCGAATTTACGAACGAGTTCACGCAGTAGATCGCGGTCACGTACTGGGATGGTGACCGCAATGGTCTCACGCTGGTTGTCACGTTCTGCTATATGGGCAGTGTCAAGGTCGTACTGTGTCTGCAGGTTCATCCAGATGTCAGCGGGAATACCCAAAGCCTCCTCTAATGCTACAGCTACGTTGAGTGACACACTCCGTTTGCCATTGATGGTCTCGCTCAAAACGGAAGGTTTGATTCCCGTTTCCACAGCGAGTTGCTTCTGAGTCATGCCACGTTCTTTCAATTCATCTTTTATCATTTCTCCAGGATGTGTGGCAACAATTGGGGTCAGCTCTTTCTTATTCATAATGCTTGGAAATATCAAATATTATTGCGTTTACGATAATCCCGCTGTCATCGGGTGAGGATCGAAACAACAGGCGGTACTGGTCGTTAATCCATACGGCATTTACGCCATTGAGGTTTCCTTTCTTCTTTTCGTAGTGGAGCGACTTGATGAGGAAAAGGTCTTCTATCCTGCGAGCCGCTTTCAGGTAGTTTACCACCTTGACAAACCGCTTTATTATGTTCTTCGGTAGTCGCTTGTATTGATGGTCCTGAGTGGCTCCAACAGTGTAAAGTTCCTCTAGTGCCGCTTGTTCAAATTCAATGTTCATTGTCTGAAATACGTTTGACGCTGCAAAGATAATAATTAATTTTGAATAATTAGCAAATTTGCGAATTATTTTGTTTTGCAATGATAAATAACGATAACGTTAACGATGACAAAAATGCACGTAGTGCGTTTCAGGATTCAAGATTCATGTTTCAAGATTTTAACTGAACACGAAGACACGAAGGCACGAAGAAGTTCAACGCTAACGTTAACGTTAACCTTAACTATGGGTTTAAGTCGCTTTTCACATTGAGTGGATAGGATACAAAAATCCCTGTAATGCTTCAGAGTAAAAGGGTTTGATGCATTACAGGGGGAAATCTAGATAATTTGTCCTGCCCATAGTTCTTTTAGGAAGTAATGGGCGGGTATAATTTCTACTCCGTTCAGTTTTCTTTTGTATTTGTCCAATGATACGCAAATTAAGCGGGCCTTGGGATAATCTTCACTAAAGGCTTTGAGTCCGTGTGTGTGGCGTGACTTTACTTCTACGGATGATTTCCCAGGTGGACTATAATGTAGTTTTATCATGATAAAACAACAATATAATGTAGCAAAAGTGCGGTTTTTATTCTAAATCATCCAAATGTTTTTCTATTTTTTTGAAAAGAAATCAATTTGATAGTCCTGAAGGACTAGAAATCTGACAAATCTTCTAACGATAACAAAAATGCACGAAGTGCGTTTACGAACAATGTTCGTGATTTCCGTTACGACTCGGCATTGTTGATGCGAGCATCGCACTGCTCTTGCTGTTTCGGAAATTCAAGTTTCACATTTCAGGTTTCAAGTTTTTACGGAACACGAAGACACAAAGTCACAAAGAGTTAACAAAAACCGGTTGAAAACATCTTTTCTGTAAAGCATCCGTGCTATACGTCTGTGTCGATAGATGTCCAGCACCATCCTGCAAGTAAACTTGCGTCTGTTGCTACCCATCAATCAACAGCCTTTCAGGCCAACTTTACAGAAAAGAAAAAACAGAGAAAACCGTAGCATCAACGATGATGTTAACGTTAACCTTAGGCTTAAGTTGCTTTTCATATTGAGTGGATAGGATACAAAAATCCCTGTAATGCTTCAGAGTAAAAGGGTTTGATGCATTACAGGGATGGAAGGGAGGGAAGCTGGAGAATCTATTTCAACGATAACGTTAACCCTAACGATAATGTATTAAGCACGGAGTGCGTTTGAAAGTTATTGAGTCGCCTTTGCAGGTGAGAACCAACGGTCGCTGGCCATCAAAGGGAAAAGCAAATTAGACAAAAATCGAAAAAATATATTATTACTACTGAATGGGAATTTGCAGTTCGAGCAGCTTCTGCGATGAGAAATGTTTGCCTTGCTCTATCTGGCTATAAGACAGCTTCTTTAAAAACTCCTTAGCCAAAGGAGCAACTGTCATTTTTTCGATAGCTTTATCTGTTAAGTCCTTATATAACTTCTCAATCTTGTCAAGTGTATCTTGTTTCACAATACCTTTAGCAAGTGTTTGTTCTATATCCTTAGCATCCTTGCCATTGAGAATCATCTTTATCTCGTCAAACGCTTGTTTATCTTTGTTGGTAACATAGGGTTGTATCAAAAGGGTCTCAACAAAACTGAGTAATCCGCCAATGTGGTTAGCGAAATTATCATGCCATTCTGATATGTATTGTTGCTGGTATAGTTGAATGTAGGTCATGTATATTTATTTAAAGCAAGCACCAGTACATGAGTCTCGTGTAGATTGCCTACATTTTTATTTTACTTATGGTAGTATTTTACATTCCTACTGCGAAGTACTGTCAGATAGTTATCGCACTTATAATCCCCGCTATTCATGTCCTTCAAAATTGCTGGATATTTGTAAGTATTATAAACATCATAAGCCATGGACTTTTGACATTCGCTAACGATACGGTCTATGAAATTTTTGTTGTCCTTACCGCCAATAATATATATAGTTTCTATAGATGATGGTATCTGCTGAATATTTCTAATGTAAATCCCCTCACCTGATGTTTGTATCTTGACTGACATACCTACAATCCTTATTGCAAACTTACAGTACTGACCATCAAATTCATTAATTGTTTCTTGGTGAAGTTTCCTATTGGCATATTTAAAAAGGAACATTACTAAACTACTGACCTCGTCATATATTTCCTGATCATTTCGTTTATTACCAAACACCTTTTCACCAAGAAAAGTCATTTCTGTTAGAAACACTGGGAAAAAGATTCCTGCTTTGTCAATATCAAAAAACATCCCATAAAAGTCATTGGTCTTCGCATTATTAGACAAACCTTCTTTTAATATCTCCTGAACATATGTTTGTAACAAATGGGCTTTTTCTCTTTCTAGTATCTTATAAGAAACATACAAGTCAATTGCATTTTTTTGATACTTTGCTATATAACTTTTAGCCTTCAATAGAAGTGAGTGCGAGACAAACGTAAACGTTGCATTGACAATATTCAAATCCTGATTATTGCTCTTATGCATACGCATAACTAGCATATCATTCTTAATAAACTGTTCTGCAGTAATATTATCATCAACCCACTCAAGCGTCACACGCTTAACCAATAAGTTGGGTACTTTCTCAGACAATTTTGAAACATAACCATTAACAGCAGCCTGAATATCACGCTTTACATATGTGTATTCCCATTTTTTATATAAGAACTTACCATACTTTGAAAACAAGGCTAACCACTTATCAACAACTTCTGGATGTTTGATAAAGTACAGAACCAGAGAACCGCCTCCAACTGCCCCCACCAACAAAAGAATAGGTGTTCCGAGATAGATATAAAAGTTAAACATGATTTTTATCTGCTAAGTACTCACTAAACTTTGCTATACACTCCGGCTTATCACAGACAAACTTAATGTCGCCTGACTCAGCAAATACTGAAGAAATATGCTCATATTTTACTGTCTCGCCGCAAAACTTGCACTTCTTTACACACTTCATTACATCTTCATAAACGCCAATTTTGCGGAGGAATCCTTCAAACCTGTCTTCATAAACAGCATTAACGGTTTCTTTAGCTCGTTTCTCTTTCAGTTCCATAATTTGAAAAATTGCCTAATAACACTATTTATCGTGATTCGTTTCCATCATTTCTTTGAGGAAAGTATAGTCATAATGATCGTATTTAATAGCGAATGCTCTTCCTTGAGCCCTCAAAAAAGCTTCTGCTGTGTTTCTGGCAGCAGAGGGTATCAAACCATGGTGAAGTGCACAGTAAACCGTTGATGCATAATTAAAAGGAATCTTATAAAGAGCAATGGCATTTGACATCTGGAGCAAACGGTTTTCGTCCAGAGGGTGATGGTATCCTTCATTTGGATATGAAGTCTCTCTTAACCAACCAATAGCATTTACAATTCTTTCATCAGCATCATTAGGGGCTTCTATTCTCTGGCCGGTTTCAATGTCTTCTGCCTCGAAGATAGAAAGCCATTCGCTATTCTCTTCCATAAACCAAGGCACGATAATCCAATACTTTATATTTGAATAATCTTCAAAACGAATTAACTCCCTAGGTGGCACACCTACTGCCACAAGTATCTCACTTTGAGGGTGGCCTTGAAACTGATAACCTGGATTGTATGTTTTTACTGTCTGTATTTGTATTTTATATCCCGCAATACTCGCCATATGATTTTTAAAGTGAGTTGGTTTGAATCCAATCTCACCCAAAAAAGGTTCATATTGTTGTTTTTGTAATACCAAAAGGGTAATTGTATCTATTCCTTTATCTTCTTTTGCAAGGCTCAAAGCGAATTTCAACGCACTTTTTGTATCGCCCTTTTTATACCTTTCCCTATTTAGATAGAAGACTTTCATCGCTTATTCATTTATAAATGTATTGTTTACTCGTGAAGAACAGAGAACTGTTCTTTAATCCGTTTTTATTCCCTATCTTATTCTACTAAATATCCTAAATGTGCAAGTGTTCCAAGTACCCAGACTTCTCCCCAGTTAACCGCACGGATGCCTCTTTCACTAAACGTTCTTTCTCTTCATCTGGATAATCAGCATTCCGTATCTGAACTTCACTATTGGCCTTGAAGTATTATGTAACCCCTTTAACCGTATCAGTATTCACCCTTCCACAACCATTGAAAGCCTTCGAAACCTCATCAAAGAACGAATCAATATGAACTCCATATAATGCCGTCACATCTGCATCGGCTATCACCTCCTGATTGCGAATAATCACAATCTATTCTTCGACCTCCTAATTTTTAACGTCCGCCGCAACTCTGTTCAGGATGAACCATATTTCGTTCTTTATGCCAAATCCCATCGAAGAGCATTCACGATGGTAACAAGGGTGACAAGGGACAGGATACTGTTACGCTTAAGTAATCGGTCCTGTTTCAATGTTAATTCTTTGCAGATTTCTTGTTCCTTTCAATGATGTTATTAGCCGCACTGACGAATTTGGTCAAATCGGCCTCGTGTAAAGGGTGATACATACTGATGACTTCATTGATTCCCAGCCCTTGTTTCTGCATATATGCAAAACTGCGGCATGAATACCACTGATAATAGGCCAATACCCAACCGGCCCAATACTCTGGTCCAACGGAGTAAGTTCCGTCGTTTTTCTCAGAGACGGTACTTCCTGATTTCTGCACTACCATATCTGCCAACTCTGCACCCGAGACGCCCACTAAATAGCGAGGATTCCCGTTGGCAAACTGGCGCGAAACATCACATGACAAGAACTTATTGTAAAAGTCATGTATAGAAAAGCCGTATTTTTTCACACCGCAATCAAACATTACAGCTAAATTGCGCATGGCTCCATTCAGATAGGTTTTCTTATATGCCCTGGCCATTCTTCCAATTGTTTCTGATGATGTCAATCACGGCCGTAATCATTGTAAGGCTTACCTTCTCCGAAAACGGGTTTCTCCACAATATTGATAGAACCGTGATAAATGTGAATAGGTTTTTTCATGTTCTTTTAGAACGGTTAGAATAGAAAGAGCATACTCTAAATTCCCCTTAAGTGGCGTAAACGCTTGATTTAAAGGTTATTACGAAAGCCAGAGATGTAAAAACGCCGAAAATTGACATTTCTAGGGACAAAGATAGGTAAAATTTGGCATAAAGGCAAATTTTGGGTTAAAGTTTTAAGGTTAATGGTTAAAGTTGGTGTTTCTGATAGCCTAAAGGCTAGAAATCATACAAATCAGAACATAATCTTTTAAATAATTATAAATAAAAACCGGTGGAAAACCTCTTTTCTGTAAAGCATCCGTGCCTTGCACGACTGTGTCGAAAGACGCTCTGCATCATTCTGCAAACGAGTTTGCCTCCTGCTGCTTGGCTTCTTTCGACAGCCCTGGCGAGCCTGACTTTACAGAAAAGAAAAAACATTTAAAACCTTCGCGGTAATGATTTGCGGCATGCTTTTTGCTACTCAAAGAGTATAACGGTTGCCTGAAACATGCAGCCAATAAAGAACTCCGCTAAAGGACGGATAGAATAAGCCTATGGGAATTAAACCAGGACCCAAAAGAATTGCCAAATCAACAGGTCTGCCTGACAGAAGGCAAAGGGATAACAAGAACACTCCCGGCAACAATCCTTTATTAAAACCACATCGTCATAAAAAAGGTGATTAAAGAAGGTGTGTTTTCAACGGTCGGTTTCTCCGACCGTTTTTTATTTAACTCTAACATTACTTGGATTATTAACAACTCGATCTACGAGTGACAGAGAGAGGTTTACCTTTTGAAGAAAGTATTTATTTCGTCAACAGTCAAGTTGCCACTGGCAATGATGCGCTGCTGTACTATATTGAGGTCGGCTTCGTTCAGGATGCCGCAATATTTGCGGTCGTCCTTCGTGAATATTTCAAATTTGGCACGAATGGGTTGGGCACAGTTGGCATAAGAGTCATGACTTAGGAAATCGTAGTCAGCACTCTTCAGCAGAACCTGACAGGAAAGCATTCTCGGACGCTTCTGAATATAGGGGTTTATCTCAGAGTTGATCATTACTGAACAAACTAGTATGCGGTCATCTGAAACTCCAGCTACGACAAGAAACTTTTCGTGATCGATGTCTGTCCATGGCCCAAGAAAAACGGCTCCAGGTGCTATAGATATGTCGCGCAGATCTGCAAGATTAGAAAAGGTGTTCTTCTTAACCATTGTTGTTTAGCGCAGAACAGCTTCTAAGTTTGCATACTCGTTGATACACTCCAAATCTTCACTGTCTAATCCTGCCTCACGGGCAATACTGTCCCAACTGATAGAGTAGTCTCGGGCGGTGGAACGCCAGGCTACATCGTGGGACTTTTCTTTTATCTCATCATACGAGAGTGAAGCATATTTCTCGATGGAATCAGAAAGTGCCTTCTGCTCGTTGGGGGATAATTTATTGAGATTGGCATCTTGCAGTGGGCGGACATACATCCAGTTCTCAATCTGGAAGTATTGGCCTAGACCTTCTGTGTCAGGCAGATAGGAATCGCCACGTACCATCTTCAACATGTCGTATATACGCGAGGGGACAGGACCGGCTTCCATGGCAATATACGTATCGCCTGTGATGGGACGGCCCCAGTCTGCCAAATGCTGACGTTCGGCAAAGTAGATAATCTTGAAGATTTTATGAAAATCTTTCCGTTGAATGCGATTAACTACATACAGTAGTGCATTCAAAGCCTTTGTCTTGTCGAATTGTACGTTCATAATATGTTTTTATTTCAAAAAGAACTGATACAGTAAAAAACTTCTAAACCTTAACCCTAACGATCATATTTGGGTGATGAGCGGTGATTGTTGATGGTTATCTGTAACCGATAAAGTGCATACCCTAAATTCCCCTTAAGTGATGTAAGTGCTTGACTTAAAGGTTATTACGGGGATTTGATGCGTGTTAGTCGTCATTTTGATGACCTTTTCGGGGGTAAAGATAGGAAAAATAAACGATAACGTTAACGATAACGATGACTTTTTTTCTTTCCTTAACGATAACGCTAACTTCAACGATAACGATAACGTTAACCTTAACTCTAGCCTTGACGATAACCTCTCAACTTTAACCTTTAACCCTTAACCTTTAAGTTCGATTTGGGCTTTTTCTAGCATGGGGCGGGAGAGTTTCCAGGTGGTGGGGTCGCGGTGGGAGATGGGACGGAACTTGATGTGGAGGGCGTGGATGTGGCGGTGGGGGGAGAAGTCACGGGGATTTTCTACGGAGTCGCTCTGGATGCCGATGTGGAAACTGCCGAGGTCGGGGATGACGATCTCTTCGCCGTTTAGGAGGTGGTGGCGCATCACTTCGCACAGTTCGGTGAGCACGAGGATGACGTCGGAAGGCTTGGCGGAGCTGTTGCGCGAGATTTCTTCGGCGAACTGTGTAAATCCTACGCGGCCGGTCTTGCGGGAACGGGCGTAGTAGCGGTTGTCGGTCCGCTTCTTTTCAAGGGTACATATGATTGACATACAAGATTCAAGTTTCTGGTTTCAGGTTACAGGTTTCAAGTTTCTTTCATTCGACTTTTTACATTTGTCGGTTTCACCTTTTGTAAAGTACTGGTGTGTAGGTGCTTACGGATGAAACCGCGGTTTCATCCTGGTTTCATTTTTCGGGAGGTTTGTTTCGTGGTATCGGAGTGAAGTTTTGATGTTTGTTTGTAGTCCAAAAGAACTGTGCTTGCATTTCAAAAGATGATGGATGGGATAGTGATTGGGGCCTAATCAGTCGGTAAAACCCTATTGGCCCCTCCAATCCGAAGGATGATACCGGGATGAAGCCGCGGTATCATCGGCAATAGTCTGGTTTTCAATAGTTTAGGAGCGTATGAAGGCGTGAAGGCGATTTTGGTGTTTTATTGGGATTAATCTTCTGCAAACCTGACGTTATAGAGGTTTCCCGTACTGGTATGCTTCGCTTCTACATGCATGGCTTTCAGGCTGCGCCCCATCTCACTGAAGATGTTGCCGGTCGGTTTGAATTTCGGGAAGCGTTCTTGAAGTCTTTTCAGGATTTCCGTCAGTGACAGCCATTCACCTTGTCCTGCTCCGGGCGTGATCATGGAGGTGAGCAGATGCTGTATGCCGCTGATTTCTTGGAAACAGGCGTTCTGTTCCATCAGGCGGGTGGTTTCGGTCTTGTTGAGCCAGTAGCGGCGGCCATGGCAGAGTTCATCGCGGAGCTGGGCATAGACCTGATCGTGATCGATGGGGGTGAGAAAATCGATGGGACCGGTGACGTTGACACAGAGGTAACGGCGGGAGCCGGAGGGATCCACCAGCGGACGGCTGTTGTTCGTGGTGGCAATAAAGGAGGCAAAACGGCGGCGCTGTTCCATGTGGGCGGCGAAGGGCAGGCGCATATCCACCTCATTCTGGGAGATGAGGAACTTCAACAGGGGATGTTGGCCACGGCTGAACTTATCGAACTCATCGATATTGATCAGTGCACGGGAGGAGAGGGCAAGGGCCAAGGTGGTCTCACTCTTCAAGTTCAGGTTTTCGGCATAATAGGGACGGAGCTCCGGCGGCAGCAGGACACGGCAGAAGCTGGTCTTACCGGAACCTTGGTAGCCGGTGAGCAACGGCACGAGGGCATTACCGTGTTCGCGGTCAATCCCTTGCCAACAAGCCACCATCGCCAGCATCCATGTATGGAAATAGTCAGGCCAATGGGGGGTATCGGTAGGGATACGGAGGGCCAAGGGAGCGATACGGTCCTGTCCGTCCCACGGTGACAGTTGGTCGAGATACGCCCGGACAGGGTTGTACTGCCGGATTTCGCGGGAGTTGATAAAGCGGTCGAGGTCACGGTCCCAGGAGGGCAGGCCAGCCTCGAGGGCACGGATGGTCATCGTGTTCTGGTCTTCCTTGGCCAACGGACGGAACGTTTCACCGGGGTGATCCCGATGACGGAACTCGGCCTGGCGGGTGAGTTCGTTGAGGCGCAGTTCGTAATGGCTGTCCATGAAATGGCGCGTCTGCCACATCAGCAGCATGTTCTGACTGACCTTTTTCAACGGCTGGTCCTTCCGTCGGGACAGTTCCCGATAGGTATCTGCGAAGGAACGGGAAGCCGACGGGTTGACATAACAGTCGGGATCATAACTCAACGTGCAGAGGGCGGTGGGGGCTTCCTGGAGTTCCACCTCCATGCCGAGTTGTGCCTGATAAAACACCTGACCGCCATGACATGGGGCGGCACAGACAATACGGACGGAAAGGGCGTCATAGCCGATGAAGGCGAGGAGCGTCTGGGGGAGTTCGGCGGCAAGGTCGCGCAACCGACAGGCTTCCTCCCTGCTTTCCAAACGGTTGATTTCCAGCAGTATTACCTCATTCTGGTGGATGATCTTTGGTTGGAAGTTTTGTTTTGAGGTGTAGTCATTTTGTCTACACTTTTTCAAAATGCTGCCAAAACAGAGGGCTGGCAGCATGGGGTTGACCTTCGGCAACAGGTTGGTGCCGTAGGTAGGGATGGCATACAGGTCGCGGAAGGGTTCTACCCAGCGACGTGACTGTTCACTGCGGATGAGGGTGGCGATGTCGCGGACGCTCATCCAGGAGGTTGTTACTTTACCTCGGGAGGGTTTTAAGAATGTGAATTTCATATTTTTTTATTTAACGATAACGATAACGTTAACGATAACTTTTTTTATTAATGGAACACAAAGGCACAAAGACACGAAGGCGCAAAGTGCGTTCCAAGATCCAAGATTCAGGATTCAAGATTTAAAAACATAAGAATAAACAAAAACCGGTGGAAAACCACTTTTCTGTAAAGCACCCGTGCTTTGCACGGCTGTGTCAAAAGCAATCCATCGGCATCCTGCAAACAAGCTTGCGGCTGCCGATGTACTCCTTTCAACAGCCCTGGCGGGCCTGACTTTACAGAAAAGAAAAAACAATAAAAACCTTCCATCAACGATAACGATAATGCTAACCTGAAACTTGAATCTTGAATCTTGAAACGCGCCGAAGGCGCTGAGGAGGGACAAAGATACGATGGGGGTGTTCACGGAGAGTGGACGCGATGGAAAAATTTGGGGAAAGGGAAAATTTTGTGGATGGAAGTTTGTTATGAGAAACATTTGTGATAACTTTGCATGGAAAAATTAAAAAGACAAAGATTATGAAACATAAGAATTACTCTTTACGCGAGATGCTGTTTGATAAGTGTCTGCAGAACGGACGAGCCATGACCGGCAGGGAGATGATGGACTATGCGAACCGTTATCTGGAAGAGAACGGCTTTAAGCCGATCAAGTCGCGCACCACTTTTATGAATACCATCGACTCGATGGAGGCTAACCACCATGTGCGGATCAATAAGGAGCGGAGACATAACAAAGTCTATTACTCGTATGAAGGGGCGGGGACTTCGATCTTCAAATGTGACTATACCGCCGATGACTACCTGCGACTGAAAAGACTGCTCGATGACCAGAACGGAGCGGGCATTGACTTCCTGATACCGTTGTTGCATGCCATTGAGAACCATAAACCCTTACTGTTGGACTATCATAAGTTCAACTGTGAGCATTCGCTGAAACGGGTCGTGCATCCTTATCGCGTGAAATATTTCCTCGGGCGGTGGTATCTGCTGGCCTGGAACACTCACGGCGATCATCTCTCCACCTTCGGGATGGACCGTATCGTGAATATAGAAAGGTGTGAAGACGTGGAATATCGAGAGCCCGGCGAACAGGTGGCGACCTATTTCGATGATATGGTGGGCGTTACCCGACGGCCGGATGATGTCAAGGAGGAGGTGGTGCTGCGAGTGAAAAACCGGTTGGTGCCTTTCCTGCGTTCGCGGAAAATACATGCATCCCAACAGTTCCGCCCCCTTGATGATGAATATACAGAGGTACGTATGAACCTTATTATAAATCCCGAACTGGTTCAGGAACTGTTGCAATATGCCGGGGAGATGACGGTGGTGAGTCCAGAAAGTCTCGGCGAGACCTTGAAAAAACGATGTCGGGAAGCCTTGGAAATCAACGACTTATAAATTAATTCCAAAATAATTCGGGCGCGTTCACTCTCCGTGGACGCGCTCGTTGTAAATTTGCAAACGATAACGATAACCCTAACGTTAACCCTAACCCTAACGATAACGATAACTTGAAACTTGAAACCAGATATAAATAACAATAATTACTAAAACTAAATTATGAAAAATACATCAACGAACAAAGTTCAAACGCGGATGCTGACGGCACATTTCTCCCTCAGGGAGATGTGCGCCAGCGGTACCGCCATCCGACTCGGCATCAAGAATGAGCCGAGTGAAGAAGTGATCAATCGCTTGCAACAGCTGTGTGAGCATGTGTTGGAACCCTTACGGCAACGCTTCGGTGTGATCCGGATCACCAGTGGGTACCGCTGTGACAGACTGAATAGAGCCGTGGGCGGCGTGAAGAATTCGCAACACCGGTTGGGCGAGGCTGCCGACATCCACGTCTCGAACATCGAGGTGGGCCGTAAGATGTTCCGTTATATCAAGGAAAACCTGGAGTTCGATCAATTGCTCTTTGAGCGGATTCAGGAAAACGGAGCGTGCTGGTTGCATGTGAGTTATAAGAACCCCTCCCCCAACCCCTCCCGAGGGAGGGGAGATAAGAATCGGAGGCAGGCGATTGATAACTATGTGGTGCCGCCACGGGCGGAGGAGTTGCAGTGGGAGTATTGATCATTGACCATTGAGCATTGATCATTGACCATTGAGCATTGATCATTGACCATTGAGCATTATTGTATTGACTTTAACCTTTATCATTTAACCTTAATTTATTAACACTAACCCTCCTAACACCTTCCCTAAGCAGGGAGGGGCGGGGTGGGTCTTTTTAAAAATTAATTTTTTATGGTATTTTACAAACTAGTGCAAAACAACAATGAGAAGATGACGGAGGCATTCCAGAAGTGGTACGCCAAGGCCGTCGCTATCGGTACGAAGAACCTTGATGACATCGCAGAGATCATCCAGCGTAACTGTACCGTGAAGAAATCTGATGTGAAGGCAGTGCTGACCGAACTGCCTGAGGTCCTGAAGGATATGTTGCAGGACAGTTACCGTGTGAAGATTACCGGACTGGGCTCTTTCAAGATGGGTATCAAGAGTAAGGGCGCTGACTCGGTGAAGACGTTCTCTGTCTCGGAGAACGTGACGGGTATGCATATCCTGTTTCTTCCTGAGTCGGAGACGGACAAGAGTACGGGTAAGCGTACGAAGAGTCTGCTCCGCGGTGTCTCTATCGGTGATATCTCCAATATGGCTTCGAAGGCTGCCCTCGATGCCAGTGAGGAGGGTGATCAACCCTAACCAAAGACCCACCCCAACCCTCCCTGTTTAGGGAGGGGGTATTACCTTAAGCTTAGCGATAACGCTAACGATAACGCTAACCTTAACGATAATCTATTTTTTTAACCCGAGACTTAACCCTAGTCCTGACATGACTCCCTCCCTAAACAGGGAGGGGTAGGGAGGGTCTCCTAAATTTTTAAATATATGAAAAACATTAATTGGAAGAAGATTGTAGAGTTTGCCATTGCTGTGTTGACTGCCCTGTTGGGCGTATTGGGAGCTAATGCGATGAGGTAAAGAGACCCACCCCATCCCTCCCTGCTTAGGGAGGGAGACCAACACCCCAATTTTGGTTATTCTCTCGCTACTCGTAAAATTCTTCACTCTTCACTCTTCACTCTTCATTTTTTTTCGTATCTTTGCACCAGAGTTAAAGTTAGGGTTAACGTTAAGGTTTTAATTCATGAAATACGACTATCTCATCGTTGGTTCCGGTCTCTTCGGTGCCACCTTCGCCTACAAGGCACGTCAGGCAGGCAAAACCTGCTTAGTGATTGACAAGCGCCAACAACTGGGCGGCAACGTCTATTGTGAGCAGATGGAGGGGATTAATGTGCATAAATACGGTGCTCATATCTTCCATACTTCCAATAAAGAGGTTTGGGACTTCGTGAACTCCATCGTAGAGTTTAACCGTTATACCAACTCTCCCGTGGCCAACTACAAAGGTCAGCTCTATAATCTCCCCTTCAATATGAACACTTTCAACAAACTGTGGGGAGTGAAGACACCGGCAGAAGCCACGGCAAAGATTGAAGAGCAGAAAGCCGATGCTGTTGCAGCACTGAACGGCAGGGAACCAGCAAACCTCGAAGAACAGGCCCTGACGCTTGTAGGCAAGGATATCTTCGAGAAACTCATCAAGGAATACACTGAGAAGCAATGGGGCCGTAAATGTACGGAACTCCCTGCTTTCATCATCCGTCGCCTCCCCGTCCGCCTTATCTTTGACAACAACTATTTCAACGACAAATACCAAGGCATCCCTATCGGAGGCTATAACAAACTGATAGAAGGACTGCTGGACGGTGTTGATACCATGGTTAACACAGACTTCTTTGATTTCAATCGTAACTATAACTCCTCTAAGGGCTTATGGGAACTTGAATCCTGTGACTTGAAAATTGAAACGCCAGAAATAGTCTATTGCGGCCCTATTGACCAGTTTTTTGATTATCAACTTGGTAAACTCGACTGGCGCACTGTCCGCTTTGAAACCCGCATCGAAGACACCCCCAACTATCAGGGAAATGCCGTTGTCAACTACACCAGTCATGATGAGCCCTACACCCGCGTCATTGAACATAAGCATTTCGAGATGTTCGGACAGGAAGTCTATGAATGTCCCAAGACCGTTGTCAGCGAAGAATACAGTACGGAATACAAGGAAGGAATGGAACCCTACTATCCCGTCAACAACGACCGCAATAATGCCCTTGCCGACCAATACCGCCAACTTGCCGACCAAGAGCCTAATGTCATTTTCGGTGGTCGTCTTGCAGAGTATCGTTATTACGATATGGCACCTGTTATAGAGAAAGTTCTGAATCTTTGGAAATAAAAACTCCCTCCCTATTTAGGGAGGGATGGGGTGGGTCGCTTATAGTAGGCGTAGCCTATAATTTCGTGGAGAAGGGCCTGCCAGTCGCGGATGACATGGAGGGAGGGGAGCCAGCGGTCTTCCTTCCCTTTTACTTTGACGATGCAGTCGGTGACGAAGGGATCAGCATGGATGCCTTCCTGTTCGAAGGCCATTAAGGCGCGACGCATGTGGATGGAGGAGGTGATGAGTAAACAGGAGACCCACCCCTCCCCTCCCTGTTTAGGGAGGGAGTCCAACTCCGCAGAAGATGTTTGGCACATTTGTGAGCCCTCCCTAAGCAGGGAGGGTTGGGGTGGGTCTTTTAGCAATTGTTTTATATATACGGCGTTTTCGTGAGTGGTGGTGGCCTTGGTTTCTAAGATGAGATCTTCGCGGGGGATGCCGAAACGGATGAGATAGTCGGTCATGGCAGTGGGGTTACCACTTTGTTTGGTGGGATCTTCGCGTTGGATGATGCTGCCGTCGGAAGCGATGACGAGTTTGCGGATGATGCCTTTATGGTAAAGTTGGATGCCTTCGGTGAGACGATCAACATTGCCGCCGAATTCAGGGCGGTTGCGCTCCCAGTCCCAGTAACTGCAGCCACCCAAAACAATACCATATTGGTAGGTTTTGCCGGCAGGAACCGTCCAAGGGTAGCCTTCGCTCCATTTCTTGGCAGCTATCTCATAGATGGGTTCCAGACTGAAAAAGAGGGATGCGAAAACGGCAAGACCAGCCAGTGTCCACTTCCATCGTTTGCGGTGGCGGCAGAGCCATGCGGCCACGATGAGTAGGAACACATAGAACAACGGTGAGCAAATCAGTAGTTTCATGGGGAAGGGTTTTGGGAGGGGCTAGATAATTTGTCCTGCCCACAATTGATTAAAGAAATCTTTTACATACATACACTCAATGCTGCCAATGTGACGGGTGAATACATCGAGTGACACCACTATGAGACGGCTTTTTGGATGTTCTTCCGAGAAAATCTTCAGGTTTTTCAAATGTTTTGGTTGTATCTCCTCGGTTGATTTTATTTCTATGGCTACCCGGGCATCACCAATAATCATGTCGACCTCGATGCCTGTGTAGGTGCGCCAGTAGGAAAGCCGCTCTTCGCTATGGGTGTAATGCTGCCAAGCTACTAATTCCTGAACTACTAAATGTTCGAAAGCATGTCCGTAGTCGGGTGTCCCTCTTAACAGTTCTTTCCGATGAAGAAGATGGTTGGCTATGCCGATATCGAAGTAATAGAAACGTGGTGCTTGTACAAGTCGGCGCTTCATGACCTTGGTATATGCTGGAATCCGATAGCCGATAAGCGTGTCTTCAAGGATGTCGAAATAGGAACTGACAGTTGTGGCATGAACGCCACACTCTTGGGCAATGTTATTATTATTGATGATTTCCCCGTCGGTAAGGGCAGCTACCTCCAGAAAGCGGTGGAAGGCATCGAGGTTACGTACCAGTGCTTCTTCCTTGATTTCCTCCTTCAGATAGATGTCAATATATCCTGCCAAAAGACGATCGGGTTTTTTGGCCAGATAATGAGAGGGAATCATGCCGTAGGTAACAGCACGGTCGATGTCGAAGTCTGGGATTTCAGCACTTACCAAAGGATAGAGATATACGGGATGAGCACGACCTCCCAATGTGTTATGTCCCTTTCGTTTCAGTTTACGGGCACTGGAACCACATAGAATGAATACAATCTGACGTTCCACAATGAGGCGATGTACTTCGTTAAGCAGCTCAGGCACCTCTGGAATCTCGTCAATGATAACCAGGGTGCCGGCGGGCTTATCCCTCAGGGTTTCATATAGAAGGGAGGGGCGACGACGGAGCCTCATCTTGATACTTGTGTCAAGGAGGTCGAAGAAAATGGCATTAGGAAACTGCTGGTGCAGAATAGTGGTCTTGCCTGTTTGGCGACCACCGAAGAGAAAGATACTACTATCCGTCTCATCGCTTAGTTGCATTATTCTATTTAGCATATTATTAATCGATTTATGCTCGTATTTGCTTTAAAATATTGGATACTATCCACGATTTTGCTTTAAAATCGTGCGCAAATATAGGTAAAAATATCCATAACTGCAAGAAAATCAACGTAAAATTTAATTTCTGCCCACGAATCGGTGAAGATGACGGTAACGATGACGATAACGTTAACGCTAACGATAACAAAAATGCACGAAGTGCGTTTCAACAGGATTAAACTTTGGGAGTTATTTTACGTCATAATAATTGACAAATCGAAAATATATGAGAAGGATTATCTTCCTGAGTTTAGTTTGGATGATGGCAACCCTGGGATGGGGACAAAACAGGCAGATTTCGGGACAGGTGGTGGACCGCGACACGAAAGATCCGATACCACAAGTGACCATACAGTTGCTTTCGGCTGCTGATTCGGCATTCGTGGCGGGAGCACTGACGGAGGATGACGGGGCTTTCCGTTTGAATGCCTCGGAAAATGGTCGCTATATCCTGCGCTTTTCGAGCGTGGGCTATCAGCGTGAGCACAGGAATATCACAATAAAAGATACGGCCAACGTGGATTTGGGAACGGTGGTGATGGGGGCCGATGCCATCATGTTGAAGAATACCACCGTGACAGCACAGGCCGTCCGCGTGACCGTGGTGGAGGATACGACGATTTATAACGCTGCTGCCTATCGCACGCCTGAGGGTTCGGTGGTGGAGGAACTGGTGAAGAAGCTGCCGGGCGCTGAAGTGAGTGACGATGGAACAGTGACCATCAACGGCAAAAGGGTGAAGAAAGTGAAGGTGGACGGAAAGGAATTCATGACCGGTGATACGAAGACGGCAATGAAAAACCTGCCGACCTCGATTGTGGACAAGGTGAAGACCTATGATGAGCGAAGCGATTTGGCCCGTATCACGGGAATAGAAGATGACGAGGAAACGACGGTACTCGACTTCGGACTGAAAGAAGGCATGCACCGGGGCACATTTGGTAATGTTGACCTCGGGCTCGGCACGAAGAAACGCTATTCAGGGAGAGCGATGGGATCGTATATGAATAGAAAGTCCCGAATAATAGGTCTTGGTTCGGCCAATAACGTGGGCGACCGCGGTTTTCCGGGCGGCGGTGGCGGCGGCCGTTTCGGTGGTGGTCAGAACGGACTGAATGCCTCGAAGACGGCAGGTCTGAATTTCAACCACGAGAGCGGACAGAGGAAAAGTCAGCGGGGGAGTGCCCTGCAAACGGATGCCTCGCTGCAGTGGAACCATAATGACGGCGACCGCTTTTCGACCACATCCACCCAGAACTTCGTGGCCACGTCGGGGGCTTTCTCCAACAGTCAGTCGCAAAATTTCTCGCGCAGCAACAACATCCAAGGGCAGATGAGGCTGGAGTGGACGCCAGACACCTTGTGGAACGTGAATATGAGAGCCAATGTCAATTATTCGGACAATGACGGTCATACAACGAGTCAGAATGCCAGTTATAACATGAATCCCTACGATCAGGAAGGCATTACCGACCCCCTGGCACAGCAAGAAGAGTTGGAACGGATAGACAAGATGATGGTGAATGCCCGGAAAAACAACTCCGTGAGTTATTCGGACAACCTGACCGCCAATATTTCCATGATGGTGAACCGCAGACTGAACCCGTATGGACGCAATGTGACGTTGAGAGGAGATGCCGGCTACGGGAACAACGAGAGCAAGAGTCTCTCGGAAAACGCGGTGGAACTCTACCAAGTGAAGAACTATCTGGAGACAGGCGACTCCACCTACGTGACACGCCGCTATAACCTGACCCCCACGAAGAACTGGAACTATTCGTTGCAGGCTACCTACAGCGAGCCCCTCACGCGAAGGATGTTCCTGCAATTCAACTATCAATTCCGTTACCGCTACAACAAAAGCGACCGCTCGACCTACGACTTTTCGAGTAATAATCCGCTGATGGCCGGAACGATGTTAGGTCCCAACCAACCTGGTTCCATTTTCGAAGGATGGAACGAACTGTATGGCGGATGGGACAGTTATTTCAAGCAGCTGGGTCATCCGGTGGACTATTATGAGAGTGATTCGCTGAGCCGTTTCTCGGAATACAAGAACTATATCCATGACCTGCGCGTGACGCTGCGTATCATCCAACCCAAATACCAGTTGAGTGCAGGTGTACTCATTCAGCCGCAGCGCACCCATTTCGTGCAACGCTACTATGGACATGATGCAGATACCGTGCGCAACGTACTGAACATTGCGCCCACCATGAACTTCCGCTACCGGTGGAACCGACAAAAACAGCTGCGCGTGGAATACCGCGGCAGCAGCAGCCAGCCCTCAATGGGCGATCTGCTCGACATCACCGACGATTCGAACCCGCTGGATGTGACGAAGGGTAACCCGGGACTGAAGCCCTCGTTCACTCATCGTTTCAACCTGCGCTTCAATAACTTCATACAAAGTCATACGCGATTCATTAATGCCAATGCCTCGTGGAGTACCACGCGGAACTCCATATCCAACAAGGTGACCTACAATGCGCTGACGGGCGGACGTATCACACAGCCCGAGAATATCAACGGCAACTGGAACGCCTCGGCCGGCATTACCTATAACCAGTCGGTAGATTCTGCTGGTGTGTGGAATATTTCGACGGCCACCAATTACAGCTATAATCACTACGTGGCCTATGTGACGCTTGGGAGAAATGCCTCTTCGGAGCGCAACACCACCTACACCAGCAGTATTTCGGAACGATTGCAGTTGAGCATGCGTAAGGATTGGTTTGAAGTGACACTCGACGGTTCGTGCAGCTACAACCATACGCGTAACCTGTTGCAAGAGACGGGCAACCTTGACACCTGGCAGTTCAGTTATGGCGGTTCCCTGAACCTGTATGCGCCGTGGGGCATGAGTCTTTCGACTGATATGCACAACCAGAGTCGTCGGGGCTACAGCGATGCCACGCTGAACACCAACGAACTGATATGGAATGCACAACTCTCGCAGAGCTTCCTGAAGGGCAAACCGCTGACGGTGATGTTGCAGTTCTATGACATCCTGCATAAGATGAGCAATTTCTCGAGAACCATCAATGCGATGCGTCGCAGCGACACCTCTTATAATAGTATCAACTCGTATGCCATGCTGCACGTGGTGTACAGGCTGAATGTGTTTGGTTCTCGTGAGGCCCGTCGGGGAATGATGCGCGGTATGAACTTTGGCGGCTTTTCTGAAGGTCGGGATGGTTCAGGTGGCTTTGGCGGACGTGGTGGACGCGGTGGTCGTCGTGGTGGCGGAAGAGGACGATAACGATAACGTTAACCCTAACGCTAACTCCAACCCTCTTTGAGTATAGAGTAGTTAAGGTTAGGGTTAAGGTTAGCGTTATTTATAGTATTCCGCATACCATTCGGCGAAACGGCGGAGGCCTTCGCGGAGTGGGGTGTTGGGACGGAAACCGAAATCCTGTTCCAGCGGGGTGGTGTCGGCATAGGTGACGGGGACATCACCGGGCTGCATGGGGACGAGTTGCTTGTGGGCCTCGAAATCGTAATCGGCAGGAAGGACGCCGGCGAGGACCAGTTCTTCCTGTAGGATGGTAACGAAGTCGAGCAGGTTTTCGGGCGCACTGTTACCGATATTATAAACCTTGTAGGGCGGAATGGGGAGTCCGTCTTCACCCACTTTTTTTTCGGGGGCATGCTGCATGACGCGCTGGATGCCTTCCACAATATCATCGACATAGGTGAAATCACGCTTACAGTTGCCGTAGTTGAAAATCTGGATGGTCTTTCCTTCACGGAGTTTGTTGGTGAAACCAAAATAAGCCATGTCGGGACGGCCGGCAGGACCATATACGGTGAAGAAACGGAGACCTGTGGAGGGGATATTGTAGAGCTTGGAATAGGCATGCGCCAACAGTTCGTTGCTTTTTTTCGTGGCAGCATAGAGGCTGACGGGGTTATCCACCTTATCATCGGTGCTGTAGGGCACTTTCTTGTTGGAGCCGTAAACGCTGGAAGAAGAAGCGTAGATGAGGTGTTCAACCTCAACGTTAACGTGCGACCCACCCCGGCCCTCCCTGTTTAGGGAGGGAGTTTCATTGGCATGGCGGCATGCTTCGAGGATGTTGTAGAAACCGATGAGGTTACTCTCGATGTAGGCATCAGGGTTTGTGATGCTGTAGCGGACACCAGCCTGAGCGGCGAGGTTCACCACAATCTGCGGATGGTATTCGGCGAAGATGCGGTCGATGAGTGTACGGTCAGCGATGTTTCCGCGGATGAAGGTGAAGGGCTTTTGTCCGCGGTTTTCTTCGCCACACAGTGGCGAAATACATGACAAGGGGGCGGCGATTTCTTCGATTTCCTTTAGGCGGGCTTCTTTGAGGCGCACGTCGTAGTAGTCGTTCATTGAGTCGATGCCGACGATATGGATGTTACTGACTGTCTTTAGCAACTGCTTGGCGAGGTTGGATCCGATGAATCCGGCTACGCCAGTGAGGAAAACGGTTTTTCCTGTGAGGTCGATGTTGTATGGGAGCATATTTTTAACGATAACGATAACCTTAACGATAACGATGACGATAACGATGATGCACAGAGTGCGTTTCAAGATTCAGGATTACAAAATTTCATTTTGTGATTCTCGGCGGCGTCTCAGCAAATGAAGTGAACTTCTTTGCATTCGGCTTGCACGAGAATTCAAGATTCAAGTGGAATCTCCCTCCCTAAACAGGGAGGGTTGGGGTGGGTCTCCCCAAATGCGCTTGGCTTCTTCGTAGGTGTCGAGGGAGCCGATGTCGAAGCGGGTGCCGGGCATCTCGTAGGCGTGGAGGGTGGTGACTCCGGCCAGATAGTGGGCCAGGTTGCCGGGAGCATCACTGCCGCAACCGTGGTTGAGACAGTCGAGGATGAGCGGGAGGTCTTGCTTCAGATAGATATAAAAAGGCGGTACGGCCCAGTGACTCTTGGGATGTTCCGGCTTTTCTTCCATATTGAGCACTTTCCAGTCGGCATCTACCTCTATGACACCCGTGCGCTGGAGCTTGGCGATATCGGGCTGGTGGTGACACATGATGCAGGAGGTGCCTTTCGCCTTGGCAAAATCAATGAAGCCCTGGAAAGAGAAATCGAGGAGGTTGTCGGCAGCAGTGACCAAGAAGGACCCATCTTCGCCACACAGTGGCGAAATACTCTGAATGACTAGCAGGAGATCACGGACGGCACCAAGGCGCGTCTCGTTGGTTTCCGTTCCGTCATCGATGATGCGGAGAGGTTTGGTATAATGCTGTTCGGCGGCCCATTTCTGGAAAATGGGGGCGAACTTATGGTTGGTTACGATGATGTGTTCGGTGATATCGGGAATTCGGTCGATATCATCGAGCATGCGGCCCAGGATGGTGCTCTGTCCAATCTGGAGCAGAGGCTTGGGGAAGTTTTTGGTGAGTTCTCCCAAACGGGTGGCATAGCCTGCAGCAAGAATGACTGTTTTCATATTTTCAACGATAACGTTAACCTTAACGCTAACAATTTTTAGGGTTTTCTTATTTTATTAATCAGACCGTGAAGTTGGCGTTCAATCTCACTTAGCCTTTGGATTATTTGATTATAGGTGTCATTATCAATGTAAGCTATATTCTTTGCTATTAACAGTTGAGTTTCGACCTCAAAAGCAGAGCCAAGAGAGATATCAAGAAAATGGGCAAAATCATTGTCAGAAGGTCTCGCAGCCCCTTCAGCAATGTTAGACGCTATTGAAACAACAGCTCTTTGAAGTTGTCCGCACAGCCCCTTTTTCTCGAACCATGGCATACTGTCGGTTATCTTGTACAGGTAAGTGCTGAATTCAACTGCATCTTGCCAGACTTTATAGTCCCTGAAATTACGAGCATTCAATCTATTTTCGTCAGTCATAACGTTAACGTTAGCGTTAGGGTTATCGTTATTACGCGAATCGGGCACCATCATCGGGTTGTACCCAGTTGATTTGGAATGTACGTTCGTATTCGGGGAACTGGGCTAAGTAGCGAGTGGTGAGTTCGCGGGCAATGTTCTCTTTCTCGGCGGGATCGACGAGGGCGATGCAGGCACCCTTGAATCCGGCACCGGAGAAACGACCTCCGTATACACCCGGTAGGGTGCGCATGATGTCGTAAATGGCGATGAGTTCAGGACTGCCGCATTCGTAGTTATGGATGCTAGACTCACAACTGTCGAAACAGAGTTTGCCGAAGAGTTTGAGATTGCCCGTTTCCCATGCGGTGACACCCTGACGTACGCGACGGTATTCAGAATAGAAATGTTCGGCACGACGGGCAAAGCGCTGCGGCATGGCGATGCGTGTCTTGTCGAAGGTGGCCTTGGGGATATCGCGGAGAAAAGTCTTGTCGAAAGGTTTCAGGGGCTGGTCGGTATAGGCGAGCATGTTCCAGGCTGCCGTCTTACACTCGAATACGCGCAGGTTATAATCGCTGTTGACCAACGAACGGGTGAGTCCGCTGAAAAAGATGCCGATTTCGAAAGGCGGCATGTCGGGATGGCGACGGATGATGCGGTAATCGTTGGTGTCGCAATCGAGAAACAGCAGTCCGTCTTTTTGTCCGAGGGCGATACATGCCTGATCAAGGATACCGTTGTTAAGGCCGATATATTCCCGTTCAGCCTCCGAGGCAATCTTGATGACCTCCATGGGTTTCAGGGAGATGTTGTTTGCCTTGGCGAATGCCATCACGTAGGCAATGAGGACAGCCGCCGAACTGGAGAGTCCGCCGACGGGTAGGGAACCTTGGATGACGCCTTCGATACCATGGGTGAGTTCAAAACGTTTGCGCAACGCAAATTTTGCTCCGCGGGCATAGTCGCCCCAGTTGTGTTCACGAACCTGAGTAGGGCGGGTGATATCAAACTCAATATCCCCCTCAAAAGTGCGGGAGGAGAGTTTGACGATACCGTCTTCACGGACATTGAACCAGAGATCTACACCCTTGTTGATGGCGAAGCCCGTGACCAGGCCGTGTTGGTGATCGACGTGGGCGCCAAGGGGGCAGACACGGTAGGGGGAATAAATATGATGGGTGAAAGCCCCACCCTCGCCCTTCCTGCTTAGGGAGTGAGTTTCATTGCTCTTTTCCATATGGTTTGTATTTTATCAATATGTCGTTTCTTTCTATTATCAGCTTTCCACTTTTCTCAAGAGAAAAGTTCCAAAAGAGCCTCAACCTCACCAAGCCTCTCCTTCAAAGGAGAGGATGTAACCGCAACTGCTCGTTGCTCTTTCATTAAGGTACGCTCGGCCCATCAAAGGGCCGGCGTTGTTTATACTCCCTCCCTTCGGGAGGGATTGAGGGTGGGTTAATCTCTCCTAAACAGATCGCGGGTATATACCTTTTCCTCTACGTCGTCGAGGACTGGGTCGTAACGGTTGGCGATGATGGCATGAGACTGTGCCTTGAACTGGGCGAGGTCATTGATGACCTTGGAACCGAAGAAGGTCGCACCATCGGGGAGCGTCGGCTCGTAGATGATGACCGTCGCGCCCTTGGCCTTGATACGCTTCATCACTCCTTGAATACTGCTCTGACGGAAGTTGTCGGAGTTGGCCTTCATCGTCAGACGGTAGATACCGATAACTGGCGACCCACCTAAATCCTCCCTTAAGAGGGAGGACTTGTTTTTCTCCATAACAGGTGCATACTGGTTATTGGCACTATAGGCGTAGTAGCCGGCTTTCTTGAGAACCTGGTCGGCGATGAAATCCTTGCGGGTGCGGTTGCTTTCCACAATAGCAGTCATCATATTCTGCGGCACGTTCTGGTAGTTGGCCAGCAGCTGTTTGGTGTCTTTAGGCAGACAGTAGCCACCGTAACCGAAAGAAGGATTATTATAATGTGTGCCGATACGGGGATCGAGACCGATGCCCTGGATGATGGCCTTAGAATCGAGACCTTTTACTTCGGCATAGGTGTCAAGTTCGTTGAAATAGCTGACGCGCAGGGCGAGGTACGTATTGGCGAAGAGTTTTACGGCTTCCGCCTCTTTCATACCCATGAAAAGGCAAGGGATGCCTTTGGTTTCAGGTTTCAAGTTACAGGTTTCAGGTTTACTTGAAACTTGAATCTTGGAACTTGAAACACCCGCTTCAGCGGGTCCGATGGCGCCTTCTACGAGGAGGGAGGCGAAGGTATGGGCATATTCCTCGGCCTTGGGATTGCCGAAGGCATTGATGGCGGCATTCTCTTCGGTGAACTCCTGATTGTCAATAATCTTAGGATAGCCCACGATGATGCGACTCGGGTAGAGGTTGTCGTAAAGTGCCTTGCTCTCGCGCAGGAATTCCGGAGAGAAGAGCAGGTTGAACTTCTTGTCGCGTAACTCCGGGGTACTGGCGAACTTCAGGGCATAGCGTACATAGAGTGTACGACAATAGCCTACAGGGATGGTGCTCTTGATGACCATCACGGCATCGGGGTTGACCGAAAGTACCAGATCGATGACATCTTCGATGAGATGCGTATCGAAGAAATTCTTCACCGGGTCATAGTTGGTGGGAACGGCAATGACGACGAAGTCGGCATTTTGATAGGCTGCTTTTCCGTCGAGCGTTGCATAGAGAGACCCACCCCGACTCGGAGACCCACCCCGGCCCTCCCTTAAGAGGGAGGGAGATTTATCAGGAGCCTCCCCTACTAAGGGGAGGAGGGAGGGGTCTCCCAGATATTTCTCGATGTAGTCGTCTTGGATGGGAGACTTCCGGTTATTAATCATCTCCACTTTTTCGGGGATGACATCAACAGCCGTTACTTCATGATGCTGCGCCAACAAAGTGGCGATTGACAGGCCTACGTAGCCTGTACCTGCTACTGCTATCTTCATAATAAGTTATTTTACAATACTGGTGATAGGGTTACGGGCACCTTTCAAGTCGGTGAGGAAGGCTTTGGCAGAGCCGAACTTCAGGAACATATCCAGGCGGATAGGGATGTGGTTGGCATCGTCGGTGACATAGAAGCGAACGATTTCCCGATATTTGGCATCGCCCCGGTCGTATTCCATATAAGAGAGTTCGAGGCAACGGTATTTCTTACCATTGTCGGCCTTGATGGTGCTCTTGCCCCGATAGCGGAGCTGTGCCTTCTCGATGCTGTTACCATCGGCGATGGGGAACTTCACCACGTGTCCTTTCTTCCATCCCTCGGGATTGAAACTACGGGCACGGAGGAAGATGTTCATCATGTCGTAGCAGCACTCATTGAGCGTCTTCTTTTGGTATTCGTGCTTACCTTCGTGGTTTTGGCGGTGCTGCTGAAGATAAGTGTTGCCATTACCGTAGGTGTACCATACCTCATCGACGGTATAACGGCTTCCCTCGCGGGCACCCTTACGGAAATAGAGCGGTGCCAGTCCATCTGAAGAGTAGCAGAGCAAGGTGTCGCGAAGCACAAACATCTGGTCCACGTTCTTATTGCCACGGGTGGTCAGTGAAGCGCGGAAAGCATCCTGTCCCTTGTATTTGCTCTTTACCGTGTACATAGAAGCCGTTCCAGCTTTCACCCATACGAATTTCCAGTTGTAATACAGGTTATAACTCAGGAACTCACCATTGCCAAAAGCCGTATTGCGGAAGGTGCACTGTGCCTGTGCCTGAAAAGGCAAGAGTGAGAAAAGGCACAGTATAAAGAACGCTTTCAAGTGTCCTTTTGAGATCATTTTCTTATGTTTACAGTTGTTCATTGTTATCGTATATTTAATCGTTGATGTATCTATGACGTGAGGAGAACTTTAAAGTTTAACTCCCGTGACCCCCTGTATATACTCGATACCCTTTTGGCGGGCGCGTTCGGCATTGCGGTTTTTAATCGTCGCTTTCTTCTTCTCGTCCTTTTGTTTGATGAGTGCGCGTGGTTTCTGCCGGAGCAATGGCGTGCTCTTCGGGTTCCAAGAGAGCGTAACGTCCCATTTTTCCTTGCATTCTATCTCGCGGGGGTAATAATAAATCTCTTCCGGTTGCAGGTCCTCACCATAGTTGCCAGTATCCCATTTGCCATTGCCGTTCTTATCAACAAGCATCCGGAGATAGTAAGTGCCTGGTTTGATGTAGAAGAACTGTACGGCTCCATCCGTGGAAGTCGCCGTCTTTATCACGTTATCACCCTTATCGAGCAGATAGGCGATGATATTCTTCCCTGCCATTCCCTCGAATGTGAAAAGCAACGAACTGAAGGAATCGAGCGATTTCACCTTGAATCCCTGTTTGTATTTGTTGGAAGTCAGTCCGTAGATGTCAATGAACGCAGCAGAATCCACTTCCAGACTGTATTCCACTTCCGGTCGCCATTCGCCCAACAATTCATAGCTCCGCGGTGTGTTTTCCTTCGGTCGGAATTCAAATGGCGCCTCATACCATAGCGTGTCTATCTTGGAGAAAAGATGAATCATCGATGTGTCGGAGACTGCCAAGGGTGTCGTGAATGTCACGGAGATGTTCTGGTCGGGAGCCATTTCAGCGGGCGCCTCCCATTTCAATTCAAGATGTTTGACGGGCATGACGGAATCGACAGGCATTCCTTTCTTGGCCGCTTTTTCCTGTTTTTTCTTCCATTCCTTATGTTCGTCTGCCAGTTTCTTCATCCGTTTGGCATACGGTTCTTTGGAAAGTATTTCCAGCGTATCGTTTTTGAGCTGGAGAATGCCAAGTGTGTCCGTAGCATAATAAGTCATCTCCATCGACAGCGTATCCTGATTGACCAAAGTAGTGTCGCGCAGCCAATAGAAGATGGTATCCTTTTTTTCTGTGGGTTCGATGACAAAGGCGTCCTGTTCATTGAAATTCAAGCCTTTGATAGCGGGCAGTTCATCGTGTCCGTAACTGAAATACACGTCGAAGCGGTTGGCCTGTTTACGTTCGGTCTTCACCAGATACCGGTCGGTCAGTTGTTCATTGAAGGCTCTCAGTATAATGTCATCCGGCAGGAAGTGCGTATAATTGACAGGTGTGATACTGCGGATATGAAGGGAATCAGACCAGATGGTGTCCTGGCGGACGTCAGGTTTGAAGGAAGGTACGATGATGTCGTGGTTAAAGGCAATCTTTTCACTTTTCTGTGTAAAAGTATAGGTGCCGTCCATATCCTGCAAGGCAAAAACGTGGTAAGATCCTGGCGCGATGCCTTTGATAACAAAATGGCCGCGGCTGTCGGTACGGGAGACACGGAGCAGAGGCGTTTTGAGGAAAAGAGAATCTTTGTCGAACACAGAAGATGCAGCCGCCTGAAGGGAATCGGTTACGGGATGGAGTCCGACGAGGATGCCCTTGACGGGTTCCAGGTTCTCGGCTTCGAGCACATTACCCGAAACTTCAAGTGTATCGATTCTGTCCCCCGTGGAGAACGAGTAGGTATAGTTTCCCAATGGATTACCCTCGTTATTGTCGGAGATAGCATCCGAGAAGTCGATGGTGTAAGTGGTATTGGGTTTCAGAGAGTCCTTCAGCTCTATCAGGATGCGTTTGCCGCCCGCCTTGATTTCCGGTTGTTCCAGTTGGGGAGGGGAGACGATGACGTTATCATTGGCGTTATCAATCTTGACAAACTCATTGAAAAGAATCTTGATCTTATTAGAATTTACATTGATTCCCTTGTCTTCAGGCTCAGCCCCGATGACTTTAGGCGGCGTCTCATCAAACCAGCCACCATCGGGATTTCCCATCTTGGCACAGGAAGAGACAACGTTAACGATGACGATAACGAAGACTATAACGAGCCATAGACAAGAGGTGCGGATCTTCATGGTTTAATTCATCTTCAATAGTTGTTCAATGTATTGGCGGGAGTTGCTGAGGCGGGGCACCTTGTGCTGTCCGCCCAGTTTGCCGCTTTTCTTGAACCAGTCATTAAACAAATCCTTGCGACCCTTGATGATTTCCAGCCGTTGGAGGGTGATATCCTTATAGCGTTTGGCTTCATAGTCGGAGTTTATCTCCTGAAGCCGTTGGTCTAACAACGAAGCAAACTGCTGGAGGTCGGCCGGTTCGCGGGAGAATTCGATGAGCCATTGATGGCGGCACTGGGCCTTCCCGTTCATAAAGACCGGAGCGGCTGTATATTCAAGCACTTCGGCACCCGTCTCCTGACAGGCATATTGGAGTCCCTTCTCCGCATTGTCCACGATGAGTTCCTCGCCGAAGGCATTGATGAAATGCTTCGTGCGACCCGAGATGATGAACTTATAGGGATTCTTGGAGGTGAACCTCACCATATCACCTATCTCGTAACGCCAAAGACCGCAGGAGGTAGAGATAATCATGGCGTAGTTCTTTCCGAGTTCTATACCTTCGAGCGGTACGATGGTGGGATGGTCTGACGGTGAACCGTCGGGAGCGGAAGCATCTATTTCACGGAATTCATAAAACACATCATAGTCGAGCATCAGCAACATAGACGGGTCGCCGGGATCACTCTGAAGTCCGAAAAAGCCTTCCGAAGCATTATAGGTCTCCATATAATGCATGTTTGGAGAGGTGATCAGTTCCTGATACTGCTGACGATAAGGAGTGAAAGCCACGCCTCCGTGGAAGAATACCTCCAGGTTGGGCCACACCTCCTCAAGATGCTGCTTGCCGGAAATCTCCATGACCCGGGTCAGGACACTGAGCATCCAGGAAGGCACGCCCGAGATGCTTGTCACGTTCTTGTTCAGGCACTCATAAGCGATACGGTCGCGCTTGATCTCAAAATCGGAAAGCAAGGCCGTCTGTTTCTTGGGTACCCGGGCGAGGCTGGCCAAAGGATTCATGTTCTCGATGAGGATAGCCGAAAGGTCACCTACCAGCGAGTTGCGGAGATTGTAGTTGGGTGAGTGGCTTCCTCCGAGGATGAGGGAGCGTCCGTCAAAGAGCCGGCTCTTCGGGTTGTTACGCAGATAGATGGCCACGGAATCGAAGCCGCCGGCATAATGGATATTTTTCAGTCCCACCTGAGAGACCGGAATAAACTTCGACTTATCGTTTGTCGTACCGCTTGACTTGGCGTACCACTTGACCTGTCCCGGCCAGAGCACGTCATGTTCACCATGACGCATACGGTCGATATATCCTTTCAGTTCCTCGTATGTGTTGACCGGCACATGACGCGTAAAGTCCTCATATTCCTTGATATGAGAAAACATATATTTGCGGCCGTATTCCGTATCCTTGGCTTCGCTGATCAGATTCTCCAACACTTCTCGCTGGAGGACTGGTCCCTCGTTGATATGTCGCTCCAACTCCTTTTGTCTGGGTTGGAATGCTTTGCGTACAATTCCTGTTAGGCTCATCTCTTTACAGCGTATAATAGGGTACAAAGGTAAGGAGAAAGAAAGAGAAATGATAAGAAAAACGCTAATTTTTATGTTTTCTTATCACTCTTCCTCTGCAAAAGCGGCAGCCTCAGCTGCAGCGATGATGTCTTCGCGGCTTTGTTCCTTAGGGTTGGCGGTGATGTCATCAAGGGAATAATCATCCTCTTCGCCGTTCGACGGTGAATCACCCGGTGTCTCCTCAGGAACGGTGATTTCTTCCGTTTCAACAGGAGCGGAAGGGATGTCGAAGGCAGGCTCTTCCGTGCTGGGCGCCACGCTGACCGGTTCCTCTTCCATCTTGGTGCGGTCAGTCTTGGCAGCGAAGATGGCATCGATGAACTGCGGTTCCTTGCGCAAGCGCTGGAGTGTCAGTTTGGAAGCCAGCTGCTGGGCCTCTTTCTTGGAATACCCCTCTCCTTTCTCCCCTTTGACTCCTTCGAGTACCACCTCGTATTTAAACTTCGGAGAACCGTTCTCGTCCTTCTCCTGCGCGAGCAGGGCAAATTCAAGATTCACGCGGTTTTTCTGGCCCCATTCAATGAGTTTTGATTTGAAGTTCACCTCCTTGTAGGCCACTTTATCGATATTGATGACCTCTTTCAGGATTTTCTTCTCCATGAAACACATACAGGCATCATAGCCACGGTCGAGATAGATGGCTCCTACCAGTGCCTCGAACGCATTTCCTCCCATGTACGAATTGTGAGAAGAATTGCGACCATTGCTCAGGATGAGGTCGAGAACACCCATCTCCTTGGCCAGACGCCCCAGTGTCTCACGGCTTACCAGTTTGGAGCGCGTGTTGGTCAGGAACCCTTCACGTTTCCCGGGGAAGTGGCTGTAAACGATATGTCCGACAACGGCATCCAATACAGCATCACCCAGGAATTCCAGCCGTTCGTTGTTGACAGGCTTGCCTTTTTCCTTGCGGCCGATGCTCTTGTGCATCAGGGCCTGTTTGTAGTATTGGATGTTGCCAGGGTAAAAACCGATGATACGGCGGAGAGAATAATAAAGCTCCTTCTCCTTGCGGAAAGGGAGCTTTATATAATTAATGATGTCTTGAAAAAACATTATTCAGCGTATTTTTTAAATACTACGCAGGCATTATGGCCGCCGAAACCGAAGGTGTTGCTCAGGGCAGCACGTACCTCTCGCTTCTGTGCCTTGTTGAAGGTGAAGTTGAGGTTGTAGTCGATTTCCTCGTCCTTGTCATCTTCCTCATGGTTGATGGTCGGAGGAACGATATCGTTCTGAACGGCCAACACAGTTGCCATAGCCTCTACGGCACCGGCAGCACCCAGCAGGTGACCAGTCATACTCTTCGTAGAAGAAATGTTGAGTTTGAAGGCAGCCTCAACGAACACATCCTTAATGGCCTTGGCCTCAGAGATGTCACCCACATGCGTGGATGTACCGTGCACATTGATATAGTCGATATCCTCAGGTTTCAGTCCGGCATCCTCCAAGGCACTCTGCATCACGAGTTTTGCACCTAGGCCCTCAGGATGAGAAGCCGTGATATGATAAGCGTCGGCACTCATACCGGCACCCACCATCTCAGCATAGATTTTGGCACCACGAGCCTTGGCATGCTCCAGCTCCTCAAGAATCAGACAGCCGGAACCTTCACCCATGATGAAGCCGTCGCGGCTGGCACTGAAGGGTCGGCTGGCCTTTTCAGGTTCGTCATTGCGGGTAGAAAGGGCTTTCATGGCATTGAAACCGCCTACACCCACGGCGCAGACAGCAGCCTCGGCACCGCCGGCAACAATGGCATTGGCCTTACCCAAACGAATGAGGTTGAAGGCATCAGCCAACGCATTGCTGGAAGAAGCACAGGCAGAAGCCGTGATGTAGTTAGGGCCGTGGAAACCGTACATGATGGAAATCTGTCCGGCAGCGATGTCGGCAATCATCTTCGGGATGAAGAAAGGATTGAACTTAGGACCGTTCTCCTCGTTCTTGCCGTAGTACATCACCTCTTCCTCGAAAGTCTTGATACCGCCGATACCTACGCCATAGACAACGCCGATACGGTTTTTGTCCTCGGTTTCCAAATCCATGCCGCTGTCCTGTACGGCCTGCATGGCAGCAATGATGGCCAACTGAGTATAGCGGTCCATCTTGCGGGCTTCCTTGCGATCAATATATTCGCTGATGTCGAGCCCCTTCACTTCACAGGCGAACTGTGTCTTGAACTTAGAGGCATCGAAAAGGGTAATTGGTGCAGCACCGCTCTTACCTGCCAAAAGGTTCTCCCAAGTTTCCTTAGGGTTCAGACCTACGGGGGTTACGGCACCCATTCCAGTTACCACTACTCTTTTTAATTCCATATTTATTGGTTGTTGGTGTTGGGTGATGGGTGTTTGTCATTACTGAATAGGTGTTGAATCCTGGTTGAAATCAACCAACACCCAACACCTATCACCTATCACTAAAGTGTTTTATTTAGCGTTCTCCTCAATGTAAGAGATAGCGTCGCCAACAGTTGCAATAGTCTCTGCCTTATCGTCGGGGATTGAGATATTGAATTCCTTCTCGAACTCCATGATGAGTTCAACGGTATCGAGTGAATCAGCACCCAGATCGTTAGTGAAACTTGCTTCGGGCTTAACCTCAGCCTCGTCAACACCAAGTTTATCAACGATAATAGCCTTTACTTTGCTTTCAATTTCTGACATAATTCTTAAATTTAAAATGTTAATAATGTTTCCTAAAATCAAAATTCGGGTGCAAAGGAACAAACTTTTATTTAATTGTGCAAATATTTTTAAGAAAAAAGCATCTAAAGTTGCACACATACCCCCCAATTGTGCATAAAATTAGGTGTTTTTCAACATTTATTTCCTGAAAAAGGGCGCCAAAATCGTTTTTTCTTTATTCTAAGTTACATTTCATAACTGCCTCATCTTAGGAAAAAACACACAAAAATTTGGTATTTCACTTGAATTACATTATCTTTGCAGAAATAAAAGCGAATGAAATATGTCATTTACAGAAACTTGTAACCGAATTTTTAATCAAGCTATTGCTGATTATCATGTGAAGGATGATATTGATACCCCTATCAATAATCCTTATGAGCGTGAATCCATTGAGAACCGATTATATCTGAAATGCTGGATTGATACTGTTCAGTGGCATTTTGAGGATATCATACGTGACCCACATATCGACCCTATTGAGGCTTTGCAGTTGAAGCGCCGTATTGACCGTTCCAATCAGGACCGTACGGATCTGGTGGAACAGATTGACAGTTATTTCCGTCAGAAATATGCTGAAGTGAAAGTGTTGCCAGATGCCCGTATCAATACGGAGAGTCCTGCGTGGGCCGTGGACCGTCTGAGTATCCTCGCCTTGAAGATCTATCATATGAAGGAGCAGGCCGAGCGTGAGGATGCTACAGCTGAGCATCGTCAGAAATGTCAGGGCAAACTCCATGTGTTGTTAGAGCAGCAGGTGGATCTGAGTACGGCCATCGACCAGTTGCTGGAAGACATTGAGGCCGGGCGCAAATACATGAAGGTGTACCGCCAGATGAAGATGTATAACGATCCCGCCACGAATCCTGTATTGTACAAGAAAGATTAAGAAAAGAGACCCACCCCGGCCCTCCCTGTTTAGGGAGGGAGCTTGATTATGAAGACGGAGCATATACTGATTATACGATTCTCGGCTTTGGGAGATGTGGCGATGACCGTTCCGGTGGTTGCCGCTCTGGCTCAGCAGTATCCGGAAGTCCGTATCACGATGCTCAGTAGGGAGTTTGTACGTCCGCTCTTTGAAGGATTGGCACCGAATGTGAGTTTCATGGGTGCTGACCTGAAAAAGGAATACCACGGTGTGAAAGGTCTGAATGCCCTTTACCGACGGTTGACGGCCAAGAATTTCACAGCTATTGCCGACCTCCATGACGTATTACGTTCCAAGTATCTGCGTATGCGCTTCGATTTAGGGCGTTACAAAGTGGCTCATATCAATAAGCACCGTCAAGGCAAACGGCAGTTGGTGTCAGCCCGTAACAAGGTGCTCCAGCAGTTGCCTACCGCTTTTGAGAACTATGTCGAGGTTTTTGACAAGTTGGGATATCCTGTTCAGTTGGATTCGGGATTCAGATTGCCGGTTTTTTCTTTGCCCAATGACGGGGAAGCAGCCGGTGACAGTGTCGCCATCCAGGAAATAGAGACCTTGACTGATGGCGGGCCGCTGATTGGCATTGCTCCTTTCGCTGCTCATGAAGGGAAGATCTATCCGCTGAATCTGATGGAAAAGGTTATCGCTCAACTGGCAGACCGTCATCCTTCAGCCCGTTTGTTTTTCTTCGGTGGAGGCCAGAAAGAAATGGCTGTTTTCCAACAATGGGTGGAGAAGTATCCGCGGTGCGTTGTGGTTGGCGACCATTTACGTGGGTTAGATCGGGAACTGGCTTTGATGCAAAGGCTGAATGTCATGATCTCCATGGATTCAGCCAATATGCATTTAGCTTCATTGGTAGGACTGCCGGTAGTCAGTGTTTGGGGAGCCACGCATCCCTATGCCGGTTTCTACGGCTACGGGCAGCGTCCTGAGAATGCGGTCCAATTGGATCTGCCATGTCGTCCGTGCAGTATTTTTGGTAACAAGAAGTGTATGCGCGGTGACCTGGCCTGTCTGAAAAACATATCGCCCGAACAAATAATAAATAAGGTGGAGGCGGTGATATTCGGTTGACTATTGAGTGTTTAAGAGATATTGTGTTAAATTTTTAATCCAAGAAGCATGAAAAAGTATGTTTGCGATACCTGCGGCTGGGAGTATGATCCCGAAGTTGGTGACCCAGAGAACGGCATTGAGCCAGGAACCGCATTTGAAGACCTGCCCGATGATTTCGTCTGTCCGTTATGCGGCGTGGGCAAGGATGAGTTTTCGCCAGTAGAATAAAAGAATGGTCGTCAGCAGTGACGGCCATTCTTTATTACTATTCTTTATCGCCAAAGCTTAAAGAAAACTATTGCATACGTCTATCATCTCCGCAAAATCGTCGATAATCCATTCCGTATTCTCTTCTTCCATCTCCTTGCGGGATCCGTTACCGTAAGTCACGCCGACAGCTTTGACTCCGGCATTGTGGGCCATCTGAATATCATATTTTGTATCACCCACGACGATACATTCCTCGGGCTGGCGTCCGAAATCCTTTAATGTCTTCAGAACGGGACCGGGTCCAGGCTTGGCATCCTTGACGTCCTCTACACCTAATATATATTGAATGTATTCGCCTAACTGAAGGCCGCGTACATAGGCATCCAGTGTCTGATGGCTGCGGCTGGATGCGATGGTGAGTTCGATGCCTTTTTGATGAAGCTTCTTGATGGTCTCCGGCACATGCGGGAAAAGGGGGACGGCCCCCGGTTCGTTAAACTCGTCGAAAAGCCGGCGGTAGGTAGCTGCACAGAGGGCACCCTTCTCTTCATCCACTATGGTTTCTGAGTAGTCGGGATAAAGGTTGGTGAAGCACTGTGTGAGCGGCAGTCCGATCATGGCTGCACACTGACAATCAGTTCTTTCAGGCAGTCCCATTTCCTTGATGGTGGCCTGCATGGAACGAAGGATAATCTGTTGGGTATTACCTATTGTTCCGTCAAAATCGAATATAATGGTTTTCAGCATATTACATGGAAAACGCGTCCTGGCTCATCCAGACAGCGATGGTTTTCAGGCGGATGTAGTTCTCACTGAGATACATCAGACCTTTATACGCATTTTCGGTTCCCCAGGAGTTCTTGGCGATATAGTACCGCCGCCCTCTGGGCGAACGGGCAATACCGATGAGTTCCATACTGTGGTCATCGGTAGTCTTGCCTTCCTCAAAATCCTGCTGCCGTGCATTTTTCAGGGGTGTTCCATTGAGAATTGAACGTTCTGTTGCTCTTTCCAGACGGGCGATGCCCATTGGCCAGTTGAAACCGTCTTCAGAGATGTCTCCCTCCCAGCAGACAGGATGTCCTGTTTGCAAGGCATGGTCGATATGAGCCATCAGTGTGTCGGGATGCAGATTCAGGAACCGGTCTTGATAATAGTTGTCGGGCACTTCCAGGGCAAAGGTTTCTCCGTAAGGATGATGAGCAAAACTCGTCAGGGCCACATATTCATCAGGGCGGCACACCGAACGGGCAAATTCCTGTGGTGTGTATTCGGCTCCTAGGAGGAAAACATATTGGGGAAGGGGGCGCATCGCTTCGTCCATCATGTCTTTCATGTTCTTGAAAAGTTTGATGTGGCTTGCGTTGCGGTTATTGTCAACGGTCTTCTCCACTTTCCGAGCCAGCACTTTCATGTTGATATCCGGATGATAGGCATCCCAATGCGTAATGCCATATTGTTGGAGCAGGGAGAGCGTCATACCGGCCATTCCCCGTGTGGTGATGGCAGGCAACGACTGGATAGCCATTGATGCCGGGCGCTGGTTTCTGATAATCAGGCGGCGCAGGGCTTGGTCCATCAGATAATACCGTGAAAGAGAACCCGGGGAAAGATTTACCGAATCACCCATCATCAAGTGTTCGCTCTCAATAGTGGCCAGCATGGCATAGAGCCAGCAGAGATCACTCTTGCCTTGGTCCTTGACGGGTGTTGTCTTGATCAGAATCTCCGTCTGGGGTGTAGCAACGGTTCTTGTCGTTTCTTTCTTACAAGCCGTAAAAAGGAACAGTATGAAAAGAATAGGGAGATACTTTTTCATGTTGCAAAAGTACGAAAAATAATGAAGAGTGAAGCGTGAAGCGTGAAGAATTGAGCATGAAGCGTGAAGAATTTAGTATCATTTATCATTTATTTTGGTTTTTCTCTCATTTAATCGTACCTTTACGTCCTTTCAGGCCGTGAAGTTAGGCTGCACTCAGGAAAAATCAAAACAAGTTTTGGTTTTTCCGTTCATTTGCACTATCTTTACGGATTATCAATCCGTGAAGGTACTCACGTTCGACAAAAAAAATAATATTTATTTTGTTTTGTTCTCACTTAATCGTACCTTTGTCCCCATGAATTCGATAAAGGACTTTGAGATTATGGCTCCTGTGGGGTCTCGTGAATCCTTGGCGGCGGCTTTGCAGGCTGGTGCTGATTCGGTATATTTCGGTATCGGACAGCTGAATATGCGTTCACATTCGGCCAATCATTTCACCATTGATGACCTACGAGAGATTGCGGCTACTTGTAATGAACACGGGGTGAAGAGCTACCTTACCGTGAATACGATTATCTATGGTGAGGATATTCCGACCATGCACGAAATTTGTGATGCCGCTCATGAGGCTGGTATATCGGCGGTGATTGCCTCGGATGTGGCGGTGATGACCTATTGCCGCAGTATCGGACTGGAGGTTCATCTCTCCACGCAACTCAATATTTCGAATATTGAGGCTTTGAAGTTCTATGCGCAGTTTGCCGACGTGGTGGTACTGGCCCGTGAACTGAATATGGACCAGGTGGCTGAAATCTACCGTCAGGTGGTGGAACAGCAGGTAAAAGGTCCCCATGGCGACCTGATCCGTATTGAGATGTTTTGTCATGGAGCCTTGTGCATGGCAATTTCAGGTAAATGCTATATGAGCCTCGACAATACCGGTCGTTCGGCCAACCGCGGGGCTTGTATGCAGATCTGCCGTCGTTCGTATATCGTCACCGATGCCGAGACCGGCACCCAACTGGAGATTGACAACAAATACATCATGAGTCCCAAGGACCTGAAGACCGTGCGCTTTATCGACCGCATGATGAAGAGCGGGGTACGTGTCTTTAAGATAGAAGGTCGTGCCCGCGGCCCCGAATATGTCTATACGGTGGTGAAAACCTACAAGGAGGCCATTCAGAGTGTGCTCGACGGCACGTTTACCGAGGAGAAGAAAGACGAATGGGATCAGCAACTGGCCCGCGTCTTCAACCGCGGTTTTTGGGATGGCTATTACCAGGGGCAGGAGTTGGGCGAATGGAACAAGAACTACGGTTCCAACGCTACCGAACGGAAAGTCTATGTAGGCAAAGGCCGTAAGTATTTCTCCAAGATTGGTGTGGCCGAGTTCCAGATAGAGGCCGCCACGTTCAAACCCGGCGACAAACTCCTGATCACGGGTCCTACGACGGGTGTCATCTATGTGACGCCTACTGAAATCCACGGCAACAACGGTCCGATTCCCGAGGCCAAACAAGGAATGCGCGTCTCGATTGCCGTGCCCGAGAAAGTCAGGGAGAGTGATAAATTGTTTAAACTGGAAATTATAGATTGAGGGAAAGAGTCATGAAACTTCTGATTTCTCTTTGGTGGACCCAGAAGCGGCGTATGTTCCGTTGGATGGAAGTGTTTGTGGGCTGTTACTTCGCCTTCCTGTTCCTGGTTATCGGTGCAGCTATCTATCTGGAGATGGGCTCCCAACTTGAAGAATACAAAGAGGAGATAGCCATGGGTAGTGTGATGATTATCATTGCCGCCTCTTTGCTCATCAGCGACCTTTTCTTCAAGTTTATGTTCATGAACGACTCCGTGCTCATGGACGACTTCCTGAAAACCAAGCCCGTCAGGCAGCGTGACTGGAACCGCTTTATCCTGTTCTCCTGTTTTGCCAGCGAATGGAACCTGATGCTACCCTTCCTGATAGGTATCTTCGCCTTCTTCTTGATGTCGGTGGGTGAAGCCCTGGTGGCCATCGTGACGGCCTACGTGATGTCGGCCATGAACTCCATGCTGTTGGCAAATATCCGCAAGAGCAAAGGATGGGAGCTCAAGCTGCCCATGTTCCTGGCCCTCTTCTTCTATATCATCTTCGCCTTTGCGTATAGCATCAACATCCTGGGCTGGTCATCAACCTTGCTGATGACGGTATTTACCCTGATTACCCTTGTGGGTATCTATACCTTATATATATACTTCGCCCATCTGAAGCGCTACGATGAGCATCAGGCCCGTGCTTCCAAGGTTCGCCATCTGGGTGATATATCGCTGTTCTCCATGGAATATATCAGCGTGTTGCGTTCGAAGCGGCTGCGTCTTGGCGTACTTGTGCTACCCCTCTGTATGCTCCCCAATGCTTATAATCATACGTTAGAAGAGATGGGTTTTATGAACTACCTGATGTGTATCTTCGTCATCTGGGCACCCTCGCTGATGTTGGGACAATGGATTTTCGGTATTGAGGGCAATTATTTCCAGGGACTCATCACCAAGCCTGTCAGCATCCGTCAGATCCTGTTCAACAAATACTATTTCTATGCCTTGCTCTCCATGGCAGGCACATTGCTGTTGGTGCCCGGCATCTGGCTGGTTCACCTCAATCCATGGTTTGTGCTCTCGGGATTTGTCTTCGTGGCAGGTTTCTGCAACCTTGTGATGTTTCCCACCTGCCTCGTTTCTACACGCATAGACCTCTTCTCTTCGGCCTTTTTCAATTATCAGGGTGCCAACAAGGGAGTCAATCTTTATTCGCTGGTCATCTTGATTCCGATGGTGATGGTGGGTGTCTTAGGGGCATTCACGACTCCGCAGATTACGGCACTTGTGATATTTGTCCTGGGACTTTTAGGTTTTGCCGTTCACCGTTGGGTTATTGACCGTCTGGCGAAAGCTTTTATAAAACGCCGTTATCGGCGGCTTGAAGCGTATATGGAATAATTTAACGATAAAGATAACGTTAACCCTAACTGTAAACTTGAAACCTGAATCCTGAAACCTGAAACCATATAATATGGAACTGAAAATAGAACAACTGCAGAAGAAATACGGTGAGAACACCGTGCTGAACATTCCCGAGCTGACCATCCACTCCGGTGAGCTGGTGGGACTGGTAGGAAACAACGGAGCAGGAAAGACCACACTGCTCCGCCTGATGCTCGATGTCATCGAGGCTACGCAGGGCCGTGTGCTTTCGGGCGATCAGAACGTGGCCGCAAGTGAGGTGTGGAAGACCTATACCGGCTCATTTATCGACAAGCATTTCCTGATAGATTTCTACACGCCTGAGGAGTATTTCACCTTTATCGCCAAGATTTACGACATTGCCAAAGAGACGTTGCACCAACGTCTGGAAGAATATGCTCCGTTAATGAACGGCGAGATTCTCGGCACGCGTAAGTATCTGAAGGACTTCTCGGAAGGCAACCGCCAGAAAATAGGCATCATAGGTGCCATGATGATCAATCCCAAGGTGCTGCTGCTCGATGAACCCTTCAATTATCTCGACCCTTCCTCCCAGATCATTATTTCCAAACTCATTCAGAAGATGAATCAGGAACTGGGTACCACCGTCCTCATTTCCAGTCATAACCTGAACTTCATTGCCGATATCTCCACCCGCATTCTCTTGTTGGAGAAAGGCCAGTTGGCAAAGGACCTGCCCAACCACGATGGTTCTGCCACCTCAGAACTGAATGCTTACTTCACGCGGGAAGAGTAAGCGATAGCGGATATATAAATCATACTTTTTTCTTAAAAATCAGCATATTTGCGACAAGTAGAGCGGCTTTCCGCCTATTTGTCGTAAATACAGGCTGTTGTCGCAACAAACTCAACAGAAAGTTGGGCTTTTTTGATACAAATAGCAGTAATCCCCTCTATCTTTGCATTCAGAAAAGTAAACATAATATTAACAATAAAAAAACAATAGAATATGAAAAAGTTAGCAATGATTTTGATGAGCGTGTTCTGTATTCAGTCTGCAACGTTTGCCGATAATGACAGACTCATCCAGTTCTCACAGTTGCCCGTTGAAGCTCAACAGACCGTTAACAACCATTTCAACGGCAAGAAGGTTGCCTACACCATGGTGGATCCCGGCTTCGGGAGAACCTATGAGGTTGTGTTCGACGATGCCACCAAGATTGAGTTCCACAAAAATGGTCAGTGGAAAGAAGTGGACATGAACATGCAGGCCGTTCCCCAGGAATTTATTCCTGAAGCTATCCAGGCATACGTCAATACAAACTTTCCCGATGCATACATTTGCCATATTGACATCAAGAGAGGCAATAAGGAGGTAGAACTCTCCAACGGGCTTGAACTGAAATTCAATTCACGTGACCGTGTTGTGGAAATTGATGACTAATATAATACTTTGAAAAACAAATTGGAGCCGCAGCGGATAGATTCCCCTGCGGCTTTTTTATATATTACTAATGAAAGCAAAATAATTTGGTTTTCCGCCCATTTAGTCGTAACTTTACGTCCTTTCAGACCGTGAAGTTAGGCTGCACTCAGGAAAAACTCAAAACAAGTTTTGGTTTTTCCATTCGTTTGCACTAACTTTGCACACAAGAAAAAAGAAAGATATGACAATCAATGAACTGCAAGACGAAGTGATAGAGGAATTCTCTGACTTCGAAGACTGGATGGATAAATATCAGTTGCTTATTGATTTGGGCAACGAACTGGAACCGCTTGACGAAAAGTACAAGACGGAGAGCAACCTCATCGAAGGCTGCCAGAGTCGCGTGTGGGTTCAGGCAGACTATGAAGACGGGAAACTGGTGTTCAAGGCTGAGAGTGATGCGCTGATAGTGAAGGGTATCATCGCACTTCTTATCCGAGTGCTCAGCGGACATACACCCCAGGAGATTCTGGATTCAGAACTCTATTTCATCGATGCTATCGGACTGAAAGACCATCTCTCGCCCACACGTAGCAACGGATTGCTGGCAATGGTGAAGCAGATCAGGATGTATGCATTGGCGTTTAAAATGAAAGGATGAAAAACCGTAAGTTAAGAACCATAGAGATGAACCGCATCTCGGTAGAGGAATTCCGGGAGGCGGAGAAGATGCCATTGATAGTGGTTCTCGACGATGTGCGCTCGATGTATAACATCGGTTCTGTGTTCCGCACCTGTGATGCCTTCCGTGTGGAAGCTATCTATCTCTGTGGTATTACGGCCTGTCCGCCGCATCAGGAGATTCACAAGACAGCCCTTGGCGCCGAGGACAGTGTCCGCTGGCGTTATTTCAAGAAGGCCCAGGAAGCCGTGGAGCAATTGCATCAGGATGGTTATTTCGTATGGAGTGTGGAGCAGTGTGAAGGAAGTGTGAAAGCCCCAACTCCCCTTCAACTCCCCCGAGAGGGAGTGCAAGAAGCCTCCCCTCAGGGAGGTATGGAAGGGGTTGCCGTCATCCTCGGTAACGAAGTGAAGGGTGTCCATCAGGAAGTCATTGATATGAGCGATGGATGCTTGGAGATTCCGCAGTTCGGCACGAAACACTCGATGAACGTCAGTGTTACGGCAGGTATTGTCATCTGGGAGTTTGCCCGCCAATACATGTTCTGAAAATAAATGGAAATAGGGATTTCCCCCTTTTGTTTTAGGGAAAGACCTTTGCGGGAAAGTATGTTTTTCTGTTTCTTTGCACCAGATTTTTAATCTCCATGAATATGAAAAAGTACATTTTAATGGCATTGGTAGGTCTGGTGACCGTGATGCCGGCTTCGGCCCAAAGTTATCGCAACAGCCGTTATTACAACCGTAATACAGGACGTCTGGATTATAGTCAGCGCAATCATTCCCGTTATGGAAACTATGCTTCGAATCCTTTCTATGTGGGGTTCCGCGTAGGACCTTCGTTCTCTTCAGTCAGTTCGGATAATGATTTCCTAGATGGCAGTTCCACGAAGACCGGACTTAACGTGGGTGTAGCTGCGGGATTTGGTGTTTCACCTTACATCCCCTTGTTCTTTGAGTCAGGACTCTACTATACTGAGAAGGGTGGAAAGGGAAAGGATGACTTCAAGTTCTCGTTGAATTATCTGGAGGTTCCTTTCGTGCTGAAGTATATCCATAACTTCGACAGGAGTTTCTCTATCCAGCCTTTCTTTGGCGGCTACGTGGCTGCCGGCGTTGGTGGTAAGATCAAGGATTATTATTACCATGAGTCATACAGCGCCTTTGGTGATGACATGGATCAGTTCAAGCGTTTCGACGGCGGTCTTCGTATGGGTGTGGGTATCCAGTATGATTTGTTCTATGCTGATTTGACCTACGATTTGGGATTGTCGAACATCGGTCATGATGATTTCGATGATACGAAGAACTCCGCTTTGATGCTGAATGTAGGCATTAATTTTTGAGAAATTGGTATATTTTTAGGTTTTTGAGTAGTGTGTTTTGAAAAGAGAGGCGGGCTTCCATCAGTGGGAAGTCCGCCTCAGTTTATAAATGGTTGTGATTGTTAATGCTTATAACAGAGGGCTGCTCCGATGGCCGTGCAGAACTCGGCATATTCGGGAATTGTGATGCGTACGCCGTAGAGTTCTTCGAATGGTATCAGCACTTTGTGGCATTGCGGCAACAACGTAAGATTGCCGATGAAGACAATGTCCTTGATGCCCGTACCGATGCTTGCAAGGATGGCTGCGGAACCGATGGTCTGGAGCACCGTGCAGATAATGCCAAGCGCCATGTCTTCCTCAGAGGTATTGCTTTGGGCTTTGCCTAAGAGGGAAGCCGTTGCCGAAGGAGGAAGTCCGGGTAAAGGCATCTGGGTAATGTCACCGATGAGTAGGTTGACGTTTGACTCGTCACCTTTCTCTGCCAGATGAACCACATGTTTGATGTCGCTGGTCTTCAGCAGCATCCGAGAAAGACCTTGCAAGGTGCCGCCTCCCATAGCCAATCCGCAGATGTTATGGATGTCATCGCCCTGGCATTTCACGTAGGAAGTACCTGTGCCCATGCTTACCACAATCATCTTTTCGAGTTGTGTCTCGTAGCGTGCGCCCAGTCCGTTGCTTAGAAATTCATCGGCTTTGTCGGTGGGCAGTCCGTAGATTGGTTCATTGACATAGGCACTTCCCGCACCGGTGAGCATCACCTGCTTCACGTCGGAAAGTTCTATCTTGTTGTCATAGAGGAACTTTCCGAAGGCACCGTAGAGTGATGTCACAGGGTCGGTGGCTCTGATGCGCATAGGCGAGATGACCTTTCCGTCCTTCAGTCCAACAATCTTGGTGGTGCTGATGCCTACGTCAATACCAATAATCATGGAGTTAATCCTTCACGTATTCAGAGAAATCCGTCAGGTGCATGTCACCCTTGCGGGCCAGCGTGTCGTGCATGGCGAAGGCAGCGGTGAGGCAATGGCGCGTGTGACCGCCTTTACCCAGTTTCAGATAATCCCAGAGCAGCTGCTTGTAGTCGGGGTGTGCACAGTTCTCGATGATGGTCTGGGCACGCTGCATGGGACTCTTGCCGCGCAGGTCGGCAACACCCTGTTCGGTGACGATGACGTTCACATCGTGCTCCGAGCTGTCCTGATGGCTTACGAAGGGAACGATGGAGCTGATCACACCGCCCTTGGCTGTTGACGGACAGGTGAAGATGCTCAGGTAAGCGTTTCGGATGAAGTCGCCCGAACCGCCGATACCGTTCATCATCTTGGTTCCGCTGATATGCGTAGAGTTCACGTTTCCATAGAGGTCAGCCTCGATGGCCGTATTGATGGCGATGACGCCCAGTCGGCGGATAATCTCCGGTGAGTTGGATATCTCGCTCTGGCGCAAGGTGAGATGGTTCTTCATGTAGTCCATATTGTCGTACACCTGCATCAGACACTCGTTGGATACCGTCAGCGAGCATGCAGAGGCGTCTTTCACACGTCCGTTGAGCATCATCTCGATCACGGAGTTCTGGATTACCTCGGTGTAGATATTGAAATCGGGCACATGCTTGTCGGCTCCTAATGCGCCGAGGATGGCATTGGCAGTAGAGCCTACACCGCTCTGCAACGGCAGGAACTCTTTGGGAATGCGGCCTTTGTGCATCTCCTCAACGAGGAACTCAGCGGTGAGGTATCCAATCTTATCGGTAACGGGATCGCTGTCTTTGAAGGCGCGTGCCTCATCGGGGATGTTACACTCTACGACACCAGCCACCTTCTCCTTGGGAATCGAGACATAGGGTTTGCCGATGCGGTCGCCAACATGCTCAATGGGAATAGCCTTACGGTAGGGAGGATCCAGTGGCTCATAGACGTCGTGGATGAACTTGGCGTTGGGGTTGTGGAACGAGTTGAGCTCCAGAATCACCTTCTTGGCCAAACGGGCAGCCGTGGGAGAGATACCGCCGGCAGCAGTCAGGTAAACATGATAGTCGTCGCCTACTTCCTCGATGTCGCAGACCTCCAGGATAGCCCAGTCCACCTGGCCATAGAAACCATAGCGCAGTTCCTGTGCCATATGGCTCAGGTGTAGGTCGTTGTAAGGGATTTCTCCCAGATTCACGTGCTTGCGGAAATCGGGATTCGTCGTGTAAGGGGCACGATACTTGATGGCCTGTGCATTGGCAAGGTCGCCGTCGGTGCTCTGTCCTGTAGAGGCACCGGTGAAGATACCCACCTTGAACTCTCGTCCGGCTTCGTGTTCGGCCACTGCAATCTTGGCCAGTTCTTTGGTTACTGCCTTAGCCACACCGGCCGGTGTGAATCCGCTAAGGGCGATGTTCTCATTGTTCTTAATCATTGCGGCAGCCTCGGTGGCTGTCAGGATTGTGTAAGCCATGTCGTTGTATTTATAAATACTAAGTTTTGTTATTTTGGCCACAAAGTTACACATTTCCAATCAAAAATGAAAGTTTACGAATTAAAAATGTTACCTTTGCACTCAAAATTTAGTATTTCACTCAGAACAAAGAACTTAAAAGATATGGAACAGACACTTTTGATTTACAATACGTTGCACCGGCAGAAGGAGCGCTTCGAGCCGTTGCATGCTCCTCATGTAGGTATGTATGTTTGCGGACCGACCGTTTATGGCGATCCCCATCTGGGACATGCCCGTCCGGCCATCACGTTTGATATTCTTTTCCGCTATCTGAAACACCTCGGTTACAAGGTGCGCTACGTGCGCAACATCACCGATGTGGGCCATCTGGAGCATGATGCTGATGAGGGCGACGACAAGATAGAGAAGAAGGCACGGTTGGAGCAACTGGAGCCGATGGAGATAGCGCAGTATTATACCAACCGCTACCATCAGGCCATGGAGGCACTGAACGTGCTGCCACCGTCGATTGAGCCTCATGCCACTGGTCATATCATTGAGCAGCAACAGCTGGTGCAGCAGATTCTGGACAATGGTTTTGCCTATGAATCCAACGGCAGTATCTATTTTGACATCGAGAAATACAACGAGAAATACCAGTATGGCCGACTGAGCGGACGTTCGCTGGAGAACATCAAGGACGCCAGCCGCGACCTGAGCGGAGTGGGCGAGAAGAAGAACCAGGCCGACTTCGCCCTCTGGAAGAAAGCATCCGAAGAGCACATCATGCGCTGGCCATCGCCCTGGAGCGACGGTTTCCCCGGATGGCACTGTGAGTGCACGGCCATGGGACGCAAGTATCTGGGTGAGCATTTCGACATCCATGGCGGCGGCATGGACCTTGTCTTCCCCCACCATGAATGCGAGATTGCCCAAAGCGTGGCTTCGCAGGGCGACGACATGGTGAAATACTGGATGCACAACAACATGATTACCATCAACGGACAGAAGATGGGCAAGTCGCTGGGTAACTTCATCACGTTGGAAGAGTTCTTTACGGGTTCCAACAAGAATCTTGACCAGGCCTATGGTCCCATGACTATCCGCTTCTTCATCCTCTCGGCCCACTATCGCAGCACGGTTGACTTCTCGAACGACGCGCTGAAGGCTGCCGAGAAAGGATTGGAGCGCCTACTTGACGGTATTACCAATCTCGACCGCATTCAGACTGCAGACCAATGTGATCCTCAGACGGAAAAGGTGGTGAAAGAACTTCGCCAGAAGTGTTACGATGCCATGAACGACGATTTTCAGACGCAGATAGTTATTAGCCATCTGTTCGAGGCTTGCCACACCATCAATAACCTTGTGGACCATAAGGGTAGCATTTGTGCCGATTGTCTGAAGGAACTCAAGGAGGTGATGCATCTCTTTGCCTTCGATCTGTTGGGACTCAGAAGTTCCATGTTCCAGGTTTCAGGTTCCAAGTCAGAAGCCCGTGAAGAAGCCTTCGGAAAGGTTGTTGACATGGTGCTTGACCTGCGTGCGAAGGCAAAAGCTGCCAAAGACTGGGCCACCAGCGACCAGATCCGTGATGCGCTTGCCGCTGCCGGTTTTGAAGTGAAGGATACCAAGGACGGTGCCACTTGGAAGTTGAACAAATAAGGAAGAGATGAAATATGCACTTGTAACGGGTGGTTCCCGTGGACTGGGCAGGGCCGTCTGTCTGAAACTGGCAGCACAAGGCTGGCCGGTGGTCATCAACTACCAAAGCAATGCTGCGGCTGCTGAAGAGACGAAGCGTCTTATTGAGGAACAAGGCGGACAGGCCGAACTCCTGCGTTTTGACGTGAGCAAGAAAGAAGAAGTGGAAGCCGCCCTCGACCAGTGGGAGGCCTCACATGAGGCTGACTACATCGCCGTATTGGTGAACAATGCTGGTATCCGTCGCGATAACGTGATGTTCATGATGGGCGATGAGGAATGGCATTCGGTGCTCGACACCTCGCTCAACGGTTTCTTCTATATCACCCGCCGGCTGCTGAAACATATGATGCCGCGCCGCCGTGGCGGACGCATTGTCAATATGGCTTCGCTTTCCGGGCTGAAAGGCATGGCTGGACAGACTAACTATAGTGCGGCAAAGGCTGCATTGATAGGTGCCACGAAAGCCTTGGCGCAGGAAGTGGCTGCCCGTGGTGTGACGGTGAATGCCGTGGCTCCAGGATTCATTGATACCGATATGACCAAGGACCTGCCACAGGAAGAACTGAAGCAGTTGATTCCCGTAGGCCGTTTTGGTCGTCCTGAGGAAGTGGCTGCCGCCGTGGCCTTCCTTGTCTCCGAAGATGCTGCCTATATCACGGGTGAGGTTATCAGCGTGAATGGCGGTCTATATACTTAATGTTTAACCCTTAATACCTTTTGAATAATGAAAAAGAATGTTTTATGGATGACAATCCTGATGGCTGTCTTGACGGTGAATACCATGGCTCAGACCATCAAGAAAGACAGCCTGTCGAAGATTCCGCTTGGATCGCGGGTGGACTTTCGGATGGACTTCTCGAATGCTACGATTCATGACCGTACAGAGACAGAGTTTGCCAAATATGAAAAAGACTGGGAGATTGACAAACCTTCTATCGTGGAGAAGTTCCGTTCATCGGCCAATCTTGTTCTTGACAAAGAACTGAAATTCGGTGATTATCCAGATGCCGACTATCAGATTGTGATTACTGTAAAAAGTATTACAACAAATGGCTTTATGACCTGCGATGCGTTGTTGAAAAACAAACAAGGAACCGTATTCTTCAATGTTGAAAATCTGAAGGGGAATAGTGATTCTTTCTTTACACCCGGTACCAAACTTGCCCGCATCAAGATATGGGCTGCACTGACAGGTGGAGCCTTGGGCAAGATGATGAAATCACGGCTGTGATCAGATGAAACATTTCAAATCCATAGTACTTTGGATGGCCGCACTATTGGTTATAGGTGCTGCCTTAATCTGTTTTGAGGACGATATGCTATGGAAGATACAGCAGTACAACCTTTTCCTTTATTCCTCGCTGTTCTTCAAGCAGATGATGGTTGTTCCGGGGGGAATGCTGTCGTATCTGGGCGCATTCTTCACCCAGTATTTCTTCCATCCCTGGGTGGGAGTCGTGCTGCTGTGCTGCTGGTGGCTGCTGTTGCTATGGCTCACCAAGCGCACGTTCTGCATCCCCGATAAATGGTGCGTTGTACCGCTGATTCCCGTGGCTATCCTGCTGATAGCCAACATGGATTTGGGCTACTGGGTTTACCTTATGCGACTGCGCGGCTATTTCTTCGTGCCAACCATCGGAACCACCATTGGCGTGGCGCTGCTATGGGTTTTCCGCTCGCTGCCCCGGAAGTTATGGGTGCGCGCTGCCTTTGTCGTGCTGACCGTCGTGGCAGGCTATCCGCTGATGGGCGTCTATGCCCTTGTGGCAGCATTGCTGATGGCCGTTTGGTCATGGCGGCTGCAAAAGAACCACATGCAGAACGCCCTGCTGACGGGCATCACCCTGCTGGCCCTAGTGGCCATACCCCTAATCTGCTATCGCTACGTATATCATGAGACCAGTCTTGACAGCGTCTGGATGGCGGGAATGCCAGGTTTCTTCGTTTCCGAGACGTACCCCGTCTTCAAGGTTCCCTATTATCTGCTGGCAGTCTGCTATCTGGTCTTTGTAGTGCTGTCTCGCGACATTTATCCCGAGCAGAAGGAACAGCCGGTGCTCCAGCCTGCCAGCACCAACAAAAAGGACAAGAAGAAAAACGGCAGTAAGAAAGAATCTGCCCCCAAACGTGACTGGCGCCCCGCCTTGCAATGGGCCGGACAGGGCGTGCTGCTATGCGCCCTTGCTGCCGCCGTATGGCATTTCTGGTATAAGGACGAGAACTTCCACCACGAACTGCGCATGCAGCGCTGCATCGAGCAGACCGACTGGGAAGGCACGCTGGCCGAGGGGGAAAAGGTGAACAGCGAACCCACGCGCGCCATCGTCATGATGAACAACATGGCCCTGAGCCGTCTGGGTCGTCAGTGCGACGAGATGTACAACTTCCGCAAGGGTTCGAAGAAAAGCAATACGCCTCTGCCCGTCTATATGTATAACACGACCGGACGGCTGATTTACTACCATTACGGCATGCTGAACGAGTGCCACCGCATGTGTCTGGAACAGGGCGTGGAGCACGGCTGGAGCGTGGAACTGCTGCAGTACATGGCCCGCTGCTCCATGCTGGGCGGAGAGACCAAGGCAGCGCAGAAATACCTGAGACTGCTGCGCCAGACGCAGTACTATGGCGAGTGGGCCGACCACATGGAACAGCTGCTTGCCAACCGCAAGTTGATGGCCGAAGACCGTGAGACGGGTCCTGTCACCCACATGCTGCATTACCAGAACAACAAGGGAGCCGACAACGGCTATGTGGAGCAATACCTGATGCAGCAGCTGTCGGCCAACGACTCCGACGACCCCTATTTCCAGGAGCAGGCTGTGCTGGGAGCCATGTGGATGAGAAATCCCGACGATTTCTGGCAGCGTTTCATGCACTATATGGAACTGTGCCCGCAGAAGATTCCGCGCATTATCCAGGAGGCAGCCTGGCTGTTTGGCAACATGCAGGAGAGAGAAATCATCTTCAGCCTGCCCATCGACAAGAGCGTGAAGGACAACTACGACGCTTTCTTGCAGACATGGGGGAAATACGAGGGCCAGGATGCCCGCGTGCTCCGTGGCGCACTCTATTCCCGCTTTGGCAACACCTACTTCTTCGAATATTACTTCCTCAAAGACATTACCTATTTCTGATTTATGAAGAATCTGTTCCAAATCATAGCCGTCGCACTGTTGCTTACCGCTTGCGGCAACAAACTGCCGTCGACGTTCAGCGATTCAAAGTCGCTCCCGCAAATATATCCTGACTACACCGGGGTGACCATCCCGGTGAACATGGCGCCGCTGACGTTCGAGATGGAAAAACCCGCCGAGGAGATGGCCGCCAGCTTCACCTTCGGCAATCAGCAGATCGTTTGCAGCGGAACCAAGATACAGCCCGATGCCGGCGACTGGAGAGAACTCGCTGAGGCTGCACGGGGGAAGGCCGTCAAGGTGGAGGTCTATGCCCGCAATCAGGGACAGTGGACGCGCTACAAGCCTTTCGACATCATTGTGTCGCCCGATTCCATCGACCCCTACATCAGCTACCGACTGATTGCCCCCTCTTACGTCACCTACGAGGACCTCACCATCAGCCAGCGCTGTCTGGAAGACTACGATGAGAGCGTGGTCTACGACAATATGCTATGCACCGAAGGTCCGGCGGGCCAGTGCATCAACTGCCACAACTACCAGCAGTACAGCCCCGACAGGATGCAGTTCCATGCCCGCGAGAACCTGGGCGGAACGGTTATCGCCTACGATGGCAAGGTGCGCAAGATAAACATGAAGAACGACAACCTGCTCTCGGCCGGCGTGTATCCCGCATGGCATCCCTGGCTGAAGCTCATCGTCTATTCCACCGACAAGACGCAGCAGACTTTCCATACCGTCAATCCAAACAAAATCGAGGTGTACGACACGAAGAGCGACCTGATTGCCTTCGATGTGGAGAAGAACGAGGTGACCAACATCGAGAACGACCCGAACGAACTCGAAGTGTTCCCCTTCTGGGCACCCGACGGAAAGACGCTCTACTACTGCAGCGCCCACTTCGAGTATCAGGACACCATCGACCCGGGCGTGGAATTCATGCAGCGGGCAGAACAGGTGAAATACAACCTCTATAAGAAGAGTTTCAACCCTGAGACCCTGCAGTTCGGTCCGCGCGAAATAGTGTTCGACGCATCGGCCATGGACAAGAGTGCCACTTTCCCGCGCATCTCGCCCGACGGCCGCTACCTGATGTTCACGCTGGCCGAATATGGCGTGTTCCATATCTGGCACCACGATGCCGACCTCTGGCTGATGGACTTGAATACGCGCGAGGCCCGCGCAATGGCCGAGCTTAATTCGCCCGACACCGAGAGCTACCACTCTTGGTCGAGCAACGGCCGTTGGGTGGTGTTCAGCAGCCGTCGCTACGACGGCAACTTCACACGCCCCTTCTTTGCGCATGTCGATAAATCAGGGAAATGCACCAAGCCTTTCGAACTGCCGTGTGCCGATCCCGACTATCACCGTCAGTTCCTCAGAAGCTATAATATTCCGGAATTCATGAAGGGGCCGGTCACCATTCCGCCTCACGAGTTTGCCGGTGTGTTTAAAGGAAATGGCGACCCCGTTACATATGTTCCGCAACTGAGGAAGTAATCTTGGGTAAGTTTGCTTCCGCCCAATGGAAACTTTGCTTCCACTCAATGGAAAGAATGTTTCCGCTCATCAGATGGAATGCAAGTATCTATTAGTGGTGGAGCTGATGATAAAACACCCTTATCATTGCGGGCTGCGCTTTATTAACAATTATTCACGGTGCCGATTTGGGAGATTGCCGAAGTCGGCTCTTTTGTATTTTGAAAAATTACACCTTATTTATTGCGATTTCTCATTATTAATTCGTACCTTTGCAGGCAAATTTTATCTTTATGGCCGTGCAATATCGGCTGTGGCAGGTAAATAGAAGTGTTTGATGTCCTTAAACGACTGTAAAATATTGTCTTTGCAAAATAAAGGGCATATTCAAGAAATGGATGAAATAAACCGACTTGCATCTTGTGCGAGCCGCGCCGTAGGCTTACCTAAAACGCAAAGGCACTGGTTTATCGCTTTCGTAGGAAACAATCAGGAAAAGTCGGTTTCCCGCCGGTTGGAAGGTATGGGATATGAAGTGTATCTTCCTGTACAAGAGGTGGTTAGTGTGTGGAAGGACGGACGCAGAAAACTTCGTGAGCGTATTGTGTTGCCCAACCTTCTGTTCGTTCGTCTTACGGAGCTTGAGCGCAAGGAGGTGGTGGCATTTCCCTTCGTTAAACGGTTTATGGTGGACCGTGCAGGTCAGACTGATGCCTATAACCGTCATCCGCTGGCGGTGATTCCCGATGAGCAGATGGAACGCTTCAAGTTTATGCTCGGGCAGAATGAGATGGAGATCTTCATGGAACCGCTGACGCTGAAGATCGGTGATGCGGTACGTATCATCCGTGGAAGTCTTGTAGGGTTGGAAGGCCATGTGTATCAGGGCAATGCCGGCAAGTCGTGCGTGGCCGTGAAACTGGATTTCCTCGGTTGTGCCATAGCAGAAGTTGCCCTTTCAGATATTGAATTGATACAGCAATCATAAAAGATTAATCATATAAACATCAACAATGAGAAGAGTTGTTATTACTGGAATGGGCATTTGGTCGTGCCTCGGAACGAATCTGGAGGAGGTGCGTCATTCCCTTTATTATGGTATTTCGGGGATAGGTGTTGACCAGGACAGAATAGACTATGGTTTCCGTTCCGGACTGACTGGTATCGTGAAGCGTCCTCAACTGAAGGGCTTGCTCGACCGTCGTACCCGCATGGGGCTTTCGGAAGAGGCCGAATATGCCTTCATGGCAAGCAAGGAGGCCTTTCAAATGGCAGGAATCGATGATGATTACCTGCTGGCTCATGAGGTAGGCGTGATTTTCGGTAACGATTCATCGGCTAAAGCTATTGTGGAGTCGGCCAATATCATGGATGAGAAGCACGATTCTGCCATGATAGGTTCCGGATTGATTTTCCAGGGTATGAACTCCACGGTGAACATGAACATGAATACGATATTCCATCTTCGCGGTGTGAACTTCTCCGTCAGTTCAGCCTGTGCCAGCGGCTCCCATGCTATAGGACTAGCTTATCTGCTGATCAAGCAGGGACTGCAGGATGTCGTATTATGCGGCGGTGCCCAGGAGGTGAATAAGTATGCCATGTCATCGTTTGATGCCCTGAATGCCTTTTCGGTGCGGATGGACGAGCCGACGAAGGCAAGTAGGCCTTTCGACCGTGACCGCGACGGACTGATACCCAGCGGCGGTGCTGCCGGACTTGTCCTGGAAGAATATGAACATGCCATGAAGCGCGGTGCCACAATCCTGGCAGAGGTTTGCGGCTATGGTTTCTCCAGCAATGGCGGTGGTATCAGTCAGCCCAGCGATGAAGGAAGCGTGATAGCGATGACCCGTGCGATGAGCGATGCCGGTGTGGCACCGGATGATATCGACTATATCAATGCCCATGCTACTTCCACCCACCAGGGCGACATGTTTGAGGCTATGGCACTGAGCCGTCTGTTTAGTGGCAAGCACGCTTTGATCAGTTCTACGAAGAGCATGACCGGCCATGAATGTTGGATGGCGGGAGCCAGTGAGGTGGTGTATAGTACCCTGATGATGCAACATCATTTTGTAGCTCCTAACATCAACTTTGAGAATCCCGACGAATATTCGGAACCGCTAAATATCGCGGCAAAGACCGTGGAGACGGAGATCAAGACCGTGTTGAGCAACTCATTTGGCTTTGGCGGCACCAATTCTGCACTAATTCTAAAGAACATTGAGCGGTAATAAGAAACATGAAGGCATCACCTATGGTAATGCCTGGATGCACAAGACGCTGATCAAGCTGCTGAAGGTAGTGGACATTAGGGTGTTCTATGTCTTCATGTATATCTTTGTGATTCCGTTCACTTTGGTGTTCAGCAAAGGTTCTCGGCTGACTTATCAGTATTTCCGCCGGCGTAAGGGCTACGGACTCTTGAAATCTCTTTGGTCCACCTATCGTAATCACTGTATTTTCGGAGAGACGGTAATAGACAAATTTGCGATGTATGCCGGCCACAAATTCAAAGTGGCATTCAAGGACGAGGACAGATACAGAGCGATGACGGAAGGCCCGGATGCTTTTCTGCAACTCAGTGCACATATCGGATGCAGTGAAATCCTGGGTTATTCGTATCATGTGAGCAAGCCCTGCAATGTGCTGGTCTTCGGAGGCGAAAAGCAGTCGTTGATGGGTTACCGCAGTTCGTCGTTCAGCGAAATGAACGTGAATATGATTCCCGTTGGCGTGGAGAACACCCACAGCGAAGAGATTGTGGAGGCTTTCGATCGCGGAGAAATTGTGATAGCCTTTGCCGACCGTCTAATGAATCCCAAGAAGGTGATAACTTCCACTATTCACGGATTCGGGGTCCGTCTTGCTAAAGGCCCCTTCTCGATGGCGGTAACCCGTGGTATAGACGTTGTCGTGGTCAATGCGATGAAGGAAAAAGACGGTTCCTATAGTGCCTTCTTCACGCCACTGACATATGACAAGACGCTTCCTGCCAGTCAGCAGCGCCAGCAATTGGCAGATGCCTATACGGCAGAAATAGAAAGACTTCTGGAGATGTATCCTCTGCAGTGGTTCAATTATTTTGATCTTTGGACAGACAACGATTAGTGGTAACATATTTAAACATATTGAAATAGAAGAAATGGACCTGTCACCTTCGTTAAAAGAAAAATATACTCAAGAAAAGATAAGCGCTCGGGATGCCCAGCGTATGGCTGAGTTTATAGCATGGGGCCCCGTCGTGTTTCAGGCTTCCCGGCTGATGCTGAAGTTCGGTATCCTCGACCTGCTGCGCGATTCGGACGATGGACTGACGCGTGAGGAGATAGTGGAGAAGACGGGACTCTCCGACTATGCCGTGAAATGCCTGACCGAGGCGGCGCTTTGCATCGGTACGATTCTGGTGAATACAGAGACCGACCGTTTTACGATTTCCAAGGTAGGATGGTTTTTGCTGAACGACCCTGCCACACGCATCAATATAGACTTCAATCACGATGTGAACTACGAAGGATGGTTCCGGCTGGAAGAGTCGTTGTTGAATGGCAAGCCCGAGGGACTGAAGCATTTCGGTGACTGGCCTACGATTTATGAGGGACTGTCGAGTCTGCCCGACCAGGTGAAGAAAAGTTGGTTCGGCTTCGACCATTTCTACAGCGATTCGTCGTTCCCCCAGGCCCTCGAGATTATCTTCAACGAGCATCATGTGAAGTCGCTCTACGATGTTGGCGGCAATACCGGTAAATGGGCGCTTCAGTGCGTAGGCTTCGACTCTGACGTGGAAGTGACGGTGCTCGACCTGCCGCAGCAAATCCAGATGATGAAGGAGAATGTGGAAGGGAAACTCGGTGCCGAGCGCATCAAGGGAATAGGTGTCAACCTGCTCGATGAGGCTTCAAAAATCCCCGCCAGAGAGGGTGGTCTCGATGCCATCTGGATGAGTCAGTTCCTGGATTGTTTCAGCATGGAACAGATTATCGGCATCCTGAAGCGGGCCAAGGAAATCATGACGCAGCAAACCCGGATATATATCATGGAGACCCTGTGGGACCGACAGCGATTCGAGCCTGCGGCATTCTGCCTGACCATGACGAGCCTTTATTTCACCGCCATGGCCAACGGTAATTCGAAAATGTATAACACTGAGGACATGGAATACTGTGTCAGGGATGCCGGTCTGGAGATAGAGCAGATTCACGACCATTTGGGACAGGGGCATTCTATCATAGTCTGTAAACTGAAAAACTGACACCACAAAAATGGCTGACAAGGAATGGGCTGGAACCACTTTCGGTAACAGGTGGATGCATAAATGGCTAATCCGCTTGACGGGGTGGATGGATGTAAGGATATTATATGCCTTCACATCCCTTTTCATCGTTCCTACCACGATGCTCGTCAATAAAAGCTCGAAAATCATCTATAGCTATTTCCGCGAGCGTCACGGATATGGCGTCTGGCGGGCCGCATGGAGCACGTATGTCAACCATTGCCTCTTTAGTCAGGTCGTCATCGACCGTTTTGCCATGTATGCAGGGAAGAAGTTCCATATCGAGACCGAAGGTTATGACAATTTCCTGCAGTTGGCCCGGCAGAAAGAAGGATTCATTCAGCTCAGTTCGCATATCGGTAACTATGAGATTGCCGGCTATACCCTGGTGGCTGAGGAAAAGCCTTTTAATGCACTGGTGTTTTTCGGTGAGAAAGAGACGGTCATGGAGAGCCGGAAGCATATGTTTGCCGGCACCAATATCAAGATGATTCCCGTCAGTGAAGACATGAGTCATCTGTTTGCCATCAATCAGGTGCTCGACAATGGCGAGACGCTGAGCATGCCGGCCGACCGCATCTTCGGTTCGCAGAAGTCCGTCTCGGTTTCTTTCCTTGGTGCCCCCGCCGAATTTCCACTGGGACCGTTTATCGTGGCCACCATGCGCGGACTTGATGCCCTGGCGGTGAACGTCATGAAGACTTCATCGAAGGGATACAAAATATACGTGACTCCGCTCAGCTACAATAAAGAAGCGCCGCGAAAACAGCAAATCGCTGAATTGGTACAGTCGTATGTCCAGGAACTGGAAAGAATGTTGAAGATTTATCCCGCACAGTGGTATAACTTCTTCGACTTCTGGAAATAATTCCAATAGCAGCACATCAAACAAAAACATTCATATTAATTAAGGTATTTATCATTATGACAAGAACAGAAATTGAAGAGAAAGTAAGGAATTTTCTTATTGAAGATCTCGAGATTGAAGAGGAAAACATCTTCCCCGATGCCCGTCTGAAGGAAGATATGGGTATCGACAGCCTTGACTATGTAGATATCGTTGTTATCGTGGAAAAGAATTTTGGTTTCAAGATTGTTCCACAGGAGATGGCCTCTGTCAAGACGCTTTCCCAGTTCTACGACTATATCCAGTCAAAAGTAGGATAAAAAGACAGCCATGCAATTCCAGGATGTTCCCATAACCCAGCTGATTCCCCAGCGCCCGCCATTTGTCATGGTTGACAGGATTGTCAGCTGTGATGTCACAGATGCTGTTGCCGAATTTACGGTTCGCGAAGATAACATCTTCCTCGACGACATGCTTTTATCTCCGGCCGGCATCATCGAAAACATGGCACAGTCGTGTGCTGCCCGTATGGGATGTATCAGTATGATGGGCAACGAGTCCATAAAGATAGGTTATATCGGCGACATCCGTAATTGTATCGTCAACCGCCAGCCCCGCCAGGGTGAAGTCCTCACCACCTATGTTCATGTCGTGGAAGAGGTCTTCAACCTGACGCTAGCCGAAGTGAAAACCATGTGCGGCGACGAGGTCATTGCCACGGCCCGCATGAAAATTGCACTTACCGACTGATGTCTGTTCCCTTGCTCCAGTCCTCATTGCGCTTTCGTATCCGCTTCAGCGAGATAGATGCCATGCGGGTGGTTTGGCATGGAGCCTATGCCAAGTATTTCGAAGATGCCCGCGAAGCCTTCGGACGCGATTATGGTCTGGACTATTTGATGATCGAACAGAATGGTTTCTATGCCCCCATCGTGGATTTGTCGTTTCAGTACCGACAGCCCTTGAAATATGGTATGGAGCCCGAGATTGTCATTACCTATCGCCCCGTGGAGGCAGCAAAAATAGTCTTCGACTACGAGATTCGCGGTACCGACGGGGAGGGTGTGTTTGTCACAGGCCATTCCATTCAGGTTTTTATGGATACCCAGTACCAGCTGGTATGGGAGAATCCTGATTTCTATGAGGAATGGAAGCGCAGGTGGGGTGTCATTCAGCATGAGGATTAGTAGAAAATGATTTTTAGGATTAGCGATAATATCCTGTCACCCTTGGGCGAGACAACCGAGGAAAACTATCAGGCCGTCCGCGACGGTAGGTCGATGCTTTGCCGCTACGACGCGTACCCCGGTATTCCCCAGCCTTTCACGGCCTCGCTTTTCAGCGATGAACAGAACCGCCTGATGGCAAGCGCAGGACTGACGCGCTTTGAGTCGCTGGCCTATGCATCGGCCAGTAGGGCTATCCGCGAGTCAGGCATCGACCCGGGTTCATCCCGCGTCGTATTCATCCTCAGCACTACAAAGGGGAATGTCGAACTCATATCTCAAGTCCCTTCAGATGAATCAATACTCTATCCTTGTACGGCAGCACAGCATATCGCCCAGCGGCTGGGCATCACTACCGTTCCTATCACCGTCTGCAATGCCTGCATTTCTGGCGTATCGGCCATGGTGCTTGCCCTCAGGCTTCTTGAGGCCGGAACCTACGACTATGCCGTTGTCTGCGGTGCCGATACACAGTGCCAGTTCACCATTTCAGGCTTTCAGTCGCTGAAAGCTGTTTCAGAGAGCCAATGCCGTCCCTTTGATATCGAGCGTCTGGGAATGAATCTCGGAGAGGCTGCTGCCACCATTGTTTTTGCTCGCCAGTCAGAAGGTGACGCCTGGGCCGTGCAAAGTGGGGCCGTCCGTAACGACGCTTTCCATATCAGTTCCCCGTCGAAGAACGGTGAAGGTGCCCGACTGACCATCGATGCTATTACCAGCGAAGGTGATATTCAGAAACTGGCCTTCGTGAATGCCCATGGTACGGCCACCTTGTTCAACGACCAGATGGAGTCGATAGCCATTGAGCGGGCAGGACTGCAGGGCGTTCCCGTGAATGCCCTGAAAGGCTATTATGGTCACACTCTCGGTGCCGCGGGTATCCTAGAGACCATTCTTTCGATGGCATCCGTTGACGACCATTGCATTCTGGGTACCCGCGGATTCACTGAGATTGGTGTGTCGGGGCAGATAAAGGTTTCGTCGGAAAACATTCCCACCAGCAAGCAGAGTTTCATCAAGATGATTTCCGGCTTTGGCGGATGCAATGCCGCCGTGCTTGTCACTAAGGATGCCGAGCCCGTTTATGAGTGCAAGCCATCTCCCCGTTTAGAAACAAAGCACCACGTCAGGATTACGCCGACTCAGGTGTTGGTGGATGGCAATGAGATAGCGTTCGAAGGTGAGGGCAAGTCGATGCTGACCAATATCTACAAGCGCCGCATCAACAACTACCCGAAATTCTACAAGATGGACAGCTTGTCGCGTCTAGGCTTTGTGGCCTCTGAACTGTTGCTCGAGGCCGAGGGCCGCCACCCGGATTCTTCGTCCTCTGACCGTGCTGTCATCCTGTTCAACCACTCTTCGTCCGTTCAGGCCGACAAGGCCTTTCAGGCATCCATTCAAGACCCGGCCGACTATTTCCCCAGTCCCGCTGCCTTTGTGTATACCCTGCCCAACATTGTGGCCGGCGAGATATCCATTCGCAACCATTACCAGGGCGAGACCTCATTCTATGTCCTGCCCGCCAAAGACGAGCGCCTGATGGAACTGATCATAAACGCCACTTTTGGCGACAAGCACACCCGGAGTGTGCTGGGCGGCTGGCTCGACTATAAGGACGACGCCCGTTTCGAGGCAGATTTATTTATTGTTGAAAACCAAACTCTATAAAATATATTATGGAAGAACTTGTAAAAGAATTAAAAAGTGAGATTATCGAAGCCCTCAGTCTTGAGGACATTACTCCAGACGATATCGATGCTGATGCTCCTTTGTTCGGCAGCGGACTGGGCCTCGACTCAATTGATGCTTTGGAACTGATTGTGCTGATTGAGAAAAAGTACGGCATCAAGCTGCAAGACCCCACCAAGAGCAAAGAGGTGTTTAAGTCGGTCAATGTGATGGCACAGTTCATCGCCGAGAACCGCACGAAATAACCGCTGATGAACGGGCCGATATATATCACAGGTGCGGGCATTGTCTCGGCCATAGGTGTCGGTAAAGAATCCACCTTGGATTCTCTCGTTGCCGGGAAGTCGGGCATTCGCAGGATGAAATATCTTTCTTCCTGCCATCAGGACATTCCCGTGGGAGAAGTCCAACTCAGCAATGCGGAAATGGCAAGTATGCTGGGCATTGATGACGAACCGGCCTTCACCCGCACGGCACTTCTCGGCCGTCTTGCGCTTCGTGAAGCTTTGGATGAGGCACAGCTTTCCGGCGAGGCACTCCGCGAGGTTCCTTTTATCTCGGCCACAACCGTGGGAGGTATGGACCGCAGGGAATTGTTTCATGATCAGGAGAAAGACTGCGACCTGGCTCATGCCATTATTGCTACCCATAATTGCGGGACGAGTACCGAGCTCATTGCCAGTCAGTTTGGCGATTTTGCCTTGCTTTCAACCATCTCTACGGCTTGCTCGTCGGCCACCAATGCGATTATTGCTGGTGCTGACATGCTGCGCTGCGGACTTGCGGAAACCGTTGTCGTGGGTGGGGCAGAAAGCCTATCGAAGTTTCATCTGAACGGATTCAACACGCTGATGATCCTTGATCGTCGGCCGTGCAGACCTTTCGATGCCGACCGCGCAGGACTGAATCTTGGTGAGGGAGCTGCCTATCTGGTCATGGAGACCGCCACTTCCGTCAGTCGTCGAGGAGTCCGTCCGCTGTGCAGTCTCGACGGTTATGGTAATGCCTGTGATGCATTTCATCAGACCGCATCGTCGCCCAATGGCGAGGGGGCTTTTCTGGCCATGACCGAAGCCCTGCAGATGGCAGGACTCGAGCCGGCCGACATCCAGTATGTGAATGCGCACGGTACGGGAACGCCTAACAACGACCTGTCGGAAAGTGTTGCCCTGCAGCGGGTGTTTGGCGGTGAAATCCCGCCAGTCTCAAGCACCAAGTCGTTTACGGGTCACACTACCAGTGCCTCAGGCAGTGTTGAGGCCGTGATATGCATTTTGGCTATGAATCGGCAGTTCTTGCCTCCCAACCTTAATTGGGAAACACCCATGGAGGGGGGCATTATTCCCGTCACGGGCAGTCATTCGCCTGTCGAGCTCCGTCATGTTATGAGCAATGCCTTCGGGTTCGGCGGTAATGACTCCTCAATAATTCTTTCACGATATGAAGGCTGACATGCAGCACAGACGTATCTACATACAGGCGGCAGAGCAAATCTCCATCCAGCAGCCACTGTCTGAGCAGTGGATGGATGAACCTATACGTTACGATGATGTCTTGGTGAAGGCCGTAAATCCCGCTTTCCGTGATTATCTTGCCCCCAACGACGTGCGACGCATGGGGAACCTGATGAAGCGTGCGCTTGTCGCCACGCTGAAGGTACTCGACGAAACCGGTGTGCATCATCCCGATGCCATCATCACGGGTACTAGTCTTGGCAGCCTCGACTATTCCGAGCGTTTCCTTGATGCCATGGTTGAAAACGGAGAACAGACCCTCAGCCCCACCTATTTCATGCAGTCAACCCACAACACCGTGGGTTCCACGCTGTCCATATACACTAAGAATAATGGTTACAACACCACCTACTCACATGGCGCACTTAGTTTCAGTCTGGCCCTGCTCGATGCTTGGATGCAGATTCGTCTGGGCAGGATATCCACGGCATTGGTAGGCGGTTTCGACGAGATGGTCGATAACTATTACGAGTTGCTTGCTAAGACAGGCTATGTCGGAGTTCGCGGTATGGTTCCATGCAGCGAAGTAACAATGTCGATGCTGCTGAACACCGATGCTTCCCCCGACCATCTCTGCGAGTTAGCTGGGATTAGTGTCTCCCACCATCTCGACCACGTTAGGCTAAAGCAACAGGTGGAAAAGATGCTGCAGGAAGCCGAATTATCGTGGACTGACCTTTCAGCCGTGATGACAGGCATCAATGGAAACAATTCGAACGACGAACCCTATCATCATCTTGTCAGGGAACTCTTCCCCGACCTGCCACATCTCCATTATAAACATATCTTTGGAGAAAACCACACCTCGTCGGCACTGGGAATCTATGCGGCAGCACATTGTCTGAAACGGGGCGTGATTCCCCAGTTCATGTATGCTGAACCGCCCGCTTCTCCATGTGCATCACCGCGGAACATACTTTTTGTCAATGTAACAAATAGTCGTGACTATTCATTTGCCTTGCTGAAGAAACAATGATACTTAAGCTATTACCCATATCGCTGATTCAGTGTGCATTGCTCACAGGTGGGCAGGTGCTCATGAAGTACGGGCTTACCGAAGTGGGCGATTTCTCCTTCACATGGCAGTATTTCCACCGGCTGTTTACCAACTGGCAGTTCGTCTGCTGCGGACTATGCTTTGCGGCAGGCTCCATTCTGTGGATGTATATCGTCAAGAACTTTCCTTTCAGCATGGCCTATCCGATGGTCAGCCTGAGCTATGTGATGGGCATGTTTGCCGCCATCATTTTCTTTCACGAACAAATTCCCCTGCAGCGATGGATAGGTGTATTCCTGATACTGACGGGCTGCGTGCTCATTGCACGATAAATAAGTTAAATCAAATTTCACCCAAACTATGAAGAGAATCCTATTTGTCATGCTGGTTGCCATTGCGGCACTCCAGTCATGGGGGCAGATTAAACTCACCCCACAGCAACAGATACAAATACTGGATAAAATCGAGAAGTCGTCCTCGGCAATGACCAGTATGCAGTGCGACTTCACCCAGACCAAGCGAATGAAATTGCTGAAGAAGGAAATGGCGTCAAAGGGTGTCATGTACTTTAAGAAAGACAATAAACTGCGCTGGCAATATACCACGCCCTATGATTACATCTTCATTCTTAACGGCAGCAAGGTGCGCATCAAGTCGGCGAAGTCAACCAAGAACATCGATGTGCAGAAGAACAAGATGTTCCGCCAGATTACGGACATCATCCTCAACAGCATCACCGGCGGTGGTCTGAAAAAGACATCCGACTTCCAGGTTGAGATGTACAAGACGGACAAAGCCTATTTTGCCAAGTTGTATCCCAAGAAGAAGGAACTGAAACAGATATATCAGACCATAGAGATACACTTCAATCCCACGCTGACCATGGTCGACAGCGTCATCATGATGGAAAAGACTGGCGACAGCACAGTGGTCCGGCTCACCGGAGTGAAGCTAAACGTGCCCATCAATGAGAAGATGTTTTCTACTGACTAACCTCCTGATACTGCTTTGCCAGTTGCCCTGTCGTGCCCAAGAGACGGCAGGCGACTCTGTAGTAGGCAGCGAGTACACGTTTTTCATGCAGGCTCGTGGTCAGGAAATCACAGGCATCTGCATGGTCAGTCAGTCTCCTGACGGCCAGACCACAGGAACCATTGTCAACGAATTCGGGGTGAAGGCCTTTGATTTCATTATCAGCAAAGGCAAGGTAAAGATTATCAATGTGATTAAGCCCCTTGACCGGTGGTATATCCGCAAGGTGCTGAAAAAAGATTTTGGTTTTGCTTTCCAGCATATACGTGAGGGCAAGGACATTTCCGTTGGGAAGAGGCGGATTACGTTCCGTGAGAACGGTGACATTGCCATCGACAACGACAGATATAATATTCACTATGTGTTTACCCCTATAACCGCCAGCAATGAAACTGATCAATGACTTTTTCCAAATCATATCGACCGAGACCGCCGATGGCGGTTTCAGATGTCGCACGCGGCTAAATGCCGGTCACGACTACTATCGGGTGCATTTCCCTGGCAATCCTGTCACTCCGGGGGTTTGCCTGCTGCAGATGGCCACCGAGATACTCAGTCAGGAATGCGGCAAGAAGCTCGTCTTTTGCAAGGGTTCCAACATTAAGTTCAAGAGCCTTGTAGGTCCGCACGAAGAACCGGAGTTCTTGTTCACTAAAACCCGTATGGAAGACGGACTGTTCAGTACCAACGTGAGCATAGAGCGTGGTGAGACACAATTCGTGAAGATGTCGTTGCAGTATAAAATCGTTGACTGATGGATTCTAAAACGGACAATAAGCGGTTGTGTGTGATTATCCCTACATATAATAATGTAAGGACCATCAGACAGGTGGTGACAGATGTCCTACAGTATTGCGATCAGGTGATAGTGGTCGACGATGGCAGCACAGACGGCACATCGGCAGAACTCAGTTCTCTTTCTGAACTCATCACCATCGTTACTTGTCAGCCAAACGGAGGTAAGGGACATGCGCTGGTGGCCGGTTTCCGGAAAGCCCGTGAGATGGGGTTCACCCATGCCATCACGATTGATGCCGACGGCCAGCATTTCGCAGACGATATCCCGGTATTCATCAACCAGTTCAACAACCACGTTGATGCCATTATCTTGGGAACGCGCAATCTGACCGAAGAGAACATGCCGAGAGGGAATACCTTTGCGAACCGGTTCTCCAACTTCTGGTTCCGTCTGCAGACAGGCATCGACCTTCAAGACACCCAAAGCGGCTACCGACTTTATCCGTTGGGCGCGTTGCGGGGACTCGGTCTCATTACCTCACGCTACGAGGCAGAACTCGAGCTGCTTGTCTTCGCTGCATGGGCAGGAACACCGATCACCTCTGTTCCGGTCAAGGTCTATTATCCTCCAGCCGATGAGCGGGTGAGTCATTTCCGCCCTGTCTACGATTTTGTCCGTATCAGCATCCTTAATACCGTGTTGTGCTTGCTCGCTCTGGTTTATGGATATCCCCGCATGGCGGCACGAGCCGTCAGAAGAATCTTCGCATGAAAAGAATCCTGTATGTGGTGCGCCAGACGGCCTACACCATTTTCTCCTTTTGTTATTTCTTAGGCCTTGCCGTGGAGTTGACCGTGCGCGGATTCTTCCTGCTAACGCTGGGCGGGAAAACCGACGAGAACAAACAGAAATACCATTGCATTCTTCAGCGAAAAGCAAAATTTGTGGTGAACCACATCCCGGGAACCACCTTCAATTATATCAACACCCCCCAAGAAACTTTCGAAAAACCGTCGGTCATCATCAGCAACCATCAGTCGCATCTCGATCTGATGGCCATCATGATGCTCACGCCGAAGCTGATTATCCTCACGAAGAACTGGGTTTGGCATAATCCCTTCTATGGTATCATAATCCGTTATGCCGACTATTTCCCCATTTCCGACACGGAACAGATGGCAGATACCATAGCAGAGAAAGTAAGTAAAGGCTATTCGGTCATGATTTTTCCCGAGGGAACGCGTTCGGCCGACAGTCATATACTGCGGTTCCATCGCGGGGCGTTCTATCTGGCAGAGAAACTCGGACTTGATATAGTGCCCGTTTTCATCAAGGGTTTTGGTGATGTCCTGCCAAAAACATCATCCCATCTGCATCCCGGACAGCTTTCGCTGGAAGTGATGCCCCGAATCCGTCGCGACGATTCCTCGCAGATGGGCGACTATAGGGAAATGACAAAACGGTTGCACAGGATGTATGTCAGGAAATACGATGAAGAAGTGTGTCATCATAGGTAGTGGCCTGGGTGGCCTGTCGTGCGGCTGCATTCTTGCGAAGAACGGTTACGAGGTGACTGTTCTTGAACAAGGTCTGCAGGCTGGAGGTTGTCTGCAGTGCTTCCGTCGCGGTGATGCGGTCTTCGACACGGGCATGCATTATATTGGGAGTGCCGACTGCGGTCAGGTGCTCCATACAATTTTGCACTATCTGGGTATCTGCGATGATATTCGATTGGAAAGGCTTGATCCGACCGGATATGATGTCATTTCGTTTCGGGGAGAACAATATCGGTTAGCTAACGGGAGAGAGAATTTCGTAGATTCGCTGGCTCGCCATTTTCCTAAGAATCGCGACGAACTGTTGCGCTATTGCGACTTGATAGACCAGGTGGCAGCATCGTCGCCGATGCACACGCTCAATAAAGCTGCAGACATAGAAACGTTCTCCAAATACCAGACAGTAAGTGTCGGCGAGGTTATTGACAATGTGGTGAGCGACCCTACGTTGCGACAGGTGCTTGCGGGAATCAGTCCACTCTATGCAGGTGAGAAGGATGTCACGCCATTTTATGCCCATGCACTTATAGCCGATTTCTATAACCAGAGTAGTTTCCGCATTGTCGGGGGCAGCAGCACACTGACCGACGCTATGGTAGGTGTCATCAGGAGCTATGGCGGCAAGGTACTCACGCGACGGAAGGTTGAACGGATTGAGTATAACAGCACGGGTGCCACGGCTGTCATTACCTCGGATGGGGAGTGCTTTCCGGCGGATGTTGTGGTCAGTGCCATTCATCCCGCCAATACCATGAAGCTTATTGACAGCCATTTGCTTCGTCCGGCCTATCGCCGTCGACTGGAGCATGCCAGGAACACCACCTCGGCCTTCACGCTGTATCTGAAGTTTCGTAAGAACAGGGTGAGGTACCTGAACCATAATATGTTCTATTATCGCGGTGACTCGGTATGGGGTTGTCAGAAGTATGATGACGCGGCATGGCCCAAGTTTATGCTGTATATGCATTTTTGCCACAAGGAGCATCCTGAGTTTGCCGAGACGGCCGAGGTGCTGACCTATATGGATTACCGTGAGACGGAACCGTGGGCAGGAACCAGCATTGGACAGCGCGGCGATAGCTACAAGCAGTTCAAACGCAGGAAAGCCGAGCTTCTAATAGACGCTTTGGAACAGGAGATGCCGGGAATTCGCGACGATATTGAAGAATACTACACCTCCACGCCCCTGACATGGAGAGATTATACGGGCGTCCCCGAAGGTGCCATGTACGGAACGGCGAAGGATGTAAACCTCGTCGGGGCGGGTAACATTTTGCCAAAGACAAACATTCCCAACCTGCTGTTGGCCGGTCAGTGTGTCACGCTGCATGGCATGCTTGGGGTGCTGGCCGGGAGTCTGATGACGTGCAGCGAACTACTGACGGCCGATGTGCTGTTTTCACAGCTGAGAAACGGATTATAATAAGGGTTGCTGCAGGCGAAATAGCGCAAGCCGGACACGAAATATTATTATTGAACAGACGATAACAAATGAAAGTAGAAGAAGTACCACAGGATTTAAAATATTTCAACCGTGGTCTTGTGCGCGACCAGAACTATGCTTTGGACAGCGAGGGCAAGTACCAGAAAGTGTGGAGCGACGGATGGGAACCAAAGAACGATGCGCTCGACGTAGCCCTGGAAGACGATAAGGACAATGAGGAACGCAGTCGCATGGAACTATACGAGCCAGAGGAGTTCCACGGTTTTGAACTCAATCTGGAGCATCGTTCCGCATCACATTGCGAGAACGGTGTTATCTCCACGATGTTGAGATTCTACGGCATAGAACTGTCGGAACCTATGGCCTTCGGACTGGCCAGCGGACTGTTCTTTGCCCACATACCTTTTATCAAGATGCAAGGCATGCCGGTGACGGCTTTCCGCACGCTGCCGGGTTCGTTGTTCAAGCGCATCATGAAGCTGTATGGCATCAAGACGAAGACGCTTCGTTTCCTGAGCGAGGAAAAAGCCATGAAGAAGCTCGACAAGGTGCTGTTGGGACAGAAGATACCCGTGGCCTGCGTGGTGGGCATCTATGACCTGCCCTATTATCCGCCAGAATACCGTATGCATTTCAACGGGCACAATATCTGCATCATCGGCAAGGACGAGGAGCGCGATGTCTATAGCGTGCTCGACCCCATTATTACCGAGAAGGCAACCATTAGTGGGGCTTTGCTCAGGAAGGTCCGTTTTGCCAAGGGAGGTTCTTATCCTCCCATGGGACAGATGTACTGGGTGACGTCGGTGCCCAAGGAGTTGCCCGAACTGAAACCGATGATCCTGAAGTCTATTCGCAAAACCTGTTGGTTTATGGTGTCGCAGCCTAGTTTCATCAAGTTTGCCGGAGCTAACGGCATCCTCTATCTCTCGCGTCGGATACGGAAGTGGGAGCAGAAGATGGGGGCGCGTAAGGCCAGACAGAACCTGGTGCAGATAATACGTATGCTCGAAGAGATAGGTACGGGCGGGGCAGGCTTCCGCTTTGTCTATGCTGCTTTCCTGCAGGAAGCGGCAGAAAAGACGGGCATAAGCTGTCTGAACGACTATTCCATGCGCCTCACGGAAATCGGTGACCTGTGGCGTGAGTTCGCCCTAAAGGCATCGAGAATTTATAAGAAGCGTGAGGGCGAGAGCTACACATACGATGACCTTGGCGACCTGCTGCAGACCATCGGTGAGCGGGAAAAGGTTTTCTTCCAGGACCTTGACCGTACAGCCAAAGAATATATGAAATGAAAATAAAATTTCTGGCGCTCCTTTCGGGTCTACTTATAGCCTCCACCATGAAGGCTTATAAGTTGACAGCCTATATCCCGCAGGAAAACCCTACGGAAACGGGGGTCATTGTCTGTCCCGGAGGCAGCTACTTCTGGCTGGACAAGGTGACGGAAGGGGAAAAGGTGGCCCGATGGCTGTCGGAAAATGGTATCGCAGCTTTCGTGCTGGAGTATAGCCATGGGGGGTGGGGTGCCTTTGCGTTTCATGTTCGTACGCGGGGGCGCAGTTTCCCAGCGGGTTTCGATGACTTGTCGAGGGCATTGGCGAGTGTGAGGACTGACGCGGAAAAATATGGAGTGAGGGCTGACCGTATTGGTTGCATGGGCTTCTCGGCAGGTGGACATCTGGTGATGCATGCTGCCGAACAACTGGCAGGTACGCCACAGGCGATAGCCTTTGTGGCTCCCATGTATCCCGTTGTGTCCATGACTCATCCATGTACGCACAAAAGGTCGCGCCGGGGATTGCTGGGAGAGTTTCCATCGAAGGCGATGAAGGACAGTCTGTCGCTCGAGCATCATGTGCCGGGGAATTGTCCGCCTGTCTTCCTGATGAATTGCGACGACGACCCCATAGTGCATTATCATAATGCGGAACTGCTAGACTCGGCACTGACAAAACACGGCATTCCCCATCAGTATGAGCATTACCGCACGGGCGGCCATGGGTTCGGGGTCTCTGAAGAGAAAACCACTCGCGAGGCCATCGGTTGGAAGGATCGATTCTTGGCCTGGCTGAAAAGTATTATCAATAGTTAGGAGCATAAATAAGAGTTAAGGTTAACGTTAAGGTTATCGTTATATAAAGGATGGTTGAATTTTTCCTACACGTCTATGACTTCCTGAAGAAGAGGAGAGGTCTTTGCCTGACGCTGGCGGCAGTGCTGACAGCGATTCTGATAGCAATGGTCTCCTCGCTGAGATACAATGAGAATATCTACGACTTCCTGCCGCTGAGCGGAAACGAGCAGCGCGCTATCACGGTGTATCAGGACGTGACCGGCGGACAGCGCATCTATGCAATGTTCAAGGCGAAAGAGGAGAACGGGGAACAGTCCGACAAGCAAGTAGAAGCTGTGGACACGTTTGCCGCTAAAATCATGGGCAACGACGGGAAAAGGTATGTCAGTGAGATAACGACGCAGGTGGATTTCGACAAGATAGCCAACATCACGTCATTCCTCTACCAAAACGTGCCGTTCATGCTCTCTGATAGTGACTATGTGCGCATGGAGAAGCTGCTGGCAACTCCTGATTTTGCCGATAATCAGCTGGCTGCCGATGTGCAGATGATGATGATGCCTGCCACGGGCTTTTTCACTCCGAGCATCAGCAACGACCCCCTCGGTCTTTTCAATATAACTGACCGTCTGCAAGCCCGGCAAACGTCCATGCCTTTTGAAATGGACAATGGGTATATCTTCACGCCAGGAAAGAAATATGCCATTGCCATGCTGACGTCGCCATACGGTTCGATGGAGTCGTCGAACAACAACCTGCTGGTGAATTATGTCGACAGCATCGCCCAACAGACCATGCAGACGGTGCCCGGCGTGGAAGTTTCCGTCACAGGATCGCCTGTGATAGCCGTGGGCAATGCCGGTCAGATTAAGAAAGACAGTTGGCTGGCCATCTCTATTGCCGTGACGCTGATTCTGCTGTTGCTAGTGTTCTCGTTCAGGAGGAAGAGAAGCCTGTTGCTCATTGTTGCGTCTATTGGTTTCGGGTGGCTTTTTGCCATGGGCTTTATCTCTGTCATGCGGAGCGACGTCTCGCTGATTGTGCTGGGAATAGGTTCTATCATCATCGGAATAGCCGTCAACTACCCGTTGCATTTCATTGCCCATACCGATTACGGCGGAACAACCCGCGAGGTGCTTAAGGAGATGGTGGCCCCGCTGCTGATAGGAAACATCACCACGGTGGGCGCCTTTGCCAGTTTGATGCCGCTGGATGCTCCCGCATTGCGCGACCTGGGTTTTTTTGCTGCCTTCATGCTGGTTGGAACGATCCTTTTTGTTCTTGTATTCCTTCCACACCTGGTCAAGGAAAGGGTTCATGCAGGAAAACAGCGTCTTTCGTTCGACAGGATTTCATCGATATCGCCCGACAGGCACCGCTGGCTGTTGTGGGTTTTCCTCGTCTTGACGCTCATCTTCGGTTATTTCAGTCTGGGCACGTCGTTCGACACGAACATGCACAACATCAACTACATGACCGACGAACAGGAAAAAGTTCTGTCTGATTTGCAGACGCTGGCCGGCATCAGCGATTCGACGAATGTTTATGTGGTGACCGAGGGAAAGACCTGGGACGAGGCCTTGCGGAAGAGAGAGCAGTTGGGACAGATGATTGACAGCCTGCATCGAGGAGGCGCAATCGCCAGCTATACCGACGCGACCTCGTTTGTATGCTCCGCCGAAGAACAGGCCCGCCGGATTAGGAAATGGGACGAGTTCTGGGACAGACATCGCGATGAAGTGGTGGCTATGCTGGAGAAGACCGCTCCCAAGTATGGGTTTAGCAATGATGCTTTCAGTGATTTCATTGAAATCATCAACAAGAAATACACGCCACAGCCGTTTGAATACTTCGAGCCCGTCAATTCGGTGCTCCTGAGTAACTCCTTTAGTACCAGCACAGGCTGTTGTTCGGTGGTCGACGTTGTCCATGCGGGGAATGCCAGCGTGAAGGATTTGGAGAACGCCCTGAACAAGGGAATCGGCTCCAGAGGCTATGCCTTCGACTTTGCGGGGATGAACAGTTCCATTGCCGAGTCACTCTCAGGCGATTTCAACTATATCGGTTTTGCCTGCGGTTTCATCGTGTTCCTTTTCCTCTGGCTTTCCTTCGGCAGACTGGAACTCAGTCTGCTTGCGTTCCTGCCGATGGCCATGGGCTGGCTGTGGATATTGGGCATCATGTTCCTGTTCGGTATGCAGTTCAATATCGTTAATGTGATTCTGGCCACCTTTATCTTCGGTCAGGGCGACGACTATACGATATTTATTACCGACGGTCTCATCTCAGAGTACGCCTATCGGAAAAAACTGCTGACCTCGTTTAAGAGTAGCATTATTATCTCGGCGCTAATTATGTTTATTGGCATAGGTTCGCTGATTGTCGCCAAGCATCCTGCCCTGCACTCACTTGCCGAAGTGACCATCGTTGGAATGTTCACGGTTGTCCTTATGGCATGGGTTGTGCCGCCGCTCATCTTCGGATGGCTGGTAAAGACCGGCAACAGGATAAGAAGGACACCGATAACCATCGAGCAGCTTGTGCGTACAGGTTATTGTCGAGTGGTATGGTGGATAGAATTGTTCCTTGGCTGCATCATCGGATGGATGATCCGGCTGTTGCCTGGAAATAAAGACCGCATGACGGCTTGGTTCCATCGTCTGATAAGTAAGACGATGCGCGCAAATGTCAACCATATTTGGGGAGTCAGCCATCATGTATGGAACGACAATGGTGAAGACTTCGGTCGTGGTAGCATTGCCCTCTGCAATCATCTGTCAAGACTCGACACGATATATCTGCTGGCGTTAGACCCGAGGGTAGTCATCATGACCGATGGAAAACGGTGGAACCATCCCATCTTCAGTCCGATACTCAAGTCGGGGCGTTTCATTAATGGTAACCACGCTGTTGAAGAAGAGGTGGCCAAGGCTGTGAAAGAAGGTTACTGTGTTGTTGTGTCTGATGATGCTTTTTATCTGGCAAGGAAATTAGAGGCCGACTTGCTGCCCCTGTATATTCACGGCACCGATGATGTGATGCCCGATGAGAGCGGCGTCTTGGCACGCGGACAGGTGGATGTTGCGATTGGTAAACGGATTCCGGCAACAGAACTTCAGAAGGAAGGAGTGCTTGACTATCAGCAGCATCTCGCAGAATGGAGTCGTTCCATCGAGAACACCCATTACTTTCATCACTATATTATCTATAAATATATATATAAAGGTATAGGACTGGAAAAAGAGACAAGACGCCTGCTGAAACGCCATGATGATTTCAGTAAATGGATTGACATCAGCGATGCTCCCGCTGAGGTGAACATCATAGATGCCGGTCACGGCCAGTTCTCTTTGCTCTATGCGCTTGTGCACCCTGAGACGAAAGTCAATTCCTTTGCCTACGACGAAGATGACGTGGCCTTGGCCTCAAGTTGTGATCCTATGCCCCGGAACCTGCATGTTCACTATTGTAAAGACCATGCGGCGGCTGTCGAAGAAGTCGGCAGTGGCAATGTCATCAACCTTTCCACGATTTTAGCGTAACTCGTTATAAAAAACATATAATGAATACAGATTTTGACGATATCCGTCCATATACGGACCAGGAAATTCCAGCTGCCATGCAACGCATCGCTGATAGTTCCATGTTGCCCATCTTGGTTTCCTATGTCTTTCCAGACATGTCGACTGATGAGATTAAGCAGATGCTTTGTAGCTTTAAGACCATCAAGGATTTCCAGATGGGGGTGATGTATCATGTCAATAGGCAAGTCATCAGTCAAAGTATATCTGAGTTTACTTTTGGGGGATTGGAACAGATCGAGAAAGGCAAGCCTTATCTGTTTGTCAGCAATCATCGCGACATCATGCTCGATGCCTCGCTTCTCCAGAATGTGCTGGTGGGTGAGGGTTTAGAGACATCACAGATAACGTTTGGCGCTAACCTGATGATGAATCCCCTGGTCATCGATATCGGCAAGTCGAACAAGATGTTTAAGGTGGAGCGCCCTGGGGGCAATGCCAAGGATTTCTACAAGGGTTCTCTCCATCTGTCGCAGTATATCCGCAACGTCATCGTAGATGAAAAGGAGTCAGTATGGATTGCACAGCGTAACGGCAGGACCAAGGACGGCAACGACCAGACCGATCAGGGTATCATAAAGATGTTCTGCATGAGCAAGTCGGAAAACAAAATCGAGGCTCTGAGCGAGTTGAATATCGTGCCTATATCCGTGTCGTACGAGTGGGAGTCATGTGATATCCTAAAGGCCATCGAACTGTATGAAAGTAAGAATGTTAAGTATATCAAGAAACCGGGTGAGGACCTGAACAGCATCCTGACGGGCATCCTTCAGTATAAGGGCCGTGTGCATTTCCAGGTTTGTCCGATGATAACCAAGGAGGAATTGCTGCAGTTCGACGACTGCACGAACAACGAGTACCATAGGAATGTAGCCCGGCTGATAGATCAGCGGATATTGAGTTCCTATAGACTCTGGCCCAACAATTATATCGCCTATGACATGAACTATGGTCAGCAGCGGTTTGTTGGTGAGTATACCCCTGAAGAGAAGAAAGCTTTTGAAAAGCATCTTGATAAACTGGAAAAATACGATGGCGATGCAAATATCCTGAAAGATATTCTGCTCGCTATTTATTCTAACCCCGTAAAAAACAAGTTAACGATAGAGAAACAAAATGAGAGACAAGATTAAGGAATTGCTGGAAGATGTCCTCCCCATGGTGGACTTCGATTCCGATTTTCTTTTCAGCGAACTTGATTCGCTGGGTGTCACCACCATATTGATGACACTCTCCGACTATTACGATATTTCGTTGGAGGCCATTGACGCCACGCCGAAGAACCTGAAGACGCTCGACAGCATCGTGGCGCTCGTGGAACGGAAACTCAGCGAGAAGCAAGGATGAAGATTCTGGAAGACTATCTGGCGCTTCATGCGCAGGAGACTCCTGAGAAGATAGCCGTTGTCTGCAATCAGGAGGAATGTTCCTACAAAACGCTCTATGAGCGTGTCTGCCGGCGTGCCGAAGAACTAACCCCCTCCAAACCTCCCCGAGGGGAGGCTTTCTGCTCTCCCCCTCGGGGGAGTTGGAGGGGGGTCATCCCCTTCCGTTCTACGCAGAGCATTGACTTTTTGGTGGAATATATGGCCATTCATAAGGCCGGTGCGGCAGCGGCTCCCTTGGAGCATGACATTCCCGAAGAGCGTTTCAACGAGATAGCCCGTCAACTGGCCGTCACCCCAGTTCCCGAAGGTACTGCCGATGTCCTCTACACCACAGGAACCACAGGACGGTCCAAAGGGGTTATCATGAGTCATCTCACTATCCTTTCGGATGCAGAGAACCTCATTGACGGACAGGGCTTTACGTCCGACATCGTATTCATTATCAACGGACCACTCAACCACATTGGCAGCCTTTCCAAGATATGGCCTGTCATCATGCAGGGAGGTACGCTCTATATCACCAGCGGCATGAAGAATTTGGAAGAGTTTTTTATGCCGTTTGATTATGCCAAAGGAACGAAGTTTGCCACTTTCCTGGTTCCGGCGAGTATCCGCATTCTGCTTCAATTATCGAGTGAGCGTCTGAAGAGCTATGCCTCCAAGATAGATTTCCTGGAGACGGGCGCTGCCCCCATGATGCAGAGCGATATGGAAGAACTCTGCTGCCTGTTGCCCAACACACGTCTTTACAACACCTACGCCTCCACGGAGACAGGCATTATTACCACATATAATTATAATGGCGGAAAGTGTCAGGCGGGTTGTTTGGGGCGTCCGATGAAACATGCCCGTCTCTTCATCACGCCCGAAGGTTTTATAGCTTGTCAGGGGCCGACGCTGATGACTGGCTATATCGGTGATCCGGAACTCACCGCTACCGTCCTTCGTGATTATCCTTCAACCATGGATCAGCAGCCTGTACCCACCCTCTTCACCGCCGATCGCGGTATCATTGACGAAGAGGGGATGCTTCATCTATTGGGACGTGAGGACGACGTCATCAATGTGGGAGGTTTCAAGGTGGCTCCTACGGAGGTGGAAGATGTTGCCATGTCGCTCCCCGAGTTGGCCGATTGCGTATGCATCGCTGCCGAACATCCCATTGCGGGCCGTACGTTGAAGTTGCTGGTGGTGATGACCGAGGGTTCTGTTTTCGACAAGCGTATCATTGCCCGCTATCTGAAGTCGCGTCTGGAGTCCTACAAGGTTCCTCTGCTCTATGAGCAGGTAGAGAAGGTGAACCGCACCTATAACGGTAAACTCGACCGCAAGTCGTATCGTTGATCCAAGCAACGAAAGTCTTGTTTCATATAGTTTAATTGGATTTAAATCCCTTCTTTTGCATCAAACATAATTATATTTATGAATCTTCTTTCAACAAATAACATAGTGAGAAAGGAAAGCAACCCTGACGTCTGTCATGTGAACAGAGAGTCCCCCGTTCATGTGACAAACAAAACAGCGACCCTCATTATAATGGCATTTCTTTTGTGTGTTTCCTCAGCAGCACAGGAGAAAGTCTCATATCAGCGAGACTATCAGTACCTCGTGGAAAGAATCAATGGCATTTATATTCCCAAAGATATAGATGAAGCCGTTGACTCTTTGGACGTAATCATTAGTTCCGAGGACAAACGCTACATTGCCGACTCCCTGTCCTTGGATGCTTTTCGTGCCAGATGTCATTTTGGATTAGGAATGTGGATGAGGAACAATTGGGGATTGTGGGGAGGTTCCCGTCTTAAGCGGTATTTTCTCGACATTCTCCACAGGAATGTAGTCCACCCTGATGATATGTCGGATATTATTCTTAAGGCATACTATAAGAAAAAGATTCAAGGATTGGATTATTCTGTTGAAGATGATGTCCAATCTAATCTCACCGAATATAGAGTGAAGAAAATAGGTCCACTGAGGCGGTTATGGATAAGACTCAAGCAGAATATGAGCAAAGATGTCCGTAACACAAAGCGCGTTTTTAAGGAAGAGGGGTGTACAAAGGGTAAAACCTTATATTTTCAGTATCCGTATGGGTGTTCGACTGCTGAGGAACAACAGATATGGTTTGAATCAGAGAACTACGACCTTTTGCCCAAAGGTAAGATTACAGACATTGATTACTTATCAAGGCGAATTAAAGTCAAACTCATTGACACAATCTCTCCATATGGCATCATCGTCTTCGACGGAGACCTCGAAGACTATAAGTTTGGTAACATCGAAAGAGATTTTGATCATTTTACCATTAATGGCCCTAACAGGTTCTATATGCAGAAGGGAGATGAGTTATGGTTTGACTTGAAATCCGGATTTTGGGATTCTATGAAAAAATAGTGTGAACGGGGAACTGTCCCTGTTCAACTCTAATTATTTAGCGTAATTAATTTGGCCGTTTGATTATAAGTCCTTATCTTTGCTGAATAATAAACTGAAAAAGCAAGATGCAGATTATTTTTCTTATCATATTTGCCATAATAGCTTTGATTGTTGCCATTTTTCTCGGAATCCTGTGTTCCATTGTGGCACGGAGGATTGTGCGACGAAGAAACTGGAGTCACAAACGGATGATAGTGTGGTTGGCTGCCGTTACTCCTGCTTTGTTCATTGGCATGGAGGCTGTATTGGGACTCATCGGGAGCGTGTACATATCTCAGACGAAAGGTGTCGACTTAGGCTTCGGTGATTATTGGCAGGCACCACTGACAGAAAGCCATTATCTTTGTGCTGTCGACATGCCGGAAAATGCATCTGTCGGCAGTCGTGACAATGACAATATATATGAAGGCCTTGTGCAGCATTTGTGGGTAGCCGAAGACAGTATCCTTGTGGCTTGTTATTCCTCAGGTAATGACTATGCATTATATGCCTTCCATTCTCATGACAGCAGTATAGATACACTTTTGCACAGAGCAGATTCTCTGCAATTTGCCAATGCCTTACAAAACCGCAATATCGACGTTAAAACAGCTTTGACTCCAGATGAATATTTTAATAGAGCACAAAGAGAGGCTCATAAAATAGAGAGTCCGGTTAGGCATACAGTCGTAATAGTAATAATATTAGCTTTTTGGGCTGCACTATTATGGCTCATTAAGAAAAATTCAAGTTCGTGAATAGTAAGTGGATAAATATCATATTGTTGGCTATAGAGTCACCTATTATTTATTTCTTGTCAAGTTTTTCATTAGGTGAACCAACTATGATAAGAGCAAATTTTGAAGTTCATCCTTATGAAAGATTCTTTGTAAGACTCTGTGCGGTTTCCCTTTTGTTGTTTGTGATAAATATAATCATTATTTTTGGAATAAAAATGGTTATAAATAATATTGGGGAAAAACCATTTAAGTTCAATCTTTTCAAGACGCTCTTATTTAATTTTATTTTCCTTCAAATTATAACTTTTATATTTGTCTTGTGTAATCTCTATATAAACGGTTTTGTATAGACATAATAAATAGTATGTGAACGGGGATTTCCCCCATCCATAGTTCATGTGAACTGTGTTCATTAGAAGTAACGACCCACATTCTGTTTCTCGCGCATGCGCGCGAGATTTTTATTTTAAGGGTGTAAGGGTGCGAAAACCCTGATAAACACTGGGCTTGCACCCTTGTTCAGAGGGTGTAAAGGGTGTCATAAGGGTGTAAGCCACAGGAGACCCTCTCCAAGCCAGAGACCCACTCCATCCCTCCCTGTGTAGGGAGGGAGTTTTATTCCTTGCCTCCTTTCTTTCTCATGCAGAGCAACGAACCTTACTAACTCGGAACAACAAAAGCACGCTTGTAATGCCATTCGCTCCAGCGAATGGGCTCTTTGGTATGGTTATGATAGCAAGAAGCGGTAAATTCTCTAGAGAATTTACCGCTTCTGATGATAGTATGCACCCCGTTGGATGATGCTCCGGAGAAAATTCTCTAGAGAATTTACAATAATCCTCGCACCCTTATGACACCCTTTACACCCTTCACAGGAGGGTGCAAGGCCTGTGTTTATCGGGGTTCTCGCACCCTTACACCCTTATACGTGATAATTTCTATATGAATGCGGAACCCCCGTTCATGTGGGAACTAATACTTGAAGGAGGAACCTCCAAGGAATTCGCGGATGAGTGAAGTAGGTGGAATCTGCTTGTCGGGGATGGGTACCAGATATTTCAGGAACTTCAGCAGACGATAGGCTTCGGCATATTCATCACAACGCTCAGGAACCTGTTCCAGGATAGGAATGGCCTGCTCACGGATGACAGCCAGCTCAAAGAGCATGGCGGTGTTGAACATCACATCGCAGTTCTCCTGATAGGGGAAAATCCATTTCTCTTCACCGGCACGTACAGAGGGCCAGCGGTGGATGGTATCCTGTGCAGAACAGCCGCGGTATTTATAGTCACGGATGATTCGGCGCAGCAGACGGTTGTCGGTTGTGGGGATATAGTTGTGATAGTCCAACAGGATGGTGGTGAGTGCTGAGGCATAGATACGGAACTTGATCTCGTCGGGAATCTGGGCCGTCAGTTCAGGATTAAGTGCGTGGATGCCTTCTACCACAAGAATCTCATGTTCATGGAGTTGCAGTTTGGGTCCGCCTTGGTGATCGCTTTTCCCTGTCTGGAAGTTGTAGCGGGGGAGTTGCACCTCGCGGCCTTCGAAGAGTTCGCGCAGTTGCTGGTTGAGGAGTTCTAGGTCAAGTGCGTAAATGCTCTCGTAATCGTATTCGCCGTCTGCGTCCCGTGGTGTTCGGTCGCGGTCTACGAAATAGTCATCGAGTGAGATCATCACAGGTTTCAGTCCGCAGGCCAGCAGTTGAACTGAAAGCCGCTTGCAGAAAGTGGTCTTTCCGGAACTGGATGGGCCGGCGATGAGAACGAGCCGCTTGGGAGAGGGGCTGGCAATCTGGTCGGCAATACGTGAAATCTTCTTTTCCTGCAGGGCTTCGGAGACATTGATGAGTTGGGTGGTTTGTCCTTTGCTTACAGCCTCGTTGAAGTCGCCGATGGTGCGCACGCCGAGTATCTCCTGCCACTGATGGTGCTCCTTGAAGATGTCGAACATCTTGTTTTGCTTGACGATTGGCCCCAGTTCATCGGGATTAGACCGTGAGGGGATTCTCAGCAGAAGTCCGTCGTAGTATTTCTCCAGTCCGAAGAGGTAGAGTTCGCGGGTATTGGTGACCAGTGTTCCGTAGAAATAGTCTACATAGCCGTCAAGGTCGTAGTAGCAGCAATAGAGTTGTCCGCTGCTACGGAGTATTTTCGCTTTCTGTATATCGCCGAGGCGGTCGAACATCTGGATGGCTTCTTCCGTAGGACATTCGTGGCGGGTGATGGGCATCTGTGCATCGATGATCTCCTGCATGCGGGTTCGCAGACGGTTGACATCTTCCTCGGTGACAGGACGTCCCAGTTGGAGATCGCAATAGAAACCATTGCTTACGGGAATATCAATGACGACGAGTGCCAGTCCATAAAGGTCTTTCACAGCTTTGCAAAGCACCAAAAACAGCGAGCGGGTATAGGCGCGGGAAGCCGAGGAAGCCTTCATGTCGAGAAACTCAACATCCTTGTTGTGATAAACGCGGTAATGCATCCCCTCCACCTTGTTGTTCACCTTCGCAGAGATGGGGCCGTGTTCCATCTTCAGGCCGAATTCAGAAAAAATTTCAGAAAGTGTGCTTCCGATTGGGAAGTTTCCAGTTTTTTTATTATTTTTGCAACGAATTTTAATGGTCTGTTTCATATTAATTGGCAATATTAATTGGGATTGATAGTTAACAGGGGCAAAGATACGAATAAGCGAGCACAAATGCAAATAAAACTTGTTTTAATTTGCTTTGTCGAGCGGGAGTAGCTTATTAAAATATAATAAAAAAGTGAAAAGTGAAGAATTTGCTACCGCACATGTTTTTTTCTTTAAACCTGAAACCTGAAACTTGAAACATAATAACTATATAGAAGTATGTCGATACTGGTATTTTTCAAATTATTGGGCTCATTGGCACTGCTCATGTTCGGTATGAAATCGATGAGTGAGAGCCTGCAGAAGATGGCTGGTCCGCAGCTGCGCCATGTTCTCGGAGCCATGACTACCAACCGTATTACAGGAATGCTGACGGGAATGCTCGTCACGGCCTCTGTACAGTCTTCAACGGCAACCACGGTGATGACCGTCTCGTTTGTGAATGCGGGATTGCTCACGTTGGCGCAGGCCATTTCGGTTATCATGGGTGCCAACATCGGTACGACGCTGACGGCTTGGATTATGTCGGCAGGTATGTCGTTCAACATTACCGATATGGTCTATCCGGCATTCTTCCTGGGTATTGTGCTCATCTATCTGAAGAAGTATCGTTATATCGGTGACTTCCTCTTTGGTCTGGCCTTCCTCATTCTTGGTCTGGGCACCTTGCGCATGACGGGAACTGAGATGGACCTTGGCCATAACGAGGCGCTGCTGAATTTCTTCTCTTCATTTGATCCCAATTCTTTTCTTACCACGATCATCTTCCTGATATTGGGTGGTATCATGACCTTCTGCGTGCAGTCATCGGCTGCCGTGATGGCCATCACGATGATTCTCTGTGGCAGTGGTGCCCTGCCTATCTATCAGGGTATTGCCTTGGTGCTTGGTGAAAATATTGGAACCACCGTTACCAGTAACCTGGCTGCCTTGTCGGCCAATACACAGGCTCGCCGGGCTGCCTTGGCTCATATGTTCTTCAATGTATTCGGTGTCATTTGGATATTGATCTTCTTCCATACGTTTGTGGATGGAGTGGTGGCACTCGTGGACTGGGCAGGCAATGCATTGGGTTACGATATGGAAAATGCCAACAGCACGATCAAACTGACCTTTGTGCTGGCTGCTTTCCATACCTGTTTCAACGTGGTTAACACGTTTATCCTCATCTGGTTTATCCCGCAGATTGAGCGCTTTGTTTGCTGGGTCATCAAGCCCAAGAAGGTGGACGAGGAAGAAGACTTCCGTCTGCATTTCATTACGGCTGGCTTCATGAAGACCCCGGAACTCTCCGTGCTGGAGGCACAAAAAGAGATATCCAGTTTTTCAGAGCGTATGCAACGTATGTTTGGTATGGTAAGGGAACTCCTTCAGGAGAAAGACGATGCCAAGTTTGCCAAACTTTTCACACGCATTGAGAAATATGAAAGCATCTCCGACAATATGGAGATTGAGATTGCCAAATATCTTGACCAGGTGAGTGACGCTCATCTAAGTGATGACACGAAGGCCAAGATTCGCGCCATGCTCCGTGAGATATCTGAACTGGAGAGTATCGGTGATGCCTGCTATAATATGGCACGTACCATTTCGCGCAAAGTGCAGGGCAAGCAAGAGCATTTCACCGAGCGTCAGTATGAGCACATGCACCAGATGATGCAGCTCACCGATGATGCCCTGACACAGATGAACACATTGATGAACGGTCGCAAGATTAGTTTCGACGTGAACCGTACTTTCAATCTTGAAAACGAAATCAACAACTTCCGCAACCAGTTGAAGAGTCAGAACATTGCCGATGTAAACAATCATGTCTACACTTATGGCATTGGTACCATTTACATGGATCTGATCAATGAATGCGAGAAGCTTGGCGACTACGTAGTCAACGTCGTAGAAGCCCGTATGGGAACACGTCAGAAAGAGGCGTAATCTCCTTTTTTGTTAAATAAATAATCCCCCTCATCCAACCATTGGATGAGGGGGATTATTATAATATCCTTTTTATGCTTTCTTGCGCGTGGCTAATATGAAATAGGTAATGAGCAGCAGATAAGCGGCTAAGGAGAGGGCTTCACTCAGCGGATTAGCCAGCCAGGTTTCGTTGATGGGATTGAAACCTACGAAACGAAGGAGGGCAGAGACAACGCCCATCAAGGCACCGCCGGCAATGAATCCAGAAGCAATGAGTGTGCCTTTTTCTCCACGTTCATCATTCACTTTCTTGTCATCCGAGCGGGTGGTGACAAACCAGTTGATGGCTCCACCGACAAGCAAAGGAATATTCAGTTCAAGCGGGATAAACATACCCAGGGCAAAAGCCAGGGCAGGCACCTTGAACCAGTTGAGGACAATGGCTATCAGCGCACCGATGCCGTAGAGCAGCCAAGGTGCTCCCACACCGCTCATCAATGGCTCGATGACTGCAGCCATGGCATTGGCCTGCGGAGCAGCCAGTTCGCCGCTGGCAAAGTCATAAGTCTTATTGAGCAGAATCATCACACCGCCCACGGTGGCTGCAGAAACCAATACGCCGAGGAATTTCCATTGCTCCTGTTTCTTGGGTGTGGTTCCCAGCCAATAACCGATTTTCAGGTCGGTGATGAACGAACCGGCAACTGAGAGTGCCGTACAGACCACACCGCCCATGATGAGTGCTGCCAGCATACCGCCGGGACCTTTCAGTCCTACGGCAACCATCACGACAGAAGCCAGGATAAGCGTCATCAGCGTCATACCCGAAACGGGGTTTGATCCCACGATGGCAATGGCATTGGCGGCTACGGTTGTAAAGAGGAATGCAATAATGGTTACCAGCAGAATGCCCACGATGGCAAAGAGCAGATTATCCATCACACCGAACCAGAAGAAGAGGAAGGTGATGATGATGGTTGCAATAGAGCCGATGGCAATGATGCGGAAGGCAATGTCGCGCTGGGTGCGTATCTGGTCTTTCGATGCTGAAGAGCCACCCTTCATCTCTTTGGCAGCCAATGAAACCGCACTCTTGATGATGCCCCACGACTTGATGATGCCGATGACACCGGCCATGGCAATACCGCCAATGCCGATGCTCTTGCCGTAGGCCTTGAAGATCTGTTCGGGAGTCATGTCGCTCACGGCCGTCGTAATGGAGGGATCCCACTGGTTAAGGATGTCGGTCGGGAAGAGTAGGGCCAGTCCTGGCACGATAATCCACCAAACAGCCAGCGAGCCGAGGCAGATAATAAACGCATATTTCAGTCCCACGATATAGCCCAGGCCGAGCACGGCGGCGCCGGTATTTACCTTGAATACCAGTTTGGCATGGTCGGCCAGTTGTTGTCCCCAACCCACTACACGGGAGGTGAAGTTTTCGTTCCACCAGCCAAAGGTGGCCACGATGAAATCGTAAAGACCGCCTACGATTCCCGCAATGAGCAAAGGCTTGGCCTGTGAACCGCCCTTTTCTCCGGATATGAGTACCTGCGTAGTGGCCGTAGCTTCGGGGAAGGGATACTTGCCGTGCATGTCCTTTACGAAATACTTACGGAAGGGAATCAGGAAAAGGATACCTAAGATACCGCCCAAAAGGGAAGCCATGAAGATGTTAATGAACGAGGCCGACATCTCGGGATACTTGGCCTGAAGGATATAGATGGCTGGCAGTGTGAAGATGGCACCAGCCACCACACTTCCCGAACAGGCACCTATCGATTGGATGATGACATTCTCACCCAAAGCCTTGGAGCGTTTGGCGGCTGTGCTCACGCCAACGGCAATGATGGCAATTGGAATGGCTGCCTCAAAGACCTGTCCGACCTTCAGTCCGAGATAGGCGGCAGCGGCAGAAAACAATACGGCCATCAGGATTCCCCACGTGACGCTCCACCCATTTACTTCAGGATATTCTTTCCTCGGTGACATCACGGGTTCGTATTCTTCACCTTCTTTCAGTTCCCGAAATGCGTTCTCGGGCAATTGCACTTGGTCTTTTTCGTCTTTCATATGCTTGTTTTTTTGCTAGGATTCCTTGGATTTATGGGATTTGCTGCGCACCTTGAAACGGTCAAAGCCTTCTCCATAGACGCCGATGACCGCACTTTGCGACACAAAGGCCGTCGGGTCTATCTCATTGATTAAATGGAAGATGACGCCCGATTCTCTCTTTTTGGCCAGCACGAAGAGCATCTTTACCTCCTTGCCACTATAGAATCCATGGGCATCTATCACCGTACAGCCGCGGTGAGGCTCGCTGTTGATGCGATGGCCTATTTCCTCATACTTGTCAGAGATAATGAAAAACTGTACTGAGCGGCGCATCGAATTCACCACCTGATCAATACAGAAACTGGTGATGATGAGTACTACATAGCCGTAGATGACTCGTTCCCAGTCGTGGAGCACGAAATAACTGCATGAGATAATGATCAAATCACAAATCAGGATGACGCGGCCCAAAGAGATGTCGCGGTATTTGTTAATAATGGCAGCCACGATATCCGTACCGCCCGTAGAACCATTGCTCGAGAGTCCCAGTCCTACGCCGCATCCACAGAAGGCCGCACCGATAACAGCAGCCATAAACGGCTGGTCGTCCAACAGGTGAGTACCTGCAGTCATCCTTTGCGCCACATCCAGGGCGAAGGTGAGCACCAGAATACCATAGATGGTCTTGATGCAGAACTTCAGCCCTAAGATACGCAAGGCCAATACCATCAGGAGGGCATTGATGCCGAAATAAGTTATCTGCACAGGAATGCCCGCACCCCAATAGATGATAGAGGCGATACCTGGGACACCGCCCGTCGTAATATTGTTAGGCAGCAGAAATACGGTCCATCCGATGCAGTAGGAGAGCATCGCGATGGTTATCATGACATAGTCGCGAACCTCCTTGAAGAGGCTCTTGCGATCCAGTTTCATCGTTCCTACCATACCGGTTATTTCATCAATTTGGCACACAGTTCCTTCATGCCCTCTGAACCACCCTTCTGGATGTGGGTTACGTTGCTGAAGTTGGCACCAACGGAAGGATTCGGGTCGATAAGGTAAACAGGAACACCTGGACGGGCATAGTGGAGCAGACCGGCAGCGGGATAAACCACCAATGAAGTGCCAATCACAATCAAGATATCTGCTTTGGAAACTTCTTCGGCAGCAATCGAGATATTGGGGACAGCCTCACCAAAGAACACGATAAAGGGACGTAGCAACGAGCCGTCGCCAGCCTTTTCGCCCGGTTCGATAGTCAGTTTGTCACCGCCCAGTTGCACATGATAGCGGGGATTGTCCACATCACGGCTTGAACAACCCTTCATCAGTTCTCCGTGCAAGTGAACAACTTTGGATGAACCGGCCACCTCGTGCAGGTTGTCCACATTCTGTGTCACTACGGTTACCTCGTACTGCTCTTCCAGTTTGGCCACCAGCAGATGTCCCTTGTTGGGCTTCACGTCAGTGTATTTTGTGCGAAGCATATTGTAGAAGGCATTCACATATTCGGGATCTGCTTCCCAGCCCTCATGGGTAGCCACACGTGATACGGGATAGTTCTCCCATAAACCGTCGGCATCGCGGAAAGTGCTCAGTCCACTCTCGACAGACATACCGGCACCAGTTAAAACGACAATCTTCTTCATAGATTATTTATTAATAATGTACAAAATTACAAATTTCTTTTGAATAACGTTCGTTTCTTCAAAGAAAAAGTGTAACTTTGCCGCGATTTTGCAAAATTAGTAATATATTTTTTAGTTTAAAATGGACAAACTGAGTTATGGTTTGGGCCTTGGCATCGGACAGCAATTGAAGCAGATGGATATCGAAGGTCTGAACATTGATGATTTCGCCACTGCCATCAAGGACGTGCTGGCTGGTAATACCCTGAAGGTGGACAACCGTGAAGCACAGAAAATCGTGCAGGACTATTTCCAGGAAAAAGAGGCTAAGATGACAAAGGCTCGTGAGGAGCAGGGACGCAATGCGAAGGCTGCCGGTGAGCGCTTCCTCGCAGAGAATGCCATGAAGGAAGGTGTGATTACGACCAAGAGTGGTCTCCAGTATATGGTATTGCAGGAAGGTACCGGTAAGGCTCCTAAGGCTACCGACCGCGTGAAGTGCCACTATGAGGGTTTCCTGATTGACGGAACGGTTTTCGATAGCAGTGTTCAGCGCGGAGAACCCGCTGTATTTGGACTTCAGCAGGTCATTGCCGGATGGACGGAAGGTCTGCAATTGATGAAGGAAGGCGGCAAGACCCGCTTCTTCATTCCCTATCTTCTGGGTTACGGTCCCAGTGGTGCCGGTCAGAGCATTCCTCCCTATGCTGCACTTATCTTTGACGTAGAGCTGATAGAGGTTCTCTGATGGAAAAATGTATATAATAGACAATAACAACTAAATTCAAATAAAAGAAAATGAAAAAATTATCAATCTTAGCCGTTATGGCTATTGTGGCTGCAATGTTTACTGCTTGCGGCAATGGCACTCCCAAGGCCAATCTTAAGAACGACATTGACACAATGAGTTATGCCATCGGTATGGCACAGACTCAGGGTCTGAAAGAGTATCTCGTGCAGCGTCTCGGTGTGGACACTGCTTATATGGATGATTTCATCAAGGGTTTGAACGATGGTGCAAATGCCGGCGACGACAAGAAGCAGGCTGCCTACTATGCTGGTATCCAGATTGGTCAGCAGATCGGTAACCAGATGGTGAAGGGTATCAATCATGAAGTGTTTGGTGAGGATTCCACTCAGACCATTTCCTTGAAGAACTTCATGGCAGGTTTCGTGAGCGGAACGACAGGTGCCAAGGGTCTGATGACGATGGAGCAAGCTCAGCAGGTTGCCCAGACCAAGATGGAGCAGATTAAGTCAAAGAACATGGAGAAGCAGTTCGGTGCCAACAAGGAGGCCGGTGAGAAATACATGGTCAACTACAAGAAGGACAAGGACGTGAAGGAGCTCAAGGGCGGTGTCCTCTACAAGGTGATCAAGGAAGGTACCGGTGCTATTCCTTCTGACACAAGCATGGTGAAGGTTCAGTATGAGGGCAAGACCATCGACGGTAAGGTTTTCGACAGCAGCTACAAGCGCAACGAGCCTGTTAAGCTTCGTGCCAACCAGGTGATTCCCGGATGGACAGAGGCTCTCACCCACATGCCTGTAGGTTCTGTATGGGAGGTTGTGATTCCTCAGGACAAGGCCTATGGTTCACGCGAACAGAAAGAAATCAAGCCTTTCTCCGCACTTATCTTCAAGATTGAACTCTTAGGAATTGAGAAGTAATCGTCTATGAAAAGATATGCTATATTGGCACTCATCCTCGTGGTGAGTGCCTCTTTCTTGACCGCCAGTGCCGGTAAGAAAGACAAGAAAAAGAAGGCTGAGGCCGTTCAGGCCGTCGTTGAGCAGCCTGTGGAGATTGTTACGCCGAGCGATTCGGTCAGTTTTGCTGCCGGTGTGGCTATGACAAATGGCCTGATACCTTACCTGAAACAGCAGTATCAGTTTGACGAGGTGTTCATGGATGACTTCATTGCCGGTTTCAAGGAGGCACTTAAGTCGGGTACGGATCCTCAGCAGAAAGCCCGTATGGCCGGCATGCAGATTGCTCTGATGGTCAATGACCGCATGCTGCCCGATGCCGGGAAAGATTTCAAGGGAACTAACGATTCCATCAATGCCACGAAATTCCAGGAGGGTTTCATTGCCGCTCTGAAGAAAGACACCACTCACTTCAAGCAGCAGGATGCGGAGAAATTCTTCTCTGAACGTCGAGTGATGGTGCTGAAGAAAGAAGGTGCTGATTTCCTTGCTGCCAATGCGAAGAAGGAAGGAGTGAAGACTACTGCTTCCGGACTGCAGTACAAGGTACTCACTCAGGGAACGGGTGCCATCCCCACCGCTACGGATGAAGTGAAAGTGAACTATGAAGGCCACCTCGTTGACGGCAAGGTCTTCGACAGCAGCTACAAGCGCGGTGAGCCAGCCACGTTTAAGGCCAATCAGGTCATCAAGGGTTGGACGGAGGCACTCACGATGATGCCCGTCGGCAGTAAGTGGGAACTCTATATCCCCTACAATCTTGCCTATGGTGAGCGTGGTGCCGGACAGGACATCAAGCCTTATTCCGCCCTTATCTTCACCGTGGAACTGCTCGATATCGTGAAGCCGGTTGTGGAAGAAACGAAAACAGAAAAGAAACCTTCTGCAAAGCCGGTTACCTCCTCCAAGAAGGTCGTAAAGAAGAAAAAATAAGCCGTTTTTGAACGTTTTTTCATGAAATGCGCAACTTTTCCTATCAAAATGTTGCGCATTTCATTTTTATTTCCTATTTTTGTCACGGAGTTAACCAATTATTAACTAAAAGGAAATATCCATAACAATGGAAAAGATAGACAAGCTGGACAGAAAGATATTGAGTATCTTGTCTAAGAATGCCCGCATCCCGTTCAAGGATGTGGCAGCAGAGTGTGGCGTTTCGCGTGCCGCTATTCATCAGCGTGTGCAGCATCTGATTGACGATGGTGTTATCACAGGCTCTGGTTTCGATGTGAACCCCAAGTCATTGGGTTACAGTACTTGCACCTACGTAGGTATCACCCTGGAACGTGGTTCCATGTACAAGCAGGTCGTTGAGCGGCTCGTGCATATCCCCGAAATCGTGGAATGTCATTTCACGACCGGTCCCTACACGATGCTCGTGAAACTCTTTGCCCGTGACAATGAGCAGCTGATGGACCTGCTCAACAATCAGTTGCAGGACATTCCCGGTGTGGTGGCCACTGAGACACTTATCTCCCTGGAGCAGAGTGTGCGCCGTGAGATTCCCATTGCTACGGAGTAAGGAAATACAGATCATCCCCTCCATCTTTTGGAGGGGCTTTTTTTATTTTCAGCAAGAAGCAACTTTATCGAAATGGAGTCTTTTAATCTTCAGCAATATCTTGACGATATCTACCAGCAATACCCCGAAGGTGACTGGAAACCGCTCATTGGTATCACTTCTAACTATGAGGGAATGGATGCCACGTTGCGCTATGCCTATTATAATAAGGTAATAGAGGCAGGGGGTATTCCGGTTATCATTCCGCCTGTCAGCGACCGTCATGTCCTCGTGGGTACACTCGACAGCCTTGATGGCCTGATTCTTTCAGGAGGAAGCGACTATAATCCGCTGTGGTGTGGAGAAGAACCGTCGCCGCGCCTGCATAACATCAATAGCAAGCGTGACCTGCCTGAGTTGCTCATTACCCGTCTGGCCTACAATCGTCAGATTCCGATGCTCGGTATCTGCCGCGGCATCCAGACGTTGGCTGTGGCTCTCGACGGTCATGTGGCGCAGGATATTGCCTCACCCACCATCAAGCATTCGCAGGATGCCGACCGTGGAGAGGTGACCCATAGCGTGACACTTCATAAGAACAGTGAGATCTACCGTCTTTACGGTACGCAGAATATCTTCGTCAACTCCTTCCATCATCAGGCCGTGAGTGATCCCGGACAGCGTTTCTGGGTGACGGCCACCGCTCCAGACGGCACCATTGAAGCCATTGAAAGTACGGAGCAAAAGAGCATCTTGGGTGTGCAGTGGCATCCGGAATGGCTCGATAGCGGACTTCCCATTTTCAAGTGGATGATTCGCAAGGCCACGGAATTCCATCAGGCCAAACAGCTCCATCAACGCATCATCACCCTTGATACCCATTGCGATACGCCGATGTTCTTCCACCAGGGCATTCATTTCGAGCAGCGTGATCCCCGCATTCTCGTAGATATGCACAAGATGCAGGAAGGGCGCCAGCAGGCTGTCACGATGGTAGCCTATCTTCCTCAGCCTAAGATTGGCGAGAGTTTCTCGCAGAAGGTGGATGTCTCGTGGATGCAACCGGCCCGTCAGTCGGAAGAGTCACCCTCGGTTTCCATTACGCCAACGGCCTATGCCAATGCCATTTTCGATAAGATTGAGGATATCGTGAAGTCCAACAGCCGTTATCTCAGCATTGCCCGTACGCCGCAGGACCTTTATGAAGACCAGCGCAAAGGGCGTCGCAGCATCATGCTTGGTATTGAGAACGGCCTGGCCCTCGGTCACGAACTGGCTAATGTGAAGCATTTCGCTCAGCGGGGTGTCGTCTATATCACGCTCTGTCATAATGGTGACAACGATATCTGCGACTCTGCCCGCGGCTGCAACACCCACAATGGTGTCAGCCAGTTTGGTGAAAAGGTCATTCAAGAGATGAACCGCTGCGGCCTGATGGTTGACCTCTCCCATGCCGGGGAGAAGAGCTTCTATGATGCGTTGCAGATTTCCAGTACGCCGATAGTTTGCAGTCATAGCAACTGCCGGAGTCTTTGCGACCACCCCCGTAATCTGACAGACGACCAGCTTCGTGCCTTGGCACAGGCTGGAGGTGTGGCCCATACTACGCTCTATCAGGGTTTCCTTCGAAAGGAAGGTGAAGCCACTATCATCGATGCCATCAACCATCTGGAACATGCCATCGATGTGATGGGTATCGACCACGTGGGACTGGGCACTGATTTCGATGGTGACGGCGGTGTACGCGGCTATGCCGATGCTTCTGAAGCCATTCAGTTTACCCTCCAGTTGCTCCGCCGCCACTATAGCGAGCGTGACATCAAGAAGATTTGGGGCGGCAACTGGCTGCGCGTGATGGCGCAGGTGCAGGGCGTCAGGGTTGAAGGTTGATAGTTTACGGTTTATGGTTGATAGTTATTTGTATAAGAAGAATAGAATGAGAAAGCTTTGTGTCTTTGTGTCTTTGTGTTGTTCAGTCATCCTGTTTATTTCCTGTAAGAGTAAGCAGGCCACCAACAACATATCATCATTAACGCCCGTAGGTCCTGCCTTCGTGGCTGATTCCGCCTTTGCCTATTGTCAGGCACAGTGCGATTTCGGTCCTCGTACGATGAACAGCGATGCCCATGAGCAGTGCGCCCAATGGATAATCAAGAAGTTCGAGCAGTTTGGTTGCAAGGTGACCACCCAGCAGGCTACCCTGACAGGCTATGATGGCACACCCCTCAAGAGTACGAATATCATTGCCAGTTATCTCCCGTCATCGTTATCATCGTCGTCATCTTTGGAACGCATCCTCCTCTGCGCCCATTGGGACAGCCGCCCCTGGGCCGACAATGACCCTGATTCCGCCAATTGGCGCAAACCTGTGATGGCAGCCAATGATGGTGCTTCGGGTGTGGCCGTGATGCTGGAGATAGCCCGTCAGCTCCAGAGAGCCGATTCCCTGAAAGTTGGAGTCGATTTCATTTGTTTCGATGCCGAAGACTGGGGAACTCCTCAATGGGACACCACCACGCAGGTCAACGGTGATCCGTGGGCACTCGGCGCCCAATATTGGGCACAGCAGTTTGCACAAAACTCAGGCGGACAGTCTTATCGTTTCGGCATTCTGCTCGATATGGTGGGCGGTCAGGGAGCGCGTTTCTATCAAGAAGGCGTCTCCAGGCAATATGCTCTTGACATTGTGAAAAAGGTATGGACAGCCGCCAAGGTGGTGGGTTACGGCAGTATGTTCCCCGATGAAGCCAACGGGGGCATCACCGACGACCATGTCCCCGTGAACGAAGTGGCGAAGATTCCGTGCATTGATATCATTCCCTATTATCCCGATTGCCAACAGAGTAGCTTCGGTCCTACCTGGCATACGCTGAATGATGATATGCAGCACATAGATAAAAACACGCTGCAGGCCGTCGGGCAGACCGTCATTCAGGTACTTTTCAGCGAATAAAGAATTACAGTTGTCCGGCTTCTATCTGTCGCACCACGCGTTCCGTAAGCCGGTCAACGCTTTCGGGCTTGTAAGTCTTCATCAGGGAAGCACCGAAAGTCCAGGCAAATGCCTGGTAGAAACCGGCACGCACAGGTCCCAGAAAGGCCTGGATCAGATTGTAGCCAGAGGAATTACACTCGCGGTGTACCAGTTTGATGAGCAGTTTTCCCTGACTGTACGACAGTTTCTTCATTCTCGGCGTATAGCGTTGCTTAATGTCTTTCTCCACCCTCTTCATGTGCTCGTCCTTGGCTTTCTTGTCGGGTAGCGTCTGCAGGTATTCGTAGGTTTCCAGAATAATCTGGTTGGCCTCCTTGGCGATGGGCAGCACCTTCTTCACATTGTACACCAGTCGGTTGTACTTGGCCTGTTCCTTGGCGTTCTTGAACACCATTTTGGGATAGACATATACGTTGTTGAACTCCACGTATTGGATGCTGTCACCCTCGTGCATCACCTTGCTGACTTTCACCATCGGCACAAACGTAGGGTTATCCATGTCAACCTCTCTGTCCTCGGGGTTCACATGCTTGCCTGTCTGTGCCCAGCATAATGCAGGCATTGCCATCAGTATCAACAAGAGTCTTCTCATCGGCTGCAAAGATAGTAATAAAAGTGAAGAGTGAAGAGTGAAGAGTGAAGAATTTATTTCCGCGTTGAAATAATTTATGATATTTTTACCCCATTTTCTTTATTCAGCGTTAATGTTCCGCCGAATTTGCTACCGCGGAAGCAAATTGCCACTTCGTTCTCGCTGTCGCTCGCGATTTTCTCAAAAATTCTTCACTCTTCACTCTTCACTTAATTTTGTAACTTTACGTCTCTACGAGCCGTGAAGTTAGGCTGCACTCGGGAAAAATCAAAATAAATTTTGTTTTTCCGCTCGTTTGCACTAACTTTGCACCCATGAAAAAGTTGCTGATAGAAACATACGGATGCCAGATGAACGTGGCTGACTCCGAAGTGGTGGCCTCGGTGATGCAGATGGCTGGTTATGAAGTGTGCGAAACGGTGGAAGAGGCCGATGCCGTCTTCCTCAACACCTGTTCAGTGCGCGATAATGCCGAGCAGAAAATATACCATCGCCTCGATGTGCTCGCTGCCCTCAAAAGAAAGCGGGAAGCATCCAACACCCAACATCCAACACCCAACACCCTGATCATCGGCGTACTCGGCTGTATGGCGGAGCGCGTGAAGGATGACCTTCTGGAAAACCACCATTGCGACCTCGTGGCCGGACCGGATGCCTATCTCACACTCCCCGACCTTGTTGCACAGGCTGAACTCGGCCATAAGGCCATCAATGTGGAACTCTCCACAACCGAGACTTATCGTGATGTGATACCTCAGCGTATCGGTTTGGGCCACAAAATTGGCGGTTTTGTCAGCATCATGCGCGGCTGCAACAACTTCTGCCATTATTGTATCGTGCCTTTCACACGTGGCCGTGAGCGCAGCCGTGATGTGGAAAGCATCCTCCGCGAAGTGCGCGACCTCCGAGACCGTGGTTTCAAGGAAGTAACGCTTTTGGGGCAGAACGTCAATAGTTATGGGCTAAGCCTATCATCCAACACCCAAACTTCCTTCGCCCAACTCCTTCACCTCGTAGCCCGTGAAGTACCCGAGATGCGCGTGCGTTTCACCACCTCCAATCCCGAGGATATGACCGAAGACATCCTCCATGCCATTGCCGAGGAGCCTAATCTCTGCCGCCATATACATTTCCCCGCCCAGAGCGGCAGCAACCGGATATTGAAACTGATGAACCGCAAATACACCCGCGAGGATTATCTGCAGAAGATAGATGCCATCCGCCGCATTATCCCCGGCTGCGGCATCACGACCGATGTCTTTGTGGGCTATCACGACGAAACCGAAGAAGACTTCCAACAGACGCTCTCCCTGGTGCGTGAGGTAGGTTTCGACTCCGCTTTTATGTTCAAATATTCTGAGCGTCCTGGCACTTTTGCCGCCCGTCATCTGCCCGACAATATCCCCGAGGAAGAGAAGATTCGCCGCCTCAATGAACTCATTGCCCTGCAGACGGAGATTTCCGCCCAGCGCAACAAGGAGGATGAAGGCAAGGAGTATGAGGTATTGGTGGAAGGTTTCAGTAAGCGCAGTCGTGAACAACTCTGCGGTCGTACCGAGCAGAACAAGATGGTTGTCTTCGATAAGGCTGGTCATCATATCGGCGAGCGCGTCATGGTACGCATCACCGGTAGTACCAGCGCCACCCTTTTCGGCGAAGCACTTTAGTCGAAAAACTCTTGGAGAGTCAGTTTTGTTAACAATCTGGCTCTCCTAATCCTGTTGGTTTGACTTCACTCTCCTCCTTGTTTCCCCCCATCAGAAAGCATGCTTCTGCTTGATGGAATTTACAAAACCGCCTTCATACCTTCATAAGTCATTCAATTAATTGATAATCTGGAACTTATAAATGAAACCGCGCCTTCAGATGCTTTCATGGTCTATCATCAGGCGAAGCTTTTCCACTACCATCCAAAAAGATTATCATTTACTCCCGAATCTATGATGTATTGCTCACCGATTAATCATAGATTGAGAGCGAATACATGATTAAACCGGCGGCAATATATCATCTTTTCAGCACCCGCTGATTATCTTTTTCCAGGCGAAAGCGTATGAAGGCGAATGAAACCGCGGTTTCATACGTATTTCATTGTCTGTCTGTTGCTTGCGAAAAAAATGAAGGCATGAAGGCGGTTTTTGATTTCCAAATAGAGAGAAGCCCAAGTGAACAGGGCTTTTGTGTTCATGATTCTTTAAAAATCTCCCATTTCATCGGACGGAATCATTTTGTGTAGTTTTGTTAAGTCGAGTTCCCACCATAATCACCGGGTCGGTTCTTTGATTCATTTTTATGAAGAATATATAGTGGTAACAAGAAAAATGTAGGGTGAGCCAAATAATTGTCTAAAGATTGGAAGTTAGAGGATAAATATCTATCTTTGCATTGACTACGAAAAAAATCGTAACGAAAAAATGCGTAATATGGAGAATCCCTTTAAATTCGGCACTATCGTAGAGGAAAACTACTTCACTGACAGAGTGGAGGAGGTCGCCTATATAGAGCAGTTCATGAAAAGTGCCAACCATCTGGTATTGATTAGTCAGTGAACAGGGGACGGTTCTGTGTTCATTTGACGTGGATGCCGAAGTAGGCAAATATCTGTCGGACGAAGACCTTCGCCGTCTCCTATTTGAGGTTTACGGAATCGAACACCCCTTTTCTTTACAGAATATTGAGAAAAAGAGGCGGAATGAAATTATCGGTTACCTGAAGTCTAAAGGCGGAGGCATCCGTCAACTTTCCAGACTTACAGGACTCTCTGTGGGATTAATACAAAAAATATGAGAACAATTGCCGAAAAAAATGAACACAGAACCGTCCCCCGTTCATGCGAGACGTAACTCTATCATTTACAAAGCGTAAATGGCAAACCTACGAATGCCCCGCTCACAAAGCTCCCTCCCTAATCAGCTCCCTCCCTAAACAGGGAGGGCAGGGGTGGGTCTCCTTAACCCTTCACCTCAACCCCCTGTCATCAAACAAGTTACACCAAACGGTGAAGTTTTTTTATTTCCTGAAACACTTTGAAAATACTACTTCCATACATGTAGTATGTATCTATATTTCAGCCTTTTCTTTTGGTCAATCCACAAAGAATAATTACCTTTGCCATCGTTAAACGGAAAAGACGAATGTTGAAGCGATTGTTCCATATTATTCTTATACTTCTGCTGCTTTCTGCCTGCGGCCATCGCTCGCAGGAGATGAGTGAGGCTTTGCTCCGTGCAGAAGAGATGAACCGAAACTACCAATCCATGGATACGCTCAAAGGCATGGAACAGGTAGCCGACTATTATCGTCCTTTCCTGGGACGTAGCCAACGCTATATGCGTGCTCTTTACATGCTGGGCTGCGTTTACCGCGACCGAGGCGATGCCCCCATGGCATTACACTATTATCAGGAAGCCGTCAGCCAGGCCGATACCACCGATGCCGATTGCGACTTCCATACCCTCTGCCGAATCTATGGGCAGATGTCTGTGCTCTATCAGCGGCAACGCTCCCCTCGACTAGAACTGGAGGCTGAACGCAAGGCCTACGGCGCAGCCATGAGGGCCAAAGACACCATTGCGGCAGTTAGTTATTATGAATATATGGCTGGAGCCTATTATGCTTTGGGAAAGAAAGATTCAGCACTCGCCATAGTTGAGAACTCAATCTCCCAATACGCAAAGATGAAAGAACGTGGATTAGCCGCTGCTGAAATGGGATTTGCCGCTGATTTCCATATCAAGAAAAAAGACTTCAAGCGGGCAGATAGCCTTCTTAAACAATACGAGGCTTATTCTGGATTCTTTGATAAAAATGGGAAAATCACTCCTGGTCGTGAATCATACTATTACACCAAAGGACTCTACTATCAAGGTGTACAGAAGTTGGATTCTGCCATTTATTTCTATCGGAAATTGCTTAATCCCAGACTTGACATTGAGGATATTGAAATGGGTTATAAAGGGCTGATGTCTGTTTACCATCATTTGGGTATGGCTGATTCTACCCTTAAATATGCAGACCTCTATGCACAAGCCAACGACTCTGCCAATATTCTTCATTCAGCAGATGAGATTACTCGCACACAAGCCCTTTATAACTACAGTGAAAGTCAGCGAATGGCCACAGAGAAATCTGCCGAGGCCAACCGCTATAAGTTCCTGTTGCTATTCTCCGTGTCTGCATTTTTGCTCTGCCTGCTGGCAGTCTATATCATTGTCCTGCACATCAGGCGATATAAAGGAGAAGCCGACGAAAGGGAGAGACTGTTGCATACTCGTCTGGCAGAATTGGAACAGCAACTCACGATAAAGGAGATCCGCGACGTGGAACAAGAGATACTTGCGTCACCGCTGGTGAACTCTTTCCGCATGATGGCAAAGACTTCCGTGAAGAAGCCCACTCACGAAGAGTGGAGCCAGCTGCACTCTTTCCTCAGGGACAGACTACCCGCATTCTGGAATAAGCTGCAGGAAAGTGAACCGCCATTGAGGAAGGAAGAAGTTGACGTGTGCCTGCTGATCAGACTTCAGTTCCCCGTCAAGGAAATAGCAAACCTTACGGGAATGTCTGTTCAAGCCATCTCAAACGTCCGCCGCAGACTCCTCCAAAGGGTGTTTCATCAGAGCGAAGGAGGCTCAAAGGAGTTTGACCGACTGATTATGAAACTTTAAAAATCGCCCATTTCATCGGGGGCAAATCATTTTGTTTACTTTTGTTAAGTAGATTGTTTGGGCGTTAAGCAGGAAAACTATACTTTTGTAGGAAAATTAAACAATAACGAATTTTAAAAACGAATGAAAAAGCTTTGTTTCACATTATTACTATTTGGATTATTACCATTGGCGATTTCTGCACAAAATCCTAAGGGTAGTTTTTCGGTGACACCTATGGCAGGTATAAACGTGACGAGTTTCGGCGGAGGGACACTTGATGCCTATAAGTATAAGGTACGCATGACTGTCGGCGCAGAAGCCGAATATGCCGTGAACGACTGGCTGGGACTTTCGCTGGGTGCCTTTTATTCACAGCAGGGAGCAAACATAGATTGGAGTACCGCAATGGTGATACCTGACGAACAAGGCGTAAAGTATAACACCGGAATAGAGATGGACGGCAAACTGCATTGTGACTATCTGAATTTCCCGCTGCTTGCCAATATCTACATTCCTCAGGTGAAAGGACTTGCTGTCAAGATAGGTCTGCAGATGGGGGTGCTGGTAAACGACAAAATAGAAGTAGCAACGCATATGGCTGCTGTTCCCTCAGATTGGTCTGAATACGGCGAACTCTCGTTTGAACAACGGTATGCAGATCTGACCAAACAAGTTTTTAGTAGTATAAGAATGACAGGTGTCAGCAATTCCATTGACTTCGGCATTCCCGTAGGCTTGTCGTATGAATACAAGAACATCACACTGAATGCCCGCTATTATTTCGGTTTGAGGAGAGTGGACAAGACAGAAGACCCAGACAAAGCTCATAACCGCTATCTATCTGTCACGTTGGGTTATCGGTTCCATCTGTGAACGAATGAATGTGTGAACAGAGAACCGACCCGCATTCACTTTTGAAATTGTATAATTAAATTAAATAGAATAAAATGAAGAAAGTAAGTATTATTGCAGCAACGATGGGATTGCTTTTCTGTACTGCATGCCCTGCCATTGCCCAAAGTGACGACAGTAGCGTGAAGAAATTCTCCTTTGTTGCTAAAGTTGGGGCTACATACCCTTTGGATGGCATAGATGAAACGAGTAGTAAGATTGGACCACAACTTGGAATTGAGGCATTGTGGAATTTACGGCATCTGCCTATTGATATTGGAGCAGAGTTATATATTGGAAGTGCCGTGAGGGATCATGAAACGAAAGGAGATTTGAGCAATCGTACAATCTCTCTGCTTGCCGTCTCGGACTATAACTTCTCTCGTGGTTCAAAGTTCTCTCCGTTCATTGGCGTTGGTATGGGTGTTGGCAGGTGTGAAGTTGTAATAGGTGACAAAGAAAAGCATACACGTTTTTGTGTGGCTCCGCGTCTTGGCTTCTTAGCATTTCACCATTTGCGGTTCACACTGGATGCCCATATTACGAAAAAAACTTATTCTCATGTTGGGGCTTCCGTCGGCTATTCTTTCTGACTCCAGAAGGATTGCTCACAAGGGGTCTGTCCCCCTGTGCTTAAGAAGAAAATTTTAAAAACTTGTAATTTTGCAGATAAGTGTAAAAAACAAGTAGAATCTTACACGAAAATAGGATTATTCTGGTTGTAAATTAAAAAGGTAAAAATATGAAAAAGAAAGAATCTATGAAAATGGTCTTGTTTTCAGCCCTTGCTGTCTGCTTGACCAGTTGTGCAATGAATCCGAAAGTTACAGCCGATTTGATGGGAACCTATCCCCAGCGTTCTGCCGATCAAGTGGTGGTTTATGAGGAAGGCGATACCGTTCCTGCGAATGCCACCGTCGTAGGAAAAGTGAAAGTGACCGACGGCGGAATGACTAGAACTTTGGATTGTCTTTATGGAAATGTGCTGGCACTGGCCGTGAAGAAGACGGCTGAAAGCGGAGGAAACGCCCTGCATATCGACAACCATAAGCAGCCCGATTTTGTCTCTACCTGTCACCGCATCTGGGGAACCATGCTGCTCCTTCCCGACAGTTTGGTGAATAATGTCAGCACCATGAAGACCCTTCAGGAACTGGAGAAGAAACAGGATGAGGAACTGCTGGGGTATATTCATAATCAGGAGGATCGTGCCAAACGTGCGCGGCAGACTCCCAAGAATATCTTTAAGGTGAATGGCGGTGTCTCTTTTCTGAGTTCTGATTATCAGATTGACTACCATACCTACAAGGGACGCACAGGCTATACGCTCAATGCCGCCTATCAACATTTGTGGGGATTTATCGGTGCCGGACTTGACTTCTCCCATACGGCTTACTCTTTTGACGAGGGTGTGAAAACTTCCGTGAACTTTATTGGTCCAAGTTTGGTGCTCAGCACTATGCTCGGCAACAAGTCGTTATGGCGCTGGGATTTGTCTATGAGCCTCGGTTACGGCAGGTACTCGGAGAAAGTGGCAGGCTATAAGTATTCTGAAGGCCATTTCTGTGCGAAGATGGACATGGGTATCGAGTATAAGGTGGCAAAGAATATCGGATTAGGTCTGCAGGTTGGCATGAGTACCCTGAAACTTGACAAGCCCGAGGGTTATGAGTTGAAAGACAACGAATTCTACGGCATCAAGCATGTGGATGTCTTAGGGGGTCTCCGCTTCTATTTTTAACCCTTTAACCAGCGAAGCGCTTAACCCTTTGAGTCCCCGTGATCCCAAAACCGTTATACGAATATGTGAACGGGGAGTCCCTCGAAGAATCGGAGGGACAGGTCCCTGTGATTTTTCTGTCTCTGTGATTTTCTGACACAAAAAAATATTAAAAGACACGGACTCGCATACAAGATTTTCAAAGAATCGTGTTATAATATAATAAGAAAATATGTAGGCATATGAAAAAGATATTCTTATTTCTGATGGGCTGTGTGCTGATGATGGCTATCGGCATGAACAGCTGCTCGAGTAGCGACGATAACATGGAGAATTCGAAAGAAGACATTGACCTGATTTTGAGTAACATAGATAAAAATACAACTTATCCCGTGTCGGACGCGGTATGCTGGACAGATGGGTTAACGTCAAATTATAAATCCCCATCCTTCTATTGTCTTATTAATGACGCCCCTGGAGTTACTAGTTTATACATCCACTACAAATACTACAACAAATTAGAGAACAGGAACAATTTCTTCCTCGAAGACATCAAGGCTGGAGACATCTTGGATTCTGACGATTTCATGGCAGAATTATTCTACCCGATGAACGGGTATGGGTATAATAGGAATACATTTGTTGCTACAAGTGGGAAAATACAGGTTATCGACAAAAAGGGCGAAGGAAATAAACTAACCCTCACCCTGCAATTCAACAACCTTAGATTCACCGAGACCTCAAGTATAGAATCTGGCGCAAGGCCTCTTCCTCGACTATATAATGTAAACGGCATTATAAAGTTTGAGTACACAGAAAAAAGATAAAAAACCAAAATCATGTAACAGGGGGACTCAGTTCATACCCATTTTGGCTCCAGTTTGTTCAACTTGTGAACGAATCATGTGAACAGGAACACCCCGTTCATTATACCTGATAAAAACACAGGGTCTTTGTTGATTATTTCAAATTCTTTCCCGATTATTTGGAAGGAAAGAGATTAATGAATATCTTTGCACGAACATTGTTTAATTCTAACTGACAAGAAGATTATCATATGAAAAAGAATCTGTTATTACTGGTTATCGGACTATTGGGTACGGTTGTAGGCATGCAGGGACAGCCATTGTTGAGAACGCACGTGGAAACGGGCGACGTGGAAGGTGTTCTTGACAGTACGCTGGCCGTGTATAAGGCCATTCCCTATGCGGCTCCTCCTGTGGGGAAACTGCGTTGGAAGGCTCCGCAGCCTGCCCGTGCTTGGGAAGGGGTGAGAGTTTGCAATGAATTCGGAAAGATGCCGCCACAGCCTACACGTCCCGGCCGTACTGCGGATATGATGAGTGAGGACTGTCTTTATCTCGGTATTGCCACGCCGGCAACTTCCGTGAACGACCGTCTGCCTGTGATGGTTTGGATTCACGGTGGCGGATTCCAGACGGAATGGTATGGCGGTGACCTGTGGAGATACCTTGCCCTTCGCGGGGTGGTTATTGTCAGTATAGAATATCGTACGGGCGCGCTTGGTTTCATGGCCCATCCGGAGTTGTCGAAAGAAGATCCTGAAGGACATTCGGGCAACTATGGTCTTCTGGATCAGATCTTCGCCCTGAAATGGGTGCAGCGCAATATTGCCAACTTCGGAGGTGACCCTTCGAATGTAACCATCTTCGGTGAGAGTGCGGGAGCCATCAGTTGCAGTATGCTTTGTGCATCACCTCTGGCAAAGGGACTCTTCCATCGTTGCATCAGTCAGAGCGGAGGCTCGTTCGCTCCCTGGAGTGACAATCCCCGTTCGCTGGGCCTCGACGCTTCACAGAAAGGAGCCGAACAGCAAGGTCTGGCTTTCCAGAAGCATCTGAAAAAGAAGAATCTCAAGCAACTCCGACAGATGGATGCCATGTCGCTGTGTGACGGTAATGTGGGTTTTGGCGGATTCTGGCCTTGTGTTGACGAATATGTTATCTGCGACGACCAGTATCGCCTCTACGAACGTGGCGAATATAATGATGTACCCGTGATCGTGATGACCAATTCGGATGAGGGTGCCCTCTTCTCACCGGGCAATATGACTGCCGAGAATTACCAGAAAACAGTTGACTCCATGTTCGGCGACATGGCCGCCGAGGCACGGAAAGTATATCCCGGCAACACGAATGATGAGGCTTGGCATGCTTTCGGTGATGCCTTCCGCGATATGGGTTTTGCCTGGCCTTCCTATGCATGGGTGAACCTGCAGTCCAAGACGGGTAAGAGTCCTGCCTATGCCGCTTACCTGGCTCAGCCTTCAAAGATGAGTTTCTCGCAGGATCCCCGCCGCCGCGGAGTGGCTCATGCCGATGATATCCTCTACCTCAATGGTCATTTCTTGACACAGCCCGACAAGTATCCGGCTGAATCTGCCGTGGCCGAAATCATCCAGCAGTATTGGATTAACTTCGCCAAGACGGGAAATCCCAACGCCAAAGGTCTGCCATACTGGCCTACGTTCGACGAGTCGAAGCCCACCACGATGCAGTTCTCCAACGGTGCTTCACTTATTATGCGTCCCAATCGCGAACAGATAGATTTCGTGGACCGCTATTACAAGGCCAAGCGTGAGGCTATAGAAAAAAGCCGCAGGTAAAACTGCTTTTTACCCTGATTTCTTGATTTATCTCTATAAAACAGCCCTTTTTCGGAAAAAGAAAAGGGGCTGTTTTGGTTTTTTGCTCCCAAAAGGCTTACCTTTGCACCCGATTTGTAAAGGGTAACGCAGCAATTACAGGCTGCACAAGTTAAATTTAAAACAAGTAAAAAGATGAAAAAGATTTTGATGACTCTTGCTGCCATTGCCATGGCAACAACTATGAATGCACAGTTCTACGTAGGTGGTGGTGTTGGCTACAGCCATAGCAAGGTAGGTGACGTGAAGGCCGACCAGTTCAAGATTCTCCCCGAGTTCGGTTATAATCTCGACGACCAGATTAGTTTGGGCGTAAGCGTGGGCTATACTCATTCCAAGAGCGATGATATTAAGACTGACGGTTTCGAGATTGCTCCATATCTCCGTTACACTTTCGTAAAATGGAACATGGTGAACGCTTTCGTTGACCTCGGTATCGACTATGCTTATACAAAGGCTGACGAAGTGAAGGTGAATGCCATCGGTGCTGGTGTCTTCCCAGGTCTGGCAGTGAACCTGAACGACAAGATCAGCTTTGTCACCAAGATCGGTGCACTCTCATACGTTCATGCCAACACAAAGCGCGGCGATGCTGAGGTGAAGGGCGACGAGTTTAACATCGGTATCGACGGCAGCGACCTGCAGTTCTCTGTCTATTACAATTTCTAAGAGACCGGAAAACCGCAAAACCTAACACAGGGCAGCAATGGAATATTCTCCTTGCTGCCCTGTCTGCGTGTTAAAGGGAGTGCTCTATCAGTCGCTTTTCTTTGTGGAAAGTTTAATAAATGGAAAAACTAAGGGGTAAACTTTGGTTTTTCTGTTTATTTGTATTACATTTGTACCCTAGATATGAAAGAGTTTTTCAAGGTGTTGCGGCGATTTGTGCCGCCCTATAAAAAATATTTGGTGCTGACGGTACTGTTCAATATCCTTTCTGCGGTACTGAACATTTTCTCGTTTGCCGCCATCATCCCTATCCTGAATATCCTGTTCAAGACGGAGGAGAGCCTGCGTGAGGTGGAGTATATGCCCATCACATTAGGTAACCTGAAAGAGGCGCTGATGAATGACATGAACTACTACATGCAGGAATTCATCCTGGATTGGGGCGCCACCACGACCTTGCTGGTCATCGGTCTGTTCCTGGCTTTTGCCACCTTCCTGAAGACGGGTGCCTACTTCCTCTCTTCGGCCACGATTATTCCCATCCGTACGGGCGTGGTACGCGATATTCGCAACCAACTTTACCAGAAAATCACATCGTTGCCGCTGGGTTTCTTCTCCGAGGAGCGCAAGGGTGACATCATTGCACGCATGAGCGGTGATGTGCAGGAAATAGAAAACTCCATCATGTCGAGTCTTGACATGCTCTTCAAGAATCCTATCCTCATCGTCATATATTTCGGGACGTTGATTTTCATTTCCTGGCAACTCACGCTGTTCACCATTGTCTTTGTGCCGCTGTTCGGCTGGTTCATGGGCTACGTGGGCCGTAAGCTGAAGCAGAACTCCGTGATGGCGCAGTCGCTTTGGAGTGATACGATGAGTGTGGTGGAAGAGACGCTGGGCGGTCTGCGCATCATCAAGGCCTTCAATGCGGAGGAGAAGATGAACGCGAAGTTTAACAAGGTGAACAACGAGTATCGTGACAACATCCAATGGGTGAACACTCGCCAGCAGCTGGCTCACCCGATGAGTGAATTCTTGGGAACGGTAATGATCATCATCGTGTTATGGTTCGGTGGCGTGCAGGTGTTGAACAATGCCTCCATGTCGGGTTCCACCTTTATCTATTACCTGGTGATTCTGTACAGCATCATCAATCCCCTGAAGGAATTCTCGAAGGCTGGTTACAATATTCCGAAGGGACTGGCCTCGATGGAGCGTGTGGACAAGATTCTGATGGCCGAGAATAACATCAAGGAGCCTGAGAATCCCAAGCATATCGGCAGTTTGAAGAATAACATTGAGTTCCGTCATGTATCGTTCCGGTATGGAGAGCAATGGATTCTGAAGGACATCAACCTGACCATTGAGAAAGGAAAGACTATTGCCATTGTAGGACAGTCAGGTTCCGGAAAGTCCACCTTGGTGGATCTGATACCGCGTTACTACGATGTGCAGGAAGGAGAGGTGCTTATCGACGGCATCAACGTGAAGGACCTCGGTGTGCACGATCTGCGCAAACTCATCGGCAATGTGAATCAGGAAGCTATCCTCTTTAACGATACGGTGAGAAACAATATCACCTTCGGTGTGGAGAATGCCACGCTGAAAGAAGTGGAGAATGCGGCGAAGATTGCCAACGCCCATGATTTCGTGAGGGCTATGGAACATGGCTACGATACAAACATCGGCGACCGCGGAGGCCGTCTTTCGGGTGGTCAGCGCCAGCGCATCTCCATTGCACGTGCCATTCTGAAGAATCCACCAATTTTGATTCTCGATGAGGCAACATCTGCCCTTGACACCGAGAGTGAACGTTTGGTGCAGGATGCTCTTTTCCGCCTGATGAAGACGCGTACGACGGTCGCCATTGCCCACCGGCTGAGCACCATCAAACATGCCGATGAAATCTGCGTGCTTCATGAAGGCCGTATCGTAGAACGCGGCACTCATGACGAGCTGATAGCCTTGAACGGCTATTACAAGAAGTTGCATGACATGCAGACGCTTTGAGTTTTCTGGTTTCAAGTATGAAAGGTAGGCTCATATATCTGATAAGGACTTTCTTCGTGACGGTGTTGGTTTTTGTCCTCGCCAAGATTGTCTTTATGCTTGCCAACAAGGAAGGGCATTCTTTTATGCCTGCAGATATTTGGGACGTCATTCGACATGGTCTTTCCCTCGACGGTTCCACGGCTCTCTATTTCCTTAGCGTGCCCTTGTTGATGGTTATTGCCACTATTTGGGTAAAGGGAGCAAAGGCCCGAAAGGTGATGAAACGTATCATGTCCGTCTATTTCATCATTGTTTCCCTGGCATTTTCCCTGGCTTTTATTGCCGACACCAGCCTCTATCCTTTCTGGGGATTCAAGCTGGATGCTTCCTGTCTGCAGTATCTGGAGACGCCCACGGAAGCAATGGCAAGCGTATCCGTCGGTTATATCATCCTCCGTTTCCTGCTGTTTCTCATCATCGCCTTCCTCATTTACAAGATGTTTCCGGATTTGCCTGAAAGCGATGGCAAGATTACGCCGCTTGCCAGGAAACTGTCGGAGACCGTTCTTTACGTCTGTTTCATTCCCCTGATGGTAATAGGTATCCGTGGTGGTGTAGATGAATCGACGACGAATGTGGGGCAGGTCTATTACTCGCAGAATGCATTTCTCAACCATTCGGCGGTGAATCCCGTTTTCTCCTTCCTTTCCTCTTTTGAGAAGTCGGCAAACAACATCGTAAACTACGATTACTATCCTGAGGAAGAATGCCGTAAACTCATAGAGACACTCTATCCCATTCCAGATAGCCTCCAGCAGAATCAGGTCTTAAATCCTCAGGATTCCCTGCTTCGCAATAGCCGTCCCAATGTGGTGGTGATTCTCATGGAGAGTGCCGGTGAGATTGTCGCAGAGGCTATGCCGCATCTTCAGCAATACAAACGCGAAGGAATCAATTTCTCGCAATGCTATGCCAACTCCTGGCGTACCGACCGCGGAACGGTGTGTACCTATAGTGGCTATCCTTCGTTCCCCACCTCCTCCGTGATGAAGATGCCAAAGAAGAGCCGTACGCTGCCGAGCATTGCCTCCTCCCTGAAGAAAGAAGGTTATTCTACCCACTATCTTTATGGCGGAGATATCAATTTCACGAACATGCGGAGTTATCTCATCAGCAGTGGTTTCGAAACACTCACCTGGAAAAAGGACTATACGGCTGAGCAGCAAAATACCAACAAGAAATGGGGCGTACGTGATGACATCACTTTCCAGACGCTCTATGACCTTGTGATGGAAAAGTCGGGAAAAGGAACACCGTTTTTCTTGGGCTACAGCACATTGTCAAGTCATGAGCCATGGGTATCCACTTTTCATAAGTTTGACGATATAATCCTCAATTCGTTCTATTTCCTCGACGACTGTCTGTGGCGTTTCATCGAGCGGGTGAAAAAGACTCCGGCATGGGAGAATCTTCTGATTATCCTTCTTCCTGACCATAGCATATCCTATCGGGGAGTGGAGGAAGATGAGGCCATCCGCCGCAACCTCATGCCGATGGTATGGATTGGTGGGGCAGTAAAAGAGCCTCGCGACATCAATGTCATCTGCAACCAGACGGATTTGCCGGCGACACTTCTCTCTCAGTTAGGCATAGATACGGGCAAGTTCCGTTGGAGCCGCAATGTAGTCAGTAAAGACTATCGCTATCCATTTGCCGTACACAACTACAACAATGGCTTCTCGGTGATTGACTCTACGGGATTCATTGTCTATGACCTTGATTCCGACCGTCTCATAGCCAATCGCTCCAATAGCGGGAAACGACTGGAAAAAATCGGCAAGACCATTCTCCAGGCCACGACCAAAGATCTCTCTGAAAGATGAAAAAACTACTCAATAAAACATACGCCCCTATCGTGGCATTGGTGTGGAACCTGCTGCTGGTCTTTCTTGTCTATCAGATAGCACGTCTGGAATATTACATGGAGAATGCTAATTATCTCTCCTATTCCTTTGATGTCTTCAGGGGAGGCCTGTTGTTTGATACCTCTGCCATTGTCTATACGAATATGCTCTATATCGTTATGATGCTCTTCCCGTTGCATTTGAAAGAGAACAATGTCTATCACCAGCTATGCAAGTGGGTCTTTATCATCGTCAACGGTATAGCCTTTGCCGTCAACCTCGCAGACTCCGTCTATTTCCAATATACCATGCGCCGTACCACGACATCCGTCTTTCAGGAGTTTTCCAATGAAGGAAATCTGACGAGCATTATCGGGAAGGAGTTTTTGAGCCATTGGTATCTGGTATTGCTATTTGTCTTGGTGATGGTGGCCTTATGGATATGCTATGCCAAACCACGGTTGCAGAGCCGTAAGATTTTTTCATGGTGGAAATACGACCTTTCCTGCCTGGTGTCATTGTTGCTGTTAGTACCCCTCAGCATAGCAGGCATGCGTGGAGGTTTCACCACTGCCGTCCGTCCTATCACCTTGTCGAACGCCAATCAGTATGTAAAGCGTCCGTTGGATGCCGCCTTGGTTCTCAACACCCCCTTTTCCCTCATCCGTTCCATCGGAAAGAATGTCTTCTCCGTTCCCCGCTATTATGAGAATGAAGAGGAGATGGCGCGCATTTATTCGCCCCTTCATGAAGGAGAATCCGTTGATTCCGTTTTTACCAGGAAGAATGTGGTGATTCTGATTGTCGAGAGTTTCGGACGTGAATATATCGGTGCCTTTAACAAAGATCTTGAAGGGGGAAAGTATAAAGGCTATACCCCTTGTGTGGATTCCCTTATCAGCAAGAGCACCACGTTCCACTATAGTTTCTGCAACGGGCGCAAGAGCATCGACGGTATGCCGAGCATCCTCTCCAGCATTCCCATGTTTGTGGAACCCTTTATCCTTACGCCCGCCTCCATGAACGATTATACCGGACTGGCAGGAATCTTAGGGGCTGAGGGCTATGAGACTGCCTTCTTCCATGGGGCGGAAAACGGATCGATGGGCTTCCAGGCATTTGCCCAGAAAACAGGATTCCAGCATTATTACGGACGCACGGAGTATGAAGCCGCAAAAGGAACGGCCGATTTCGACGGCACGTGGGCTATCTGGGACGAACCGTTCCTGCAATACTATGCCGAGGAGATGGGGAAGATGAAGGAACCTTTCATGACGGCCGTCTTCACGGCTTCCAGCCATCATCCCTTCGCCATTCCTGAGAAGTATCGGGCACAGTTCCCCGAGGAGCATCTTCCGATTCAGAAATGTATCCGCTATACGGATATGTCCATTGGCAAGTTCTTTGATACTGCCAGCAGGCAGCCCTGGTTCCAGCATACAATATTCGTGCTCACTAGCGACCATACGAACATGAGCGACCATGCGGAATACCAGACGGACTTAGGAGGATTCTGCTCACCTATTATTATCTACGAACCGAGTAAACCGGTAGGGGAGATGCAGGACAAGATAGCCCAGCAGATTGACATCCTGCCTACGGTCTTGGGAAAACTGGGCTATTCCAAACCCTATCTTGGTTTTGGCATCGACGTGCTGAATACGCCTAAGGAACAGACATGGGCCGTTAACTACCTGAATGGCATCTACCAGTATGTGTATGGTGATTATGTACTCCAGTTTGACGGAAAGAAGACCATAGGCCTGTATGCCCTCAGCGACTCGCTGATGAAACAGAATTTGTTGGGAAAAACAAAGGCGGCTGCAGATTCTTCACTCTTCACTCTTCACTCTTCACTTCCAAAGATGGAGCGAGAGCTAAAGGCCATCATCCAGCAATACATGGAACGGATGACGCAGAACCGCCTTGTGCCTTCCAAATAAGAGTCAGAACTTATACCAAGGCTTTTTCGGAGGAGCGGGTTTGTTGTCAGGATGATCCTTGGCTATCACCTTGCCATCGACCACCATAAAGCGCTCATTGAACTCCTCGCGGGTTCGCTTCCAGCGGTCATGACTCCACAGCCAGAACTCCGGTGCACGGCGGATATTGTCTTCCAGCATCCTGAAGTAGATGTCAGTCAGTTCAAAGTCAGCCAGTTTCTGAGGTTCTTTTGTTATGAGCTTGAACTCTGCCTCATAATAGCCTCGTCTCACCCGATGGATATCCAGATAAAATATGGCGTGGTTCATCTTCTTCACGATACGCTCCGTTCCTGTCAGTACGGGGGTGTCGTGATTCAGAAAGTCCACCCAGTGATGGATATTCACCCAATGGGGTTTCTGGTCTGAGATATATCCTATAATTATGGGCTCCTTCTCTCTGTGGTGCTTCACCACTTCGCGCAGCGTGTCCTGCATAGCGATACAATGCGCGTCCATCCGCTCTCTGATTTTCAGGAAAAGTCTGTCGAAATCCTTGTTTTCCAGCGGATGATAGATTTGTCCGCACCAGGTATCCGGCTTTACCCAAAGGGGTATCGATGAGACCCACTCCCAGTTACACAGATGTCCGAGATAGAGAGCCACCGACTGTCCGCTGGCCACTGCCTCATCCAAGACTTCCGGATTCTTGAACACCATCCTCCGTTTCATCTCCTCCCGACTCATCGTCATCAGCTTTACCGTCTCTACAAGATAGTCGCAGAGGAAATGGTAGAAGCCTCTCTCTATCCTCCGCAATTCTTCTTCCGACTTCTCAGGGAACGATGTCGTCAGGTTTGTGCGTACCACCTTCTTCCGGTATCCCACCACTTTATAGAGCAACCAGAATATCAGGTCACTGAAAACGTAATGCACCTTCAACGGAAGCAGGGAGAATACGTACCATACTGCCAATACAATATAATATTGTATCTTCATGTCTGCAAAAATACGACAAATTTCACAATCTCCCAAGTGTTTCTGGCAAAAATAGTGAATTAATTACTATCTTTGCACCCAACAAGTAGAAGCACCTGAAATTATGGCAAATTACGAAATAAGGCCCCTGCAATTGCATATCCTGAAAATACTTCAGGCTGTTGACAAGGTATGCAAAGATCACAATCTGCGTTATTATCTCTGGGCAGGAACCATGCTCGGTGCCGTGCGTCATAAGGGATTCATCCCTTGGGATGACGATATGGATATCTGTATGCCACGTCCTGACTACGATTTGCTGATGCAGCATGCCAGTGAGTGGCTGCCGGAGCCCTATGAAGCGATTTGTGCCGATAATACGCCGGACTATCCGGGAGGATTCGGAAAAGTGATAGATGCTTCGACAACACTTATTGAAAGAGAGCATTGCGACTATCTTAGGGGCGTCTATATCGATGTCTTTCCCATTGATGGCCTTCCCTCATCGCGACTTCTTCAAAAGCTCAATTGCATGAGATATGCTATCATCGACAAGCTTATCTACTATATCCACCGTGATCCCTTTAAACACGGACATGGGCTCGACTCCCTCATTATCAGGACGATACAGAAACTCTTCAGCCATCAAAGCCTGCATAATGCCATCCGCAGCATACGTGTCAAATACGATTATGAGAAGAGTCAGAAGGTGCTGGACTATGATGACGGATTTTCGGGCATTATTGACAAAACTATCCTGGGAACCCCTACGCCTGTGGAGTTTGAGGGCTGTATGCTCATGGGTGTGGAGAAATGGGATGAGTATCTGTCGAACAAGTATGGCGACTATATGACCATTCCACCGCATGACGACCAGCGGCAGCATAATTTCTTCTATCTGGATTACAATCTTCCCTACAGGGATTATAAAGACACGCGCAAATTCGTAAAGCATCATGAGTAATCCCGTTTTGGTAACCGTTGTCACGGTGTGCAGGAATGTGAAGTCTTCTTTGGAGAAGACGATGAACAGCTTACTCCATCAGTCCTATGCGCATATCGACTATGTCATTATCGACGGTGCATCGACCGATGGCACTCCTGAGATGCTTGGAAAAACGGAAGGTGTCAGATGGATATCCGAGCCTGACATGGGAATCTATGACGCCATGAATAAAGGCATCCGAATGGCAGAAGGGGAGTGGGTCATCTTCATGAATGCCGGAGATGTTTTTGCCTCTGACGATACCCTCTCGAAGGTCTTTTCCGTAGAGAGGGACGCGGATGTAATCTATGGTGATGTTATCAAGGGAGACAGCATCAAGAAGGCAGAGCCGCCACACAATGGCCATCGTATGTATTTCTGCCATCAGAGTGCGTTCGTACGTACGTCGTGCCTCAAGGAGTTTCCTTTCGACATACAGCACAGGATGTCTGCCGACTTCAAGCAGATGAAGCAGCTTTATCTTGCGGGAAAGACTTTCATGCAGCTGGATTTCCCCATTGCCGTGTTTGATACCTCGGGGGTGTCAAATGCGCAACGTTCGAAAGGATTATACGACAATATACAGGTTATCCGCGAGGTGGACAACTGGAAAGAAAGGCTGAGGCTTCTCCCGCGCCTGCTGTTCACTTACTGGATGTGCAGGCTCAGAGGGGCTTAGTGTTTTAAATCAATTCCTGGGGTAGCAATTGCGTTGCCCTTTCGAAATCTTCGGGCGTGTCAAGCTCATATGAGAAATAACGGGTGGTGTCTATCACCTTGAAAGTATGCCCTTGGGGAATCAGCCGTTCGAAGGCGCGCTCATAGAAGATATCGATAAGACCTTCCTGCTCTATCATCTGGTCCAGTTCACGGAAAAGGGCATCGCTATAGTCGGCCTTTATCTTCTCGATTCCTACGCTTTCACCCACAGCATCCTCAATGCGGCAAGTCTTGCTGATCTCTGTGATGCGGTTTTCGGAATCCACCACGATTTTCATGTCCTCCTCGTTCAATTCATGACGGTTCAGCGCCAGGGCTGATTCCGATTGTGAGGCTACGGCAGCCACCGCCTGCGGATCGCAGAGGATATCGCTGTCCATCAGCAGGAACTCCTTTCCACGCACCACCTGCCCTGACATCCACAGGGAATAGATGTTGTTGTTATGCGCATAGTCAGCATTATGGAGAAAATGGAAGGTGAAATTCGGAAAATTCTGATTGAGGAAGTCCTGAATCATCTCATGGCGGTAGCCTGTCACAATGACAAACTCACGGATACCCGTGGCAGCCATTGCATCTACGGTCCGTTGCAGGAGGGTACGGCTGCCCACCGTAAGAAGGCATTTCGGCTTCGTGTCCGTCAATGGGCGCAAACGTTTCGCCATTCCTGCGGCCAGAATCACTCCTATCATCCCAACACCTTTAAGATGGTATCAACAACGGTCTGTGTCTGTTCCTTACGCCCTAAAGTGATGCGCAGGCACGACTCCAGTCCCTTGTCGGTCATGAACTTGATTTTATAGTTCTGGTCGGCCAGTGCCTTCTGGAGCGCATCCTTGATTTCCAGTGGATATTTGATAAGGATGAAGTTGGCCACCGATTTATACACCTTGAAACCTGGCCTGTCACCAAACTCCTTCTTGTATAACTGACGGCCCCATTCCATGTCATCAGCCACACGGCGGTAGTGTTCGTCGCTGTCGAGGGCAGCCAATGCCACAGCCTCCGAGAAACGGTTGTAGCCCAGATATTTGTTGATGTAACTCACGAAATGGTCGTGTCCTGCTCCGATAAATCCGAAGCCACAGCGCAGTCCCGGCAGTCCGTAGAACTTCGAGAGCGTACGCGAGATGATCAGGTTGGCGTATTTGTTCACCAGCGGGGCGATGTAGTCCGTGTCGCTTGTAATGAAACTGGCGTAGGCCTCATCTATCAGCACCATCGTGTCGCTGGGGATATGCTCCATGATGCGTCCGATTTCCTCACTTGTCAGACTGTTGCCCGTGGGATTGTTGGGCGAAGCCAGCAGGAGCATACGGGGATGGATACGGTTGGTATATTCAATCACCTCCTCCACATCGTAGGCGAAGGTGTCCTCCATTTCATGCAGGGGATACATCTCAAACGTACCGTAGCATTCGCTGGCCACCTTGTTGTAGTACCACCACGAATACTCGGGAATCAGGATCTTCTTGTTATCACCCTTCATCAGATAGTAGTGGATGGCATTTTTCAGGATGTCCTCACCGCCGTATGCCAGCAGTACCTGTTCCTCAGGCACGTTGTAAATCTCACTGAGGCGCACGGAGACAACGCTCTTCTTACCCTGGTCATAGATACGGGTGTAGAAGCAGAGCGTCTTCGGGTCGAAGTTCCTGATGGCATCTATCACCTTCTGGCTGGGCTCGAAATTAAACTCGTTCCTGTCGAGGAAATTCATATTCTTTTCCAAAGCGTATTTCTGTTTTTGTGCAAAGATACTAATTAGTTGTGAATATAGGAGTAAGAATTAAGATTTTTTGTATCATTTGTATCGGTCTATAAAGCCAGTCTCATACCTATTGTCTGCTCAAAACGCCAGTCCACGAACTCATAGCGGTTGCTTACACGCATGAAGACCGCCTCGTTGTTATAAGAACCGCCGCGGATGACGTAGGTATGGCTGCGCAGCCATTTGGCGAAGAAGCCCCTGTCTTTGGGCGCATAGTCCTCGTAGTTGCTATCGCACCATTCCCATACGCTGCCACTCATGTCGTAGATGCCCAGTTCGTTGGGACGCAGCGACTTCACGGGTTTGTGACTCTTTCGGATGGAGTTCTCCATGCACCATCCTACTTCCTCCGGGCGGTTGCTTCCCGCATAGCGGTATCCTTTCGAAAGGCGTCCGCCGCGTGCCGCATATTCCCATTCCTCTTCCGTAGGCAGACGGAAATGCTCACCGGTCATCGCGTTCAGTTTGGCAATGAACTCCTTGCATTTCTTATATGAAATCATCTCCATGGGCCAGTGCTCGCCGCGCCATTTGGCCTTGGCCTTGCCCATCACCGCTTTCCACAGTTCCTGTGTCACCTCGGTCTCTCCGATGTAGAAATCCTTAACCTTCACACGGTGAACGGGACGTTCATCGGGAGCAGCGTCCTTTTCGTTGCTGCCCATCAGGAACGTACCGCCCTTCACCTGTTTCATCACGAAGGTCTCACCACCCACCGTAAACCTCTTGTCCTGTGCGTGCGCCGTCAGCGGCAAAAGCAGGCAGAGGGGTAGCAGGATAAGCGTTTTTCCCACCTTCAGCGTCTCTCCCCCGAACTCCTCACCGGGTTTCACGGCCCACCAGATGACACGCAGCCATGCCACGGTCATGCAATAGACGTCCAGACTGAACGTGTCGTGGATATAGTTGTGGAGCCAAGTGGGACAGAGCACGTCTGTAGGCAGGATGCAGAAGTTCACGAACAGCAGCCAGAAAAGCACCCAGTCAAAGGTGGTTCTTCGCGGCTGCATCCAGAAGGCCATCAGATATCCCGAAATGGCGATGATATAGGTATGCGTCTCAGGGCTGTCGCTGAACAAGATGATATAGCCCATCAGCACCGCCAAGGCATCCACGCGGAAACGGAAATGCTTCCAACGCTTGTAGTTCATGAAGAACAGCACCGCCAATACCGCCAGCACCGTAATCTGCACCAGTCGGTAATTAGGCAGCAGTAGGGGCTTCAGTCCCACGGCAAAAAGTAGTCCCACCCAGTTGGAGGAGACCGTATGGCTTGCCAGATTCTCATACATCTCCCCATAGAGTCCCAGTACGTTCTCAAAAGCCGGGTTGATACAGGGCAGGAAGATGAAGAACGCACCGCAGAGTAGGGCATAGCCGAAATTCCGCAACGTCTTCGGATAGCAGAAAAGTAAGGCCAGTTCGATGGCTCCGTACACCTTCGTCGTGGCCGACAGCATGATGAGTAGCACAGCCCAGAAAGGTTTGTTCTTCTCCAGCAGCGTGAAGGCGAAGAGGAAGATGTAGCACACCACGATATTGTATTGATAGCAGAAGATACCCTGTAGCAGCAGCGACAGCAGGAAGAGGAAGATCTTCATCCTGTGAGGAGCCAGCGGCTCGGGAAGCATCTTGATGGCCAGACAGAACAGGCAGTAGTTCCCGATGTTCCATACGAAAGGCCCCAGCCACCAGGGCAGCAGGAATACCGGCGCATACACCGTGGTATAGACGGGCGAATAGAGGAAGTAGAGGCAATGGGTACCGTAGAATTCCTGCGTATAGGGAGAGATACCGCTCCAGAACATCATCGTAGCATCATAATAGTCGTAGTAGTTGGTACATCTGCCGCGAAACACCTCCAGCGAAGTGGCCAGCAGCGCAATCGCCAGTCCCAGGAAAAAGACGCAGCGCGGATTCGTGAAGAACTTCACAATGCTGTTTTTAATCCAAATCATGTTTTTTACCATTGACCATTGACCATTGACCATTGACCATTTACCATTGACCATTTTTTTCCACTTCTCAACGATCCATTAATACCTAACACCCAAAATCCATCACCCAAGAAACTCCTTGACATGATACAGCGGACGCCGCTTCACCTCCTCATAGATGCGACCGATGTAGATGCCCAGCATACCGATACTGATAAGCACCATACCGCCCGTAAACCAGATGGACAGTATCAGCGAAGACCATCCGTTGACGGCCGTTCCCAGAATCAGGGCCCTGAGCACATAGATGCCAATGCCTACGCTCGTCAGCAGGAAGAGAATACCCAATCCAAGAATGTAGTACATCGGTTTCACCGAGAACGAAGTGATGCCGTCCATTGCCAGGTTCAGCATCTTCTTCAGCGTATATTTCGAAGCACCGGCCTCGCGTTCGCTAATCACGTCGTCCACCGTCGTTGAGGGCAGTCCTATCATCGGAATCATTCCCCTCAGGTAGATGTTGCGCTCCTTGTATTCGGAGAGCATCTCCAGCGCCCTGCGGCTCATCAGTCGGAAGTCCGCATGGTTGAACACACTCTCCACGCCCATCTTCCTTTGCAGCTTGTAGAAAGCCTGTGCCGACATCCTTTTCATCACGGGGTCAGCCTCCCTCGACACCTTCACGCCGTACACCACGTCGTAGCCCGCCTTGAAATGATCCACCATCTTCGGGATGGCCGCCAGGTCGTCCTGCAGGTCCGCATCGATGGTCACCACCGCGTCCGCCATCTCCTTGGCCTTCATCATGCCCGCCAGGATGGCTCTTTGGTGCCCCACGTTGCGGGCCAGGTCTATGCCCTTTACATATTTGTTCTCGCGGTGCAGCTGCTCGATGAGTGTCCATGTGCGGTCGCGGCTGCCGTCATTGACAAACAGCATAAAACTGTCTGCCGAAATCCTGCCCTCCGCCACCATCTGGTCGAAGAGGGCTGTCAGCCGTTCCACGGAGTGCTCCAGCACCTCCTCCTCATTATAACACGGTGAAACCGTTGCCAGTCTTATCATTGCTTATGACGATTTACAAATTCATTGTAGGTGATAAACTCATGGTTGTCTTTCTTCAGCATCTTGATGACGTGGTCCAGCCGTTGCATGTGCTCACGTCCGCTGTGGTTCCTGATGATGAACGGCATCTTCAGCTCTGGGTGCTCCTTCAGGTCATAGAATTCCCACGGATGGAAATAAGTCACGAAATAACCGTCATGCTTCAGCGTGCGCCTTACCAGCCATTCATACAGCCATAGTGGCAGGTTGTGCAGCGAGAGCCAGAACAGCGGGAAACGTATCCAGGGTGTCACCGATGCCGGAATCTGCATCACCTCTCCTTTCATGAACCAGGTGCGCGGAGCTGTCAGATGCATGTAGCGTCCAGGGATGAAAGCAGGATTCAGCGACGAGTTGTAGCGGTAGCCTGCCTCCTCGATATCCTTATCGGATACTGGGAACATCCTCGGCTGTCGGTAGCCGTTCACGCGGATGCCCATCACCTTCTCCACGATTTCCTTCGAGCGTTTGAAGTCCGTCTCTTTCGGCTCCCAGTGGTCCACCCCGTGGCAGGCCACCTCGTGCCCCTCGTCCATGATGCGTCTCATCACTTCCGGGGCATGCTGCGCGAAGTTTCCTGTACAGAAGAACGTCGCCTTCACGCCATTTTCCTTCAGCACGTCCAGAATGCGGTTGGTTCCCTCCTTCGACACCTCCATGCCCTCCTTCAGCGTGTCGTATTCTACGCCGTGCTCGCGGGGCACGTCAAACTCCTCCGTATCAAAACTCAGTAAAATCATATATGAGTGCAAAAGTACTCTTTTTTTTCCTTTTCCTATCAAAAACCTCGAAATTATTAAAAATAATTTGTAACTTCGCGGCCATGAAACACATCATCGGACTTGATGCCAAGCGTATTGTGCGCAACGCCACCGGTCTCGGCAGTTACGGGCGCACCCTCGTCAACGACCTCCTGCGTACCGCCGCTGACGACTACCTCTTCCGCCTCTACGCACCCGACGAAGGCCGCGAAGACCTCCGCCAGCAAGTCCTTCAGCACCCCAACCTCTCCTTCTGCTATCCGCAGAATGTTTCAGGTTCCAAGATTCAGGATTCAAATATCAAGGGAGATTCTTCACTCCATTCCCGAGCTTCGCTCGCCTACCCGTCGCCTTTCACTCTTCACTCTTCACTTTTCTGGCGCACCTTCGGCATTGTTCGTGATCTCCTTCGCGATGGCGTCCAGCTCTATCATGGACTCAGCGGGGAACTTCCCGTCGGCATCCGCAAGCGCGGCATAAAGACGGTTGTCACCATCCACGACCTCATCTTCCTCCGCCATCCCGAATACTACAAATGGATAGATCGGAAGATCTATGCCTGGAAGTTCCGCCGAACGCTGAAAGAGGCCGACCTCATCATCGCCATCTCCGAGTGTACCAAGCGCGACATCATCCATTACGGCCATGTTCCCGAAGAGAAGATCCGCCTTGTCTATCAGTCGTGCAACACGTGGTTTAAGCAGCATGTCGGCGATGACCAGTGCCAGAAGGTCAATGCCCGCTACGAGCTTCCCAACCGCTACGTTATTCATGTGGGTACCATCGAAGAGCGTAAGAACATCCTTTTGGCTGTCCAGGCCCTTCCCCTGCTGCCCGAAGACCTCCATCTCGTCGTTGTAGGTCGTCAGAAGCCTTATGCCCAGCAGGTTCTCTCTGAAGCCCGTCGTTTGGGTGTTGATACCCGTCTCCATCTGCTGGAAGGCGTTCCCAATGCCGATCTTCCCGCCCTTTATCAGATGGCTGAGGCTTGCGTCTATCCCTCCCGATATGAAGGCTTTGGCATTCCCATTATCGAAGCTATCCAGAGCGGTCTTCCCGTTGTTGCCTGTACCGGCAGCTGTCTCGAAGAAGCCGGAGGCCCCTCCTGTCTCTATGTCTCCCCCGATGATCCTGAAGCCCTTGCCGGTGCCCTTCTTCAAGTGTTGAAAGGCGCCGAAGGTCGTGAGGCCCGCATCCTCCAAAGTCAGGAATACGTCCGCCGTTTCGAAGGCACCGATGTCGCCTCCCAGGTCCTCGCTATCTACGAAGAACTCCTTTCGCAACGATAACGCTAACGATAACGCTAACGAAGACGAAAACGATAACGCTAACGTTAACCTGAATTTTTCGATTAAGCGAGAGCCATGATGCTTGCATCAATGGCCGAGCGTGAGAAAAATCATCACCGAAGTTGATAATCTTGAAACCTGAAATCTGAATCTTGAAACTTTAAAACCTCACCCTCCCCTGTATTTCCAGATCCGTCATGGCCGAATGGTTTACCTGCTGATACCCCGTCCCAATCACGGAGCGGTCGAAATAATTCGTGGTGCCCACTTTGACCGTCAGCACGAAGCTGCTCATGATATGGGCCTGTGCCATCACCCAGTAGCGGATACCCTCGCCGTAGAATACGGGGAAATTGAAACTGTAGAGCATACCCCGCTCATAGGCATAAAGACGTGAGTCAAAGTCGTCCGTATGGAAATAGGCGATGCTTGCCGATGCCTTCAGCCATTTGAAACGTCCCTGTATCTGTTCCGTCACCATCCAGCCGAAACTGTTTTCCGAAAAACGGCTGTAGGCCATGTCAGCCTGCGTCCGGCTGTTCCATATCCCGCCGTCATATTCCGCAGAGAGTCTTCCCCGATGCTCGTTCTTCCATTTCAGGGCCTGTCCTTCATCCGTGTCCTGCTCCCGCCTTTTCAGCCGGTAGCGCAAACCTATCTTCCATTGGCTGGGTTTCCAGGTCATCTGTACGAGATGGTCCCATACGTGGGAGGCCAGACTCACCTGATAGCGGGGCCATGGGAAATAGGCATAGTCGCTATAGGCCATGAGCTGGAATTTCCGCGATGGCTGCCAGGTGGCTCCCACATAGATACCACTTTCATTCTGGATGCGGCCGCCCTCGCTGAAACTCCGTGAGAAGAGCGCGTGGTATTTCTTGCTGTAAAACCGCTGTACAGCCATCAGCGAGAGATCTCCGGTGGCTTTCCAACTCAAGGCATTCAGCGAGGCAATAGCCCCGCAGGAACCCGTCGCCGTTTCGCCGTTGAAGGTCAGCCTCGCCCCCCTGTAACCGTAATCCACGCTGGCATTCCAGATATCGTTCCCCTTGGCGTAGTAGGTGCGGTAGAGGGCTGTGGCAGGGTGGAGGTCGCGGCTCAGGTGCGAGAAAGTCCCCGTTATTCCCGCATGGAAACCCTTGTGGAAGTAGTTCAGGTGCCCGCCGGCTACCGTCTGCTCCGCATTGTTCTTCTTGTCCATCTCCGTCTGCGTGCGGTGGTAGCCGTCCGAGCGGATGGTCTGGATATAGCCGTCGTCCGTCAGCGTAGCATCAATCTTCCGCCAAGAGGCAAACACGTTGAGGTCCAGTCCCTTCAGCAACTCCACTTTCGCTGCCGCCCCCTGCAGATAGTTCGCCTGCATCGTGGACGAATGGGCGCGGATATTGTTCTGACTGCGGCCCAGCGTGGACAGCATCCCCAGTTTTCCCAGCGAGAAGTCATTGTTGATTACCAGTCCCATGCCGTAGCCCACCCGGTAGCGCCCCAGAGCCAGCGTCTTCAGCCGTCCCATATCCCTCAGGACCACATAGTAGGAATAGAAATCATAGCCGCTTTGTTCCTGTTGGCAAAAAACGGCTCCCCCGCATCCTGGGCCCCCACGAATCCCGCTTTCACGTAATTTCCATATTGAAAGCCGTAGCGCAGGTTATGCCGGTACCGATACCCCAGATAACCCTCATCATCCCCCTTCCGTCTGTAGAAAGGAATCTTTCCCGTTGCCAGGAGCGAATGACCACCATATTTGAAAACCTCCTTCCAGTTAGGGAATCCCTTCGCCTCCTCTTGGCCGATATAGAGGAAATGCCGTAGCATTTCCCGTTTCTCATAGCTGAGGCTCGGAATCATCGCCAGTTCCCCCAACGATCTCAGGGGCGCGTAGCGGTGCACATATTCCGCCAGATCCTCAATCTCCTTCTCCGAGAGGAACGGCAGCTGCTGCAAGTCCTCGCGCGTAGCCGTATTGATGTTGATGGGATGCGCTGCCAGCTCACTCATCACCTCCTCTGCCGTCTCCCATTCCGTGCCTTCCACGTCTTCTATCTCCCCCCAGAGGTCAAGATATTTCCGCCAGTCCCCGTCGTTCTCCTGGGCGTTTGCCGTCAGGAGGACAGCCGTCAGGAGAATCGTTGTCATCAGTAAGTTCAGTATTGTTTTCATCATTGGTCTCCTTTTGATGGTGCAAATATAATAATTTTTTTCTTTTCTGCAAACATTTAGTGTGTAGACAAATCGGCTACACTTTTTAAGGGGGATGGAAAAGTAAAGGCGGAATCTCGCGACTCCGCCCCACCTCTAAATAACAAACTTATATAATACAATCTTCTCATTATGAAATGAGACCTCTTGACATGAGAGAGTTCCTTTTAACGTTGACGTTGACGTTGACGATAACGATAACCTTGGCCTTGGCCTAAACGATGACGTTTTGAGCCCCTTGATAAGGGACGGCTATAAAGCTGGGTTCTATACATGGACGCGGCTCATAATCCCGTGAGACACGTTGGGTTGTGATGAGTGGCAGGTTTCCTGACTTCGCTCCCAGAAATGCGCCTTCCCGTCGGATGGACAGTGGCTTTATGTGCACTTCTGATAATGGGGCTTACAGTAGCGGGTACTGTTCCGGACTTGCACCGGATTCCCTTTTATGTCGTGGCTGTGGGGCCGCGGACATCACCATTCGGGGGACAAAGTTAGTGCAAATGAGTGAAAAATCCAAATTATATTTGAGTTTTTCCGAATGCAGCCTAACTTGACGGAATGAAATGACGTAAAGATAATAAAAAAACGATAACGATAACGTTAACGATAACTTTTTTTGAGTGCAGCCTAAAATAGATGGCTTGAAAGCCGTAAAGTTAATGCAAATAAACGATAACGATAACTATTTATTTGAACACAGAATTCACAGGAAACTTGAAAAACAATTGCGACACCTATTTTCTTTACACGAAATTCACAGGAAACATAGATAACGACGACGATTATTTAATGGAACACAAAGACACAAAGACACAAAGTTTTTAAGACAATTCACAGAAAAACCTATTTTTAACGTTAACAATGGCGTTTTTCCATATTAATTTAATTCCACTCACTTATTCGTACCTTTATGTCTCTTCGAGCCATGAAGTTAGGCTGCATTCGGAAAAAATCAAATATAATTTGGTTTTTTCGCTCATTTGCACTAACTTTGTCCCCGTCAATTGGTTCGCTTGTGCGAGGAAAGAGGGAACCTGGTGGAAATCCAGGACAGTCCCGCTGCTGTGAGTTCCGTTGAATGAAGGTGATCAGGCCACTGTCGATGTATCTGGACGGGAAGGTGCCTTCAGGGAACAAGTCAGAAGACCTGCCGTTGGCTTTGCTTCATGCGCTTCGAGGACGGCGCCTGCAGGTTATGAGAAAAGGATTCAAGTATTTTCTGACGACGGTGCTCTGCGGAGTGATGACGCTCTCTGCCGATGCGCAGGTAGTCCGCAACGATACGGTGGCGGACAGGACGCATAGGCTGGAGGGGGTGACGGTGACGGAGCAGCGGCGGCAAAAGATAACGAGAAGCACAACGCCCTACCATCTGCTGGAAAGGGAGCACTTCCTGAGACTGGGGGTGACTGACGTGGCGGACGCGCTCCACCGAATCCCGGGCATCACGCTGAGGGACTACGGGGGTGCCGGCGGCATGAAGACGGTTTCGGTACGTGGCTTCGGGGCCCGTCATACGGGGGTGACCTACGACGGGGTGATGCTGAGCGACTGCCAGAGTGGGGAGATAGACATCTCGCGCTACTCGCTGGACAACGTGAGTGAGCTGGCGCTGACGGTGGGTGACAATGACGATATCTTCATTCCGGCCAAGCAGGCGAGCACGCCTTCGACACTCTCGATACAGACGCTGAGGCTGCCTTCGGGGGATAGCCGTGGACACGTGACGGCTCAGATGAAGCTGGGTTCGTTCGGACTGGTAAGTCCCTTCGTGCGCTATGAACAGAGTGTAAGCAGCAGGCTGGCGCTCTCGGTGGAGGGGGAATATACGTATGCGGAGAATGACTATCCATACACGCTGAGGAATGTCACGCTGGTGACGAAGGAACGGCGGACGCACAGCCGCATGAACCAAGGTCACGGGGAGGTGAACATGGCCTGGCAGCCCACGGCAACGACACTCGTCGGGGCAAAGGCTTATTACTATGACAATGACCGGCAGTTGCCGGGAATGGTGCGTCTCTATACGAACCTGAACGGCGAGAACCTCAGGGAGCGCAATGCCTTCGGACAGATGACATTGAGGACGCAGCTGGCCAGGAACTGGCTGCTGAAGGGTGTGGCGAAATACAACTGGGCGGAATCCGTCTATAGGGATGACCTGTATGCGGGGGGCGTGAACGATGCGAGCTACTGGCAACGGGAGGCCTATACCTCGGCGGCCCTGCTCTATGCGCCTGACGAAAGATGGGCCTTCGACTATTCGGCAGACTATGCCTTCAACAACCTGAACGGCAGTTCATGGCGCACGGTGGTGGGTAAGCCTTTCAGGCATACGGTACTGCAATCGGCTACGGCCCGTTACCGCGACGGGAGGCTGACGGTACTGGGAAGGCTGCTGTATTCGCTCTATCTGAACGACGCGAAGGAGGGCCCGAGTGCGAGGAACATGCGGCGGCTGTCACCCTCGCTGTCGCTTTCCTACAAGCTGCTGGCTGACAGGGAGCTCTACGTGAGGGCTTCGTACAAGAACATCTTCCGCTCGCCGACGTTCAACGAGAGCTACTACTACCACTACGGAAGCACGGACCTGGCGCCGGAGGTGACGGATCAGGTGAACGTGGGCATTACGATGGACGAAGGGCGAATGACGAAGGTCGAGGGGACGCACGTAAGGGTGACGCTCGACGGTTACTATAACAGGCTGCGGGACATGATTGTCTCGGTGCCTTACAATATGTTTATATGGTCGTGCATTAATGTAGGGAAGGTGAGGATTCTGGGACTGGACGCTACGCTGAACGTGACACAAAGGCTGGGGAGCTGCCACCAGGTGATGGTGACGGGAAACTACAGCTACCAGCGGGCGCAGAACCGTACGAACCCGGAGTCGCCGAACTACAACAAGCAGATAGCCTATATGCCCGAGCATTCGTGGGCGGCGGCGGTGAACTACGAGAATCCGTGGGTGAACGTCTCGATACATGGTCACGGGGTGACGGCCAGATGGCCTAACAACGACCACTACGAGGGGACGATGATAGACGGCTACAAGGAATTCGGACTGACGGCCTACCGCGCGTTCTCATGGGGACGCCACCGGCTGGAAGGTCGCGTGGACGTGAAGAACCTGTTCAACGAGCAGTATGAGCTGGTGGGGCATTACCCGATGCCCGGCAGAAGTTGGCAATTATCAATTCTTTATAAAATATAAAATGAAATGAAAATGAAAAAGTATCTTTTGAGTATGGCGGTGATGCTGATGGGTGTCAGCATGCTGACCTCGTGTCTGAGTGACAATGACAATGACAACGACAACACCTACCCGGTGATTGTGAGCAACGGTGTCTATGTAGTTTGCGGCGGTAACATGAGCAACAACATCGAAGGTAGCCTGACGTATTATGACTACAAGACGAAGACGGCTTCACAGAAGGTTTTTGCTGCCAAGAACGGACGCGGTCTTGGATTGACGGCCAACGATGCCTTGGTGTATGGATCGAAGATGTATATCGTGGTGGACGGCGAGCACTCGGTGGAAGTAGTGAACGCCAAGACGCTGCAGAGCATCAAGCGAATCGATATGACGGAGCTGATGGGTGCTGAGAAGGGTGTTCATCCGCGTCATATCACCTGCTACAACGGTGTAATCTACGTTTCCACCTACGGTGCTTCGAAGAGTGCCTATGGTGAGGACTGGTCGGTAACGACGGAGGGCAACGGCTACGTGGCTGCCATCGACACGCTGACGTTCTCGCTGAAGGACACCTATGAGGTGGGCTCGTTCCCCGAGGGACTGGCTGCCTATAACGACAGACTCTACGTGTGCAACTCTGACTACAGCGCCTGCACAAAGGCCAGCATCTCAGTCATCGACCTGGCTAACAAGAAGGTGGTGCAGACCTACACCAACGAGAACATCGTGAATCCGACGGTGATTGCCGTGACGGGCTATGGTCTGTATGTGCTGGATATGGGTAACTATGCCGACAAGGCTTCGGGTATGCTCTACATTGATGCCTACGACGGCAGATGTAGCCGTTTGTTCGACGCCAGTTTCGTGACCTTCTACGACAGGTATATCTATGCCGTGAATGCACCTTATGGAGCAGCAAAACACGACTATATCCGCTATGACATCCAGTCGAGACTGCAGAACAGTTTCACACAGGACGGCGTGTTCAGCCCTTGTGGCATCGGCGTGGACATCAGCGGTCATGTGTTCGTGGCTTCCTACAAGAAGAATCCTGATACGGGCAAAGCCAACTACAGCGGCAACGGCTATGTGGCAGAGTATGACCTGACGGGTGCGAAGGTGAATGAATTTGACTGTGGCGTAGGTCCCAATGCGATTGTCTTCAACACGGGCATCGAGTACGTGAAATACTAAACAACGGTCCAGAGGAAAAGGATGAAGAAAGCGCTATGGGTCATCATCACCGTGACGGCTGTCCTTTGCTCATGCAGGGACAGTCGCACGGCTGCTGACCAACGGCAGGGTGACACGCTGCGGCTAAAATATGCGGAGAAACTGACCATCGTGAGGCATGAGGGTTTCACGGAGGTGTTGCTGGCTGATCCCTGGAACACGGGGAAGACGCTGCATCGGTACATTTTGGTGAACGATAACGTTAACGATAACGATGACGTTAACGTTAACCTTAACCAACACCCCAACTCATCCGTCATCCGGGTGCCGCTGAAGAGGTCGGTGATTGCCACGAGTGTGCAATGCGGACTTATTGAGCATCTGGGGAAGCGCGAGGCCATAGCAGGCGTATGCGACTTGCAGTACATCAATCTGCCTTGGGTGCAGGAGGAATGCAGGAAAGGCCGTATTGCCGACTGCGGCAGCGGCCTGCAGCCTACGATTGAGAAGATCATCGACCTGAGGCCCGACGCGCTCTTCCTTTCACCTTTCCAGAACAGCGGCGGCTATGGGAAACTGGAGACGCTGCAGATTCCCATCATCGAGATGGCCGACTACATGGAGAGTTCGGCCCTCGGACGTGCGGAATGGATGAAGTTCTACGGGATGCTTTTCGGAAAGGAGAAGGAGGCCGACAGTCTGTTTGCCGCCGTGGAAAAGAACTATATGTCCCTGCGGGACAAAGTTTCAAGTTTCAAGTCTCAAGTTGCAGGTAAGCATCGCCCATCGCCCAAAATCCTGATGGACAAGCAGACGGGAAGCGTGTGGTATGTGCCGGGAGGACGAAGCACGATAGGGCGTCTGATAGCCGATGCCGGTGCTGATTATCCCTGGCAGGGCGATGACCATAGCGGTTCGCTGCCTTTGTCGTTCGAGAGTGTGCTGGAGAAGGGAGGACCCTGCGACATCTGGCTTTTCCGCTACAATGCGCCCCATGCCATTACGGCCAAGGAACTGCTTTCGGAGAAACCAGCCTACAGTCAGTTCAAGGCTTTCCAGAAGGGAGAAATCTACGGTTGCAATACGGCGACTTCCACTTTCTATGAAGACACGCCCTTCCGCCCAGACCTGCTGCTCCGCGACTTCATCACCATCTGCTATCCCGAGCTGGGACTGGGGGAACCGGTGTACTTTGTAAAAGTTAAAAACTAACGATAACGATAACGATAACGTTAACGATAACCATGCGACGCTTTACGATTTTGATGACGCTGCTGATTGTGATACTTTTCGCAATCAACCTCGTGGTGGGGGCAGTGGACATCCCCGTGAAGGAGGTGGTGAACATCCTTATGGGAGGTAGGAGCGACCGTCCTTCGTGGGAATATATCGTATTGCAGAGTAGGTTGCCGCAGGGGATAACGGCCATGCTCTGCGGGGCTTCGCTGGCGGTGAGTGGTCTGATGTTGCAGACGGCTTTCCGAAACCCGTTGGCAGATCCCGGTATCTTCGGTATCAACAGCGGGGCTTCGCTGGGAGTGGCATTGGTGATGCTGCTTTTGGGAGGAAGTATCACGGCGGGAGCCTTCTCGTTGACGGGTTTCTTGGCTACGTTGGCGGCAGCCTTCGTGGGGGCCATGTTGGTGATGGCCTTGATACTGGTGTTTGCCACCATGGTGCGCAACAGCGTGATGCTGCTCATCATCGGTATCATGATCGGCTATATCGCCACGTCGGCCATCTCGCTGCTCAACTTCTTCGCCACGGAAGAGGGTGTGCAGTCGTATATGGTGTGGGGACTGGGTAACTTCGGAGGCGTTTCCATGGAACAGATGCCGGCCTTTGTCATCATCTGTATGGGAGGTATTGCAGCGGCTTTGCTGCTTATCAAGCCCTTGAATGCCCTGTTGCTGGGAGAGCGTTATGCCGAGAATCTGGGTATCAACACCCAACGGGTGCGCAACTGGCTATTGGTGGTCACGGGCATCCTGACGGCCATCACTACGGCTTTCTGCGGTCCGATAGCCTTTATAGGACTGGCTGTTCCTCATATTGCGAGGATGCTGCTGGGTACGGAAAACCATCGTTCGCTGATGCCTGCCACCCTCCTGACGGGAGCTGCCATTGCGCTGATATGCAACATTACCTGCGTGCTTCCCGGTAATCGCGGCATTATTCCGCTAAATGCCGTGACGCCTGTCATCGGTGCTCCGGTGATTATCTACGTAATCCTGAAACAGCGGGAAAAATGACGTTAACGTTGACGATGACGAAAACGAAAACGATGACGTTAACGTTAACGCTAACGACAACCTGAAACTTGAAACCTGAATCCTGAAACTAACAAAACTTTACGTAAAACCATCGGAAAAGCCAATAGAAGGCGGTTCCGGTGAGGAGGCCTGCCAAGGCGTCGATGGCGTAATGGGCCTGAATATAGACCGTGGCAAAGAACATCAGGATGAAAAGAGGAAGCAAGATGAAGAACAGCCAGCGGGAACGTGCCTGCCATGCAAGCCATAGCAAGACGGTAGCGATGCCTACATGTGAGGAAGGGAAGGCTGCCGTGGGACGTTCTCCAGCTTCGTGGGCACTCTCCACGAGATGATAGAAGAAACCGTCTTTCCATCCCGGTGAAGGCAGACAGTCCTGGTGGAAATAGAAATAGTCGCCTACGTTGGGAAACACCCCTTTTGCTATCTCATCCACGCCCACGGCCTGGTAGTAGAACATCGGTCCCGTGACGGGCACGAGGATGAAAATGACGTAGAAGACAAAGAAAGAGGCCATGATGATGAAGACACACTGGTGGAAATCCTTGTAGAGGGCGAAGAAGAAATAAATAGCCACGGCGGCAATCATCGGATAGTAGGAGGCATAGCCGAGATCCATCAGTTCGCTGAAGACAGGGTGCGTGAATGCCTGTGAGAAGAGCAGGGCAGGCTGGCAGCCGAAGAGCTGCTGTTCCCAGGAGGCAAAGACATGGTCGAGATTGGGCAGCATGCGGTTGATCTCGTAGGTATCGGGATACCACCAGGAGAGGAACGACATCTGCACGATGACACGGATGAGCATCACCAGGCGACAAGGCAGCATGCGATAGACAGCCCACATCAGCAGCGTGGTGACGGCAATCTGGATGCGCCCCGTAATCATGGCATGAGGATTCTGCACCTTCGTATAGCAGAAGAGGATGATGAGCAGCGTGAGCAGCAGGTAGCCGAACGCCGTCCACTCGATAGCCAGCAATCCCTTCTTAGGCTTCTTCTCGATTGTCAGTAATTCTTTCAGTATCTTCATTTTTAAACGATAACGATGACGATAACGATAACTTTAATCCTTAATCTTGAATCTTGGATCTTGAATCTTGGATCTTGAAACTTGAAACCTGAATCTTGAAACGCGCCGAAGGCGCCTTTACAACCACCCGTTTTCACGGTACCACTGGATGGTGAGGCGCACGCCTTCCTCCAATTGATAATGAGGCTCAAAGCCCAATTCGCGACGGGCAGGCTGGATGTCACAACGCCAGTTGCGCTGTTTCATGATATGGTATTTATCGTTGTTCAGGGCCGTTATTTTCCCTGTCATTCTTCCGATGTATTCCCCGCAGAAGGTGATGATACGCAGGAGCCAGATGGGTGCCGTGATACGAATCCACCAAGGGTTGCCAAGTTCCTTGCGGATAAGGTCGCTGAATGTGGAGGAGCGGTAGACGCAGCCGTCGCTGAGGAAGAACTTGCGCCCGGGCTCTCCCTTTTCGATGGCAAGGAAGATGGCCTGCACCACGTCGAGCACATAGACGAATGTGATGTCCTGCGGCTTGTAGCCCACAGCGAAATCGGTATGTGCCTTGATGCTCTTCGCCATCATGAAGTAATCGCGTTCGCGGGGACCATAGACACCCGTGGGACGCAGGATGACAACAGGGAGTTCTGATTCCATTAAAAAACGCTCAGCTTCCAGTTTGCTCTTGCCGTATTCCGTGTTGGGCGCGGGCTTATCGTTCTCCGTGATTTCCGTATAGGGCTGCTCCTCGCGGATAGGTCCGAAGACGCTCAGGGAACTCAGATAGACGAATTTCTTCAGCGGCATCTCCAGCTGCAGCAGGGCATTGGCAAGGCTCTTCGTGCCCCCCACGTTGATGCGGTGGAAGTCTTCGTTATGGAGACACTTCGTCACACCGGCGGCATGCACTACGTAGTCAAACTGCAGATTGCGCATCTTTTCCGCCAAGTCCTCCTCAGAGGTGAGGTTGACTTCCAGGAAATGGATGCGTTCGTCGGTGAGCCACTGCCGCGAACTGCTCTTGCGGAGGGCCACCCATACGTTCATGTTGCGCCTGAGGGCTTCATCCACGATGAAACCGCCAATAAAGCCTGTGGCACCGGTTATCAGTATGTTACTCATTTCGGCCGCAAAATTAATCATTTTTTATCAAAAACACGCCTTTTAGTATTATTTAAAACCTCATTCGATGGCCTTATCACATTTTTTCCCTATATTTGAAACCTGAAACCTAAAACTTGAAACTACAAAATTATGGCAAAAGGAAAGAACAAGGGAAAGCGCCTTAACAAAAGGCAATTGACGGAAATGTTGCAGACCTTTTTCTCGCAGCACCCCAATGAAACCTACAACTTGAAGCAGATTTTCAAGACGCTCAATATCGTGCAGCACCCCGTAAAGATGCTCGTCGTGGATCTCCTGGAAGACATGACGTGGGACGACTACCTGCAGAAAGTCAATGAGAACCAATACCGTCTGAACACCCAGGGACAGGTGATGGAGGGAACCTTCATCCGCAAGCCTAACGGCAAGAACTCCTTCATTCCCGACGGTTCCGATAAGCCCATCTTCGTGGCGGAGCGCAATTCGCTCTTTGCCCTCAACGGTGACAGGGTGCGGGTGACGATGATGGCACGCCGTGAGAATCATATCAAGGAGGCTATGGTCACCGATATCCTGAAAAGAGCCCATGACCAGTTTGTGGGTGTCCTGAAAGTGGAGAAGAACTATGCCTTCCTGATTTCCGACTCCAAGATCTTCGTGCATGACATCTTTATTCCGAAGCGCAAGTTGAAGAACGGAAAGACGGGTGACAAGGCCGTGGTGAAAATCACCGAGTGGCCCTCCAAGGAATCGAAGAACATCGTAGGAGAAGTGGTGGACATCCTCGGAGAGACAGGTGAGAACAATGCCGAGATGCATGCCATCCTTGCCCAGTACGGGTTGCCTTACAAGTATCCGAAGCACGTGGAGGATGCCGCCAATAAGATAGATCCCGGCATCACGCCCGAGGAGATAGCCCGCCGTGAGGATTTCCGCGATGTGTGCACTTTCACCATCGACCCGAAAGATGCTAAGGACTTCGATGATGCACTTTCCATTCGTGAACTGCAGAAAGGACTCTGGGAAGTGGGCGTTCATATTGCCGATGTGAGCCACTATGTGAAAGAAGGTTCTGTGATTGACAAGGAAGCCGTGAAGCGTGCCACAAGTGTCTATCTCGTGGACCGCACCATCCCCATGCTCCCCGAACACCTCTGCAATTTCGTCTGCTCCCTGCGTCCTGATGAGGAGAAACTCTGCTATAGCGTCATCTTCAAACTCGACCACGAGGCCAACATCAAGGACTGGCATCTGGCACATACCGTCATTAAGAGTAACCGCCGCTTCGCCTATGAGGAAGTACAGGAGATTCTGGAAAAGAACGGAGTGAAAGACGGTACCGGAGAGCCTGCTCCCCATAAGAAGGAATATGTGGGCGAACTGGCACAGGAGATCGTCATCCTCGATGCACTGGCCAAACAGTTACGTAAAAAACGTTTCCAGAATGGTTCCGTGAAGTTCGACCGTGAGGAACTCCACTTTGATATCGATGAGACCGGCAAGCCCATACGCTGCTATTACAAGAAGTCGAAGGATGCCAACAAACTTATTGAGGAGTTCATGTTGCTGGCTAACCGGACGGTGGCAGAATGGGTAGGTAAGGTGAAGAAGGGACAGAAGGCAAAGACGCTTCCCTATCGTGTACACGACCAGCCCGATCCCACGAAACTGGAGACACTCCGGCAGTTTGCCGCCAAGTTCGGATACCGGGTGAAGACCGCCGGAACGAAGGGTGCCATCTCCAAGTCGCTCAACAAGCTGATGGACGACTGCAACGGCCGCCGTGAGCAGAACGCCATTGAGATGGTGGCTCTGCGGGCGATGATGAAGGCCAAATACTCTACGCACAACATCGGCCACTACGGACTGGCTTTCGACTATTACACCCACTTCACCTCGCCCATCCGCCGTTATCCCGATACGATGGTGCACCGTTTGCTCACACGTTACCAGGAAGGAGGACGTTCCGCCAACCGCGACCACTATGAGGAACTCTGCGAGCATTCCAGCGATATGGAGCAGATAGCCCAGCAGGCTGAACGCGAGAGCATCAAGTACAAAATGGTGGAATTCATGAGCGACAAGATAGGCGAGGAGTTTGACGCCCATATCTCGGGCATCACCAGCTACGGCATCTATGCCGAGATTGACGAGAACCACTGCGAAGGCATGATTTCCCTCCATGAACTTGATGATGACTACTATGAGTTCGATGAGCGTAACTACTTGCTTGTAGGTCGCCGCCATCATCACAAATATCAGTTGGGAGATCCCATCCGCATCCGTGTGGCCCGTGCCAACATCGAGCGTCGGCAACTTGACTTCGTGATGACAGATTAAAGCCTGAGATCATCGTGAACATCGCATTAACATTTTCCGGAGGAGGCTACAGGGCTGCCGCCTTCCATCTGGGGACACTCTCGTTTCTCCATCATATCAAGACCTCTACGGGAACGCTGCTCAGTCACGTAGAGGTACTTTCCACTGTTTCGGGGGGAACCATCACCGGATTGCGCTATATGCAGGCTTTGGCGGATGGTGAGGACATTGATGAAATGACGCGGAGCATCTATGCCTTCTTCTTCGATGTGGATATGATGACAATGGCGCTGCAGCAACTCGATGACGACTATCCCCACGAAGGTGCATCTGCCATTCGCACCATGGCCCATATCTATGACGAAAAACTGTTCCACCATGCTACTTTCGCCGATTTCATCGGTAGGATGAGTAGTCTTCCCGTGAAGCATTTCTCCGCCAATGCCACTGATTTCTCAAATAGTCTTCCTTTCCGCTTTCAGGCTACTGAGACGATAGGTGATAGTACGGGCTTTTTCGGCAATAGTAAGCATGTGCTGCCAGACAAAGCCGCGGCAAAGGTGACATTGGGGGAGGCTATGGCCTGTTCGTCATGCTTCCCCGGAGGTTTCGAACCCATGGTGTTCCCGGATGATTTCGCCCTCGCTTCTACGGAAGAAGGTAAGGACTTGAGGAACAAGTATGGCAGTTTCGGCATCATGGACGGAGGCTGTGTGGATAATCAGGGCATCGAACCCATCCTTCTTGCCGAAGAACGGATGCTGAAGAAGCGCAATACCCGCGGCAAAGCCATTGACCTTGTCATGGTGTCGGATGTTTCGAGCCCCTATCTGAATGCCTACGAACCCTATAAAGGTTCGCTTCCCTCTTTTGTACGCAAACTGACTTTGAAGCGTATCGGCAACTGGATGCTGGGGGCTACGGCACTTCTCGCAGCCCTTCTCATCGGCAGTCTCTTCCTGCACAATCATCTGCTCGTTTGTGTGCTGTCAGTCCTTTTCTCCATTATTGCCCTGCTCACCATTTTCTATTGGTACGGTAAGAAACAACTGGCAAGGTTCCTTAGCAGCACCTTCCTCTGTCATGCCGTCAGCGACTTGATGAACCTCTCCTTGGGCAATATCGTCACGATGATGGCCAATCGTGCCAGTTCACTCGGAATGCTTGTCTCCAAGGTCTTCATGAAACACATCCGGCGGAAAGAGTACAGCAGTCTCTATGATGACGGATGGGCCACACGTACCATCACCAATGCCATCTACGCCTTGCGTCCCGATGAACTCTGGGCGCAGCGTCAGGGTAATCAGTCGCTGCCTGATTATCTGCAGCCCTCCGAGGCCATGCAAAAGGTCAGCGTTCAGGCTGCCGCCATGGGCACCACCCTTTGGTTTACAAATGAGGAAAAAGCTGACGGGATGCCAAAGGCCATCATTGCCTGTGGACAGTTTACCACCTGTTACAATCTGCTTTGCTATATCTATGATCAGAAGAAAGACGGTACTGTACCTGCCCGTTTGGCAACGCTGATAGAAAGCGAAGAGCAGTTGCTGCAAGCTTGGGAGCAGTTCCGCGAGAATCCCTATTGGCTGGTGTCAAGTTTAAAGTTTAAGGATTAAAGATATCGTTATCATTTGAGCGCTTCAGCAAGTTGTTGAAGCGCTTGCTCCAGTATACTTCTGGGAGTAGCGATATTGAGTCGCATGAATCCTTCACCGCCAGGTCCGAACATGGCCCCATCGTTGAGAGCCAGATGCGCGCGGTTTATAAAGAGATGATTGAGTTGTCGGTGATTGAGATTGAGTTGCCGGCAATCGAGCCATACCAGGAAAGAAGCCTGCGGGCGCAACGGATGGATGAGTGGCAGGTGTTCGCGGCAGTAAGCTTCCACAAACAATACGTTTTCTTCCACATAGCGGAGCATTTCCCGTCGCCAAGGTTCCCCGTGGCGGAAAGCTGCTATGGTTGCAATTGGTGCAAAGATCGTGGGCTCATTCAGTTCGTTGGCAGTAAGCCAGTTGAAATATCTCTTGCGGATGTCGGGATTGATGACGATGGCCCAACTGCTCACGATTCCTGCAATGTTGAACGTCTTGGAAGGAGCACCGAAGGTGATGCTGATTTCTGCGGCTTTATCAGAGACGGAGGCAAAGGGAATGTGCTGATGACCGAAAAGAGCCATGTCACAATGAATCTCATCGCTGATGACCAACACCAGATGGCGGTGGCAGATATCGGCGAGTTGTATGAGTGTATCTTTGCTCCACACGATACCCGCTGGATTGTGGGGATTGCTGAGAATCAGCATACGGCATTTGGAGTCCTGTTTCAGGATGTTTTCCAATCCCTCGAAATCCATGTCATAGTAGCCGTTGGGACGCAGGATGAGGGGATTGAAGACCACTTCGCGACCATTACCTTCGGGAGTCAGGCGGAAGGGATGATAGACAGGAGTCTGTATGATGACCTTCTCGTCGGGTTTCAGAAATACATTCACAGCCATTCCGATGCCTTTCACGATGCCTGGAATATACGTTATCCATTCGCGTTCCACCTGCCATTGGTGATGATCCTTTATCCACTGGATGACGGTAGGCCAGTAATCGGCTGGTTCCACTGTATAGCCGAAGAGTGAATGCTCCAGTCTTTGACGCAAGGCGTCAGTAATGAAATGTGGCGTCTCCCAATCCATATCGGCCACCCACAGGGGTAAGAGGTCTTTGCGTCCATAGCGCTCCTCCAGCACCTCGTGCTTCAGGTCACCGCTTCCCGAGCGGTCTATGACCTTATCAAAATCGTATTGCTTCATGGTAGTGCCTGCTTGATGTCTTCAAAGATATCATCCACGTATTCAAGTCCCACGGAGATGCGGATAGTCGTTTCGCGAACATCCATCTGCTGGCGGGTGTTCTCGTCAAAATTACCGAAGATGGTGCTGGCAGGATGGATGGCCAGTGTGCGGTTATCAAAGAGATTCGTTGCCCGTTTCACCAGTTGCAGGTTATTGATGAAACGGAAGCATTTCTCTCGGCTTTCGAGATCAATGGTGAGCAAGGCTCCTGCCGTAGGACCAAACTGTTTCTGTGCTCTTCCGTGATAGGGATTGTCTTTGAGTCCCACGTAGTTCACCTTCCGGATTCCAGGCAGTGTGCACAACCTTTGTGCCAGTGTGAGGGCATTAGCTGCCTGTAGCGCATAGCGTGCGTGGAGCGTCTCCAGTCCTAAAGTCTGCATATAGGCAGCCTGCGGTGTCATATAGGCACCGAGATTGAAGAGCATTTCCGAGGCGATGCGTTCGTGGAAAACCTCCGGTGCATTGTAGTCGATGACAAGACCGCCGAGTGATGTGGCACCTCCGGAGATGTACTTCGTACTCGACACCACCTCGATGTCAACGCCCAATGTTTTCAGATGGTGTTCCGTGAAGGGAATCACCGTGGAGTCGGCCACAAGGGGAATGCCGTGTTTGTGAGCAATTCTTGAGAGGTCTTCCAGTGAAGCCACTTCCATTTGGGGGTTGGTGATGACCTCCAGATATATGGCACAGGTGGTTTGGTCGATGGCAGCCTCTACCGATGAGAGATCGGTGAGATCCACCAGTCGCGTCTCCACACCGAAACGGTGCAGTGTCTGCGTGAGCAGGGCAAAAGTATTACCGAAGAGATGACGTGAGGTGACGATGCTTCTGCCTTGTCCGCTCAGTGCCAGCAATGCATTGCTGATGGCGGCCATACCAGAGTTGAAAGCCGTTACATAACGAGCTCCCGTCAGTGCCCTTACCTTGTTTTCCAGATGCGTCACGGTGGGGTTCATCGTACGCGAGTAGTCAGGGGCAAGGATTTTTCCCCTGAAAGTGTCACTCATGGTCTGCGCGTCTTCGAACTCATAAGCCACATTATTATATATGGGCATACTCAGCGCTCCGTAGGCATCAGGGCGGTCGTAACGGGTATGGATGGCTTGCGTCTGTTTTTTCATCTCTTTCTCAATTATTATGATGTAATGGCTGCAAAAGTAGCTATTATGTTTTTCTTTTTTCCAGTTTTAAGGCGTGAAAAATGCGACCATTGAAAAAAATACCATATTTGTGGTACGCCTCCTCACCATTATAGGTGACGGAAAATACCATAGCGGGCGTATTTCCCGGTTGTGGGAATCGGCGTACCTTTGCACCAGAGAAATTAATGGATTCAAATGTTGAATATTTTAAACTTAAAAGAGCAATGAGAACAATGAACTGTTGTATGCGTAGCCATTCCATGGCAGCATGTATGGTACGAATGTGTTGCTGCCCAAGCAGCGAAATGAATATAATGAAAATAATGACGACAGAGAATAGACAACGTATTATAAATAATAAAATAAGGTATAGAAGATATGAAAAAGATACAGTATATCATCGTAGCGCTTTTCTTGCTGCAAATTAACAGTGCCGAGGCACAGACACAAACCGTTAATATCAAGGCTCCAGGTTTTGTACGCCCATTGGTGGAGCGCTGGATTGCCGAATACCAGAAGATCAACAGTGATCTCAGTTTTCAATTGGGGCAAAAAAAGGATAACGCCATTACCTTCGTATTAGAAGAAAAAGGAGAGAAAAAAGAAGAAAGGCTACGGGTAGGCGAACACGGTTCGGGAATGGCAGTCTTCTTTGGCCGTTACGCCATTGTACCGTTTACGGGCAAAGACTCCGAGGCTGCCGCATTGATAGCCAAGAAAAAACTGAACGACAAACGTATTAAGAACCTGCTTTTCGAGAAAGACGATCTGAGCGAAGAAAAATCAGATAAGTTGGAGGGTAAACTTCACATCTACACGGGTGCACAGAGTTTTTCAGTAGCACTCCCGTACGCTGCTGCTTACGGACTCACAGCTGCCGACTATCGTGGCAAGCGCATTCAGGGTGACGACCGTTTCCTGAATAAGGCCGTCGGAGAAGACGCTTGGGGACTGGGTATCAGTGCGCTGGGAAATCTCTACGACTTGCAGAGCCGACACCTGAAAGACCAGTTGCAGGTGGCTTCGCTCGATGATAGCAAGAAAATAGACCTGACAGCCTCACTTGATGAAGTGCTTGAGGCCTTGGAGACCCATACCGTAGAAGGAATTGATGTGGAAAAGATAGGATTTGCTTTCGATGTGAACAACCTGCAGTTGAACCGTTTTGTCAACTGGGTGCTCACCGATGGCCAGCAGTATTTACACGAATACGGTCTGCTTACGCTTTCACAGAAGGATCTTATCTCCCAACAGCGCAGTCTGCATCATCAGGATATAGCCAGACGATAGGCTACCAGCGTCAAGAAATAAAACGTTGCTTGTTTTAATCGTGGTCATCCCCTGGGACTTCCGTAAAAGGAAGTCTGGGGATGATAGCCACAAATGTGTGTATGAAAATGAAAAAGATTGTTATTTTGTTATTAGGTGTGCTGCTGTCGCTCGCTGCTGAAGCGCAGACCACCATCACGGGCCGTATCACGGATGCCCGTACAGGAGAGTCGCTCATCGGTGCTTCGTTGGTTCCGAAGAATAGTGGGGAACTGGGTGCCGTTACAGATATTGAAGGAAACTTCACACTCCAGACGAATGTAAAACTGCCACTCACACTCAGTGTGCAATATGTGGGTTACCGAACACTGGATGTGGACGTCTATGATGCCGAAGAACCACTTGAAATACAACTTGTGCCGGGCGGCAACCGCCTCAGTGAGGTAGTCGTTGTGGGTTATGGCGTGCAGAAGCGTCAGGAACTCACCTCCAGTATCTCCACGGTGGGTGAAGAACTGCTCAACCAGAACATCTCTTCCGTGGAGAGCGTGCTGCAAGGCTCTGTAGCTGGTATTAACGTGACCACGAGTAGCGGACAGCCTGGTGCTACCAGCACCATCCGCATCCGTGGAGGCAACTCCATCACGGGTGGCAACGAACCCCTTTACGTTATCGATGGCTTCATTGTCTATAACGACCCCGCCACTTCCCGCACCAATGCAAGGGGATCCGATGCTACGCTCGATCCCATGTCGTTCCTGAATCCTTCCGACATCGAGAGCATCGAAGTCCTGAAGGATGTGTCGGCCACGGCTATCTATGGTACACGTGGTGCCAACGGTGTAATCATGATAACCACCAAGAAAGGAAAGCATGGTCGCGACAACGTGAACTACTCGGGTACCTTCTCATGGAGCAAGGCAGCCCGGAAACTTGACTACCTCAATGCTCAGCAGTGGACAGAACTCTACAATGAGATTCGTCTTGATGAGGGCAGTGGTGAGCCGCTGGCGATTCCTACAGAGTCGTACGACTGGCAGGAAGCCGCCCTTCGTACCGGTTTCTCCCAGGAGCATCAGGTGAGCCTCATCGGCGGCGACGAGAAGAGTCGTTACAACATCAGTTTCGGTTACAAGGATGTGCAGGGTATCATTCTTGGCACAGACCAGACTCGCTATGCCGGACGTGTGAACTACGACCGCACGGTGAACAACAAGTTCTCCTTCGGCGTTACGGCTAATGGAGCCTATAATAAGGTAAACGGCCTGCGCAATGAGAATGGCAACAACGCCCCTAACTCGTGGGTGGCTGCCATCACCCATACGCCCTATACGAGCATCTGGAATGCCGACGGTTCCTTCAATTATTCACCGACACCCAGCAGTGATGCCGTCTATGACGGACAGGTGGGCAACCCTATCTCCGACTTGGAAAACATCAAGAGCACCACGGAGAACACCCGCATCATCGGTACTGGATGGGCTGAATATGAGGTCTTACCTCATCTGAAGGCGAAGGTGAACCTCGGTGCCGACATCACTAATACCCGCCAGAGCAACTACTCTCCATCCTATACCTCTACCGGATTGGCCAACAAAGGCGTGGCTTCGGTTGGACAGACTAAGACCAACGTTTGGCAGACCGAATATACGTTGAGTTACCAGAATGTATTTGCCCGCGTCCATAGTCTTTCCCTGTTGGCAGGCTATACCGCCCAGCGCACCGACCTCTCTACCTTTGCTACTAGCAACTATGGCTATAGCAACGATGCCACGGGTTATGACGCTTTGGGAGCAGCCGCCACCACGCAGCCATCCTACAGTTACGCCTCGGTGAACACCCTGCAGTCGTGGCTCGGACGTGTGAACTATTCCTACGACAAGCGTTACAATGCTACGCTTACCTTGCGTGCCGACGGCAGCAGTCGTTTTGCCAAGGGTCACAAGTGGGGTTGGTTCCCCTCCATCGGTGCCTCATGGAATCTCGATCAGGAGAAGTTCCTGCATTTCGGAAAACAAGTAGACTTCATCCAATTGAGAGCCAGTGCAGGTGTGGTAGGTAATCAGGAAATCGGCGACTATCAGTTCGTGGCCAATATGTCTCCTGCCACGTATGTCCTCAACGGACAGCGTGTGACCGCCTACCTCCAGTCGAACATGGCCAGTCCCGACCTAAAGTGGGAATCGACTGCCAGTTATAACGTGGGTGTGAGTTCCGGATTCTTCAACAGCCGGCTTACGGTAACCCTCGATGCCTACTACAAGAAAACCAGTGACTTGCTGTTGAATGTGCCCACGGAAGGCACCACGGGCTTTTCCAGCGTGCTGCGCAACATCGGTAGTGTGACCAATAAGGGTGTGGAACTCGAAGTGGGCGGTGTGCTCCTCGATGATAAGAACTGGCACTGGACAGCCAACGCCAATATTGCCCACAATAAGAACGAGGTGACTTCATTGGGCGATGCCTCACAGATCATCCCCGACTTCAACGGTATAGGTACTATGCAGTATCTGAACCCCCTCATCGTGAAGGTGGGCGAACCGTTAGGAACTTTCTTTGGCTACCGTTTCTTGGGCATTGTGCAGAACGGTGACGACATCACCAAACTGCCTGCACAGACCATCTCTGCGCTGGAGCCCGGTAACCCGCGTTATGCCGATGTGAATGGTGACAATGTGGTGAACGAGGAAGACCGCGTTACGCTGGGCAACGCACAGCCAAAGTTTACCTACGGTTTCAACACCACCCTGAAATACAAGCAGTGGGATCTCTTCGTAAATCTGGCAGGTTCTTACGGCAACAAACTGTTCAATGTGCTGAAAGCCCGTTTCTCTAAGGGAAACATCTCCTACAATGCATTGGCAGAAGTCGCCGACCGTTGGACGGCTACCAACCCCTCCAATACCATACAGAAGGCCAGCAACTCCACCAGTATTGTCACCGACGATCGCTATGTGGAAGATGCCAGTTACCTGCGTGTGAAGAACATTCAGCTGGGCTATACCCTGCCCCTGAAGCGCCTCTCACGCGATGCCAAATTACGTATTTCCCTCTCGTTGCAGAATTTCTTCACCATTACCGGTTACAGTGGCTATGACCCTGAGTCGAACCGCAATGGTATCGACGAGACAAATGCTCTCTATCAGGGTATCGACTGGGGTGCCTATCCCACAGCCAAAACCGTTCAGCTCGGCGTCAGCCTGACGTTATAATCCAAAACCTCAAAAACTCAGTAATTATGAATACGAACATACGAATCAGATATACGAAGACGCTGGTAGCAGCATTCTCTTTCCTCTTTCCTCTCTCCTCTCTCCTCTCTTTCACCTCTTGCGCCGACCTGGAACAGGACCCTGTGAGCAGCATCTCCACCGATACCTTCTACAGCACTGAGGCAGAACTCACCGTGGCCGTGAACGGAATCTATGAGGTGTTTACCGAAGATGGGTTCTATGGTATCTTCAACAACCAGAGTGTCTATTTCGGTGATCTTCAGACCGATTATGTAAAGGCCGGAGCCAACACCAATTCGGCTCATATCCGCGAAATCAGCAACTTCGCCATTCAGCCCACCAACCTCTTTGTCATCGATGCTTGGAATGAGCATTACAGGGGTATCAATTTGGCCAATCAACTCATCGACAAACTTGATGCCAGCAATAATTTCAGTGAGGAGGTGAAGTCACGCTTTACCAACGAGGCAAAGTTCCTGCGTGCCGTCTATTACTTCAACCTGGTGCGCTATTTTGGAGGTGTTCCCGTTGTGCTTCATAGCAGTGAGAGTGAGGGGCGTAGCCGTAACACGCTTGATGAGGTCTATCTGCAGATTGTCAGCGACCTGAAAGATGCCGAGCACATCCCCGCCAGCATCACCGGCAACGACGGACGTGCCACCAGCGGTGCTGCCACCGCCCTGCTTTCCAAGGTGTATCTCACTTGGGCACAGACCTCCACAACACTCGACGAGGCCACCAAGAGATCTTACATACAGTCGGCTTCCGACTATGCCAGTCGCGTCATCAACAGCGGAAAGTACGCCTTGCTTGATAAATACATAGACAATTGGTCTGTCGATAAAAAGAACGGTCCTGAGCATATCTTCTCCATCCAGCACGACCGTACGGTGAATGCCAACGTCAGTGGCCACTGCACCTTTGCCATGCTCTGGAGCGATTCTGAGCCCGTGCTTATCACCACCAGCACCAAGTACTGGGAAGAGGCTGATCCCCGCGACCAACGGCGTGATGGCTCTTGGGCAAAGCGCCTCTACAATCCGAATACCGGTGAGGACTTCGTCTTCAAGGTGCCCCTTTTCCGCAAGTACATCGACTCTCTGAACTATGCAGCCTATGGCAATTCCGCCGGGCAGTCCACCAATACCACTTATCTGCGCTATGCCGAGGTGTTGCTCATTAAGGCCGAGGCTGAGAATGAACTTAACGGACCTACACAGGCAGCCTACGATGCCCTCAATGCCATCCGCCGCCGTGCCTACTGGAGTCCTTACGCTCAAGCAGAGCTGACGCCCAGCGACGGCACACCCGTAGAACTTTCCGGCCTCTCTCAGGAAGAATTCCGCAAGGCTGTGCGTGACGAATACTGGAAGGAGTTTATCATCGAAGGCCACCGCTGGCTCGACCTCGTACGCTGGCACACACTGGTGAAGACGGTCAAGGAGTCATGGCTCGCCCATGGAGGCTCTGCTGACGATCTGAAATATAAGAACATCTCGAAGAAGAACTACCTGCTTCCCATCCCTTCCGATCAGATAACTCTCAATCCGAATCTCGTGCAAAACTGGGGTTATAATGGTGAGACCACCGGCGACCCCTATCCGGAAGAGAATTAATAGGTTTGTGAGTTAACTCAACAATTTAAATTACTAAAGTTCACAATATAATTCAAGAATCAATGAGAAATAAAAACATATTCAAACCGGTTTTACTGGCTGTCCTTGTTGCTGCTACGGCAGGTCAGACGGCTTTTGCCCAGAACATCAGTGAGCAAAGCAAACGTGAGATTGTGCTGCGCGTGCTCGACCAGTCCAAACAGAACGACTATGTGCCGTCGGCTTTCTTCCTCCATTTTCCCGACAAGTTCGGTTACAAGGCCGTGAAGGAGCATCTTGACTTCTTCCATGCCACCAACAACGACATTCTAAAGGTGCAATACGAGACACTGCCTCCCCATTGGGAAATCAAGACGGGAGCCGACTTCAACAAAGTTCAGGTCTTGCCCGAGGCTTACTTCGAGGAGCAGTTCAAGGTGATTGAAGACCTTGTTCGCGAGGCCGGTCATGAGGCACTGGTTATTCCTACTGTCTATTCGCCACTGATGATTCTCCAGCAGGCCACCGGCAACCGGGAAATCTACAAACTGGCAGAGAAATACCCCGTGGAGGCTGAGAAGGCTTTCGAGAAGTTGGCCTACAGCATCGAGAACTATATCCGTGGTGCCCGTAAACGTGGTGCCGATGGTTTCTATGTGTCAAGTCATGGCGGTAACAAGGAGTGGTTCGGACAATACAATAAAGTGTTCCTCAATCATTACCGCAAGTGGGATAAGTATATTTCGGAGGTGGCTGCCGAGGTAGCTCCCATCAACATCCTTCACATCTGTGGTGGCGAGTATGAGGACCTGTCCGACTGGGCTGACTATCCTGCCAGCATCATCAACTTGCCTGAGTTTGACTTGGAGAAAATCAAGAAGGCACAGGAGGTCTTCCATCGCCCCATCTTCGGTGGTCTCGACCATCACGGGGTGCTCATCAACGGCTCCATCGAGGAAGCTAAGGCGCAGGTGGACAAAATCTTGCAGAATGCTCCGCAGAACTTCATTCTCGGTGCCAACTGCACAGTGCCCAATGAAACCGATTATGCCCGTCTGAGAGAACTGGTTGACTATGTACATACCTGGCGTCAGACGCATAAATAATGAGTATGTGAGTTTTACTCAGCTACTCCAAACAAATAAAAATACAAAAGTTCAAAAATTAAAACAAGAAACAATGAGAAACAAAAACATCATCAAATCAGTAGTCGCCATAGCTTTGGCCTCCCTTATCGGCGCACATACCACCGTCAGCGCCCAGTCGGAAATCAATAAGCGCGAACGCATCCTTCAGGTGCTCGACCAGAGCCGCCCTAACGAGTATGTGCCGGCAGCTTTCTTCCTGCATTTCGAGAACAAACTCGGACGCAAGGCTGTTCAGGATCATAAGGATTTCTACCGTTCCACAAACATGGACTTTGTAAAAGTATTCTATGAAATTGCCGTTCCCCAGATTGATATCCAGAGTGGTAAGGATTGGGAGAAAGTGCCCGTATATGGCGAGGATTTCTTTGAACCACAGGTAGCCGTTATTGAGGACCTTGCCCGTGAGTTTAAAGGTGAGGCTTTCATACTGCCGACAGTATATTCGCCGCTTGCACTGGCCCATCAGACCTTAGGCCGCGGCAAGGATCTGAAGAAGTTGGCCAGCGAGAACCCCAAGGCTTTCGGACAGGCCATCAAGAACCTTTCGCTCTCCATCGAGAACTACCTGCGTGCTGCCCGTAAGCGCGGTGCCGACGGCTTCTATGTATCTTCTCAAGGCGGCGACGGCAATTCTTTGCCAGAGAAAATCTGGAAAGAGCAGGTGCGCCAGTGGGATAAGCACGTCTCTGAGGTGGCCAATGAGATAGGTGAAATTAATATCCTTCATATCTGCGACTATGGCACTCCGTTCAAGAACGCTGAGGCGCTCTATGCCTTTGCCGACTATCCTGCCAGCATTATCAACGTGCCCCTGAACTTCTCAGATGGAAGCACCCTTAATCTCAAAGAGGCGCAGAAGCGTTTCGGGCGTCCTATCTTTGGCGGACTGGAGCGTCTCGGCGTTATCGCCAACGGTTCCATAGAAGAAGCCAAGGCTGCTGTGGACAAGGTGCTGCAGAATGCTGCTCCCAACTTCATCCTCGGTGCCGACTGCACCGTACCCGGCACTACAGACTGGGATAAGCTGCGTGCTGTCATCGACTACGCCCATAACTGGCGTAAGACACATAAATAAACCCTCCAAGGTTTCAAGTTTCAGGTTTCAGGATTCATGAGAAAGATTGGTAAGGTTATCGTATTTATAGGGTTGGCAGCGGCTTTTACAGCCTGCTCCTCGAATGCTGACAGCGACTTCGTTCCCGTTAATATTTCAATTCCTCCTGTGGATGAGGCTTGCTGCCCACCCGAAGAGGAGGTGGCCACGGCCAATTTCTTGGCCACACTCAAAGAGGTGAAAAGTCTGGAGGGGCTTACTGCCGGGAAATACACCGTCAAGGTCTATTCTCGTGACTCTTTCCATGTGGGGTACAACGATCTCTACTTTTCAGTTGTCGAGACTGAGACCCAGCGCCACGTCCGTCTGGTGGAATTCTTCAATCTCACCTCACTGATGACCATGGGTGCCATGGGTGGAATGCAACACAGCACCCCACAGTCAGTAGCCTTCGAACAGGTTGAATCGCATCCCGTCTTCCACGCCTGGCTCTCGTTCCTGATGCCTTCTGACAACGATAAGGGAAATATCTGGCACCTCTCATTCTCGGCTCGTATCAAGGGCACGCAGACTGACTTCAATACTCGTCAGATCAATGTCTCGTCAGCCCCGGAAGGTACGGCCTGGCTGAAGTCTTTCAAGTATAAGGATCATACCTACTACCTCTCTCTCGTGAATCCCACGAGTCTTAAGACCGGCATCAACACGCTCCAGGCCTATGTCTCGTTGCAGGGTGATGATCGCACGCTGCCCTATCTTCCTGCTGAAGAACGATTCACCATTGAAATCACGCCCACCATGCCCGAAATGGGTAACCATTCTTCTCCCAACAATGAAGCTCTCCAGCGACAGGAGAATGGAATCTATGAAGGCAAATTGAACCTTACGATGACTGGCGTCTGGGATATCCATTTGGTTGTAAAGGATGCCGATGGAAATACTGTAGCGGGTGCTGACAATAACGAGAGTGGCTATAGCAGCCTCTATTGGACGGTAAACATCTAGGATGAGATATTACTTTAGTTTCATAGTTTGGTTGGGGCAGTTCATCATGGCTGCCCCAATTTATTCCCAGACCGATTCCATCTACCGTGAACAACGGTTGGAAGAAGTGATGGTAACATCGGACTTACCTTCAGACAGTAAGGTGAGCAACAAGGGACGTGTGGCCACCGTGGAGGAACATCTGCTGCAACTCCAGGGCGTGGAGATGGTCAGACGTGGGGCTTATGCCTGGGAGCCTGTCGTGAACGGGATGCAGACGGAACGGGTCTCGACGACTATCGATGGCATGAAGATTTTTTATGCCTGCACCGATAAGATGGATCCGGTGACCAGTTATGTGGAAAGTGGAAACCTGAAGCGCATCTCCCTGAACAGTGGCCTTGACGGGAATCCGCAGGCCACTGGAAACATTGGCGGTTCGCTCGACCTGAAACTCCGAAAGGTGGGATTTGACGCACAGCCGCAGGAATACAATGTCTCTGTAGGAGCGGAGCATAACGGGTGGCTGCAAGTATATGGCGCGGATGTTGCCCTGAGCAGTCACCGCCATTACGCCAATTTCGGATTGTTTTACCGTCATGCCAGCAACTACAAGATAGGTGGTGGTGAGGAACTCCGTTTTTCACAGTTCACCAAGACCAATGCCTTCCTGAATTTTGGATGGAGGCCTGCTGAACGGGATGCTGTAGAAGGGACGGTCATCTACGATGTAGCCACCGATGTGGGCTATCCTGCCCTGAACATGGACGTAAAGGATGCCCGTGGACTCATTACGTCGCTGTCATACCGGCATCAGTGGAAGGAAACCATGCTGGACAGTTGGGAGACAAAAGTCTATTACAACCGCATCACCCACGACATGGACGACACCAAGCGTCCCGATGTGCCCATCCACATGGATATGCCGGGACGCAGCCATACGGCGGGATTCTACAGCTTGTTGCAAGGCGTTCTTGGCAATCACCAGTGGCAGGCAAACATAGATGGATACCGCAATGTGCTTTATGCCGACATGACGATGTATGCTGGCAGTGCGCCGATGTTCATGCTCACCTGGCCTGATGTGGCTACCGTTTGCAATGGTCTGTCGTTTACCGATGACATCCGCCTTCGCCATGGCCATTCCCTGCGCTTTTCGGCCAAAGGTTCCTGGCAGCAGCGGAAAATACGTAACGACGAGGGATTCCGTGCCCTTGAAATCTATTTCCCTGGTATGACAAGAAGCGTTTCAGCGCTCTTCGGACGGGTAGCCCTGGGCTATGCCTACGACAATGGGCCATGGCATACTGCCGCAGGTCTGGGATTGGGCAGCCGCACACCAACAGTCACCGAGCAGTACGGCTACTTTCTGAACAACACCTTCGACCGCTATGACTACATCGGCAATCCGGCACTAAAGCAAGAAAGGGCTGTGGAAGTCAATGCAGCCTTCTCGTGGAAGGACAGCCGTTGGCTGCTGAAGGCTGAGGCAAACACGTTCTTCTTCAGCAACTATATCATCGGTGAACCCGATGAGCGCCTCTCTGCCATGACCATCGGGGCTGCTGGGGTGAAAATCTATCGCAACATGAGTAATGCCCGAATCGTTAATGCCACTTTGACGGCCAATGTGTGGCTTTTCCCGTGGCTTCAATGGAAGAACAGGCTGACTTACAGTTATGGCGATGAGGCTACAGGCTCAAGATTGCCGCTTATCGCCCCGCTGACTTATCGTCCGAGTCTTTTTCTTAGGTGGAAAAGTCTGACTGCGGAAGCTGGTGCTGACTTCGTTACTCGCTGCAACGGTGCCGATAAATATGGGGAACATCCTACCGCAGGCTATGCCATCTGGCATTTTAGCGCAGGTTATCCGCTGACCATAGGAAACATGACTGTCGTTTTCCGTGGGGGCGTGGAAAATCTTTTTGACCGCCGCTATACCACCTATAGTGATTGGAACGGAATTCCTCAGAAGGGCCGGAATATCTATGTGAACATACAGTTGTCTTTTTAAGAGGTAAAAAATGGAAGAGGTAAAGAGTAAGAAATTGAAAGAAAAGGAAGGGCTGTTAGCATTGTCTCCGCTGTTGGTGTTTGTAGTGCTCTATCTCGTTACGAGCATTATTGTGCAGGATTTCTACAAAGTCCCGCTCACCGTGGCATTCTTGTTATCGGGAATATATGCTGTTGGCACATCTAGAAGTCAGTCCCTTGATGAGTGCATAAGCGTTTACAGCCGTGGTGCCGGTTCACCCAAAATGATGCTGATGCTTTGGATCTTTGTGTTGGCCGGTGCTTTTGCCAAAACCACTCAGGATATGGGTGGTGTTGATGCTGTAGTGAATCTGGTGCTTTCACTGATGCCTGGAAACATGTTACTGGCAGGGCTTTTCCTGGTCAGTTGTTTCGTTTCAATGAGTATAGGTACGAGCACAGGCACGGTGGCGGCGCTGGTTCCTATCGCCGTGGGCATTGCTCAGGCTACCGGGGCCTCGGTACCGATGATGGCGGCTGCTGTAATCGGAGGATCTTTTTTGGGAGATAATCTTTCATTTATCTCCGACACCACTATAGCTGCCACACAGACGCAAGAGTGCCGTATGCGTGATAAGTTCCGTGTCAATCTCTACATCACTGTACCGGTGGCTGTGTTGATTTTCTTCGTCTATGTTTTCAAAGGCATTGGCATGGAAATACCTGTTCATTCCCAGACGGTGGAATGGCTGAAGGTGTTACCTTATTTTGTAGTCCTCGGTCTCGCCTTAATAGGGATAAACGTGATGGCTGTCTTGGCGTCAGGTCTCTTCCTGACAGGAATCATAGGTATTTACTGTGGCAGTTATGATATATATGGGTGGATGGCATCTGCAGGAAGTGGCATTCAGGGTATGGGTGACATTATTATTGTGACCATGATGGCTGGCGGCTTGTTTGAGATAGTCAGTGAAAATGGTGGCATAGGCTATCTGATAGACAAGCTGTCCAACCGTGTACATAGCGGCCGTGGAGCGGAACTGTCAGTTGCACTGATGGTCTCTCTGACCAATGTCTGCACGGCAAACAATACCGTAGCCATTCTCACTGTGGGTAATATAGCTAAGAAAATTGGAAACCGTTTCGGAGTGGATCATTGCAAGTGCGCTTCCATCCTCGACACTTTCTCCTGCTCTGTTCAGGGATTGCTTCCCTATGGTATGCAGTTGATGATGGCATCGGGGCTGACGGCATTGAGTCCTGTGGAGTTCCTGCCCTGGCTTTATTATCCCTTTGCCTTGGGATGTTTTGCCCTGCTTTCCATCCTGCTACGTTATCCTCGAAAATACTCCTCGCGTCCGTGTCGGAAGGCAGTCCTTCCCGTTCGCTGCCGTTGACTCTTTGTGATATGACACGAACGTGGTAGGCGGAATACCTTGAACATGGGATTTCGACAATGGGAATCGTGCCGTACCTTTGCACCGAAATAACAAAACAAGCAACAGGATGAACTTTATATTCATATCACCCCATTTCCCCCATACCTATTGGGAGTTTTGCGAACGCCTGCAACGCAACGGCGTGCGTGTACTGGGCATTGCTGATGCTCCGTATGATCAGTTGTCTGCTGAACTGAAAAGTTCGCTGACGGAGTATTACCGGGTGGACAATCTGGAGAACTACGATCAAGTGTATCGTGCCGTAGCATTCTTCGCTTTCAAGTATGGAAAGATAGACTGGATAGAGTCGAATAATGAGTATTGGCTGGGACAGGATGCACGGCTGAGAACTGACTTCCATGTGACTACTGGCTTGCAGGCGGACGAGGTGCAAGCCGTAAAGGAAAAGTCGGCCATGAAGAAATTCTTTGCCAAAGGGGGTATTCCCACAGCTCGTCAGATTCAATGCGTACAGGGATACTATGCCGTGGAGGCCTTTGTGCGGGATGTAGGTTTTCCAGTCATCGCCAAACCGAATGTGGGCGTTGGTGCCGGTGGAACATACAAGATTGCTGATTTCGGGGAACTGAGCCATTTTTTCGAAACGGTACAAAACGTGGCGCAATATGTGGTGGAGGAGTTCATCACCGGTGACATCTGTTCGTATGATGCAGTCATAGACAGTCATTCTAAACCGTTGTTTGAGTCGATGACGGTGTGGCCGCCTTCGATTATGGATATCGTGAACAGGCAGTTGGACTTGTCTTACTATGTGGCTCCCGTGATGCCTGAGAGTCTGCGTGCGCTGGGGCGGCAGACGGTGGAGGCCTTCGGGGTGAAGAGCCGTTTTGTGCATCTGGAGTTTTTCCGCCTTGACTGCGACCGCAAGGGACTGGGGCAGAAGGGGGACTTCGTGGCATTGGAGGTGAACATGCGCCCCGCCGGAGGCTATACGCCGGATATGATCAATTTCGCTCACAGTACGGATGTGTATCGCATCTGGGCGGATATGATAGCCTACGACAAGTCGCAGACGGCAGCCGGTTATCAGCACGATAGGGGCAACGCCCTGTCGTTGCCGTGGAAGGATGAGTATTATTGTGCCTTTGCTTCTCGGCGCGACATCTATAGCTACCGTCACAGCGATGCTGAGGTGGCTGAACGATATGCCAGGCAGATGGTCATGCAGGAACGGATGCCGGAGATACTCTCGGGGGCGATGGGGCAGCAGATGTTTACCGTCCGCCTGAAGACCTACGAGGAGGTAGAGTCATTCGTGGCTTATGTCCACGAGAAGGCCTGATCTTCACAATAATGCGAAAACCGATACGTTATGTCAATAATAAACGAAAAATGGAAATACAATATAAAAAGCACTACAGCACAAACCTGAATCGCGATATGGAGTATAAGACCTACGGTGAAAAAGGACATCCCGTATTGGTCTTCCCCTCGCAGGACGGACGCTTCTACGATTATCAGGATTTCGACATGGTGGGGACGCTCTCGCAGTTTATCGACCGCGGACAGATTCGCCTAATCTGTGTGGACAGCATTGACCGTGAGACTTGGTCCGACGTTGGCGGCGACCACCATCAGCGCATATCGCTGCATGAGCGTTGGTTTCATTATGTTGTGGATGAGTTGATACCCGAAGTCCGTCATTTCTCAAATGAGACTTTTATCGTGACAGGCTGCTCAATGGGCGGTTTCCATGCCGGTAATTTCTTTTTCCGTCGGCCTGACTTGTTTGACTCGTTGCTGGCGTTGAGTGGTCTCTACTATGCCGGCTATTTCTTCCCGAACTATCAGGATCCGTTGGTCTATGACAACTCGCCCTATGATTTCCTGCAGCAGATGCCGGCCGACCATCCTTACTGGGACGTATATCGCCAGCGGCGCATCATCCTCTGCGTGGGACAGGGTGCGTGGGAGGATGAATTGTTGGAAAGTACACGGCAGATGGATGGCCTGCTCAGGGAGCATCATGTTCCGGCGTGGGTTGACTATTGGGGATACGACTCGGCCCACGACTGGGCCTGGTGGCGCAAGCAGGTCTATTATTTTATGGACAAACTTGAGAATACTGATAATGTGGAGTATATAATATGAGAAATCTTTTGTTATGGATTGGCGCCCTCGTGGCGGGTGCTGTGTTGGGGTTGCTGGGCGTGGAATGGCTTAATGGCCTGATGGATTTCGTGGCTACGGTCTATACGCGGCTGTTCCAGTTGCTGGCCGTGCCCACCATAGCGCTGGCCATCATTACCACGCTCACCATGTTCGGACGGCAGCAGGACACGGGGCGTATCTTCAGGAAGACATTGTTTTATACGCTCTTCACGACTGTCGTGGCCGCGGCTGTCGGACTGTTGCTCTACGTAGTGGTGGCTCCCGAGAATCTGTCGGTGCCCACGGCAGGGGCAAACGTTGACTCGCTGGGGCTGACGCCCGAAGTGTCTTTCTATGATCATATCCTGGCGGTCATTCCCGGTAATGTGATTAAGCCCTTCCTGGAAGGCAATGTGCTCAGCATCTTGCTGGTCTCCATAGCCATAGGACTGGGGCTGGCACGACTGCCGGAAACCGTGGGCAAACAGGCGGTGGTGAATTTCCTGCATGGACTTCAGGAGTTGCTCTTCCTGCTGATTCGCTGGCTTATCTGGACGTTGCCCTTGGGTATCGTGGCTTTCTCGGCCCAGCTCTCTTCCCAGCTCTCGGCGGGTGTGGCCTTGGCTTCGTTGGGTAAATATGTGGCCGTCATCCTGGGTGGCAATGCGTTGCAGTTTTTTGTGGTGCTTCCCCTGTTTCTGTTGGCTCGCGGCATCAATCCGCTACAGGCGCTTCGCGCGATGATGCCCGCCGTCTTGATGGCTCTCTTCACGAAGAGCAGTGCCGCTACGCTGCCCGTGACGATGCAGAGTGCCGAGGAGCGGTTGGGGGCGCAGCCGCGTGTGGCCCGTTTCGTGCTGCCCATTTGTACCACCATCAATATGAATGGCTGTGCTGCTTTTATCCTGGTGACCTCCCTTTTCGTGATGCAGAATGGCGGTATGCCCCTCACCTGGACCACCATGCTCCTTTGGCTGCTTATCTCGGTCATCTCTGCCGTGGGCAATGCCGGGGTGCCGATGGGGTGCTATTTCCTCACGTTCTCCCTGATGTCGGGTATCGGTGCTCCGGTGAGTGTGCTGGGTATCATTCTCCCCATCTATACGATTATTGATATGATAGAGACGGCCGAAAACGTATGGTCGGATTCGTGCGTCTGCGCGATGGTGAATAAAACCATGTCTTAATGCCTCCCCTTATCAAGAGGCGTAAAATGTATTTATATTCAATTTGATATACGCACACGGATTTCAAATTGTATTTTTAATCAGAAAAAACCCTTTCAAAGTGTAAGCAATACACGCTGAAAGGGTTCTTTTGTGTCAAATATTGTTTGTTATATGCACTTTCTATGCCGAAAAGTGAAGTTTTATGCGAAAATATTTGGGCTTTTCAAGAATAATAGCGAACTTTGCAGCCGTTTAGTCAGCATTACATATTAGAACAAGATATTATGGCAGAAAAATTGGACATGAAGGAACTGGACCAAGTGGTGGTCCGCTTCTCGGGTGATTCCGGTGACGGTATGCAGTTGGCCGGAAACATCTTTTCTACGGTCTCTGCTACCGTAGGTAACGGTATCTCAACATTCCCAGACTATCCCGCTGACATCCGCGCCCCGCAGGGTTCGCTTACGGGTGTCTCCGGCTTCCAGGTGCACATCGGTGCCGGAAAGGTTTACACGCCGGGTGACAAGGCCGACGTGTTGGTGGCTATGAACGCTGCTGCGCTGAAGACGCAGCTGAAGTATGCCAAGCCACAGGCCACCATTATCATCGACACGGATTCTTTTGGTCCCAACGACTTGAAGAAGGCTGCCTTCCAGACGGAAGACTATCTCGGTGAGATGGGCGTAGATTCCGACCGCGTTATCCAGTGCCCCATCACACAGATGGTAAAAGACGCCCTGGCAGACTCGGGAATGGATAACAAGGCCGTCCTGAAATGCCGCAATATGTTTGCACTGGGACTGGTATGCTGGCTCTTCGACCGCGACCTGAACCTGGTGTTCAACTTCCTCAAGGATAAATTTGCCAAGAAGCCCGCCATCGCTGAGGCTAACATCAAGGTGATTCAGGCTGGCTACGACTACGGTCACAACACCCACTCCTCGGCTATGAACGTGTATCGCATTGAGTCGAAGGAGAAGGAGCCCGGCCGTTATATGGATATCACCGGTAACAAGGCTACGGCCTATGGCTTCATTGCCGCTGCCGAGAAGGCCGGACTGAAACTTTATCTGGGTTCTTACCCCATCACTCCGGCTACCGACGTGCTCCACGAACTGTCTAAGCACAAGTCGCTGGGTGTCACCACGGTGCAGTGTGAGGACGAAATCTCGGGCTGTGCTTCTGCCCTCGGTGCTTCTTTTGCCGGTGCTTTGGGCGTGACTTCTACCTCTGGTCCTGGCATCTGCCTGAAGAGTGAGGCCATGAACCTTGCCGTCATCATGGAGTTGCCACTGGTAGTGCTCGACGTTCAGCGCGGTGGTCCTGCCACGGGTCTTCCCACGAAGTCGGAACAGACCGACCTCCTGCAGGCTCTCTTTGGCCGTAACGGTGAGAGTCCCATGCCGGTGATGGCTGCCACCAGTCCTACCGATTGCTTCGATGCCGCCTATATGGCCTGCAAGATAGCCTTGGAGCACATGACTCCCGTCATCCTGCTCACCGATGCTTACTGTGCAAACGGTTCGGGCGCTTTCAAACTTCCCGAGCTCGACAAGATGCCCGCCATCAATCCGCCGTATGTTCCCGAGGAACTGAAAGGCAAGTGGACACCCTATATGCGTGCCGAGAACGGCACTCGTTACTGGGCAGTGCCTGGTCGCGAGGGATTCGAGCATATTCTCGGCGGACTGGAGAAGGATTCTCAGACAGGTGCCATCTCTACCAATCCTGAGAACCACGACCTGATGACTCGTCTGCGTCAGCAGAAGATTGCCAACATTGAGGTTCCCGATCTGGAGGTTGACGGCGATGTGGATGATGCCGATCTGCTCATTGTGGGCTTCGGTTCCACCTATGGTCATCTGCGTTCTGCTATGGATGAACTCCGTGCCAAAGGCTACAAGGTAGCTCAGACTCACTTCAAGTACATCAACCCGCTGCCCAAGAACACCGCCGAGGTACTCTCTAAATATAATAAGGTGGTGGTTGCCGAGCAGAACATGGGTCAGCTTGCTGCCTATCTGCGCATGAAAGTCGACAACTTCGTTCCTGCCCAGTTCAATCAGGTAAAGGGACAGCCTTTCGTAGTAGAAGAGTTAGTCAACGCATTCGAAGAAATAATTAATAAATGAACACAAAGACACAAAGGCACAAAGGAAAAGTATTGAATAGAATAAAATAAAAACTTTGTGTCTTCGTGTCTTTGTGTTCCATAAAATAAACAATTATGGCATATACAGCACAAGATTATAAGAAAGGACAGCCTCGCTGGTGTCCGGGTTGCGGTGACCATTTCTTCCTGGCATCGCTCCATAAGGCTATGGCCGAGATTGGCGTAGCCCCCAAAGATATTGCAGTGATTTCGGGTATCGGCTGTTCCAGCCGTCTGCCTCACTATATGGCTACCTACGGCATGAACACCATTCACGGACGTGCTGCCGCGATTGCTACCGGTGCAAAGGTGGCTAATCCCAACCTTACCGTTTGGCAGGTGTCAGGCGACGGCGATGGTCTGGCCATCGGTGGTAATCATTTCATCCATGCCAACCGCCGTAATATCAACCTCAATATGATCCTGCTCAATAACCGCATCTATGGTTTGACCAAGGGACAGTATAGTCCCACTTCTCCCCGTGGATTCGTGAGCAAATCGTCACCTTACGGCACGGTGGAAGATCCGTTCCGTCCTGCCGAACTCTGTTTCGGTGCCCGCGGCCACTTCTTTGCCCGTGCCGTGGCCACTGATGCCAAGGGAACGGTAGAGATCCTGAAGGCAGCCTACAACCACAAGGGTGCTGCCGTCTGCGAGATTCTGCAGAACTGCGTCATCTTCAACGACCATTGTCATGATGCCGTCTATAAGCCCGATGCCCGTAAGGAGAATGCCATCTACGTGGAGCATGGCAAGCCACTCATCTTCGGTCCCAACAATGAGTTTGGACTCGTGCAGGAAGGTTTCGGCCTGAAAATCGTGAAGATTGGTGAGAACGGCATCACGGAGAAGGATATCCTCGTTCATGATGCTCACTGCGAGGACAACACGCTGCAGTTGAAGCTTGCCCTGATGGGTAACAACGACGGCTTCCCCATTGCCCTCGGTGTCATCCGCGATGTGGATGCTCCCACCTATGATGACAGCGTAACTGCTCAGATTGAAGAGGTGAAGGCTCAGAAGAAGTATCACAACTTCGCTGAACTTCTGGAAACTAATGATATTTGGGAGGTGAAGTGACCCCTCCCCCCGGCCCCTCCCGGGGGAGGGGAGCCCCTAAGCGTAAATAACAAAAAGCCACCTTTTCGGGTGGCTTTTATTATTTATTTAGAATTTGAAAATCCCCTCCCTCGGGAGGGGTCGGGGAGGGGTCATATCTTTTCCCCAAAACACAAATCGCCTGCATCACCGAAGCCTGGCACGATATACTTATGCTCGTTCATGCCGGGGTCGATGGCGGCAGTCCATAGCGTGGTGTTCTCGGGGTTCACAGCCTGTTTCACTACATCTATACCTTCCGGTGTGGCTATCACCGCGGCAATGTGTACGGCTTTCGGCGTGCCGTGTTTCAGCAAGGCTTCGTAGGCAGCGGCCATGCTTCCGCCAGTAGCCAGCATGGGATCGGCTATGATGAGCGTCTTGCCTTCAATTGACGGTGCAGCCATATATTCCGTATGGATGCCCACCTCAGTATGCTCACGGTTGGTGTACATACGATAGGCACTGACGAATCCGTTCTCTGCATGGTCGAACACATGAAGCATTCCCTCGTGGAAAGGAAGTCCGGCCCTGAGCACGGTGGCCACCACCACTTTATCTTTAGGCAGTGCCAGATTGGCCGTTCCCAGTGGAGTCTCCACAAACGAGGGCTCAAAGGTGAATGCCTTAGAAATCTCATAAGCCATGATTTCGCCGATTCGCCGGATGTTGTTGCGGAAGAGCGTGTGATTCTTCTGATACTCAATGTCCCTGATTTCTGCCATATACTGGCTGAGCACGGAGTTCTGTTCTGAAAGGTTTATTGTCTTCATTTATTTCGTTATTACGTTATACCGCCATTACGTCAAAATGAAATAGTAAACGACCCGCCAAGGATAAACGTGTGGCGGTTTCTCTTGATTTGCTGAGTCTCATTGATTACTAAATCAGGATCTTCGTTACTCCATCCCAGGGCATCCAGCACATATTGGCCAGGGTTATAATCCATCGTGTAGGTCTTGCGGGAGAAGTCATAATCGAGGAATACGCGCCAGGCGTAGTTTTCCTTATAGGCGTAGGTAAGCGAGATTCCTGTGCCGAACTTCATGGTGTTGTTGCCGCCTACGGTGAAATAGTCCCAATCGGAGGTGTAAGTGCCGGGTACGCATATTAATTCTCCTTCAAAAGTCTCTTCGTCGAAATCAACACCACGCCTTCCACCTGTGACTTTTGCATTGAGGTCTACCTCCTGCATGATGCTGCGGCCTACGAGCAGTTTTGAGCCGAGGGCAAAGCGGTTGGAAAGCGGCCAGTTGAAATAAGCGCCGAGGTCGACGGAGAACTCTGTCAGGTGGTCACTCTTAATGACGAACTCAGCCTCACTCAATATCGGAGCGCTATAGTCGGGGTCTCCCTCTGTACCATGGCCGAAGATAAATTCGGTCATACTCTCAGTTTCGAAATTCTCTTCGTCTAAAAGATTATTGGCCATGTCGTTCCAGGCAATGTTTTCTATACCCTCCCAGCCTTTGATAGGCGAACTGTTGACACGCAGGCGTCCACCCACACCAAAATATTTGTTGAAGAAGTAGGCACCCTCGGCACCGACGGCTGTTGAAGCGCCGAACTTCAGGTTAAGGGCTTTTCCCTCATCAAGTCTTACTTCCAGTTTTTCAAGGTCGAAGCTTAGATCCTTCGATCCGAAGCCGATACCCATCGAGATAGAGAAGAACGACGGATTGTAGATGATGCTCTTGTCACTGCTGATATCACCGCGCAGCAGGCCCTTGCCCTTGAAGATCAGGTCGCTGAAAGCATAGGCCAGTTCGGTTGACATGATACCAATGCCGGCTCCCGAGAGCACGTCGCTTACCCAGTGGCGGTTGTTCAGTACACGCATCACACCCGTAGCCGTGGCCACACCATAGCCAGCCACCGAATACCAGGGCGAGCGAGTCATACCATATTCTTTGTGCAGGATAGTGGCACCAACGAAGGCCGTGGCCGTGTGGCCCGAGGGCCATGAGTTGGCTGTGCTTCCATCGGGGCGCATTTCCTTGGCCGTATATTTAATGCCGTTGACGAATCCGCCCATAATAGCATACGACATCGCCGTCGAGGCCAGATAGCGTCCCCAGTCGGAACGTCCTTCCACGCCGGCAATCTTCAGTCCGGTAGTCACCACGGGGCCGAAGAACTGCGAATAGTCGTCGATTCTGGTCTTGAAATCCGTCAGCAGCGTGTGTTTGTTGTCAGGTGTGTTCTGTCGGAACGATTTCTTTTCGCTCTTGGCGATGATGCCCGCCACGAAGAGCGGCACGCCCACAAACGTCAGGTCGTCAATAAACTTATAGGGTTTCACGCCCGGATTGGTGCGCATCCACGTCAGTTGGTATTTGGGTTCCGGTGTGAATTTCGGGCTTGTCGTGATGGAAAAATCGGGACGGCCTGTAGCATTTGTGTGCGTAATGGCCGTAATATCCTCTCCGAAATTGCAGTCCAGATCCGTAAACGTGAGTTCTGGTTTCAGGTCGGCCTTGGTCAGCGAGATTGGGGCAATCTCGAAATCGCCCTTTGCCGATGCGCCGTTCGTTCCGCCGATGAAGAGCGCAGCGCAAAGCAGAAGCAGATAGCAGATAGTTTTCTTCATATACCGTTTTTGGTTTGATTATTATTATCGGTTTAGAAATTCTTAACCAGCCACAAGGCGAAGAACAGGTCGTAAACCTTGTAGATGCCCTTGTCCTGAGTGAGCAGCCCTTTGTCTATCAATGCGGGGATGGCAGACTTTACAGAATTGGGTGATACGAGGCCATGCCGTTTGATGAACTTCCCGCTAGTCACATTCTCTGCACATCCATCCTTTGCCACAGCAATCAATACGCGACTCTGTTTCTCTGGCAACTGGTACATTAAATCCTCGTAGATAGGAGATGAAACAGCAATGATCTCATCCACGGCCCTGCCGACATCGTCTTCAACGCATGTGGCATTTGTAGCAGTCTTGCTGAACAATTCATTCATAACTCTCTGCATGTAATAGGTAACTCCGTCGAACTGGCTGTAAAGTCGGCTCACTACAGCGTCATCAATTTTTTTCCCATGCTTTTTGAAAAGGGAAACACAGAACGCCGTATATCTGTCCAGTGGCAAGCGGTCAAGATGGTATAGGGTGACGCTCTGGTAGAAAGGTCTTGCAGGAGAAGTAAAGATGGCTCCCATCAGTTGCCTCCTGGAACCAGAAAACACAAAATGGGCATTGTTACAATATTGAACACGGGTACGAATCTCTGCTTCAATATTCGGGTCGCCATATTTTGTAATCTGTTGAAATTCATCAATAACAACAAGGCAAGGACGGTCAGCACTTTGCAGATAAGTAAAAATCTCGTCGAGCGTGGCCGTTGGTGATTGAATGTCACCAACACTCATGGTCCACGACGGTTGCCCATTTATATCGAAAGATATTCCAGAGCGCACAGATGCAAGAATAGCGAGAAACTTCTCCCAAGCCTTCTTTCCCTTTGGCTTTAGAGTCTCAAGAATTGCGCTGCCCAGTTTGGCAACCATTTCAGCCACCGTTTTTGTGGAATAGATATCGACAATAAAAGTATAGTAATTGTCAGCGATAATCTTCTGGGCAAAGCAATGCCGCAGCAGGTCGCTCTTGCCGTATCTGCGCGGTGAGATCAGCGCCACATTATTGCCGTTAGTGAGGTAACGGATAATGTCCGCTGTCTCTTTTTCCCTGTCGCAGAAATACTCTGCACCAGCATAACCTGTAGTTACGAAAGGATTGTCAATCTTTGCCTTTTCCTTTGCCATACGCTTTTATTTGTTGACAAAGATAACAAATTTTCCATAAAATGGAAATCATAAAGTGGAAAAAGTGAGTTTTATTAGCATTTTTTTGCTTACGGGGTCTTTTCCTCGAAGTTTTTTTGTTTATGAAAGTGGCGGTGGCGGGAAGTTGCTAATGCTATTTCTTAGTTAAACATTGTGAATTATTAAAAAGATTTTCATGTGTAAGTGCTTCTAATTTGTATCTTTGCAGCGCATTAGTGCAATATATAGTTAAAATTAGGATAATAATGTTGAGATTGTTGGCCGTGCTGGCTTTGCTATCGACATGGGTGAGTGGAGCGCATTCATCCCCTAACGATTCCGTTAAGGTGCTACCCGATAGCAGCAACTTCGTGACGGCAAGCCTGCTGGTGGCTACGCCAACAAACAATGCATATTCCATTTTTGGCCATGTGGCTCTGCGGATGGAATGCCCAACACACCATTTGGATAATGTTTTCACATTTGAACACGACGGTTCAGTAGATCCATTCCATACGGGTATTTTGGGCAAGGCTAAAGCTGTATGCGCAGTTGTTCCTTTTCAGGAATATCTTCAGCATTTCAAGGAAGAAGGCCGTGGCATCAAGCAATACGAGTTCGACCTTACCTTGGAAGAAGAGCGAAGCCTCTGGAGACTACTCGATGAGGATATGCTTTCGGGCAACAAAAGACAGTTCAGCCTGCTTCACGACAATTGCCTTTCCACCTCTTTGTTTAAACTGCAAGTGAGTCTGGAGGGCGAGTATTTGGATTGGGGCAACGTGCGTTATCCGATGGATCTGTGTTACGGAGACTTGACCCGTGTCTGCATGAAAGATTCTCCGTGGATGGAATTTGTGGTGATGACTTTTTGCGGAACAGCCTACGACCGGCTTCCAGGCCAGGATTTCATGTTCGTGCCGGAATTTATCCCACAGATGCTGAAAGACGCCCGATTTGTGAACACGGAAACAGGGAGCAAAAGGGCTGTGTTGAAAGGACAACCTAAGCAGATAGCTGTAGCAAAGGTTCTCCCTAAACCCAACAAAATAACCCCGACGTGGGTGTTTGGCGGACTGCTGCTGGTGACAATTCTCCTGACGCTCGGAGAGTGGCTATGGAAATGGAAGAAGTTGCCTCGTGCATTCGATATAGTTCTGTTTGCTTTGCAGACGCTAATGGGGCTGCTATTGCTCTATGTCGTAGCGTTCTCAGAATTGTTCGGTGGTCTTTGGAACTGGTATTTGGTAGTGTTCCTGCCTATTCCGTTCCTGATATGGCTATTCTTTAGAAAGCAAAAGCGTTACCTTCGCGCATGGGGGCTCTATTCGGTGTTGTTGATAATTTTCCTTCTGGTAACTCCCTTTGTTGGAGTCCTGGATATGCCGCATCAATTTATAACGGCAACGTTATTGGTAAGAAGTATGAGTAAGTGTTTAATTTAGATAAATAGCGAGTATGAAAAATAAAGTTTTTTTAAAAGCATCATGGAAAGACAAGGTTTTCCTGATGTTTTTCAGTATGCTTTTTCTGGTGCTAAATGGGCATGCTTCAGGTACATATTATTATCAAGCCACAGCGAATGCAGATGTAAGTGCAGGTGGTAGGGTATATGTTTCTGAAGATGAAACAGAAAGTCCTGCTTATCAAACTGCGCCTATGGTCATAACCGGTGGAACGGATGGTCTTTTAATCCAAGGTGGTGGAAATCAGACTCTTCATTTTTATGCGTCTAATAATGAAGGGTATATGTTTAAAGGTTGGAAAAACAGCCAAGGCACAAAGGTATCCGATGACCCCCATTATACTGCCCCTAATCAATGGGTGAGCGGATCAAGAGAGCGGGTGTGGGATGGGATTTTCTCTAGCCATTGGGATTATTCTAATGCGACCCAAATTAATTATACTGCGATGTTCGAAGCTGTCACAGGATATGTCCAGGTGTATTCTTCGGATATTACCAGAGGTTCTGTCGGTTGCAGCAATTACAATAACACACTTAATGAAGAAATAACCATTACGGCTATACCTGATGCCTCAAAAGGTGTTAAGTTTCTGGGATGGAAGACTAGCAATAGTGCGAGTGCTCCGTATGTTGCCACAGATAACCCTTATTCGCTTACTGTTACAGGAAATGCAAATTATTATGCTTTCTTCAGCGAGCCGGCTACGATGGTCTATTGCATTCTAAAGAATAGGAAAACGGGCAGGTATCTGAGTTTTTATGGGAATGGAAAAGTGGAAGACCATACTGCAGATGTGGTATATAACAATGTTAAGGTAAATGCAAAGGATGGCTTCGTGTTTGATAAGAGTCTAAAAATGATATCTGAAGACAAAGCCTTGGGTAATCCGATGACCGTTTTCAAGCGGACAAGTACCAAGATAAATGGTTCTTTAGAAGAAGGAGACCTTGCTACAGATATCAAGATGTCGAATGGGGGAGCCAGTGCTGCTATTTCAATAGCGTCTTTATTGGAGAGTTCGAATTATCCGTTGACTTTCCAGCATCAGAGCGATGGATCGTATAAGGTCTTCATTAACTATACAACAAGGGTTAAAGTGCTTGGGATTAATTATGATGTTCCGTTACAAAGTTGTTTGTATGATGACGGCAGCAGTGATTATGCAACCCTGCAAGCCATTGATAATATGAATGCTGAGAATCAGGCCAAAGCCTACTGGGATATTTACTTCTTGACAGAAAGCCAGATAGAGGGTGCTTTTGGTGCTAATGCCAAGGCACGGTTCACCCAAGAGGGCAAGTATTATACCACAATGTATGCGCCATTCGCCTATAAGCTGCTTGATGGCGTGACAGCCTATTATTTGCCATTCTCATCGGAGAGCTATAATCAGGAGAAGAACAAACTGATCTTCAAGGAGATTGCTTCAGGCAGTGTTGTTCCTGCAAATACGGCAGTTATTCTGGAATGCCAGAATGCAGACGACCCAACTCAAAACAGATTGTTGCCTGTGTCCGAAGCAACGCCAATAGCGGGTGCCTCCAACCAGTTGCTGAAAGGATATACTCTTCTTTACAGCAGGGCCTCAAGTGGTCTTATCAATACGGTAGAGAATTCTGATTTGAGATATATACTTTCTATGAATAATGCAGGTAAACTGGGCTTTTACCATTATAGTGGTGAAAACATGAATCCTAACAAGGCATTCCTTGAATTGCCTGCTCCTCTTGATCATTTGGCAGAGGCATTAAATCAAAGTGTAGAGGAATTGGCAAAGACTTTCTCATTTAGTTTCGGTGAGACAACGGGTATTGAACTTTCGCCTGTAGTTGTTGACGATGCCGATGCCCCCATTTATGATTTGCAGGGTCGTAGGATTAAGAATCCCTCTCAAGGAATATACGTAAAGAAAGGTAAGAAGTTTGTTGTAAAATAATATAGGATAAGAATATGAAAAGAATATATATGATGCCTGAGACCTGTGTCGTGAATGTTGGTACAAGCGTGGAAACCATGGCTGGGCTTGAACTGAACATCAGCAACACGACGGTTGGCGACGAGGCCGCTAAGGAGCAAGGTGAATTCGAAGAAGAAGACGTTGCTCCCACTTCCCCGAATCTTTGGGAAGACGAAGAGGATTAATCGGCGATGAGGCCCGGCTGAAGGGCCTCGCGATAAACGATAGAAAGGCTGCAACCCTGTGGATGGGGTTGCAGCCTTTATTCTTGTAGGTAACAATATGATCCGAACAGTGTTCTTTGTGGAGAACACTTTTGGGCGAAAAATGTTCTTTGCAGGAAACACTTTTGGGCTTTTGGATTCCTTTATGGTCGTAAAGAAGGGATAAAGTGGTAGGTCTCGCGCGTGCGCGCGAAATTTTGCGATTAAGGGTGCACGGGTGCCACATCGCCTTTGTACAAAGGGCTGGCACCCTCTTTGGAAGGGTGTCACGGGTGCCACAAGGGTGTAGGCCTCACCCCCGACCCCTCCCCAAAGGGCGAGGGGAGTAAGAGGCCCACCCCAGCCCTCCCTATGAGGGAGGGAGTTAATACTTACAAGCCTTGATTTTAGTTTTGTTGGGGGTGCTTTTGAAGATAAATGGGCGCTTCTAGAATTCATTTTATCCGATGATAGATTGGGGTTGCAACGGATGATGTTTTGGGGGAGTAGGGTACAAAGTAATTTAGTTTGTTCTTCATCTGATGATGTTTTAGCCTCCGTTTGATGGTGTTTTGAAGTACAAAGTAAATTAGTTTGTACCCGGCCGGATGATATCTCCATACGCGAATAATGATTTTAACCCTCAAGCAGAGTGAACAGAGTTCACAGAGGATTTATTTATTCCTTCCGCGGTTTTTTATTATTTCTCTGTGTACTCTATACACTCTGTGTGAACATATAACTCCCTCCGTCTTAAGGGAGGAATGGGGTGGGTCACCCCTGTCACACTTATGACACCCTTGACACCCTATGAAATAGGGTGCAAGGCCTGTGTTTATCGGCATTCTGCACCCTTACACCCTTAAAATGAAAATTCTCGCGTACGCGCGCGTACTAGGTGATGAACCTGAAACCAGATACTTGAAACCTGAAACCAGAAATGCGTCAACGCGCCACAGTTTGCAAAGTGGAGTTTTCAAAAATGTTTGCGCGCACATCATTTTTAAATACTTTAACCGAAATTCGGGACTAAAAGTCAATTTTTAAGGGGATAACGTTTTGTGAGTCAGTGAAAAATGAGTAACTTTGCAACCGCAAATTGGATAAATGCCATTTGCTTAGGGTAAAAGATATTCACAATTTAAATATTTAGAGATTAATATGGCAAAGTTAGATTTGACACAGTATGGCATCACCGGTTCTACCGTGATTGCTCACAATCCGTCGTATGAGTACCTCTTCGAAGAGGAAACAAAGGCTGGTCTGACCGGTTTCGACAAGGGCGTAAACACCGAGCTCAACGCCGTGAACGTAATGACTGGTATCTACACCGGTCGTTCACCTAAAGACAAGTACATCGTGAAGGATGCTCAGAGCGAGGATAAGGTTTGGTGGACTTCTGAGGAGTACAAGAACGACAACCACCCCATGAGCGAGGAGGTTTGGGCAAAGGTGAAGGATATTGCCATCAAGGAGCTCTGCAACAAGGACCTTTATGTGGTGGACGCTTTCTGCGGTGCCAATGAGGCTACCCGTCTGCGCGTTCGTTTCATCGTTGAGGTTGCCTGGCAGGCACACTTCGTGAAGAACATGTTCATCCAGCCCACCGCTGAGGAACTGGAGAACTTCGAGCCTAACTTCGTTATCTATAACGCTTCTAAGGCAAAGGTTGAGAACTACAAGGAGCTGGGTCTGAACTCAGAGACTTGTGTTGCCTTCAACACCACAACCCGCGAGCAGTGCATCATCAACACCTGGTACGGTGGTGAGATGAAGAAGGGTATGTTCTCTATGATGAACTACTATCTGCCTCTGCAGGGTATCGCTTCAATGCACTGCTCTGCCAACACCGATATGGAAGGTAAGAACACCGCTATCTTCTTCGGTCTTTCTGGAACTGGTAAGACCACTTTGAGTACCGATCCTAAGCGTCTGCTGATTGGTGACGACGAGCACGGATGGGATGACGAGGGCGTGTTCAACTTCGAGGGTGGCTGCTATGCCAAGGTGATCAACCTTGACAAGGAGAGCGAGCCCGATATCTACAACGCTATCCGCCGCAACGCCCTGCTCGAGAACGTTACTGTTGACGAGAACGGTAAGATTGACTTCGCCGACAAGAGCGTTACGGAGAACACCCGCGTGAGCTATCCTATCAACCACATTGAGAAGATTGCCCAGAAGGTGAACAAGAAGAGCGCTGGTCCTGAGGCTAAGAACGTAATCTTCCTCTCTGCCGACGCATTCGGCGTGCTGCCCCCAGTATCTATCCTGACTCCTGAGCAGACGAAGTACTACTTCCTCTCTGGTTTCACCGCAAAGCTGGCTGGTACAGAGCGCGGTATCACTGAGCCCACTCCTACATTCTCTGCTTGCTTCGGTCAGGCATTCCTTGAGCTGCACCCCACTAAGTATGCTGAGGAGCTGGTGAAGAAGATGGAGAAGAGCGGTGCCAAGGCTTATCTGGTGAACACTGGTTGGAACGGTACTGGCAAGCGTATCTCTATCAAGGATACACGTGGTATCATCGACGCTATCCTGGGTGGTGACATCCTGAACGCTCCTACCAAGAAGATTCCTTACTTCGACTTCGAGGTTCCCACACAGTTGAACGGTGTGGCATGGGGTATTCTCGATCCTCGTGATACCTATCAGAACCGCAATGAGTGGGAAGAGAAGGCCAAAGACCTGGCTGCCCGCTTCATCAAGAACTTCAAGAAGTACGAGGGCAACGAGGCTGGTAAGGCTCTCGTCGCTGCAGGACCAAAGCTGTAATCAATTTTGAGTTTAGAATTTAGAATTAGTTCTATAATTAAAAGCGGATTGCCTATGGGCAGTCCGCTTTTTTCTTGCAAGTTGTTCAAAAAAGGATCTTTAGAGAAGACACTTACGCTCGAAAAAGCAAATTAAAACAAGTTTTATTTGCATTTTTGCTCGCTAAATCGTATCTTTAGAGAAGATACTTACGCTCGAAAAAGCAAATTAAAACAAGTTTTATTTGCATTTTTGCTCGCTAAATCGTATCTTTGCAGCCAACAATATTATTTTCCTGAAATATTAAATTACATGCGTATGAAAAAATTTACTCTTATGATTATTGCTGCCTTGATGGCAGTTACCGCCAATGCCCAGAAACTGGAGAGGGCACAGTTGGCACGTCCAATGCAGAATCGGGTTAGTATGACAGCCAGTCCGATTCAGAGCAAGGTTAACAGCGTTACCCGTCCGATGCAGGGAAAGACTCAGTCTGTGGAAACCATCAAGCAGCTCAAAAAGACTCGCAAGGCAGCTGCCGTTTCGTCTATCGATGACCTGACCGGAAAGTGGATGCAGATATACTACAGTTCTGCCGAAGAGGCCATTTTATCCACGGTTATGGAAATCTCTCAAATCATAGGTAGTGAGAATGGGATTACCATCAGTGGCTGGTGGAACATGTATGCAGAACCGATAGAGGCTAAGGTGGATCTTAAAACAGGAACCATCACGGTTGACCCTCAGCAGGTTTACGGAAGTCCTTCATTAACACTTGTGAATGCCAGTAGCGAAAATGATGGTGCCGCATTAGTGGGAACCATTGAGGAAGACGGCAGTATCACTTTTGAAGATGCTTGGGCTGTAATGACTGGAACCGATACGTATGAATATGGATTATATACGATGTTGGTAAGACCTAATGGTAAGATGGACTATACTATCGAAGAAGAGACATATAGCGATGACATCTACATCGAAGAGGAAGAAGACGGAATGGTCTATATCTACAATTTCGCAAATTTTGGGCGAATGATAGAGCTTGAACTGAACCCGGACAAGACCATTAGGGTACCGTCCGAGCAGGTTGTCTTGACCTATCAAGGTAACGATTATATCCTTTATGGAGTTGAAATGCCTTATGTTACTTCCCTTGGAGGAATTGGAACAGAGACTATGCTTACTTTTGACAAGCCTTGGACTGGATTTGCTGAAAATGGCGACAATTTGGGCTTAAATTCTGACTGTATTATCTATTATACTGACGGCACAACTTTTGAATATCCCGTAGAACCAGAGGATGTGGCTGCCACTCCTGCCACTCCAACAGACTTGGAATATGAAGAAACGCAATATGGACCGGCTATTCTGTTTGATGTGCCTCGTGAAGATGTTGACGGCAAGAAGTTGCGTAAGGACAAACTCTTCTATCAGATTTATTACATGTTTGGCGGCAAGGAGTATGTTTATACACTACAGGCCTCAGACTACAAATATCTAAAAAGTGACATGGATGTGATTCCATATAGCTTTACAGACGATTACGACATCTTTACAGACGGTGATACCAAGACTGTATATCTCTATGGTACTGACGGCTGGGAGAAAGTTGGTGTAAAGAGTATCTACAAAGGTGGCGGAAAGACTCATGAGTCTGAGATTGTTTGGTATGACATCGTTGATACCGGCATTAGCCAGGTGAATGCAGCTCAGCAGAATGGCGGCAAGGCCTTCAATCTGGCCGGTCAGCAGGTGAAGCAGGGCTATAAGGGCATCGTCATCAAGGACGGCAAGAAGTTCATGGTGAAGTAACCCTTCGCGACAATGTGAAAATCAGTAAAAGGTCCGCACAAGAGCGGGCCTTTTATTGATTTAAGTCAAGAATTCGCCCAATAATTGCAAAAGTGATTTAAAACATTTGTGTGGGCACACAATTAATTGTATCTTTGCATCGCTTTCGGGAGAAAGTATCCAAAAGTTTTCATAGGTTAGTAGTTTGATAGATTTAAGGTAAAGATTATGTTATTAGATTTTGAAACAAACGTGATGCTGGCGGTGACAGCGATTATGACAATACTTAGTATTGTTGCTTTAGTTAACACTAACATCCGTTAATTGTTTTCAGGAGGCCGACGTGAGTGATTCATATCGTCCTCTTTTTTTTGTGCCCATAGGAAACCGGAGGTTTCTGTTTCAGGTATCAAGTTTCAAGTTTCAGGTTTCAAGTTTCAAGTTTCAAGTTTCTGGTTTATTCGCAAAGCTCATTAGCAAGACAGTCAGGTAACCACCTAACACCCAACACCCATCACCCATTTTATTCAATAAAACTTAAAAAACGCCCTTTTAATCCATAAATTCACTAATAAAATGGCCAAATGTCCGTTTATTTGCGGAAATCTGCTTACCTTTGCAAGCAAAATTCAAATTCGAAAGAGAATGAAAAGAAATATTGTGCCCTTCCTGCTGATGGTCGCAACGCTTGTCTTCGCATCGTGCCTGAAGTCGAACGATACGGAAACGACGTATTATAGCGATACGGCCATCTCAAGTTTTACCCTGGGTACCCTGAACCGTTATGTCACCACGAAGGCTAAGGACGGCGTTACCGACAGCACGTACAAAACGACTGTGGCCGGTAGCAAATACGAGTTTTATATCGATCATCTAAACCGGAAGATATACAACATCGACTCGCTGCCTTACGGTACAGATGCCTCGAGGGTTCTGGTGACGATTACCACCAAGAATTCAGGACAAGCCTTTATCAAGAGCCTGACCGACGAAACGTTGACCATTTATAGCAGCAGTGATTCGCTGGATCTCTCACACCCCCGAGAGATTCGCGTTTATCCCTTTAGCAATGGCAGCAAGGACTATCGAGCCTATGAGGTGACGGTGAACGTGCATAGGCAACCCACTGATTCGGTCTATTGGGCATTGGAAAAAGGCGTGAAGGCTGAATCGCTGGATTTGCCGGTTGCAAGTGTGAACCAGTATAAGGTGGAGAACGGACAGTTGCTGATGTCGGCTGACAAGGGTACTACGTGGACTGCGGAAAAGCTTGATACGGATGCTTCCTATCTGCCCAATGACAATGTCAACTTTGTATACAAGGGTGTTCGTACGGCGGACTTAACCGACTATATCCTGCTGGTAGGAACTTCCGATGCCGATAAGAAATACGCATCTTGCTGGTTCAAATATGATGAGTATGCGGCAGGTGCTGTTTCCGGCGGCTGGTCATATATCACGGCAGGCGGCTACAATTTGTATCCTCTGCCCAAAATGAAGAATCTCAGTGTGGCTTACTATAGTGACCATGATATCCTTGCTATTGGCGGTGCCGGAATGGACGACTGTACGGAGGGTGCCTATGAGGCTATGTATGTGAGTCACGACAATGGTATCTCTTGGATTCCCAACGATGTGTTCCGCCTGCCAAAAGGTTTGAATAAGAAGGCTACGAACGTGAAATTGTTGGTGGATACCAAGAAAGAATTGTGGCTATTCTGCGAAGGGACTGACGAAGTTTGGCACGGACTTCTCAACAGAGATGATAAAACGGCCAATAAGCGGTTCCTTGAATAACGTTAAGAAAATGTAGGATGAAGTGCAAGTACGGTCTTCTCTTAGCCTTGATGCTGCTGGTGGCAGGACGCGCCGGTGCGCAGGATGATGTGGAGTATCGTATGGAAATCGGTGCAGCCGCCGGACTGATAGGCTACCACGGTGACTTCAACGGTTCGCTGACGAAGAATCTCCAGCCGATGGGAAGTATCGTGGCGAGATATAATGTCAATCCCTATATGGGATTCAAGGCAAATCTGTCGTATGGGAAACTGAAGGGCAGCAGCAAGAATGCCAAGACCTATTATCCCGAACAGGCTGTGGCACCCTATGATTTCAATAATACGCTTGTGGATCTTGATGTGGTCTATGAGTATAATTTCTGGCCTTACGGCACTGGCCGCGACTATCGCGGAGCCAAGCGACTCACGCCCTGTGCTTTCATCGGATTGGGCGGTACGTATGTGAAGACGGACCAGAAGAGCGTTTTTACGGCAAACCTGCCTGTAGGCGTGGGTGTGAAGTATAAAGTGGGTGCACGCGTGAATGTCGGTCTCGAATGGGCTATGCATTTCTCGCTGAATGACAAACTTGACGGAGTGGAAGATCCCTACGGTATCAAGAGTAGTGGTATCTTCAAGAATACGGACTGCTATTCCACCCTGCAGTTGTCGGTGACCTACAGTTTTATGGCAAAATGCCGCACTTGTCATAATGAGGACGAGTGAGAATGTAATAACGAAAGCGTAAACGAAACAACAAAGAGATATGGTTGTCAATCTTGACATGAAGAATATTCCCGAGCACATTGCCATTATTATGGATGGCAACGGGCGTTGGGCAACAGAGCGGGGGCGTGAACGTTCCTTCGGCCATCAGGCAGGAGTGGAAACCGTACGCCGTATCACGGCTGAGTGTGTCCGTCTCGGCGTGAAGTATCTTACGCTTTATACCTTCTCTACAGAGAACTGGAACCGCCCTGCCGACGAGATTTCAGCCCTGATGGGACTGGTGCTTTCTTCGCTCGAAGATGAAATCTTCATGAAGCACAACGTGCGCTTCCGCGTCATCGGTGACATGAAACGGTTGCCCGATGATGTGCAGAAGAAACTGTGGGAAACCATGGAGCATACAGCTGAGAATGATGCCATGACGATGGTGGTTGCGCTGAGTTATTCGTCGAGATGGGAGATAACCGAGGCTGTCAGGCAGATTGTCTCTGAGGTGCACGACATGGAAGAGCTTCCTGAGAACATCTTCAAGAAATTGAAGACCGGAGGCATCCGTGCCGAGGACATTACCGAAGACACCATCAGCCAGCATCTGGCCACCAGCTTCATGCCCGACCCAGACCTGCTCATCCGTACCGGGGGCGAACTGCGCATCTCGAACTACCTGCTCTGGCAGATTGCCTACAGCGAATTGTATTTCTGTGATACATATTGGCCTGATTTCTCAGAAGAAGACCTGCACAAGGCCATTGCCAGCTATCAGAATCGTCAGCGCCGGTTTGGCAAGACCGAGGCACAGGTAGAAAGTGAAGAGTGAAGAATGAAGAATCATAGGATTATTTTGAATATATATTGTATGAGTAAATATAAAATGGTGAAGTGGAAAAGATTGGGAGTGATTATCGCGATGGCGATTCTTCACTCTTCATTCTTCACTCTTCACTTAAATGCCCAGGAGAAAATCATCAATCCCGACATCACCTATGCCGGTTCGCCGCGTTCTTGTACGATTGCCGGATTGGCTGTGTCAGGAGTGGAAGGCTATGAGGATTATGTGCTGACTGGTATTTCAGGCCTTACCGTCGGTGAGGAGATAGAAGTGCCAGGTGCACAAATCACGGATGCCGTGAAGCGTTACTGGCGTCACGGACTTTTCTCGAAGGTAGCCATCACGGCCGACTCACTTATTGGTGACAAGATCTATCTTCATATCCATCTGGCAGTGCGCCCGCGCGTGAGCACCATCAATTATATCGGTCTGAAAAAGTCGGAGCGTGAGGATATGGAGCAGAAGCTCGGTCTTCTGAAAGGTGCGCAGATAACGCCGAACATGATCGACCGCGCCAAGATTCTGGCAAAGAAATACTTCGACGACAAAGGCTATAACAATGCAGAGATCTCTATTGTTCAGCGTGATGATGTGGCCAACAAGAATCAGGTGATTCTCGATGTGGCCGTGGATAAGAAGGAAAAGATGAAGGTCCGTAACATCATTATTGAAGGTAATGAGAATCTGGCTGACCGTAAAATCAAGGGTGCACTCTTCCGGAAAGGTGCATTCTCCAAGATTCACGAGGCCGGCAAACTGAGTTCGTTCCTGAAGTCCAAGAAATATACGCCAGAGCGCTACAAGACTGATAAGGAGAACCTTATCAACAAGTATTACGAACTGGGCTACCGTGACGCTGTCATTCTGGAAGACTCGGTATGGGTCAATGATCCCAAGCATGTGAATATCTACCTGAAGGTGGATGAGGGAAAGAAATACTACATACGTAACATTACATGGGTGGGTAACACTGTCTATCCCGTCAATAGAATAGGTAACAAACCTGGCCTGAGCGATGTACTCGGCATGAAGAAAGGCGACGTCTACAACCAGAAGCTGATGAACAAGCGACTTTCCGAAGACGACGATGCCGTGGGTAACCTCTACTGGAACAACGGTTATCTCTTCTATAATCTGCAGCCTACAGAAGTGAACATTGTGGGTGACTCCATCGACCTGGAGATGCGTATCTTCGAAGGTCAGCAGGCACACATCAGCCGCGTGCGCATCAATGGTAACGACCGCCTGTATGAGAATGTGGTCCGTCGTGAACTGCGTACCAAGCCGGGCGACCTCTTTAGTAAGGAAGCTTTGCAGCGTTCTGCCCGTGACCTGGCATCTATGGGTCACTTTGATCCAGAACAGATTGATCCGAAAGTGGAGCCGAACTATGAAGATGGAACGGTGGACATCAGCTATAATCTGGTGCAGAAATCCAATGACCAGATTGAATTCTCACTGGGATGGGGACAGACGGGTGTCATCGGACGTATAGGTTTGAAACTCAATAACTTCTCCATGCGCAACCTCTTCCGTAAGAATGCGGAACATCGCGGCATCATGCCTATCGGTGACGGTGAGGTGCTATCCATCGGAGCACAGACCAATGGAACCTACTATCAGTCGTATAATACCAGTTACTCCACGAACTGGTTTGGCGGCAAGCGTCCTATCCAGTTCTCTGTGGGACTCTATTATTCGAAGCAGACCGATGTCTCGAGCAACTATTACAACAGCGCCTACTTCAACAACTATTATGCGGCCATGTCCGGCTTGGGTAGCAGCTACTATAACAGTTACGAGAATTTCTATGATCCCGACAAGTATATCCAGCTCTTCGGAGCCAATCTGGGATGGGGTAAGCGTTTACGCTGGCCTGATGACTATTTCCAACTCGGTGTGCAGCTTTCATATACCCGCTATATGCTGAAGCAGTGGCGTTACTTCCTGGTGCAGAACGGTAACTGTAACAACCTGAACCTTGGTATTACACTCTCGCGTACCTCTACTGATAACCAACTCTTCCCGCGTCGTGGTTCGGAGTTCGTGGCTTCGGTAAGCATTACGCCGCCATGGTCTGCCTTCGACGGAAAGGATTATAAGCATCTTGATGAGGTTTATAACGCTGAGATCAAGGCTACCGGTAAACTGACAGATGCTGCCAGTGCTGCTCAGCAGGAGCGTTATCGCTGGGTGGAGTATCACAAATGGAAGTTCAAGAGCCGTACTTTCACCGCCTTGACAAACGGTGCCAAGTGTCTGGTGCTGATGACGCGCGTGGAGTTGGGTATCTTAGGCAATTTCAACAAGTATAAGAAATCCCCGTTTGAAACCTATTACATGGGTGGTGACGGTATGTCGGGCTATTCTACCAGCTATGCTGAAGAGACCGTCGGTCTGCGTGGTTACGAGAACGGTTCGCTCACTCCTTACGGCAGTGAAGGCTATGCCTATGACCGCTTCTCCGTGGAACTCCGTTATCCGTTCCTGTTGGGTAACACCACCATCTACGGATTAGGATTTGCTGAGGCTGGTAATGCCTGGACGGAAGCCAAGAAGTTCAACCCCTTCGATATGAAGCGTTCAGCCGGTGTCGGTGTGCGTATCTTCCTCCCGATGGTGGGTCTGATGGGTATCGACTGGGCCTATGGTTTCGACAAGGTCTTTGGCTCTAAGGGTGGAAGCCAGTTCCACTTCGTGTTGGGACAGGAGTTCTAGTTATTCTAGAAGATCTAGATTTCTAGATATCTAGGTTTCCTGGTTTGGTGATTTAGGGTTTTCCGCTAAGAAAATAGTGGTTTCCCTATTGCGGATAAAAAAAGAAGATGTATATTTGCACCGTCAAATTACATTTAACGATAAAAAAGAAAACGTTATGAAGAAACTGATTATCTGCGCATTGTGCGCATTCTGCGGTCTCGCAACGGCTTCAGCGCAAAAGTTTGCGCTTGTGGATATGGAGTATATCCTGAAGAATGTGCCTGCCTATGAGCGTGCTAATGAACAACTTTCACAGGTGAGCAAGAAATGGCAGATGGAGGTAGAGGCTCTTAACACAGAGGCTCAGACGATGTACAAGAACTACCAGAATGAGGTGGTGTTCCTCTCTCAAGAGCAGAAGAAGGCCAAACAAGAAGCCATTATGCAAAAGGAGAAAGAAGCCAGCGACCTGAAAAAGAAGTACTTCGGTCCGGAAGGCGAACTCTACAAGAAGCGTGAGGCATTGATGACTCCCATTCAGGAGGAAATCTATAATGCCGTGAAGGATATCAGTGACCTGCGTGGCTACTCGCTGGTTATCGACCGTGCTTCAGATACAGGTATCATCTATGGTTCGCCCAAGGTGGATATTTCCAATGAGGTGCTTTCCAAATTGGGCTATTCAGCTGATTAATCATTAGAAAACCTAGATACTCTAGAAAATCTAGATCTTCTAGAAAACAAGAAAATAAGTTTAATATCAATAAAAAAGAAAGAAATGAAGAAAGTTTTGATTATGCTGCTGATGATGGCTCCTATGGCCACATTCGCACAGAAGTTTGGTCACGTTGACGTTCAGGCTATTATGACCTCTCTGCCCGAATACACCCGCGCAGAAGGTGAACTGAAGGCTAAGGCTCAGGAATATGAGAACGAGCTCAAGGGCATGCAGGATGAAATCCAGCGTAAGTATGATGAGTACGAGAAGACCAAGAGCACAATGAACCAGACCAAGCAGCAGGAGACAGAGAAGAATATCAATGACCTGATGCAGAAATATCAGCAGGCTCAGCAGGACAATGCCCAGGCATTCCAGAAACTCCAGCAGGAGAAGCTGGCCCCCATTCAGCAGAAGGTGTTCCAGGCTGTAGAGAATGTTGGTAAGAACGGTGGCTATGTATATATCATGCAGGCCCAGAGCCTTCCTTACATCAGTTCAACCCTTTCCAAGGATGTGACTGCCGACGTGAAGGCTGAGATCCAGAAGCTGAAATAAAATAATGACCCACCCCTTCCCTCCCTGAGGGAGGGGGCGGTTTGTTCTAAGATAAAGATTGAAGAATCAATGATAAAAGAAACAATAATGATAAACAAAGTGCAAAAAAACAGGCTGATGACATTAGCGTTTTTGCTGATTCTTCACTCTTCACTCTTCACTCTTCGCTCTTCTGCGCAGATGCGCTTTGGCTATCTCTCTTACAGTGAGGTGCTTCAAGCAATGCCCGACTATGCAACGGTTAAGAGCAATGTGGCCAAGTTGCAAGGACAGTTTGAGGACGAGATGAAGAGGGCCGAGGAGGAGTTCAATAAGAAATACGAGGAATTCCTGGAAGGCCAGCATGAATTTGCCGTCTCTATCCGTAACAAACGGCAGAGTGAGTTGCAGGATCTTATGGAGAAGAACATGGCCTTCAAGCAGGAGGCACGCCGTCTGCTGAGAAATGCAGAGGCCGATGCCATGAAGCCGCTTCACGAAAAACTAAAGGCTGCTTTGGCCAAGGTAGGTCAGCAGCGGGGACTGGCTTTCATCCTCAATACCGACGGGGATGCTTTGCCATACGTTGATCCTGCCCAGGGAGAAGACGTTACTGAGATCATCAAGCGTGAACTTTCCAGATAATCCAGGTCCTATCGGTGTCTTTGATTCAGGCTATGGCGGTCTGACCATCTTGCACCAGTTGAGGCAGACTCTGCCTCAATATGATTTTATGTATCTGGGCGATAATGCCCGTGCACCTTACGGATCACGTTCCTTTGATGTGGTCTATAAATTCACCCGCGAGGCTGTCCAGAAACTTTTTTCCATGGGATGCCATTTGGTCATCCTGGCATGTAACACCGCTTCAGCGAAGGCTTTACGTACCATTCAACAGCAGGATCTTCCACTGTGGGATGCCTCCCGCCGTGTGCTGGGCATCATCCGTCCTACGGCAGAATGTATAGGCTCCATCACCCGTTCCCGTCATGTGGGCATCTTGGCCACGGAGGGAACAATCAAGAGTGAGAGCTATGACCTGGAGATACAAAAGCAGTTTCCTGATATCAAGGTGTCGGGTGTAGCTTGTCCGCTTTGGGCTGCCATAGTGGAAGCCAATGAAGCCGACAGTCCCGGAGCTGATTATTTTGTAAACAAACGCATCACCCAACTGATGCTCAAGGATCCTGAGATAGATACGATTATTCTTGGCTGTACGCATTATCCGCTACTGTTTAACAGCATCCTGAAGTATGCGCCAAGAGGCGTGAAGATTGTCCCACAGGGAGAATATGTGGCCAACAGTCTGAAGACCTATCTCGGACATCATCCGGAAATGGTAGAGAAGATTACGAAGACGGGTATGGTGCGTTATCTTACCACTGAAAACCCTGATAAATTCAAGGAATCAGCCCAGGTTTTCCTTCACGAACAGGTGGAGGTGGAAAGAGTTTCTTTCGATTAAAGGACTCCTCCTTTCTAATTTCTAACTCCCAGTTTCTTTGCAAAATACCGTACGGGATACCATACGGCAAGCCATCCTGCAGCCAGAACGGTGATTAATACGAGCAAGATGTCTTCGGGGTGAACGCTGACGGGATAGGCATTGATAATGAATGATCCTTCACTCTCACCCATGTGGACCAGTCCGTAGGTCTGCTGAAGCCAGCAGAGCAGAAGCCCGAGCAGAATGCCGAGAATGGCACCGATGGCTGCAATCATACGTCCTTCGAAAAGGAAAATCTGAGTGATTTGTTTATCTGTGGCGCCTAAGTTGCGCAAGGTCACTACGTCGTCCTTCTTATCGATAATCAGCATGGAGAGCGAGCCGATGATGTTGAAACAGGCCACAATGAGGATAAACGTGAGGAAGATATAGGCAATGAACTTCTCTATCTTCATGATGCGGAACGTATCATCCTGCTGTTCGTAGCGGTCTTTCACCTTATATTTATCACCTGCAATCTGCTGTGCTTTTGCCTTTACGGCATCCAGGTCGCAGCCTGGTTTGATGCGCATCTCAAGAGCGGAGAGCATACCCTGTTGGTCAAATATGCTGCGGGCAAAACCGATGGAGGTCAGGATATAGTTCTTGTCATAGCGTGCCTGTTTGACCATAAAAACGGCTCCAGGCGTTATCAACGAGTCTTCCACGAATCCGTCGGTGGGGTCCATCATATCCAGTTGTCCTTCCCGTTTGGGGGCATAGATATGCAGGTAGCCATCCCAGTCGGCAGGCATACCGAGTGTCTGAGCCAGTCGGATGCCCACGGTACCGTATTGTAAGTTGGCAGCATGCAGGGAGAACTGTCCGTCGCCATAGAGAATCTCTTTGATATGCGTCAGCTCAGAGAAGTTGTCGTCCACTCCTTTGATCATTACCATGGCCTGACGCCCTTTGTAGATGGCCAATGCCTGGTCTTCCACGGTCTCTGTGGCCACGTCAATCTCTGGTAACTGGCGAATCTCCGTCAGTATCGGGTCGTCGGCAGGAGCCGTCTTCCCTTGTGTAGGAACGACCTGGAGTTGTGGGTCAAATGAGGTGAAAAGGGTCGCCACCAGGTCGTGGAATCCGTTGAACACAGAGAGCGTCACCACCAAAGCCATTGTGGCGATGGCCACCCCCAATACGGAGATGGCAGAAATTAGGTTAATGACGTTCGTCGATTTCTTCGAGAACAGATACCTTTTGGCGATGTAAAAAGGAAAGCTCATTTTTTCAGCAGTTCATCGATGTGGTCGATGTAGTCCAAGGAGTCGTCAATGAAGAAGCGCAGTTCCGGAATGATACGAACCTGATTGCGGATGCGCTGGCCCAGGTCGTAGCGGATGGTCTTCACGTTCGCATTCACGTTGTTTAGAATCTCCTCTGCCTTTTCCGAAGGGAACACACTCAGGTGGGCTGTGCAGATGCTGAGGTCGGGGGATATCTTCACCCGCGTCACACTCACCATCACACCATGCATCATCCGTGTCTGACTCTGGAAAATCTGCGCCAGTTCCTTCTGCAACAGGCGCGATATCTTGGCTTGTCTTGTCTCTTGCATAATCAATCTTCTCTTTTTCGCTGCAAAGTTACGAATAATTGAGAGCAGAACAAAATAAACTGTTTATTTTTTCTGCCGAGATGAAGTAACTTCGCCTTCTTGAGGGTCAAAGTTACGAAGAAACAAGCGAAGTGCAAAACGAAAACTTGTTTTTTGTTGTTTACTTGTTCTTGTATTTGTAGAATTCGTTCACCAAACTCTTGTATCCCAGTTGTTTTAGTTGGGCGTAATCCGTTTTGTAATTGGCTTTGTTGTTCTTTCCTGTGCTCAAGAAACGGATGTTCTGCTGTAGGTAGTGGTCAATCTCCTTCAGACCTTCAGTTTGATTGATGACAGGAAAGAACCACCTCGACCATGTCAGCGATTCCGTATCACCGTTCTCGAAGAACACACGGTTGAAATGGTTGATGAGTCCCTTCATCGCCTTTTCAGGCTCCAGTTGGTTCTTGCTGCTCCAGCGCATCAGCCTCTTCGTAGCCCGTCTGATTTTTCCCTTCATCTTCTTTTGGGTTGCTTCCGAGATATCTATGTCGTGGCCATGACACTTGAATCCGAGGAACTCATAGGCTTCATCGGGTGCATAAATTCTTTCCTTATCAGGGTTGATTTCCAACTGGTATTCCTTTAGAAAATCCGCCATCCGCCTTTGATGTTCCTCTAATGTCTCACGGTCTGGGGCAAAGATGATGATGTCATCGGAATAGCGGGCATAAGTCACATGGGCGTCATGGAAATATTTGTCCACGGCTTTCAGATAAACATTTGCAAGGAAGGGTGAAGTGGGGGTGCCTGCCATCACACCGTGGTCTTCAAGGATGGCCTCACCATTGTAGATGACACTCTTCTCGGTCAGCATCTTTTCGAAAAAGTGGTACAAAGGCAGGTCTTCGGCCATCATTTCCGCCAATATCGGCAACAGGATGTCAATGGAAATGGAATTGAAATAATTATGGATGTCAAGTTTGTAGGCCCACATTTCCTTATCTCCGATGGCCCGTATGATGTCAAAAACGGCATCGCTGGCTTTCATGCCCCTGCGGAAGGCGTAGCAGTTGGGCGCGAACCATTCATCGTAGTCATAGAGTTTGAAGGCAAGGAGTTTGAGGATGGTCATTTCTTCGGGTGCAAAACTGTAAACCACCCGTTTCTTGCCCGTTCCCATCTTATTGACAATTTTCTTCTGGGGAATGCCTAAACCTTCTCCCTGAATAATCCTCTGCGCCAACGGAAGATACTCCTCCCGTTCCACATAAGTGTCGGCCTCGTCGAACTCATGCCAGGTGAAACGGCCTTTCATGAGTCGATAGGCAAGAAACTCTTCCCAAGTTTCCTGCCGGGTCAGTTGTGTTAGGATGCTCTCCATGATAAAAAATGAAAAAGGGGAAAGATTTTGAATCAGCAAAATTGCTGATCACGAGAGGATACCTTGTCCTGTTACCTGCAAAACGTCTTTATGCGGACAGGGCTGCCTCCTTTGCAGGCGCAGCATAGCTGCATCCCCTTTTTCAATTTTCAAGTTTATAAGTTTTGAAGTTGATAAGTAACCACCATCACCTATTACCCCATTAACTTGCGGATACGTCCAATGACGTAGTTCTTTTCATTAGGCATCTGCGTGTAGAAGTTGATGTAGGGAATGCCCAGTTTCTTGGCATACATCCTTGCAATCAGGTACTTCACGTTGCTGTCGTGGCTGTGGCCGTTGCCGAGCATCACCACGCCTTTGGCGCTTCCTCCGCTTTCAAGCACGAAAGAGTAAGGCTGTCCCCATTCGGCTTTGTAGGCCTGGGTGGGACGAGTCTTGTAGAGCTTGAACTCATCGTTGGCGAATCCTGCCAAATCCGTTACGGGTACGTTTTCACGGATTGAGTAGAACGAGAATGAATCCTGAAGAATCTCCCTGAAATAGGTCTTCCATTCAGCATCTGTTCTTTCTATTTCCACGTCTTCCATTGCAGCAGCGGGTTGCTGAACGGGACGGGCCTGAGGTCTGGGTATTTCCTTTTTGTTAGAATTCAAGATATAGTCTTTGGCGAAATCCAACAGCTTTAAAATTAATTTACTAAAATCCATAGTTTTCTTTTTTTAGAATTAGTACCTTGATTAACTGGTTGCAAATATACAATAATTTTTCAGATGACCATACGATTTCTTCAATTTTTTTCGAAGACGGTTTCCCAAAAGATAGGAAATAATCCTTGCAGTTTCAAAAATAATGCGTATCTTTGTGGAAAACTTGAAAACGGATGAAACAAATCATATGTACGATATGTTTTTGGTTTGCGCTGCTGACGACGGTCAGTGGTGCTGAAGTGGTATGGTTCGACGGTGTCCATCCTGTCACTTATGAGATGCCTAAGAATGCCGACCCTGTGGTGATGACGTCCCTTGAGATGTGGAAGGACGATATGCGGCAGGTGACGGGCTTGGTGCCTGTTGCCTCTGACAAGGCTGTGATTAAAGTGATTCAGGGCAAGGGAGCTCCCGATGGCTTCCGTATATATATAAAAGGTAGGCAGATTATCGTGGAGGGTAACAACGGACGGGGAATGGCCTACGGACTGTTGGAACTCTCCCGTATGGCAGGCGTCTCACCGTGGATATGGTGGGGTGACATCGTGCCGGAGAAGAAAGACCGGCTGGTGCTCAGCAGCGACTTCTTAACGGAACAGCAACCCAGTGTGGCCTATCGTGGTATCTTTATCAACGACGAAGACTGGAGCACGCGTCCTTGGAGCTGCAATACGTTTGAGCCTGGCCCCAATGGGCAGATAGGACCCAAGACCTATCGGAAGATCTTCGAACTCTTGTTGCGTCTGCGGGCCAATACCATTTGGCCTGCCATGCACGAGGGTACCGTGGCTTTTTTCCAGGTGGAGGGGGCCAAGGCCATGGCCGACTCCTGCGGCATAATCATCGGTACCTCCCATTGCGAGCCGCTGATGCGCAACAACGTCGGCGAGTGGAATGTGGAAGAGCGCGGACGTTTCAACTACAAGACCAACCGCGAGGCCGTGCAGCAGTATTGGATAGAACGCCTCCAACAACTATCCATCATCCCCCAACACTCTACCCCCAACACCATCTTCACCATCGGTATGCGTGGTATCCATGACAGTTCGATGGAGGGTTATCAGTCGAAGCAGGAGAAGTTCGACGGTCTTCAGCAGGTCATTGATGACCAACAGATGCTTCTTAAGAAATACGTGGGAGACCCCTCGAAACTAATGCAGGTGTTCGTACCTTACAAGGAGGTGTTGGAACTGTATGAGATGGGACTCCGGGTACCCGATTACGTGACGCTGATGTGGTGCGATGACAACTACGGCTATATGACACGCTATGCCGGCGTCCATGAACAGCAGCGTCAGGGTGGGGGAGCCGTCTATTACCACCTCAGCTACTGGGGACGTCCGCACGATTATCTCTGGCTCACCACTACCCAGCCGGGACTCATATACAACGAGATGCGCGAGGCTTACGACCGCAATGTCCGTAAACTGTGGATTGCCAATGTCCATGATGTGAAGGTGGCCGGCTACGACCTTGAACTCTTCCTTGATATGGCGTGGAACATCAATAGCGTCAATGGCTCCACGCTCAGTGACCATTACAAGACATGGCTCTGCAGGCAGTTTGGCAAGGAAGCTGGCGAACGGCTCTTCCCTGCCATGCTGGAATACTGGCGCCTCTGCGGAGAGCGCCGCCCGGAGTTTATGGGATGGACGCAGGTGGAACTGGATAAGAAGAAATATGACCGTGGCCTCTCACCTGTGGGCGATGTGCCCCTGACGGCTGCTGAAGCCAAGGCCCGTTTGGATGCTTTTGAGCGCATAAAGGCTACGATTGATGAATGCCGCCAGTTTGTACGTCCCGAACTGAAGGATGCATGGTTTGCGGCCATCCAGTATCCTGTCTATGCATCCGCAGCCATGAGTAGGAAGATTCTGAGTGATTCGGTGGAGAGCCATCGGGCCTACGAGGAAATCCAGTCGCTTACGGCTCAGTATAATCAGATGAATGGAGGAAAATGGCGTGGCTTGATGGATGCCACTCCCCGCCGTCTTCCCGTCTTCGAAGATGTCCATGGCAACCTCTCTACAAATCATACTCATTGGGAAGTTCATCGGGCTGCTGACTATGATTCGGCTGCTGAAGGGGTGCGAACCGTTCAGATGCTCGGTCATTCGATGAATGCCGTGTCATTGCCGAAGGGCGGAGCGCTTACTTATCGTTTCGCGGTGAAAGAGGCTGGCTCCTATATCCTTCAGACAGCACTCATCCCCACCCATGCCGTAGATAGTGGTGATATCCGCTACAGCGTCAGCATCGACGGGTCTAAGCCCACAGTCTATACTCTGAAAGAACCTTTCCGCTCCGAGCAATGGAAGCAGAATGTGCTTCGAGGTCAAGCCTTGCGCCAACTTTCCGTTCGTCTTTCGGCAGGCCCCCACACGCTTACCCTCCGCGCCCTCGATGAGCATATAGTCATTGACCAGTGGGCACTGACAGGCGGAGAATAGATGTCTTTTTTCGTGGTTATTCTATTTTCTCAATAATCATCTCGGAAGAGTCGTCTTCCAGAGAATTGTATTCATCATAATGGATATGGCAACCGTCTTCCTCGTTCGCCATATCCGTTAGTTGTCTTGCCAACGAGAGCAGACCCTCCCTGTTGGCAGATATCACTACGGTTTTCCCATCATCTACACGCACTTTGATGGTGAACCCGTCTTCCCAGAATATTTCCATGGATTCCCGTTTGTGTGAATCTTACAGGCCGGCCTCCAGCAACTGCTCGCAGATACTCTTCATGCCGCTGATGGAAGGATGTCCGTTCTGCTTCTCTATATCATGGAGTTCCACGAGCTGCACCCCGTAGTGCTTGCACACTTCGCGCATCGATTCATTGACCTCCTCACTCAGTTCCGAGTTTAGGATGAAGCAGAGTTTTGCCTGGGGATAGCGTTTTCCGAGCATATCAATCAGGCAGGCCAGTGCTGGGCGGAAACTTTTGCAGTCTTCCTTCGTCCAGTCAGAGTACTGGTATTCACCGATGGGAGCGCGGGCCCAAGCATCGTTGGTGCCGCCGAAGACAAAGATGATGTCAGGGTTACCCAGACTGTCCACACGCGAGATGAAGTTGCTGCGTGAAGTGTCCATGCGGCCGTATCCCGTTCCGCAGATGGTTGTGCCGCCCCAAGAGTCGTTCTTCTCCAGCGAGTAGCCTTTAGCCTTCGTATAGAGGCTCCACCAAGTCTGCTCCACTTCCGTCACGTCGTTCCGGTCGTTGGGATAGAACGATGAGTAGTTGGCAGGAATGACACCGATAAATGTTGAATACGAGTCACCGAGGACCGATACTTTCTTTGTCTGCGCCGATGCAGAGACCCATGTGGCTACCATCAGCATAAGGAATAGAATTCTCTTCATCATGATTTCAGTTTTTAGTGTTGCAAAATAACGAAAAAACTGTGAGACCGCCAAATAATTCCATTGAAATCCTTCAAACCTCCTTTTCATGTCCAAAACAGCACTTTTTTCGTGTTTTTTACGCCTCAACAATCATTTTTTCAAGTTTTCGGGTTATTTTGGGACAAAAATTATAGTTCTCGCGACAAATTTTAGGGGTTGTCCCGGAGATGTGTCGCGATTTGGGCCGTTTGTCGCTACAAAATACAAAGAAAATGTTACGTAATCGATTGCCGATTGAAAAAGACGCACTACTTTTGCAATGTCGAAAGACAACAAGTCCGCCGACAAAGAGTGAAATAATTAATATAGTAAAGAACAAATATTTTAAACATACGAATTATGAAAAAGTCAGTTGTTGGATCAGTAATGGTAGCAGAAGTTGCTCTTATGGTAAGCGTAATGGCATTGAACGCCAACAGTAGCAAAACCGCAGGTCACGAGATGCTGGCTCAGGCCAACCAGAATCAGGTAAGCGTCAGCACTCAGTACTGTGACAAGTCACAAGACGCCAAGGACGGCAAGACCTATCAAATTCAGGTAAGGAAATAACGCCGGGGATGGCAGTACAAAATTCCCCAAAGTTAAGTATTAGTAAAAATATAAGTATTAATCATTTTAATTTTACGACTATGAATAGCTTTTTGAAGAATATAACGAACAAGATGTTAATTAACAACTACATGACTCCCACGGGCTGTATCCCGACGGTAAATAATAATCCATCAATAAAATAACTGTAGTTATAGTCAGTAATTAATTGTTAGTTTTTAACCCCCGTGCCCGGACCTCAAATGGATTCGGGCACATTTTTTATAGCCTCGAAACCAAAAATGGGATTCTGGAATTTTGTTTCTCTGTGTACTCCATTCACTCTGTGTGAGACAAAGACAACAAACTAAGTTAGTTTGTTCTTCATCTGATGATGTTTTGCAACCCGTTTGATGATGTTTTGAGGTACAAACTAACTTACTTTGTACCCGGAATGATGATTCGTGTAATAAGGTGAATGGTTTTTGTAATCGAGGAGAGTAGGGGGAAGACAATGTTTTTATCAATTTTAATCGTGTTCTTTTCGCTAAATCGATTTTTTAAGCTAACTTCGCGGCGTAATTCAAGAATATCAACGGAATATGGTTCAATCGTTACAGAGACTTAGCCAGTGGCTCGCCAAACATGCTTCGGCATTCATTATCGCCGTGGCTGTCATCACGTTCCTGCTGCCGGGAATATTCAAATGGGTGCATGGGAATACACAGACGGTGATTCTGGGATTGATCATGCTGACGATGGGACTGACGCTGACCACACAGGACTTCAAGGTCGTATTGCAGCGGCCTTGGGATTTTCTAGTGGGAGCTGTGGCGCAGTTCGTGATTATGCCGGGAGTGGCTTATCTGCTGGTGCATGTGTGGCATCTGGAACCGGCATTGGCACTGGGAATCCTTTTGGTGGGTTGCTGTCCGGGCGGCGTTTCGAGCAATATCATGTCGTATCTCTGTCATGGCGACGTGGCTTTCTCGGTGGGAATGACCTGTGCTTCAACGGTTCTGGCGCCTGTGATGACGCCTCTGCTGATGCAGTTGACGGCGGGTGCGATCATTGAAATCGATACGGTGGGCATGTTCCTGAATATCCTGATTGTGACGATTCTGCCTATTGCGCTGGGCTGTGTGCTGAACTACTACTATAGCAAACGTGAGAGTTTCCAGACACTTCAGGCGCTGATGCCCGGCACTTCGGTCATCCTGCTGGCCTGTATCGTGGGCGGTGTGATCTCCACAGTTCATGACCCGCTGGTGGAGCGTGGCTTTATGCTGTTCATCTGGACGTTTGCGGTGGTGTTCTGCCACAATTCGCTAGGCTATCTCCTGGGTTGGGTGGCAGGCCGTCTGGCTGGTTTCAATACGGCCAAGAAGCGCACCATCAGCATTGAGGTGGGCATGCAGAACGCGGGACTGGCTACGGTTTTGGCCGGTACGTTCTTCGCTGCACAGCCTCTGTCGGTGTTGCCTTGTGCGATTTCCTGTGCTTGGCACAGCATCAGCGGCACCATCCTGGCAGGAATCTATCGTAGAATGGACGAAAAATAAACCTATATATGCTGAGAGGACACGGCGACGACGGATATGCGCAGCCGACGGAGATTAAGCACGATTTCAGTTCGAATGTCTGCCGCGAGGCTTTGCCTGAAGGGCTTTTGGAGCATCTCAGGCAGGGACTTGAGGGGCTGTCTCACTATCCGGAACCTGCCTCCGAGTTGTTGAGGGCGACTATTGCCCGGCATGAAGGCGTCACTCCGGCATCAGTCTTGGTGACGAATGGAGCCACGGAGGCTATCTATCTGGCAGCTCAGGCGTTCCCCAAGCGTATCTCTTACGTGCTGCAGCCCACCTTTTCGGAGTATGCGGATGCCTGCAGGCTCTACGGTCATCAGCTACGGAGTATCCGACGGCTGGATGAAGTGGGGGAGGATGCCACGATGGCGTGGCTCTGCAACCCGAACAATCCTACGGGAACGGTGATTCCCCGGGAGGTGCTGCTGGAGCTTGTAGTGGCCTATCCGAAGGTAGTTTTTGTGGTGGATCAGTCGTATGAGGCTTTCTGCCGCGAACCGTTGCTGACTGTCGGCGAAGCCGCGGGCTACGGCAATCTGCTATTGCTCCATTCGATGACTAAGCAATATGCCCTGCCGGGACTCCGGTTGGGCTATCTCACGGGAGCGGAGCAACTGGTCAGTAAGGTGGAACGGATGCTGCAACCGTGGTCGGTAAATGTGCTGGCGCAGCGGGCTGGGATGTTTGTCTTAGAGGAGCGTTTTAAGAGGGAGGAGAAGAGAGGCGCGATGTTCGCGGATGAATATCTGCGCGAGACGCAGCGGCTTTGGGCTGCTGTTGCGGAAATTGAAGGGATGGAACCGTTGCCTACGACTACTAACTTCTTCCTGGTGAGGCTGGAAAGGCCTTGCGGGAGTGAGCTGAAAGCGTGGCTTGCGGAGCGGGGAATCCTGATACGCGATGCTTCTAACTTTGAAGGGCTGGATGGTCATTACGTCCGTATGGCTGCCCAACGGCCTGACGAGAATAACCTGTTGATAGAGAAACTGAGGGAATGGTCAATGCGCTGAGTCTGCTGATAGGTTGGATTGCCGACAAACTGATGGGTGATCCTGCTTGGCTACCGCATCCTGTGGTGGCCTTCGGAAAGGCTATTGCATGGGGCGAAAGACTGCTGAACCGTGGACGATTTCGCCGATGGAATGGCGGTTTTTTGGCGGTAGTGCTCATTTTTCTTACCTTCGCAGCCACGTGGGGCTTGCTATATGGGGTGCAACGGGCTTTCGGCTTGCAGGAGCGGCCCATCATCATTGAGGCGATACTCATTTTCTACTGTCTGGCGGGTACGACGCTCTGCCGCGAGGTACGCATGGTATTCGAGGCTGCCGACCATTCGCTGGAGGCAGGACGCAGGCAGGTGGCCCGTATCGTGGGGCGTGACACTTCCCAACTTTCGGATCAGGAGATACGCAAGGCTGCCCTGGAGACGCTGGCGGAGAACCTTAGCGACGGGGTGGTGGCTCCCCTGTTCTGGTTGCTCGTAGGGGGAGTGCCGGGGATGATGACCTATAAAATGGTGAATACGCTCGATTCGATGATAGGCTACCGCACGGAGCGTTACCGTGAATTCGGGACAGTGGCCGCGAGGATTGACGACGTGGCGAACTGGATTCCGGCAAGGCTTACGGCCCTGTTGATGGTGCTCATCGGCCAATGGATGACCATAAAAAGTAAACGGTCAACGGTCAACCGTAAACCCTCAGCAATAAAGATCTTCCGCTTTGTATGGAAATACGGCCCTCAGCATGCCTCACCTAACAGCGGATGGCCCGAGGCTGCGCTGGCAGGTATCCTGAACTGTAGGTTCGGAGGTCCGCATGTCTATTTCGGAGAGGTGATTGAGAAGCCTTATATCGGCGACCATGAGCGGAAACTGAAGGCGGACGACATGAAGACGGCCATACGTGTGAACCAGTTGGTAGAGGTGGTGATGGTGGCTACGCTCCTCGCAATATTCTATATAGCGTAGGCATATCGATTTCACGGCGAACGGCATCAGCCAGCAGGTCGTATTGCTGCTGCTTGTAGGCCTGATAATCAAAGGAGGTTTTCTTTTCCTTGTCTTTCAATAAAGGATTTAACAGTTCGTCGATGACCGGCTGATTGTCGAGAATTCCATGGATATAGGTGCCCCAGCAGCGGGGATTCTCCCGGTAGGTGGTCAGGTGTTGGGTGATGGGTGTTGGGTGTTGGTGGTAACCTGAATCCTGGCAACTGGTAGTCCGCCCCATGTGGATTTCATAGCCCTGACAGGCTTTCCCCTGCCATTCGAAAGTGACCTGAACGGTGCGTTTCTCGCCGTCCATCGTAGTGGAGAGAGGCAACAGTCCGAGTCCGGGCATGCGCTCCACATCGCTTTCTACCTGATGAGGGTCGAGTATTTCCTGTCCCATCATCTGGAATCCGCCGCAGATGCCGATGACGGTCTTGCCGTCGTGGTGAGCCTGGAGAATGGCCTGTGCACAACCGTTTCGGCGCAGTTCCATCAGGTCGGCTATGGTACTCTTGGTACCGGGAAGAATCAGAATGTCGGCCTTCTGTATCTCTTCGGTGTTGTTGGTATAGAAGAGATGTACGCGGCTGTCTTGTTCCAGCACGTCGAAATCGGTGAAGTTGCTCAGATGGCGGAGCATCACCACGGCGATATTCACCTTGCCCTCACGGGCTTCCATATTCTTCCGTTCCAGTGAGACGCTGTCCTCTTCCTCGATATGGATGTCTTTGAAATAGGGCAGCACCCCCAGAACGGGCACGCCACAGATCTGTTCCAATTGGCGGCGTCCCTCATCGAAGAGGCTGCGGTCACCGCGAAACTTATTGATAATGATGCCCTTAATGAGCCGGCGGTCCTCAGGTTCCTGCAGCATGATAGAACCATAGACGGAGGCAAAGACGCCACCACGGTCGATATCGGCCACCAGGATAACATCGGCTCCTGCATAGCGGGCCATCGAAATATTCACGATATCCACGTCGCGGAGGTTGATTTCGGCAATGCTGCCTGCACCTTCCATCACGATGGGGTGATAGCGGGCAGCGAGACGGTCGAAAGCTTCGTGGACAGCCTGTCGCAACACTTCGCGTCCCTCGCGGCGGAAATACTGCGTGGCATGCTGGTTACCGATGGGACGTCCGTTGAGAATCACCTGTGAGGTGTGGTCACTGTTGGGTTTCAGCAAGAGCGGGTTCATATCCGTATGGCAGGGAATGCCCGCCGCCTCTGCCTGAACGGCTTGTGCACGGCCAATCTCGAAACCTTCGGGCGTGGCGAAACTGTTCAGGGCCATATTCTGTGCCTTGAAGGGAGCCGGCTTATAACCGTCCTGCAGGAAAATGCGGCAAAAGGCGGTAGCGACCAAGCTTTTGCCCACGTCGCTGCCCGTACCTGCCAGCATCAGGGGGTGAAGTCTTTCCATAAATCCATGATATTCTTGTCGCCCCAATACAAATGAACATACGAGGCGCGAAGGTTCTTGTATATATAATAAGGTGAAGGCTGGCCGACAATCGAGGAATAGTGGAACTCGTGTCCCCTGAAACCGAGCCAGTCACGATAGCCCAGATGCAGGCGTTTGCCCTCCATGGTGGCATTATCGGACAGAACGGCGGCCATAGGCCAGGAGGTTCCATCCTCATCGATGATATGCCGGCAGAGATACATCATTCCGCCACATTCCGCTAAACAACGACCGCCGCTTTCTATAAAAACGCGTATGGCGGAAAGCATCGGGGTGTTGGTGCTGAGTTGCTTCAGAAAAAATTCGGGATAGCCACCAGGCAGGTAGAGGAGCGACGCTTCTATGTCACTCTCCGAGGCATTAAAAGGAAACTCCTTGTCGTGAATGGGAGAGAAGAAGATGACTTCTCCGATTTCCTTCAGTCTGTCGATGTTCTCCCGATAGGTGAAGTTGAATGCTTCGTCGCGCGCTACGGCAATTTTCATAATCCCAAGGCTTTTAGGTCCACATATTGCTCAACGGCATCGGCTGCCCGACAGATGATCTGCTCGATGAAATCGCGGTTTTCCAGCGATAAGCCCAGATGACGGCTTGGTATTTCCATATCCGGAAGTCGGGGAATACAGCCAAGACAAACGGTTCCCGCATCCTCGCAAGCCTGTTTCAGGAAAGAGGCATGACGCTCGGAACCCACCTGATTGAAGATGACACCTGCAAAGCGGAGGGAAGGGAGATTCTCACAGGAAAGGCTTGTGAATCCGTGAATGACGGCAGCTGCGCTGTAGGCCATGCTCCGGGCATTGACAATGAGCAGGACGGGAAGGTCAAGGATGGATGCCATTTCCGCAGAAGAACCTTTCCAACGGTCGTAACCGTCATAGAGTCCCATCACGCCTTCCACAATGTTCACCTCTTTATTATAATGGGAGAACACTTCGCGGATATGTGCGGGGGTGGTGAAATGTGCATCGAGGTTTACCGATTCCTCCCCACAGGCCATCTGGTGGTATTGCGTGTCAATATAATCAGGACCGCACTTGAATGGCTGCACGGGGACGCCTTTCCTTCGGAGAGCCCTAAGCAGTCCGATGGTGACGGTTGTCTTCCCGCATCCTGAATTGGTGGCCGCAATAAGAAAATTCTGCATTAATTTCAAATTTTGTTGCAAAGATACGAACTTTTTCGTACCTTTGCAACCAGAATGGTGATATTTTGGCTTTCAGCCAGAGTATAAAAGGGAATCCGGTGAGAATCCGGGACAGTACCCGCTACTGTAAACCCCATTATCGGAAACACGATAAAAAGCCACTGTCCGCTGGGATGGGAAGGTGTGTTTTCGGGGGCAAGTCAGGAAACCTGCCACTCTACCCTTTAATTACGTGATCCACGGGAACATGGGCACGGCAAATATTGAACTCTATACTTCATCATGAGTTGTAGAAAAGTCTTCATGTGTGCGTTGTGCACACTGTTTTCCTTATGGTTGCAAGCACAGATCGTGCCTGACAGACAGGTCGTGCCCGATGAGGAAGTCGTGACAAAAACAGGAATAGAGCGTGTAGATGAACTACGGAAGGCTATCTTAATGGTTTATTACGGAACGAGCGACGACAGTGTGAGGACGGTGAGTATTGATGCCATGACCGAGAAGGTGCGCCGGGCTTTTCCAGAATACGAGGTCCGTGATGCCTTCACCTCCAAGGGTGCCATACGAGCATTGAAACGTCGTACGGGTATAGAGAAATCGATTCCTTGGGATGCCCTGCTGCAACTGCGCAATGACGGGTATAACAGTGTCATCGTGGGAAATGGTGATTTGATTGCCGGTGATGACACCCAGATATTGGCACAGGAAATCCGCGAACTATATCCCCGTTTCTTTGAGATCAAGTTGACAACACCTCTGCTTTATACAGCAGAGGATTGCCATCGGGTGATGGAGATTCTGGTGGGAAAGGTTCATGCACAGGCTGATGAGCAGGTGGTGTTTGTCGGTCATGGCAAAGACGGGGCAGCCAACGATGTCTATTGTCTGGTCGATTATATCCTGCAAAATGAAGGTCATCCCAACTGCCATGTGGGAACAATTGCCGGGTATCCATCCTTGGAGAACATCAAGAGAATCCTCAAACAGACGGGAACGCGAAAAGTAGTACTTGTCCCTCTCATCATGATTGCTGCCGGGCATGCCACGAAAGATATATTCAAGACCTGGCGTGAGGAACTGGAAGCAGAAGGCTATACGGTAAGGCTTGTCCGAACGGCTGTACAGGAATACCCGGAAATACAACAGCAGTTTATTGAGAAAATTAAGAAAGTGGATGAGGAGCCCTAAAATGTCATTCATGCAACTAAAAAATATCTATTTTGGGATACTTCTGCTCTTGATGGCAGGAGTATCGGCACAAGCCCAACGGCCCAGGAAACAGAGTCATATAAAAGACTCCGTGATGCTCGATAATGTGACGGTGATAGGAAAGAGTAAGACACAGCAGATTCGTGAAGGAGCCTTCTCCGTGAATGCAATTGATGTGCGTTCTGTAATCAGTTCGCTCAACTCACTGAACAGTATCGTTGACCGCACGGCAGGTGTGAAGGTACGTGAAGAGGGTGGGGTGGGTTCAGACTTCGACCTTAGCATCAATGGTATGTCGGGCAATTCCGTGCGCTATTTCATCGACGGTGTACCGCTCGACACGAAAGGTTCGGGCGTGAACTTGGCCAATCTGCCCGTGAACCTGATTGACCACATTGAGATTTACAAGGGTGTGGTACCTACTTGGCTGAGTAGCGATGCCCTGGGCGGTGCCGTCAATATTATCACCAACCGGAAGCATTCCAACTACCTCGATGTAAGTTACGGTGTGGGTTCTTTTCACACCCACCGCGGTGAACTCAATGCGCAGTATTCATTGAAGAACGGAATCATCATCCGCCCTGCCTTTGGCATCAACTACTCGAAGAACGACTACATGATGAAAGACGTGGAAGTGTGGGACGAGGAAGCCGGCAGGTATCTGCCCAAAAAACGGCGGCGTTTTCATGATGACTACTTCTCGCTGTTAGGACAGGTGGAAGTGGGTGTCAGAGACAAATGGTGGACTGACGACTTCTTTGTGACCCTATCTTATAACAAGGTAAACAAGGAACTGCAGACCAACCAGGTGCAGAACCACGTCATCGGTATGGCCGACCGTCAGAACAGTGCCTGGAGTGTGGGGGTGCGCTATAAGAAAGACAATTTTCTCGTTAAGAATCTAAATGCCAACCTGTCACTGTCACATACATGGGATCACACGGTTGCCACCGACACCGCTCATCGCAAATACGACTGGAACGGTGATTGGATCCACAGTGAGCGTAACGAGATCAATGGAAGAGCCTTCTCAGAGAGACATGTGAAGCGTCCACTTACCGTATTGAGAACCGACCTGAACTATTGCTTCTCCGAGCAGCATATACTCAACCTCAGTTATGCTCTGAACCGTACGGGAAACAACCGGTGGGATGAGGTGGACAAATCATTTGAAGCAGCCAACGACATGTTTGCCAAGCACATCATTGGATTGGCCTACAATCTGTCGCTGATGAATGGACGTATGTACAACACCATCTTCCTGAAAGACTATATCAACCACCTGTCAATCAAACAGACGGATTTGGCTTTCATTACAGGCTCACAGAAGATGGCAGGAGCAAATACGCAGAACAGTTTCGGGGGCGGTGTGGGTACGAGGTTTGAACTGATGCCGTCGCTAGCGATCAAGGCCAGTTATGAGCACAGTGTACGCCTGCCATTGGCTCGTGAGTTACTAGGCAACGGTACCACCATCTATGCCAATACGGCACTGAAGCCTGAGGAGAGTAACAACCTGAACCTTGGCTTTTTCGGTACTATCCGATCCGGCCTTCACAGTCTGTACTATGAAGCGAACGGATTCCTGCGCTATGTAGATAACTACATCCAGCCCACGATTTCCGACGATGAGGGCTATCTGCAGTATATCAACGAACCAGCAGTGAGCATCAAGGGCCTGGAGGGTGAACTGAGATACGACTGGGATCGCCGACTGCAAGTCATGGCGAACCTGAGTTGGCAGGATGCGCGTGACAATAACCGTTATAAGGATGACGGTAAGCCGTCAGTGACCTATAAGAACCATGTGCCGAACCGTCCGTGGCTCTTTGCATCTGCAGAGGCACGGTATTCATTCCAGGATCTGTGTATGAATAACGACCGTCTGACCTTGGGCATCGACTATCAGTGGGTGCATTGGTTCTATCTCTCCTGGGAAGCCTACGGCCTTCCTGAGACCAAGGCGCGCATTCCTGAAAAGAATCTGCTGGGTGCCAATGTCACCTATTCGTGGTACGACAACCGCTACAGTGTGTCGCTGGACTGTCAGAACCTGTTGGATCAGACGGTATATGACAACTACAAGCTGCAAAAGCCGGGACGTTCCGTGTTCCTAAAATTCAGAGTATTAATTAACTAAAATGTATAACAATAATTCAATTTCAAAAATGAAAAGACTCAGTTATTTTCATGCTGCAATGGTGGCACTGATGTTCACCTTTGCCTTTACATCTTGCTCAAGTAACGATGATAACAACAACCAGCCCGCAGAACCGGCACAGCCCGAGGAGACTTACCATTACGACCTGACCGTAACGGTAGGCAAGCACGGTGGCATGGCCTCACAAGAGACTCACCTGACGATGAGCGTACCCTCGTTGTCTGATCCTAACACCACCGTCGACTTCAAGGGAAACGGTATTGAGATCACCGACTACACCATTGAGAACATCTACGACAATAAGTTCATGTACCAGGTGCCTACCTCCGAGGACCGTTTTGCCAAACTGCAAATCAAGGACAACAAGGTCAACGTCATTCGCGAGCGCCCGTTTGGTACCAACACCTATGCCTCACGTAAATATACCCACGCGTGGCTGAGCGAGAACACCCTGGTCGTCATGGCCGCCAATGGTACTGCCGACAAGATTGTCTGGACAAAACTGAATACCGACGACATGACCATCATCAACGAGGGAACGCTGTCCTTGTCTGTTGCCGAAGGTTTCGATTCTTTCACCACCAGTGGCCTGCTCACTTATCGCAAGAGCGACAACAAGCTGTTCTATTTCTTCTACAGCAAGAAAGGCTCTGGCCGCACGGCCACCAAGGAGTCGTTCTTCCATGTCGCCGTCATCAATCCCGAGACGATGGCTGTGGAGAAGGAGATTGTCAACAAGGAAGCTTCCGAGATGCAGGGCTCTGCCTACGGTGAGCTGATGCAGAACTTCATGTTCTTCGACGATCAGGACAACCTCTATCTGTCAACATTCAGCAGCGTTAACAAGGTGAACGTCGGTAAACTGCTGCGCATCAAGAAGGGTGAATACGACTTCGAGGCTGGCTACAATGCCTTCCCCGGTGCGAAGGGAAAGATCGCCTCTGTGCTCTATATCGGTAATGGCAAGGCACTGGCTTATTCAGGCGATGCCAGCGTGGGCACCGGCATCCAGGATCCCGCCTATTATTACTCCATTGTTGACCTGACGGCCCGTACGGCTACTCCCATCAAGTTCAGCGGCACCGACCTCCCTTACAGTGCCGGCAGCTTCTCACAGCGTGCTGTCTATAATGCCAAGGAGAACAAGGCCTACTTCGGCGTGAGCAATGAGGCGGGTGAGACAGTCTATGTCTACGATGCAGCCACAGGCAGCGTCTCCAAGGGACTGAGCATCGCCCCTGGCTATTACTTCGACCAAATCCGTCTGGTACAGGACGAGACGAAATAAAGTGACCGAAAACGTATGAGAAAAGCGTTGCCCATCTTTCTGATGTTCCTGTGCATGAGCGTTCATGCACAGGAACTCTCTTCTTTCGTGGAGAGCGACCTGCTGGCTTCTTTGCATAAAGATGAGAAGGCCGCTCTGCTGATGGTGCATTTCGGTACTACATATGATGATACACGGTCAAAGACAATTGATGCCATCAACCAGAAAGCCAAGGAGCAATTCGGCCGAATGGAAGTGCGTGAGAGTTATACGTCCCGTATCATTCTTCGTCGGTTGAAGGCACGGGGTATTCATAAAGAAAGTCCATTGGAGGCAATGCTCCGACTGCGTGCTGAGGGCTATACCCATCTGATTGTGCAAAGTACGAATATCATCGACGGCATGGAGATGGAGTCACTGCGCAAGGATGTGGAGAGCGTGAAGCTGTTCTTCAAGGAGATACGGGTGGGACATCCGTTGATGTACAGTACCGATGATGCGCTGAAAGTGGTGGACATCCTCGCGAAGCGCATTCCTGCCAGCAGCAAGAAGCGTGAGCACGTGCTTTTTGTGGGACATGGAACGGCCACACCTGCAACGGCTATCTATAGTGAGATTGACTATATGTTCAAGGCCGAGGGGCATCCCAATTATCATGTAGGTACCATTGAGGGATACCCTACTTTCGAGAATGCCGTGCAGATGCTGAAGACAGCCAAGGCCAAGACGGTGGTGCTGGCCCCACTGATGTTCGTAGCGGGTGACCATGCGAAGAACGATATCTCACAGGAATGGAAGGAGGCACTGGAGAAAGAAGGCTTTCAGGTAAGGCTTCATCTCGAAGGCTTGGGTGAGGTGCCGGAGATACAGGATATCTATCTGGCACATATCCAGTTCCTGATGCAGCATCGTGAACGGGGCATCATGGAAAAGAAGAAGGCATATAGCCAGCAGCAGTAAACTGAAGGACCAACTCTCAATAGGATGAAAAAGAAGGTAGCAGGATGGATCCTTGCCGTTGGGATATGTCTGGCAGTCCTGGGGTATGTGGGCTATCGGCATTGGCTGTCGCCCACACGGATCTTGGTAGTGAACACCCTCAAGACACAGGAGGCGGATTTCATCCTGAGCAATGACAGCAGACATATCAGGGTGGAATGCGTGGAAGCCGAGAAGATGGGAAGTCTCGACGGCTACGATGCTGTCATCCTCTTCGGCCGTCGGCTGTATCTGAATGAGGAACAGTTGTCGGAGGTGGATCGTGCTGCCCAGCGGGGCGTGCCAGTATTCACTAAAACGCTGAAAAGCAGCAGTTTTGCTATCAACAAGAACCTGAGCGAGGAACAGCGGAGTCTGCTACAACAATATTTCGATAACGAGAACCGGCAGAACTTCCGCAACGGACTGCGATATCTGCGCCATCTGGCTACGCCACAGCGATGGGGTGATCAGGATTTCGAGGCTCCTGTGGAGATGCAGAAGAGCATCTATTACCACCGGGAATACGGGAGATATTTCAAGAAGGCTGCGGAACTGACCGACTACCTGAAGAAGAAAGGACTCTACCATGAGGGTGGACAGACGGTTGCACTGATTTCGGGAATCCAGTTCCCGATGGAGGGGAACCGCCAGCATGTGGATACGCTCATCACTATGCTCACCGAGCGGGGGATGAATGTTTATCCCATGACCTGTACAGGGAAGAAACGGGAAAAGATGCTCAAGGAGTTGATGCCAGATGCCATCGTCTATATGTCGATGGGACGTCTGGGCAACGATACGCTAATCTCCTGGCTGCAGGAGAAGAACATCCTGCTATTCACTCCCTATCCGATTTCTCTCACTCATGAGGAGTGGATGGATGCCAAACATCCGATGAGTAGCGGAACGAAGAACTCACGCATCGTCATTCCTGAGATTGACGGTGGGGTGGCTCCTTTCTGTATCGGTACGCAAAACCAGGACAAGAAGGGATACTTCATGCATACGGCGGAAGCCGAGCGTTGCTCGATGTTCGTCAGTACTGTGGAGAAATACCTGATGCTGCGCACCAAAAAGAACCGTGAGAAACGTATTGCTATCGGCTATTTCAAACGGCCGGGAAAGGATGCCCTGTTAGCCAGTGGCATGGAGGTGATACCCTCGTTGTACAATTTTCTCAAACGACTGCGCGAAGAAGGATATGATGTGAGCGGACTGCCTGCCACCGTGGAGGCTTTCGCCCGTGATATCAAGACGGAAGGTATCGTCTTGGGCTCGTATGCCAAAGGGGCACAGGAGAGATATCTGCGGGAGGGCCATCCCTGTTGGCTAACGAAGGAACAGTATGAGAAATGGGCTCATGAGGTGATTGCGCCCACGAAATATAATGAGGTAGTGGAACGTTATGGAGAGGCACCGGGAAGCCTGCTGACGAAAGGGGATTCTTTGGCAGTGGCTTGTGTGCGATATGGTAACATCCTGCTCTTCCCACAACCTCGTCCTGCTCTGGGGGATGATGACTTCAAACTTGTGCACGGCGTAGAGGTGGCACCTCCTCACAGTTATCTGGCACCTTATTTGTATGTGCAGAAAGGATTTCAGGCAGATGCCCTGATTCATTTCGGTACTCATGGAAACCTGGAGTTTACACCAGGACGTGACACGGGAATGCGAAGGGAAGACTGGAGCACGGCACTTGTGGGTGACCTGCCTCATTTCTATTTTTATACAACAGGAAACGTGGGGGAGAGCATCATTGCCAAACGACGTAGTCATGCGGTGTTGCTCACCTATCTCACAGCACCTTATGCTCCCAGTGGGATGCAGCAGAAATATGCCACATTATTGGCGGATATCCACAAGGCTGTGGAGGGGGGAGGACAAAACAGGAGTTTGATCCTTGCCATCAAGAAAGCCATTGTCCATGAAGGACTCAATCGTGAACTGAACCTTGACGATAATCTTGCCCGTCCGTATTCCTTGGAAGAACTGGAGCGATTGGATGCTCATCTGGAGGAACTCTCCAATGAGAAGATGCAAGGGGCTTATTATACTTTAGGACAGCCTTATTCGGAACGTGACTTACTGAATACAACATTGGCCATCAGTGCAGATCCGCTGGCGTATGACATGGCCAGAAAAGACCGTGATGAAGGAAAGATCACGACGAAGCAACTGCAGGACTATGCCTTTTTGGCACACCATTACCTGCCGAGGGCTCGTCAGCAGATTGCCTCACAGATAGCAACGAATCCCTACCGGCAACTGCTGATAGCCTCCACACAGGATGAACTCAATAGGATGGTCCGTGCACTAGACGGGGGGACGGTGGCACCTGCACCCGGTGGTGATCCTGTGTTGAATCCCAACGTGTTGCCCACAGGGCGGAATATGTTCAGTATCAACCCTGATAATACGCCTGATCCGCAGGCATGGGAGGATGGCAAAAGACTGGTGGAGAACACGCTTGAACGTTACCGCAGGCAGCACGGTGGAGAATGGCCGCGTAAGGTGAGTTATACTTTCTGGGCAGGAGAGTTCATCAACACACAGGGTGCCACCATCGCTCAAGCCCTGTGGATGCTAGGTGTGGAACCTGTTCGTGATGCAGAGGGACGTATCAACGATTTCCGTCTGATTCCCAGGAAGGAACTGGGGCGACCCAGAATTAATGTGGTGGTACAGGTGAGCGGTCAGTTACGGGACATTGCAGGCTCCCGTCTGAAACTGATTACCGATGCGGTGAAGCTCGCTTCTTCGGAGAAGGAAGACAGCAACTTCGTGTATGAGGGTACCATTCTGCAGGAGAAGGAACTGATGGAGAAAGGGGCGGCTCCCAAACGGGCTCGCGAGCTCTCTACAATGCGTGTCTTCGGCCCCATCAATAGTGGATATAGTACGGGTATGATGAACTATATCGAACGTAGTGGTACATGGGAGAAATCCTCTGAACTCGTGGACGGATACTTGAATAACATGGGGGCAGCCTATGGGGATGAGCAGAACTGGGGAAGCTTTGAACCGAACCTCTTTGCCTCGGCACTGCAGCAGACGGATGTAGTGGTGCAACCCAGACAGAGTAATACATGGGGACCTGTATCTCTGGATCATGTCTATGAGTTTACGGGTGGCCTATCCCTCACGGTGAAAACGCTCACTGGAAAGGAACCGGATGCCTATCTCGCCGACTACCGTAACCGTTCGAACCGTCGTATGCAGGATGCGAAGGAGGCTATTGCAGTGGAGGTGCGCACCTCTCTGCTCAACCCTATATATATTAAGGAACGCATGAAAGGGGATGAAGGAACGGCACAGATGTTTGGGGAGATATTCCGCAACCTCTTCGGATGGAGTGCCACGCGTCCGGACGCTCTTGACAAAGAAATCTATAATGACCTGTACCGTCTGTATGTGACAGATGAGCAGCATCTGGGTATCAGGAATTATTTCCAACAGGTGAATCCTGCAGCCTACCAGGCCATGACATCCGTGATGATAGAGAGTGCGCGCAAGGGCTTTTGGAAACCATCGGCAGAGCAGTTGAAGCGTTTGGCTCAGTTACATGCGGAGATCACGAAAGAGAGTGGTGCGGCCTGTACGGATTTCGTCTGTAACAACGAGAAACTGCAGGAATATGTGTCAAAACAACTGGACGGAAAGTTACGCAGTGACTATCAGCGTAGTATGGATGCCGTGAAACTCGGTTTATCGGGACAGAAAGACATGGTGCTGAAAGAGCAGAATCTACGACAGTCATTGTTGCAGAAACCGCATTTGGTGAATGGCATCGTGGTAGGCATCGTGGTAGTTCTCGGCTTGATAGGACTGGTGGTATGGCTTCGTCGTAAGAAATAGGGAGAATCGAATCAACAGGACAGGATGGAAACCCTCTTAGCGATACTGGCTGGTCTGATTTTGATGAGTTCTCTCGTCAAGACAGGACTGCTCCCCATAAAGGTAAGACTCGTTGTGGCAGTGTGCTATGCTGTATTCATAGGGTGTGTGACGCAGCGCATGACAGAACTGTCGCATGAGGTGTTCGTACAGATGACTGCTTCCAGGAGTATTTTGCTCGATGTGGCGGTATGTGTAATCCTAGAGGCCGTGGTGATGATGGCCTACTGTTTTTGGTCGCCTAAGCAGAAGATTTGGCGAGTCCTACTGGAGTATGAACCGGTTCTGCTGGCTATTCCTGCTCTCAGCTATTTCCAGGCACAGTTGCTTTATGTGTTGCCAGGTGTTGACTACGGATGGGTGGCATGGCTGTCAGCAGGATTCGTCTTGTTCCTGATGCTCGGTGGCTCCCTGCTCCTGAGGTGGTTGCTACGGGAAAGACATCTGCTACAGGAATTACTATTTATCATCAATCTGATGATCGTCATCCTCTGTGTGGCGATTACAGGATATTAATAAGAAGATGGAAACAATATCGAATATTCTTTTCTGGATTTCCAACGGTTTGTTGGTTCCAGTGGTTGTGTTGCTGTTGCTCTTTTTCGTAAGGGCACTGGTATTGGCGGCAGGATTCTTTGGGGAGTTCTTCCGTCGGAAGACAATGCTTGCACAGACGGATTTCTTGGAGTCTGGTGTCCGAGAACAGGTGAAGGAAGGATTGCGGACACTGGCGGGACAATCAGTCCTTATGGATCGTTCCCTGTATCTGAAGACCCTGACCCTCCTTTCGGAGAACGCATCGAACAAACCTTTCTGCGAGCGGATGGTGGCGAACTATGAGGTGGATGCAGCCAAAGAACTGTCTGGGTCACGCCTCCTGGTGAAGTTAGGACCGATGCTTGGACTGATGGGAACGTTAATTCCTATGGGACCTGCTTTGGTGGGATTGGCTACCGGAGATATCTCTGCGATGGCCTATAACATGCAGGTGGCGTTTGCTACCACTGTAGTGGGCATGGTGATAGCCGCTATCGGTGTGACCACTTTGCAGGTGCGCCAGCGGTGGTATGCCCGTGAATTGAATAACCTGGAATATGTTCGTCAGTTGTTGTGCTATGAGAAAGAGGAATAGATTGTTACTGCAAGGGGATGATGACCCTATGCAGACCGTTGCCAACCTCTTCGATGTGGCTATGGTCTTTGCGGTGGCACTTATGGTGGCTTTGGTTACCCACTTCAATATGTCAGAACTCTTCGGTAAAGAGGACTTCACCATAATCAAGAACCCGGGGAAGGACAATATGGAGATTATCACCAAGGAGGGGCAACAGATAAAGCATTATACACCCAGTGATGACCAAAAGACTTCCGGGAAACGTGGACGGAAGGTGGGGATAGCCTACCAGTTGGAGAATGGTGAGATTATCTACGTACCGGAATGAGTCATTGCATAATAAAATCATTTTATTCTGCTCTCACTTACTCGAAATTTTCGTATCTTTGCAGAAGAAATCTATCAAGACATGAGTAAAGCAAAAATAACCGTTGTGGGCATAGGTCCTGGAAGTCCTGAAGACATCACGCCCGCCGTGGCGGAAGCAATACGGGAAGCTGACGTGGTGGTCGGCTATAAATACTATTTTCAGTTCATTCAGCAGTATGTCCGTGAAGGTTGTCCCTGTATTGATACGGGCATGAAACGTGAACGTGACCGTGCCTTGCAGGCTTTTGAACTGGCAGAACAGGGGAAGAATGTGGTCGTCATTTCAAGTGGTGATGCGGGCATCTATGGTATGGCTCCGCTGATTTACGAAATGGCGAAAGAGAGGAGAGTTGAGAGTGGAGAGTTGAGAGTTGAGAGTGGAAAGGCTACGGGTAGGCGACGGAACGTCGGGAATGGGCGAGCAGAGCTCGGGAATGAGAGGAGAGAGAATACTCCTGAGGTGGATATTGAGATTGTTTCTTTGCCGGGGATTAGCGCGTTTCAGAAGGCGGCATCACTTCTTGGTGCTCCCATGGGACATGACTTCTGTGTGATTTCCCTCTCTGATTTGATGACGCCTTGGGCAAAGATTGAAAAGCGTATTGTGGCTGCGGCAGAGGCTGATTTTGTAACAGCCATCTATAATCCCAAGAGCAATGGACGTTATTGGCAACTTCACCGTTTGAAGGAACTTTTCCTGAAGAGCCGTTCTGAGGATACTCCCGTAGGCTTTGTACGTCAGGCAGGGCGGGAGGAACAGGTAGTTCATGTCACCACGCTGAAAGATTTTGATCCTGAAGATGTGGATATGTTCACCATTGTCATTATCGGCAACTCGCAGAGCTATGTTTTAGAGGAAAGAGAAGAGAGGAAAGAGGAGAGAGATTACTTGATGATAACGCCTCGAGGGTATTATCGGGAAGTGGAAACAGCGGCTGGCAACCAACGGTCGCTGGCCGAAGGGAAAAGCAATAAGGGACAAGAGATTATGATGGAGAGTTTCCGCACGATTACTTCTGAACTTCAGCAGCCTGATATTCCCATCTGGCGCAAATGGCCTTTGCTGCATGCTATCCATACGACAGCCGATTTTTCGATGGAGGATATCCTCTATTCCGACGAAGAGGCCGTTCCCCGTATCTATCAGGCTATGACTAGTATGGAGAAGCCTTGTATCATCACTGATGTGACTATGGCTGCCAGTGGTATCCGCAAGGTGGCTTGTGAGCGTCTGGGTATTGAAGTGAAATGTTATCTCCACGATGAACGTGTGGCTGAAATGGCTCAGTCACAGAATATTACCCGTACACAGGCTGGTATCCGTTTGGCGGTAGAGGAACATCCCGAGGCGCTCTTTGCTTTTGGTAATGCTCCAACTGCTTTGATGGAACTCTGTGACCTGATGCGGAAGAAGAAGGCTCGTCCTGCAGGCATTATTGCTGCTCCTGTGGGATTCGTGCATGTCTGTGAGTCGAAATATATGGTAAAGGTCTTTCGTGATATACCTAAAATCATTGTTGAAGGCCGGAAAGGCGGATCTAATATAGCAGCAACGCTTGTGAACAGTATTCTGGCATGGCCCGATGCCGAAAAATTAAAACCAGGAAGAGATGTCTAAACGATTTATAGTGATAGGAATGCCGGATGTTTCGAAGGCGATTCGTTTGCCTGAAACACTTCCTGATTGTGTCTTTTCTGGCGGCAAGCGTCATCATGAATTAGTGAAAGAGCTTATTCCCCAAGATGCCCAATGGATTGATATCACGGTTCCGCTTAGTGAGGTCTTTGCACAGTATGCCCAAATAGAAAAGCCCATTGTGGTTTTTGCCTCGGGTGATCCGCTGTTCTTCGGCTTTGCCAACACGATAAAAAGGGAGATTCCCGATGCCGACATTCAGGTTTTTCCTTATTTCAATTCCCTGCAGATGTTGGCACACCGGCTCGTGATGCCTTATCATGATATGACAGTTGTCTCACTGACAGGTCGCCCTTGGCATGAATTTGACCGTGCCTTGATGGAACGGAAGCAGAAAATCGGTGTACTTACCGATGGCGAACACACACCTGCTGTCATTGCCCAACGCATGTTGGAATATGGTTATGACTACTATCAAATGAGCGTAGGTGAGCATCTTGGCAGTGAAACCGACGAATGTGTCACAACCCTCTCCTTAAAAGAAGCCGCAAAACAGGAATTCAAACGTCCCAACTGCTTGATTTTAAGTCTCCCCCAACAGGTTGAGGCTGGAGGGGGCTTCCCCCTTGGCATCCCTGACAAGGAGTTTGCCCTGCTTGACGGCCGTGAAAAGATGATCACGAAGGCACCTGTCCGCCTGCTCACCTTAGCAGCCCTGGAACTGCAGAACCGCCATTCTTTCTGGGATATCGGTTTCTGTACAGGTAGTATTTCCATTGAAGCCAAACTTCAGTTTCCCCACCTCCATGTAACAGCTTTCGAGATTCGTGAAGAAGGAAAGCAACTGATGGATGTTAATTCTCATCGGTTTAAAACTCCAGGTATAACTACAATAATTGCCGATTTCATCGAGATTCCTATTGATGACTGTATTCCACCGGATGCCGTTTTTATAGGTGGTCATAGCGGGCGTTTGAAAGAGATGATGGCAAAGGCAGCAAATGCACTTTTGCCAGGAGGCGTCATGGTCTATAACTGTGTGGACCCGAAGAGCATTATCGATGAACGGATTCGTACCGATAGTCAGCAGGTTTTTGAAATGACAGCACGTGAACTGGGACTTGTTTTAGAAGAACCGATGCGTGTGGCCATCAATGATTATCATCCTATTATTATATTGAAAGCACGAAAATCATGAAAATAGCGATTGTACCAGTATCTATAGAAAGCAGAACGATAGCACGGAAGTTGCAGAAGGCACTTTCAGGTGAGACTAAGATGTTGGCTCGTGGCGAGGTAAAAGATACCTTCCATGAGTTCGATGCATTCATCTTTGTTTCAGCCTTAGGTATCTGTGTGCGCACCATCGCCCCTGTAATAAAGGATAAATACACCGATCCTGCAGTGGTCTGTGTGGATAGTACGGGCAGGAACGTGATTGCTGTGCTCAGTGGACATAAGGGAGGAGCAAATCAGTTGACCAAGGAAGTGGCAGCCATCCTGGGGTCAAATCCAGTGATAACTACGCAGAGTGATAATCAAGGATTATGGGCGTTAGATACTTTCGAGGAGCAGTTCGATTGGGTCGTTGCTGAGGAGAAGGAGGAAGTGAATGCCGTCATTTTTCAGTTTGTCAATAAGAAACCAGTGGCGCTTTATATGGATATACGCGACCGGGGAACCGACTATCTAGAAAGCACGTTGCCTCCGCATGTCACCATTGTAAAGGATGTAGAAACGTCCACTTTGAAATCTTTTCGTGCGCTTATTGTCGTTTCACCCCGTAGGGTGTATCCCGATATGGATATTCCATACGTGCATTTCATTCCGAAGGTAATCACTTACGGCATCGGGTTGGCCCATCAGGCTGGCCCTGCCTTAGACGTGATGAGTGATATTGATGAGGCCGTTGAGAAACATGGCTTTTTTAATCTCGCCCGTGAGTATTGCACGATTGATGTGAAAGCAGACGAACCAGTGATTAAACTCCTGCAAACAGATCCTTATCCCGTCAGGTTTTTCACGGCAGAGGAACTGGCAAAGGTGGAAGTACCTACGCCCTCAGAAGTGGTTTCAAAACATGTAGGAACACCCAGTGTTTGTGAGGCAGCGGCCATTTTAGGAAGCAACTATGGCAAGTTGCTGCTCACCAAACAGAAAGGAAAGAACTTCACGGTGGCTGTGGCTATCGATCGCAAATACCTCCGTGAAGGTCACGTTGAGATTGTGGGTGCCGGTCCTGGTGACCCTGATTTGGTGTCTGTGCGTGGCAGACGGTTGTTGGAAAGAGCCGACCTTATTCTGTATGCGGGCTCCCTGGTGCCCAAGGAACTGACGCTTTGTGCCAAACCTGGGGCTACCGTACGCTCTTCTGCTGACATGTCATTGGAGGAACAGTGTGATTTGATGAAGGATTTCTACGACAAAGGGAAATATATCGTACGCCTTCATACGGGTGATCCCTGCATTTTCGGGGCTATCCAGGAGCAGATGGCCTTCTTTGATAAGCACGGAATGGATTATCACATCACCCCCGGCATCAGTTCTTTCCTGGCTGCTGCTGCGGAACTCCGTTCACAGTTCACGATTCCTGAACGCTGTCAGACCATCATTCTCACCCGTGGAGAAGGGCGTACACCCATGCCTGAAAAGGAAAAACTCCATCTGCTGGCACGTTCCCAAAGCACGATGTGCATCTTCCTTTCGGCAGCTATTGTGGATGATGTGCAGCGCGAACTCTTGCAGGAATATCCTGAAGACACGCCTGTTGCCGCCTGCTATCATCTCACATGGAAAGACCAGCGCATCTATCGTGGTGTGCTGAAAGACCTGGCAAAGATGGTGCATGACAATAACCTTACGCTTACCACGATGCTTGTGGTAGGAGAGGCTATCGATAACCGTAGTGAGAATTCCAAACTCTACGACAAACGGTTTACTCACCTTTTTAGACAAGGGAAAAATGAATAATGAAGATAAACGATAAACTACGCATATGAAAAGACTGATTTCTATCACATTATTGGTGCTGTTGACGATGACTACTGCCACGGCACAAACCTATTATACCCGTTTCTGTCCAGACAAGAAACTCGTGAAAGAGGCACGTAAATGGATGAAAAGCGGTGAATGGCGCAATGGATTCACGGCTGCCAAGCCCCATAAAAGTGTGAATGCTGTGGACTTCTATGAACAGTATCAGAAGAATCCCGAACAATGGAAAGCACTTTTCCGTTGGCTCTCTGAAACAGACGTGTTGGCTATTCCCAAAGGAAAGCATCCCATACCAGGCACACAATTGGTGGCCAGTGTGGAGGATTCGGAAAATGGTCCTTTAGAGAAGCGTAACAGTGAGAGCCACTTTCACCACATTGATTTCCAGTGGACCGTGAAAGGAACGGAAGGTTTTGGTATTATCGATCATATGAGCAGTACGCCTAAAGATAAATACAAGCCCGACGTCATCCATTATAACTATAACGTGAAAAAAGCCCGTTTTTATGACAGTAATCCGAAGGAATTCTTCATATTCTTCCCTTCCGACTGGCATATCGCCAAGGTGAATACCCAAAACGAAGACCAGACGCTCCGCGTGATTGTGATTAAAGTAGATTATATAGATTAGTCGGAAAGAATGATCCTGGTATTCGGAGGCACTACAGAAGGGCGGTGTGCAGTACAGGTGATTGAAGAGGCTGGCAAGCCGTTCTGGTATTCTACCCGAGGGAACGGGCAGGATGTCGAGTTAGTGCATGGAATGCGTGTGACAGGTGGCATGAATACCGATGAAATGGATGTTTTTTGCAAGAAGAATGCAATCTCCTTGATAGTGGATGCAGCACATCCCTTTGCCATGGAACTCCACCACAATATCATGACTACGGCTCAGAATGAGCATCTGCCTATTATCCGTTTTGAGCGGCAGTATGAATCTCATACTGATGGTGTGTTTTGGTGTAAGGACTATGAGGATGCTATTGAACAGTTGGAGGCGCAAGGCGTTCATCGGCTTCTGGCTTTGACGGGTGTGCAGACTATCGGTCGGTTGCGGGAGTATTGGGAGAACAACGAGTGCTGGTTCCGGATTCTTGACAGGGACCATTCGAGGGATATAGCAGTAAGGGAAGGATTCCCGAAGGATCATTTAGTCTATTATGAACATGAAGACACGACTTCTTTAATAACCTGGTTGAGACCGCAGGCTATACTCACCAAAGAAAGTGGGACAACGGGCGGTTTCCCAGAAAAGATAGAAGCTGCTTCCAAAACAGGAACGCCCGTTTTTGTGATAGAGCGTCCTCCTTGTTTCTGGGAGAATGTTGTCAATGGCCCTCATGGTCTTCGGCTGAAAATACAGGAACTGTTACCTGATTTCTTTGAACTGCATACGGGATTGACCACAGGAACTTGCGCTACAGCTGCTGCCGTTGCAGCTTTCACCAAGCATTTGACGGTGAGTGTGCGCATTCCAGATGGTGAGGATATAGAGGTTCAGATAGATCGGATAGAGGGAAATACAGCCACCGTTATCAAACATGCTGGTGATGACCCTGATATAACAGATGGCCTTGAGATTCAGGCAACCGTGAAAATATCGTCCTCTGCCTGTCAGGAAGTGGTTATCCATGGCGGTGAAGGTGTCGGAATCGTGACTCTTCCTGGACTCGGACTTCCTATAGGTGCTCCAGCTATTAATGAGGTTCCACAAAAGATGATCCGCGACAATCTTCTGCCGTTGTTGCCTGAAGGAATGGGTGCTGATGTCTTAATATCCGTTCCTCAGGGGTATAAAGTGGGCTCCAGGACCTTTAATCCCCGCATCGGTGTGCAGGGAGGCATCTCCATCATCGGTACAAGCGGAATCGTAAAGCCTTTCTCTTTGGAGGCTAGAATTAGTAGTATCCGTAAAGAAATGGCCGTAGGACTTGAGGTAGTAAGAGGAAAGAGAAGAGAAGAAAGAGGAGAAACAGATGCGCCTGAGATAGTCATCAATTCCGGAGCTAAAAGTGAATCATTTCTCCATCATCGTTTTCCAGAGTTGCCATTGCAGGCTTTTGTACATTATGGCAATTATATTGGCGAGACCATCCGTATTGCCTCAGAACTTGGTGTAAAGCATTTGGTGATGGGCTTGATGATTGGCAAGGCTGTGAAATTAGCGGAAGGAAATCTTGATACCCATAGTCATCAGGTGACAATGAATCGCAGTTTTATTCAACAGATGGCTGAAGAAGTCGGCCTGGACATTGCTGGACTATCAACGATGAACATGGCTAGGGAACTATGGACGCTCTATACTGAACAAGAAATGGAGCTTTTGGGGCAGGTCATCATCCGATATTGCCATAGGCATTGTGATGGACTTCTGCCTAATGGTACATTGGAAATATTTTTAATTTCGGAAAATGGAAAAATCATATCATAAGCAAATGAAAAAAGTATTATTCGCCTTCCTGTCTATTATCATTATGGCAGGATGCAAGCAGACCAACAAACAGACTGCTCATTCCGTAGGGAACACCCAGGACACAGCTACGGTGAATCTGCAGTACGCAAAAGGGTTCATTGTAGAAAACCAGTCATGGGGGGCTCTGGTGGAAATTAGTGACCCTCAGAAAGAGGAAGGAAAGACAGAGAGCAGTTACAAGTTCCAGTTTGTCAGAAAGGGAGAAACAGATGTGGAACCAGTAGAAGGCTATACGCGTATAGAGGTTCCTGTGAAAGGTGTCGTTTGTATGACTTCCTTGCAGTTGGCAGGTTTTATCAAATTAGGTGCACTTGACTTTGTGTCGGGTATTAACAGTTCGCGCCATCTCTTTGATAAAGAACTGAAAGCACGTATCAAAGACGGCAGAATCGTGAAAATAGGCAAGGAGGGTAATTTTGATGAGGAATTGGTGATGGCTGCCAATCCCACCGCTATTCTCGTCTCTTTATCCAAGCGTGGGGGCTTTGACAAATTGGAGGATGTGAAAATACCGCTGATTCCATATATGGGCTATCAGGAAACCACCCCTTTGGCTCAAGCAGAATGGATTAAGTTTGTGGGACTGCTGACAGGTAAGACGGCAGAGGCAAATCGTATGTTTGCCGAAATAGAGAAGAATTATTTGGAGGCTAAGGCCCTCATTCCAGCGGAAGCCAAACGTCCAGAAGTGCTTTATGGTAAGATGCACGGTGACAACTGGTATGCCATGGGCGGTGAGAGTTTCATCGCTCAGATTATCAAAGATGCCGGTGCCCATTATTTTATGGAAAGCGATAAGCGCACAGGTGGGGTGAATCTCGATTTTGAAACTGTATATGCGCAGGCGGAAAAAGGTGACTTCTGGGTCATCCAGAATAAGGGAAAAGAGTCGCAGACATATGGAAATATGAAAGAAGAGAATAGCCGTTATGCTGATTTCCGTGCATGGAAAGAGCACCGGGTGTTATGCTGTGACATCAGCGAGACGCCGGTTAATGAATTATCGTCCATGGAGCCAGATTTGGTTTTGAAGGATTTCATCAAGGCTTTTCATCCAGAGTTGTTGAGTGATTATTCACCGAAATACTATAAAGTGATAAAGGAATAGGGAGTAAAAGAATAAGTTTTAGCATGACTGACCGACTAAAGTTTATCTGCATGTTCTTGCTGATCATAGTGTTCTTTTTTCTGAACATTGTGGTAGGAACGATAGCCATCCCCCTCAATGATGCCTTCAGCATTCTTTTCGGGAATGACCAGCAGCCTCAGGTTTGGCAGAATATTATCTTGAAATCACGTCTGCCACAAGCATTGACAGCCATGGTGGCTGGTGCTGGACTGGCCATTAGTGGTTTGCAGATGCAGACTGTTTTCAGCAATCCGTTGGCAGGTCCTTCAGTTTTAGGTATCAGTAACGGCGCTTCTCTAGGTGTGGCATTTGTCGTATTGGCCACAGGAAGTATTGGCGGTGTGGCTTTGAGCAGTTTGGGTGCTGTGGGAAATGCTGCCATATCGCTGGCTGCAATCTTTGGAGCCATGTCTGTGATGGCTCTGATTGTCTATGTTTCGCAGAAGGTTCAAGGCAATGCCACCTTATTAATAATAGGTGTGATGATCGGTTATGTGGCTACAGCCATCATTGGCGTACTGAAATATTTCTCCAATGAAGAGGATATCCGAGCCTATGTTGTGTGGGGGTTGGGCAGCTTTTCAAGAGTTAGTGGGAATCAGATGGAACTCTTTGTCGTACTGATGCTCATTCTGATTCCCTTATCTATGCTCACAGTCAAGACATTGAATATCCTACTTCTTGGTGAACAATATGCCCGGAATTTGGGATTGAATATCAAGCGTGCCCGTTTGTTGGTGATAGGTTGCTCTAGTATTCTAGTGGCTATTGTCACAGCCTATTGTGGTCCTATCATGTTTCTCGGTCTTGCTGTTCCCCATCTCTGTAGGGCCATTTGGCGCACAAGTGACCATCGGGTACTGATGCCTGCTACGATGTTAACGGGTACTGCTTTGGCCTTAATCTGTAATCTCATTGCCCGTATGCCAGGTTTTGAGGGGGCATTGCCCATCAACTCTGTAACCGCCTTAATAGGTGCGCCCGTGGTGGCAATGGTCCTTTTTAGGCGGAAATGAAGGAGATAATCTCTTCCAGACGGTCTTCTGCGGCTTTACGCCCAATGTTATAGGTTTCCCACATTTTCTTCCGGCTATGGGATACATGGCCTATCTTGAGTTTCTCAGCAGGGCGGATGACCAGAGTGTTACCTTCTTCTTCTTTCTGTTTCAAGAAATCGAGTTGTTCGTTATACATTAAATGGCGCTCCTCAGCAGCCTCGATGAATCGGGGATATTTTCGCATCGTGAGCCGGATGAGAGGCAGGAATTTGTTGCTTTCTTTCTGGTAACCATCGGGCTGGGTGGTAATAACGATGTTCTTCTCATAGCCGATGCTACGGAAGTATTGCAGGGGGATACTGTCGGAAATGCCGCCGTCGAGTAGTTTCAATCCATTGATTTCCACTATTTTAGAAGCTAAGGGCATGGAAGCAGAGGCTCTAATCCATTCGTAGCATTCGTAGGAGCATTTCATCAGTTTCTGGTAAATTGCAGATCCCGTCTCTACATTGGTGCAGACGGCATAGAATTCTGTGGGGTTCTCATCAAAGGCTTTGGTATCGAAGATGTCCAGATGCTCGGGGAGGTAGTGGTAATCGAACTCTCCTCCGTAGAGGTCGCCGGTTTTCAGTAAGGAGCGCAGGGAACAAAACCGCCAGTCTTTGGCAAATTGCATATTATAGCGGATGGCACGTCCTGGCTGCCGACTCTTGTAATTACAGCCGAAAGCTGTACCTGCACTGACACCGATGATGCCGTCGAACTCTATTCTGTGCTCCATCATGACGTCCATTACACCTACCGAGAACAGTCCACGAAGGGCACCGCCTTCCAAAACCAATCCTGTTTTCATATTTTTCTTATTAATGTCAAGCCATCGCGTAAAGGGAGGATAACCTGTTCCACACGGCTGTCTCTCGTCAGATAATCGTTAAACGACTCGATGCCTTGGGTCTGGCGGTCAGCTGCTTTGGGCGTTTCAAGCACATGGCCGTCCCATAGCGTGTTGTCTGCTAAGATAAAACCACCAGGACGGAGAATCTTCAAGACCATCTCATAGGTTTCCATATATGTACGTTTATCCCCATCGATAAAAGCCATATCAAACTGAATTCCTAATTTTGGGGCTTCGGTAATGGCATCTCCTATGATAAACTCAATGCGGTCGCAGAAAGTGGAATTTTCAAGCCATGGACGTGTAAAATCCTCCATTTCATCGTTGATTTCGTAGGTCCATACCTTTCCGCCTTCCTCCAATCCTTCAGCCATACAAAGCGCAGAGTAGCCGCTGAAAGTTCCTACCTCCAAGACGTTTTTAGGGCGTATCATCTGCACGAGCATTTTCAGCAGACGTCCTTGCAGATGGCCGCTTGCCATACGTCCGCGAAGTAGGTGCACATTCGTATCACGCCATAACCGGTAAAGATATTCCGGTTCTGGTTCGGAGTGGTCAAGAATATAGTCTTCCAATTGAGCATTGACTGTTGGCCATTGACCGTTGGCCGCTGATTTGTCGTTTGTCATTTATCACCGATGAGCGCTTCAACAGCCAGGCGGTAGCTATCGAGTCCGAATCCTGCAATCACGCCTTTGCATGCACAGCTGATCATGGACTTGTGGCGAAAATCCTCACGTGCGTTCACATTGCTGATATGCACCTCAATGACAGGGCTTTTTAGGGAGCGGATACAATCCTGCAAAGCTATGCTGGTGTGTGTGTAGGCTCCTGCATTGAACACAATACCATCATAGGTGAATCCTACTTCTTGCAACTTGTTGATCAACTCCCCCTCAATGTTGCTTTGGTAAAAATCCAGTTCCACCTGCGGATAGCGTGACTTCAATTGCGGAAGGTAAGTGTCAAATGAACTGCTTCCGTAAATGCCTGGTTCACGTGTGCCCAAAAGGTTGAGATTAGGGCCGTTCAAAATTAAAATTTTCATATTGTTTGCAATACTTTCTTATTGGGGACAAAAGTACAAAAAAACTTTGAACTATTCTTAATTACAGCATTTGAAATGTCGCATTTTTGTCGTTTTTCGAACTGAAAGTTCAAATTTGTAACATTTTTTTTGGATTTTATGATTAAAACATTTATCTTTGTACGCCATATTCTATGTAACCAAGTAACCATGATTGATAAAAGAATTCTAACTACGCTATCAATTCTAACCTGGACATTAGGCATCTATGCTCAGTTTGGAAAACTATTTACATCCGATGACCGCTTGTCAAGCTCATTGATAAACGACATTCAACAGGACCGTAACGGATTTGTGTTTATAGCTACGCAGGATGGCCTCAATATTTTTGATGGCTATACGATGCATATTAATCATAAAGGGGATGGCTCAAATCTGTGCAGCAATTATGTGAACTGCATTTTCCAGGCTTCAGACGGTCGTCTGTTTATCGGGAATAGTTCGGCTTTTCAGTTGTTTGATAGAAACAACTATACCTTTTTAAATGTTTCTCCTCAGGATGAAAAAGGTCAACCGCTAAACATCTATACGCAAAACATTATGGAACGTAAGAATGGAGATGTGTTGGCCAGTACCTCCGGTATGGGCGTTGTCAAACTCTTAAAAGGGCAGTCAATCAGTGTAAAGGCAAATCTTCCTGGGGGTAATTACATCCGTCGGGTTACTGAAGATCAGAAAGGTCGACTTTGGATAGCAACAGATAACGATGGCATCTACCTATATGATGAGACGAAGAAGCCACGGGCCTCAACGTTACATCTGCTTCCTGATGGAGAAAAAAATACAATATATGGTGTCTTCGAGGACAAGTGGGGGAATATTTACGCTGCAAGTATGATTAATGGGCTATATCTCTATTTTGAGATGGAGAACCGTTTTTTGCCCATTCCATCGACATCACGCCTTCGCGTTTCTTCCTTTCATGAGGGTGATGACGGATTGATTTATCTGGGGACTGATGGCACGGGTATTTTCGCATATAATCCTAAAGACCATTCTGCAACCATGTATTCATCAAATATTCCCAGTGTTTCCATTCCAGACTCAAAAATCCATGCAATTATGAAAGACCATGAGGGCAATATTTGGCTTGGTCTTTTCCAGCAGGGAGTATATTTCCAACCTTTGGTAGATGATGGTTTCCAATATTATGGGAGTAAGTCATTAAGAGGAAATGTCATCGGTAACAAGTGTGTGATGTCTGTGTATAAGGATAAAAGTGGAATTACGTGGGTGGGAACAGATGGCGACGGTATTTACGGAATTGACAGTAAAGGTTCAAGAATTGCCCATTTCACCGCTCCTTCTACTATACTCAGCATCACGGAAGACGAGCATGGAACACTTTGGGTAGGCTCCTACTTGGGCGGTTGTGGAAGAATAGATCGGAATACGGGTGCTTATTCCTTATTGCCTAATGAAGTGGATGCGGCGCGCCATGTGTTCTGTGTAAAGGCTGATATGCGTGGCCATTTGTGGATTGCCACTCATGGAATGGGTATTTATCGTTATGACTTAGCCACAGGTGAAAACCTTAATTTCCGTACTAGTAATTATGTGAACACTCTTCTTCCGTCTCATGATGGCAAGGTGTTGTACGTAGGTGCATGTGATGGCTTCTTGATTATGGATGCCAAAACGGGTAAACTTCTCTCCACCTCTCTGAAGGATATTCAAATATATAGTTTGTTTGAGTATCCTGACGGAACTGTTTGGGTAGGCACACCCGATGGTCTGTATAGGATATCCAAGCGTGGCAAGGATATGAAACTATATACCGTTGAGGAAGGCCTTCCCAATAACACCATCCGTGCTATCCAGGGTGATGGCAAAGGAGTACTTTGGATCAGTACAAACCGAGGACTATCTCGCATGGATACCAAAGCTGAGAAATTCACCAATTACAGTACAGCAAACGGTTTGCAAGGAAATGAATTTTCTAATGGCGCCGCTTGTGTGTCAGCTGATGAATATGTTTTTGGCGGTAATAATGGAATCACTTGTTTCCGTGCAAGCGACATCAAGAATAAACAGCATCCTTTCCAGGTACAATTAGTGAACTTTTTAATTCGAAGAGAACCAGTAGTGGCTCACATGAAATCGGGTATTTATACCGTTTGTGACACAACAGTGCTTCACGCAGACCGATTCGACTTGAGTTATCGTGACAATTCATTCACGCTTGCATTCTCTGCCATGATTTTTGGCAATCCTGAGCAGATTGTCTATCAGTATTCTTTTGACGGTAAGCCGTGGGTCTCTCTGAATCATGGGACCAATGAAGTGTCGTTCAGCAACATGGCTTCCGGAAAATATAAGGTACGTGTGCGCGCTATTTACCATGGTACGGAGAGTGAAATACGGGAGTTCATAATTGTAGTACATGCCCCTTGGTATGCCACCATTTGGGCATTCCTCTTCTACATTCTCTTGGGTGTGGCCGCTTTGTGGTTCTATCTGCGTTACCGCAAAACGCAAGAGCAGACACGTCTGCGTGTTCAACAGTTTATTCACTCTGCCCAACTGAATGAGGCTAAGATTCAGGTCTTGGAGGAGAAAGAGGCCAAGCATGCTTCGGCTAATAGTATTGTAGCCGAAAAGATAGAGAATTTGCAGTTGAAGTCACCCGATGAGAAATTATTGGAACGTGTGATGTCTGTGATAAACAAGAACATAGATAACCCGGAACTCAGCGTGGAATTTGTAAGTGACGAAGTGGGTATCAGCCGTGCACATCTGCATCGGAAATTGAAGGAATTGACCAATCAGACTCCGCGTGACTTTATCCGTAACATTCGTCTGAAGCAGGCTGCAAATCTCTTGTCGTCAGGAAACCAGAATGTAACTGAAGTGATGTATGCCGTAGGATTCCAGAATCCCGCTTCGTTTAGTACGATGTTTAAGAATTTCTATGGAGTTTCTCCGAAAGAATATACCCGTGAACGCCATAAGAAGATGGATGTAGAAGAGTAATCAGATGCTTATTCATTAAATTAAGTGTATCTGATACGTTTTCAAAAGTTCATGAGACGTAAAATGACTGCTGTAAAGATAATAATGCCTATCTTTGCAGCAGTTTGTTATTAGTTATTATCAACGGTTCAAAACAACCTCATGAAAATCAGTTATTTATTTTGTCTTATCTCAGTAGGTCTTAGTGGGGCGCTTATAGCGCCCCCTATGAATGCACAGACACTACCTTTCCAGAATCCTTCACTTAGTCATCAGGAGCGTGCCAAAGATTTACTTGGCCGTTTGACCCTCGAAGAAAAGGCTCTTTTGATGTGTGATGAATCGGAGGCCATACCACGCTTGGGTATCAAAAAATTCTTCTGGTGGAGTGAGGCTTTGCATGGTGCAGCCAATATGGGCAATGTGACTGTATTCCCCGAACCGGTAGCCATGGCTTCTTCTTTCAATGATGCCCTTTTATATAAAGTGTTTGATGCTGCCTCTACGGAAATGCGTGCGCAATACCATCATCGTATGGACAAGGGAGGTATAGATGAGAAATTTCATAGTCTTTCTGTGTGGACGCCCAACGTGAATATCTTCCGAGATCCGAGATGGGGCCGTGGGCAGGAAACTTATGGAGAGGATCCCTATCTTACAAGTCGCATGGGAATAGCAGTCGTTCGTGGCTTGCAAGGTCCTGAAGATTCAAAATACCGTAAGCTTTGGGCTTGTGCCAAGCACTATGCCGTGCATAGCGGTCCTGAATACACTCGCCATACGGCGAATCTTACCGATGTCACTCCCCGTGACCTTTGGGAAACTTATATGCCTGCTTTCAAGGCTACTGTTCAGAAAGCTAACGTCCGTGAGGTGATGTGTGCCTATCAGCGGCTTGATGATGATCCGTGTTGTGGTAACAACCGCTTGTTGCAACAGATTCTTCGTGATGATTGGGGATTCAAGTATTTGGTAGTAAGCGACTGTGGTGCGGTTAGCGATTTCTATACCAGCCATAAGAGTAGCAGTAATGCAACACATGCAGCCGCCAAGGCCGTTTTGGCAGGAACAGACGTAGAGTGTGGTTTCGGTTATGCTTACAATAGCATCCCTGATGCTGTTCGCCGTGGTTTTCTCACAGAAGATGAGGTTGACAAGCATGTGCTTCGTCTGCTTGAGGGACGTTTTGACTTGGGTGAGATGGATGAGCCTTCTTTAGTGTCTTGGTCGAAGATTCCTTACACCAAGATGAATTGTAAGGAACATCAGCAGATAGCCCTTGATATGGCTCGCCAAAGTGTGGTCCTGTTGCAGAATAACGGTATTTTGCCACTCTCCAAGAAGAAAATCGCAGTCATCGGTCCCAATGCCGATAATGAGACGATGATGTGGGGTAACTATAATGGAACACCTAACCAGACTGTGACCATTCTGGAAGGTATTCAGCAAAAGGTCGGAAAGAAGAATGTGAAATACTTTGCCGGTTGCGACCTTACCAACGACCAGACCCTTGAAAGTTGGTTTGATCAGTGCTCTTTTGAAGGAAAACGTGGCATGAAGGCTACTTTTTGGAATAATCGTACCCGGGAAGGAAAGCCTGTGAGTTCCATACAGGTAACTCATCCCGTGAATGTAACCACCTATGGCGCCCATAATTTTGGACCAGGTGTGAATATCGTGGATTTCTCTGCCAAATATGAAACCACCTTGAAGGCCAAGGAAACTTGCAACATTCTGCTCGCCATGACAGGTTGTTCTGATTTCGAACTCTTTGTTGACGGCAAATCAATGCAACGTCATCATACTTGGCGCACCACGGAGACACGTACTGTGATTCCTGTGGAGAAGGGAAAGGAATACAAGATTGAGATTCTCTATGCCGATGTGCAGACATGGAATGCAAACCTCAAGTTTGACTTGGGCAAGGAGAGTCCGATAGATTATCAGGAGGCTATCTCGAAGTTGAAAGGTTATGACGAAGTCATTTTTGTGGGCGGTATCAGTCCTGCCCTCGAAGGTGAGGAGATGCCCGTGGAAATCAAAGGTTTCAAGGGTGGTGACCGCACGGATATCGAGCTTCCTTCCGTTCAGCGTAATTTCCTGAAGGCACTGCATGAAGCAGGTAAACGCGTGGTTTATGTGAACTGTTCAGGCTCTGCTATAGCCCTCCAACCGGAATCTTCTGTTTGTGATGCCATCGTCCAGGCATGGTATGCTGGTGAGCAGGGAGGTACCGCCATCGCAGAGATTCTCTATGGTGACGTAAATCCAAGCGGCAAACTACCAGTTACATTCTATAAGAACAGCAGCCAGTTGCCCGACTTTGAGGATTATTCCATGAAAGGGCGCACTTATCGTTATTTCAATGATGCGCTCTTCCCCTTCGGCTTCGGTCTCAGTTATACCACTTTCCAGATTGGCAGCCCTTCCTATAATGATGGCAAGCTCAGTGTGGAAGTGAGCAATACGGGAAAGCGTGAGGGAACTGAAGTGGTTCAGCTGTATTTGAAGTATCTGGCGGATGCAGATGGGCCGTCAAAGTCCTTGCGTGGTTTCCAGCGTATTAATTTAAAGGCAGGTGAGCACAAGACCGTTACCTTCTCACTGAAAAGCGAAGATTTCGAATGGTTTGACGAACAGACAAATACAATGCGTCCGCTTGAAGGAGAATGGTGTTTGATGGTTGGCAACAGTTCAAATGACAAGGACTTAAAGCGTGTTACAATTAAAAGATAACAGTTGGGAAGGGAAATACGATGAAAAGATGTCTTTCATTTTTGTTGCTGATTCTTGCCGTTTTCAGTTCTAAGGCCAATGGCTTGCAGATTCCTGTTGACGGCGGATTCTTAAAAGTTTCTTTTGTCTGTGCTGATATTGTTCGGGTTCAGTTTTCTCCCGATGGACAATTTGCTGGAAACAAGACAGGTGTTTGTATTTCTCATTCCAATCAAAGTTTTTTTGAAAGTGTTGTCCAGGAGAGAGACTGTAAAAGTATTATTTCTGACAGCTTGGAAGTACGCATTAATACAAAAGGGGCTGTTTCTTTTTATAACAGGTCAGGTCAGTTGCTATTGTCGGAGAATCTTTTTCAGCCTCGAACGGTTCAGCGTCGGTGGATAGAAAAGGTGAGTTATGATGAAAGTTCGAAGGCCGTCGTGCATACGGCCAACGGTGACGTACAGCAGATGCAGATAGCACGTCGGGATACCATTGGCTCAACATGGCGTTATTTCCTGAATTTCCAATGGCAGAAAGGCGAGGCTCTTTATGGTCTTGGTTCACATATGGAAGACTATATGAACCTTCGTGGCAAGCGGCTCTATCTCTGTCAGCATAATCTCAAAGCCATGGTACCGGTTCTTAATTCCACGGCTGGTTATGGCCTGCTGTTCGATGCCGGTTGTGCAATGCAGTTCTATGACGACTACGAACATGGCGTGATGCTGGATGCAGCCCGTGAAATAGATTATTATTTCATGAAAGGAGCCACGATGGACAAGACTGTAGAGCGTTACCGCTGGCTGACGGGTGAATGTCCGATGATGCCTCGCTATCTGTTCGGATATACGCAATCGAAAGAGCGCTATGTAAGTAGCGATGACCTGCTTTCTACGCTGAAGACTTTCCGTGAACGGCATATTCCTGTGGATATGATTGTTCAGGATTGGAATTATTGGCCTAATGGGCAGTGGGGAACGATGAAAATGGTTCCAGAGTTCTTTCCCGATAAAAAACTCTTAGCCGATTCCATTCATAAGATGAATGCCCGACTGATGATCTCCATTTGGCCCAATGCCATGAATAGCCCTCAGTGGGAAGACTTCCGTGACCGCAATTTGCTCTTCCCAGGCACAACGGTCTATGATGCCTTTAATCCCGCAGCCCGTGACCTCTATTGGCAATATGCAGATAAAGAATTTTTCAAGAATGGTTTTGATGCCTGGTGGTGCGATTCTTCCGAGCCCATAGATGCCGACTGGAATTCCTTCCCAGACTATTATGATGCTACAAACCAGCATTGGCGTTGGCAGCTAAGCACTGATGCCTTAAGTGCAGCATTGGGAGCAGAGCGCAGCCAACTGTTTTCGCTCTATCATGCAATGGGCATTTATGAGCATCAAAGGGCAGCCACTTCTTCTAAACGTGTTGTCAACCTGACACGTTCTTCCTATGCAGGCCAGCAACGTTATTCCACAATTACATGGAATGGTGACACCTATGCTTCATGGAAATCCTTTGCGCAAATGATTCCTGCCGGGCTCAACTTCATGGCAACTGGTTGTCCTTACTGGAGTATTGATGTCGGAGCCTTTTTTACCAAAACGTGGGAACGTCAGTGGTTCCGTCGTGGAGAATATCCGGAAGGCTGTAAAGATCCAGCCTATCGTGAGCTATATTGCCGCATGTTGCAATTTGCAACGTTCCTGCCTGTGATGCGTAGTCATGGCAGCGAAACACCTCGTGAACCTTGGCAGTTTGGTAATCCAGGAGAGCCCTATTATGAAAGCATTCTGAGCAGCATTCGTTTACGCTATCGGCTGTTGCCCTATATTTATTCAGTAGCAGCACGTGTATCTAAAGAAGGTTATACGATGACGCGTGCCCTTGCTTTCGATTTCCCAAAAGACGAAAAAGTTCTAAATTTGAAGGATGAATTCATGTTCGGGCCTTCTCTGCTTGTGGCTCCGATGACTGAGAGTGGCAATTCCCGTAAGGTGTATCTACCCAAGGGAAGTGGCTGGAGAGATTTTTATACAAATCGTCATTATGAGGGTAGCCAATGGATTACGGTTGATGCCCCCATCTCTCAGATACCTTTATTTGTTCGTGACGGTAGTATCCTTCCACTTGGACCAGATGTTGAATATGCAGATGAGTCGCCTGCCCCTGTGGAGATCCTCGTCTATCCAGGTGCTGACACTTCGTTTACGCTATATCAGGATGCCGGAGATGGCTATGCCTATGAGAAAGGAGATTTCTCAACTCAGGTTTTCACTTGGGATGAAAAGGCTCAGCGCCTGAAACAAGGTAAGCGTGTAGGGCGTTATAAAGGGGCTATTCTGCCGAAAGAGAAAATAACAATAATCAGATAATTAAAAACAAAATGAAGAAACTACTCACGGCTTTCGCCTTGCTGATGCTCAACTGTGGATGGTTGATGGCTCAGAACCCGATTATTCGTGATCAGTTCACCGCCGACCCTACGGCACGAGTGTTCAATAACAAGGTATACCTTTACCCTTCGCATGACATCGTACCTCCAGAGGGACAGCGTCAAGACTGGTTCTGCATGGAGGATTATCATGTATTCTCTTCTGAGAATCTTACCGACTGGACTGACCATGGCATGATTGTCACCCAAAACAAAGTGCCTTGGGTAAGGCCCAACTCCTATTCCATGTGGGCACCTGACTGTGTTGAGAGGAACGGAAAATACTATTTCTATTTTCCGTCTACTCCTGCTGGATCCATGCGCGGTTTTGGTGTGGGTGTAGCCATAGCGGACAGTCCTGAGGGACCATTCATCCCTGAACCTGAGCCTATCAAGGGAATCAACGGAATTGACCCGTGTGTCCTTTTGGCATCCGACGGTAACGCTTACATATTCTGGGGGGCAGGGCGCTGTGCCAAACTCAAAGACAATATGAAGGAACTTGCCGACGACAATCCCAAGGAGACTGTTAAGTGGGGTGACCGCGAGTTTGAGATGCTCGGGGTGAACTGTCTTAAAGGCCTGCCCAGTCGTCAGGCTGAAGGTCCTTTCGCCTTTGAATACAACGGCAACTACTACCTTACGTATCCTTATGTGCGTGAAAACACCGAAGTTCTCGGATATGCTATGAGCAAAAAGCCTATGGGCCCATATGAATACAAGGGACTCATCATGGCTGAGCATGCAAACGGCTGTTGGACCAATCACCACAGTATTGTGAATTACAAAGGTCAGTGGTATTTGTTCTATCACCATAATGCCTACTCACCCAAAGACGACAAACGCCGTTCCGTACAGATTGAGAAATTATTCTTTAATCCCGACGGAACCATACAGGAGGTGAAGCCAACTTTGCGTGGTGTGGGTATCTCCAATGCTTTTGAGCGCATTCAGATTGACCGCTATTCTGCTATCTCTGAAACGGGAGCCAGTATAGAGTTTCAAGACACCGTCAATACCTTTAAGGGATGGAATACACTGTTGACGGATGGAGGATGGATACAATATAATGATGTAAAGTTTGATGTAGAGCCCCAGATGGTACTTGTCAACGCCTGTTCTGAGAAAGGTGCCGTTGTCCGGATTCTGGTTGGAAAGGAATGTGTGGCAAAGGTGAAGATTCCCGCCCGTGGTCATTTTGAGTCCACCATCCAGAAACTCACCAAAAAGATTTCACCAGCAACTTCTGATATCCGGGTGGAGTTGGAGAGTGGTTCTGCCTTGATAGACTATATTCAGTTTTGTGCCCAGATGCCCGTAGTACAGACTAAATTCACGGCAGACCCAGCACCAATGGTGTATGATGGGCAGGTTTTTCTCTATACCACCCACGACGAGGATGACGCCCGCGGCTATGATTTCAAGATGAAGGACTGGCTGCTATACACCTCTACAGATATGGTGAACTGGCAAGATCGTGGTGCGGTGGCTTCTTTGAAAGACTTCAAGTGGTATGACGGTGACAATGGTGCATGGGCTGAGCAGGTCATCGAACGCAACGGTAAATTCTATATGTATTGCCCTATTCACGGCCACGGCATCGGAGTGCTTGTGGCCGATTCTCCCTATGGCCCTTTTCATGATCCCATCGGTCAACCCCTAGTCTGGCAGAAAGAGCATTGGTATGATATAGACCCTTCCGTGTGGATTGATGATGACGGCCAGGCATATATGTATTGGGGCAATCCACATACCTATTACGTCAAACTCAATGAGGATATGATTTCCACTTCGGGTGAAATCCAGCAACTTCCTCATATTAAGGATTATCAAGAAGGACCTTGGATCTATAAGAAGGATTCGAATTATTATTTAGCTTTTGCATCTACCTGCTGTCCTGAAGGTATTGGCTATGCTATGAGTGATAAGATTACAGGACCTTGGCAGTATAAGGGTCATATTATGAACCATACTTACAAGACACGTGGCAATCATCCCGGTATTATTGACTATAAGGGTCGTTCTTATGTGTTCGGACTGAATTATGATTTACTCCGCTTGATAACAGACGAGCATTCTGAGCGTCGTTCTGTGTCGTGTGCAGAGATGCGGTATAATGCCGATGGCACCATTCAGGAACTCCCTTATTTCCGTGAGAATGTGCTGAATCCAGTGGCTACTTTCAATCCTTATCAAAAGGTGGAGGCTGAAACAATGTCATGGGGCTTTGGATTGAAGACAGTTGAGTCGGCTACGTTCCCCAAAAGCATTCAACTTTGCAATATAGATGATGGCGAGACACTTATGCTCCGCAATGTTGATTTTGGCAAGAAAGGTGCAAAGAAGTTTATGGCGAGTGTAGCATCAGCAAAGAAAGGCAGTACGATTGAAGTGCATCTTGACAATGCCGACGGACCACTTGTGGGTACCCTAGCCCTCTCAGGAACCCGGAAAGCTACATGCAAGTTGAAGAACCCCAGTGGCATTCATGACCTAGTCTTTGTATTCAAGGGTAATGCTAAAACCGATCTTTTCATTTGGGATTGGTGGCAGATGATGTAACTTTCAAATCCAAAGAAAATATATTAAAACGTAACACATAAATCTAACTAAAAAGATGAAGTATTCCATTAAAAAGTGGGCAATGCTGTTCTGGATGACAGCCGTCCTCATTCCTTCAAATGCTCAGCCAGGACGTCCTGCTCCTGCGCCTTCTCCTGTTGTGAATCCTGACAATACTGTAACGTTTAACTATCAGAATGAACATGCCAAACAGGTGATGGTCGATGTGCAGTTTGCTGGCCGCCACGAGATGAAGAAAGGTGAAAACAATGTGTGGACCGTCACGCTCGGCCCGACAGTTCCCGACATTTATCCTTATTGTTTCATTGTCGACGGTCATCAGGTGATGGATCCCCAGAATGCTGAGTGGTTCCCCAATGAAGGCTTTAAGAACAGTCTGCTTGATATGCGCGGAGACGGGAACCTCATTCATGCGCTCAAGAATGTGCCTCATGGTAAAGTGGACTATGTGAACTACTGGTCTGATGCGATGGGTATGTTTGGTAATGCCATTGTTTATACACCGCCTACGTATGATAAGGACTCCAAGAAGAAATATCCTGTTATGTATCTTATCAGCGGTACGACCGATACCGAAGAAGTTTATTTCAAGGTGGGTAAGATGAACTTCATCTTGGATAATCTCATTGCTGAGGGTGCTGCCAAGGAGATGATTATCGTGCTTCCTTACGGTAATCCTTCCCGTCTGATGGGGCAGGGTGACAGCAATCCTGTGCAGTTTGATCTCTTTGGCAAGGATTTCCTTGACAACCTGATGCCGTTTGTAGAGAAGAACTACCGTACCATCAACGATGCTGCCCACCGTGCAATTGGAGGTTTCTCACGTGGTGGCAATCAGGCGTTGAGTATAGGCTTGAACAATCTCGACCGTTTCTCTCATCTTTGTTCATATAGTTCGTTCACAATGCTGCGCCCTGGACAACTTGATGATGCAAAGGCATTGAACAGTAAGATTAAACTTTTCTGGTTAGGTGTGGGCACCGACGATTTCCTCTATGGTAACGCCAAACGTTTCATGGACGATCTTGACCAGCATCAGATTAAGAATATCAAGGTGTTTACGAATGACAAGCACGGTCATACCTGGATGAATGCCCGCTATTTCCTCAACTGTTCACTTCGCCTGCTCTTCCAGGATGATCCCTACAAGGTGGCTAAGAGCAGTCCTGTGGGTAATGAGAAGGTGGATGCTCCTGCCCCCCGTCAGGATCAGCAGTTCACCCCGGGCGTAATGGCCCGTATGTTCCCGAAGCCTATCGTTTCTCCCGAATACAACAAGGATGGTTCCGTCACATTCCGTTTCAAGGCTCCCGAGGCTCAGAAGGTGGAATTGGAATGCCAGATGTTCAACGGAAACAAGCCTATGGAAAAAGATGCCGATGGCATCTGGAGTATTACTGTAACTCCAGAGCTGCCCGATATCTATCCCTATAGTTTCATCGTGGATGGCACACAGATGAACGACCCCAACAATGTACTCATCTTCCCCAACGAGAATTTTAAAGGCAATCTTTGTGATGTGCGTGGACCACAGCCATCTGTACAGGACATCCAGCGTGTTCCTCAAGGTAAGGTGTCCTACCGTTTTTATCACTCCAAGAATTTTGATATTGATCGTCCGATGTGTGTCTATACCCCCGCTGGATATGATCCTCAGGGCAAAGAGAAACTCCCCGTACTTTATCTTATCCACGGTATGACCGATACTTACGAGACCTGGTTCAAGGTAGGCCACATGAACAACATTCTTGATAATCTCATAGCTCAAGGCGAAGCCAAGCGGATGATTGTCGTGATGCCTTACGCTAATCCATATCCCGAACTGATACTGCAAGGCAAGGAAAAGATGTACAACCCCATGGACACCAAGCGTGTAGCGGATGAAATCACGAAAGACGTCATTCCCTTTATAGAGCAGAATTACAACGTCCTCACCGATGCAGACCATCGTGCTATTGCCGGCTTCTCACTCGGCGGCCGTCAAACCCTGGCAACAGGCTTCGGCAATCCCGATCTTTTCCATTATGTGGCTGCCTATGCTCCTGCTATTTTCGGTAATGAGTATGAAATGAATTTCACCAATGGTACCTATGCTCCCATCAGCGAGCTCAAGAGCAAGTTGAAATTCATGTTCCTTGGTACGGGCCGTGACGATTTTCTCATTCAGGCTTCCCGTGGATTTGAGAAATATCTTACTGACCAAGGACTGAAACATACTTTCTACAATCCTGGTGGTGGACACACATGGATGAACTGCCGAGATTATCTGGAATTGACCGTAAAAGAATTATTCAAATGAGAAAATATATGTTGATGGCACTGCTCCTTTTGGTAGCAGTGCCAATTTGGGCTCAGCAAACTCGTGTCAATATTCAATATGACCCGCAGCGTAATACAGAGGGTATTCTGCCTTTCAGCACTCAGGTGCTCTCTCCGGAGGTTCGTGATGACCATACAGTCATATTCCGGGTAAAGGCTCCCGATGCCAAGAGTGTGCAACTCACAGGTTCTATGTTTGTGGGTAAGGAGGCACGTAAGCGTGTTGATTTCACCAAAGGTGACGACGGTGTGTGGACACTGACCTTAGGCCCGCTGACTCCTGAGATTTATTTCTATTATATCATTATAGACGGTGTACAGAATATTGATGCCAACAATGAATTCACTGGTCATGCCGCCATGCCTTCGTTCAGCATGCTGTTTGTTCACGGTGACAAACCAACATGGTATGATCCAAAACCCGATGTGCCCCATGGATGCATCACCACTCACTATTATTTCTCCAAGGTGACGAATGGATTGCGTGATATGATGGTCTATACACCAGCTAACTATAATCCGAAGAAGAAATACCCCGTACTTTATTTGATGGGAGGTTCAGGTGACCTTACGGAGACATGGGTGATGCATGGACGTGCCAATTTCATTCTCGACAATATCATTGCTGAAGGCAAGGCCCGTGAAATGATTGTCTGCTTCCCCAATGACCAGATGGTCACCCGGAGTCATCCGAAGCATACAGAACTAGCCTTTCCTTTGGTGGAGCGTGAACTGCTGGAGTGTGTCATTCCTTTTGTGGAGTCTCATTACAGTGTGATTAAGGACAAGCATGCACGCGCTTTGAGCGGACTTTCCATGGGTGGACGTATGACGCAGTATGTGGCACTTCGCAATCTGGATGTCTTTGGGTCTATGGGTATTCTCTCTGCTGCCATCGACCTTTCTGAGACTCCTGTCGTTAATGAGCCTGATGTCAATGATCGCATAGACTATCTCTTCATCGGCGGTGGAACTTACGAGACAGGCTTCATGGCACGTCATGAACGTTTGCATGAACAACTCGACAAGTTAGGCGTAAAGAACGACTATTATGTTGGTGGTGGAGGAGCACATGACTTAGTTACTTGGAGACATTTGCTTTACGACCGGTTCCTACCCAATTTGTGGCGGAATAATTATAAATGGAAATAAAAAGATACAAACGGGATAAAGAGGTAGACGAAACCTCATTATTCCGTTTCTTTTTTGAAGTGTTTTCGTTTATTTTTTGTATCTTTGGCACAAGAAAATAGTTTCTTTCGACTTTGTGGAAAAATAGTAATAACAATAAAAATTATTTGACAATGGTAGATTTTAGTTATCATGCACCTACTGAGGTGGTTTTTGGAAAAAATAGTGAGCAACGGATTGCTGCTTTGGTGAAGAAGTATGGCGGTACGAAACTCTTACTCCATTATGGAGGCAAGAGTGCTGAGAAATCGGGATTGCTCGATGTGGTGCGTGGTCAGTTACGCGAAGCCGGAATTCCCTTTGTGGAGTTGGGTGGGGTAGTACCTAATCCTTTACTCTCAAAGGTGTATGAAGGTATTGAACTTTGCCGTCGTGAAGGAGTCGATTTTATTCTGGCTGTAGGTGGTGGTAGTGTAATTGACTCTGCCAAGGCGATTAGTTTCGGACTGCCTTACGATGGTGACGTGTGGGATTTCTTTACAGGTAAGGGAACACCGCAAGTGGCTACTCCTGTGGCTTGTGTGCTGACTATTCCAGCTGCAGGCAGTGAGATGTCGAACGGTTGCGTTATAACAAAGGCCGAAGGCGCATTGAAACGTTCCTGTGACGGTAGTGCCGGACGTTGCAAGTTTGCTATTATGAATCCTGAACGTACCTATACACTGCCTCCTTTCCAGACAGCATGCGGTATTACAGACATGACCATGCATACTTTGGAACGCTATTTCTCACAGGAAGACGACATGACGCTTACTGACAATATAGCTGAGGCTATCTTGCGCACTATTCAGGATGTAGCTCCTGACGTATTGGCTAACCCTACGGATTACCGTTCACGTGCGCAAATTATGTGGGCAGGGTCTGTTGCCCATAATGATCTTACGGGATGCGGCATGAGTGGTGACTGGGCAACGCATGATATGGAGCACGAATTGAGTGGAATGTTCGGCGTGGCTCATGGAGCAGGATTGGCTTCTCTCTGGGGCTCTTGGGCTCGTTATGTATTACCAAACAATGTCAGCAGATTCGTGCGTTTGGCTGTCAATGTGATGCATGTGGCCAACGACTTCACCAATCCCGAGGCTACAGCCCTGAAAGGAATTGAAGCCATGGAGCGTTTCTTCAAGAGTATTGGTATGCCCACAAGTATCCACGAACTCATAGGCCGTGAGATTACTGATGATGAAATCCGTGAGATGGCTCGGAAGTGTAGTCATGATGGCACCCATACTGTTGGAGGATTCCTTGTGCTGCATCGCGAGGATATGGAAAAGATTTATACCATGGCGAAATAAAGGTTAGTGTCTTAAAACCTGAAACCTGAAACTTGAAACCTGAAACTTTTTCATTATGAGAATATTGATAATCGGAGGGACGGGAACCATCAGTAGTGCTATTACCCGTCAGTTGGCAGATAGTGAACACGAATTGTGGTTGCTTAATCGCGGAAACCGTAGAAATGAAGTGCCTGAGAACGTAAAACAAGTTATTGCAGACATCGATGATGAGGCTGAGGTGCTTCGCCAGATAGGCGATACTCAGTTTGATGCCGTTTGTGAATTTATTGGATTCCTGCCTTCACAGGTAGAGCGTGACCATCGCCTTTTTGCCGGCCGTACACGCCAATATGTCTATATCTCGTCGGCTTCAGCATACAATAAACCTGCCCGTAACTATGTCATCAATGAGGGAACCACGCTGGCCAATCCCCATTGGCAGTATTCACGCAACAAGATAGCCTGTGAGGAATTATTGATGAAGTATTATCGTGAGGAAGGTTTCCCTGTCACTATTGTACGTCCCAGTCATACCTATTGCGAACGTGCCGTGCCGCTGAGTGTGCATGGCACGAAAGGTAGTTGGCAGGTCTTGAAGCGTATGATGGAAGGAAAGCCCGTCATCGTACATGGTGATGGAAGTTCTCTGTGGACGATGACATGGAACGAGGATTTTGCGCGTGGCTACATCGGTCTCTTGGGTAATCCACATGCCATCGGTGAGGCTTTCCAGATTATGTCTGACGAATCGCTGACGTGGAATCAGATTTATGAGGCAGCTGCCGCCGCTCTGGGTGTGACTTTCAAGCCTTATTATGTTTCATCCGATTTCCTGAACGCCGTGGCTCCCGCTGCTTATGAGTTGGAAGGCAACCTCACGGGTGACAAATCTGTCTCTGTGGTTTTCGATTGTTCCAAGTTGAAGACGGTTGTTCCAGGATTCAAGGCTACTGTCCGTTTTGAGGAAGGTGTTCGCCGATGTGTGGCTTATATCCTCAATCATCCCGAATGCCAGCAGGAAGATCCTGAATTCGATCAATGGGCTGATCGTGTCATTGCCGCTCTTGAAGAGGCTAAGCAAAAGATTTAGTATTCGTTTTATATGGAATACATCAAACTGAATAATGGCATCGAGATGCCTGTGTTGGGACTCGGCACCTATGAAGGAACCGATAAGGGCGTGGCACTCCGAAGTGTGCGTGAAGCCCTCGATGTTGGATATAGGCTTATTGACACTGCCCAGTATTATGGCAATGAGCAATACATCGGACTGGCCCTTAAGGAGTCAGGAGTGCCTCGTGAGGAGATTTTCTTGACCTCTAAGATTTGGTTCAATCGCTTTGAGGAGTGCTATGAGGCTGTACTTGAGTCCTTGCGTACCCTGCAGGTGGATTATTTGGACCTCATTCTGCTCCACTGGCCTTTCGGCAATACCTATAAGGCCTATCGTGACTTGGAGCGGCTTTACGAGGAAGGAAAAGTGTGTAGCATAGGTGTTTCTAATTTCCGTGCTGACCGTCTGATAGATATCGCGCGATATAATAAGGTAGTGCCTGCCGTGAACCAGATAGAGACCAATCTGCTTTGTCAGCAACGCGAATGTCATGAATGGATGTCGCGTCTGGGTGTGCGTCACGAAGGCTATGCTCCTTTCGGTCAGGGATTGGCTGATGATGTTTATGCCGATCCTTGTCTGCAAGCCATTGCTGAACACCATGGGAAAAATACCCGCCAGGTGGCTCTCCGCTTTCTTATCCAACAAGGCGTGACGGTCATTCCCAAGTCTTCACGTCGCGAACGCATGGAACAGAATATCGATGTCTTTGATTTTCACCTTTCCGACGAAGAAATGCAACAACTTACTGCCTTTGACCGCCATGTGCCACTCACCTGTGATCCGGCAGAACCGGATGCGGTCTGGTCTTCAGATCAGTGGCATTGAAAATCGCAGGCCGAAGGGCATTGAAAATCGACGGCCGAATGAACAGAGGGCGGTTCCCCGTACACAAGATTGCCTTCACGCCTTCACTTTTCTTGCAACACGTTGATACAGAATGGCTTGCGGATGAAAGCGCGCTTTCATCCGCTTTCATATTCTGTCTTGGTTCGAATAAATCCTACCACCCTCCAAAAAGATTATCAATTGCTCGCGAATCTATCATAGATTGCTCACCGATTCATCATAGATTGAGCGCGAATACATGATTAAATGGTCATCAATGTATTATCTTTTCCGCTCCCGTTGATTATCTTTTCCCAGGCAACAGCGTGTGAAGGCAGATGAAACCGCGGTTTCATCCGTAATCCATTGTCTTTCAGTCGTTTACGAAACAGTGAAGGCATGAAGGCAGTTTAAGAGATTTCTCTGGTACTTACCGTTGTTGAGTACTTTTTTTGAATGCGGACTTTTATTACTCGGCGTGGAGTTTCATGGGAATTGGATGGCGTCTGATGGTGCGCTAAATTACTGCGAAGGCTCCGCAGCAGTACTGCGGATGATGTGCAGTACTGCTGCTAATGGGTCGCAGTAGTATTGCAACTGGTTCGCACTTTCGCAAGAAATAACAGCGTGAATGCCAAAATATGAGTGTTTGAGGGCGATTTTTTGCGCGGAAAGGCGTTTTGCTATCACTGCTATCACCTGTGCTATCACTAAATATTTTGCTGCAACTTTCAGCTAGTCAAGTATTTGCTAAATTTAGTGATAGCAGTGATAGCAAAAACAGGAAAAAATTTTTCTTACGTATGAACGTTGATCAGCGGGACTCTTTGATTCATTTTCTTTCCCGATTATTTGGAAGTAAAGAGATTAATGAATATCTTTGCGCTGTATAAGAAGAACAAGCATTCTATGCCACGACAAAAGCGAGAGAAAAGCGGCACGGGCATCTGCCATGTGATGCAAGGGAAGGAATCAAAAACCTGTCCCTATGATTCTGCGTCCCGTGTTCACATGTCCCTGCGATTTTAGAGAGCATGTTTCAGACATGTATGGCATAACGATTAATTCCTCACCCATTGTTTATTCAAAAGAAAGGAGTAAGACATGGATACCTTTTTCTCATTAATAAAAGAACTTTTTAAGAATCATAAGTTAGATATTTCCTTCTTTATACTGGCCGCCATGTTTGCCTATTATTCTCATAAAGAAACGAAAGAATGGTTGAACGATAAAGACCGCATAGTGAAAACCATTCGTGAAGAAGTAATTCATGTTAGGGTTACAGACTATAGTGATTGGATGGGAGATATGGATGTTTATGGGTATGGAAATAATGGAAAGAAAATATATTGTGTGGTTTCAAGAACATGGCCTTTCTATAATAAAATTGAGATTGGTGACAGTATTGTCAAAGAATATGGAAAATTAGATTTGAAAATAATAAAAAAAGATACGACAATAGTGTTACATGCTGAGGTGTTAAATGAAATATTGTCGGATGAAGATAGTATTAAATAATCAATTGTAATTTAATTATTTACCATTTGTGATAATTATGCATTAAACAATTTCGTGTTTTTTAATTTAAAAATTTAAATGATATGATAAAAGATTATTTTTCGTCTATATGGGAGACGGCAAAGAATTTCAGTGACTACAGTTCATGCGCCAACAGAAAAGAATTCTGGGGATTCTTCCTGTTTGGTCTTTGTGTGATAGTAGTGTCCTACATCCTTCTATTTACTTTCGGTTCTGTCGCAGAAGTGTCTTCCGGATTGCATAGGACTTATGTAAGCACGAGCCACCCCTGGGACTGGCTTGTCAGTGCATTTGTAATTCTCTTCTTAATTCCATTAGTGGCTGTAGCTGTGAGAAGGCTTCATGATTCTGGTCGGTCTGGTTTCTGGATGCTATTGATATTTGTTCCTCTCGTGGGCTTGTGGATTCTATTGTTCTTACTGTGCCTGCCAACAAATCCCAACAGTGAATATAGCGAAACCTTCTTTGATTCTTTGGATGAGAAGTGAAAACAAGTGAACAGGGGACGGTTCTGTGTTCATTCAAGTTCCTGGTTTCTTGTGTAGTTTTGTTAACTACATTATTTGGAGAATTGGATTTAAATGCCTACTTTTGCATCAAACATATAATGGTTATGAAACATTATCCTAGGAGGCACAGGCATCTGCCATGTGATGCAAGGGAAGGAATCAAAAACCTGTCCCTATGATTCTGCGTCCCGTGTTCACATGTCCCTGCGATTTTAGAGAGCATGTTTCAGACATGTATGGCATAACGATTAATTCCTCACCCATTGTTTATTCAAAAGAAAGGAGTAAGACATGGATACCTTTTTCTCATTAATAAAAGAACTTTTTAAGAATCATAAGTTAGATATTTCCTTCTTTATACTGGCCGCCATGTTTGCCTATTATTCTCATAAAGAAACGAAAGAATGGTTGAACGATAAAGACCGCATAGTGAAAACCATTCGTGAAGAAGTAATTCATGTTAGGGTTACAGACTATAGTGATTGGATGGGAGATATGGATGTTTATGGGTATGGAAATAATGGAAAGAAAATATATTGTGTGGTTTCAAGAACATGGCCTTTCTATAATAAAATTGAGATTGGTGACAGTATTGTCAAAGAATATGGAAAATTAGATTTGAAAATAATAAAAAAAGATACGACAATAGTGTTACATGCTGAGGTGTTAAATGAAATATTGTCGGATGAAGATAGTATTAAATAATCAATTGTAATTTAATTATTTACCATTTGTGATAATTATGCATTAAACAATTTCGTGTTTTTTAATTTAAAAATTTAAATGATATGATAAAAGATTATTTTTCGTCTATATGGGAGACGGCAAAGAATTTCAGTGACTACAGTTCATGCGCCAACAGAAAAGAATTCTGGGGATTCTTCCTGTTTGGTCTTTGTGTGATAGTAGTGTCCTACATCCTTCTATTTACTTTCGGTTCTGTCGCAGAAGTGTCTTCCGGATTGCATAGGACTTATGTAAGCACGAGCCACCCCTGGGACTGGCTTGTCAGTGCATTTGTAATTCTCTTCTTAATTCCATTAGTGGCTGTAGCTGTGAGAAGGCTTCATGATTCTGGTCGGTCTGGTTTCTGGATGCTATTGATATTTGTTCCTCTCGTGGGCTTGTGGATTCTATTGTTCTTACTGTGCCTGCCAACAAATCCCAACAGTGAATATAGCGAAACCTTCTTTGATTCTTTGGATGAGAAGTGAAAACAAGTGAACAGGGGACGGTTCTGTGTTCATTCAAGTTCCTGGTTTCTTGTGTAGTTTTGTTAACTACATTATTTGGAGAATTGGATTTAAATGCCTACTTTTGCATCAAACATATAATGGTTATGAAACATTATCCTAGGAGGCACAGGCATCTGCCATGTGATGCAAGGGAAGGAATCAAAAACCTGTCCCTGCGATTTTGGTAGAAAACCTTATTCCTTAACAAGTAATAATTGTGGAACTTTTGCTAAAGATGTTTTAGAAGCAGATTCAGAAGTGAAGAAACAAACTCCAGTGATAATAGACCCAAGACCAGTAAGCATGGTTGAAGAGTTTCAAGAAACCTTTGAAAGTGTCTCATATAATAAAAAATAGAACAATGGAACAGACACAAGATTTAGTATTTCTATCCTTATATCTGGGGTTTCCCATGCAACTAATTGGTATTATATACTCCCTTTTTAGATTAAGACATAAAAGTGTCTTGTCTATTATAACTTTTGTTTTATTGCATTATATCATTAGTATTGTATTGACAATTATTATTTGGCTAAAGTGGTCATTTCATAGCGATGTTATGTTTAGTTTCATATTTATACCTTCTTTTGTTGCAGAATGTATATTAGTTTTTATAGCATTTATCATCAATTATATACAACAATTAAAGAATCACGGGGAGTCTAATTCTATTGATCATTATAGTAAAAACAATGGCAACTCGGATTAACAAATACAGTAACAGGGGCATCAGCAGTATCTCATACGACTATGGTCATCATCCAAGCTCGATATCCTTGGGTACCAAGAAGCACATTACCAATGACTACACCCCGGATGGCCGGAAACTGTCAAGCCAGCATGTCGCATACGTTCCCAAGGGGAACGGAGCCAACAGGCGCATATCGATCATCGACCTATACATTGACGGCCTGATCCTGCGCAAAGGCAAGCCGTAAATCACAGAAAAATCACAGGGACAGGTTTTTGATTCCCCGCAGGGTCGGGGAAAGGCACTTGCCCACTTTTAATTTCATCCATTCCATCGGGAGTGAATCATTTTGTGTAGTTTTGTTAACTACATTATTTGGAGAATTGGTTTTAAATCCCTACTTTTGCAACAGACAAATTATACTTATGAATCTTCATTCAACAAACAACATAGTGAGAAAGAAAAGCAACCCTGACGTCTGTCATGTGAGCGGGAGAAGGAATCAAGAACCTGTCCCTATAATTCAATTGGCAGTAGTGATAATTATACTATTGTCAAGCTGCTCAAATTTTGAAAGTAAACTATCTCAATATATGGAAAAAGACATGCCTTCATGCACTGATACAACATATTGGCGCTTAGTAGATTTGCAGGATGTCATTGGGGTCAAGTATGACAAATTGTATCTTATTGGATCTGATTTCGAAGAAGATATAGCCAAAGGTACAGGAACAGAATGGAAAGATGGAGATTTTATAAGTTGGGATAAAGATTTACTTCTGCTTGTTAAAGGCAATGAAATCGTTTTTAAAGATGTTATAGAAAAAACGGATAAAAAATTCTATGCGTTTGATAAATTTTGTCTTTCCGAGGATAGTATTGTTGACCCGTTATGTGAATACCATAAAACAGGTTGGCCACTAATTGAAAAGTCTACTCTATATTATATCAGAACAGACGTAATTAAGGGAAAGAGATATTATACTTTATACAATAAAGAAAGAATGGAGCATGGTAAAACATATTTTCAACCATGGAAATGGCTGAAAGATCCTAAGCGTACTCCTTGGGGACAAAGGTTATCACCACGCAATTGACAAGGAATCAGGTTTCTATTATATTTTAGCAAGATCAATATTCAATAAACTATTCTGATTTATGTATATAATATATAGAAAGGATTATTATAAGCGGTGTTTTTGTTTAGGAATTGTATGGTGCATTATATGTGGCATACCAGTCTATTATTTAATTACTGTGTGCTATTATTCATGGGATTTTTTCATGATTATGAACATTTTTGTGAGTATAACATATACATTGTATTTTCTCATAAAGTACTTGAGGAAAGATTTAGATTTTGTCGCTCTGAGAATTGATGACAATGGTATGTTACTATGCAGGAAAAAGAATGAAGAAGTATTTATTAAGTGGGATAAGATTAAATTTGTGATATTTGTAGTAGATGATTATGGGTCAAAGGTCATAGTTCGTCAACACAACAAAGAAACACATGAACTTTTTTTGAGAGATTATTTTAATTGTTTCAGACCTCGAGGTGCAATTAAAGCTGCCTGTAAATATGCTGATGATATAGATAAAATAAGGGAAGTGAAGGATAGTTTGGCTTCAACATATAACAGTATCATGTGGGATATATCTGAGAAAGAGAAAAAAATTAAAGAAAAACAAGAAATAGTACTTTGATTCAAGTTTCTGGTATGAATCACCGGGACTGCATGAATCACCGGGACAGGTTTTTGATTCATTCTGATGAAGAATATTTGGTGGTAACAAGAAAAATAAATATCTTTGCGCTATATAACGTAAACAAGCATTCTATGCTACGACAAAAGCAAGAGAAAAGCGGCACGGGCATCTGCCATGTGATGCAAGGGAAGGAATCAAAAACCTGTCCCTCCGATTCTCATTCTATGCTACGACAAAAGCGAGAGAAAAGCAAAACGGGCATCTGCCATGTGATGCAAGGGAAGGAATCAAAGACCTGTCCCTATGATTCTCATCTTCAAGATGAGTGATGGTACTACAAAGAAGGTAATGATCAAATAAGAGATCAAAGTGAGGTCAACCATTTTCAATAAATATGAACACAGAACCGTGATGTGAACCCCGAAAGTTAGACAAAAAACTTTTAGGGTTCACATCACCGTCCCCTGTTCACACTGTTCACAAAACAAATGGAGGAACGAAAAAATGACAATGAAGAAAGTGATTCTATTTACAACATTTTTAATTTCAGTAAATGTATATGGTCAGTCTATATTTGACAGTTTGAATATTGATTCTGTTCAAACAATATATACGATTGGCGATTCCGTTGTTTTTGCTTTCCACAATAATAGTAAAGACGAAATAGATATTGAAATCTCGTTAGAGAGAAAGAAGGAAAATGGAAATTGGGAAGAAGCACTTCCAGCCATTTTCGTATACGATAGTCAATGGAGACTCATTAAAGATCGAGACAAATTGAAAGAACAGGTTAAGGAGTCCAAGAATAATGGTGAAATCGGTTGTATAATTGAAGCGAACAGAAGTTATAATTTAAAATGGCCAATAATGGAATTTATGGAAGATGATTGGCCAACCATTTTTTATCGGTTTAATTATAAGTTAAGACGAAGTCCTTGTGGAGATTCCGTTAGATTATATTCAAATCCTTTTCAGGTATTGCCCCCAAAACAGGCTGACAGATTTTGACTGAATGCGAACGGAGAACCGTCCCGCGTTCATTGTTATAAAATATGGCAAACCAAATCACAAAACAAACGGAGGAACAAAAAAATGAAATGCTCTAAACTTGTATTATCATTGCTTGCAACCTGTTATTTAACCATTGCACATGGTCAGGGAGTTTTAGATAGTTTGTACATTGATAGTCTTCATCAAGAATACTATGCCAATTCACCATTGTCTATAAGATTTACGAATAAAAGTAAAGTCCCATTATATGTGACTATAGCTTTAGAAAAAATTGACAAAGGAGGAAACTGGCATTTGATATTAAGAGATATACTTTTAAAATATCGATTTGAACATACTCCAACAGGTAATATAATAATTCCAATGCCTCTAAAAGCAAACAAGAATATACAAATCATTGATAGTAAAACTGTCGAATGGACTATTGACGAAAGGCTTCTATTGGAAGACAGACAAAGGTATCGTCTAAAATATAGAATAAGGATAGATCCTAAATATATGCCCCATGTAGAAAATGACAATGCTATAGAAGAACGAATAATATACTCAAACCCGTTCTATATAAGGGTGCATAAAAATAGGGTCAGAGGGAGCAGGCACTGAAGCACTTGACCCAAAGGGTCGGAGGACAGGTATTTGACCCAGGCTCAAATACCTGTCCCCATGACCCACAGGAACAAATGAAGAGTTAAAAAAAATATGATATGGGTAGACGACATTTTTTAATAGGCTTATTCTTGATATTGACATTGTTTTTTTATCTTAGCAAAGATATCTATTATATCAGCAAATGGCGTATGTATGTAAAGATAGAGAATGCTAATGATACTACTAAGGTTTTTTTTAGCGAATCAAGGTGGCATTGGGGAAACAATTATATAAAATACAAACCACAATCTGCAGAAATGTCAAATCTAATTTTACATCCCATTGGTGATACACTTTATGCAATAGAAAGGTTTATGAAAATAGCAGAAATACATTCAATAGAATACAAAATAAAGCCAGTTCGTTTTATTAGGGATAGATCAGCTATGAGAGACTATTGGACAGATTCCACTTTCATAAAAGAAAACACTCATGAATGGATTAGCATTAATCACAGACATGGAATCTATAAAAGTTGGAAATAAAGACTAAAATCAAGGGGACTGGTTTTCGATTCCTTCTGATGAAGAATATTTGGTGGTAACAAGAAAAATAAATATCTTTGCGCTATATAACGTAAACAAGCATTCTATGCCCCGACAAAAGCGGGAGAAAAGCGGCACGGGCATCTGCCATGTGATGCAAGGGAAGGAATCAAAAACCTGTCCCTCTGATTCAGACTGCCCAAGCCCATCCGAATGTAAAATTTGCTGTTTACAATTTGTATAATTATAAAATACAATATTACAATGGAAAAGGTATTTATAAGCAAGAAAGTTTTAAATAGCATATACTTTTTAATATTTATTTGTATGGTATGTGTGTCATGTCATAGTAATTCAGAATCAAGTAAAGAAGGTTCCATGCTACCTGAATATTTGATTGTTAATAAAAGCTTAGACTCCATAACGTCTTGGATTCTCAAGGAAAATGAAGCAAAACTACGTGCAAAAAAAGTGACAGTAGTGTTGGAATTAAATGTATTAGAGAATGATACTATCGGTTTTGTCTATTCATTTCATGATGATGAAGATGATATACGTACAAAATTAATTGCCTTGAGGAATAAAAGGGTCGTTGGCTATTTACACAGGAATTCAAAAGATGTGTTGATTCTTACTAATATAGATTATTATCATGATTTGAAGATTTTGAAAGAATTTATATCTGCAGGAACAGGAAGTAAAAGATTTAAGTATCTATACTTTACTCCAATTAGGCTTGATGTCGAATCAATGTACGAGCCTTTATTGTGGGATTATAAATATAAAAACGGAACAGTTAGTAAACTGTCTATACATAAATAAGACTCCCCAATCTTTTATTAGCAGATTTTTCCCCACACCTCCATCAATTCTTCGTGAATTCAGAATCACCGGGACAGGTTTGATTCCCAAAATCAAGGGGACAGGTTTGATTCATTCTGATGAAGAATATTTGGTGGTAACAAGAAAAACATGTATCTTTGCGCTGTATAAGAAGAACAAGCATTCTATGCCACGACAAAAGCGGGAGAAAAGCGGCACGGGCATCTGCCATGTGATGCAAGGGAAGGAATCAAAAACCTGTCCCTATGATTTTGGCTCCAGGAAATAAACCATTAAATTTGCAGAATAGAATTGTGAGTGGAGGACTATCTATCTTCAAAATAAATTTTTAAGAATGATTAAATATATAATTAAGGGTGACATCTTTAAAATCCCAAGAGTTAAGAATTATGCTCATGGCTGCAATTGCGCAGGTGCAATGGGTAAAGGGATTGCTGTTCAGTTTAGAAAGATGTTTCCTGAAATGTATTTACAGTATAAAAGACTATGCTTGGAGGGAACTTTCCTTCCTGGCGATGTCTTTGTCTATAAATACAAAGAAGGGTTTGTTTTTAATTTGGGTACGCAGTCGACTTGGCGGACAAAAGCCACACTTGGAAATATTCGTGAATCATTAACTAAGATGATGGCGATAGCAGAAGAAAAAGGAATTGATTCAATTGCAATGCCAAGAATAGGAGCAGGTCTTGGTGGTCTTCCTTGGCAGGATGTTAAAGCCGTTGTAGAAGATATTGCAAGTCAGCATCCACACACCAATCTGTTTGTTGTCGAAAACTTTGTAAATGTATGAAAGAGACATTTATTAAGAAAGAGTGGCCTGTGAACTGGGGACGGTTCTGTGTTCATTTTTGAATTAAAAGATTTGGAGGTTGTTGAAATAAGTTGTATTTTTGCAAATTAGGAATAAGACCTAACGAATATGCCAAGGAGTACAAGAAAGAAAAGCAAAACGGGCATCTGCCATGTGATGCAAGGGCAGGAATCAAAAACCTGTCCCTGTGATTTATGCCAGCTACATCTATTCATGTTAAAGGTTATAAAATACCTTGGAGATAATATTTTTTTATATAACTTTGCATATATACAATGTTAAGTATGGAGAATCAAAAGATATATGATTTCATTCAAAAGATACTGGAGGAATGGAATCCTATCGGTGTTCCCGAGTATATAGCAGACGTGGAATACTTAGATTATATTCCTTTGCTAATTAAAAATGCTCATGATGAGAAGAACTTAGAGAAGCAATTAGTTGCAATTTTGAAATACATGGGATTTGATAACAGCACTACCCAGCGCAAGAAGGTACAGCAAGATATAAAAGAAATAGCCAGAAAAATCTGGCTCTATGTGAACAGTGAACCTTGTTCACACTAAATCCAAAATCACGAAGAAAATGAAATTATATATATTATTCTTTTCTTTTTTAATTACGACAATATGTGCATGTTCCGACAAGGCATACATCCAGCATTTTGCCGACATTAAGTATACAGGTAAAGATATTCCGACACCGGGATTTCAAATTAAAGGTTTCTATGTTAATTCCGCAGAATGGGAAGGCAAAAAGTCAGACCTAAAGGAATCTGTATTTATATTTTATGAAGATGGCATTTTTGCGGTAACTTTTCTTAAAGGTGAAGTAGGGACTAAGGTGAAAGACAAACCTATAAATCTAAATGATGCTGTCGTAAAATGGGGGCGTAAATCGCAGCATTGGGGAAGTCAATACGGATTATACAAAATAGAAAAGGACACGATCAATGTTACAGTTTATGGTAGATATCAGGGGCGTTATGATATCTACAAATATAAATTCAAGATATTGGATGCAGATAACATTCTGCTATGCAAACACGAAAGTCACAGTTTAAATCCCAAAGAATCGTATTCTTCACAAATGCACACCAAATATAAATTCATTCCTGCTGATTCAATTCCAATTCCAGATAATGACTACTTGAAAAAGAAAATCTGGTTTTGGGAAAACGAATCTGATTGGAAAAGATATATGTATGAGAGGGGAAATTGAATCAGAAAATCAAGGGGACAGGTTTTTGATTCATTCTGATGAAGAATATATGGTGGTAACAAGAAAAATATGTATCTTTGCGCTATATAACGTAAACAAGCATTCAATGCTACGACAAAAGCAAGAGAAAAGCGGCACGGGCATCTGCCATGTGATGCAAGGGCAGGAATCAAAAACCTGTCCCTATGATTCCAGGTGTTTATAGCAACTCGTCTCTTTCAAAACCAATAATATCTTTCTAATATGAGAAAATTTCTATTAATCATTTGTATTCCTTTTATATTTTCCAATTGTGTAACCTGCTTAATGATAAAAGAGGATTTTATAGGAGATGCGTACAACATCCAAATAGACTCCCTTGTAGTTGCATCTCATCATATTTTTCATGTTTATGGAAAATTAGGTACGAACAGTAAAGATACAGTTATGCATATCGAGCCTTTCTGGCATTTAGATACTTATTGCAGAAAAGGAGACATACTAATAAAAGATTCAGGTAGAATTGATATAAAGTTGGTTAGAAAAGACACGACATTAATCATACCGTTTGAATGTAAGGATTTCTTGTAAAGGAATTGCAATGATTTATAGAATCAGTCAGGTTCCGTCCTAAATACTCTTGTGATATGATAAAAGAATATATTTCGTCTATATGGGAAACCGTAAAAAAATTCAGTGACTACGGTTCTTGCGCTACCAGAAAAGAATTCTGGGGATTCATCCTGTTTGGCTTGCTTTTGGGCATTTGTGTGTTTGTTATATCCTATATTGTTCTTTTTAATTATGGTACAGTTAAGGATATATCTTCTGGGCATCGTGTCGGTCATGTCGCTTATATAAACTTAACACAACCATGGGACTTTATTGTATGTATCTTTATACTGGCCTATATCATCCTCTACTTATTTCCATTAGCGGCAGTCACTGTGAGAAGGCTCCATGATTCTGGCCGGTCTGGTTTCTGGATGCTGGTATCTTTTGTTCCTGCGGTGGGCACTTGGATTCTGTTGTTCTTACTGTGCCTGCCAACAAATCCCAACAGTGAATATAGCGATACCTTCTTTGACTCTTTGGATGAGAAATGAAAACATAGAAGGGACGTTCTTTGATTCATTTATATGAAGAATATTTGTTGGTAACAAGATTTATGTATATCTTTGCGCTGTATAAGAAGAACAAGCATTCTATACCACGACAAAAGCGAGAGAAAAGCGGTACGGGCATCTGCCATGTGATACAAGGGAAGGAATCAAAAACCTGTCCCTATGATTTTCGAAAGCACTACTCACGGCAAAAACCAGAGCCAGCAGAGTCAGATTTCTTTTCATGTAAAACGTTTTGTAATTAGGTTCTTTTTGCAAAAATACGGCATTTCAACAGAAATATGTCGGGCAAATGTATCACACATTTGTTAATTCGTCTCATTTGTATAGGGTTTGGCTTTTTTGTATTATCTTTGCATAGCCTTTGTATTGAGCTATAGTAAGAATCCCAACAATTATGAACAAATGAGAAAGATATTTTTGACTCTGCTGATGGCAGGAATGACAATGGTTGCCATGGCTAAAGACTTTGTAGTGACTTCACCTAACGGACAAGTAGTGGTAACCTTGAATGATAAGGATGGAAATCTTCGATACAATGTGTGCTATCAAGGCGTACAAATTCTGGAAGACTCCCCGCTGGGCGTCGTTACCGACCGTCTTGATTTCACCAGAGGACTAAGTATTGAGAACGCTTCAGAGCCACAGACCGTGGAGAAAGCCTACGAATTGCGCACCATCAAGCAAAGCAATGTACATGTAACTTATCGTCAGACGGTACTCACCATTGCTGGCGAGGGTGGCAAGATGGAAATGGAATGGATGGTGAGCGACCGCGATGTGGCCTTCCGTTACAAGTTGCTGCCTATTCGCAGACGTGACCAGACACTGGTGGCCGTGGTGAAGAGTGAGGCAAGCGGATTCGTGCTGCCCAAGGGAACCACTACCTTCCTTTGTCCGCAGTCGCTCCCTATGACTGGCTTTGCTCGCACAGCTCCTTCTTACGAAACCAACTACACCCTCGACGATGCCATGGGCAAGAACGGTTGGGGGCAAGGCTATTCGTTCCCATGTCTGTTTAAAAACCCCCTCCCGACCTCCCCGAGGGGAGGCCACAATCTCTCCCCCTCGGGGGAGTCGGAGGGGGGTCTCTGGATTCTCATCAGCGAGACGGGTGTTGATGGCAATTACTGTGCTTCACGCCTGCTGAACGACCATGACGGCAGTTACAAGATAGGTTTCCCACAGGAGGGTGAGTGCAATGGTATCGGTTCAGTCACACCTGCAATATCACTTCCCGGCTATACACCTTGGCGCACTTTGACCGTTGGAACCCTGAAGAACATTGTGGAGACCACGGTGGCCAACGATCTGGTGGAGCAGAAATATGAGGCTTCCAAGGAATACACCTACGGCAAGGGTTCTTGGAGTTGGATTATCGGAATGGATCCCTCTTGCAACTACGATGAACAGTGCCGCTATATTGACTTCTCTGCCCAGATGGGCTATCGTTCGGTATTGGTGGATGCCTTGTGGGACAAGCAGATAGGTTATGAACGAATGGAGCAGCTGGCTGCCTACGGCCGACAGAAGGGCGTGGGACTCTTCCTTTGGTACAACTCCAACGGCAAGTGGAATGATGCCCCCCAAACCCCTAAGGGCATTATGGACAACAGCCGCCTGCGCCGCAAGGAGATGAAATGGATGCAGGAAAATGGCATCCTGGGCATCAAGGTGGATTTCTTCGGAGGCGACAAGCAAATGATGATGCAACTCTACGAGGATATTCTCAGCGATGCCAACGATTTCGGCCTGCAGGTCATCTTCCATGGCTGTACTCTGCCCCGTGGATGGGAGCGCATGTATCCCAACTATGTGGCATCGGAGGCTGTGCTGGCCAGTGAGAACCTCCATTTCTCACAGGGAATGTGTGATGCTGAGGCCCGTAATGCCTGTACCCACACCTTTATCCGCAATACGGTGGGTTCGATGGATTTCGGTGGCTCAACACTCAACAAATACTATGGAGCCGACAATAAGCATGGCAACCAGCGCCGTACGAGTGATGTCTTTGCATTGGCTACTGCCGTACTCTTTCAGAGCAGCGTGCAGCATTTCGCCATGGCCCCCAACAACCTCACCGATGCTCCCTCGTGGGCCATCGACTTCATGAAGCAGGTGCCCACCACCTGGGATGAAATCCGCTTCATTGACGGTTATCCCGGCCGCTATGCCATCATCGCCCGCCGCAGTGGCGACCAGTGGTTTGTGGCAGGCATCAATGCCGAAGAGCAGCCTCTGAAGAAGACCATCTCGCTGCCGATGATTGCCGCAGGCAGTCAGCTGAAGGTGTATAGTGACGATGCAAAACTCCAGGGCAGCGTGAAGACCCTGAAGCAGAGCAAGAAACAGCAGTTCACGGTCACCATTCCCTGCAATGGCGGTGTGGTCGTGGTAGCCAATTAAAAAATATGAACACAGAATTCACAGAAATATATTGCAATGGCACAGATGTAGAACTAAATTCACAAAACATAAGCGAAAGTTTCAGTGATTTTTGTCTACCAGGTACATTGAGTTTTTTTTGTGAATTTTGTGTTCTTTAATATGTAACTTCAAATAACAAACCAATATGTATAAAAAACTTTTCATAACCGTAGCCTTTATGGCGTGCAGCATATCGTTGTCGGCACAAACACTGGCTACCGACTATAAAGGTTCGGGCAACAATAACCCCATCAGTTCTAACATCTTCTGCGCCGACCCAACGGGTCTGGAGTACAATGGACGCCTGTATGTGTATGGCTCGAACGACCACCAGGAGTTTATGGCCAATGGTAAGAAGGGTGACAACACCTACGGCAACATCAAATCGATAGTTGTCTTTTCCACCGCCGATATGGTCAACTGGACCTTCCACGGCACCATCGACACGAAGAAAATCTGCAGTGGATGGCAGCCGAGCGCATGGTATAAGGGCTATGGAGTCTCGTGGGCACCTTCGGTTACGTGGCGTACTAACCCTGAAACGGGCGAGGATGAGTTCTTCCTATACTTCTGTAACTCGAGTCACGGCGTTGGCGTACTGAAGGCCAATTCGCCTATTGGTCCTTTTAAGTCGCCGAACCAGGAACTGATGATTCATTACGACACGCCAGGTGCAAACCCGCAGGGTACCAATGCCAATTTTGACCCGGGTGTGACCATCGATGACAACGGAGTGGGCTGGATTTCCTTTGGTGGCCTTGGTCCCAGTGAGATAATGCCCGAAGCTGCCCGCATTATAAAACTGAAGCCCTCGATGACCGAGGTGGACGGCTCTGCTGTCAAGATACACGCACCCTACCACTTTGAAGCCAACGAGTTGAACGTCATCGGCGGCAAATATGTCTATACCTACTGTTCGAACTGGGCAAACCGTGACAACAATCAATGGAACGCTTACAAGAGTGAGCATAACATCAGCGTAAGTGCTCCTGGCGGCGGCACCATGTGCTATATGGTTAGCGACAACCCTCTTGATCCTGATTCATGGGTATATAGAGATTTCTATGGTCCAGGCGTAGGAGGCAACAACCACTCGCATCTGCAGAAGTTTCAGGGCAAGTACTATCATCTGTACCACAACCACGGTGATATTCTGTTGAACGCTATGAAAAAAGAGGGTGAGGTAGATGCAAGTGCCGGCGACTACCGTTCTATCTGCGTGAACCAGACCACGGTGAACGAAACAACGGCAACCATAAGCCGCGTTACCCAGAACAGCGAGGGCGTCAAGCAGATCAAGAAACTAAACCCCTACGAATGGCAGGAGGCCGAGATGATGGCCAGTTGTCGTGGTGTGGGCTATGAGGACTATACTAACATCAAAAAGAATACAAGAATCAACACTTTGGGCAACGATGCCTCCATTAACATGCAGGTGAAGTTAAAGGCTGGCACGTGGATTAACGTTCGTGGTATCAACTACGGAACGACTGGCGCCTCTAAGTTCACGCTTCGTGCCAAGGGCATGGGCAAGATGGAACTGCGCAACGGTTCCAGTCCCCGTACAAAGGTGACCACCATCGAATTCTCTTCGACAGAAATGGAAGAGCAGACTTTTGACATCCCTGAAGGCAAGCTGAAGGGTGAGAAGGAAAACCTTTATTTCGTTGTCACAGATGCCACAGACTTCTACGTAGATGCCTGGCAGTTTACGGAAATGGGGACAGACGGCATTCAGACGATGGAGAACAGCAAGCCCGTCAAGCGTCAGAGCTACGACCTCTCTGGTCGTCGTTTGTCAAACTCAAAACAGGCTCACGGCGTCATCATTGAGCAGACGATAGATGCCAACGGTGTGAAGCACCAGCGCAAGCACCTTTCAGGTAAACAGTAATCAAATCAATCCATAAACCGCTCAGGCATGAAGACAAAACTGATGTTGCTGATGGTTGCCCTAAGTCTCGCAACCATCTGTGTGGCGCAAGATAAAACTCCTGTGATCAACACGAAGTCGGGTCCCGTTCAGGGCATCGTACAGGAAGGCACGATGGCTTGGTTGGGAATCCCTTATGCAAAGGTGGAGCGTTTCATGCCTCCAAAGCCCGTCAAGGCGTGGAAAGAGGTGAGGGTGTGCGACCACTGGGGACCTCAGGCCATGCAGCTTACAAACCGCGAGATGGGAGAGGATGAGATGTCAGAACAATGTTGTGTGCTGAACGTGTGGACAACCCATGTTCCCCGCCGTCCTGCTAGCGCTGAACTCAAGCCCGCCCTACTCAAGCCCGTGATGGTTTGGCTTCATGGCGGAGGTTTCGATTCAGGCACTTCTGCTTGGGACCCGGGTATGTGTCTGGCAAAGAAGGACGTGGTGGTGGTGAGTGTGAACCACCGTCTGAACATCCTCGGATTCCTTGACCTCTCCACCTGCGGAGAACAATACAAGCACTCGGGCAATGTGGGTATGCTTGATGTGGTGAAGGCGCTGCAATGGGTGCACGACAATATCAAGGAGTTTGGCGGCGACCCCTATAATGTGACCATCTTCGGTGAATCGGGCGGTGGCGGCAAGGTGGGTACCCTGCTCAGCATGCCTCCTGCCAAAGGGCTTTTCCACAAGGCGATTATCATGAGCGGTACGATCCTGAACGTGAACACGAAAGCCATGAGTGAGGCATTGGGCGAGGCCGTGCTCAAGGAGTTGGGCATTGACAAGAAGGAGGTGGAGAAGATAAAAGACGTGCCCTACAAGGAACTCTATGCCGCCGGCCAGAAGGCCATGGCAGCCAGTATCGGCACCCGTCGGCCAGGCACTCCCATGATGTGGGGATTTGGTCCCACGCCTGATGGTGATGTACTTTTGCAACAACCCTTCCAGCCCGGCTTTGCAGACATTTCCTCGCATGTACCCATCCTGATAGGCACCACTTTCAATGAGTTGCAACGGCTGTCCTACAATCAGTCCATGACCATGGATGGTGCCCGCAATCAGCTGATCAAAACCTTTGGCGATGAGACCGATGCCTATATCAAGGCGTTTGCCGAAGCCTATCCCGACTACACGCCCCAGGACCTGGTGAGCATCGACTGGCTCTTCCGTCCGAAGACCATCATCACGGCCGATGCCATTGCTGAAAGCCGGAAAGCCAAGACCTATATGTATATGTTCACCTGGAAGTCGCCCGTCAGCAAGGGCTCTGTCCATGGCGCCGAACTGAAATTCTGCTTCAACCGTCTGCACCACTCCCACAGCGATCTCCCTTCACCCAGTAAGGAAGACCTCACGCTGGCCGACCTCATGAGCAGCGCATGGGCTCAGTTCGCCACCACCGGCAATCCCAACATCGAGGGGCTTCCCGCCTGGCAACCCTATACCGCCCGAAATGGCGAGATGATGATTTTCGACTATAACTGCCGTATTTGCAACAATCCCGACCGCCGGCTGGAGCAGATTATCGACCGGCATTGCTTCAGACAGCTGGACGAATTCAGGCGGACTCATTGACTTTCGTAAAGAACAAAAGATAAATTATGGCCAGTAACTCAGATTTTGTTCAGTACATCGCCGACCAATGCGGTGGGGCAGGTGAGATTACGACGCGCAAGATGTTCGGTGACTACGGCATCTATTGTGACGGTAAAATCTTCGGACTTATCTGCGACAATCGTTTCTTTGTGAAGCCTACGGAAGCGGGTAGGCAGCTGCTGCGGACCATAGAGATGCGGAAGCCCTATGATGGAGCCAAAGACTATTTCTATATCGCAGATGTGGATGACCGTGACTATCTCTCCTCGCTTGTCCGTGAGACCTGCCGGCACCTTCCTGCACCTAAGAAGAAAAAGTAATTCAAAGAGCGCTGTTCTATATATTGACAGGAGGGTATCGCGAATTCTCTCCTAGATTTTCAAATGCATTGCAAAGATACAACATTCCGCCGACGCAATGTCCCCTTATTAGAACTTATGGGTACCTTATTATGACTTATTGGTACCTTATCGTTCCTTTCTGGCGCTTCCACTCATTGGAAGGCTTGCTACCAATGATCAGAAGCCTCGCTTCCACCCATCGGAAAGGATGCAAGCGCTGGTTCTGAACAGTGGTCCCATCCAGAGTCGTTTTTTTTGTGAAAATCCGAAAAACGCCACAATGCCACAATGCCACTTTGCCACATTAAGCACCTTTCAGGGGTTAGATTCAGAAGGCGTGATTACAAATTGAAAGAAAAATAAGGAAAAATAACTATAGATTATAAGCTAATTAATATTATTATAATATATTATATATAATATATTATAATAACCTTTAACTCTACATTCTTCTCCGAAAGTCGGAACCACCTTAATGTGGCAAAGTGGCAAAGTGGCGATGTGGCAAAATGGGTGAACGATTCGTTACCCCATCCTATTTGTTAAATGTATTTAAATTATTAAAGAAATATAGTACTTTGTATTGCAAGGTACTAATATTTTGCCTATCTTTGCAGTATGAAAGGTGACTGATGGCCACAGATTTGCCTTTCGGCAGTTATCGCGAGACTGCTAAAGTGTTTAATTTCAAAGGTTTAACGACTATGAACATTGACAATGCAAAGTCGCAGATGCGGAAGGGGATGCTGGAATATTGCATCCTGTTATTGCTCAAGGAGCGGCCTGCCTATGCCTCCGACATCATCCAGCAACTGAAGGAAGCGGAACTGCTGGTGGTGGAAGGAACGCTCTACCCGCTGCTTACCCGACTGAAGAACGACGGGCTGCTGGGCTATGAGTGGCAGGAGAGTACGCAGGGGCCTCCTCGTAAGTACTATGCCCTGACCGATGATGGGCGTCTCTTTCTCAACGAACTCGATCAGGCGTGGACGGAAATAGCCCATACCGTGGGAGTCTTGAAGTCTAAAACCGTGCTTATTAACAATAAAAACGTATGAAAAAGAACATAACCATTAACCTTTTCGGACAGCTCTACAACATCGACGAGGATGCCTATGAGTTGCTGAACAACTACGAGGAGAGCCTGCGCCATCACTTCAGCAAACAGGAGGATGGGGCTGAAATCTTCAACGACATAGAGGCCCGGATTGCCGAACTGCTCTCGGAACAGAAGGCAAAGGGTGTGGAGGCCATTTCCATAGAACACGTGCAGGATATCATCAAGCGGATCGGCGCGCCGGAGGAGATTGGCAACGAGGAGATGGATGCTGACGAAGGTGGACGGCACGGAGAGAGATATGCTGCTCCTAAGCGGCTCTATCGCGATATGGAGAATAAGATGTTGGCGGGTGTGTTGGCCGGATTTGCCAATTATTTCGGTGGTGACCGCACCTGGTGGCGCATCGGTTTCGTATTGATCTGCATTCCGCTGTTCGGTTTTTTCAAGCTAATGCATATCGGGTTCATGAACCTGGGACCCATTATCGCCTATGTGGTATTGGCCATCCTGCTGCCTTCGGCTGCCACCCCCGAGGACCGGCTGAAGATGAAGGGTAAGGCCGTCAATCCGCAGACGCTGGCCAATGAGGTTTCCAATGAGGCCCAGCAGAAGATGGATGCTGCCGTGGATGCTGATTATCATAGGAATAACGTGAATGCCAAGGGCTGTGTGGCGGGATTTTTCAGCATCCTGGTAGCCATGTTCCAGTTGATACTGATTATCGTCTGTTCGGTGGCTTGTGTGGCCATCCTCATTATGCTATTGCGGCTGTATATTGTTCCCCAGGCCATCATCGGCGAGTATTTCCGTCAGGAGCAAATGGAGATGGTGCAGCATCCCGAGATGTTCTGGACGCTCGGTGTCAGCGCCTTGGTGGCATGTTTCATTCCCGCCTATTGTGCGGTTCATGCCTTGATGAAGAAGACGGGTAGGATCAGTTCCATGGGAACCCCTCAGCGTGTGTTCTGGCTGTTGTTATGGCTGGTAGCCGTGGGTGGTTGCATCTTCGCCATGAAGAAGATTTCCGAGCAGGCAAGAGCCATCAATGATCAGGAATACCAGTCGCATATCCATGTGCAGGACGGCATGAAGGATGGCTTCTATTTCCACGATGAGGAATGGAAGTATTATCAGGACAACCATTGGAAGCTGCTGAAGGCCGAAAACTGTCTCAGCCGCCGTTATACGAACAGCGGGAAATACTTCACAGGCGACCGTCGGGTGCGTTATCTGGATGCCTACGACCCCAGTGGTAATCTGCTCTTCCAGGCAGAGCGTACCGAAAAGAAGGCTCCCGGCCATTATCGGCTGACGTGTAATGCAAGGGCCGACAACTGGGGCGCCTTTATCTATGCCGAGACTGCTATGGGCCGCGACTCTATCTCCATCACGCCGCTGGGCAACGAGGGCGGCAACATCTGGCAGATGGCCGTAGACTATGTGGCCAGAGTTTCCGATGCGGAAATCAACACGACTGAGAACGGTCATTTGATGAAGCGTATCTCGGAGGCAAACAACGGCAATGGATTTGGTTGGACCCAAACCATCCTGAAGGACGTCGAGGTAGGCCCTGACAGCTTGGTGCGCTATGGCGTCTATGCCGACTCCGAACTGTCTGAATCCGATGCCAACAGGTTCCATTGGTTCTCTGCCACGGATTTCAAGTTGGAGCCGGTGGAGTAACGAATCAGGCTTGCTTTTCGCTGAAACGTATCCCTTACTTTCGTTAATGTCTCATTTTAACGGAAGTAGGGGATTTCTTTACATATTTTTACGCGCGAAAACGGGAGAAATGCTTATCTTTGCAAGGATAAAAACCTAAAAGATGATAAAGAACATTTTTGCCGTACTGCTATTTCTTGCTCTCAGTACAGGTGTTGAGGCTCAAGAGAAGACCATGACTTCACCTGACAAGCGTATAGAAGTGAAGCAAGTGAATTCCGGTTTCGAAGTTTTCCATGGTGGGAAACTTGTGTTGAGCATGTCAACTGCCCCTCTTCAGGGAGGAAACAGGATGGAAGGTCCCAAGCGCCTTCTTGTCAGCTATGATATGCTGGCAGGCAAGCGTCTGCATTGCGAGAATGAAGCTAATGAGTACCGTTATGAGATGGGGAAGGGAGGAATGAATATCGTCTTCCGCGTATTCAACGACGGCGTGGCTTTCCGCTATGAGAAGAGAGAAGGGAGGATAGAAGAAAATACCATCTACAAGATTCCTGAGGGCACCAAGCGGTGGATGCAGCAATGGACGGATGCCTATGAAGGCTTCTTCCCACTCTCTACCACTTACAAGGTGCAGCCCGTCCCTTCATTCAGCGGAGTTTCAAAGTCGGCAGAAGGCTATAACAACCGCTGGGGCTTCCCTGCCTTGCTCGAACCCGTTGACGGCACGTTTGTGCTGCTTACGGAGGCGAATATCGGGCGTGGACAGAGTGCTGCCTGTCTCTATAACGACGGGGAGAACTACCGCGTGACCCCCCACCAGCTCCCCCGAGGGGGAGAGCAGGAAGCCTCCCCTCGGGGAGGTTTGGAGGGGGTCTCTTCTCCCTGGCGAGTGGCTATCATCGGAAGTCTGAAGGATGTGGTGGAATCCACGTTGGTGACCGATGTCAGCGAGCCGAGCAAAATTGCTGATACCCATTGGATTCAACCCGGCACGGTGTCTTGGATCTACTGGGCCTATAATCATGGCTCTAACGACTACAATATCATCAAGCAATATGTGGATATGGCCGTCAGCCTTCGTCTGCCCTACGTGCTCATCGATGCGGAATGGGACACGATGAAAGAGGGTAAGACCATCGAGGACGCCATCAACTATGCAAAATCGCAGGGCGTGAAGCCGCTCATCTGGTACAACTCTTCCGTGGGTTGGGTGGATGGTGCTCCCACACCGAAATACCGCCTGAACAAGAAGGAGGACCGTGAGAAGGAGTTTGCATGGTGCGAGCGGATGGGTGTGGCCGGTGTGAAGATTGATTTCTTCTCCGGCGACAACCAGTTGAATATGGACTACCAGCAGGATTTGCTGGAATGTGCCGCCCGCCATCATCTGCTGGTGAATTTCCATGGCGCGACGATTCCGCGTGGCTGGCAACGCACATGGCCAAACCTGCTCTCCACGGAGGCCGTCTATGGTGCTGAATGGTACAACAATGTGCCGACCTTCACCGATAAGGCTGCCCGCCATAATGCCACATTGCCTTTCACCCGCAACGTAATCGGACCGATGGACTACACACCCTGTACGTTCAGCGATTCGCAACATCCCCATATCACCACCAATGCCCACGAACTGGCTTTGACCGTGTTGTTTGAGAGCGGTCTTCAGCATCTGGCTGACAAGCCCGAGAGCTATTTGGCACAACCCAAAGAGGTGCAGGAATTCCTGAGCAACCTTCCGACGGTTTGGGATGAGACACGCCTTGTCTCGGGCTATCCCGGTGAATATGTCGTGATGGCCCGCCGTAGTGGTACCACCTGGTATGTGGCCGGCATCAACGGCACCGACTCCGTAAAGACCATTCCCCTTCAGCTTGCTGACATTGTGAAAGGGGAGCGTTTCACAAGGGCGTTTTTGGACCCCCCTCTGACTCCCCCGAGGGGGAGAGACAGAAACCTCCCCTCGGGGAGGACGGGAGGGGGTTGGGATATCCTTCCCATTGGCGGACGGTTGTCGCCGTCTGTCACCTGCAAGCCCCGTGGCGGCTTTGTCTTCGTCTTTGAGGAAGATGTCCATAATCCGATGCTATGGTCTGATGTGCCCGATCCCGATGTCATTCGCGTGGGTGACACCTTTTACATGGTATCCACCACGATGCACCTGATGCCGGGTGCTCCCGTCATGGCTTCGAAAGACCTGAAGAACTGGGAAACCGTGGGCTATATCTTCGACAAATTGACGGATTCACCGAAATATGACATGCAGAATGGGACAGTCTATGGCCGCGGCCAGTGGGCTACCTCACTGAAATACCATAACGGCAGGTTCTATGCGCTCTTTGCTCCTAATGAGAATGCGCCTCAGCCCGGACCTCAGCATCCCGGTGAGACCTATATCATGACGGCACCGCAGGCTTCAGGTCCCTGGACACTGGTATCGCGTATGCGCCATTTCCATGACTGTTCGTTGTTCTTTGATGATGACGGACGCGTCTATGTGATTTATGGCACAGGTGAATTGATGGAGTTGAAGCCCGATCTTTCGGATGTCATCGAGGGCACCCACCGGCAGTTGTTCAAGCGTGAGGCTGAGGAGAAAGGTCTCTTGGAGGGTAGCCGGATGATTAAGCATAACGGCAAATACTACCTGCTGATGATTTCCCATTCTTATGCCCCCGGCCATCATCGCCGTGAGGTGTGCTACCGTGCTGACAATATACTGGGTCCCTACGAGAAGCAGGTGATTCTGGAAAGTGAATTCGGTGGCTTCTCCTATGAGGCTCAAGGTACCATCGTGGATACGGAAGACGGCGATTGGTACGGCATTATCTTCCAGGATCGTGGCGGCGTGGGACGTGTGCTCACGTTGATGCCCTGCCGTTGGATTGACGGATGGCCGATGCTGGGCGATGAGAACGGCAAGGTGCCCGAAACGGTGAGACCGCTGAAAAGCGGACAGCCCGCGGCATCTATTGTCAAGAGCGATGACTTCTCATCCGACAAACTCGGACTTCACTGGCAATGGAACCATAACCCCATTGACAAGTCTTGGTCATTGAAGGAGCGGCCGGGATTCATGCGCCTGAAGACGAACAGGGTGGTTAATACCCTCTATCTCGCTCCGAACACATTGACTCAACGCATGGAAGGCCCGCAATGCAGCGGTGCCATTGAAATGGACCTCTCGCACATGAAAGATGGCGATTGTGCCGGACTGGCAGCCTTCAATAGCGACACAGGAGTCCTCTGCATCAAGAAACAGGGTGGTAAGCTTGTGCTGCAAATGAACGAACTCTCTGTGAAACTCACCGACCGCGACAAGGAGGTGACTTCAAGTGAGGAGAAGACCATTGAGCAGCTTCCGCTCCACCAGACAAAGATTTGGCTGCGCATCGATGGCGATTTCCGCCCGAGAGAAGGACGTTTCCCAGGAGGTCGCGACAATGCCAACTTCTATTACAGTCTCGATGGTTCCGAGTGGATTCAAATAGGAACCGCCAACTATCCCTTGCGCTTCGATTGGCAGCGTTTCTTCATGGGTACCAAGTTTGGTATCTTCAATTATGCCACAAAGCGGTCGGGTGGTTATGTAGATGTCAACCAGTTCACTTATCACAAGAAATAATGTCAAAAACTAATAAATCATGAAACGTACAAGTATTATTCTTGCCCTCTTTGCTGCTACGACAGCTTGGGCTCAGCCACAGGGTGGCTTCGGTTTCGGTGGACAGCAACTCTCTGCCGAGCAAATGCACTATTCTCAGAAGTTCAGTGATATCAACTATGCCGGTGATGACAAGGCTTATCATACACTCGACATTTATCTGCCGGAGAAGAAGGCGGATAAATATCCCGTCGTCGTACATATCTACGGAAGTGCATGGTTCAGCAACAGCAGCAAGGGAATGGCCGACCTCGGCACCATCTGTGCTGCCTTGTTGAAAGCAGGCTATGCCGTGGTGACACCTAACCACCGTTCCAGCCAGGATGCCAAATATCCAGCCCAGATTCATGATATCAAGGCCGTTATCCGCTATCTGCGTGCCAATGCGGACAAATATCAGCTTGATACCACCTTTGTAGCCACCTCAGGTTTCTCTTCCGGTGGTCATCTTTCATCATTGGCAGCTGCCACTTCCGGCACAAAACAAACCTCTGTAGGCACGGAGCAAATCGATTTGGAAGGTTCGGTGGGAGCCTATACCGATTATAGCAGCCGTGTCAATGTGGCTGCCGATTGGTCGGGTCCTGTGGATTTGCTCCATATGGACTGCGGAAAGGCCATGATGATGAATCCTTCCCCAGAACAGGTATTGCTGGGAGGCGTTACAAAAGAGGATGCGCCTGACAAATACCGCTCTCTGAGTGTTGCCACGTATTTGGACAAGAACGATCCTCCCATCATCGTTTTCCATGGCACGGAGGATAATGTCGTTCCCTTCTGTCAGGGAGAGCAGTTCTCTGTGGCCCTTCAGGATGCAGGTGTCAAGTCGGAGTTCTATCCCGTTGACGGAGGTGGCCATGGCTTCAATATGTACACCGAGGAGAATCTCGCTCGTATGGTGAAGTTCTTTGATGCCGCACGCAACAAATAACCCTAACGATAACATAAAGATGAGAAGAATACTATTATCAATCGCAATATTGGCAACCGCCCTGCAAGGCGCACGTGCAGAAGTAGATCCCAATTTCTATATTTATATTTGTTTCGGCCAGTCGAATATGGAGGGCAATGCCGCTCCTGAGGATCAGGATAAAGTGGGCGTTGATCCACGTTTCCAGATGATGGCGTGCGTTGATTTCCAGAATCCTGCACGTAAGAAAGGCAATTGGTATCCGGCAATTCCTCCCCTTGTTCGTCAGGGTACAGGTCTGGGGATGGCCGATTATTTTGGGCGTACTATGGTTGAGAACCTACCGGAGAATTGTCGGGTTGGTGTGATTGACGTAGCTATTGGCGGTACATCGATTGACGGTTTCTTTACGGAGAAGGTGGGAGATTATTTAAAAGGTCAAGCGGATTGGTTTCTGAATTATTATGCCGCTTACGATAATGACCCTTATGGTCGTATTATCGAGATGGCCAAGAAAGCTCAGGAGGTGGGTGTCATCAAGGGCATCCTGCTGCATCAGGGTGAGACTGACAATGGCCAGGAAGAATGGCCTCAGAAAGTGAAGGAGGTCTATAAAAGAATGCTGAGAGACCTCGGCCTCAAGGCTTCCGATGTCCACATCTTCGTCGGCGAGACCGAGTATGAGGACATGGGCGGTGGCTGCTCTTGGCATAATCATGTTGTCGCTAAGATACCCGAGGTCATCCCTACGGGTCATGTTGTATCAGCCGAAGGCATTCCTGGCAATGGTGTTGACCCATGGCACTTTTCGGCTGCGGGTTATCGCACCTTCGGCAAGCGCTATGCCGAGAAGGTTCTAGATGTGATGAATCATCCCGAGGATTACACCAAATACTGGACTATTGGCGAACGCCTCACAGGTGGTTTGTCTGCCTTGGCTCAGAAAAACTTTGCTATCGTCAACGAAGCTGAAGGAAAGGCCTTCTATTGTGAATCCGGTCAGCAGTTAGGCTACGATGACTATAAGACGGTATTCGTGAACACCAACGAGGGTTGCCTCTTCAAGGTTGGCAGGATCACCGGTGGCCGTAGTTTGCGTCTCATTACTACTGATGGTGAGGAATACCAGGTGGATGGAGGCACAGGCTATCTCAACTCACAGGCTCTTACAGGTAGCAGCTGCTTTATCCAAGGTCTGAACGGCCAGAGAGGTTACGACATTCCTGACGGTGCGGTATGGGATATTCAGTATGTGGAAGGCATGGGCTGGACGCTGAAGAATTTAGGCACTGGCAAGTATCTCAAGGATGCCACACATCCCGCCATGTTCGATGAGCCTACCTACTTCACTTTCTGTACCCTCACCCCCACGACCGGTATTCAGATTGTTGATAATTCACCATTGACCAATGACCGTTCACGGTTTGGAGATTCTGTTTTCAACCTTCAGGGTGTCAAGATAGGGGAGAAGAGCGACTGGAATAGCCTTCCTAAAGGCCTGTATATCGTTAATGGAAAAGCAAAACTTAAGAAATAAATGAGAAAAATCTTTCTTTCCCTCCTGTTTGGAGCGGTGGCAATGACGGCCACAGCCCAGGACTGTCTTTATAAAGACGAGTTCCCATTGGGTGACGTAACTCTGCTCGAAGGACCGTTGAAGCATGCCCGTGACCTGAATATCAAAACCCTCCTGAAGTATGACTGCGACCGTCTGCTGGCACCCTATCGCAAGGAGGCAGGTTTGGAACCCAAGGCCAAGACCTACCCAAACTGGGATGGCTTGGACGGACACGTGGGTGGCCACTATCTTACGGCGATGGCTATCAATGCCGCTACTGGTGATGAGGAATGTCGCCGCCGCATGGAGTATATGATCAGTGAGATTACGGAGTGTGCCGAGGCGAATAAGAAAAACCATCCCGAATGGGGTGTCGGCTATATGGGAGGTATGCCCAACAGTGCCAAGATCTGGAGTAGTTTCAAGGAAGGCGACTTCCGCGTTTATAACGGTTCGTGGGCACCTTTTTACAATCTGCACAAGATGTATGCCGGACTGCGCGACGCATGGGTATATTGCGGTAATGCACAGGCGAAGGAACTCTTTCTGGAATTCTGCGATTGGGCTGTCAATATTACATCGAAACTTTCCGATCAGCAGATGGAACAAATGCTTGGCAACGAGCATGGCGGTATGAACGAAGTCATTGCCGATGCATATGCTATGACATGTGACAAGAAATATCTTGAATGTGCTCGCCGTTTCTCTCATAAGCGGTTGCTCACGCCTTTGTCTCAACGGCAGGATTGTCTAGACAATCTGCATGCCAATACTCAGATACCGAAAGTGGTGGGTTTTGAGCGCATTGCAGAAATCAGTCGTAATGAGGTGTACCATATGGCGGCCTCCTTTTTCTGGGATATCGTCACTGGAGAACGAACGCTGGCTTTCGGAGGTAACAGCCGCCGTGAGCATTTCCCCGCTAAAGATGCCTGCATGGATTTTATCAACGATATCGATGGTCCGGAGACCTGCAATACCAACAATATGCTGAAACTGACAGAGGATCTCCACCGTCGTAATCCCGAGGCACGCTATGCTGACTTTTATGAGCAGGCCATGATGAACCATATCCTCTCGTCGCAGCATCCTGAGCACGGTGGCTATGTTTATTTCACGCCTGAACGTCCACGTCATTACCGTAATTACTCGGCTCCCAACGAAGCTATGTGGTGCTGTGTTGGTACCGGTATGGAAAACCATGGCAAGTACGGGCAGTTCATCTACACCCATGTGGGTGATGCTCTCTTTGTGAACCTTTTCGTGGCTTCCGAATTGAATTGGAAAGAGCGTGGCATCGTACTTCGTCAGGAAACAAATTTCCCTTATAGCGAAGAGAGCCGTATCACCATTACCGAGGGTAAAGGTCGTTTCTCTCTGCTGGTGCGCTATCCCGGGTGGGTTCGTCCCGGAGAATTTAAGGTTGAGGTAAACGGCAAACCTGTAAGCATCATCAGCGGTCCTTCTTCCTATGTCACCATTGACCGTAAGTGGAAGCGCGGTGATGTGGTCACCATCCATTTTCCTATGCACGCAAGTCTTAAATACCTGCCCAACGTACCTCAGTATGTGGCGTTGATGTATGGTCCCATTCTGCTAAGTATGAAGACAGGCACAGAGGATATGGCACACCTCATCGCCGACGACAGTCGTTTTGGTCAGTATGCCAGTGGAGCCAAGTTGCCTATCGACCAAGCTCCCATTCTCATCAACAACAATATCGAGACTATTCCCTCGCAACTGACACCCGTAGCAGGTAAACCCCTTCATTTCACGCTTTCCACGAAGATGGTAAACGGCATCTCAGGAGAACTGCAGCCTTTCTTCGAGATTCACGACAGTCGTTATATGATGTATTGGCTTGCGTTGACGGAAGATAGTTATCAGCAATACCTCGACCGTCTTGCTCAGGAAGAAAAGGAACGGCAGGCACTCGAGGCACGTACCGTCGATAAGGTGCAACCTGGTGAACAACAGCCCGAGACCGATCACAAGATGGAGACCGACGGAAGTTATACAGGCAACTCCAACAATGTATTCTTCCGTGATGCCCGTGACGGTCACTCCTTTAGTTACCTCATGCAGACTGATGGCCGCAACGACTTGAGTCTGCGTCTGAAATACTGGGGCGTAGGCGAATGGAAGACGCATGAGTTCGACATCTTTGTGGATGATGTACTCGTACAATCCGTCAATAACACAGGAAAGTACCGCATCTCCGAGTTCAAATATGAAACCTACGAACTGCCTGCACCTGTGCTCAAAGGCAAGCAGCAGGTGCGCGTGAAGTTTGTGGCAAAGCCTCACCGACAGATTGGTGAGATTTATGAAGTAAGATTAGTACATCCCTGAACATTTTAAGCAATAGCATAATGAAGTATAAGTTTAAATATCTTTGCGTTGCCGGTGCTCTGTTTTTGATTCCGGCATGGACATCAGCGCAGAATCCTTTTGTGCAGACATGGTTTACTTCCGATCCGGCACCGATGGTGCACGACGGCACAATGTATGTCTATACCGGACATGATGAGGACAAGGCAGACTTCTTCTGGATGCAGGAGTGGCGCGTCTATTCCACGAACGATATGGTGAACTGGCAAGACCACGGCTCTCCTTTGGCCTTGGAGAGTTTCTCCTGGGCCGACGACCGTGCCTGGGCCTCACAGTGTATTGAACGCGACGGAAAGTTCTTCTGGTATATCTGTGCCCATTCGAAATTGTCTGGCGGAATGGCTATCGGAGTGGCTGTGGGAGATTCGCCTACAGGTCCTTTCCGCGATGCTATTGGCAAACCTCTGTTTGAGAATGGTTCCTGGGATCATATTGACCCCACGGTGTTGATTGACGATAACGGACAGGCTTGGCTTATGTGGGGCAATCCTCAGTTGTATTACTTGAAACTGAATCGCGATATGATCAGTTATGAGGGAGAACTCGGGAGGATTGAGATGACCGAGGAGGCTTTCGGTGCACCCGTCATGAATAAGCGTGAGAAGGGTAAGCAGTATAAGGACAGCTATGTGGAAGGTCCATGGCTGATGAAGAAGCCTACCCTTCAAGGCATCAAGAAAAAGTCGAAAGGCTATTACTTGTTGTATGCTGCCGGTGGTGTGCCCGAGCATATCTCCTACAGTACAGCACCTTCGCCTTTAGGTCCTTGGAAGTATGCGGGCGAGATTATGCCGCTCTGCGATACTAACTCGTTTACGAACCACTGCGGTGTAGCCGACTACAAGGGACATAGCTATTTCTTCTACCATACAGGAAAATTGCCTGAGGGTGGTGGTTTTGGCCGTAGCGTAGCTGTGGAAGAGTTCCATTACAATAACGATGGCTCGTTCCCAACGATTATGCCTACCGATGAGGGCGTGAAACCTGTCGCGACTTTCAATCCTTATAGAAGGGTAGAGGCTGAAACCATGGCTTTTTCCCGTGGCGTGAAGACGGAACAGAACGAAGCTGTTGGGGTGTATGTCACTGATGTTCATAACGGCGACTATATCAAGTTGCAGCATGTGGATTTCGGTGCTAAGGGTCCGAGTACTTTCTCTGCATGTGTGGCAAGTGGATTGCGTGGAGGAAGCATTGAACTTCATGTCGACAGCATTGGAGGCAGGGAATTGGTGCATCTCGATGTGCCTGGTACAGGAGGCTGGGAACAGTGGCAGACACTTTCTGCCAATCTGAAAGAAACTGTCACAGGCACTCATGACCTGTATCTCACATTCAAAGGTCGCAAAGGTCCGAAACTCTTCAATATCGACTGGTGGGAGTTGAAACTGGGTCTTTAAACGTGCGAAAATAAGTTTAATACATATACTATGCCGTTTTATGAATAAAAAAAACTATCTACTACTGATTATTGCGCTGATGAGCGCTTGGGGCACGGCCAAGACCTACGCCCAGAATACCGAAGTGATTTACTACTCTCCTAATATCGTTAGAGTAGTGAAGACACCGACTGATGCGAAGGTGGAGCATCACAGTTGGGTGGTGACGGCCACACCCCAGGCTGGCAATGCCAAGAATGTGCTAGTGAAAAAAGACGACATTGGCCGACTGACTTTCACGGACAAGAAAGGTAATGTATTGTTAAGTGAAGGAGGTTCAGCTTTCCGTCCAATAACGGAAGGTGTGGATAAGGGCCGTTACCGTGTTATTCAGAGTTTTGAGCTGGATGAGCAGGAACCTATTTATGGTTTGGGGATGCTCCAAAACGGAAAGATGAACCAGCGTGGTGAGAACCGTCGAATGATGCAGTCGAACCAGGAAGACTATGCTCACTTCTTTCAAAGCATCAAGGGCTATGGTGTCTTCTGGGACAACTATTCGCCGACTGCGCTAAATGATGACGGACGGACGCTGAAGCTGGAGTCTGAGGTCGGTGAATTGGTGGATTACTATTTTATCTATGGTGGTGATGCCGACGGTGTGATTAGTGGAATGCGCTGGCTTACGGGAAAAGTACCCATGCTGCCGCTATGGACTTATGGTTTCCATCAGAGTCGCGAACGTTACGTTAGTTCAAGTCAGTTGCTGGATGTGGTTGATACCTATCAGAAAACGGGTGTTCCTCTCGATGGTATCATTCAGGACTGGCAGTATTGGGGTAGCAACTACGTGTGGAATGCCATGGAGTTCGGCAATGAGGAGTTTGCCAATTATCAGGAAATGATTGACCGTGTACATCAGCAGGGTAAACATCTGAATATTAGTATCTGGGCAAGCTTCGGTCCCATGACGAAACCTTACCGCGACCTTTCTGAGAAAGGATTGCTCTATGATTTCCAGACATGGCCGCAGAGTGGACTGACCTTCTGGCCGCCGCGCATGGACTATCCAAGTGGAGTACGTGTGTATGACCCGTTCAGCAAAGAGGCCCGAGATATTTATTGGCGTCATTTAAGCCGTCTGCATCAGACGGGTATTGATGCGTGGTGGATGGATTCAACAGATCCTGATCATTTGGATTTTAAGGAGAGTGACCTTGATCAGGTACGTCCTATGACCGATCCTGTTTCTGGTAAGGAACAGCAGGCTTCGTGGCGTTCAATGCGCAACCTTTTCCCGTTGGCTACCGTGGAGGGTGTTTATAATCATCAACGAGCCGTTGATAAGAATAAACGTGTGTTTATTCTTACCCGCAGTTATTTCGCCGGTCAGCAGCGTACAGGCGCCAACACTTGGAGCGGTGACGTCAATTCCAGATGGGATGTGCTGCGTAAGCAGGTACCCCTCTGTCTGAATTACACCTTGACGGCCAATCCCAATGTGAATACCGATATTGGCGGTTTCTTTGCCGGTGCTTATAATACCAAAGGCAGTCAGTCGGGCACGAAGAATCCACAGTATCACGAACTCTATGTTCGTTGGATGCAATTCGGACTGTTCTGCCCGATGATGCGAAGCCACGGAACGGAAGTCTGGCGTGAGCTTAATTACTACGGAAAGCCCGGTGAGCCTGTCTATGATGCATTGCTCTCTGCTATTAAGATGCGCTACCAGTTGCTGCCTTATATCTATAGTACCTCGTGGCAGGTGCACCAGAATGATGACAGTTTCATGCGTGCCTTGATGATGGATTTCAAGGATGACCCCAAGACTTTGGATAACAACCGCGAATTCCTTTTCGGCCGTTCACTGTTGGTGGCTCCCGTCGTGGAAGCACTCTATACCCCTGAAAAAATACAGAAGGAGGTTACTGCTGACTGGACGGCGAAGAAGACTTATGATGTCTATCTGCCGCAGGGTACCCAGTGGTATGACTATTGGACCAATGAACGTCTGGAAGGCGGACAGACCGTAAAAGCTGACGGCACGCTGGCTCATTGTCCTGTCTATGTGAAGGCTGGTAGCATCCTACCGCTCTGTAAGAAAGAGGTGATGAATGCCAATATTGCTGACTGGCAGACACTTGACCTTCTTGTCTATCCTGGTGCTGATGCCACATTCACACTCTATGAAGATGAGGGTGATAACTATAACTACGAGCAGGGCGCCTATAGCACTATCACGCTGCAATGGAACGACCGTAAGCGCACGTTAACCATCGGTAAACGTGAAGGAAGTTTCAAGGGTATGTTGGAAAACCGTACATTCCGCATCCAGTTACCAGGTGGTGACGTGAAGATTGTGGAATATAACGGTAGTAAAGTGGAGGTTAAGTTTTAACCCTAACGATAACCCTAACCTTAACTTTCAAAATAGAAAAAGTTAGGGTTAGGGTTAACGTTAACGTTGAGGTTATCGAATTACTTTTCGTGTGACCGTCTGTCCATTGATAACCGTACGTTCCAAGTTGAGACCTTTTTGTGGAGCAGTCAGTCTGCGACCGTCAGGTGAGAACCACTGTGTCTCTGTGGCTGTCTGATCTGTCTCTGCCGAGATGATGCCGGTAGGCTCGGTGCAGATGAATTTCACTTTGTCAATGTTGCAACCGCCATTGACGATATTCATACGCAGTTTTTGCTTACCTTCCTTGAAGGAATTTCTGATTTTGCCTGTCTTCACTTGATATGTATTCAGACTTCCGGTATTGGGTACGGTGATAGTACCTAGCGTCTTCTCATTGCCATCGCTTTCTATCAATGTCATTTTGAAGGAAGAATTATCTATAGCCGACGATACGGTAGCCTCGAAGGAGTATTTTCCTGCCTGAGTGATGTTGACTGCATATTCTAGCCATTCGCCTGTAGTCGTGTTTCCGAGAACAGAGCCGCCGTTGCCGCTGATGATGCTGATACCTTCGCCGTTTGAAAAGTCTTCAGCTTCAAGCGTACCTGGCAGTTCAACGACAGGCAGGGCTTTGAAAGTCATGCTCTTGATGTAGAAGCCGCCTTTGTCGATGTTCAGGCAGAAGGTGTGGCGGCCAGCCGTCAAGGGCTCCATCATCGGGCAGCGTAGGGTTTGGAATGTAGAACTGCCTCCAGTATTGGGTACCTGAGTGATGTTGGTGTGAAAGGTGAGGTTATCAAATCCGTATTCAGATAAATGGAACATGCCGTTGGCATTTGAAGAAGCAACCTCCACTTCCATTGAATAGAGACCATCCTCTTTCACGTCTACAGTATATTCCATCCACTGATTATCCTTCATAGCATAAGATGTGCGCGAAGCATTACTATACGCTACGCCAGACATGCCCTCGTCATATTCTTCAACCTTGATGGTTCCCGGCAGTTCTGCCACGGCGTCGTTGTATGGTTTGCGCTTGGCGCCACGGGCCACCTGAAAGCGCGACAGACGCTCGTAGGTGGAACCATCGGTTGTAGTGACTACGGCTTTAATGATGTTCCATCCCGGTGAGTTGGCCGTGTGTTCTGCGATATAGGGCTCTTCGGTCATGGTGGTGACCAGTTCGTCGTTTATATAGAGATCAATCTTCTCGATGGTCTTAGTGGCCATTTTGGCACGTACCTTAATGGGAAGAACGTCGTCTTTAGCTACTTTCAGGGCTGCGGGATGGATATAGATGGAAGCCTCTTTCTTCGTACCTGGGAGTGGTCCCACGGCATTCTTGGCTGCATCGGTCTGCATATACTCCTTAATCCACGTCATTGCAGGACGCTCTTCGCCATTTCTGTACAGACCTGAATTGCTAACCCAAGTAGCACCATGAACATAGCCCCACAAGGTGACGCCAGCGCAATAGGGAGCTTCCCACATCACTGGTAATACTATCTGATACTGTGCCTTTTGTTGTGCGTCATTTGCAATATCAATATCCAATTCCGTGACGAACATAGGCATCTGCAGGGCGTCTTGCTGTTTTTTCAAATTGTTTTTCAACTCGCTCTCACTGATACTGCTCAGTTCGTGCGCCTGATTTCCATAAGCATCGATAGGTGCTCCGGCATCGCGCAAGGTGCGCACGAGTGTGATGTAGTTATCGAGGTCGTAACGGATGGAGTTGTAGTCATTGTAGATAAGAATGGCGTCTGGCCAGCGTTCGTAAGCCATCTCAAAAGCTTTGATGAGCCAGTCGTAGCCAGTCTTGCCGCCACCGCCCAGTGTCTCTTTGATCATCGGGTTTCCATCTTGGTGCTTGCCTACTGCTTCGTTGACGACGTCAATCATAGGTAGTGTTTCATAATGAGCCTTGGCATGGTCAAACCAGTTGGTCATAGCCGAGAATCGTTCACCTGCAGACAGATTATCCAACCAACCGGGATATTGGGCTCCCCACACTAAAGCATGGAACTTATGGGTGAAACCGTGCTGTTTGGCATAGTTGAAAGCATTGTCTGCTCCACCCCAGTTGAAGATGCCACGGTTACCTTCCACGGAAGACCATTTCGATTCATTCTCACAGGTAATCTGGTTCCAAAGTTTATAGTACTGTGGTACGCCCCCTCCAGCTTCTACACTACCTCTGGTGGTGATATTGCCCAGGAACTTATAGGGATTACTGGAAATTTGGGCGTTGGCACAGGTGGCCATGACGCCCAAGAATAGAGTTGCAAATAAAGTTTTTTTCACTTTTAAGTTATCGTTAAGGTTATCGTTAACGTTATCGTCTTCGTTAAAGTTGCGTTATTTTCTCAGATTCCATTTGGAGTTGTCGCTGTTGAAATCAAACTCCGCAAGAGTCGGATTGCTGTCGCTGACAGACACCAGTGCCAAGGGCTTGTCGCAACCAGGCACCTTCTTGGGCATAATGCGGAAAGTGCCGTCAGTGAGTTGATCGATACGCCAGAGTTGTTCGTCGGCTCCTGTGAAACCGTCCTGCGCAATGACTTCACGGCTGGCTGTGGCCGTCAGTGAACGGTCAGTACCGGCAATGGAGATGCGATAGTAGGGCTGTCCCAGATAACCGCCGGCATTCGGTGCTGCCGTAATTGCCCACTGCTGATGAGGACGTACCATATAGTCACCGCAGCGCACGGGAACATCGCCTTTGGGCCATGCTTTTTCCACATCCTGGAGGGTCTGCATCAAGACAGGTTCGGGAGTTCTGGTCGTATCACGGCGGAACCAACGGCGGGGTTGGTTGATGCGTACGAAGTCAACAGCCATTTCCAAGGCATAGCCACGGCGCTCTGATTCTATCTCATAGACACCTTCCTTGAAGGCTTCGCCAGCCACGGGCCAGTCGTTTTTCCACAACAACGGGCGGATACCCAGCACACTCATGCCTTCCTGGTCGAAGTCACCTTCGAAGTGGCACGACATCTTTTCCACGCCTTCTTCCTCAATCCAGCGGCCGAAGTGACCGGGGCCTACCACACGGTCGTGGGCGGCAATCACCATTTTACCACCACCTTCGAGCATGGAGCGTCCCACATTATCTATATAGGGACCTGTCACTTTGCGTGAGCGTCCCACCACGATGTTATAGGTGGAGTTCACACCGTCGCAGCAGGTGCCGTGAGTACCCAGCAGATAATACCAGCCATTGCGGTAGATCAGGTCGGAGGCTTCGCAGTCGATACCGATATTGATAGCTTCATTGCCTTCCACGCGCTTTCCGGTCTTGGGATCAAGTTCCACCAGACGGATATAGCCGAAATAGGTTCCATAGCTCAGCCACAGACGACCCGTAGTGGGATCGAGCAGCAGTCCGGGGTCGATGGCATCACAGTCTTCATTGCCATCCGTAGAAGCCACCTCAATGGGGTCTGAATATTTGAAATCTGGGGATTTGGGATCAAGGGTCTTGTTCCACATCGTGAGGATGCGGCCGTTATGGCCGCCGCCAAGTCCGCCGCCCGTAGCACCGTAGGCCACGAGGTAACGGTCGCCGATTTTCAGCATATCGGGGGCAGCACCGCCACCGGGGCGTACACCACCGCCGTCCCAAGTCCAGCCGTCCTCTGAAATCAGACCGCCTTGGCCGGTGCCGAAAGTATAGTATTTGCCATCACATTCCTGGATGGTCGATGGATCGTGAATGAAGGGCTTGCCCGTCTGCGCCCCTGCTGGGCAAATGGCAAATTGATAAATAATGAATGATAAACCTGCTTTCAGCAGATCTGTCCTGATATTGTAATTCATAATTTATTTCTTTATGTTATCGTTATCGTTAACGTTATCGTTAGTTTATCTGATTGTAATATTCTTCACGGGTTTTCCTTTCTCGTCGAGCAGGCGGATACAGAAGTCACTCATACCCGGACCGTTGATGATGGCGCCGCGAATGATGTTCTGGCCCTTCTTCAGCGTGAGAAGCGGACTGCTGCAGTCATCAACTACCATACGGCGGTCACCCGACATCAACAAGGCTTCCTTGCCGTTCACCCACCACATGGAAGAGGAATTACTTCCTACGGCCAGGCGTACGGTCATGTCTTCCGGACAGTCGACTACGGTTACGGCCCAGTAAAGCACACCATAGAGGCGCTGCTTGTATTCCTCACCGAAGCGGAACAGTTTCACGTTGTAGCGGCTGCTCTCCAGCTCATGCCAGGTGAGTGTCTCATTGACGGTCTTGAATTCTGGTTTTTGGGGCTGCTGTGCCATAGGACCGCGTCCGAAGCCAGGAGGTACAACCTCTTGAACCACGGTGGTCTTCACCTTCTGCCCGTCTTTCGGCAGAATGGTCATCTGGTTCTTGAAATACTGGGTGTTGAAAGCCTCACGCAGATAAGTGTCGGTGAAGACATTGTTTGAACGGACCGGTCTGCTGATAGGCTCCAGGAGTCTCCAACGGCGGATGAATCCCTGATCGTCAACACTTGAGGTGGCTGAAGTGGGCTTCGTGTAATAATCCTTGGCTTTGTCACCGTTGGCCAGTTCTACCTTGTCCTTAAACAAGCGCTGGGCAAACTGATACAGGCTTTCACGCCAAACGGGCCACGTATGACCGCCGGGAGTCTCGAAATATGAATGTTTGATGCCTATCTTGTCAAAGCGTTCGCGCATGATTCGGCAGTTGTTGAAGGCAATATCCTCCTGCCCGCCCATGGTGATATAGAATTCACGGAACTGCTGGTTGTAGTAGTCGGGGCGTGCTGCCAGTTTCTGGTAGTATTGCTCGGCACCCATCGTGTTCTCCATGCCTTTGGGAGTATTGGCCCACCAACCACTGCTGAAGACACCTACATAGCGGAACAGCTCGGGATGGTTGATGGTAGTGTTGAGCGTATAGAGACCGCCCATCGACAATCCGGCCATGGCACGATGGTCGGCATCGGCCAGCACGCGGTAGTTCTGTTCCACCACGGGAATGCATTCCTGAAGCAGTTCCTTCTCAAAGTCACGGCAGTTGGCATCCGGCATGACCACGATGAACTCTTCAGCCTTGCCCTGAGCTATCAGATTCTCGAGGATGATATCGGTACGTCCCTGCAAGGCCCATCCGCGTTCGTCCTCACCGCCGCCGTGCAGGATGTAGAGCACAGGATACTGGCGGCTGCTCTGTTTCTGATAGGAAGGGGGGAGATAGATGAACATCCGTCTCCAGGCCTGGTGTGTCTTGCTGTAATAGCGGCGCATGGCTGTCTCGCCGTGGGCCACGTCGGCAGGCTCGAACCTGTTGTCGTTGTTGTAAGGCACTTCGATGCACGAAGCCATCCGGCTGCAGCCGTAGAACGTCTCTGAAGCGGGATCGCTGATCTGTACGCCATCCACATACATGAAATAGTAGTTAATGCCGCTCATCAGCGGGTCGGTCGTTGCCGTCCATATCCCTTCCGCGTTCTTGCTCATGGGATACTTCTTGCCACCGATGTCCACGATGACTTCTTGTGCCTGTGGGGCACGGAGTTGAAACACACCACGATGGTCGGTCGTGATTTGAGGATACTGGGCGCCGCGGATATTCGTTACGGGCGCTGTGTTTTGTGCACTAAGGTTAGTACAGCAGAGCATCATTGCGATGCCAAAGATAAGTTTTTTGTTCATGATTCTGTTGAAGAAAAGCCGCAATCGGCAATTTGAAAACAAGTTTTCATGTAACTCGTTTGCATTTTCTCCGCAAAGATACAAAATATTTACGTGCGTGCGTACTCTTATTGTATCAAGTATCTTACTTTTTATAACATTTTCCGCCTTTTGTGACCTTGAAAAAGTTTTTTGTATCATTGAAAAAAGGATTTTCCACCTATTATAAGTATCTTTGCAAAAGAAATCCTGCTTACCTTTTCTGGTGAAAGGTTTCATCACATGAAAGCCCTATGTTGAAAAGATTACTACGCGTACTTATCATTTGTGCGCTACCTTCCCTTCACTGTGCCGCAACGGAGGATGACGTGCGGTACGAGAATACTTTGTGGTATGACAGTCCAGCAAAAATATGGCTGGAGGCTCTCCCGTTGGGTAATTCCCACATGGGAGCAATGGTCTATGGCGGAACGGCGGTAGAGGAACTGCAACTCAATGAAGAGTCTTTCTGGAGCGGTGGTCCCCATCACAACAATAGCCCGCGTTCCTTGCAGCGTCTGCCTGAAGTGCGCCAACTGATTTTCGCTGGTCGTGAAAAGGAGGCAGAGGATATTATCAACAAGGATTTCATCACCGGACCTCACGGTATGCGTTTTCTCACCTTGGGTAGTCTGCGTCTGCGCTTTGCCGACCAACAGGCTCCGGTCAAGGATTACCGTCGTGAACTCAACCTGGAGAAAGCCCTTTCCACCGTTGTTTACGAACAGCAGGGTGTCCGCTATGAGCGGAAGACCTTTGCCTCAATGGCCGACGGCATCGTGGTGATGCAGCTCACGGCTTCCACACCTGGTGCGATTTCTTTCTCATTGCGGCATGATTGTCCGCTGCCATCAAGGGCTGAAGCCAGTGGAAACACGCTGACGGCCCATGTGGATCCCGTTGACCACGAAGGAATAGCAGGCCGCGTCTATGCCGATTGCCTCACCAAGGTGCTTGCCGACGGCGAGGTTCAGACCTCGGGTGATTCTCTTCTCGTGAAGAAGGCCACCACGGTGACGTTGTTGGTTTCTGCAGCCACCAATTTTGTGAACTATCATGACGTGTCGGCACAAGCTGCTGCGCGCAATGCCGACTATCTCCACAAAGTGGAAGGACTTTCCTTCGAACAGCTGTTAGCTCGCCATGAAGCAATTTACCAGCCCCAATATAATAAGGTAAAGCTTTCGCTTCCTGGCACTTCTACATTGCCCACCGACCGCCGTCTGGCTGCTTTCAAGGACAGTCAGGATATGGGAATGGTGGCGCTGATGTTCAATTACGGACGCTATCTGCTCATCTCTTCTTCCCAAAAGGGTGGTCAGGCAGCCAATCTGCAGGGCGTTTGGAACGATAAGGTGAATGCCCCGTGGGATTCGAAATACACCATTAACATCAATGCTGAGATGAACTACTGGCCTGCTGAGGTGGCAAATCTCACAGAAACGACAGGGCCGCTGTTCACGTTGATTCGTGATTTGAGTGAGACGGGAGCCATTACGGCCCGTGAAATGTACGGCTGCCGTGGTTGGATGGCTCATCACAATACCGATCTCTGGCGCATTGCCGGACCCGTTGACGGAGCCTATTGGGGTATGTTCCCCCATGGTGGAGCCTGGCTTACCACCCATTTGTGGCAGCATTATCTCTTCAACGGCGACCGCGAATTCCTGCGTCAGTGGTATCCCGTGATGCGCGGAGCAGCCCTTTTCTATCTTGATTTCATGCAGGTCCATCCGCAATACGGCTGGCTCGTGACCGTTCCCTCTGTGAGTCCCGAGCATGGCCCCATGGGCAAGGACACACCGATTACGGCCGGTTGTACGATGGATAATCAGATTGTCTTCGATGCTTTGACGCAGGCCTTGCGTTCTGCAGAAATCCTGAATACCGACAAAGCTTTTCAGGACTCCCTTCGGAAGGCCATTGCCCTGCTGCCGCCTATGCAGGTGGGAAAGTACGGACAGTTGCAGGAATGGCTTGTTGACGGTGATGATCCTAAGGACGAACACCGCCATATCTCTCATCTCTACGGACTTTATCCCAGCAATCAGATATCCCCCTATACCCATCCCGAACTCTTCAAGGCTGCTGCCGTCACCCTGCAGCAACGCGGCGATATGGCCACGGGCTGGAGTCTGGGCTGGAAAATCAACTTCTGGGCACGTATGCAGGACGGCAACCATGCTTTCCGCATCATTCAGAACATGCTGAGGCTGCTGCCTTCTGAACGCGCTGCCTTCCAATATCCCGAGGGCCGTACGTTCCCCAATCTCTTCGATGCCCATCCTCCTTTCCAGATTGACGGAAACTTCGGTGCCACGGCTGGCATTGCCGAAATGCTTCTGCAAAGTCATGACGGAGCGGTTCATCTGCTTCCCGCTCTTCCCGATGCTTGGAACGAGGGACAGGTGAAGGGCCTTCGCGCCCGTGGTGGCTTCGAGGTTGACGTGAAATGGGAAAACGATAACGTTAACGATAACGATAACGAATGCAGGGGTCTGAAGGTGAAGGCCGTTGTCCGTTCCACCATTGGCGGCGTACTTCGTTTGCGTTCTGCCGTTCCCCTGAAAGGAAAGGGACTCCGCAAGGCTAAGGGCCGTTGCCCCAACGCCCTGCTGATGGGAGCCGATATACCCTCTCTCAAATCTCCCTCCTCTCTCCTCTCTCCTCTTTCCTCTCCCATCTACGAATACGACGTGAAGACGCAGGCAGGGCATAGCTATGAGTTTTTTTCTAACTAATTAATATAATATTGAAAACCTTTATGAGAAAGATTGTTTTGACGGCCTTATGTGCCGTTTCGTTGGCCGCAAGCGCCCAGTTTGGCAGACCACAGATTCAACACATCTCCTTCAAGGATGCCTACAAGGATTACTTTATGGTAGGTGTGGCAGTGAACCAGCGTAACATCACACAGCCCGAGCAGATTGCGTTGGTGAAACAGGAGTTCAACAGCATTACTGCTGAGAACGACATGAAACCCGGTGTGATTCATCCCAAAGAGGGTGTGTGGAACTGGGAGAATGCAGACAAGATTGCCAACTTCTGCCGCCAAAACGGTATTAAGCTGCGTGGTCACAACCTCCTGTGGCACTCGCAGATGGCCGACTGGATGTTCTACGACAAGAAAAAGAACCTCGTCAAGAAGGAAGTGCTCTTCAAGCGTATGCGTGAGCATATCCACACCGTGGTGAACCGTTACAAGGACGTTATCTACTGCTGGGATGTGGTCAACGAAGCCATCAAGGACGGTCCCGCACGTCCCGCCTTCATGGGAGGCAAGGACCAGCCCCTGCGCGAATCCACATTCTACAAGATTTGCGGCAACGACGAGTTCATCCGCAAAGCCTTCGAATATGCCCGCGAGGCTGACCCCAACGCACTGCTGTTCTACAACGACTACAACGAGTGCGACCCCGTGAAGCGCGACCGTATATATAATATGGTAAAGGAAATGAAGGCCGCCGGCGTGCCCATCGATGGTATCGGCATGCAGGGACACTACAATATCTACGGTCCTTCTGAGGAAGATATGGAGGCTGCCATCTCCAAGTATGAGGAGATTGTGGATCATATCCATATCACCGAGCTCGACATCCGCGTCAATCAGGAGATGGGCGGACAGCTCCGCTTCTCGCGCAATGAGGGTGCCGTGATTACCAACGACCAGAAACTCCTGCAGGAGAACAAGTACGCTGAGCTCTTCCGTGTGCTCCGTCGCCACAAGGCAAAGGTGGATTGCGTCACCTTCTGGAACCTCAGCGATGCCGATTCATGGTTAGGCGTGAACAACTATCCCCTGCCTTTCGACAAAGACCTGAAGCCGAAGAATGTGCACACCGTGCTCACTCACTTCGATCCCGCTATCGACACACAGGTTATCAAGGAAGACTTCGTGCCTTGTGCTACTTGTCAGCCCCGCCAGCAGTATCCGCAGGTGAACTCTCAGGGCTTCGTGCGTTTCCGCGTGGTGGCTCCCGATGCCAAGTATGTAATCTGCTCTGCCGGTCTCGGTGGCGGTATGTCTGGTACTGTCCTCAAGAAGCAGAAGGACGGCTCTTGGATGGGAACAACCCTGAAGCCCGAGGATGAAGGCTTCCACTACTATACCATTTCTGTGGATGGTGCTCAGGTACTGGATCCCGGAACCAACAGCTACTATGGTGGTAGCCGTTGGCAGAGTGGTACCGAAGTGCCCGCTCATGACGGTGCTTTCTATGCCGAGCGTACCGATATCGAACACGGTAACGTACAGAAGATTCTCTTCCCCTCAAAGGTGAACGGCGACCAGCTCCGTCCTGCCTATGTCTATACACCTGCCGGTTACGGTAAGAATCCCAAGCAGCGCTATCCGGTGCTCTATCTGCAGCATGGATGGGGTGAGAACGAGACCTCTTGGCCCGTACAGGGTAAGGCCAACCTTATCATGGACAACCTCATTGCCGAGGGTAAGGCCCTGCCTTTCATCGTCGTGATGACCTACGGTATGACTAACGATATCGTCTTCGGACAAGGTTTCGACCGCAACAAGCTGGCCGATGATTTCCAGAAAGTGCTTGTTGACGAGCTGATTCCTTATGTTGACAGTCACTTCCTGACCAAGGCTGACAAGAAGAACCGTGCTATGGCCGGCCTCTCTATGGGAGGTATGGAGACACACGCCATCACGCTTGCTCGTCCTGAGACCTTCGGTAGCTGGGGTATCCTCAGCGGTGGTATGTACACACCCGAAGAGGTGAAGGGCAAGAAGGTGGACTACATCTTCATCAGCTGTGGTTCTAAGGAAGGTCCCGATCGCATCCGCAAAGCCGTTGACGACCTGAAGGCTGCCGGTTACAATGCCGAGAGTTACATCTCCGAGGGTACCGCCCATGAGTTCCTCACCTGGCGTCGTTCTCTTTACCAGATGGCTCAGAAACTCTTCAAAAAGTAAGTTAATGAATTAAGAGTTTAGAATTAAGAATTAAGAGTTTTGGCTTTGCCGATTCTCAGTTCAGAATTACGAATTATGCGTTTGGATATATTCTAAAATGATAATTCATAATCGCCGAAGGCGACAATTCTAAATTCTAAACTCTTAATTCATAAGTTTAAAACCCTTCGCCGTGGCGTGGAACGTTCTGTTCCCCAACGCTTAACGGCGAAGGGTTTTTGTTGTCGTTATCGTTAACGTTTTCTTCATCAATCATCAATATCATATTATCTCGTGTCTCTTTGTTCAATTGAATTACTTCGGAAACTGTTCTTTTAATAAATTTATTCCTCATTTTTTGTTATTTCGAGAAAAAACTGTATATTTGCCGACAAATATACAACTATGGGATTAAGAATAAAACATAGCAAAGCAAGAGAAAAACGGGAAAGCAAAATGATATTTGTTTCCTCATGCATAGAATCTGCTGCGCGACAAAGAAATATCTCTTCAACTGAGATGTACAACAGAATGAAACGCGTCGGGTTGATTGACGGTTTTATACTGAAATGCTATGAAGGTCTGCACACACAAAGCCGCCAGCATGTGACAGAAGACGTGTTGGGAGCTTTGGACATCTGGGAAGCCAAAAATGCAATACAACGATGAGGAAGGTCTATCATGGTGCTACACAAGAGATTATTGCACCTTTGGTTTCTGTAGGACGCGATAATCTTGATTTCGGCAAAGGATTCTATGTGACCGACATCAGAACCCAGGCTAAGACATGGGCTGAAATTAAAAGTAGATACTTGATGGATGCCGTCGGCATTATCAATGAATATCTTTTCGACATCGACAATGCTATTAAGGAGTTTCGTTACAAAAAATTTGAAAAATACGATAGTGAATGGCTCCACTTCATTGTGGACTGTAGGGATGGACAACAGGTATGGAAAGACTATGACATCATTGAAGGAGGTGTAGCCAACGATCGGGTGATTGATACAGTAGAAGCCTTCAAGGCCGGTCAGATTAGTGAAGAAAAAGCCCTTGGGGAACTGGCAAAGCATCGCCCAAATAATCAAATATGTATTCTGAAACAAGCCGTTGTGGATAAGTATCTTATATTCCAAAAATCTGTATTAATTAAATAGCTATGCTGAGCGATATATTGATGTGGAACAAAATAGGACGTATCGTTACTTTACTCTCAGAGCGTCTTGACATTACGCCGGAAAGGGCTTTGGACATTTTCTATTCGTCCAAGACTAATGAACGACTCCACGACCCGTCAACCCTTCTTTACACTTTTGGTGATTTATATATCGTAGATGATGTTATCCGCGAAATTCAGGTAGGATTGGGCAAATAAGCTTTTTCTCAACCCTTCACCATAGCGCCCTGTTTTGTTGGTATTTACACCTTACGGTGAAGAATTTTTGCCTTTTAAAAATGTTCGTAGCAAACACACTGGAATGTGTTTGCTCTGTTGTTATTTCTTTCTTTTGTGCCTACAAAAGCAGCGTGTTAATCCTTTTTTGTATCATTTTTGTCGCTTATTGTTTATTTGGCGTAGCATATTTGGATACATTTTAAGTGTGAAACTGACAATAAAGTTTCTGTAACTTAGATTTGTTCCAATTTAAAATAATGTATATAACTTTGCGGTGCAATTTTTTATTTAATAACTAATAAAAATGAGAAAATGAAAAGACTATTTTGTTTTTTGACTTTAGCCTTGGCTTGTGTCGGCAATGTGCTGGCATGGGAACCAGTGATAACGGAAACGCACTGGTTCGGACAGTACGAGTATCAAGAGTACAATTTAGATCAATTCCAGGCAAAAGACATTACCTGGAGACTTAATTACATTGAGTCAATTAAAATTGTAAAGACCTATACAGGTAAGCTTAATTACGATGAAAATCATCAACCCAAGACTTCGTTCTATTCATGGCTTGACCATAAGTTGCGTTTCAGCGTTGATGATAAAAGCGCTTGGGATCTTGAAAATGACTACGATTCTAACCAGGACCAAGGCCATTATACATGGAATGGCATGGGACTTCGTAATAAGGACAATTCTTCAAAGAAGTTCTTTATTCACAACCTGAAAGTCGGTGACAAATTCTCGATAGAATATTATTCTTATGATAATGCGAATAATACGGGGGTCACTTTTGAGAGCGGAAACGCAAATGGACTTAGTCAAGGAAGTGCAGTGAATAGTTATTCCATTAATGGAGATAATACATCTGCAATATATGAGATGGTTGCAAATGGTAATGTCTGTCTCAATATCCCGAGCAAGACCATTATCCGTGCTATTCGCATAACCTTGGCTGAATACCAAAAGGCCGAGTCGAGTGTCAGAGAACTGGGACAGAGTGATCTTCAGACATATCTGGGAAGTGACTATAATTCCAGCAGTTTCGGCTATACTTACTACTATACCAAGCCCGGTGTGCTTGAAGATAAGAACGGTGCCGTGCCATATATTACCATGAAGTTTGGTGCCGATAACGATATGACTTTTGTCAGGGCACTTCCTGCATCCAGCGAGCCCGGATCATATCAGTTCTTGGGTACGTTCACAGAATTAGATGGTCACACCGTGCTCGCCAAGGATCGTGGTGGAAGTATTATTACACCTGAAACTAAAGATTTTTATGGTAGTTATTATTATACTGTCAATAATTATCGCCAAAATGATGCGGGTAATGCATGGGCTTGTCAGTTCTGGATTGGTCACCCGGATTTGTTGAATGTCCCAGCAGGCGCAAAAGTCAGACTACAATTCCGTCGCCACGCAGATGATCATGCTCAGAACGCAATTTTGCAAGCCCAAGGACCAGGGGCTGAAGACTACATTTCGGGTCTTGGTACTGTATCTTTTAGTAAAGACGAACACTGGGTAGAAGATACTTATGAATATGCCGTGACCGAAGAGATGGCAGGTAAATTCCAGTATTTCACTTTCAATCTGAATACTGACAATTCAAACAATACGTTTAATTTCGCTGACATCCATATTTTGGTTGAAGACTATAAGACGGAAGGAGATGATAACGAGGTATATGGCGCAGCCTCTATCATTGATGCATCCAACAATCTTGATCCCGCTACGAATAATTACGATTATCTTCAGTATCGTTGGACTTATAAGATTGCTAATGACCTAAACAGCAAGTTTACTAATGCAGAAGTTAGAGACGCACTGGTAGGCAAGGAGTGGTCAACATTCACAGCTAAACATGATTATACAGTTGATGCAAGTAGGGGAGATCAGAAAAACAGTGCTGGCGAAGATGTAGTATATGGTGATAAATTCCTCACAACTTTCCCCCTGTGCGGTAATTTCTTCTATTTCTTCCCAGAAGTTGATGGTAAACTGGTTATAGAATACTATTGCGAAGGGAAAAACGAATCTCCTGCATTCTGGTGGAAAACTGATGCAGCAGGAAATGCTATGACGGGAGGCGATCAAGGAAATGTAAACTGCCAACAATTTGATTCAGACGGAACTTCAATTGGCGGCTCTGTAGCTACAACAAATGGTAAAAACAATTATTATCTGACAGCTGATGTGAAAACCGGTTGTGTCTATTACTTCTGTTCCCTGCCGACAAACATGTCTCATGAGCGTCCTATCCTACGTATAAAATCATACTCATTCATTCCTTCTTTCCGTGTTTCACCTCTTTCTTTGGTGGTAAACAATACTACGGATATTGATGATAATGGTGCACAGAACAAGGTTAAGCATGCTGCTGAAATTTTTGGTGGCCCTTACCAAAACTTGAATGTCAATGGCACTTTCACCCGTAATGGGGAAACTTTGAATAAAGTGCGCTATTTTGGCAATGTGCAGAGTGCTGATGTAAAGATTGAGACAGAAGGTAACCGTCAGTTCCTGACCTTTGAGGATATTACATTTATTGAAGGTAAGAATCCTGGTGGTGCCATTGTTGTCCATCTTTCAGACGCTTGTGGTGAGGCCAACTTCGTGCTTACTATAGGTTATGATGCAGTGAAGGCGAAATGGGGCGTGGAAAATGGCAAGGTCATGCGTGTGCAAGAATCAGGCACGGAAGAGGTAAAACACTGGGACTTCTATAACAATACCAACTGGGATCTCGGAAAGTATAGTGAAGGTTCTAGTTCAAAACTTTGGCGGGAGATTAATAAAGAAGTAGAAAAGACCCCAGACTGGAACAACACCTTCGTCAATCTGCCTGATAGCAAAGAGCCTATCTTTAAGAGTGTGTATGACATGGAGGCAGATAATGTCGATATGATACACGAGACGGAAGGTTTGGTCATCCATGCTCATTCTAATACTGTAGGTATCTACAACGAAAATGACGCTCCCGAGACAGAATTCCAAGACCGCTTTATCGGTTTTATGCCTGGCAGTAAACTCGTTATCCCGAGATTGAAGCAGAACGACCGCGTAGTTATCAAGATGGGTACTTATGGCAATGCCGATGAAACATTAACACCGCAGACAGCTACGCTGACTTTCAACAACGCCAAAGATGCAAAGGGTAACACTATATCTGGCGATTATGTAATTGGTGGTTCTGTGGCTTATCCGGAAGAAACAGCTTTTGCAAAGACGCAGCCTCATGGCGAGTACCACTTCATGGTGGCAAATACCAGTGACAGCGATGATGATGACTTCTCCATCGAGCTGAAAGAGGGCGACCTGTTGAAGATTTACTCTATCGTTATCTATCGCAATGCAGCCAACAATAATGCTGACATTCTGACCGAGAATAGCATTACGACTGCCGATGGTCCTGAATTGCTCTTCACAGATGAAGATGTAACAGGAACAACTAAAGATATGGAGTTCTACCTGCGCTATAGCGGATTTGAGGAGCCGAAGACTTTCGGTGAGTTCGATAACAGCTATACTCGTGGTAATCTGAATTTGAGTTCTTCAAGCTTCACGGCTGGTAGTAAAGAGAATTCTCTCAAAGTTGAATTCACCAAGGGCGATTTCGGTTCTTTCCGTGCTGATGCACAGGTAAAGACCAAGGACGCAGGTAACACTTATGTGACCGACTACACACCGGGCAGCCTTGCAGTGGGTAACCTCGATAAGATGGAGTATCCTTACACTTGGGACTTCACAGATATGTTAGAGATTGAGCATCCTGATGATGGTCAAGAAGCAAAATATATTTCTAATGCTATTAACACTGAAAGGGAAGGCTCACTTGCCACAGATTATAAAGGATGGACAGATGCAGAAGGTGGTTATTGCTTGCGCAATGCTCCTATGTATGAGCCTGGCATTCTGTTTGCTAATGGCGGACAGCTCTATGGTGCCACTACAATGTTTAAGGAAATAGCTGGTATCGGTTTCAAACGTTCGATAGATGCACCGGAGAAGGCCAGCTCACTAAACAGAAGTTTGGGCGTTCTCGCTGCTAGTCTTGAATTGAATTGTAGAGTCGAAGGCATGTTCCATAAGCTGGTACTCCCGAAGGTGCCTGCAGGAGCTGCAATCTATGTAAGAGCTACACCAATTGAGGGTGCTGAACAATTCTCTGTGGCAAAGTACTCAGTTAACGGAAAGGATGGCGTAGATTTTAGTAGCACTGTATCAATTCCGTTGGGTGACAACCTGTACGATAAGGTATATATCATGAAGAATGACGCTGTACAGGACGTGGAGCTTTGGTTGAATGGAATGTCTGTCAAGAAAATTGCAGTATCTACTGACTTTAAGAAGATTGGCAAAACAGGATATGCCACTGAAAGCCGTAACCATATCATTGACCATAGGCTGACAGAATTCTTCACGGGCCAGCCAATTAAGGCTTACTATGGTAAGTTGTCCGATGACAAGAAGAGCGTCTCGCTCGAGAAAGTGGAATTCCTGGAGGCCGCAGAGGATGAAGGCGATGCTATGGGTTGCATATTGCATAATGAGACTACAGGCAGCAATAAGAGTGTGAATGTGATTGACGGTGGTTTCCACCTCTTTGTTCCCGACATGCACGATAAGGGTACAAGCAATATCAACGGCAATGTGCTGCTGGCTCACTTAACAAGTGATAATGTGACGAATGACAATGACGAAGGTATTACCCGCTATGTGCTCAGCAACAAGTGGTACAGCCCGGGCGATGATGGTAAGCAGAATTTGAATACAGATGACACAAAAGTTCGTTTCGTAAAGGTTGATCACAGTACGGGTGCAACATTGGCTGCCAACTCTGCTTATATGGAGCTCAGTAAAGATGCCGGTGCAAAGATTGCAAACATTATGCTGTTCTACGATGATAGTGAAGAACCAAGTGGAGAGTCTACAGGTATCGTGACCGTTAATCATGATAATGATAAGAAGGACGTTTGGTACAACCTCAGCGGTCTGCCTGTCGAGGCTCCCGGTAAGGCTGGCATCTACATCCGTAACGGAAAGAAAGTTGTTGTCAAATAATGTTTAATTAACAGCAGTTTAGAACAATGAAAAAGAACTATATAAAACCTTCTACGGAAATAGTGCTGGTACGACTGAATGGTTCGGTGTTGGAAAGTATTGAAGTTGGGCCAGGAAGTCCCGAAACTAACGAGGGCCTTGCAAAGGAGAACAACGGCGAATTCGAGGAAGAGGAGGGCTTGATCAATCCGACTCAGCCGAATCTCTGGGATGATAACGAAGAGGAGTAAAATACCGATACAGAATATCGATATATTTATCTTAGGTTAAGTAAGAACGAATAGTTTTTTCTTGTGACGCCGGTGCTGCAGTGATGCAGTGCCGGCGTTAATTTTTATCCCTTTCTCATGGCTCTTTTTTCTCTTCAATATAGCCGAGAAAACGATATAATTGCTTTCGTGACATAAAATAAAGTTCATGAAACGTAAGAGTGGGGGCTGTTTTTATATTTATGTTAATTTTGCAGCATATTTATAACCATTTTGAATGTTTTGGCAGTTAGTGCTTACAACTTATTATTAAAATCTATAAAACTAAAGACTAGTGGAAAAGTCGAAATCAATGCTGATAGATTTATATCCGTCGTGTCTCTTTATGGGCGCGGCTGGGGCAGCCTATGCTGCCTGTACTAAAACCTAGGCTAGTGGCTTAGGTGAGTTTTGATAAATTATGGTTACAAAACCACGGGCACGCCTGATGTGAATCCCGCGTGCCCTTATTCTGAGAATCTCTACAATAACAATATATTAAAATCATACAAAACAATGTTTAGACATTTCTTCACTATCCTCGCAGTGGCAATGGTTTTGCCTTTAGGGGCAAAAGCAGCAGCCCCTCAACAGCCAGACCCCAATTTCCATATTTTCCTCTGCTTCGGGCAGTCGAATATGGAGGGAAATGCACGTCCTCAGGCGCAGGATCTCGTCGGTGTTCCCGCCCGTTTCCTGACGATGGCTGCCGTGGATTTCGATCCTTCTACGGTGAAGCCCAATCCCTGGAACCAGCGTCCCGACACTCTGAAACTCCCTACCCGTAAGAAAGGGGAATGGTATCAGGCGGTTCCTCCATTGGTACGCGTGACGACGGGACTGACGCCTGCCGATTATTTCGGACGTACGCTTTGTGACAGTCTGCCTGAAAACCATCGCATAGGCGTTATCAATGTGGCCGTGGGTGGTTGTAAGATAGAACTTTTTGACGCAGATTCTTGTGCCAATTATATCGCCACCAGTCCCGACTGGCTGAAGAATATGGCCCGTGAATACGACAATGATCCCTATGGCCGTCTGGTGGAAATGGCTAAGAAGGCCCAGCAGCAGGGCGTTATCCGTGGCATTCTGCTCCATCAGGGAGAGTCGAACACGGGACAGCAGGACTGGCCTTTGAAGGTGAAGAAGGTGTATGAGCGTCTGCTTAGCGACCTCAATCTGAAGGCCGAGGATGTCCCCCTGATTGCCGGTGAGGTGGTCAATGAAGATGTGAAGGGCAGTTGTGCGGCTATGAATCCAATCATTCAGACGCTGCCGGAGGTAATTCCCACGGCTCATGTGGTATCTTCCGCAGGTCTGCCCTGTGCTTTCGATCACCTCCATTTCACAGCTGCCGGCTATCGTGAGTTGGGTAAACGTTATGCCGAGGCCATGCTCCCGCTGCTGAAGAAATAAAGACCCATCCCAGCGTTAACATTAGCTCTTATTATAAAAAAACGGTCATTCCATCGGGGATTTCCGTTTTTTTCTTTATCTTTGCCATCAAGATATGGAGAAGAAAGAACGGAAAGACGCTTTACGGCAGTATCAGCGCTACTTGAAACTGCAGAAGGGATTCACGCCTAACACGCTGGATGCCTATCTGCGGGATGTGCTGAAGCTGTTGCTCTACCTGAAAGGGGAGGGGATAGACCCGCTGGAAGTGAAGCTCGAAGACCTGGAACATTTCTCTGCTTCGCTTCACGACCTCGGCATCGCCCCGTCTTCACAGGCCCGTATCCTCTGTGGCGTTCGTTCGTTCTACCGTTTTCTCAGTCTCGACGGGTGGATAGAACAGGATCCCGCTGAACTGCTGGAGTCTCCTAAGCAGGGAGAACACCTGCCGGAATTCCTTTCTACAGCCGAAGTGGACCAGTTGGAAGCCGCCATCGACGTCTCTAAATGGGAGGGCCATCGTAACCGTGCTATCATCGAAGTGCTTTTCTCCTGCGGCTTGCGCGTGTCGGAACTGGTGAACCTGCCGTTGAGCAATCTTTATCTCGACGAGGGTTTCATCCGTGTCTTTGGCAAGGGTCGCAAGGAACGGCTGGTGCCTATTTCCCCGAAAGCCATTAAGGAATTGAACCTATGGTTTGCCGTTCGTCGCCATATGACCATCAAACCCGGCGAAGAGGATTATGTATTCCTGAACCGACGCGGCAGTCATCTCACCCGTACGATGATCCTTATTATGATAAAGCAGTACGCGCGTGAGGCTGGCATTCAGAAAACCATCTCTCCCCATACCCTCCGCCATTCCTTTGCCACGGCTCTGCTGGAAGGTGGTGCTGACCTCCGTGCCATTCAGGCGATGCTGGGCCATGAGTCCATTGGCACAACAGAAATCTATACACATATTGATACGACCACCCTCCGTGAGGAGATTCTTCTTCATCATCCGAGGAACTTGAAATGAGTTTCAAGTTTCAAGTTTCAAGTTTCAGGTTTCAAGTTTCAGGTTTCAGGTTTCAAGTTTCAGGTTTCAGGATGAGGGGTGAAAAACTGCGGATTTATCGGCTAAAAAAGTGAGATAATTGTATTTTTGACACATGTCTTTTAGGGCGAAAATACCGCTATTTATCGGATATGTTAAAAAAATGCGCGCAAAGGTAAAGAAAGCAAAACGTAACAAAATAAATGTGACGTTCCGTAAAGAAATAAAAACTAAAAATCTTGATAATATAAAAGATATATCGTAAATTTGCATCCGAAATGGACCCTTTTTGAGACCATAATTTCAAAACATAATTAAAGACCTATAATTGAAAACCTAAAAAATAACAATTGGTAGTATGTACATTTTCAAACGAACTGTTCCGACTTTGTTGATGCTGCTGGTCCCAATATTCATATGGGCTCAGGGTGGTATCAAGGTCAGCGGTACGGTAGCGGCCGAAGGTGGTGATCCGCTTATCGGCGCAACTGTCTTAGTGAAAGGGAATGCAAGTCGTGGTACTATTACGGACATTGACGGAAACTTCCAGATTGAAGTTCCATCCGAGCAGTCAGTACTTGTTTTTTCCTATGTAGGTATGACCTCGAAGGAAGTCAGGGTTGGTAAGCAGCGTAATTTCAAGGTTTCGCTCGAAGAAGAAAACCAGCTTGACGAAGTCGTGGTAGTAGGTTACGGCCAACAGAAGAAAGCCTCGGTGGTGGGTGCCATTACGCAGACCACGGGTGAAGTGCTGGAGCGCGCCGCAGGTATCGGTAGTGTGGGTGCAGCCCTTACCGGTAACCTTCCCGGTGTGGCTACGATTGCTTCCTCTGGTCAGCCAGGTGAAGAAGACCCTCGAATTTACATTCGTGGTGCAGCAGCCTGGAATACCGATGCTCAGCCTCTGATCCTCGTCGATGGCGTTGAGCGTGAAATCAAGTCAGTCGATATTACTTCAGTGGCTACGATTTCCGTCTTGAAGGATGCTTCTGCAACTGCTGTCTACGGTGTGAAAGGTGCTAATGGCGTTATCCTGATTACCACCAAGCGTGGTGTGGAAGGTAAGGCAAGAATCGATGTGGGCTTCAACGCGACGTTGAAGGCTGTGTCAAAGCTCCCGCGCAAGTACGATTCATACGACGGCTATATGCTGCGTAATCAGGCTCTTGAACACGAGCTTGCCATTGGCGGAGACGCTTCTTGGGCCTACTATCGTCCACAGAGTTTCATCAATAACTTCCGCAATCAGGACTATACCGTAAGACCGAACTATGATGCCAATGGCAATTACCTCGGTGACTACAGTCAGGCAGAACGCTATCCTAATGTTGATTGGCAGGATGAAATGTTCAATAAAACCGCACTGTCATATAACACAAACCTGAATATCGGTGGTGGTACGAAGTTCGTGAAGTATTTCGTGTCATTCGACTTCCAGAACGAAGGTGACATGACCAAACTCTGGGATAACCATCAGGGTTATGAAGGCGGTTATTCCTACAATCGTCTGAATGTACGTTCAAATCTGGACTTCCAGATTACGAACACCACTATGTTTAAGGTAAATCTGGCAGGTTCGAATGCGCAGCAGAAGACACCACGTTATTATTATGGTAATAGTGGTGAGTTCTTCCAGCAGCAAATGTGGGCCGGCGCATACGGTATGCCACCTAACGTGTTCCCTGTACAATTCTCGGATTATTCATGGGGCTATTATCCGTTGGTTTCTAACGTGGCTAACTCTCCTCAGAATGTTGCACTGTCAGGATATGAGTTGAAGACCATCACTCGTGTCTATACAGACTTTGCGCTTGAGCAGAAACTTGATTTCATCACAAAGGGACTTGTTGCCCGTGGTACTATCTCATGGGATAACCAGTTTAATGAAGGTAGCCGTGGTATTAACCAGGCTGGTGGTGGTCATGAAACTATGAGAAAGTATATGCTTCCTGAGGACGGCGTGCCCCGTCCGGAAAAACAGATTTTCGATGCGACAGGTTTTGATTTCTATGAAAAGGTGGACTGGAGTACAGCAGCTGGTAGCGTAAGCAGTACCAACCGTGCTACGGAAATGTCGCTCCAACTTTATTGGGGCCGTCAACTCGGCGACCATAACGTCTCTTTGATGGGTAACTGGAAACGCCGTATGTATGCAGGAAATGCTGAACTTGAGAATCGTCGTGAGGACTGGGTATTCCGTACCACATACGATTTTAAGAGCCGCTATTTTGCTGAGTTCAACGGTGCCTACAACGGTTCGCAGAAGTTCTCTCCCGACAATCGCTTCGCTTTCTTCTGTTCAGGTGCTATCGGCTGGATGGTATCGGAAGAGAAATTTATGAAGCCGCTGAAGGATAAGAAAATCCTGGATATGTTCAAGATCCGTGGCTCATACGGTGAAATCGGTGATGACAATGCCGGTGCACGTTGGGCTTACCTGACTCAGTGGTCGGTATTGAATAAAGTAAATATGACGCTGACAGCTGGTCAGAGTCCATATCAAGGTTATAAGGAATCTATCGTTGCTGCTCCAGATCTTCGTTGGGCAACAGTACGAAAAATGAACATCGGTTTCGACTATGGATTCCTCGGTGGTATGTTCACAGGTAGTTTCGACTGGTTCCGTGACAAACGTTATGACATCTTCGTATCTGGTAACAACCGTTCTGTACCTTCTTATTATGGTGCTGCAACGACCCCGGATATCAATAAGGGTGAAATCATGAACAATGGTTTCGAATTTGAACTTCGTTTCAACAAAGTGCTGAAGAATGGTATGCGTTTCTGGGCCAACGCCAACTATACCTATGCTCACAATGAAATCAAGTTGAAGGATGACCCGGCATTGTTGCCCTCTTACCGCAGAGCACAGGGTTATTCTCAGGGCCAGTACACTTCGTTCATTGACAACGGCTTCATCGGTACTTATGACGAGCTCTACAGTACACCTAAGCGTGAGATGGACGATAATCAGGTGCTGATTGGTGACCACTACATCGTTGACTTTAATGCTGACGGTGTTGTTGACGAGACATACGACCAAGCGCCTTTCGGCTATACCGGTAACCCGGAGCACACTTACAATGCCACTATCGGTTGGGAGTGGAAGGGCTTCAGTATGTTTGCCCAGCTCTATGGCGTAACAGGTGTAACCCGTGACGTAGGTCTTACCTCTTTTAATAATAAGTTGTTGACAGTGTTCGACAATGGTACATGGTGGAATCCTATAGATGCCGATGGTGAGGTTGTTGTACCTCGTTATACCACACAGGTTTCCTACAATAACGGTACACAGTATCTCTACGACGGTTCATACATCCGTCTGAAGAATGTGGAGGTTGCCTATACTTGGACGAAGGGCTGGATTAAGAAACTTGGTTTCTCAAGCCTGAAGATTTACGTGAATGGCAACAACCTCTTCCTGATTACCAAGATGCCTGACGACCGTGAAAGTAACTACGGATGGAGTGGTGGCGGTGGCGCCTACCCCACTGTAAGACGTTATAACTTCGGTATTAAACTTAACATTTAAAGGCGTACAACTATGATGAAATATTATAATAACATAAAAACCCTTTTGTGTGGTTCGCTTCTCCTACTGGCAGGCGGTACTTTTACGTCTTGTACCGACTGGCTCGATAAGGATCCTGATTCTATCGTGGCTGAGGATGAGGCATTCAAGAATTTCCGCAACTTCCAGGGATATGTAGAGGAAATCTATTCCTTGATACCCAGTAAGGAGATGGTTAACTATTGTACCGCATGGAATTTCGGTGATGACGCTGTTCATAATCCTGAAGGCTATGCACACATGGACCATCAGGTTGACCTGGGCAACTATCGTAACTGGTACACGAACAGCCAGTGTTGGCTGAATGGAGACAGAAGTTCGCTTTGGAGAAATTCCTGGTACTGCATCCGTAAGTGTAACATGGGTATTGAAAACATTGGTTCGCTCGTAGGAACTGACGAAGAGCGTGACATCTTGCTCGGACAGATGTATTTCTTCCGTGCCTGGTGGCATTTCGAACTGATGTGCTATTTCGGTGGCCTGCCCTATATTGATCAATCTTTTGTGGATGGACATATCCCCGAACTTCCCCGTCTTTCTTTCCAGGAATGTGCAGATCGTTGTGCTGCTGACTTCGAAAGAGCTTCCGAACTTCTTCCTTTGGATTCGAAGGAATGGGATGAGACACTTGTTGGTAGGGACAATAACACCGTTAACAACAACCAGCTGCGTGTTAATAAGTTCATGGCGCTCTGCTACTTAGGCAAATGTTATCTTTGGGCAGGTTCTCCGCTCATGAAAGAGTTTGAGAAAACCAAGGATGGTGGTCTTCCTATGCTGTTAGGCGGAAGCCAGGGTGGTGCTAATGCCAAGACTTATGATTATGATGAGAGTTATTGTAAAAAGGCTGCTGAAGCCCTTGGTAAGGCTCTTGACCTGGTTTCTAAGGGACAAGTTAATTACAAACTTGCAGAATTCAAGTATTCCAGCATCTACGATCATGAGAAGTTGGAAAATGCTGAAGACAGTTACTCACAGATATTCTATACCGTCAGTGACGGTTGGAAAATGCCTGGTGCCTCAGAGGCTATCTTCCGTGGGGCTCACCCAGGTGTGAACTCTTCTAACTGGAACTGTACTAAGATTTTCGGTCCGAAGGTCGCAGGTCTTGTGGAGCATGACAACATTATTCATCATCCGACGGGTAACCTCATTGACCAGTATGGTATGGCCAACGGACAGCCCATTTATCTGGTTAAGAATGGTCATTATGTACTGAATCCAAAGTCTGGATGGGATCCGGAGCATCCCTATAAAGGCCGCGACCCACGATTCTACCATGACATTGTGTTCGACGGTTTCCATTATGTACTCAAGACTGAAGCCTTGAATGCTGCTCAGAAGGAGCATGAATATTGCTCTCTGTACACGGGTGGTGCCATGCGTTCTATAGACAATGGAAGTAGCACGGGTTATTTCATTCAGAAACTCGTTCCTCACCAGTGTAATATCGGTGACAAGTGGTATGACTATGGCTATGCCTTGCAGACCTATCTTCCTTACATGCGTTTGGCAGATATCTATTTGATGTTTGCTGAGGCAATGGCAGCTTTCTCGCATGATGTGAAGGATTTGAAGACCACAACGACCTATTGTCCCTCATTGTCAGCTGTCGGTGCCATCAATGCACTCCGTGACCGTGTAGGAATGGAAGGTGTACAGGATGACTTCCTGGATACCCGTGAGCACTTCATTGATGAGGTACGCCGTGAACGTACCGTGGAACTGTCGTTCGAAGGTTTCCGCTGGTGCGATCTTCAGCGTTGGCTGCTCCTGACAGAACCTCCTTACACCGAGAAGTACTCTCATGAGTTTGAGCGTATGCAGAAGGCCGATTGGTTCAAGAAAAACGACCCGAAGGATGCTCAAGTCGCTAACTTCCATCATAAGACGCTCATCAAGCGTCCTTTGGAAGCAAAGCACTATTGGTTCCCATTCCCAGAGAAGGATGTCTATCTTTATGAAGGATTTAAGCAGAATCCAGGATGGTAATAAGTGAAGAGTGAATAGTGAAGAATTTGCTACCGCTATAAAATATTATAATATGAAAAAGATAAAAACAAATATATTACTCTTTGCCATGATGGCTGCGTCACCTCTGGCGGCTAATGCCCAGACTGCTGACGATGCTGACTCTACCGTGGTGAAAAAGAAAGTCCATGTTGCTTTCCGCGATAAGGATCCTGACCATCTTCTGGGAGGCGTTTCATACGTTGATATGGAAGAACTGTCAAAGAAGGATTATACCATGGGCAGCCTCGAGGACATGTATGCTCTTGTTGGAGGATGGAACGGAAACAACCTTTGGGGTATGGACAATGAGCGCCTCGACAATAACGATAATAATAATATGCCGCTTGTGATTATCGACGGTGTGAAGCGTCCGTCTAACAACGTGCTACCATCAGAAATAGAGCAGATTACCTTCCTCAAAGGAGCACAGGCTGTCGTTCTCTATGGCTCTAAGGGTGCCAAGGGTGCTATCCTGATTACGACCAAGCGTGGTAAGGTGGACGGTCTTCAGATTAAGGCCAATGCGAATACAGGCTGGTATGTCGCCAAGGAATTCCCTCAGTATCTGGGCTCTGCGGAGTACATGACGCTCTATAACGAAGCCTACTATAACGATGCTGTTGCTCAAGGTAACTTGACGAATTATAAGCCGCCTTACTCTCAGCAGGATATCTACAATCATGCTATTGGTGCAAATCCTTACCGTTATCCCAATATAAATTACTACTCTGACGATTATATTCGCAAGGCCTATAATCGCTCTGAGGGTACATTGGAAATCCAGGGTGGCGGTACGCGTGCCCACTTCTATACGAACATCAACTACTATCGTAACGAAGATCTTATCAATTTCGGTCCGGCAAAGGATAACTATACCGATCGTTTCAGTGTACGTGGTAATGTGGACCTGGTTGTGAACAAATTCATCACGGGTTGGGCTAATGTTAGTGCGACTTACTATAATGAGTACAAGAATAAGGGTAATTTCTGGAATGATGCTGCAAACATGCGTCCCAACTTCCCGCAAGGTGCCGCTCCATTGATTCCTATTGAAATGGTTGACCCCAATGCCAGCATGGCTTTGGCTACGCTCGGCAAGTCTCTTAACCTGATTGATGGAAGATGGTTCCCGGGCGGTGGTACCGACGGAGCACAGACGAATGCCATTGCTGACTGCTATTTTGGTGGTGAGACACGGGCTGTAAGCCGACAGTTCCAGTTTGATGCCGGTATCAACTATGACATGAACAAGTTCTTAAAGGGATTGACTTTCAAGACGTTGTTCTCGATTGACTATGCTGCCAACTACAGCCTGGCATATAACAATACGTATTCTCTGTTCTTCCCTACATGGAGTAATTATAACACGCAGGATGCTATTATTGCTATCAATCAGCCGAAGGATGAGGTCGTGACGGGTACGATGACTATGTCTGACACGAAATACCGCCAGACCATCAGTTGGAACGGTCATTTTGACTACGATAATACTTTTGCCGGCAAACATCACGTAACGGGAATCTTGCTTGCTAATATGTACACGACGACATCGAGCCAAAAATACCATCGTTATGCCAATGCCAACTTAGGCCTTCAGGCTGGTTATGATTATATGAAGCGTTACTTTGCAGAAGTAGGACTGGCAGGTGTTCATTCTGCACGTCTTTCTAAAGGCAATCGCGAAGCCCTCTCGCATTCTTTCACACTTGGTTGGAACCTGGCCAATGAGAATTTTATGAAGGGCAGCTTCGTTGACGACCTGCTGCTCAGTGCATCTTACAGTAATCTGAACGATGATGCTGATGTCTATTATAAGGATAGCAAATATGAGGACTTCTATCTCTACGATGCTGTGTGGACAGACCAAAATACTACGAGCTTTGCATGGAATGAAGGTGCAAACTCTGCCGTCTCTACGGTTTCTACCTCTGGTAGTAATCCAGCGCTCGATTTTATTCACCGCAAGGAATGGTCTGTAAGTCTTCGTGGTTCTTTCTTCAATAAGTTACTTTCTACTGAGCTGACTTATTTCAATACAGACATGTCCGGTTACATCATCCAGAACCCGACTTTGTATCCGTCACATTTGAAAAACGGTCTTAACAGTAGCAAGTTCTCGCCAGTGAGCAACTATAACGTACAGAACCGTCAGGGTCTTGACTTCAGCATCAAGGCCAAGAAGCAGTTCGGTCAGATTTATGCAGAACTTGGCTTGGTAGGTACTTATCTCAAAACTGAGTGGAAGAAGTTTGACGAAGTGGCAGATGCGAAGGCTCCCCACCGTAACTCAGCAGGAGAACTCATGCATGTGGGTAAACCTCTTGACGTCCTCGAAGGCTTCCGTTGCCTGGGTTTCTATACCATTGATGACTTTAATGTGACGACTGACGATAAAGGTAAGACCTCCTATAAATTAAAAGAAGGTAAATATGGCCTTGGTGGTACGGTAATGCCTGGTGACCTGAAGTATGAAGATATCAATGGCGACGGAACCATTGACAGAAGAGACCAGGTTGAATTGGGTAAGTCAGGTACTTTCGGATCTCCTTGGACCATTGGCGTGAACCTCACGCTGAAGTACAAGAACTGGACGCTCTTCGTGCTTGGTAATGGACAGTTCGGTGCTTACGCGATGAAGAATGGCGGTTATTATTATATGCAGGGAAACAGTAAATACTCTGTAAATGTACGCGACCATATTCAGTACACCTATGATGATGCCGGCATTATCAATGGCTTCGTGAATCCTAATGCTACTCATCCTCGTCTCAGTGTAGCTAGTACGCCTAACAATGGTGCGGCTTCTACCTACTGGATGTATAGCACGGATCGTTTCAACCTTCGCAAAGTGCAGTTGACCTACGACTTCCCGAAGGAATTGTTTGAAGGAAAATGGGTGAATGCACTCTCTATCTATTTGAACGGTAATGATCTCTTCACATTCTCAAAGCACCGTAAGTTGATGGAGACCAGTGTTGGCTATGCACCACAGACCCGTTTCTATAATCTCGGTGTTAAGGTAACGCTATAAGTGACCCCCTCCTGACCCTCCCCGAGGGGAGGGAATGGTTTAAAAAGGAATAAAAAAACAATACGAAAAGATATAATATGAAGAACAATATTATTAAATATGGTCTTAACATGGTGACTGCTCTCCTCCTCGGGGGAGTTGGAGGGGGGTTCCTCTGCTCCTGTCAGGACATGTTTGAGCCTGCAGAGGAAAACACCAGACAGTTGGAGACAATGGTTCAGGAGACGAACTATGTGTATGGTCTGCTGATTTACGGCTACAACCGTCTTCCTTATATGGCAACGACACAGACCGACGTGGCCACCGATGATGCCGTCACCAACGATGCTGGTAATACTTATAAGAAGATGGCAAATGGTGAATGGAAATCAGATAACAATCCTATGTCACGGTGGAATGAGTGTAAGGATGGTATCCAGTATGTCAATCTCTTCCTCAAGTATGTCAATCAGGTGAACTGGGCTCAGAGTGCCGCTTCCAAGCAGCAGATGTTTATTGACCGTCTGACGGGTGAAGCACTCGGACTCCGTGCCATTTTCTACTACCATCTGCTTCAGGCTCATGGTGGCTATGCTGACGATGGCAAACTCTACGGAGTACCCTTGCTGACAGAACCCGAGGACGGTAGTTCTGACTATAATCTGCCACGTGCTTCTTTTGCTGACTGTGTACAACAGATTTTTGCCGACTGTGACAAGGCCGCAGAATTGCTTCCTGCGCAGTATAAGGACATTGATGACGAAACGTTGATACCTCAAAAGTATCAAGAACTGGGTGCACAACTGGCAGGTTACAACCTCGTGTTCGGTAATATGGCAAGGAACCTGGTGTCCGGCAAGGTAGCTCAGGCTGTAAAGGCACAGACTGCCCTGATGGCAGCAAGTCCTGCTTTCCGTGACCAGAGCGGTGTCACTTCTGATGAAGCTGCCAAGATATGTGCTGCTGTATTGAAGGATATCGAATTTGACCAGAAAGGTAATATTTGGTACAAGGATGTAGAGAAACTGGCATCAAGTACGTCTGTCATGCCTGAAATTCTTTGGCGTGCCGACTGGGTAAAAGCTGATGCCGATCAGGAGAGTAACAACTACCCACCATCACTGAATGGTCTGGGCAGAATCAATCCTACTCAGAATCTGGTGGATGCATTCCCTATGCGTAACGGTTACCCCATCTCGGATTCCAGATCTGGTTTTGACGCACAGGATCCTTATAAAGACCGTGATCCACGTCTTTCCGATGATGTCATTTATAATGGCTCCATATTCAAGAGTGTCGTCATTGCAACAGGTACCTATGCAAGTTCTACCAAAGAAGCAGGAAACAAGGACAATATTAACAATTCAGGTTCTTCACATACGCTTACAGGCTATTATCTGAAGAAACTGCTCCGTGACGATGCAGGTCCTTCGGCAAGTTCTGCTTCTCCAGCTCAACAGCCACATATCTACCCACGTATCCGTTACACGGAATTGTTCCTCGCATATGCTGAGTGTGCCAACGAAGCATGGGGACCGAAGGTTGACGGTGCCGGTTTGGGCCTTTCGGCTTACGATGTTATCAAGCTGATTCGTCAGCGTGGCGGTATCGGAACAGATGAGAATGGAGAATTTGTTGGCGATCCCTATCTGGAGGAGTGCGGTAATGATCAGGCAAAGATGCGTGAGTTGATTCGTAATGAGCGTCGTATCGAACTTTGCTTTGAGAACAAGCGCTTCTGGGATATCCGTCGCTGGCAGTTACCTATCAATGAAACCGCATTGGGCGTTCAGATTGATCAGATTAATCCGGAATTAGACCCCGTGCCTGGTAACCTCTCCTATACTCCTCTGAATGTGGAATCTCGTCAGTATGAGTCATACCAGATTTATGGCCCCATTCCTAATAGTGAAGTACTATTGTGGAGTAACCTCCTGCAAAACAAGGGATGGTAAGAGAGTTCACAGTTTAAAGTTTAAAGTTTAAAGTTTAACAATGATGAAACTTAAGAAATATATTTTCGGAGTAGCCTTGGGGGCACTTGCTCTCACCTGTGCGTCTTGCTATAATGCAGATCATGAGTTCCCCGACTTTGAAGGGGGCACAAAAGCCTACTTTGCCTATCAGAACCCGGTACGCACCCTCGTACTTGGTAACGATATCTATGACAACTCGCTCGACAATGAGCACAAGTGCCGTATCTGGGCTACCATGGGTGGTGCCTATGGCGGGCGTAATGCTACGGTGGACGTAGTCGTTGATGAGTCGCTCTGCAACAACCTTTGGTTTGTGGATGACGGTGGATATACATCCCTGCCTGTGACTCCAATGCCTCAGAGATACTATACGCTTCTGTCCAGCGTTATTCCTTATAATGGCGATGCCCGCGGCTATGTGGAGGTACAGTTTAATGACGAATTCTTTAATGACCCTGATGCCATCAAGAATACCTATGTGATTCCTCTGCGAATGACTGGTGTCTCAGGTATTGATGCGATCCTTTCCGGCACACCCATTGTGAGCTCTCCTGTTCGCACCAATGCACAGGACTGGGCGGTACTCCCGATGGACTATGTACTCTACTGTGTGAAGTATATGAACCCCTGGCAGGGTAAGTATATCCGTCGTGGCGTGGACATGGTAACAGAAAACGGAGGCGAACCTACGAAGGTGGTTCGCAAGGATTTCACTCTTTACAACTCTGACGTAGAGCATTATAGCAAAATGGATCCTTCGAACCCTGTGAACCAGAACGACGAAGTTTGCGCAATTACTACCAAGAACAGGACAGAGGCTATCTTCCCCGTGTCTTTCAAGACTTCCGGTGCTTCTATCTCATGTAACCTCATCCTCAAATTCAATGGTGACAAGTGTACCATCTCTTGTGATGATGAGAATGTGACAGCAGAGGGTGAAGGTGAGTTCTTCACAAAGGGAACTGAAAGGGCTGAATATAAGGATTATCAGTGGGGAAGCAGCAATGGCCAGCTTGTCCAGCGTGACATCCTTCGTTTGGCATATAAGGTTAACTTCATGGACAAGAACATCCAGGTGGAGACAAAGGATACGATGGTTGTTCAGACACGTGAGTCGAACAAGAGAGAGTTCTTCGAGTATAAATACGAAATAAAAGATTAGGAGGCTAAGGAATGAAAAAGATTTTGAAAAACGGTCTCTTGATGTTGGTTGCAGGGGCATTTGCTGTTTCCTGTGCTGACTATAATGATCTGGGTGGTTTCTCAATTCCGGCTGATCCTGGCACCACACGTCCCTATGCCGATTTGGGCGCTGTCAAGTCATATATCAATACGGAGGCTTATCCCAACATGTCTGTCGATGCTGCCGTTAATTTGAAGACATTTAACGAGCAGAAGGCTGCAAATGCCGTGAGTCACTCTGCTGTATTGACTAACTTTACGGGTCTTGCTTTTGGCTATTCTTTCATGCCGGACAAATATGTGAGTAAGAAGGGTTATATGAACTTCATGGATTTGAAGTCGGCTCTTTCTCATGTGGAAAGTATTGGTGGTCAGGTATATGGTAGTCCTATCGTTGCCAATGAGCAGCAATCTGACGAATGGTTCGAAGCACTCACGGCTCCAATCGAGGTGCAAGTGCTTCCTATTGACGATAAGGAGATTGACTACTCTACAGTGGATGTGTTCACAGGTAAAGCCGTGAGCGGAAAGCCGTCTATCGTAAAGAATTTTGATGACAAGGGCAATGCCCTTAAGATTCCCAAGAGAGCCAAGGTCTGGATTATCCAAGACTTTCCTCTGGATCCACATGGTTATTACACCATTACTTTCACTGTCAAGAGTGAGATTGCTAAGGATGAGACTGTGATTTGTACTTTTGCTGACAATAAGATTATGTCTGGTAAAGATCCGAGAAAGTACACTATCAGACCAGATGCATGGCAGACGATTAAGGTGGAAGCAGCTCCGGCAGAAGGTGCAACGGAGGCCTATCTGATGCTTGAGGGTAACTTGAACAGTGTTCTTTATATCCGTAATGTCAAGGTCTCTCACACTCCCGACAATCACCGTGACCAGACCAAGCAGGAGAAGAATGATACAATCAGGTATGCACTCAATAAGTGGTGTGATGGTTTGATGGAAGCCAATGCAGGCCGTATCAAGTCGTTCGACCTCATTGACAAGCCCCTCGACTCGAAGGCAGAGATAGAGCCTGGTATCCTTGACCTGAAGCATTCTGACGAAAAGATCTTCTGGCAGGATTATCTCGAGGATGGCACCTATACAGGAAGTGAACTCTATGGTGCAACAGTGTCTAAGGCGGCAAGTGCTGCATTCGAAAGGCACGGCGGCAACCCTGCTGACTTGAAGTTCTTTATCTGCGAGTCTGGCCTTGATGACCAGAAGAGACTTGAAAGCCTCCAGTACTGGATCAGCAAGTGGGAGTCTCATGGTGCCAAGATTGATGGTATCAATGCTGAATTGAATCTCACCTATAGTGAGGATGAAACCGCGCAGGCTGCTACCGTGGCTACAGTGAACACACTTCTTAATAACCTTGCCAAGACGGGTAAACTGATACGTCTTTCTAACTTTGACATCAAGTATCAGGATGCTACGGGCGCTCCTGTATCACCAACGAATATTACCGATGCTCAGCGCCAGAAGTTAGCAGACTTCTATGGATATGTTATCAAGGCATACATGAACACGATTCCTTCTGCGCAGCAGGGAGGTATCTGTAAGAGCAATATGGTGGATACCTCGTCCGATCCTGTAGGTCTCTGGTCTGTTGACAGCAAGATGGATTGGGTACGCACTGCCACCTACGAGGCATTCTGCAAAGCGCTCAGTGGACAGTAAAATCAAAGCTGACAGACAACTGCCAGTGAACAAAGGGATTCATCCCGTTTTTCCTGGCAGTTATCTTTCACAAAAAAGATATTTGAAAAAGTTTTAATTTATTATTCTATTATTCTATTATTTATTAATCTAAAGTGTTATTATTATGAAGAAAGTTTTTACTCTTCTTGCTCTCTTGACATGTTTCTTGGGAGCAAATGCACAAGGAGGTAAGTGGGAGCAAGTCTATTCCATTGACTACTCCACTCACACGGGCTTCCCGTTCTTTGTGATGGGTTATGTGCCTGAGTTTGACAATGGTTACATGACCGACTTTGGTGCAGCCTACAGGTATGCAACTCAGGAAGAACTTGATGGTGATGGTGATGCCAAATGGAAAGATGGAGAGACTTCTGTAGGTACAGTTAAGACCGAAGGTGGAACTGAGTATCAGAAGGTAACAGGTGCTAATCCATATTGGCATCAGTATTTCATTGCTGATGGTATTCCAACCACGATTGACGGCAAATACAAAGTGGTGGCAAAGGTGAAGGCTTCAGCCGCTTGCAGCATCAACGTCAACATGGGTTGGGGTTGGGGTGGTGGCCAACAGGCCGGCACTTCAGTTGCTATCCCCGAAGGCTCTGACTTCCAAGAGGTAGAATGGCAGTACGAAGGCATCGGTGGTTCCTCTTGTAACCTCGTTGCACAGCCTGGTACTGTTACTGAAACCATTGAATGGCTGAGCGTTACCGTTTACGAGTGGAAGAAAGAAGGTACGAGACCTCAGATATGGCTCCAGGACATCGAGAATGGTGATGCCGAGAAATCTTGGGCAGATTTAGGTCTTGCTGACGTTAAATTCGATGACATGGATAATAACTACAAGATCTGTGCCTGGGGTAAGGAGAGAATGGTCAACACGAGGGTTGACGAAAACGGTAATACTGCCTGGGATCCGTTCCCCGCAACAATTGAAGCGGAAGAAGGTAATCCTTCCAACCATGTATTCGTTGTTCATGGTAAGGCTGCTACCACAGATGGTGATGCCGCTGCATGGGACAACCAGTTCTGGATTCAGTCGAAGCATGCTTGGAAGTCTGGTACGAAGCTGAAGATCAAGTTCCGCTACAAGGCTTCAAAGGATGTGAAGGTGGCTACGCAGACCCACAAACAGAAACCCTCTGACTATCTCATTTGGCACTTTATTGGCGATATTGACTTCACAACAGAGTGGAAAACCTATGAAGGTACTGTAACTATGGCTGACGATATGGCTGATGGTTGGTCTATCGCATTCCAGTTGAACCAGAATGATAAGGATCCCATTGACTTCTATTTCGATGATCTCTCTTGGGAGTACTTGCAACTTGATGATGGCTTCTTCGTTTCCGGTATTGATACTAATACTAATCCCAAATTTGAATATAACGACCTGGACAACGCTATTCAGTTCGAAGAGGGAGAGAGTGCTGATGGTACACCTTGTTTAATTGCTGTTGTGGGTGAGAAAGGTAATAGCGCTACTTATGTTGACCAGCTGATGATATCTACCACTCGTGGTGATGATGCGGCTTACAAGGGTGCTACATTGAAGCCTGCAGGTAAGGTTAAGAACGATCCCGATGATTGGCAGGAATATACAGCTTCTAGTAATGCTAGGCTGGATCTTCCCGGACTTGGCGTTTGGAAAATTTATCTTGACACTGAGTACAAATCTATCGCATTCGAGATGCTCGAGGGAACCATGTATGAAGAGCCGGATCCCATTGATATCGTTACCAACACTACAGAGAATGTCGTAAATGGTCAGGAGCGTGATTGGAAGCCTGCTAAGGATGATGGCAATCCTCAAGATGGAGAGGAAGGAGTTGGTACAGGACAGCCTTGGGACAATCAGTTCTTCATCTTGGCTAACCGCGAGATTAAGACAGGTGAAACTGTAACTCTCAAGTTCAAGTATAAGAGTTCTGTTGATGCTAAAACTACTACACAGCTTCATGGCGAACCAGGTGCTTACATTTATTGGAATGCTATAGGTGATGTTAACTTCACAACAGACTGGCAGGACTTCGAGAAGACATGGGAGATTCCTCATGGTGATAATAACGCAGAGATTTCTTTCAAGTCTATCGCCTTTAACATGGCAGAGATTAAGGGTGCTTGCACTTACGAGATTAAGGATGTTCAGTGGTATGTTCAGGATGCAACCCTTGAAGAAGGTAAGACCATGGAGAACCTGATCAATGCAGAAGGTGATGCTAACTTCTACGTGAAGGAAGGTGCAGGCACTGCTCCTTACGTCGTTTCTGGTATCAGCAACGTTGTTAACGAAAGCAAGGCATCTAACAATGCAATCTACAACCTCGCCGGTCAGCGTGTGTCTAAGGAATACAAGGGCATCGTCATCAAGAACGGCGCTAAGTATATTGCCAAGTAAGAATCTCTTGTCTCTCTATTTAATGATAGAGGGTGAATAAATATCATCGTGCGTTGCGTTTCCGTCACAAAAGCGGAACGTGACGCACGAGATATAGATAAATATATACCTAAACTCACAAACTCACATGAAACTATTACTATTGGCTGCATTACTGGCCTGCTCAAGCGTGGCAAATGCACAGTTGCCAAACGAGAAGTTCGGCAAACCGTCAAGCCAGGAATGGGAATTCCAAGGCTGGGGCGACGGCTTTGATGCCGATGCAGTCATTCTGTGCAAGACGATGAAGGCGACTTATCAGATTTCCGATCAGGTGGCTAATTTCAATAGAAACAGTTCAGAAATCAGCAGTGACAATATTTCGGATTTCGGTAAAAATGATATTGATGACAGCAACATTCTCGTTAACTATGAGTTCCGTCTCCGTACCAAGATTCTGAAGCCGGAAGGTGTCGGTCATGCCAATATCGACATTACCTATTTTTATTCAGACAACAATAAGGTTTTCGATGAATTGTCCGACCTGAAGGTGAGGGTTTTCTCTAAGAACGCAAAGGGAAAGGTGGAGCGCAAGAATGTCAACACCGCCTCTTTTGTCAAGGAGCGCGTGGATGACAACTATATGGTCGTGCACGTAGTCGTACCCGATGTCCAGGCTGGCAGCATCATCGAATACCAATATAATATCACAAGCCCGCGTCCCACGTTCCTCTATGACTGGGTGTTCCAGGAGTGTATCCCTACGGTGCGTTCCAAATTCGATATAGAGATTCCCGCCTTTCTGCAGTTCAACATGAATGTTCCTATTAACCAACTCATTAAGTCTGGCGTAGAGGCCGGTCACCTGGCTTACGATACCAACAGACCGGATTTGAAAAAGGGGAAGTCTTGTCCCACCAACCATTACACAGTTGTTGCCGATTACATCCTCCCTTTGGGGCAGGCTCCAGATGAAATAGCTCCCTTTACCGGCAAGATTAACATGCAGGGTGTCACTCTTCCGGCCTATATGCCGAAAGGAAGCACACATCTGAAGATCATGTAAAAATTGAGATAATGAGAGATTGAGATAATGAGAAATTGAATTATAATAAATGAAAAAGATACTAACTTTGTTTTTTGCAGTGGCTGTCACGGTTGGCAGCCAGGCAGCAAAGCCTCAGACATCATTACAGGTGTTCGGTACTCGCAAGCAGACCGTCACGGGTTTCGGTGGTGCCTGTTGCGATGGTGCCATGAAACCGTTCGGTGAAGACAATGCCTGTGTAAGTAGGCTTTTCGGCCCGAGGTCGAAAATCGGACTAAACATATTACGCATGGAAATCTCTCCAAGCTTCACAGGCGATAATTGGGGCGACTACGACTGGAATGGCTCTCTGCCTTCGGCCAAGACTGTCAAGAATCGCGGCGGAATCGTCTTCGGTACCCCTTGGTCGCCTCCCGGTGAATATAAGACCAATGGTACTGCCCAGGGCGGCAATGCTGACGACCAAGGTAATCAGCGTGGTAAACTGCGTGAAGATTGCTACGACAAGTTCTTCCCATGGCTGAACACATACCTGAAGTGGATGAAGGACCACGGCGTGGCTGTGGATGCCGTATCTATCCAGAACGAGCCTGACTGGTGGGTCAATTATTCCGGCTGCCTCTATGACCCTCAGGATTTGGTAACCCTTGTCAAGAATTATGCCTACATGCTCGATCGCGAGACCTTTTCAGGTGTAAAGCTTATCAGTGGCGAGCCGTTGGGCTTCACTCAGAACTATACTGACCCACTGATGCAAGATCCTGAGTGCCGCAAGCAGATTGACATTGTGGCAGGACACCTCTATGGCCACCTGCCCCTACAATACATGAAGCCGGCTGGTGTCCTTCCCCTCAAGTACGGCAAGGAACTGTGGATGACAGAGCACTCGGTGACCGACAATACCGGTGCACTGCCCACATGGACCGATAACTTGATTTTTGCAGAGGAACTCAATGAGTGTATGTTGGCAGGCTGTACGGGTTACATCTACTGGTATCTGCGGGCCCACTGGGCTTTCTGTGGTACCGGCGAGTCCAAATATGGTGCAGCCAATAAGAAGGACGAACTGCTGCCCCGTGCTTTTGTGATGTCACACTTCTCGAAGAATGTCACTGGTTCCACCCGTTTAGAGACCTCTAAGGACGTTGACGCTGGACGAGAGAAGGAGGAAATTTTGCAAAGTGAACAGTTCTCGGCATACATCAAGGGAGACTCGATCATCGTCATGGCTATCAATGCAAGAGAAGATACTCGTAACGTGAAAATAACCCTGCCCTACAATGTGAAGAGTGGTACACTGTGGTTATCGACAGGCAACGAGAGCGAGAATCTTTGTCAGAAGTCAAATCTTGACATTACTGAATCTACCAACTTTTACCGTTACGAGATGCCTGTCCAAAGCCTGAGCACCCTTATCTTCATGATTGACAAAGGCAGCACAGCCATCGAGGAGGTGAAACAATCAGCCGCTGATGGTCCCAAGACATATTATGACCTGCATGGCCGCCGCCTGGATGTACCCAGAGGATTGTGCATTGAGAAACGTTCCGACGGAACAAGCAGAAAAGTTGTGATGAAATAGGCTGTAGACAGTTTTTTATTAAACACAAAGACACAAAGACACGAAGATGATAGGTTGTTGTTGGGCCTATACTTTGTATCTTTGTGTCTTTGTGTTTTATATATTGGAGCAAAAAGAGCCTCCCTCCCTTCGGGAGGGATTGAGGGTGGGTTTCTACTTGTATTTCACATTCATCGCTTCCCCTTTCAGGACATCGGCAATCTGATGGGGAGTGAGGGTTACTTTTCCCTTCATGAATTCAGGGATATTGTAACTGCGCATGAACTGACGGTGGTAGTCGGGGTCGGCAGTAGGCAGTTCGAAGGGCTTGGTCCCCTTGCCGTTAGCATCAATGTGGGCAATGAAGGGGCGGGTATAGGTGCCGTCGTATCTGCGGCTGCTGATGATGACCCAGCGGCCATTGCTCGACCAGGAGTGATAGCTCTCGGTATCGGGTGAATTGATTTCCTTCATGGGTCTTATTTCACCGCTCTGCAGGTCAAGTGACCAGATGTCTGCATCGTGGTGCCAGATGTGGAAATAGCCGAACTTGCCTGATGTGAAATGCAGGAAACGTCCATCGGGCGATACTCTTGGCAGCGTGGCGCTTTGGTCATTTGCTGCAGCATCATACACCAACTCCTTGGGACCGAACTGACGGGTGGCAGGATCGAAACTCTTCTTGTAGATATTGTATTTGAATTCCTGATATCTTTTCATGATCTCCGAGCTTTTAGAATGAGCCGTGTCCTGGTACTCGAAGTGGGCGCTGCAGAAGTAGAGCGTTTTCCCGTCGGGAGCCCAGCAGGGGAACACCTCAAACTCCGTGGTGTCGTTTTCCAGGTTGGTCACCTCGTTCTTGTCGATGTCGTAGGCAATGATGTCGCTTGCCAGGTCATACACTTCAATCTTGTTGGGGTTGTTGATATGGAAATTTTGGAAGGTCTTGTCGGTGGCATAGACGATGAAGTTGAGCGTAGGATGCCAGGCCGGATACACGCCGGCTGCCAGGATGGAGTCGTTCTTCATGTTTATTTTCTTTATCTTTCCATCCATGGCAAGGACGGTGCCTCCACGGAACTGGCGGGCATGGAACTGCATGCGCTCAGGGTTGTATGCCTGGTAATGGTGGCAGTTGATGCACTGACCGTCTTTCTCGAAACTGTTCAAAATGTTGTCGTAAATCACGCTCTCGTCATAGTTCTCCAGGCATCGCTGATTGATAGTCAGAGCCTCGTAGGATACAAACGAGGGGGCTATCAGTCGGTAGCTGATATAGGGGTCGATGGAGTCGGGCGACACATAGATACAGAAAGGTTTGTAGCGTGTCCATTGGTCACCTGCCTGTGTATATACATCCACCTCAATCTTGCCTCCCTTGGCTTTTTCTATCAGTCGTTTCCATTCCTCTTCCGTGGGCTGCATCTTGTCCGCATAGACTACTTCCTCATCACCCACCTTGTAGCGCGCGATCATGTCGGTAGTGGGATTGTCGAGCATAAACGTCAGCGGAGCGATATTTACCGGCACGGTCACGTTCACATAGTCGGGGTATATCTTGGGCAACTGATTAGATTGCTTGTATTCTGTCGGTACAGAAGGCTGTCCGCAGGAAACAAGGAGTAATAAAGTGAAGAGTGAAGAGTGAAGAGTGAAGAATCTTATATTTTTTTTCATAACGGCTCAATATTCTGGGAGGTTCGACATGAGGTAATACTGATAGAAATAGCAGTCGCCAAACATGGGCTCGGTGGCTTTCCTCACATCCTCTATGTCCTGCCCGTCGAATTGGCCCATGGTTTTGTCGAATCTGTTGTATTTCTCTTTCACACTGGAGTCTATTGCGATGTTCTCAGGCAGAGGACGCTCCTCCAGCTCGCTGAACAGATAGGCTGCCTCCTGATAGTGCACGGGGATGGGCTGGTTGGGATGCAGTTGCAAATAGCGGCCCAAATGATACCAGAACGAGGGAGCATCGGCCATCCACAATGAGGCCAGTAACGACTGCTCCTGGAAGTAAGGGTCTTCCACCTCGTTGGGGCGAGAGAGGTTCACCATCAGACACCTCTCTACTTGACCTTGGTCAGCATAAAGCTTGTTCTCATAGTGCATCAGGTGGGTGATGGGCCCCAGCTCGGAATGCTGCGCAATCTTGTCGCGATGACCCACCAACTGTTCCATCTCCTCGGCCCATTTTTTGTGGAAGGTGGTCGCCTTCAGCTGGTTGATGTATTTGCGGGCTGCATTCCACTCCCCGTTCAGCAGGGTGCAGCGGGTCAGGTTCTTATAGTATTCCGCACGCCAGTCGTATTCCACGCCCATTTCCGTGCAGTAGCGCATACAGAAATTGGTCATGCCGTACTGACAGTAAATCATCGGACCATTCACCAGCATCATGGTGAAGACAAAAGGAGCATCGTATAGCTTGGAACCATTCTTATAGGAATACATCTCGCTGCCTTGTCTTTGTAACCGGCTCAGAGCCAGGTTCTTCATCATGACAATGGCACGGGTGGGCTCGTCCTTCTGTTTGGAAGCCTCTGACAATACGCCTTCCCAATCGAGACGGTCTATGCAACGCTGCATCGCCAGCTCGTGGTGGAAGTTCTCGTCTTTGAACCAGCCCTTATAGGTACCAATCACCAGAACGGCCAACAGGGCGGCCTGAGCCAAGAGCCAGCGCATGGGCTTGGCCGTCTCCTCATTCCTCTCCGGCTTGTAGGTGACAGCGAGAATGACATAGAACAGGGCGAGCAGATAGTAGGGAATATAGTACTGATGATACTCATCCTGAATAACATAGAGGGGTAATTTTGCCCACCAGATATTGGCCTGATTGATCTCATAATAGAGATATCTGTAACAGAGCAGCGGCACAGCCACCGCGGTCAGGATAGCCAGCACACTATAGACGGTACTCACGGTCTTTGACTCCAGCCGCCAACTGAAGATACCCATCAGCAGGGTAGCAGCCAGTCCGTAAATGCCGAACAGCGGATAACCTATGACGGCAGTAAGAATCAGAAGCACGGCCCTCAGGTGATATTTCCCCGGCAGGCAGCGGAATGCCCACAGCATGGCGGTCACAAACAAGGCTCCTAAGGTGCCTACGAAGAAATGGCCGCGCAGTTTGAGGATATAAATCCAATAGCCCATGTCCATGAAAGTCAGCAGCAACAGGATTACAGGCACAAACATCAACAGCGCCCATGTTCTTGGCAACTGGAAAGCCCGTCTGGTCATCCACATCAGCAGCAGCCACAAGGCTATAAGCATCAGCACGCCCATCCATGGATAGTAGAAGAACTGGGTGAGAAAGGTGCCCACGTAGGTTAGCTTGCCACCGGGCACCACCATCTGCTGCTTGAAAAAGAGACTTGTGTGCTGAAAAAGGTTCAGTTCCTGCGCTTTCCATAGGAAGTCGCCCTCAAAGAAGAGCAAGGCAAAGGCAATCACCACCAGACCGGCTGCCCACACAATGCCATTGTAGAGACCTGGCTTGGCAATGCCTTGGAAACGTTTGGGCGCCGCCTTCTTCTGTTTCTTTTTTTGTTTCATATCCAATAGTTTTGACTTTTGGGAGTACTTAATTCGCCATGTTATGGCAAAGGTACGAAAAGTTGAGAGAAATACAAAATGAAAACATGTTTTTTCCCCGTTTCGCGACAATAATCACCCCCTTTCCGCTATCTTGTCGCAAAACGAAGGTGTTGTCGCAACAAAAACACTAAAAACCTGATGACTTTTCATGCTTCATTGCCCCAAAGCCACTACTTTTGCATCCGAAATCAATAAACAACGAATAATTTCAAATAATTACAATAACAATTTAAAAACAAAAAAGATTATGAAAAAGATTCAGTTTATGAGCCTCATGGCTCTCATGCTTCTGGTGAGCAACTCAGCAATGGCACAACTCGATTCTAAGTCGGAAATATCATTCAGCGTAGGTACCTATACGCCCAACGAAAAAGGTATTGGCGAAGCCATCGGTGAAGGTCTTGGCACAGCTATCGGTCAAATGGTCGCAACTATCATCACATTCGGTCAGGTCGATCTGACAAGCAAGACCCAAAAAGAAGAGTCATACAGTCCCACCTTCAACCTGCAGTATCTCTATCGTGTGGCACCCAAAGTGAAGGTCGGAGCATCCCTCACCTATCAGCATACAAGTGCCAAGCTGATGGCAGAAAAACAATCGGGAGGCTATCTGGACATAGCCAAGGCTACCAACGACTATTTCACCGTGATGCCGGTAGCGAAGTTCATGTGGATTGAGAAGGATCATATCGGACTCTATTCAAAGGCAGCCGCAGGTATCTGCATCGCCAGCAAAAGCGATCCGAAGTATTGTAACGGTGTACAGGTGGATCCAGACAGGGCAGACCGTGTGCTCAACGATCTCAAGACCGACAAGGGTACCCGCTTTGCCTATCAGGTCTCAGCCATCGGTTTTGAGGCTGGCTCCAAGAACCTCCGTGGTTTCGTAGAACTCGGTTACGGCTTCCAGGGCTTAGCACAAGCCGGTGTAAGCGTCAAGTTCTAAAATCCAGACATACGTTAGTTCTACCTAAAATCCGCAGATATTTTTTCGAGTGTCTGATTTAGCCCTTGCTTGTGACGATTCTGTCTGACTCTGGGCTTAGAAACGCTTGACATGACTTGTATGCAGACACCTTCCCCTTACCCCGTAA